>ERZ1036412.30-NODE-30-length-195395-cov-13.239224_pt1 | contig 195395 bp, 168 predicted proteins | sample MGYA00514218_ERZ1036412 | MGnify/ENA primary metagenome ERZ1036412 (study PRJEB33795, sample SAMN09464944) | human gut metagenome | host: Homo sapiens | place: USA: Stanford, California | collected 2016-11 | study: EMG produced TPA metagenomics assembly of the...
CACCATCTTCTCCGAGATAGCAGCAAAACTGTTGTTTCATGGTCTGCGAGATAATTGCGAGCACCAGGAAGGATAACGTTGCTCCAGCAACGACCCGCAGGGCGAACGCTAGTGAGTCATCCTCCCGGATGCACCATCTCCCCCTTTAAATTATTTCCACATACTCTCTGAACACCCCTCAATTCGCTGTCAGCGACAAAATCAATCAATTACGATAAAATAACGTCTGGTCATTCGGCTTGTGAGAAGACGATGTACGAACGTTATGCGGGTTTGATTTTTGATATGGATGGCACCATCCTGGATACTGAGCCAACGCACCGTAAGGCGTGGCATGAGGTATTGGGGCATTATGGGCTGCGGTTTGATGAACAAGCCATGGTCGCCCTCAACGGCTCCCCAACGTGGCGTATTGCCCAGTCGGTAATTGAATTGAATCATGCCGATCTTGATCCCCATGCCTTAGCGCGCGAGAAAACTGACAAGGTGAAAAGCATGTTGTTGGATAGCGTCCAGCCTCTGCCGTTGGTTGACGTCGTGAAAGCCTGGCATGGGCGTCGGCCTATGGCGGTAGGAACGGGGAGTGAAAGCGCAATTGCAGAAGCGCTGCTCGCTCACCTTGGACTGCGTCGCTATTTTGATGCTGTCGTCGCAGCCGATCACGTACAACGCCACAAACCTGCTCCTGATACGTTTTTGCTTTGTGCCGAACGTATGGGGGTTATTCCGGCGCGTTGCGTCGTGTTTGAAGATGCCGATTTTGGAATACAGGCGGCGCACGCTGCGGGAATGGACGCCGTGGATGTCCGGTTATTGTGAGTGATGGACTGTCGCTCCTGTCACTGTTTGCCAGTAGTTTTCTCAGCGCCACGCTATTACCCGGCAATTCTGAAGTTGTTTTAGTTGCTTTGCTGGTCTCCGGGATAAGTCATCCCTGGGTCTTAGTCTTAACAGCAACAATGGGTAATAGCCTTGGAGGGTTAACTAACGTTATCCTTGGGCGTTTCTTTCCTTTGCGTAAAACATCGCGCTGGCAAGAAAAAGCCACTGGCTGGCTGCGGCGCTATGGCGCTGTCACACTATTATTAAGCTGGATGCCGGTTGTAGGTGATTTATTGTGCCTGTTAGCCGGGTGGATGCGCATCTCGTGGGGTCCAGTTCTCTTTTTCTTATGCCTTGGCAAGGCGCTGCGCTATGTTGTTGTCGCAGCGGTTACGACGCAAGGCATTATGTGGTGGCACTAATTGTGTTGTGAGATAGCCTTCAGGGTAACCAATACCATTATGCTAATTAAAACGATTTTGACAGGCGGGAGGTCAATTTGATCCCGGACGTATCACAGGCGCTGGCCTGGCTGGAAAACCATCCTCAGGCGTTAAAGGGGATTCAACGTGGTCTGGAGCGTGAAACGCTGCGTGTTAATGCAGATGGGTCATTAGCAACGACAGGCCATCCTGAGGTGTTAGGCTCAGCGCTAACGCATAAATGGATAACTACTGACTTTGCCGAAGCGCTGCTGGAATTTATCACTCCGCCAGGCGATGACATTGAGAAAATGCTCACATTCATGCGCGACCTGCATCGTTATACCGCCAGAAACCTGGGCGACGAGCGTATGTGGCCGTTGAGCATGCCTTGCTATATTGCCGAAGGCCAGGATATCGAACTGGCGCAGTACGGCACGTCGAACACCGGTCGCCTGAAGACGCTGTACCGTGAAGGCCTTAAAAACCGTTACGGTGCGTTGATGCAGACAATCTCAGGCGTACACTACAACTTCTCGCTGCCAATGGCTTTCTGGCAGGCGAAGTGCGGCGTAACCGAAGGCGAAGATGCTAAAGAGAAGATCTCCGCGGGCTACTTCCGTCTGATCCGCAACTACTACCGTTTTGGTTGGGTGATCCCGTATCTGTTTGGCGCCTCTCCGGCCATTTGTTCCTCATTCCTGCAAGGAAAACCAACAACCCTGCCGTTTGAAAAAACCGACTGCGGGATGTACTACCTGCCGTACGCGACCTCGTTGCGTCTGAGTGATTTGGGCTATACCAATAAGTCGCAAAGCAATCTTGGAATTACGTTTAACGATTTGCATGAGTATGTGGCAGGATTAAAGCGTGCGATTAAGACTCCTTCCGAGGAGTACGCGGCGATCGGTCTGGAGAAAGACGGTAAGCGTCTGCAAATCAACAGCAACGTTCTGCAGATTGAAAATGAGCTGTATGCGCCTATCCGCCCGAAACGCGTTACTCGTCGTGGTGAAACACCATCTGATGCGCTTCTGCGTGGCGGTATCGAGTACATCGAAGTACGCTCGCTGGATATCAACCCGTTCTCACCGATCGGCGTGGACGAGCAGCAGGTACGCTTCCTCGATCTGTTTATGGTCTGGTGTGCGCTGGCCGATGCCCCGGAAATGAGCAGTGATGAATTGCTGTGTACACGTAAAAACTGGAATCGTGTGATTCTCGAAGGGCGTAAGCCTGGACTGACGTTAGGTATTGGCTGTGAAACAGCCCAGTTACCGTTGCCTAAGGTTGGGAAAGATTTGTTCCGCGATCTGAAACGCGTGGCACAAACGCTGGACAGCATCGATGGGGGAGAGGAGTATCAGAAGGTCTGTGATGAACTGGTTGTCTGTTTTGACAATCCTGAACTGACTTTCTCTGCCCGGATCCTACGGTCTATGATTGATGAAGGCATTGGCGGTACGGGCAAAGCGCTGGGTGAGGCTTACCGAAATCTGCTGCGTGAAGAGCCATTAGAAATATTGCAGGAAGCTGAATTCATTGCTGAAACCGAGGCTTCGAAGCGTCGTCAGCAGGAGATTGAAGCGGCTGATACTGAGCCGTTTAGCGTGTGGCTGGAAAAGCACGCTTGATACAAAAGAAAAAGGCCACTCGGGAGTGGCCAAAATTTCATCTCTGAAAACAGGGATGATGATAACAAATGCGCGTCTTTCATATACTCAGACTCGCCCCGGAACAAAGAGTTCAGATTATTTTTAAAAAATTTAACGGAGGTGGCTAAATGCCGTTGTTAGATAGTTTTACTGTCGATCACACCCGGATGGAAGCTCCCGCGGTCCGGGTTGCAAAAACGATGAACACCCCGCATGGCGACGCAATCACCGTGTTTGATCTGCGTTTCTGCATTCCGAACAAAGAAGTCATGCCTGAGAAAGGTATCCATACGCTGGAGCACCTGTTTGCAGGTTTTATGCGTAACCATCTGAACGGTAATGGCGTTGAGATTATTGATATCTCTCCGATGGGATGCCGTACCGGCTTCTACATGAGCCTGATTGGTACGCCGGACGAGCAGCGTGTTGCCGATGCGTGGAAAGCGGCAATGGCGGACGTGCTGAAAGTACAGGATCAGAACCAGATCCCGGAGCTGAACGTTTACCAGTGCGGTACGTATCAGATGCACTCTCTTAGCGAAGCACAGGATATCGCGCGTCATATTCTGGAGCGTGATGTACGCGTGAACAGCAATGAAGAGCTGGCGCTGCCGAAAGAGAAATTGCAGGAACTGCATATTTAGTCTTATTGATTAGCTGTTCCAGTATTTAAATTAACCCCGGTTTATGTCCGGGGTTTTTATTTCTTCATATAATCTATATCTATTATATTTACGACAGGAATATAATTTAAGCTAATTAATTGGTGACCTGTTAAATAACAAAACGTGATCTGGTAAACAGAAAATAATGGATAATTAACGATGCCAGCTCACACCGATCACATAAATCAAAAAACATAAATAATTAATAGAAAAACATAATGGAATACGCCAGATATCCAGGTAATAAAAAGACTCTTTTCATCGCTGGTGGATGGGGTTTTTATCAAATCTTATCTGGTATACATTAAACTTTAGGGATAAAAAATGAAGGTGAAATATTTAGCGCTTGTGGTCGGCGCTTGCTTTTCGCATAACCTTTGGGCAGCAAATACCGCTATTGAACAGCGTCTTGCTGAACTGGAGCAGCGCGTGATTAATGCCGAACAGCGAGCCGCAGATGCTGAATCGCAAATTCGCTCGCTGAGGCAGCAGCAGGTAGCCGCAGCGCCGACGGTGCAAGTACAATCTGCTGAACCCTCCGCCTCTACGGAAAATCCACCCAAGTTAACGCTATCCGGTTTTAGCGATATCAAGTTCTATGGCGACGTTGAGTTTAATATGGATGCGGCAAGCCGCTCTGGTAGTCTGACATCAACCAGAACTTCGGCAAATAAAGATTGGGCGCCGGGAACGAATGAACGTTGGGATATCAACGGGCGTCTACTATTAGGGTTTGATGGCTACCAACGACTGAACAACGGTAATTTCGCCGGCTTCTCAGTTCAGCCGCTGGCAGACCTGACCGGAAAAATGAATCTCGATGATGCAGTGTTCTTTTTTGGCCAGGAAAAAGACTGGCAAATTAAGGTCGGACGTTTTGAAGCGTACGATATGTTCCCGCTGAATCAGGATACGTTTATTGAATATTCAGGTAATACGGCGAATGATCTTTACAGTGATGGCTATGGCTATATTTATATGATGAAAGAGGGGCGTGGACGTAGCGACAGCGGCGGTAATTTCCTGATCAGTAAAACCATCGATAACTGGTATTTTGAAGTGAATACATTGATGGAAAATGGCAGTACGCTCTATACCGAGAAGCAGTACCACGGGATGGACTTAACCAATGATAAAAACGTGGCTTACGTGCGCCCGGTGATCGCCTGGCAAAACGGGCGTTTCTCGACGGCAGTGGCGATGGAAAGTAACGTCGTTAACAACGCCTACGGCTATTATGAGAACGGGAAGTGGATCGATCAGTCCGATCGTACGGGGTATGGTTTTACCATGACCTGGGACGGACAAAAAACCGATGCGGAAGACGGCGCGGTGATTAACCTGAATACTGCTTATATGGACGCGACCGATGAGACCGATTTTACCGCTGGGGTGAACGCGTTGTGGCATCGATTCGAACTGGGCTATATCTATGCGCATAACAACATTGACGCTTTCAATGCCACTAACCTGGAGGCCGTTTGCGAGGAAGACTGCTGGATCACCGATCCGGGCAGCTATGATATTCACACCATCCATGCCTCATACTTATTCCATAACGTAATGAATATGAGAAACTTTAATATCTATCTCGGTGCTTATGCCTCATGGGTTGAGGCCGATCCGAACAATGGCGACAACAGCGAAGATGCACGTTACGGCGGACGCCTGAGATTCAAATATTATTTCTGATGCTGGCCACAATAAAAAAGGGATCCGCAGATCCCTTTTATCAGATAGTTAGTGCGCTCCACCGCCGCCGCCGCCCGCGCCGAAGGGCGGTTTAGCGAACCATACCAGACCAAGCAAAACCAGGAAGATCCCCGCCGACATCCAGAAGATTTCGTTGGCGGAAATAATCAGACCCTGATTAGTGATCTGCTGGGCTATCCACCCTGACGCCTGCTGGTGCGTCATCCCTAAATCCTGCAGCTTGTCGTACATTGCCTGAGCATTTGGGTTGTAGGGGTTAACGGATTCCGTCAATTGCGCATGGTGCAGCGACTCACGGTTAGTCCACATCGTTGTTGTAATCGATGTACCAATAGAGCCGGCCAGCGTTCGCGTAAAGTTAGACAAGCTCGATGCAGCCGCCAGACGCTCAGGCGGTAAACCGGACAGCGTAATGGTCGTCAGCGGCATAAAGAAGCAGGCTACTGCGAACCCCTGAATAAACTGCGGCCAGGCCGATGCGCCAAAGTCCATACCCGGCTCGAACGTCCACGCGCGCCAGTAGAAACAGACGGCGTACATAATAAAACTGAACGTCACCAGCCGACGCATATCCAGCTTGTGTGCAAAGCGGCCGATAATTGGCGACAGGATCACCGGAATAATCCCTACCGGCGCGGACGCCAGACCAGCCCAGGTTGCCGTATAGCCGTAAACCTCCTGCAATAGCTGCGGCAGCAGGACGATGGCGCCGAAGTAGAGCATATAGGCCAGGCTAATACACAGGCAGCCGATGGTAAAGTTGCGCGACTTAAACAGCGAGAGATCGACAATCGGGTGCTCGTCGGTAAGCTCCCAGACGATCAGGAAGCTGATAGCAACCACGGCGACCACCGTCAGGATGATAATCTCCTGCGAGGCGAACCAGTCCAGCTCTTTGCCGCGGTCGAGCATAATCTGCAAACTGCCGATACCGATGACCAGCAGTGCCAGACCAATGGCGTCAATGCGCCGCTGCTCGGTTTTGGTTTCCCGACCGCGCAGGGTTTGCAGGGTCATCAATACCACCGCAGCCCCGATTGGCACGTTGATAAAAAATATCCAGCCCCAGTGATAGTTGTCGCTGATATAGCCCCCCAGAATAGGACCACATATCGGGGCAACAATCACCGTCATCGACCATAGCGCGAGGGCGATGGAACGCTTGGCGGGTGGATAGTTATTCAGCAACAGGCTCTGTGACAGCGGAATTAATGGACCGGCGACAATACCCTGGATTACGCGGAAGAAAATCAGCATGTTCAGGCTGGTGGACATCCCGCATGCCCATGACGCAATGACGAAGGCGATAGTTGACCACATAAAGAGTCTTACTTCGCCAAAGCGTTTTGCCAGCCAGCCGGTGATTGGAATAGAGATAGCGTTCGCTACCCCGAATGAGGTGATCACCCAGGTTCCCTGGCTCAATGAAGAGCCGAGGTTCCCGGCGATAGTGGGGATCGCCACGTTAGCAATGGTGGAGTCCAGCACCTGCATGAATGTCGCCAGGGACAGCGCGATCGTCATTATGACGAGCTGCGCGCCTTCCAGCGGTTTTTGCTGTTGCATCACACGCACCTTTGAATTAGCCCGCGTTGGCCCGCACGATCTCTTCGATCATCTTATTGACCGGAGCAAGGTCGATTTCACGTGCATTACTTTCTGATACTGGCGTGGTGCGGACCTGGCTTGCCAGAATTTGTCCGTCACGATTGGAGGTATCGACTGTAACCAGCGTAGACAAACCGATCCGCAAAGGATGCTGTGCCAGTTGCTGCGCATCCAGTTCGATACGCACCGGCAGACGCTGGACGACTTTGATCCAGTTACCGGTCGCGTTTTGTGCTGGCAGCAAGGAGAAGGCGCTGCCCGTTCCCATATCGAGGCCGACAACTTTACCGGTATATTTCACGTCATCGCCATAAATATCGCTGACAACCGTCGCGGGTTGGCCAATACGAATGTGGGCGAGCTGTGTTTCTTTGAAGTTGGCATCCACCCACAGGTTGGTGGCCGGAACAACCGCCATTAACGGCGTGGTTGGGCTAATCTGCGCACCAGGCTGTACGGCGCGACGGGATACATAACCGGTCATTGGGCTGACAATTCTGGTACGTTCCAGCGCCAGCCAGGCATCGCGCACTTCGGTGGCGGCCTGTTGTACGGCGGGTTGATCTTCCAGCTTGCTGCCGAGAATCATTGCCTGGTTAGCATTATATTGTTGGATTGCGACATCAAGCTGAGCCTGAGCGCTGGCGACGGCATCACGCGCATGTTGCAGCTCTTCGCGGCCAATCAGGTTGGCATTGCCCAGCGGGACACGGCGATTAAAATCGCTTTGTGCCTGCGTCAGAGCTGTTTTCTGCACTTCAATGTTGGCCTGTAACTGCTTGCTGTTGATCATCAACTGGTGCGTCTGACGCACGCTGGAGGCCAGCGCAGTTTTGGCTTTTTCAAATGCCTGTTTGGCATCTGTCTGGTCGAGGGTGACCAGCACATCGCCTTGTTTTACAAAGTCAGTGTTATCAGCCCAGACTTTCGTCACGCTGCCTGATACCTGCGCCATGATTTGAACCTGGTTCCCTGCCACGTACGCATCATCTGTATCTTCGTAATGACGCAGTACTAAAAACCAATAAATCCCATATGCCACGGCAATGATAATAAAGAGCAAGGTCAGAAGGAGAAGCAGACTTTTACGTTTGCCATTCTTCTTGACCGGTTGCTGCGGGGTTTGAGTCTCCGCATTTGCGCTCATGTTTTTCTCCACGATCTTCTTTTTATTCACATCGGCTGAGCCGACCTGTTTATCAGACAGGCCAGCAGTATGCGTGCTGGCCTGTCGGTTTTTTCATTTATAAATCTGGATTTCTGAGCGAGTCGACGCCTTAGCGCAGCGCTTCTAACACCGCGCCATCCTGCTCCATCTGATCAAGACGGGTCAGAAGTTTACGGGTAATTTGCTCAAGCTGATCTTTTTCGGTGGTGCTAAGAGACGACCAGAGCTGGTGCAGGCAATTATGCTGAGGCGGTAACACCTCTTGCAAAAATGCATGGCCTTTCTCGGTCAATTGCAGATGCAGACAGCGGCGATCGTTATCGCTTTCGCGACGTTCGATCCAGCCACGTTTTTCTAACTCATCCGCGATGCGGGTAGCGTTAGTACGTGACGAGCCAAGCGCACAACTCAGTTCAGAAGGCTGAATACTGTGGTTTTCCTGAGACTCCAGCGTAATCAACGCCATAAACAACGTCTCGTTAATCCCTTGAGCTTTCAGCATCTTATTGCGATTTTCCAGCAGCTTGCCCTGCATGTGCATGCATAGACGAGTCAGAAGCACTTCCTGATAAGGGAACTCTTCGTAGCGGCTGGCGCGAAATTTTAGCATTTGTTCAATGGGCGTAAACGAACTATCCATTTGGGTATAACCTCATTAATTTCAGCCGATATAGTAACGACAGTGACAAATAAAGTAAATGTATTATTAATTTAAAATGATTGTTTTTATCTATAAGACAACCAGCATTTTCCAGGCTAATCCATAGCCCAGAGCACTCAGTAACGTTGGAATGATGATGCTGCGGGTCTTATAGAAGCTTGCACCCAGTATGACAAACCCCACCAGAGTAGGCACGAACCGACGAGCGTCGTGCATCACTTCTGGCGCGGTAGACACCACCAGCAGGGCGCAAATTGATGTAATGCCAATAGTGTCGAGTAATATGCCCGTCGCGCCGCGCTTCGTCGGGCGAACATTGCCGACCCCAAGACGGAGCGGCAAATAGCGAAAACAGTAATTTACGCAGCCGACCAACAGGCCAAGTAGCAGAACTTCATAGCTCATCAGGACCTCCTTGCCAAAATGACTGGATGAGCGCCGTCAGGCATCCACAGACAATACCTGCAAGGATAGCGGCAGGGATGGAAAACAGCATGACGCCAGCCAGCGCCCCGGCCAGGGCCGCAGTCACGCAAAGCGCCTGTTTTCGTTGGAATGACGCGAGCAGGAAGCTCATAAACAGCGCCGGGAGCATGAAGCCCAGTGCCGCTTCAACCGCCGGGTAATCTTTGAGTAAGCCACTGCCGGAAAACGCGCCGAGCACCGTACCAAACACCCAGGAGGCCCAGGAGCATAGCGCAATGCCGATCATCCAGTTTTCACTCCAGCGCCGGTTATCCCGTACCAGTTTCGCCGTTGCAGCGGCAAAGACTTCATCGGTAAGGCCAAAAGCCCACAGCGCGCTTTTGGGTTTACTCAGTCGCTGGGCGATCCGACTACGCAGGGAAGGGCCGTACAAAACATGACGGACATCCATGGCCATGACGGTCAGCGCGGCGACCCACAGCGAACTGCCTGCGGCGAGCATGGTGGTAATGACAAACTGGCTGGCTCCCGCATAGATAATGCAGGAGAAAAAGACGCTTTCAACCGGCGTAAAGCCAAGGCGAGTGGCATTGAGACCAAATGCAAAAGCGACCGGAATATAGCTGATAACTATTGGCAGGCTGTCTTTGAATCCTTCCGTTAACGTTGCCGAACTGGATTCAGACTGGGGTACAGGGCTTTCCATAGGGTTATAGGTTTCATTACCGAAATTAATATAACTTGGTTCAATGAGTTATAACCTTAGCAGACTGATGGGCTCCTTAACACCCTGTGGAGCCCAATCAGCGGTAAACATGCGTTATACGCTTAATTTACGGCTTCCTGACGGTGAAAACCTCGCCACCAGACCAACAGGTTGAGTATGGCAACGGTCGTACCTGCCAGACAAACGCCAGCCCACCCGGCATGCTGCCAGGCAGAGGCTGAAATCAGCGAACCTGCCGCTCCGCCAATAAAATAGCTGGTCATGTATCCGGCGGTCAGGCGATTACGCGCGTCAGGATGAATGCGATAGATAACCGTCTGGTTGGTGATGTGCACTCCCTGAACGGTGAGGTCCAACACCAGAATACCGATAATCAGCATGGGGACTGAAGCATGCCCAAACCAAATAGCAAGCCAGGAGAGCAGTAGTAACAGCAGCCCCATGGTTGTGGTCAGGTGGGATTTACCTTTATCGGCAAAACCGCCCGCCGGACGTGCGCCTAACGCCCCTGCGGCACCCGCCAGACCGAACAGACCAATCATTCCTTCCGAATAGTTAAACGGCGGCGCGGCGAGCAAAAATGCCATCGAGGTCCACAGAATACTGAAATTGGCAAAAGTCAGGCAGCCCAGCATCGCGCGGGTACGCAGCAATTTATCGTTAATAAACAGGCTGAATACGGAGCCTAACAGCTGCGGATAGTTGAGATGGGTATCGGATTTCATCTTCGGCAGGCCGCGCCACAGTGCAACCGCCATCAGCGCCATTAATACTGATGCGACCCAAAATACAGTGCGCCAGCCGCCAAGATTCGCCAGTAATCCCGCCACGGTGCGCGCCAGTAGAATACCTAGCAACAGGCCGCTCATAATCGTGCCGACGACCTTACCGCGCTTGTCCGGTGTGGCAAGCGTTGCCGCCAGCGGAACCAAAATCTGTGCCACTACCGAGAACAGACCGGTCAGGGCAGTACCGAGGATCAGCATACCCAGCGACTGGCTGCTGGCGGTGATCAGCATGCCACCAGCCGCTAACAGCGTCATGGAGACAATCAGCATCCGGCGTTCAAACATATCGCCGAGCGGCACTAAGAACAGCAGGCCGGCGGCGTAGCCGAGCTGGGCCGCGGTGACGATAAACCCAGCGGTACTGGCAGAGAGCGAAAAGTTGCGTGCGATGGTGTCGAGCAGCGGCTGCGCATAATAGTTACTGGCGACGGCGAGGCCGGTGGCGATAGACATTAACAGGATTAGCGAAGGGCTAAGTCCCTGAGTTGTTTTCGTCATGGTTTTCAACTGAATAATGGATTGCAGAAAACAATCATAACGGAAGTGATTAAATGTTGCTGATTTGTTGAGTGATGGATTGTGCGATTGGAGGAGGGTGGATAGGCCGGATAAGGCGCATCGCGCCACCATCCGGCATTGGTATGGTTATTGTGCCTGATGACGCTACGCTCATCAGGCCTACGAGTGGGTTATTTCTGCGCGGCCAGCGCTTCGTTCACCCAGCCGTCAAACTGCTGCTGGTGGGCTTTGATCCAGCCGTCAACGTGACCCTGCACGTCGGCTTCAGACGCTTTCCCGTCGTGCATCATTGCGTTCTGAGCGTTGATATCCGCCAGCGGCAGCTTCATGATGGCAAACAGTTTCGCCGCAGCCGGGTTTTTCTCCGCCCAGGCTTTATTGGCGACAATATGCATCGTGTTCACCGGGAAGCCGTAGTTGGCACCGTTTGGCAGCTTGGTATCAATATCTTTCTGCTCGCCTGGCAGGGAAGAGAACGGCACCTGCAGCCAGACCACATCTTTACCCGGCTTCATTACGTCGCTGACCCAGTACGGTGTCCAGGTGTAGTAAAGAATGGGTTTACCTTCTTTGAAACGGGTAATGGTGTCAGCCATCATTGCTGCATAGTTACCGTGGCTGACTTCGACGGTTTTTTCCAAATCGAAAGCTTTGTTCTGGTGGTTGATTACTGCTTCACAACCCCAGCCTGGTGAGCAGCCCATCATATCGGCTTTTCCGTCACCGTTGGTGTCAAAGATTTTGGCGATCTTCAGATCTTTTAACTGGGCGATATTGGTGATTTTGTACTGCTCAGCGGTTTTTTTGTCGATCAGATAACCCTGTGCGGCACCCGTAACGAATACCCCCTCGCGATAAAACTTTTTGTCTCCGCCCGCCGCGGCGTACATATCATCATGCAGTGGCTGCCAGTTCACGGCGGTAAAAGTTGCATCGCCAGAGGCAATGGAGGTATAGCCGACGTTGTAGTCAACTTCGCTGGTTTTGTTAACGGTGTAACCCAGTTTCTCCAGCGCACGAGCGACTAACTGCGTCTGGAAGGATTCTTCAGAGATAGTGCTCTGGATTGGCTGTACGGTGATGCCTTTGCCCGGCAGGTCGGCAGCGAAAGTGCTGGTGGAGACAAGGGTGGCAAACGCTGTGGCAATAATAATTTTCTGTCGCATCGTTGTTCCTTAATTATTGGAAGGACGTGTAGGCCCGGTAAGCAATGCGCCACCGGGCAACGGGTGAATTACTTCGTGAAAGGGCGAGTGATAAGCCCAACGGGACCAGTGGTGTACCAGCGACGGTTGCCACGGCTACGCGAATCGCGACCAACGGCCTGTGTCAGGCGATCCAGAATGATGGCGAGGATCACAATCCCAACTCCGCCGACGGTGGCAAGCCCCATATCCAGACGACCAATTCCGCGCAGAACCATCTGACCCAGCCCGCCCACGGCAATCATCGACGCGATGACGACCATTGAGAGCGCCAGCATCAGCGTCTGGTTAACCCCGGCCATAATGGTGGGCATTGCCAGCGGGAGCTGCACTTTAAACAGCATCTGACGTGGGCTGGCACCAAACGAGCGCGAGGCTTCAATCAGATCGGCTGGCACCTGGTTAATCCCCAGAATAGTCAGACGTACGATTGGCGGCAGGGCGAAGATAATCGTCACCACTACGCCCGGGACGTTACCAATACCGAACAACATGACAATCGGCACCAGATAGACAAACGCGGGTGTGGTTTGCATGGCGTCCAGCAGCGGGCGAACAATTTTTGCTGCCCGTGGACTGCGCGCCAACCAGATCCCCATCGGCAGACCGATCACCACGCAGAACAGCAACGCGGTCAACACCAGCGCCAGGGTTATCATGGCCTGCGACCACGCGCCGATGGCACCGATGGCAATCAAGGAAATCAGCGTAGCAACGCCCATCCCAACGCCGGAAATTTGCCAGGCAATCAGCGCGAACAGGATAATCGCCACCGGGGCTGGCATACCTAACAGCAGCTGTTGAAAACCGTTGAGAATGTAATCCACCGGGACACGAATGCCCTGGAAGACTGGACGGAAATGGGTAACGACCCAGTCGATCCCCTCTGTGACCCAGCTGTCCAGCGGGATCAGCGTTTTATGGAACGGATCCATAATATTGAAATGCTCTGGTGCCGGCGCGGGGGCGCTGGTCAGCCAGTCCGCGCCACCGCCATCAGTGGGCGCACCGGATGGCGTGCTCCAGGCATCGGCAGTTTGTGCGGCGCTGTCGGCCGCTGGTGTGGTATCCCACGGATTAGTTTGATCAGCCATTGTTTACCCCCTCACGATCTAAAGCCTGTAACAGCATGCGTTTTGAAATGACGCCCACATACTGCTGTTCCTCATCAACAACCGGCACCGCGCACGGGGCCTGGCCGACATGAGAAAGCAACTCGCTGAGAGGAGTTTGTGCATCTACGGCTAACGGCTCATCGATCAATGCCGCTTCAATACCTTGCGCCTGACTTAACGCTGTTTTTAAGGAGTCGATTGAAACAACGCCAACGAATTTATTGCCGCGTTCGATCACGTAACCATATTCGCGATCTTTGTCCTGCAATAATTGCAGCGCCGAACGTGGGCCCACCCCGGGCGTTTTACGAATTAAACCTTCGGGGCTACGGCGTGAAATATCTTTCGCACTGAAGACCTGGCTAATATCAACGCCGCGGAAGAAGGTGCGTACATAATCATTGGCTGGATTATTCAGGATTTCATCCGGCGTGCCGACCTGGACCACTTCACCGTTTTGCATAATGGCAATTCTGTCGCCAATACGCATAGCTTCGTCGAGATCATGCGATATAAAGACCACGGTGCGTTGATGCTTCGCCTGTAGTTTTACCAGTTCATCCTGCATCTCAGTACGAATTAATGGATCGAGGGCTGAGAAGGCCTCATCCATTAATAAGATATCAGGGTTAATGGCTAATGCGCGGGCGAGGCCTACACGCTGGCGCATACCCCCGGAAAGTTCATCCGGGTATCCGTGAGCATAATTCTCCAGACCAACCTGACGTAGCGCATCTAACGCTTTTTCACGACGTTCATCCGCACCAACACCGGCTAATTCCATGCCGAATGCCGTATTGTCCAGCACCGTCATGTGCGGCATCAGGGCAAAGGACTGGAACACCATCGCAATCTTTTTTCTGCGCACCTCGCGAAGCTCAGCATCGGATATCCGGGCGATGTCTACGCCGTCAATCAATACCTGCCCGCGGGTGGGTTCAATCAGGCGATTGAGAAGGCGTACCATTGTGGATTTACCCGAACCGGATAATCCCATGATGACAAATATCTCGCCTTCTTCAATGGCCAGACTGGCGTTCTTAACGCCAAGCGATAGCCCCGTTTTATCCAGAATCTGCTCTTTTGAAAGTCCTTTTTCAATATATTTGAAGGCTCTCTGCGGATGCTCTCCAAATATCTTATAGAGATTTTTAACTTCTAATTTAATTGCCATGCAATAGAATGATTCCTGTTATTTGTTTATATCGATATATTACCTGATGGAAATAGTGACCTTTTTCTACCCTAACATACTGAGAATCTGAGACAACCCTGAATTTGGTTGTGGCATGAATATTGCCAAAGGCCAGGTGGCGGGACTTCCCGTGATATAAGGGCTGAGCGCGAATGTGAGCGGCTTAATATTTTTTGTAAATGGCAATGAAAAGTCGCCTGAATTGCTGGAATGCAGGCGAATAATGCGTCTGATATTGAGTGTAGATCACACAATTATATTTGCACGACAAAAGTGTGATCCTGTTAAAATATTTCCGCGAAAAATGTACGGTATTTCCCGTGAAAATGAGTGCTAGAAATTCCAGTCGTCATCTTCGGTTTCGACCGCTTTTCCCATCACATAGGATGAACCGGAACCCGAGAAGAAATCGTGGTTTTCGTCAGCGTTGGGCGACAGCGCGGCAAGGATTGCCGGATTAACCTCCGCCATTTCAGGCGGAAATAGCGCCTCATATCCCAAATTCATTAATGCCTTATTGGCGTTGTAACAAAGGAAGGCTTTGACGTCATCAACCCAGCCGGTCTGTGCATACAATTCTTCCGTATAACGCGCTTCGTTATCATACAATTCCATCAACAGGTCAAAGGCAAAATGCTTTAACTCTTCGCGTGCTGATTCGGAAATATGCTCCAGACCTTTTTGATATTTATAACCAATGTAATATCCATGAACCGCTTCATCACGAATGATCAGACGAATGAGATCGGCGGTATTGGTCAGTTTACCGCGACTGGAGAAATACATCGGTAACCAGAAGCCAGAATAGAACAGGAAGGATTCCAGAAACACGCTGGCTATTTTTTTCTTCAGCGGTTCGTCGCTGGCGTAATGTGCCAAAACGATCTGCGCCTTGCGCTGGAGTGGGGTATTTTCTTCACTCCAGGCGTAAGCTGCATCCACATCTTTGGTCTGGCAAAGGGTGGAGAAAATAGAGCTATAGGAACGGGCGTGCACCGCCTCCATAAAGCTGATATTCGACAGCACCGCCTCTTCATGCGGCGTTAACGAATCAGTCATTAACGCTGGTGCTCCGGCAACATTCTGAATGGTGTCGAGCAGCGTCAGCCCGGTAAAAACGCGGATTGTTAGCTGCTGTTCGGCTGCGTTCAACGTTTGCCAGGCCGGAATGTCATTGGAGAGCGGGACCTTTTCCGGGAGCCAGAAGTTACTGGTCAGACGGTTCCATACCTCAAGATCTTTATCATCCTCAATCTTGTTCCAGTTGATGGCGCTCACGCGGGATAATGTCATTTTCTCCTCCTTACAGCGCGCATGACACGCAGCCTTCGATTTCGGTGCCTTCCAGCGCCAGCTGGCGTAGTCGGATGTAGTACAGGGATTTGATGCCCTTACGCCAGGCGTAAATCTGCGCTTTGTTGATATCGCGCGTGGTGGCGGTATCGGGGAAAAAGAGCGTCAGTGAAAGCCCCTGATCGACATGTCGCGTTGCTTCAGCGTAGGTATCAATGATTTTTTGTGGACCGATCTCGTAGGCATCCTGATACAAGGCCAGATTCTCATTGGTCATAAACGGGGCAGGGTAGTAAACGCGCCCGGTTTTGCCCTCTTTGCGAATCTCCACTTTCGACACGATCGGGTGAATGCTTGACGTGGCATGGTTGATGTAGGAGATAGAACCGGTGGGCGGAACCGCCTGTAAATTCTGGTTATAAATACCGTAGCGCATCACATCTTCACGCAGTTGCTCCCACATCTCGCGCGTCGGCAGCGTAATGCCGCTGACGGCAAACAATGTGCGGACCTTGTCGGTTTTTGGCTGCCAGTCGCCCTGCAGATACTGGTTAAAATACTCGCCGCTGGCGTAGCGTGACTGTTTGAATCCGGCAAAGGTTTGACCCCGCTCGCGAGCGATCTTCATTGACGTATTCAGCGCATGCCATGTGATGGTGTAGAAATAGAGATTGGTGAAATCCAGCCCTTCCGGCGAGCCGTAGGCGATCCCTTCCCGCGCCAGATACCCGTGCAGATTCATCTGCCCAAGACCAATCGCGTGCGACGCGCTGTTCCCGGCGTCGATCGAAGGCACGCTGCGGATGTGGCTCATGTCCGAAACGGCGGTTAAGCCGCGAACCGCCGTTTCCACGGTACGACCAAAATCGGGTGAATCCATGGTATGGGCAATGTTCAAGGAGCCGAGATTGCAGGAGATATCGTGCCCGATCTGCGCGTAATTGAGATTTTCATCGTAGGTGGAGGCACTGTTAACTTGCAAAATCTCCGAGCACAGGTTGCTCATATTGATCCGACCGGCAATCGGATTGGCGCGATTCACCGTATCTTCAAACATGATGTAAGGATAACCAGACTCAAACTGGATCTCGGCCAGCCGCTGGAAGAATTCGCGGGCGTTAATGTATTTTTTGCGCACGCGTTCGTCGGCCACCAGTTCGTCATACCGCTCACTCACGGCGATATCACCGAACGGTTTGCCGTAAATCCGTTCCACGTCATACGGTGAGAACAGTGCCATCCGGGCATTTTCTTTCGCTAGCCGGAAGGTGACGTCGGGGATCACCACGCCAAGCGAGAGCGTTTTGATGCGGATTTTCTCGTCGGCGTTTTCGCGCTTGGTATCGAGAAAACGTAAAATATCCGGATGGTGTGCGTGCAGATACACCGCGCCTGCGCCCTGACGTGCCCCGAGTTGATTCGCATAAGAAAACGCATCTTCCAGCATTTTCATTACCGGGATCACCCCAGAGGACTGGTTCTCAATGCGTTTAATGGGCGCACCTGCCTCGCGCAGGTTGGAGAGCAAAAATGCCACGCCGCCGCCGCGTTTGGAGAGCTGAAGTGCGGAGTTGACCGCCCGACCAATAGACTCCATGTTGTCTTCAATACGCAACAGGAAGCAGGAGACCAGCTCACCGCGTTGCTGTTTACCGCAGTTTAAAAAGGTTGGTGTGGCGGGTTGAAAGCGCCCGGAGAGCATTTCATCGGTCAGTTGCATCGCGAGTGCTTCATCGCCCTGCGCCAGCGTGAGTGCCACCATCGTTACCCGATCCTCAAAGTCTTCGAGATAGCGCTTACCGTCGAACGTTTTCAACGTATAGCTGGTGTAGAACTTCCATGCGCCGAGGAACGTCTGGAAACGGAATCCGCTGGCGTGGGCGTGGGTGAATAGCTTCAGCACGAACGCGCGATCGTAGCGGGCTAACACGCTGGCATCGTAATAGCCTTCATCCACCAACGTTTCCAGGCGCTCCTGCTGGCTGGCAAACGCCACCGAGTTGGGGCGGACGTGTGCGGCAAAGAAAGCCTCCACCGCCTGATGGTCCTTGTCGAACTGAATGCGCCCGGCTTTATCATACAGATTCAGCATGGCGTTCAGGGCGTGATAATCCAGCGTTGGCTGCATTACACGTTCTGCGGTTGTCGTTGCCAAAATTCGCTCACTCCTTTTCGAACGTTGTCGATATCGCTTTGGGTGCCCATCAGCTCAAAGCGATAGAGCCACGGCACGCCGCATTTTTGTGAGATGACATCACCCGCGCGACCGTAGGCGTCACCGAAATTACGATTGCCGGAGGCGATCACTCCACGGATTAACGCCCGGTTGTGCGTATCGTTTAAAAAGCGGATCACCTGTCTTGGGACCGCGCCAGCAGTGCCGCCGCCGCCGTAGGACGGCACGATTAATATGTAAGGTTCGTCTACCCGGATCGGCTCGCGTTCGTTAAGCGGAATGCGGATGGCAGGCAGCCCCAGACGCTGCATAAAGCGGTGCGTATTTTCGGAGCTGCTGGAGAAGTAGACGAGCTGACTCATGCGCTGGCCACACGGTGTTCCGGATGCAGACGGTTGATCATGTCCGGGCGAAACCCTGACCAACTGGTTTCACCCGCGACTACGACCGGTAACTGGCGAAACCCTTGATCGCGCAGGTTATCAGCCAAATCGGGCTGTAAATCGACGTTTACCATCTCAAAGTCAAAACCACGACTTTCCATTGCCCGTTTGGTGGCATGGCACTGAACACAGTTATTGCGAGTGTAAATAATAATACGCATGATTCGTATTTCCATTTAAAAATAAAAGATCGGCGCGATAGAGGGCGTCGGGTTGTGTGTGTCCTGATAGGAAAGATACTAGATGTAGTTTTAAAAAGATTCAACCATACAAGATATGGGAATTTTAGATTGATGATGGGCTGGGTGATGGGCGTGGCGGGGGAAGTGATATGTACCATCACAGGTTGCCGGATGGCGCGCGTCGCGTCTAATCCGGCCTACAGGAAAGCACTTCCCAGACCGGATAAGGCGTTTATGCCGCCATCCGGAAGCGCAGAATCACATGCGCATCCCCACCGCCAGACGGTTAAAGCAGTTCATCAGGCTAATGGCGAATGTCAGGTCGCTAATCTCTTTCGCGCTGAAATGGTCGAGCAGCGGCAGATAAACGTCATCTTCGGCGTGACTAGTGGCAATTTGAGTGACCGATTCGGCCCACGCCAGCGCCGCACGTTCCTGCTCGCTGAAGTGGTGACTCACCCGCCAGCCTGCCAGCGCATCCAGTTTGGCCTGCGCAACTCCGGATTTGCGCAGTGCTTTACTGTGCATTTCCAGACAAAAGGCGCAGCCGTTGATTTGCGAGACCCGCAGGTAAATCAGTTCCGTCAGCGTAGGTTCCAGCGCGCAATTCTCCAGCGCTTTGCTTGCCTGAACCAGAGCGTTATAGATTTCAGGGCTGAGTTCATAATAGGGCTGGCGTAACATGGTCATGGTATTTCTCCTCGTTTGGATGACCCGCAATGTAGCACTATAATGGACTGCTACAGAGAGCCATATTGTTGCCAAAAAAGCAGACCATAAATGCCACGCTATCAGCAAATCGCCCGTCAGTTAAAAAACGCAATTGAGAAAGGTGAACTCAAGCCCGGTACCAGATTGCCCTCCAGTCGGACCTGGGCCCAGGAGCTGGGAGTATCACGCTCGACGGTGGAAAATGCCTATGCAGAGCTGGTGGCGCAGGGCTGGCTCGCGCGGCGTGGACAGGCAGGAACGTTTGTCAGTGAGCAACTGCGACCAGAAAGGGCACCTGCTTCTCCTGCCATTTTTGCCGGAGAAAATCCCAGACCGCAAACTTTTCAGATGGGATTACCCGCACTCGATCTTTTTCCGCGCGAAGTCTGGGCGCGGGTGATGGGACGGCGTTTACGCACCCAAACGCGTTTTGATCTGGCGGTGGGCGATGTGTGTGGCGAGCGGGCGTTACGTCAGGCGATTGTGGATTACCTGCGGGTCTCACGCAGCATTGAATGCCAGCCAGAGCAGATTTTTATCACTTCAGGCTATGCGGCATCAATGACGTTAATCCTGCGCGCTCTGGCGCATCCCGGAGAGGGAATGTGGGTCGAAGATCCCGGCTTTCCGCTGATTCGGCCTGTGGTGGCTCAAGAACGCATTGAGTTGAAGCCGGTAGCGGTGGATGCCGATGGTCTGGATGTCAGCGCCGGGATCCGCGACTACCCGCAGGCGCGTTTTGTACTGCTCACTCCCGCACATCAAAGCCCACTGGGGGTAGCACTGTCTTTAGACCGTCGCCACCAGTTGCTGGAGTGGGCGACTCGTGCGCAGGCGTGGGTAATCGAAGATGATTATGACAGTGAATTTCGTTACCACGGTAAGCCGTTGCCGCCGCTAAAAAGTCTGGATGCGCCCCAGCGGGTGATTTATGCCGGAACGTTCAGCAAATCGATGTTTCCGGCTTTGCGTACGGCATGGCTGGTGGTGCCCCTGACCCAGGTTGAACACTTTCGCCAACAAGCGGCGCTAACGGCCTGTAGCGTTCCGGTTCTATGGCAGCAAACGCTGGCGGATTTTATGCGAGACGGCCACTTCTGGCGACACTTAAAACGTATGCGACAACATTATGCCGAACGACGACAATGGATGGAAAACGCCCTGACCGAACAAGGATTTAGCGTCATTCCTCAGGAAGTTGGGATTCAACTGGTGATGAGTGTGGACGGAGATGATATTGCGCTGGTGCGCAAAGCGAATCAGGCCGGGTTAGCTGTTCAGGCGTTAAGCCGCTGGCGAATAACGTCAGAAGGAAAGGGGGGAATATTGCTGTCATTTACCAATATCAGCTCGGCGGAAATGGCGCAACAGGCGGCGTACCAACTGCGGATGGCGCTGACATAAATCTATACCCGTCATACTTCAAGTTGCATGTGCGTTGGCTGCGTTCGTTCACCCCAGTCACTTACTTTAGTAAGCTCCTGGGGATTCGCTCCCTTGCCGCCTTCCTGCAACTCGAATTATTTAGGGTATATAAGGTTCTTACGATATGCGTCCCACCATCGCCACCCGTTTATGGACTTTTCTGAAAGCGTTGCTAATGCTGAATCAGGTAAGGTAAGCCCGCAGTAAAAGATAACGAGGAAAATAATATGTATTTACGACCTGATGAGGTGGCGCGCGTACTTGAAAAAGTGGGCTTTACCGTTGATGTAGTGACGCAAAAAACGTACGGCTATCGTCGTGGCGAAAATTATGTGTACGTTAACCGTGAAGCACGCATGGGACGTACCGCATTAATTATCCATCCCACGCTAAAAGAGCGAAGCTCTTCGCTGGCAGAACCAGCGACGGATATTAAAACCTGCGATCATTATCAGCAATTCCCACTGTATTTAGCCGGTGAGACACACGAACATTATGGTATTCCGCACGGCTTTAGCTCGCGAATTGCGCTGGAGCGTTATCTGAGTGGGTTGTTTGGCGACGTTAATTCTAACTAATAACGCGACTGGCAGTGCCAGTCGCAAAGAAGCGTGTCAGGCTTTAGCCTGATGATAGCTGCTGACCTTAAACAAGCGGCGGCAATAATCAAGAAAGTAGCCATAGACAGCGCCCATCAGCATTGATACCACGATGTTCGAACTTACTGCAGCCGTAATCTGGTGCCAGTCCGCGCCAACCGTCAGCAGAATAATCACATACACCGGCGACTGGAAGGTGACATAAGCCAGCACATCCGCCAGATTTTTTGCCCATCCTGCCTGCGTGGCTTTACGCGCCGCGCGCATGAACAAATCACGGTACATGCCGTATGGCCACGCAATCAGTATGTTGACAGGGATAGCGACTAATCTGGAATACAGCGACTGTTCGAAGCTCATTCCAGAAAGGAATATTTCGATCAACATGTTCACGACAGAACAATAAACAACCATCGCGAACGTGTCTGCTACTGCATGACGCAAGCGTGACTGCGGAGAGAACATGTTAATGCTCCTTGTAAAAAGGGGGAAAAAGGTTTTGAATACCTTAACTACTAGTGATTTGTCTTGCTGCTTTCGCGTTTTAATAGGATATCTGCCTGGATAATAACTAGCAACTAGCTTAAAATTTTTATTTATTGTCTTTTTGTCGATAAAATGCTCTGTAATGGTTTGTTTTTTGTTCGTTTTGGTGTTTTCGTTGCTGTGTTAATTAAAATTCTTTTAGATCAAAGAGTTATTTTTGCTTGTTTTTCTGAATTTTTTGCGCTCCTTTTCTGAATGTTGACTGATGTGCAATATGTATACTCGTTGGTTCCACGCGATGCTATGGCCTGTTTCTTAAGTGACGCACTGAGATACCTTGCAGGTATATTCAAAGCTGCAATCAGGGTCATAGAATATATTGTCTGAGCGATAGCAGAATGGATGCTATAAATATCAGTGTTGGCTATTTGTTTAATGATCTGCGAATAAATTAGACTGGAAATATAATAATCAGTTGCATACAATATTTAGCGTAATACCGTTTTTATGTTTTACGTTAAAGAGGTTTTGTTAATATGAGTTCAATGTTAAAAAACTTAAATAATATCCGCTCGCTGCGTGCAATGGCTCGTGAATTTTCCGTTGATGTACTGGAAGATATGCTTGAAAAATTCAGGGTAGTGACCAAAGAACGACGCGATGAAGAAGAACAGCTACAGCGCCAACGCGCAGAACAGCAGGCAAAAATTAATGCCTTGCTGGCGCAGATGCAGGCAGACGGGATTAGCCCGGAGGAGCTGCTGAGCATAACACCTGCTACGACACGTTCAGTTAAAAAACGCCAACCGCGCCCGGCGAAATATCGTTTTATCGATCTCAATGGTGAAACGAAAACATGGACTGGGCAAGGTCGCACACCGAAGCCAATTGCCCAGGCGCTGGCTACCGGTAAATCTCTTGATGACTTTCTGATCTAATTACGAAGGCGGTGAGGAGATCCTCACCGCTTATTTTCAGCAAACGCCGAAATCACCCTCTTCGGTATATCGCGTGACATCAGCTGCTTTCAGCGTGAATTTATCACCGTTTTCATTACTGGCTTGTACCGCCACAATTTGATCGTCATTGACTTCAACAACCTTCAGTTTTGGACCGCCCATACGCGGTTGAACCAGATCGCCAGGTTTAAACATATTGTTGCGCTCCTTTATTTATCATTTATCGCAGAACTCACCATAGATCACGTCAACCGGCGGGTACAGTGCTGTTTCAATGATTACCGCTTAATGAGTACGTCGGTTCCAGGGCATTTTGTCCAGCAGACGCGCCATGCCGCAAAAGCCGGTCACGCCAGCGAGAATCAGCCCGGCCCCGACAAAACCGCTCAGCAGGAAGAAAGCACTGCTGACGGCGTAACCCAGAATAACACCGAGTAAGGCAAGGCTACCCGCGGCTATCTGCACCTGACGCATCAGCGGTAACGGTTGTGAACTGTCTTTCGCCACCGGCAACCCTGCGGCTTTCCAGCCGTCAATTCCACCTTCCAGCAGCCAGACCTGCGCGGGCGCAGCAATGGCGCTCAGTTTTGTTGCCGCATTTTGTGTACGTTTGCCTGACTGGCAGTGAAAAATCACCTGCTCGGCGCGTAAATTCGCAGGCAGCGATCCCTGTTCAAGCGCGGGCAACGGCGCCAGATGAGCCTCAGGAATATGCTCGTGCAGATACTCGTCAGCGTCGCGGATATCAATCAGTTTTGCACCTTGCGCGACCAGTGTCTGCGCCTCGCGCGGGGAAATCGTCCCAATAGTCATGATGGCTCCTTATGGGCAATACAGTGTTTTTAATGTGGCGATCAGCGAATTCACGGCCGCATTTTTAATGGAGTAGAGGATGCGCTGGGCATCGCGCTGGCTTTCTATCAGACCTTCTTCACGCATACGCGCCAGATGCTGGGAAGTGGCGGAAGGGCTAAGGCCGGTAACACGGGCTAACTCGCCTGCGCTGGTACCGGGTGAACCGCAGAGCATGCACAAAATCAGCAACCGTTTCGGGTTACTCATCGCTTTTAGCAGGGCGGCAGCTTGTTCAGCGCTGGCCTGGAGTTGTTCAAGTTCAGTCATATGTATTTAAGCATGATCTAAATTAAGCATATTCTAAAATAAACAGCCAACGTACGCCAGCGTAAAGAGCGTAAAGGAGGGTAAAACAGCCGCGGAATGCTGGCAGAGTTGGGTAGAATGGCTACTCTTAGAGATAAAATCTCTTTTTAAACAATGATTAATTTTTTGCTTGTAGGGAGTGTGTATGGGTTTCTGGAGAATCGTTTTTACTATTATTCTGCCCCCGCTTGGCGTGCTGCTGGGGAAGGGGTTCGGCTGGGCATTTATCCTCAATATCGTTCTGACGCTGCTGGGCTACATCCCTGGTTTGATCCATGCCTTCTGGATACAGACGCGTAATTAATTCCTTTCATTTACGGCGCTTTGGCGCCGTTTTCTTTGGCCCCCTTTCTCCTCTGCTACACTTTTGGGTGTTAATTGTTAATTACCGAGGTGGATATGGGACTCTTCAATTTTGTAAAAGATGCGGGTGAAAAACTGTGGGATGCGGTCACTGGAAACCATGACACAGCCGATTTGGCAAAAAAAGTGCAGGAACACCTGAACAAAACTGGCATCCCTGATGCGGATAAAGTGGACGTGCAAATTAACGAAGGCAAAGCCACTGTTTCTGGTGATGGATTAAGTCAGGAGGCGAAAGAAAAAATTCTGATCGCGATTGGTAATATCTCCGGTATTGCCAGCGTAGATGATCAGGTTAAAACCTCTGCGCCCGCGAGCGAAAGCCAGTTTTATACCGTGAAATCAGGGGATACCCTGAGCGCTATTGCTAAACAGGTTTACGGTAATGCCAACCTGTATAACCAGATATTTGAAGCGAATAAACCAATGCTGAAAAGTCCGGATAAAATCTATCCTGGGCAGGTGTTACGTATTCCGGAGCAGTAATATTATTCAGGCTTATTCCGTCAGCAATTTACCGGACATCGCCTGTTGAATAATCGGAATCGGCGTCAGCAGGTGCTGGCGCATTAATTCGCTGGCGCGCGCGGCGTCGCGTGCCAGAATTGCTTCGGTCAACGTTTGGTGCTGATCGTGTTTGTCTTCCAGCATCTCCACCGACAGCACCGTTTTTCGCAGCCAGATAAACCGGTAGCGCGCCGCCAAATCGAACAGTCGTTCGCGCATTTGCAGCAGATATTGTGAACCACAGCCAGCGACAATCGCCGAGTGAAACGCCTGATGGCGCTGATCCCACTCGTCGAGCATCTGTTCGCTGGCATCAATGGCTTCAAGCTTACTAAGCATATGCGCGCGCGCCAGAATTTCAGCTTCCCAGGCGTCGTCGCCGCGTTCAATGGCCAGCGCGACCAGCATGGCCTCCATATTGGCGCGGGCATCGAAAATATCGAGCAACTCCTGCTCTGACATCGGGGCAACACGATACCCTTTCTGATTTACCACCGTCACCAACCGCTCGGCAACTAACTGCGAAAGCGCTTCGCGTAGCGGTCCCACGCCAAGCTCATAGCGTGAGGTCAGCAGGCTCATACGCAGTTTTTCATCAGGCTGATACACACCGCGGATGATGTCGTTCTTCAGCCAGCGGTATCCATCAATGGCCGTCGGTTGGGGAATGGCGGTCATGGTCATACTCCTGAAAGGATTTCCCGGCCTGCGCCGGGAACAGGTTTAATGCGTATTTTGCAATGGTGCTTTTTGCCACGATAGCAGTTTTTTCCAGCGTGACATAATGGGCACGGTGCAAATAATTCCTATGGCTAACAATCCGGTAGAGATAACTTCCAGCTGTTGTGCCGGGCGAAACAGCATGACCACCAGCACAAAGATAATAAACGCGATGACCAGCCAGGTAAGCCACGGATAGAGCCACATTTTCAGTTTAATTTCGCCGCCTCGCGCTAGCAGGATTTTACGCATCCGCAGTTGAGAAACGGCAATGACCAGATAGACCAGCAGTGCGATGGCACCGGAACTGTCGATCAGGAATTTAAACACCTTGGCCGGGGCGTAATAGTTGACGATGACGGTGAGGAATGCGGCACCGGTAGACAGCAACACCGCCACATAAGGCGTTTTACTGCGGTTCGTTTTACCCATAAAAGCGGGGGCATCGCCACGGCGGCTCAGGGAGTAGAGCATACGCGAGGACGTATACAGCGCGGAGTTGAGACAGCTAGTCACCGACAGCAAAATGACGCAATCCATGATCAGTTTCGCGTGCGGGATATGCAGTAGCTCCAGTACCGAGCGGTAAGAACCGACTTCTTTCAGTCCCGGCATGTTCCACGGGATCAGCGCCACCACCACAAAAATAGAGCACAGATAGAAGATGGAGATACGCCAGATAACCGAGTTGGTGGCGCGAACGATATGTTTATCCGGGGTATCGGATTCGGCGGCGGCGATGGTAACTATCTCTGCGCCCATAAAGGAGAACATAGTGATTAACATTGCGCTGATCACGGCGCCAAAACCGTTGGGCATAAAGCCGCCATGATCCCACAGGCGCGAAACCCCGCTGACATCGGCATAAGGGTAGAAACCGCTAATCGCCGCTGCGCCGAGGGTTATAAACGCCAGAATGGCAATCACTTTGCACAGCGCCAGCCAGAACTCGAACTCACCGTAATTTTTGACGCTCAGTAAATTACTGCCGGTTAATGCCAGCGTGATAACCAGAGAAAACAGCCAGATAGGAATGCCAGGCACCCAGGAGTGAAGAATGATGGCGGCGATATTCGCCTCCAATGGGATAACCAACACCCAGAACCACCAGTACAACCAGCCGATGGTGTAACCCGCCCAAGGGCCGATGGCCTTATCGGCGTATGTGGAAAAAGAACCGGTATCCGGTGTGGCGACGGCCATTTCGGCCAACATGCGCATAATCATCACCACCAGCAATCCGGCGAACAGATAGGCCAGCAGGACCGCTGGCCCGGCTTCGGCAATGGCTACGCTTGATCCGACAAACAGACTCGCGCCGATGACTCCGGCAATAGACAGCATGGTGACGTGGCGTGATTTCAGCCCGCCCCCTAAATCATGTGATTGCGACAGTTGCCCCATCTTTAAACCTCTCGAAAGTATTTCACTTGGGAGAGCACCCCGGCATTCCCGCGCCGGGGCACGCGTATTATTGTTATTGACCCTGTTTGCCGGATGGCGGCTCCGCCTTATCCGGCTTAAAACTCCCCGTTTTGATACGGGTTTAACCCTGCTTTGCCTCGGCAAAACACTGGGCGATAATGTCCAGCCCCTGGCGGATTTGCGCATCTTCAATAGTCAGCGGGACAAGAATGCGCAGCACGTTGTAGTAAGGTCCGCAGGAGAGCAGGATCAGTCCTTTCTCACGTGCACGCGCCACCACTTCCGCAGTCAGTTTGGCGTCTGGTTTCGTGTGGTCGCCGTTTTCGAACAGTTCGATAGCAATCATCGCGCCCAGCCCGCGTACGTCGCCAATCTCGCGGTGGGTTTCCGCGATAGCCAACAGGCCTTCACGCAGGGTTTGCCCCAGCTCGTTGGCTTTTTGCAGCAGATTTTCCTGCTCGAAAATGTTTAGTACCGCCAGCGCAGCGGCACAGGCAATTGGGTTACCTGCATAGGTACCGCCCAGACCGCCTGGTGGAATAGCGTCCATGACGTCGGCGCGTCCGGTCACGCCTGCCAGCGGGAAGCCTCCGGCGATGGATTTAGCGAAGGTGGTGAGATCGGGCGCAACGCCCATCTGCTCCATTGCAAACAGCGTACCGGTGCGGCCCGCACCGCTCTGTACTTCATCAGCAATCAGCATGATCCCGTGTTCGTCACAAATAGCGCGCAGACGTTGCATAAAAGCAGGGGAAGCGGCGTAAAAACCACCTTCGCCCTGGACGGGTTCAATTACGATGGCGGCGACGTCTTCTGGCGCGGCATCGTTTTTGAAAATGCGGTGAATGCTGGCGATAGCATCGTCGTCACTGATGCCGTGCAGCGGGCAAGGATAAAGCGCGCGATACACGTGGCCCGGCATCAGCCCCATTCCGGCAGAGTATGGGTTCACTTTCCCGGTCAGTGACAAGGTGTAGTGGGTACGGCCGTGGTAAGCACCGCTGAAGGCGATTGTGCCGGTGCGTTTGGTGGCGGCGCGGGCGATTTTCACCGCATTTTCTACCGCTTCAGAACCGGTGGTCACCAGCAGGGTTTTCTTGGCGAAATCACCCGGCACTTTCTTATTCATGATTTCGCACAGCTCCAGGTATGGCTCATAGGCCAGTACCTGGAAACAGGTATGGGACAGCTTTTTCAACTGCGCTTCTACCGCAGAGACGATCTGCGGGTGCAGGTGGCCGGTGTTCAACACTGCAATACCGCCAGCAAAGTCAAGGAATTCACGGCCTTCAACGTCCCAGACCCGACAGTTTTCTGCACGCTCGGCAAAAATAGGGTGGATCTGGCCTACGCCACGGGGAACGGCGTTGCTGCGACGTTGCATAAGTTCTTTGTTGGTGCTCATCAGGTGTTCTCCAGTATTTATTTTATTAAAGGCCGATGCACATATATTTGATTTCTAAGTAGTCTTCGATGCCGTATTTTGATCCTTCACGGCCAAGACCGGAGGCTTTGATTCCCCCAAACGGGGCGACTTCGTTGGAGATAATGCCGGTGTTAATGCCGACAATGCCGTATTCCAGCGCTTCGCCAACGCGGAAGACGCGGCTCAAATCACGGGCGTAGAAATAGGCTGCCAGACCAAACTCGGTGTCGTTGGCCTGAGCGATGACGTCGGCTTCGTCTTTAAAACGAAACAGCGGAGCCAATGGTCCGAACGTCTCTTCTTTGGCGACCTTCGCGTTGTCAGGCACATCTACCAGAATGGTGGGCTGGAAGAAGTTACCGCCGAGCGCATGAGGTTTACCGCCCGCGATAATGCGCGCGCCTTTATCCAGCGCATCGGCGATGTGTTCCTGCACTTTGGCAACCGCTTTATCGTCGATCAGCGGTCCGGTAGTGACGTCAGGTTGCAGACCATCGCCGAGATGCAGTTTGCTCACAGCCTGCTGAAGTTTTTCGGCAAAACGCTCATACACACCGTCCTGCACGTACAGGCGGTTGGCGCAGACGCAGGTTTGCCCGGCGTTACGGAATTTCGAGGCCAGCGCACCTTCCACGGCTTTATCAAGATCGGCATCGTCAAAGACGATAAACGGCGCATTGCCGCCCAGTTCCAGCGATACCTTTTTGATGTCTTTGGCGCACTGCTGCATTAACTGACGGCCAATTTCGGTTGAGCCGGTAAATGACAGTTTGCGCACCAGCGGGTTGCCGGTCAGCTCGTTACCGACCGCGCTCGCAGAACCGGTCACCACGCTGAAAACGCCAGCCGGGATCCCGGCGCGATTAGCCAGTTCTGCCAGTGCCAGTGCGGAGTAGGGGGTCTGGCTGGCGGGTTTAAGCACCATCGTACAGCCTGCCGCCAGCGCGGGACCGGCTTTACGGGTGATCATCGCTGAGGGAAAGTTCCACGGCGTAATCGCGGCGGTAACGCCGATCGGCTGCTTGATGACGATCAGACGCTTATCGGCCTGATGGCCAGGGATCGTATCGCCATAGATGCGTTTACCCTCTTCGGCAAACCACTCAATAAATGAGGCGGCATAGGTGATTTCGCCTTTGGCCTCCGCCAGCGGTTTACCCTGTTCCAGGGTCATCAGGCGGGCGAGATCGTCCTGATGCTCAATCATCAGGTTGAACCAGTGGCGCAGAATGTTGGCCCGCTCTTTGGCAGTCAGCGCACGCCAGGCCGGCAGAGCGCGGTTTGCGGCGTTAATCGCTTCGCGGGTTTCATCTGCCCCCATTTTAGGTACGCTACCCAATTTCTGACCGTTGGCGGGATTGGTCACCGCGATGGTCTCGCCGCTGTTGGCGTCACGCCAGTTGCCGTCGATCAATGCCTGCTGGCGAAATAAGGTTGGATCGTTAAGTTGCATGATTGCTTCCTGTCTTAATCGGTTTAACGGGTAAATGCGGCGTGTAATGTCTCCACGCTACGTGCCGCACGCAGCGTGCGTCCGGGATTACTCTGGTTCTCCAGCAGCGCATGAACTTTGCTGACAATATGTGCACCGATAGGGATTGCCGATGTTGCCGCCGGAGAAGGCGCGTTACAGGTGTGAATTGAGCGTGGCGTGGTGACAAACAGAAAATCGTCGATAAGCTTGCCATCAGGTGATACCGCCTGTGCCCGCACCCCTGCAGGCCATGGTTGCAGATCCTTAAGCGTCAGGCTCGGACAGTACTTTTGTACCAGACGCAGATAACCGCTTTTGCACAGCGAATTCTTCATTTCGCCAAGCCCTGAGCGCAGGTTGTTTTGCAGCACGCGGCGAATACCAGAAGAGCCGAGGATCTCCAGCGTATCGCTGAGCGAGAAGTCACGCTTACGGTAGCCTTCACGTTTAAATGCCAGCACCGCGTTGGGGCCGACCGTGACGCTGCCGTCAATCATCCGGGTCAGATGAACACCGAGAAACGGCATTGCCGGGTCGGGGATGGGGTAGATCAGATGGTTAACTATCTGATTATGTTCTGGCGCCAGGCGGAAATATTCGCCACGGAACGGACAGATGATAAAGCCAGGTTCAACGCCGAGCATTTTCACCAGTCGGTCCGCCATCAGGCCAGAACAACTAATCAGCGTCGCGCCTTCATATTCCTGGCCCTGACGGGTATGGACAATCACGCCCGTAGCGTGCTCTTTCAGCGCGCTGACCTCGGCGTTGTAAATAATCTCACCGCCTTTGGCCTGGAAAATATTCGCCATCGCGGCGGTGACTTCACGGTAGCTGACGATCCCGCTCGACGGAACAAAAATGCCACCCAGACCGGTGATATTCGGTTCACGCTCTCGAAGCTCCTGCGCATTCAGCCAGTCGCGCTCCAAACCGTTAGCGGCGGTGCGATCCCATAGCGCGCGCATGCGCTCCATTTCCAGAGGGGAGGTGGCAACCAGCATTTTTCCGCAGACGTCGTAGCGGATGCCGTTTTGGTCGCAAAAGGCTTTTGTGGCGCGATTTCCGGCCAGGCAAAACTGCGCCTTCAGGCTGCCGGGAGTGTAATAGACCCCGGCATGAATGACGCCGCTGTTGTGGCCCGTCTGGTGACAGGCCGGGCCGGACTCTTTTTCCAACAGCGCAATTCTGGCGTCCGGATAGACATCAATCAGCTGCATGGCGGTCGACATACCGATAATGCCGCCGCCAATAATCACAAAATCATACATCCGCTTTTTTCCTTCGCGCTTACTGATGAGTCTGGTAGTGGTTTGTCGCGTAAGCGAAATAACCACGTTGGCGCATCAGTTCGCGGCGCAGGTCAGGATGCGAGGTGAAACGATCGCGACCGTGCAGCCAGAACAGGTTGTTGATCAGCAGGAATTTACCCACTGAAACCGGTACGGAAATAATACTTTTGCTGGTTTCCAGCGCGTCGGACAGGTCACTCAGCCAGACGCCTTCTTCATAGTCTTTTGGCTGGACGAACTGGTCGATGTAGCGCATCACCGGACGACCCTGCTGGTCAACGTCAAATACCGGATGGAACACTTCCTGGCTCACGTTTTTGCTTGGCGGCGCGGCAAAGCGCATAGGGCGACGCGCCAGCGGATGGGTAAAGTACTGATCCAGATGTTCCCAGTCGTCGAGGTGCAGCAGCAGCGAGTTACCGCCGGTCATGTTCTGCTCGTCAATCTTCATCATCAGCACGTAATCGGTGATTTCTTCGAGATAGGTTCCGTCGTTGTGCAATTCCATCACTCGGTGAGGCTGGCGCAGATAGCTGTCTGAGTTATCGACGTTTTTCACCACAAAACGTGCGTAATATTGACCGCTCATCGCATCGAAATTCGAGCGTCCGATTAGATGCGCTACCGCCGTCGCCAGCTTGACCATCTCTTCTGCCTGCGCCACATCATCCACGCCAACGGCATTGATCAGCAGTGCGCCTTCGGCACGATCGAGCAACGTTTTCAGCAGCAGAGGCTGCAACTGATTGCCGCACAGGTCGTCGAGGATCTTGCCCACTTTGAAGCGCAAGAAGGATTTGTATTCCAGCGCCTGCACCGGCCACTGCGCGACGGCCTGCAGAAATTGCTCAGTGGTTTCAGCGGAAAAAGTCAGCTCCAGCAGGCGTGGGGACTGGGCTGATGGTTTCAGCGTGAAACCGCTGTAGTGCTGGGCTGGATCTTCAGCGTTCGGTTTTACGGCAGTCAGTGCGTTCATCAAATCGTTCCTCTCAGTAGATTGTCAGGGAGATATGGCGCAGCTCGTTTCGTAGCCATAAATTAAAAATATCTACATTTTTGAAAAACGCGCACATAATGAGCTTTTTTGTTTATTATTTGTGATCAAAAGCAACAATTATTTAACATTGTAAACGGTGTGGATATCACGGGGTGAGGCGGGAAGGCGAGCTATCAGGCGTCATACCAGCAGAGTTTTTGTCTATCTAACTTTTTGGATATTAATGAATTTTTTGAGTGGTGCCACGTGTTCCACGTGGCCAATTAGTCTTTTTCTTCTTCAGATTTATGGCGACTGCTTTGATTGCTCAGTTGCGCTATTGGCAGAGACCGAATACGACTGTGAATACTCGGCGTAGAAAGGGTAGATGGTAATAATATCGTCGCTAATACTCTGTAACTGACGCAGTTTAACTGAGAAGTAACTTAATGAAGTTTTATTCGCGTTGCAGGCATCTTTGCGTTTCTTCCCGACGACCAGGAAATCTTTTAGTGCTGCAATATTATTCCTGCTGTTGATGCGAGCGATTTTAATTAAAACATTGAAATGTTCTTCGCTGAGGCTTCCATTTGACAAAGAACGATAGCTACGTGGACGGCAGTGTGACTGAGAAGGATGGCGCTGTGACATAAAAGGATCCATGGCTTTGGTTTCAAAAGTTCATTTTTTGCCATAGAAAAATATAAAATTTAATAATTTGTAATAACTCTAATTTAATCTAAAATCCGTAAAAATCAATAATCTAATTTTATATAAATTTATATAAAAAATGATATATATAACGAGTTCATTATTGTGAAGCATGAGCGAATGATTAAGCGTTTATCGATCCTGGACGGCGATGTATAGAGTAGGTTTTCAAGTGTTTTTATGAAATTTTGCGGTGGTGATTATTTTCCTTTGGTTGATGAAACATATTGTTACATTTTAACTTGAGTTATGGATTATTCTTTGTTTAGCGATATATTTTATTAAATTTATATAACTTTTATTTGTAATAACGATACGTGTATTTTTATATCACAATTTTTTAACTGTTTTATTAACAATTTGCTGTAGATTTGTTAGGCTGAATAACAAAAAAAATAGCCACTTTTTTTCCATGTTTACACTTGGTCTTATTTTACTATCATAATACAAAGTTAAATATGGCTGGGATAGATGGATGATTAAATGAAGTATACTTTATCAGCAAAGATATTCATTAGTGCTCTGGCTGTAAGCACAGTTTTTATCGCATGCTTGCTTTCCTGGATTGTCACATTTGTAAATGTTGGGTGAAAAAATGAGCTCTAATGAAGAAATTGATTTATTAGATTTTATAAAGTATGCCTTTAATAAATATCTACTAATATCATTTATCGTGTTTTTCTGTATTGTAATGGGTGGCGTGTTTTGTTACATCAATAACGATAAGGTGACGTTAACACTTGATATTACACCGAAAGTTTACTCACCATTTTTTTACACTTCATGCAACGATGATGTTGAATGCCGTAATGAAATATTCAAAACATTATTGGTGTCCAGAGTTGATAGTCGCTTTAGTGTCAATGAAAATAAAAAAAGTAATACCCTGAATCTGAAAGCCTTGGTTTCCAGGAATGAAGCAAATGAAATTGAGAACTCACTGCTCTCTCTTAACGCCGCACTCAATGCATGGTATGCAGATGATGTCGACAACGTATTGCAGGAGTTAAATGCGCGGCACGCTGATAATAAATCAACAGAGACCCTATCGCGTGCCTATCTAATCACAGTGGCAACGAAACGTTATTTGGATAAGGGCGATATTGTTATTATATCAGAGCCGGTAGTGGTGGCTCGATACAATACTACTATGGTTCTTTTATTGTCAGCGCTTGTAGGACTTATTTTTTCTTTGTTATTGGTGATGTTAAGCTACCATAACCGTCAAGAAGAAAATAAATGTATAAATTGTCAGTTTAATATTAAGTAAACTGCTCCACTTAACGTAATTACGCCCCTGATGATTTGCATCGATAAGGGGCGTTAAAATATTCATTAACGTATAGAGGAGAGGAACTTAAAATGGAGTAGAATGATTTTCTCAAGTATCTACATTAAAAGCTAGCTATGACATTTTTGAATTCATGAAGATGATTCAATTTTAAATAGTTTAGACCTGCTTTCCTGTGCGCATACAATGTTGGTGGTGTACGTCCAGTCTTTTCTGCAATCTCTTTTATCTCAACACCTATAAATGAGAGCCATAATGCTTCCCATTGATATTTTGTAAGCCCCAATATGCCGTTAGCACAGTGAGGATGACGGGAGCGAAGATAAGTACTTCTTTCAATGGAATCTTTTAAATCCGCAATCGGCGTTCTGATGTCATAGGCCCTCAGTCCGGTCATATCGACAAAACGTCTTTCATTCGCATTTTTTTGATCATATAACACAATGCCTTTCCAGCCGTAGTTGTTGGAAATCTTACGCGTCATATCGAGCATTTTGATACGTTGTTTAAGGGTACTACCCGTGGTTACTAGCAACATGATGCCGATGCTTGCTGATGGATAGCAAAACGCAGGCGAAAGGTCTGATTCATTTATCCATGTGAAATCCACCAGGTTCTGGATGGCTAACTTCAGATAGCTATTAGCCGATACGCACACGATCTTAATATTATTACTCATTTTATATGAATTAGGTAAGTTAATTAATATTTGCACAATACCAAGGGTACATCTGTACGACGGAGCGACTAATGCGTTGCAATTGCCTGAGTTTAATTGACAGACAACTCTGTGAGATGCCGCTGATAAGACAAGCTTCATTTCGTTTTAATCCATTAACTAAATGAAGTTCGAGTGCGTATATAATCTTTTCACTATATATACTGGATATATCAATAAGCAAATGGAAATGGGTTTTATCTACCATTCCTGGTGTTAGGGTCCCTGGCGCTGGAATAGAAGAGTAATGTTCTGCAAAGCCATCCTTAATGTTCATTTCTTCCTCATGGCGCAAAATGATAACTATTGGCTTGAATGGTTCATTGATGAACTCTTCTTTAATAATAGCTTTAACATTGATTTAGTAAATAGCTCACAGTTTTATATTTGGCATTTTTGCGGGTTGATTTAATTCAGGAGTTACAAAAAATCCAATAAAATCAATTGTGAAGATGTTTTTTTGTTAATTATAACATTATGTGTTTTGATGAATTTGGCGATAATGCTCCTGGTATTTATTAAATAATGATAAAGGTTTAATCAATATAATAGAAAATTGATGTTTATTAAATGTTAAATTTATTAAAAATAATATAATTTGAATAAAGATCTAATAATTACCATGTGGACTAAAATGTGCATCGATCTAACATAAGAAATGTGCAATGCATTGCCAGACAACCGACTGGTGCAAATTAACTCTTTTGTGTGATGAAAGCATAAGTACTTCTGGTAACTGGATGTGTAAGCCATACGAGTATAACTTTTTAAAAATCTCTAAGGCACCTACGTTAATTTTTTTAGGAGGATTACTTGCTATTATGAAAATTATAATTTTTTTTGTGTGTGGTAACAATATCGACACAAAATAGTGAATTTTATGTCAATAATAAATTTTATACATCTGGCTGATGAGTAATTTAATTTTCTTAGAAAACATACAGTTGTATTATGACTAATAAACTTTATTTGCAAAGGAAAGATAAATAATATAAAAATGCCAGAAATATTCATCACCTGGATAAGTATGAACAAAAAAACGTATAGATTTAGTAATGGGTGGATTATTGGTTTTTATGTTATATTGATCGTCTTGTATTTGGGCGTGGGGTTATGTCTTTCGCAATTTAAAATAAGTGTAAAAAACGTCCCGCAAACAACATGCTTAATCGTCATTGTGGGACTGTTGTTTCTCTATACAATAATGTTTTTGTTTATGCTGTTTCAATATCTATGTCGAAAAGAGTTATCCTATATCTTTATTCTGGGTATAGCATTTATTAGCTGTGATATCTATTTTATTGAAACGATCTATATTGTGCAGGCGCTGATTAATGATAGTGTTTCAATCGAACAGAGAAGCAATGACATTGCTATCTTTTACTACTTTCGGCAATTGAGTTTTATCATTACGCTGTGTATCGGCATTAAAGCGTATAGAAACGATACGATTGTCATTGAGGATAAACAAAAGAAGCCGATACTGGAGATGATAACGGTCATCGTTGTGGTCGCAATAGGTATTCTTGCTCATAATTTATCAAGTTATAATCCCGATGTCGTGATAGATATCACCTGTTTAAAAGACGATCTGGTGACGTTGCATTGGGAATTAAGATACATTTATTCGTTAATTGCAGGTTGGGCCATAGCTTTAGTCTACCTTACGTTGAAAACCCGATTGAACAATGCGTTGTGGGTCAGTATCGCTCTGATGTGCTGCTCGGCGATATTAACCAATTTATTACTTATCACTCTTGATGAGTACAGTATGTATATCTGGTACGTCAGTCGCGGACTTGAAATAATAAGCGCATTATGCGTAATCTCAATTTTAATGTTTAATACTTTCCTGCTACTAAAAAGAGAAACGGAATCCTCTATGAGAGATGCACTAACCAAAATTTATAATCGTAAGCTGTTCTATAAAACACTTAACTCTGCCATGCTACGTGGAAATGTTTGTGTGTTGATGCTTGATATTGATAAATTTAAGAGGATTAACGACACTTATGGACATCAGGAGGGAGATAAGGTGATCGTCTCCATCGTTTATATCATTAATAAATCGATTCGTGACTCCGATGTATTTGCTCGGGTGGGGGGAGAGGAGTTTGGTATTTTATTGAAATGCAATGATAAACAGGAGGCTATGGTGGTGGCTGAGCGGATTCGACAAAATGTAGAAAAACTCACGTTACCGCCAAATGTATTTGGTATTAAAGAACAGATGACAATAAGCATCGGGGTTTATTTTAGTTCTCCGAAAGATGAATCGGGTGATAAAGTCGTTTCCTATGCTGATGCTGCACTTTACGCCGCAAAAAATGCAGGCAGAAATAAAGTGATGTATTACTGCGGTCCCCACGAGCTAACGTGTCCGTGCGTACAGCCATAACCAGCAGTATGTTAGCCGGCCAACAACGCCATCGCGTAGTTGGCCGGCAATATTGACTAACCTGCATCTACCTGCGGTTTACTGTTGCGTTTACGGATCATGCGCAGCACCGGCGGGACCACGATAACCAGTACCGCCATCACCAGCAGCACTTTCGCCACGCCGCTGGCCCACAGAATATCCATACTCCCGTTACTGATAGACAACGCCCGGCGCAGGTTCTGCTCCAGCATTTCCCCGAGAACGAAGCCCAGAATCAATGGCGACATTGGGAAGTGCATTTTACGCAAAATGTAGCCCAGCACGCCGAGGGCGACCATCAACACCAAATCGAAGGTAGTGCTGTGGACAGCGTACACACCTACCGCGGAGACTGCCGCAATAGCGGGTACCAAAAACCACAGCGGAATGGTCAGCATGCGGGTAAACAGACCGATCAGTGGAATGTTCATCACCAGCAGCATTACGTTAGCGATCAGCAGCGCCGCAATCAGCCCCCAGACGATATCCGGCTGTTCAGTGAACATCGCCGGCCCCGGGGTGATGTTGTACAGCGTCAGCGCGCCCATCATCACCGCCGTGGTACCGGAGCCCGGCACGCCGAGCGTCAGCATTGGGATGAAAGAGCCGCAGGCCGAGGCGTTGTTGGCGGCTTCAGGTGCTGCTACGCCACGAATATCCCCCTTGCCAAAGCTGTCGCTGTTGCCGCTGAGCTTTTTCTCGGTCATGTAGGTGATGGCACTGGCAATGGTGGCGCCAGCGCCAGGCAGAACGCCGACGAAAAAACCAATCACTGATGAACGCAGGGTGGCCCCTACGCACTGTGCGCCTTCTTTGGCGTTGAACAACATGCGGCCCGTTTTACGCACCAGCGTCTGGCCACTGCTGGTATGTTCCAGCATTAACAGTATTTCAGAGACAGAGAACAGCCCAATCACCACTACGATAAACTGCACACCGTCGGAGAGATGGACACTGTCAAAAGTAAAGCGATAAACCCCGGTGTTGGCGTCTACGCCGACGGTCGCAAGTCCGAGACCGATAAGCGCTGCCAGAAATGATTTCAGCGGATTTTGCGCCATCATGCTGCCGAGACAGGCAATGGCGAAAACCATTAAGGCAAAATATTCTGCCGGACCGAAGGCCAGCGACCATTGGGCTAACGCTGGGGCAAACAGAATGATGCCGCCGATGGCGATAAGCGAACCAAAGAAAGAGCTGACCGCCGAGATAGAGAGCGCCACGCCGCCGCGTCCTTGCTGCGCCATCGGGTAACCATCCAGCGCGGTCATAATCGCCGCCGCATCGCCGGGAACATTCAGCAGGATGGAGGAGATGCGCCCGCCATATTCACAGCCAATGTAGACCGTAGCCAGCAGGATCAGCGCGGATTCTGCGGGCAGATGCAAAGCAAAGGCCAGCGGCAGCAGGATCGCCACGCCGTTGATTGGCCCAAGGCCAGGCAGCAAACCCACAATGGTGCCTACAAAACAGCCTATCAAGGCGATGACCAGGTTTTCCGGCGTCATTGCCACCGCGAAACCCTGAGAAAGATAAATCCAGGTATCCATCGTTTCTCCGTTAACCCAGCCAGGCGCCGAGTGGTAAGGTGACGTCAAGCAGTCGGTCAAAGGCATACCACAGCAGAATGCCGAGCACCGCGCCGGAAATACCCGCAGCCGGGATGGTTGCTCCGAACAGCATGCCAATCACCACGGTGAGAATGGCGGTGGCGATGGGAAAACCGAGCCACTCAAAACCCCAGGCGTACATCAACAGAACAATTACCATCGTCAGCAGCTTTTGCAGCACGTGGCGACGGGGCCAACTGATGGTATCCGGATGGCGCAACAGCAGCGCCACGGCGCATACCAACATCAGACTGATAATGCCCAGCGGGAAGGGACGCGGCCCTACGGGTTCATAGCTGTATTCGCTGCTGATTTGCCAGGCCACGAACAGCCCGGCTATGCAGAGCAACAGCCAGATACCTGCAAAAATACGATCGCTCATCATCTTTGCCTCTGCGTTTACTTCGCCAGACCGAAGGCTTTCGCCTGCTCACGATAATCCGTAACCTGTTTTTTCACGTAGTCGTCGAGCTGTTTGCCGCTCATGTTGAACTCAAACAGACCGCGCAGATCGCGTTGTTTTTTAAACTCATCGGTCTGCTGGAGTTTGTTAAAGGCATCAACCCACCACTGATACTCGGCGTCGCTGACTTTTGGCCCAACGTAGAAGCCACGAATGATAGGCCACACGAGGTCATAACCCTGCTCTTTGGCGGTTGGCACGTTGGCTAACTGGCCCGGTAGGCGTTGATCGGAGAATACCGCGAGCACGCGGATTTTGTCGCCGCTGAGGTAGGGCACCATCTCACTGAGATCGCCGGAAACCACTTGTACGTGATTTCCCATCAATGCGGTAACCGGTTCGCCACCGCCCTCAAAAGCCACATAGCGCATCTTGTGCGGATCGACATTGGCTTTTTGCGCCAGCAGCGCCGACTTCATCCAGTCCTGGCTACCGATAGAAGCACCTGCGCCAATGACCACGCTGTTAGGGTCTTTCTCCATTGCCGTAAGCAGATCTTTCAGCGTCTTCCATGGCGCATCCTGACGTACGGCAATCATGCCGTAGTCGGTGCCGACACTTGCCAGCCAGCGGACATCATCCACACCGTAGCGACCAAACTTGCCCTGAGACAGGTTCAGCAGGGAGCCGCCGGAGAAGGCCACCACGGTTCCCGCTTCAGCCGGGCGTTGAGCGACGATAGCGTTATAGGCCACGGCCCCAACGCCGCCAGGCATATAAGTTACGCGCATCGGTTTTTCGATAGCACCGGTTTCCATCATGCTCACCTGAATCAACTTACAGGTGAGATCGAAACCACCGCCGGGTTTAGCAGGGGCGATACATTCAGTGCGCGATGGCGCTTGTTCGGCCAGTACAGAGGTACTCATCAGTAAAATGCTTGCAGTAAGGGTACGAAGTAACTGTTTTTTCATTGTTTATCCTCACGCCGGAAAACCGGATTTTCGGGTACGGAAGAAGATTTTTGTGATTATGTGAGCCGATGTGTAGCAGTTCGGTTGCGTGATTGTTAAAACATTAACCTTTCAATTCCCTTTCAATGCGGCAGAAACTTTACAGGATGTGATATGCGTCTCTTATTAGCGGAAGATAACCGTGAGTTAGCTCACTGGCTGGAGAAAGCGCTGGTGCAAAACGGTTTTGCCGTTGACTGCGTTTTTGATGGCCTGGCGGCCGACCATCTTTTACATGGCGAAACATACGCGTTGGCGGTGCTGGATATCAATATGCCGGGGCTGGATGGTCTGGAAGTCGTTAAGCGGCTGCGCAAACGCGGGCAGACGCTTCCTGTCCTGCTGCTGACGGCGCGTAGCGCGGTGGCCGATCGGGTGAAAGGGTTGAACGTCGGAGCCGATGACTATCTGGCAAAACCGTTTGAAATAGAGGAGTTGGATGCTCGGTTGCGAGCCTTGCTGCGTCGCAGTGCGGGACAGGTGCAAGGCATCCAGCAACTGGGGGAGCTGGCGTTTCACGATGAAGGCTATTTTCTGTTGCAGGGGCAGTCGTTGGCGCTCACGCCGCGAGAACAGGCGCTGTTAACGGTGCTGATGTACCGTCGGTTGCGACCGGTTTCACGCCAGCAGTTGTTTGAGCAGGTCTTCAGCCTGAGTGATGAGGTCAGTCCTGAAAGCATTGAGCTGTATATCCATCGTTTGCGCAAAAAGCTACAGGGAAGCGATGTGCGCATCGCCACGTTGCGTGGTCTGGGTTATGTGCTGGAGCGTAGCGATGAAGTGGGTTAAACCCCAATCGTTATACCTGCAACTGCTGATGTTTTTGGGCCTGCCGCTAATGTTGCTGTGGGGCCTGTCAGCATTTAACAGCTATGTCAGTGCGCTACAGGCGGCGACCCAGGCGTATGACCGCACGCTGCTTTCATCCGCCAGGACCGTCTCCGAGCGGCTGGTGGTGCGCAATAAACAGTTAGAAGTGAATGTGCCATGGGTGGTGCTGGACAGCTTTGAATTGAATATGAACGACCGACTGTATTACAAAGTGGTTGATCCGGCGGGGAAGGTTATCTCTGGTTATGACGATTTACCGGCGATGCCGCCTGCTACCTCGCGCACGCGGCTTTATCCGGCGCTGGCATGGTTTTATCACACTGAATATCGCGGTGAGGCAATCCGTGTGGCGCGTCTGCTGCAGCCTGTCAACGAAGGTGGCATTGTTGGCATGGCGGAGATTTATGTTGCCGAAACGCTGCAATCGCGGCGTTATCTGGCGCGACAGCTGTTGTTTTCCTCGTGGGTCTCGCAAGGGCTGCTGGTACTACTGACTCTGGTGCTGGTTGGCTGGCTGCTGCGCCGGGTGCTACGCCCGATGCGCCAGCTGTCATCGCTGATGGTGCGTCGTGAGCCGGGGCTACTGACGCCGCTGCCGGAGCTGCTGCCGTGGTCGGAAACCCGTCTACTGATTGTGGCGTTTAACCGCTATCTGGACCGACTTCGCGGCCTGATTTCTCGCCAGGAGCGCTTCAGCGCGGATGCTTCCCATCAGCTTAAAACGCCGTTGGCAGTGCTGAAAACTCAGGCGGCGGTGGCTCTCGCCAGTCAGCAGCCGCAGCAGTGGTACGAGAGTCTGCAAGCCATGAGTACCACGCTGGATAACACCATTCAACTGACTGAAAGGCTGTTACAGTTGTCGGCGGTGAAGCGCAAAGAGCAAGGGGAAAGGCATTTCTCGCCGGTTAATCTGTATGAGGTGGTGCAAACCAGCTGTTTTACCCGACTGGCGCAAGCGCGTAGTAAAGGGATCGATCTGGGCTATGAAGGGGATCAGGACGCGGTGTGGGTCGAGGGCGACGAAGTCTTGCTCGGGGAACTGTGCGGGAATCTGCTGGATAACGCACTGAAATACACGCCGCCGTTAGGCGTGGTGACTGCCCGACTGCGGCGAGAAGGAGAGGCTGTGGTGCTGGTGGTTGAAGATAGCGGGCCAGGCATTGATGAACAAATGGTGCATCAGGCGCTGCTCCCGTTTCATCGTCTGGATAACGTCGGCAATATTCCTGGGGCAGGAATCGGTCTGGCGCTGGTCAACGACATTGCTCGCCTGCATCGTACGCACCCACAGCTATCCCGGAGTGAAGCATTAGGCGGGTTAAGCGTACGGATGCGGTTTTTATGTCTGGAGCGAGAAGGGCAGGACGATCGGTGTCGTCCAGCGCCCGTTATTTAAAGGTCACTGTCGCATTGACCGGGATACTAAATGCGCCTGGTTGAGGAGGGTTCTTCAGCCAGAACAGGGTCGCCATGAACTCTTTGCGCCGACTGTCGCTCTGGTTGTTAAACGCGCCGCTGGTAAAATCGATGCGGTTGCCGCTGATAATATCCCCGGCGCCGGGCCGTGCAGCATCCTGAAGCGTAACGCCGATATCCGGCGTACCCTGACCGGTAAAAACCGTGCCGCTGTTGTGCGTGGTGCCGGTAAAGGTTATCGCGTAATTGATGCCGCGACATTCATGCTTCCCGGCAGCTTCTGCAGCGATAACGGCAAACTGTTTGCTGTGGCTGTTATCCTTGCCCGCTTTGGCTTCGGTAATGCTGATCCTGCCAAACTCGACGGTATCCGTTCCTTTGTCTGAGGCAATAGAGACGATCGGTTCGCAGTTGATATAACTGATGTTATTCAGGCCGGTCAGCGCGGGGCCAAAGTTTTTTGCCGGATTGCTGGCGGAACAATGCGTACTGCAAGAGTTAATGCTGCCAATACCGTCGACGACGAAAACTTTGTTGATGGTGCGACCCGCCAGTGCGGGCAAAGGATCCGGGAGCTTTCCGGTGGCGACCAGACTAAGGTTAAAGGTGAAAGAAAAAGTTTGCGGAAGTGCCAGGCAGGCACTGGTATTTCTGTGGCTGTTACTATTGCAGTAGCCGTTTGAACCTGTTCGGGGCAGCGTTGCCTGATATTGCGTGGTGACGGCCTGCGCGCTCTGATCGTAAGAACGACCATCGATGCTCACCACCAGTTTCATATTGGTTCCCTGCAAAAAATGCGCAAACTCATGGTCGGGATCGATGTAGATTCTGGCCGCTTCGCCCTGGGGCATATGGTCCGTGTCGCTGCAGGTGACGCTAACGGTCTGTGAATTGGACACCCAGACGGTGTCTCCGGCGGTGGTGCTATGGCTAATTTTAATCGGATCAACGTGTACAGAGACGCTGTTTGCTGTACAGGTAACCGCATAGCTTGTACTACTGAAGATCGGCAAACAAAACAGCACCACAAGTTTAACTATTTTTAACGGATTCATTGATTGCACCTTACGAACCGACGCACTGGGCAGTAATTTGTGTATATCCGATTTTCTTCACCGGCTGGTGATGGTTATCCGGCATTTGAATAAAGCAGTGTTCATTGGTATGTGAGCCCCAGCGCACTTCCAGGCGCGAATTATCTTCCACGCCGCTGGCATACAGAGCGCCATGCAAACCGACCAGGCCGTGATTGCGGCCTTTGGCATCCCGAACGATCGCACCAACCGGCGGGGCTATGTTGCCGGGTATGACTGCATTCACCAGATAGTTGCGCCCGCTGAAAGTTTCAAACACGACTTTGCCGATGGCTTTCTCTGTCGGGACAATTTTTTTCTGTGCCTGGGGAATATCCAGACCGGCGCCAATATCGGCGGTATTCAGACTCACCACGTTGTAATGCCAGGCATCTGCCGCAGTCAGGACCGCATAGCCGTTACCGTCTATCGCCACGCCGTTTTGTTGCTGGATATGGACGCCGTCGGCATTTTGAGCCTCGACCAACACCATGGTGTCACCCGGAGAGTGCATAAGCGTAACGCCGCCTGCGTGCAGCATCGCCCCGCCGCTGATGCCCATATTCATATTCTGGTAGTTGCGCCCGGCGCTATAGCCTCCCTGAACGTTCATCTTGTCGCCTTGCCAGGCGGCGTTAACGCCGGCAGCGGAATCCTGTCGATCGGTGGTACTGCCTTGAACGCCCCAGCTCAGACGATCGTCAAATGCGGTGTTGCTGTAGCTGGTGGAGTAGCTGTCGCCATTCTGCTGGCTATGCATCACGTTGGCAGAGACAAAGCCGTGGCTGTCCATGAAATCAAATGGGATGGATAACGTCAGGTTGATACTGCGGTCCTGGTAGTCGTACTGGTTGCGGGTGTCCTGCACGTATACGCTCCAGTTGATTTTCCCCAGCGTATCGTTGTAACCCAGCTGTATCGTGCGGTCGTGACTCCCGTTGTGCCAGTAGTTTTGCTGGCTGGCGCTGACGTAAAGCGAGGCGTTATCCCACAAACGCTGATTAACAGAAACCTCAAAACGTTGGCGGCGATTATTGTAGTTACTGGTGTAGTAATGCTTTTTGTTGTGCTGCTCGCCAGGGTAACGCAACTGCTGATTGGGGTCGTCATAGGCGATGTCGTAATAACCCGAGGACCAGCTGTTATGCTCGTTAATGGTGTCGCTAAAGCTGTAATAGCCGGATGTATTGTAGCGGTAGCCAACCAGACGAAAATCCGTGCCGTACTGGTTCAGCGATTTAGAATACAGGAAACGGTAACTTTGCCCCGTGGACGCTTCTCCGCTGGCAAGCTGTGCTCGGGCGGTGGTGATATCAAAGGAGATCGCGCCGAACTGATGCAGATCCTGAGCGACCCCAGTGGCAATCGCGTTGTAACTTTCCGCCGCCAGTAAACCGCCGTACAGCGTGGTTCCAGAGCTGAGGCCATAGCTCAACGTTCCCTGGACAAAACGGGGCCGCCAGCCGCCACTGTAACCGTCACGGTATTCCCCGGCCGTAAACTGAAAACGGCTGTTATCTGCGCGCAGCATGTTCGGTACCGCCGAATAAGGCACGCTGAAATTGCGACGGCTGCCATCGGCTTCAATAACGCTAACATCCAGATCGCCACTCTGGTTGCTGGGGTTAATATCGTCGATGTCAAACGCGCCCGGCGCGACGTTTTTACTGTAGATCAGGTAGCCATTTTGCCGGATTTCGATTGTGGCATTGCTGTTGGCGACGCCGCGAACGACCGGGGCAAAATCGCGTTGGCTATCAGGCAACATATTTTCATCGCTGGTGAGCTGCGCCCCGGTAAACTGGATGCTGTCGAACACATTGTCATCCGTGTAGGTTTGCCCGATGCGCAAGCGGCTACGTAGCGCAACAATATTGCGCTCCACCCACGTAGAAACCGCCTGCCACTGGCGGCCTGAACCGCTGGCGTAGCTGAACGTGGACTGGTTACGGAAATGCCATCCCGCCAGGTTGATGCCGTTGGCAAAACTGGCAAAGACGGAGTCATGATCCTGACCCTGTTCGGCCAGGCGGGTGGTATTGGCGTTGTAGCCGACAAAAGCGGCATTAATCCCATCGTCATAGGCAGACTCCGGGACTGCATCGTGTGCGGTCGAGAGCAGAAAAGCTTCCGGCACTGAAATATCAATACGCTGGTAGTTTGCATCTGCCGTCAGGCGGCTGTTTGCTATCAGCGCTGTGAGCTCAATGCAGGTATCGCTGCGGTCATCCGGGATTTTAATCCCGTATCTGCGCAGATCGTCAGCGCTTAGGCAGGGTTGTGGCTTGCCTTCTGGCTGACGTCTTTTGAAGGCAACATTGCGCGTCTCAACGAAGCTATGATCAATATAAATATCGTATTCAAACGTCCCTTCGCTAAGCCCATCATTACGGGCGATTTGCACCACGGAGGTGATATTTTGCGCACCATGCACAAAGCGGGTATTAAACTGTGGCGCACCGCTGGCGTAAGCAGGCATACACAGGACCAACGTTGACAGCGTAAAGACCCTTTCCTTAAACCGTTGCGGTTGCTTATTTTTTATCATCATTGCAACCCCTGGCTTAATAACACGATATCGGGACGTTATTGACCGCGTTAGTACCGCCGTAATCATCTACCCAGTTAAAGTCGATGTGGCTAACTTTTTGCTGCGACAGCGTAAACGTGCGTTCGCCATGAGGATTAACCATATCGGCATCAACGTTTTGGCCGTTAATATGCAATTGCGTCAGAGAAATATGTAACGGTGTCGGATTAACGGCACGCAGAGTATTTCCGTGACATTGCCACTGTAATTTCTCAACCGCTTCAGGTAGCGTCATATTCAACCCCGCAGGGCGATAAAAGAGTTTGATGCGAATACGTTGCGCCAGTTGTAAGGTATTTTCCTCGTTTTCAATGGTGGGGATTTCCTGCACGTTAATCCACAATACCGATTCAACATCCTGGGGAAACCCGTTGCCCTGGTAAATCGCCCGCAACACGGCGGATTTATGGCCGTCGAGTTTCAGGATCGGCGGGGTAATTATCATTGGCAGATTGGCCGGCGTCTCATCCGGATTACCCTTATCCAGCCATGTCTGTACCATATATGGCTTGTCTGTATTATTGTTGACGTCAAACATCGCTGCTTTATCGTTCTCATTATAAATAACGCGTGTTTGACCCAAATTAATCGCGCTGTGTGCGGTGCTAACCACGCACAGCAACAGATAAAAGAAGACTTTATTCATCAGGTGCACTTTCCAGATTCAGGGAACAGTGCCATCCATAGCAATCAACGTCCGTTATTTATAAATGACGGTGTAATTCATATCCGCAGTAATTGTGCCTGCCGCAGGCAGCGTTGCGCCTATTTGCTGATATTTGGCGACCAAATCAATATGTGCATCGCCGTTTTGGTTCGGTGTCAATGACACTTCATTCTGACTAGCGGAGAAATCGAGGGCTTTACCTGAGTTACCTTTATTGTCCACTTCAATGCCGACATCGGTGGCTGCTCCTGTTGTACGAGTTGCTTCCAACAATGTGGTATTACTGCCAGGATTTTTACCGGTAAAGACCACCACATAGCTGTGTGCTCCCGTTGCGCCACTACAGCCGGTAAATTGCAACGTAAACTGAGTATCGCCGGTGGTAGAGCCCGCGCCGCCAAATAACTGGTTGGTGACTTGCGGTAATACGACGTTTGTATTTGTTGGATTGGCGGTGTTCACCACGCAGGTGCTGGCAACAATTTCACCGGTAAAATGGACCGTCGCGGTGGCTTTAGAACCTGCTCCCGCGGTGGTGGCGTAATTAGTACTTCCTGCCGCGCCAACATTAGCCGCAAACAAAGCAACCAGCGCGGTGCAGGTGAGTGTAATTTTCTTCATCATAACTCCGTTAAATTTATTATTTACCCAGAAGAGTACTTGTCAGAGGCGCAGATTCAGCCGGAGTACATCAATGTCAAAAAATGATGCAGGACTTCATTTGAAAGAAACGATTAACGTTTGTAAATTGCTCAACAAGTAATCCACTGCGGATATTATTTATTTGCGAAAAATAAGTAAACATAATTTTTTATGTGTGATGAAAGGGTGTTTCAGTAATCTTTTCAGGTTTTTTAACACGGTGTATACATGATTATAAATAACGTATGGGATTATCGTTGTGGTACATTTAACAAAATATCAATGTTGTCATTTATTCTTTTTTGGTGTTTTGAATGAGCGGGTTGATCTGTGTTGAAATTGCTGTTGTTAGATGTATAAATTCGCAGAATGTTGATATTAGCGAGATGTGATATTCATTTTGGGGTTGATCAGTTACAGTGTGTTTTTTATACCTGTAAAGTCATGTTGGTCATCTCCAGTCATCGGAGTTGCTACAATTATTTAAACTAAATTTTTTGTGCTGAATTTGATTGTTCTTCATTTTTGTACATCAGAATGACGATAATTCTAAGATCCAATCAGTAAGCATTACGCTTACAGTAAGCTTGCTAATCATTTTCTTGTTAATATATTCCCGTGTTATTTTTCTAAAGGATATTATATACGCTTATATATGCTACGGATTTCTCGTTGTGGGAAGGCGGCAAGTGAGAGGCTCCCGATGAGCCTACCCCAGTAAGTGACCCGGGTATTCATCATACAATTGCACTTGCTATTAGTTCATGAATTGTTATCTGTCAATGCGATTTTTGTTGCAGGTAATTATATTTTCTAATGTGGATAATAAATCGAGCTTGATTTTAATAGTCAATAAAATCATATTGATGCTGATATCTTGTGAGGGGCTTGTCACAACTTACTATCTTTCTTTTTACATTTGCTGACAATCTACCCTTGTGTTTTTTAAGCTTGTGATATAATTAACATCATGAAATAAGAAAAAAACAATTAAAGATCAATCGATAATAGGTTGAGATATGCTTAAAAATTCGCTAAAGATTAGCAGTCAAGGATATCCAGTCTTTTTAAAACTGGTCGATTTCATTGTTATCAATGTGGTGTTAATTTTTAGCGCCCATCTGCTGGGTTTGGTGCCCTTTAACACCATTGCGATTTTGAGTCTTCTCTTCTCGATCTTTTTCTTACTGTTTGCTGAATACATTAAAATGTACCAGCAAAAGATTAAGACGATCGGTTTGCGTAATCAAAAACGCTTGGTTTTTTGTACGCTGCTGGCGATTTTTTTTAACGAACTGGTCAGTATGACGGTGGCTGAGCCTGAATCACTCGGCTACTTAGACAGACTGCCTTCACCGTTTTATTCAGCCATTATTTACTGGTACTTCATTCCATTACCTTTTCTATACTATATCCGCTTTTTTCTTTTCAAATACACCGCCAGAAAAAATATTCGCGTTGCTGTGATTGGGCTTACTGAGAACGGTCTGGCGGCGGAAAACGCATTGACCACTGAATATGCCAATATCAAATTAGACCTGGCATTTTATGATGAGCGCAGTCCATCCCGTTGCGGCGATGTGGTGGAGAAAATAAAAAGTCCCTTTCGCGGCTCGGTGAGCAATTTAGTTGAGGAAGCCAGGCAGGGAAATATAGACGAAATCTACATCGCTTTACCGATGGTTGCTTTACACCGAATTCGTCATTTTTTAGCGATGATGTCTGACACCACCGTAGATACCTATATTGTCCCTGACTTTTATACCTATAGTAACAACATGTCCAAGTTACGCTCCATCCACAACCTGCAAACTATCGGTATCTTCAGTTCACCGTTTGAAGGGGCGGGGTCGTTTATTAAGCGGGCGGAAGATCTGGTTCTTGGCAGCATCATTATGGTGATGATTTCCTCGCTGATGCTGGCTATTGCCATTGGTATCAAACTCACGTCCCGCGGGCCGGTGTTTTTCAAACAGGACCGCTATGGTCTTAGCGGGCAAAAAATTAAGGTCTGGAAGTTTCGTTCTATGCGCGTCATGGAGAATTCCGATACGGTTATTCAGGCCACGAAAAACGATCCGCGGGTAACCAAATTCGGGAGCTTTTTACGCCGCACTTCGCTGGATGAACTTCCGCAATTTATTAACGTTTTGCAGGGAAGTATGTCGATTGTCGGTCCCAGACCTCATGCGGTAACGCATAATGAGCAGTACCGCAAACAGGTCGAAAATTACATGATCCGCCATAAAGTGAAGCCTGGGATCACTGGGCTTGCACAGATCAACGGTTTCCGCGGGGAAATCGATGCGCTTTATAAGATGGAAAAACGGGTTCAGTACGATATTGAGTACATTCAAAACTGGTCGTTATGGCTGGATATAAAAATCATCATTAAAACTATTTTCAAAGGATTTGTCGGTAAGAATGCATACTAAATTGATAGTGATTACCGGAATCGTGATATCGCAGCCCGCATGGGCTGATTTAACCCCGAAATCACACATTGGCTTTGCGGGAATCGACTTCCAGGGCAAGGTCGCTGTGGATTATGGTTATAATGATAACGTTTCTTATCAGCCACATAGCAGCGATGCTATTGGTTCCTCGTTTCAGAGCGCAGCGCCTGTACTGAGTATGATCGGAGAGCGCGGTCAGGATAAGTATTTACTGATGTATTCCGGAGATTATCGTAACTACTCCAGTGATTCCGCTGATAACTATAACGATCATTTTTTCCGTTTTAACGGTGCCTGGCGGTACGGGCTCAAGCATGGTCTAACCCTCAATCTGGAGGATACGCTTGGGCATGAATCCCGTGGTCGCGGTATTACCGAGGGTTTTCTCCCGGGCCAATTCGAGCAGTATGGGATTACATCTCCACTGACGACGAATTTTATCAACAGTGAATTGCGTTACAGTTACGGCGCACCTGATGGGCGTGGGAAAGCGGAACTGGCGTTGTTGTATAAAAAACTCACTTTCGGCAACACGTCTGATGTACGGGACAGCAGTGAAGACTTCTACAATTATATTCAGGAACAGGAATGGCACGAAAATAGCTTGGTGGCAGAAATTTTTGACCAGTACACATCCAGAACGCGCTTTCGCTATAGTTTTATTACTAACCAGCGTCGCTATGATAACAACTCAGAAAAAGACACTAATGAGTACTATTTGCTGTATGGCCTGAAGTCGCAGTTGACGGGGAAAACCAATGTCGACATGAATATTTCATGGCTGTATAAAACATTTGAAAACAACGCAAACTCGCATGATTTTAATGGTCTAAACTGGGACATAAAAGCGGAGTGGAAGCCATTACAACAATCAGTTTTCACGGCCCACTCTGCGCAAAGCATTAAAGACCCATCGGAAGTTGGGGGATATATTTTAGTGACCCAGTATGGCCTTTCTTACCAGCATTTCTGGTTAGGCACTCGTTTTTCTACTTTATTGGACTACTCATTCACTTCGGAAGACTATAAAAAACAGAACAAGGATCGACATGATAAAGATGGTGTGTTTAGCGTAACCATGAGCTATGACTATACGCCGTCGGTTAATTTTGAGATTAAATATCAGATAGATACATTAAATTCGAATAGGGATACTGACTCGTTTTATATCGGTCCCAACGACAATCAGGAAGTTATTAGAACGTTGGGTTATGATAATTCTATGATTATGCTTAAAGCTAAGGTTCAGATCTAAAATGAAAATAATAGAACTGTGCGCGGTTTTGCTTTTCAGTATCCTGTTGGTCGGATGCACAACGTCCAGCCCGCGATTAATGGACGATCCTGCTACTGTTCAGCAGGATTACCGACTTGGGGCGGGGGATACGGTCAATATCGCTGTTCATGGTCAACCCGATATGACGATGCGGTTTATTTTGGATAAGAGTGGGGAAATTAATTTCCCGTTTGTTGGTGCTCTTAAATTACAAGATAAAACCGTTGATCAAGTGACAAAAGAATTAACTCAACGCCTGACCGGAGATTATTTTACCACTCCGATGGTGACGGTGAGCATTGCCGAGTTCCGCAAATACTATGTTTCAGGCGAGGTGAAAAGTCCAAATGGCTTCGCCTATGAGCCAGGGCTTACCGTCGAGAAATCTATTGCGCAGGCGGGTGGGTTTACAGACCGTGCGGACCGTCAAGATATCAACATTCGTCTGTCGGGTAGCAATCAGCTGCTTGAGAATGTCGATTTAACGCACTCTGTTCATCCAGGGGATGTCGTGATTATTGGCATGGGGTTCTTCTAACGATGAAACTATCTATAGTGGAAAACGGCAAAAAACGAGAAAGCAGTGTCGAATTCTCCCGCTTTGCCAAAGAGTTGAAAAAGAACGCCTGGAAAATCGCACTGGCCGGTATCGTTGCCGGGGTCGTCGCGTATCCATTAATCAGCATGATGTCCTCAAAGTATGTTTCAACGGCGACGGTGCTGATTAAGGCGCAAGCTGATAACGTTTCTCCGTTTCCACAGGTTGATGGTTTCGATTCAACGCGTAGTGGTTACTACGAAACACAATATGCGTTGATGCATTCACGTATTGTGCTGGAGAAAGCCATACGTGATATGAAGCTGGATGAAAACCCGGAGTTTACCGGGGAAAAAGCCGGTGCTCGGGGGGCTGATAGCAATGAAAGTCGGCAACTGAGAATGGAACAAGCGCTGAAAACGCTGGCGAAAAATCTGAATGTCATTGGTATTCGTACGACGAACCTGGCGTCTATTACCTATGAATCAACGTCCCCACAGGTTGCGGCTGACATTGCGAATGGCGTCGCGCAGGCTTTCATCAACTACACGGTGGAGCAGAAGCGTCTGAAGGTGGAGAAAGCTCGCGAACTGAATTTTGAAAAAATGGAAGAGATTCAGAAGTCGATAGCTAAGCAAAAAGACGAGATGGACAACTATCTGAAAAATGCCGGGCTGCTGACCTTCCGTGGAATCGATGGTTTTGAAACCGAGCAGTTAAGTATCGTAACCAATCGCCTGGCCGATGCAACTCAGCGTCGGGTTGCCGCTGAATCCGTCTATAACGAGGTGAACGGGGGAGGTAAGTCCATTGAGAGCGTTATCTCGCTGCCTTCGGTCTCTAATCATGCTCAGATCCAGGATTTGCGCATTGCGTTGATTCAGGCGCAACGAACGTTGTCCGAACAGCGTAAAGTCTACGGGCCAAAAAATCCCGCCATTTTAAAAGCAGAGGCCGATGTTCAGTCGATCCAAAACCAGACTGGACGAGTGTTGGGTGAGCTGAAAGTCGGTTTACGCCAGCAATATCTGGCGGCGCTGGCGGACGAAAAAAACTATCAACAGCAGGTGACTGAGCAGAAAGAGATCTTCCAGAAAATGGCGTCAAAACGGGATGCCTGGAACAGTCAAAAGCTGTCGTTAGATAAAATGGAAGACCTGTATAAATCGCTTTATCAACGTACTCAAGAGCTGTCTCTGTCCGGCGTGAATGCTGATGCGGTGTTATACGACCCTGCGGTACCCGCCTTAAAACCGGCGAAACCGAATAAATCTTTGCTGTTGCTGATGGTGGTCATGCTGGTGGTGGTGTTCAGTATCATGTATTTCATTGTTAAAGCGGCAATGGATAACTCAATCGGTACTCTCAGTCGCATGAAAAAACGGCTCAATGTTGCTCCGCTGGGTGAAATCCGTCGTTTTAGCGGAACCTCAGGGCGCGCGCAGGTGCGGGACATGATCATGAAGAACCCGCTGAATGCCGATATTGTGCACGGTATCCGTACCCGGATTATGCTGGATAATCGACCTTTACAGACGCTTGCGGTGGCGTCGACGGAGCACGGCGATGGGCGTTCTTTGTTGGCGAATCTGTTAGCTAACTCTTTTAGTTTCGACCAGAAAACACTGCTTATTGATGCGGATTTCTTTAACACTGACGGGCTCTCTTCTGAACTGGCGTCGGCAACATCCGCAGGTTTGGCAGAACTGTTACGCGGGGAGGTTCAGCTTGAACAGGCGCGGATTACGCTCAGTGATCATCTCGATTTTATTCCGCACGGCAAGACAACCATCTCTTCTCTACTAATGCTGTCGTCGGGGCACGTTGAGCCCTTAATGCGCGAACTGAAATCGCACTATCAGCGCATTATTATTGATGTCGCTGCTGTGAATCAGAGTCAGGATGTTCAACTGATTAAACGCGCCGTTGATGGGGTGATTTTCATCGTGAAAGCCGGGACGGGGTCCGCCGGGCAAATCGCCAACGCGCTGGATAAGCTGGAAGAAAATAACGGCGTGGTAATTGGCGCGGTACTCAATGCGGTTGAAGAAAAAGATCTTGAGACGCAAGAAGGTCTGCGTTCACTGAACTTCAGTACCGATCAACTGATGACCACGCCAGGCCGCGTATGAGTCTACTGAAGAGCGCTTCCACAATAGCCGGTTCATCAGTCATCTCGCAGTTGATTGGTGCACTGTCTATTTGGTTGATTTCACACAAGTACGATATGGCTGAGGTGGGGCTTTATGCACTCAACTACAGCATCGCCGTGGTGGGCGCTCAGGTATGTACCTTTGCATCACAGCTGTTAATTCCTAAACAGCAGGATGACGAACTGGTACAGAATGTTGTGTTTTGCCTGATCCAAAGCACGATCATTGCCTTACCTTACGCCGTGCTCACCGCGTGGCTGTTTCACCAGAACATCCTGTTTCTCTATTTGCTGACGTTGGCAACGGCGTGGGTTTTGATCTCGGAAAACCTGTCGCTACGCACGGCCAACTTTCGTTTTCTGATTTTCCAGCGTATTTCTGTTTCAGTGGTGGTATTACTTTCGGTTCTGGTTACGCATTATGTACATCTGTTTTATTGGTCGTGGGCCTGCGCGACGATGGCGCTGACCATAAGCTGTATTTTGCATTCGTTTGATATTCGTTCGGTGGCAGCCAGACATCTGCGACCCGCCAGTAATTGGCATTTTTTCAAACAGAATATTCATCACATTACCAAAGTGGGCAGTGCGGAAGTGCTGGCGATGGCCAGCAGCAATTTGCCGATTATGCTGATTAACTTTTGGTTCTCGGCGCTGACGGCGGGTTATTTTTCCGTGGTTAGCCGCTTTTGCCTGGCACCGGTGGTGATCATCGGCAACGCGGTACGCAATACTATTTTCTCCAAGTGGTCTATCGACTTCAGAAATAATACCTTTAACTATCAGGAATATACCAGGGTACGTATGCTATTGCTGGTACTAGGGGTTATCTGTACCCTTGGGGTTTTTATTTTCTATCCGATTGTGATGCGCCTCGGTTTTAGCGAAGACTGGATTAACTCCATTGAGACGTCGCGCTACATGTTGCCCTATTTATTCCCTGCGCTGGCGATAAGCCCTCTGACGGTGATAGAACTTATTTTTGGTTCCCATCGCTATTTTCTGCGTATCCAACTGGAACAGCTGGCGATTGTACTATTCGCTTTTGTCGTGACGCCCTATTTTTATAAAGATTATGCAACGTCGGTCATCTTGTTTTCTTCACTGACATTTATTCGCTACGCCTTCATTTATCTGAAAATGAATAAGCGAGCCAATCTCCTGAAAGACAAGCCGGTGATAATATGACACTGAATACCGGATACTATTTACAGGTTTATACTTTTGTCACGCTGATCCTGTGTGGCTTGGTGCAATACTTTACCGGTATGCAGTCAGTGCTGTGGATACCTTTTTTCCTCACCTTATTGATGGTGGGATTATTGGTGATGCAGACGCGTGATGGCTCGCTGCAACTGGATGCGCAGGAGACGATTGTTCTGGCGTTGTATTTCTCGTTCCTGGCACTGGCTGGGACATCGACGTTGATTCAGGGCGGGATCACCGTCGCGATTGTGGCATTTAAAAACGAAATTGCATTGTCGCTGGTGATGATCTGTTTGCTGCTAGGGTTTTGCCGGGAGTCGCAGATTTATCGTGTAACACGCTATCTGTACTGGGTTTTTTACGCGCAGATCCCGGTAATGATTTATCAGGTTTTACTGGTCGTTCCCCAGCGCGTCGAGGTGCGCGGCGAAGATGAGAAATGGGACTCCGTGGTTGGCACGTTTGGCGGTGACCCCATGGGGGGCGGGAATACTGCCGCAATGGGGCTGTTTTGCCTGTTAATTATGTTGTTAAAAGTCTCCGAATATAAGCATGGGCTCACCACGTTCAAATCCATGGCGCTGCATATTGTTCTCGGTATCGGGTTATGCATAATTGGTGAAGTGAAGTTTGTCATCCTGCTATCGCCAATATTCCTGGCGTGGGTGTGGCTCTCACCGAGCTACGTCAAAGACGTTAGTAAGGTTAATCTGAAGACGTTATTGGTTATTGTGGCGGGAATGCTGTTGCTCATTAGCCTGTCGATTGTGATCCTCGCGTACTATTATTCTACGGCGTTCGGTGGCGATCCATCGAAAAGCTCGTTAAGTATTTTTATCGACTCCTTAAGCTATATCTTTGATCCAAACTACATTATGTCTACCGGTGAATTAGGGCGCTTTACGACGTTCCTGTTCTGGTTGAAAAATAACGATCTGTGGGGGCTTTCAGGAACGTTATTTGGCTACGGACTCAACGCCACTAACAGTGGTAGTACGGTGTCGCCGGGATTTTTGAATATTATCTACAACTTAATTCTCGACTCGACTTCCCTGAGTATGCTGCTGTGGGAAGTGGGGGCGATTGGTACATTACTCTTTGTTAGCTTATTCATTTATATCCTGAAAGTTTGTCAGCCAAAGCCATTACTGAGACTTGAACAACTGGACCAGCAGGATCTCCAGTTGCTGAGTTTTGCACCGGCGTTTAACGCTTTTGCTATCAGTTGCTTAATTAGCTTACCTTACAGCCAGATACTGATGATTACACCGATGTTACAATTCCTGTTCTATTTATCACTAGGTGCAAGTTTAGTGATTCGTCGAACCGTCCTTCGCTGCGTAGGGTAATTGTATGGACAATAAACCGTTTATTTCAGTGAGTATTAAAACACTCAATGAATCTGAATGTATTGAGAAGACGATTGACAGCATCCGTAAGCAGCTTATTGACTATCCACATAAAATTATTGTGGCAGATAGTCTCTCAACGGATAACACCCAACAGCTTGCGATCGATAAAGGGGTGACCGTAGTGTCCTTAACTGACCCTGGCGATCGCTGCTGTGGCGTCGGGCACCAGTTAGGTTATCTGTATAGTGAAGGGGAATATCTGTTGTTGATGGACGGCGACATGGAGCTGGAAGAAGGATTTGTGGATCAGGCAGTCGCCTTTTTGCAGGCTGAACCAGAATATGCAGGCGTTGCGGGAACCGTTGAAATGGATGATGCCGTTAACTATGAATTTAAGTCTCGTAAGCAACGCATTAATAAAATCTATCCGCTCGGGGATAGTGACCATTTAGGCGGTGGTGGATTATATCGTCGCTCTGCGATTGAGAAAATTGGTTATCTGACTAACCGTAATTTGCACGCGTATGAAGAGGCTGAGCTGGGTCTGCGTTTAATCGAAGCGGGCTATAAACTGCGGCGTCTGGATATTCCTTATTTTATTCATACTTCGCATACCATGCCGACCTTTCAGATGCTCAAGCACCGTTGGAAAAGCGGATACTATCAGGCCCCTGGCGAGCTTTTACGTTGTGCCTGGGGAAAACCTTATTTCGGCAAAGCGTTAAAAATGGTCAGGAACGAGGCGATTTTTTCTGTTTACTTGATTGGCTTGTTCATTGCGGCGGTGACCTTCAATCTTGAACTTTTCGACATTGCATTTCTGCCCTTACTTGCATTTATTGCCCTGAAAACCGTACAGAATCGATCGTTATTAAACGGCCTGCAAAGCGTAATGAACCTGGCCGTGCTTTCTGCCGGGCTGGTTAAAGGGTTGACTAAACCAGTACGCGATCCGTTGACTCCACCCAACAGTAAAATCATTCATGAATAACCGGGGCAGGCGCCATGAAAGTATTATTAGTTAACAAGTTTTTTTTCATTAAAGGCGGCGCGGAAACGGTTTATTTTCAAGAGCGCGATATGCTGAAACAGGCCGGAGTGCAGGTTATTGATTTCTCTATGCATCATGATAATAATCTCCCCTCGGACTATGCGGATTATTTCGTCAGCAATGTGGACTACCACAAAGAGAGCAATCTGCTGGGCGGTATCAAAACGGCGGTTAACTTTATTCATAATTCGCAGGCCTGCAAAAAAATGCTGGCGCTATTAGAAAAAGAGCGCCCGGATATTGTCCACTTTCACAACATCTACCATCAGTTAACACCGGCGTTGATTAAAGTTGCGCGTAATTTTGGCAGCAAAACGGTGCTGACTGCGCATGACTATAAGATTGTGTGCCCCTCGTATTCCATGCTGCGCGACGGCAAAGTGTGCGATTCCTGTATTACCGGGACGGTTTTCAATGCCTTCAGGTATCGTTGCCAGGAAGGTTCAGCCTCAAAAAGCTTACTGCTCTCCCTGGAGGCAACCTGGCAGTACATTGCACAAAACTATCAGGCGCTGGATGTGATTATTTCACCGAGTGTTTTTTTACGAGGTATCCTGCTGCGTACGCTGCCAAATTCGCGCATTGATGTCATCGTCAATGGCGTTGATGACAGTCGTCCCCTGGCCGAAGTAAGCGATGAGGGCTATATGCTGTACTTTGGCCGTCTGAGCCGTGAAAAGGGCGTGGCAACGTTGTTGGAAGCGCATAAAAAAATGCAGAACAGCGCGCCGCTGAAAGTTGTGGGGCACGGTCCGTTGCATGATGAATTAGCCGCCAAATACCCTGATGTTGAATTTTTAGGTTATGTGCAACAAGGAGAAGCCCTCGACAAGCTTATTAAGCATGCGCGAGCGGTGATCCTTCCTTCTGAATGCTATGAAAACTGTTCTATGGCGATATTGGAAGCGATGTCTTTAGGCAAGCCGGTTATTGGATCGCGCATTGGCGGCATCCCGGAACAAATTCGTGACGGTATCGAAGGGATTTTATTCGAACCAGGCAATGCGCAGGAGTTGGCAAATGCGATGGACGCCCTGGCTAACTCGCAAGAGAAGGCGCGGAATATGGGCTTACATGGCCGTGCGCGGTTGAGTGAAAAATATGCGCTCAGTAAACATATGGATACCTTACAGGCGTTGTATAAAGAACTGCTGAGCAGGCCATAGAATGAGTAAAAAAATAACGGTTTTTGGAACGCGTGGTATTCCCGATGTATTGGGCGGTGTGGAGACACACTGTCAGAATCTTTATCCTGCCATTAAGCAGCAGTTCGACGCGGATATTTGCGTGATTGCTCGCTCGCCATATGTAAATTACAAACGATCGGTCTATAAAAAAGTCGAAACCTACGCGCTGTGGGCACCCAAAAAGCGCTCGCTGGAAGCTATTGTCCATTCCGTTTTAGCGGCGTTTAGGACACGTATCGACCATTCGGATATTGTGCATGTCCATGCTATCGGCCCTGGTCTTGTGATCCCACTCTTACGCGTGATGGGTAAGAAGGTGGTTTTCACCCACCACGGACCTGATTACGATCGTCAGAAATGGGGTTTCGTTGCAAAAAAAATATTGCTGCTGGGCGAACGTTGGGCGGTGAGATATGCCAACGAGGTGATTGTGATTTCTGAAGTTATTAATCAACTGATCCAGAAAAAACATGGTCGCTATGATGCGCATTTAATTCACAATGGCGTAAATGAGCCGCGGTTGTTATCAGAGCTCACCATCGACAATACGCTCTCCCGCTTTGGGCTGCAGCCGAAAAATTATCTCGTTGTGGTTGGGCGGTTTGTGGAAGAAAAAGGAATGCATGATGCCATTGCCGCCTATCAACACAGTGGTTTGACCATGCCGTTAGTGTTAATTGGTGATGCGGATCATCCAACCGAATACAGCATTCGCCTCAAAAAGCTTGCCGCCGACACGCCTGGTGTCGTGATGACCGGTTTCTTACGTGGTGATGAGCTGCAGGCGGTGTTTTCGCAGGCCAGGCTATTTGTGATGCCTTCATACCATGAAGGATTGCCCATTGCGCTGCTGGAGGCAATGTCATTTTCTCTTCCGGCCGTCGTCAGTGATATTCCTGCTAACCTTGAAGTTCAACTGCCTGCCGAGACCTATTTTAAGGTGGGAGATGTAACCGGTCTGGCCGAAAAATTAGGCCAAGGGGTAACAGCAAATAGCGTGGACTATCGTGTATATTTGCAAAACTACAATTGGCATGAAATCGCCAAAAAGACGGTTAACGTCTATCACTCAATTGATAAAGATATAGGTTAATTTTGACCAGTCCTCAAAATCGTCCCCCCGTCATCGAACGATTTTATACTCATCTTGATGAGACGATTGCGCAGGGGTTGACCCCTGAACAAAAAGAAGGGGTGGAAAATGCGATCCTGGCCTCGACGCTGGCTTCGCGGCATCAGATCGATATTCGCAGAAGCTTTCCCTTTTTCAGTAAGCGTTATTATCTGGTTTTTTTGTTTGGCAGAGATTTACGCCGCCAGCACCGCCAGGAATCGACCCTGTCGAGAATGTTGCTCACTTTTTTGCTGCTGATTGCCGTGCTGTTCGTCACCTGCTGCGTATTGTTGACGCTGTATATGATCAAATCCGCGTTAGGTATTGATGTGTTCCAAAATTTTCACGTAGGTATCTGGGATTGGTGGTTAAGTCTGAAAAACCACTAGCGTTAACAAACCTGTGGAGGCATTACTGCGATGAAGTGTAAATGGGTTTCTGCGCTGTTGTTAATGTCCTTTCCGTTAACGGTCATCTCCGCATTAACGACCGTAACCCCCAAAGCATTAACTGGCCCGCTGACCAATCCGGGGATTGGCGTGGCAAGTTTTCATCAGGGATACGGTGAAACGCTGGGGCTGGCGGACTATCCCAATACCGGATTTGAATACGACCGTTTTTACTGGCGGGACCTGGAGCCAGTCGAAGGCCAGTATAATTTTGCGTTGGTGGATGATGCCTTCAAATACGCGGCGGCACATCGTCCAGCAATGAATGTCGGGCTACGATTTATGGTACTGGCAGAGCCGGAAAGCGGCTCGCAAATTCCTGACTGGCTGATTAAAAAAGGCGTGAAAGGTACCTGGACGCCGGATAAAAAGACATTTGCCCCGGATTTAGACGATCCTCTGTTCATTCAATACAGCCAGCGTCTGTTGAACGCATTTGGTAAGCGCTACGATGGTAATGAGAATCTCGCGTTTGTTGATATTGGCATGGTGGGATCATGGGGAGAATGGCATAACAGCAACTTCCCGAACCTGAAGCCATTACTGGAGCGATACACCACGGCGCAACTGGATCGCTACGTCGCGATGCACTTTTCTGCTTTTCCGGTGACGCCAAAAACCATGCTGATAAGCGGCGGACAAAGTCTGGCGAATGCGGTGGAGCGTGGGGCAGGATGGCGTGCGGACTGTTGGGGGGACCTGCGCGTATTTTCGGACTCCTGGAACCATATGACTGATGATTACCCGCAGCGATTGCTGGCTGCGCAGCAGAGTTATTCAGGGTTCAACGATGCCTGGAAACGTGCGCCGGTCAGTCTGGAAATCTGTTCATATATGCAAGACTGGAAGAATACTTTTCATTATACGCGTGCCGAAGTGCAGGGTATTTTTGACTGGGCGGTCAAACAGCACGCCAGTACCATTAACCTGAAATCGAGAGCGATACCCAGCGACTATCGACCGATTGTCGACGATGCGCTGACCAAATTAGGCTATCGATTTCGCCTGGCGTCCCTGAGCCATGAGTCCGTGTGGGACAGCGGACAAACGCTGACATTGAACAGTACCTGGTACAATGAGGGTATCGCTCCGATTTATCTGCCTTATATGTTGGCATTCCGTGTTGTGGACAATGCTAATAAGGTGGTGGCACAGGGGAATTCCGCGGAGGATATTCGCCGCTGGCTCCCCGGAAAGTATCAGGTCAGTTATGCGTTATCTATGCCAGGCCGACTGGCAAAAGGGCAGTACGCGATTGAGGTTGCGATGTTGGATAAGTCGGGTGCGGCGAGAATTAACTTTGCCAATGAAGGGAAGCAGAGCAGCGGCTGGTACCGGGTATCAACAATAACAGTACAATAGTCAGACACAGCAGCGAGCCTGACGGTCAGGCTCGCTGCTGTGAACATTAAATTTGATAACCATTCGGGTTATTTTTTTGCCAGTTCCAGGTGTCACGCATCATTTCATCAAGATTGTAGACCGCCTTCCAACCGAGCTCTTTGTATGCCAGTGACGGGTCAGACCAACATTCGGCAATGTCTCCGGGTCTTCTGGCGACAAACTGATAATGAATTTTGGTCTGCGCCGCTTTCTCAAACGCCTCAATCAAATTAATCACGGAATAACCGACCCCGGTACCGAGATTAATCACCTTGTAGGCAGCGCCTTTGTTCTGGCAATCAAGCGCGGCTAAATGACCAGTCGCCAGATCCATGACGTGAATATAATCACGCACGCCGGTTCCGTCAGGGGTTGGATAGTCATTACCATACACCGATACGGTTTTAAGCTTACCAATCGCGACCTGGGAGATGTATGGCACCAGGTTGTTTGGGATACCGTTAGGATCTTCACCAATGCGACCCGATGGATGGGCGCCGACCGGGTTGAAATAGCGCAGGCAGGTAATGCGGAAATCAGGTTGCGCACGTGAGAAATCGGCCAGAATCTGTTCGACCATTAATTTAGAGGTGCCGTAGGGATTGGTGGTACCGCCCGTGCGTGATTGCTCGCTCAACGGCACGCTTTCCGGATTACCGTATACCGTAGCTGATGAGCTAAAAATGAAACGATTAACGCCTGCGGCCAGCATCTCATCCAGTAAAACCAGCGTTCCGGTGACGTTGTTTTCATAGTAGGCAAGAGGTTCTTTTATCGACTCGGAAACCGATTTGAGCCCTGCAAAATGAATGACATCGGTGATGTGATGGTTGGTAAAAATGTTTTTTAAGGCCTGTCTGTCGAGAACATCGGCGATATAGACAATGGGTTCCTTTCCGGTAAGTTCCGCGACCCTGTCCAGCGATATCCGACTCGCATTTGCCAGATTATCGATGACAACGACATCATCGCCTCTTTCCAGTAGTGATAAAACAGTATGTGAACCAATATAACCTGCACCACCTGTGACAAGAATTGCCATACAGACTCCAGAAAAATGCTAGAAACCCGACCAATTTTCTACCAATGTCACCTGAGAATCCAGTGAATCAGTTGTGTTGCCGGGAAAGGTAGATGTTTCTGTATTTTACCATAAATTTATATGATAGTTTTTTTAAGATAGCCAACAGACTGAACTTATTGATTTTTGTATCATAAGCAATGTAATTATTTGAGAAATTCAGCGTATGAACACCGTCACTGTGGTTGATCGATGAATTGATTTGTTCGATCAGATTCTCATCAAAGTTAATATCGTTAAGTGTAACTAGTTCTTTGATATAGATAGATTTTCCATATGTTTCGGGCGTGCATTCCTGGGTGAGGAAGTACATTTTATTATCGACAAGATAAGGGGTACCAGCTCCTCGATGATGATGATTACTCACCTTTAATGTAGGGGTGATCCGCTGCCACTGACCATGAAGATGCTCTGCGGAATGAATAATTATTTTATTATCCATGGTGGTCGACAAAAGATAGCAAGTCTCATTTATTGAAAGAAAAATGTTATCTGTGACTTCGGTGTCAGAGAGTAGAACTTTAATTTTCTTCCAGCGCGCAGGAAACTCTACCGACTGGAACAGGAGCACTTCTTTTCTTTCTGATGATTCCGGGATCATGAAGAGTTGATTGTTGATATTAATCAGGAAAGGAAATGACAAATGACACCTCAGGTCGTCAAATCCTTCAAGTTTCACATCATCAATTTCAGTTAGTTCACGATCAAGAATGCGGCAGCGGAGCGTGCCTTTCGAGTTGCGGAAGCTAAAAGCTTCATAAAAAACATACAGTTTGTCGTCTTTTTCAATAAGAAAAGGATCGGCCTGAAACGTATATTTCTTTTTTAACTGCTGCGCAGCAGATTTATTCAATATTTCCAGCGTGTTATCAGGAAATAAGTGTGTACCATGATCCTTAATAATCATGATATCCCACGACTCATGATAGAATAACATGTTTATTATTCTTTTTATTTTCGCTTGCATTCGTACCTGCTCCTTTTTATCGCTTGCACCATGTATGAACAGCTACTTGCGGGGCAGCTCATGAGACTTGTCGCAATGTCGCAATGTCGCAATGTCGCAATGTTGTATGAATGTGCGAAAACCGCGTGGTAACACCTGCGGTTATTTTAATGTTAGTGACAAGGATGTTTTTTGTCCATAGCACCAAAGTAGGTAAAAATTATCCAGAGCATCCTTGCTCCAGTGGAGGAATTACTCGAAATGCACTTGCGGGTTTTCAGCAAGGGAAACGTAGGTTTTGCTGTTTTTATCCAGGGTACGGATTTCACCGCTTTCGATGTCATATACCCAGCCGTGCAGACGAAGAGCATTATTTCTCAGTCCAACCGCGACACAAGGATGCGTTTTAATGTTGTTGAGCTGCGCGATAACGTTCTCTTCCACCATGGCGTTAACTTTATCGATTGGGTTAGCCCAGGTTTTTTTCTCGACCACGGCTTTCGCGGCATCGGCATAGTGCAGCCAGTGAGCGACAGCAGGCATCGGATCCAGAGGCTGGCTATCGGCGATGGCTTTCATCGCGCCGCAGTTGGAGTGTCCGCAGATGACGATATCCGTCACGCCAAGTGCCACAACCGCGTATTCGATGGTTGCGGATACGCCACCCGGTTCCGGGCCGAAAGAGGGGACGATATTACCGGCGTTGCGGATAACGAAAAGCTGTCCGGGATCTTGCTGAGTAACGAGTTCTGGCACCAGGCGGCTATCGGAACAGGAGATGAAAAGCGCTTTAGGATTTTGGCTGGATGCCAGGCTGCGAAAGAGTTCCTTACGTTGAGGGAAAATCTCTTTTTGGAAGTTGAGGAAGCCCTCAATGATATGTTGCATAGCAGTGTCTCTTTTCTCTGTTTAAGCAGGTTATGATGAAGATCACACTTTCCAGTTTAACACCAGCCGACAGAAGAGAAAGACTTTATAGCAGTTCTGCAACATCTTTGGCTAACTTTTCTCCACCGCGGTGAGGCGAATAGCGTGATGTGTGCTATGTGCTTTCCCTTTTTTGCCAATAAATCGGAGTTGTAGCGATAGCCAGTATTCACGCGATACCGTACATTTTTATATGTATCCACATTTTAAGGAATCATCATGTCCAGACTTCGTGCTTTAGCAACAGCTTTAGTCGCCGTTGCCGCGATGACGATGTGCGCCACCCCAGTATTGGCCAACCCCGGTAATGGCAACGGCAATGGTAATAGTGGCAACCATGGAAATAGTAGCAATCATGGTAATAGTGGGAATAAGGGCAATAGCCAGAAAGGCAATTCGCAGGCAGAACAACGTAAAAATTATGGTAAGCCGGACCATGTTGATAGTGACATCAGCTATAACGTGGCCAGACAGTATGCCGTCAGATATGGTTTGACGGGCTATAAGTCACTGCCTCCGGGTATCGCCAAAAATCTGGCGCGAGGAAAGCCGCTTCCTCCGGGGATCGCTAAGAAAAGTGTTCCATCCTCTATGCTGAATCAATTGCCGTATTATCCAGGTTATGAATGGCAGGTTGTGGGCGACAATCTGGTGTTGATTGCACTGAGTACGGCGATTGTCACCGCGGTAATTAATGGTGTGTTTGATTAAGTATTTTCGGGCTTAATGTGCTCTGTTCTACCGATGAGAAGCCCGCGTTGTGCGGGCTTCTCAGTTAATAAGGAAAGCTTACAGTCCGTACAGTTTTATTTTTCTATAGAGCGTGGCAATGCTGATCCCCAGTTCTGTCGCGGCTTGCTTTTTTCCCTCAACGCTTGAGCCGAATCGCTGAATGACGTTTTCGATAGCCTCCCTTTCCGCCTGTTTTCCTTTGCTGGCAAGCTGTCGGGGTTGCGTGGTCATCGTCGTTTTTCTACCGTCAGCGGCGGTAAGCAGGTAAGGGGGAAGATGGCTGGCGTTGATCCCAGCGGCTTCTCCGCGCATCACAAAAATGTATTCGATCACGTTGCGTAATTCACGAATGTTACCCGGCCAGTGCCAGGCATAAAGGCGATTAATAACGTCATCAGGCAGTTTTTGCGGTGGTCGCTGGTAACTGACCGAAAACTCATCGGCAAAATACTGTGCGAGGACCGCAATATCAGCCCGGCGTTCACGCAGGGAAGGAAGTACCAGAGGGACCACGTTCAGGCGATAGAAAAGATCTTCACGAAACTGATTATTTTCCACCATCGCGTTAATGTTTTTGTTAGTTGCGGCAATAATGCGCACATCAATATTGATGGTGTTATTAGAGCCAACGCGGGTGATCGCCTTTTCCTGCAATACCCTGAGCAGCTTGGCCTGCAGGTGCAGTGGCATATCGCCAATCTCATCCAGAAACAGGCTGCCGCCGTTGGCCAGTTCAAATTTCCCCATTCGCCCTTTGGGATCGGCCCCGCTGAATGCGCCGCGAACATAACCAAACAGTTCGCTTTCCAGCAGTTGTTCTGGGATAGCCGCGCAGTTGATTGTTACGAAAGGCGCGGCTTTACGGGGACTGCTCTGGTGAATGGCAAATGCCACGACCTCTTTCCCCGAGCCACTTTCCCCGGTGATGAGCACGCTGGCGTAACTGTTGGCGATTTTACCTATGGTACTTCTGAGCTGTTCCATTGAGGGAGAGTGACCAATTAGTCGTACCTGTATGTCGGACTCATAAGGGGATGGAGTAAGGTTACTCAGGTAGTCGTGTGCATCACGAAAGATAACCATGGTTAAGCGATCGTTATCCTGTGAGGAGAGCGAAATTTGTTTGCACAGTACATGATGTTTCTGACCTTCAAGCGTCAGCCACGCTTCTTCATCGCCATACAGGCTGTCCCCGGTTGTTTCAATGGTCAGAGGTAATCCCTGAACCTCACGGTTGAGGATGCGATCGGCTGAATGATTGGCATGCCAGATAAGACCCTTGCCATCAATCGCTACCACGCCGCGGTCCATGGCATCGATCAGACGCCGAAATGCGCCAAGCGTTTCCTGTGCGCGTAAACGTTCCAGGCATTCAAAGACCTTACTGGAGATCATTACGGCGATTTGCTCAATAAAGGTGACAAATTTATCAATCTGGCTCAGTAACGTGTCACGCTGTGCCTGGGTTGAGCAAATAATCCCGATCACGCCAATCACGCGATTATTGAGAAAAATAGGTGCGTTCAAATCCAGCATTTCAGAACAGTAGTGGTGTTTTTCACATAACTGACACAGCGGATGCTCGCCGGGGTTTTTGATCAGTACCGTTTCTCGCACCTGCAATACGTGATGATAAATGTAGCCATTTTTGGCCACGTTCTCATTGAGCATATGCCGGTATTTCCCGGTACCCGCGATGCGCATTAAAGATTCATCAATGATTTCAACGTCCGTGCCCGTTATGCCAGAAATAGCATCGGCGTAATTGCATATATCATCCTGAATATTGCTGAGTACTGAAATCATGGTACTTCTCCGACGGTGTGTCACATTTCTCAAGGAAAAATGATAAATAGGCGAAACAATGCAAAAATGATTTGCGAAAAATCAATCTACCACGCTGTTTTTGAATGTTTTTCTTATTTTATCTTCCGCGATCACACTATTTATCAATGATGAGAATTTATCAAAACGAGGCGATAAACTGATGCATTGATATTTTCGGTTGTCAATTTCAAATTTCATTTAATTTATTGAAATTAAAGCCTTTATTAAAATATTTATAAGAATTTACTCAATTCATAAAAAGCTGGTAAGTATTTTGCTCTATTGCCAATACCGATAACGGAAATATCTCTGTATTGCACCGATTACAGGGAATGAAATACCAGGACAATGAGGTTTTATGATGCAGGAAAACTTATCATTTTTTATCAACCAGACGCCGTTTACCGAACATCCGAACGCGCCGCTGGCACCGTTTAGCCGCCAGGAACTGGTAAAAGCGTTGAATTTTCATCGGTCTATTCCGGGCTATGCGCCGACGCCGCTATATACGCTACCTGCGCTTGCACAAAAATTGGGCGTAAAAAATATCTACCTCAAAGATGAATCTCAGCGTTTTGGCCTGAAAGCCTTCAAAGCGCTGGGTGGCTCCTATGCGATGGCGTGCCATATCGCTGAATTAGTTGGTAAGGATATCAGTGAACTGCCGTTTGAGGTGATGACCAGCGAAGAGGTACGCCATGATCTGCAAACTGTCACGTTTGCCACCACCACTGATGGCAACCACGGTCGCGGCGTGGCATGGATGGCGCGCCAACTGAAGCAAAACGCTGTGGTTTATATGCCAAAGGGCTCTTCGCAGCAACGTCTGACTTCTATCCGTAACGAAGGCGCTACCGCTGAGATCGTCGATATGAACTATGACGATGCGGTTCGTATGACCGCGGAGCAGGCCGAAAAGTATGGCTGGATTGTCGTGCAGGATACCGCCTGGGAAGGATACGAAAAGATCCCGCTGTGGATTATGCAGGGCTACGGCACGCTGATGCTCGAGGCGATAGATCAGCTGCATCAGGTTGCGCCGACTCACATTTTTGTGCAGGCAGGCGTCGGCTCGTTTGCCGGCATGGTTCAGGGAATGGTGACGGCAGCCTGGGGGGAGAATCGCCCGAAAGTGATCGTCGCCGAAGCGTTAATTGCCGATTGCCTCTACCGCTCAGCCCGTTCGAAAGAGGGGGATGCCATTGCGGTGGGCGGTGATTTACAAACCGTGATGGCTGGTCTCGCCTGCGGTGAGGCGAACAGTATCGGCTGGAAACTGCTGCGCGACTATGCCAACGCATTTGCTTCCTGCCCTGATGAAGTTGCAGCGTTAGGCATGCGCATGTTGGGCAACCCGCTGGCAGGCGATCCACAGATTATTTCGGGTGAGTCAGGTGCGGTTACTACCGGTCTGCTGGCGCTGTTGATGACCTCACCTGAACTGGCGCAAACGCGTGAGCAACTGGGGCTGGATGCGCACTCTCGTGTGCTGTTAGTCAGCACCGAAGGGGATACCGACCCGCAACAATATCTGGATATTGTCTGGGGCGGACAGTACCCGGGCATCAACAAATAATTCCCTGATTAAGAGATATAACGGAGAAACCCATGTTATCTGCAAACCGCATTGAAGAAGTCATTAAAAACTGTCAGGCGCTGATCCAACAAAAAAGTTATTCCGGTCAGGAAGGGGAAGTGGTTAATGCCATAAAAACAATGATGCAGCATTACCAATTCGATGACATCCACGTTGATAAGTACGGCAACATTGTTGGCGGTATTGTCGGCAACCAGCCAGGGAAAACGTTGGTTCTCGATGGTCATATCGATACCGTGCCGGTGAACGAAGAGAAGTGGTCCCGCAACCCATACGGCGGCGATATTGAAGATGGCAAAATTTATGGTCGCGGCACAACTGACATGAAAGGTGCCGTGGCGGCGATGATCTCCGCCGTGGGCTTTTTCGGTCAGGACAATCAGCGAAATTTTGCCGGGAAAATCTACGTTGCGTGCATCGTGCATGAAGAGTGTTTTGAAGGTATTGCCGCTCGCCTGGTCAGCGAGCGCTATAAGCCAGACTACGTGATCATCGGTGAAGCTTCCGAGTTAAACCTGAAAATTGGTCAGCGTGGCCGCGCTGAAATTGTGGTCGAAACATTTGGTAAACCCGCGCACTCCGCTAACCCGCAGGCGGGGATTAACGCAGTGTACAAAATGGCGCAATTGATCGACAAAATTCGCACTATCACGCCGCCAACGCATCCGGTTCTGGGGCCAGGCATTCTGGAACTGACCGACATTAAATCTTCGCCGTACCCGGGGGCCTCGGTGGTACCGGATTACTGTCGCGCAACCTACGATCGCCGTTTGCTGGTGGGTGAAACCAAAGAAAGCGTGATTGCTCCGCTGGAAAATGCGCTTGCGGAACTTATTGCTCAGGATCCGCAGTTTAAGGCCCGAGTGTCCTACGCGGTGGGTCAGGAGTCTTGCTATACCGGCGCCACGATTGAGGGAGAGCGTTTTTTCCCAGGCTGGGTGTTCGACGAGTCCGACGAATTCGTGCAGGCAGCGTTGGCGGGCGTTCGCGAGGCTGGCTTTAATCCAACCATTACGCAGTACTCATTTTGTACCAACGGCAGCCACTATGCGGGCGAAGCGGGGATCAAAACCATCGGCTTTGGTCCTTCACGAGAAAACCTGGCACACACCATTGATGAGTATATCGAGATCGAGCAATTAACCGGCTCGGCCAGCGGCTATTACAGCATTATCCAGACACTCTATCGCCAATAAAAATAAAGATAACCACCTCTTACCTTACAGGCGGTGTAGCTCAGCAGCACCGCCATGGAGAATAACGATGAAAACCATTTTCAAAAACGGAAATGTAATCGATGGGACGGGCAGTGAAGGCAGAATTGCCGATGTGATGGTTGATGAAGGACGTATTGTCGCAATCGGCCAAATTGAGGTTGGCGTCAATGAGCAGGTTATTGATGCAACCGGAAAAATAATTTGCCCTGGCTTTATTGATACCCATACGCACTCTGACCTGTCAGCCATTATTAACCCCGCGCTGTCGGCAAAAATTCGTCAGGGTATCACCACCGAACTGTTGGGCCAGGATGGCGTCGCCTTAGCGCCGCTACCAGAAGAATATATTCCAGCCTGGCGTAAAAATATCGCCGGACTGGACGGTGACACCGACAAAATTGACTGGAAATATAAAAATACAGACGGTTATCTCAATCTGCTGGCATCGCGTCATCCGGCGACAAACCTCGCGTATTTAGTTCCTCATGGCAACGTGCGCATGGAAGCGATGGGCCTGGATGGGCGTCCTTCGACCCGTGAAGACGTAGCGAAGATGTGTGAGGTCCTTGAGCGGGAGTTAAAAGCCGGGGCATTTGGACTTTCCACTGGTCTTATCTATATGCCTTGCGCCTTTGGTGATACTGCCGAAATGATTGAACTGTGTAAGGTCACGGCGAAATATGACGGGATTTTTGTGGTGCATCAGCGCAGTGAAGCTGACGATATTATCAACTCAACCCAGGAACTGATTGATATAGCCACAGCCACCGGCGTCTGGCTGCATATTTCGCATATGAAGGTTTGCGGCAAGAAAAACTGGGGGCTGATCGACCAAATGCTGGGCATGCTGGAACAGGCGCAGAAAGAGGGGATTCGTATCTCTTTCGACCAGTATCCGTATGTGGCGGGCAGCACGATGCTCGGCGTGATCCTGCCGCCCTGGGTTCACTCCGGCGGTACGGACAAATTACTTGAGCGTCTCGCCTCGCCCGAACTGCGTGCCAAAATGATTGACGATATTCAGCAGGGTATTCCTGGCTGGGATAACTTTATCGATTTTGCCGGTTTGGACCAGATTTTTGTCACCAGCGTGAAAACGGCAAAAAATCAGGATGCTGTCGGTTTGAACCTCGTCCAGTTGGGCGAGCTGCGTGGAAAAGATCCGTACAACGCCACCTTCGATCTGCTCTTTGAAGAGGAAAACGCCGTGGGGATGGTCGACTTCTACGGTACCGAAGAGCACGTGATTAAGTTTCTCTGTCGACCTGAACAAAACGTCTGTACCGATGGCTTGATGGGGGCTGGCAAACCGCACCCGCGCGTGTTTGGCGCATTCCCTCGCGTGCTCGGTAAATATGTCCGTGAAGAGGGATGTTTGAGCTGGGAAGCGGCAATCCGCAAGATGACGGGGAAACCTGCTGAAGTATTGGGTTTGCAGGATCGCGGACTGCTGAAGGTCGGTTATGCAGCGGATATCGTGATGTTCGATCCGAACACCATTGCGGATAAAGGCACTTTTGTTGAACCCAATCAGTACCCGGAAGGGATTGAAATTGTCATGGTTAATGGGCGCATTGCCTTAATCAATGGCACGGAAAGTTATGCCTGTAGCGGTACGGTTATTAGAAAACAATATTAATAAATAACGCTAAACACGCATGGATCTATCGCGACTATTTATGGCCGCGGTAGATCACTACACCCTAAGGACATCACAATGAACCTACAAACGTCTTTACCTTCAGGTAAACCCAAGACCTGGAAAGCAAGATATACCGTCCTGACACTGATCTGGCTGGCGTGGCTGCTCTCTTTTCTCGACAGAATGGTGATGAGCGTTTCACTCCCTTATATTGGCAAAGATTTAAATCTTGATACGACTCAACAAGGTTTAATTATTAGCGCCTTTTTTATTGGTTATGCCGCGTTTCAAATTCCCGGAGGATTACTGGCGGATAAGTTTGGCTCGCGAAAAATCATGGCCATTGGTATTGCATGGTGGTCTGTGTTCACCAGCTTAACCGGCGCTGTGCTGACGCTGCCGCTGATGTTAGCAGTACGTTTCTTCTTTGGTATCGGTGAGGGATGTTTCCCGTCGGCCTCATGGAAGATGATATCAACCTATTTCCCGTCGAAAGAACGTGGCCGCGCCACGGCGATTCAGTCAACGGTAAACACCTTAGGCCCAGCGCTGGCGGTAGTCGTGGCGGCAAGCATCATCGGGGCATTTGGCTGGCACATGGTTTTTATCGTGCTGGGTATTCCCGGTCTGTTTATCGCCGCAGGTATCTACTTATTTACGCGTGACAACCCGAAAGATCACCCTGCCATTACGCAACAAGACCTGGCGGAGCTGGCTGCTGACGACCAAGGGAGCCTGCAAAACACCAGTGCTATCGCGTTTAAAGACGTACTCAAAATGCCGGTGCTCTGGCAAATGGCCAGTATCTGGTTTTTGTTTGATATCACCTTCTGGGGTTTTTCAACCTGGCTGCCAAGCTACCTGATTACCGTACGAGAGTTTTCTCTGGCAAAGACCGGTGTCATGGCGGCCATTCCCTTCCTGTTCGGGGCCGGTGGAACATTATTAGGCGGTTATTGCTCAGATAAATTCAAACCCCAGCGTAAAACGCTGTATGTCGTAACCTCTGTTATTGCCGCGGGTTTCCTGTATCTGACCTTCAGCGTGAGCAGTGCAGATATGGCGGTGGTTTATCAGTGTATTTCAGCCTTGTTCATGTTCTTCGCTATGGCAACGTTCTGGGGTATTCTGATGGATACCATTCCCAGCAACATCATGGGGCGGGCATCCGGTATTGTTAACTTTGGCGGCCAGATGGCAGGGGTTGTATCAGCGCCCATCATCGGCTGGTTGATCCAAAGCAGCGGCGGAAGCTATAACAGCGCCTTTATCTTTATGATCGCCGCACTGTTGTGTTCTGCCGTCGTTACACTGACTGTGAAAAGCTCGCATGCAGTAGAGGCATTGCCCAGTAAAGCCTGATTAATCGCTGCCTCCCTGTGGCACTGCTGCTCCAGAGCTGCGGGGAGTTTCTCTCTAAATTCAGCAGGTTTGTACTCTTGTTCTCCATATTTGACCTGGTATGAAATTTATTTTTAGATAGCTATTCACATATCCCCCCTCGCAGTTCTGATGAACAATATGCCGGTTATATGTCCCAAATCATTAAGAATAAATCATAATAAATGAGAGATTTGTCCTACGCGTGTAGGAATGTTCCTTTTATGTTGTGTTAATGGTTTGATATTTAGATAGGCTCAAGGTTTAAAATTTGTAAATTACAGTGTTGCGTTTATACTTTGTTCTGCATTTTTATAAAAAATGAATAAAATATACGCGTGATTATGTTAGGATTTACCTGATAAAGCCTTATTTTCAGAAATTATAATGTTGAAGGCTCGCCTGCTCTACAGCCATCGCCTCTCTTTATTTATCGGGATTCTTATACGCAATGAACGCGATAATCGTTGACGATCACCCATTGGCACGCATTGCCATCCGCAACTTACTCGATACTAATGGTATCGCTGTGACCACCGAACTCGACAGCGGAGATCAAGTGGTTCAAACCGTTGAAAAAACTAAGCCGGAGCTGTTGATTATCGATGTAGATATTCCCGGTATCAGTGGCATCGAAGTGCTGGAGCAGCTGAGAAAGCGGCACTATGCTGGTGTAATCATTATCATTTCAGCCAAAAATGAATTTTTTTACGGCAAACGTAGCGCCGAATACGGTGCCAACGGATTTGTGAGTAAAAAAGAAGGTATGAATAATATTCTTGCCGCAATCGAAGCAGCAAAAAATGGCTATAGCTATTTTCCCTTTTCCCTTGAGCATTTTACTGGTTCATCCGTCAGCGAGCAGGATAAGCTTGATACGTTGTCGAATCAGGAAATGAGAGTATTGCGTTATATCCTTAATGGCATGGATTACAGCTCAATTGCCAGCAAAATGAATATCAGTAATAAAACAGTGAGTACCTATAAAAGCCGGTTGATGGAAAAATTAGATTGTTCATCATTAATGGAAATTTATGATTATGCGCAGAGAAATAAAATAGGATAGAGTAATGCTGGAACGCTTGTTTATTTTTTTGATGGTCATATTTACCATCGGGTTGTCTACGGGTGTAAGCTCAGCTCGGCAAGTTGAGCTAAAAAGTAACTATAATACTTCAGTACAAAATATCAGCTTGAACAGGGAAGAAACAAACTGGTTAGCGCATAAAAAAACCTTGGTTGTTGGTACCTGGTTACCTGAAGTTTCCCCCATTGTTTATCAAAATAGCGGCGAATATTATCGGGGAGTCAACGCAGATTACCTTGCGTTAATGCAAAAGAACCTCAATCTAAAAATTATTATAAAGCAGTATGATAATGAGCAAGAGGCGCTGGCCGCGCTCGCCAGTAACGATGTTGATACGCTGATAACCCAACTGTCCCGACGCCAGGATGTTGGCGGAAATTTGTTGCGTACTTCGGTATTGCTGACGACGTGGCCGACGCTTGTAACATCGCTAAAAAACACTATGCTGCCGCTGACCACGAACCATCAGGTTAGCGTCGCGTGTGTGCGGGATTGCCCTTTTCTCGATGTTATCCAGGGGGCCTTTCCTGAGGCTAAAGTCTCATTTTATGATGACGAGTATCAGGCCATGGCCTCGGTAGTGAATGGTGATAACCAATATTATATTGGTAACAATATCACCAGCAGCCATTGCATCTCTCGATACTTCTCACAATCACTGGTTATTACGCACTACTTTGATAAGCAAGAACAATATAATTATTTTGTCGTTAACGAAGATCAGCCGGTATTAAGAAATATTCTTGATGGTTTCATTACGTCAATCAGTAATGAAATTCATATGCAAGTCATGCAGAACTGGCTGAACCGCGGCAACCTTGCTTATCTGAATGCACCTATACCTTTCACCGCTCAGGAAAAAGCGTGGTTGAAGAAAAAGCATGTTATCCGCATTTTAATCAACCCAGATTACCCGCCCTATACGCTGGTCGATCGCAGCGGTGAATTACGCGGTATTCTTGGCGATTTACTGAATATTATTCATCTGCAAACGGGGCTCGATTTTGAACCCATTTTAGCTAACTCTAAAAGCGAGCAGACAAAGCAAATAAGCGGCGAACAGTGGGATATGTATCCCACTATCACGCTCACTCATCAAAACCCGCACAATTCGACCTTTAGCGATCCTCTGATGAATGTGGCATTTGTGATGATCACTTCCCGTGAGGAAACCGCCGACTCGCTACTGGAGAAGCCGATACGTATTGCGCTACCAGCCGGGCATGTACTGGAAAGCGAGCTGAAGCAACGCTATCCGCAGGCCACCTGGGTTAATGCTGATACTAGCAGTGTTGCGATGGTCATGGTCAAGGAGGGCAGCGCTGATGCGGCAATTGCTACCGAATTGTCAGCAAGGTTTATGGTCGATCATTACTATCAGAAAAATATGCACTTTTTTAGGCTTCCAGATATGCCTGGTGCCTCAGTAAGTTTTGCGATTTCTTCCCACGAGCCTATGTTGAAGTCTGTTATGGATAAAGCGCTACAGGCCATACCGCCACGGGAGATTTTGCAGATGACGGAGAAGTGGTCGAAAATTTCCAATACGCAGGTTGATTTATGGAGTCGATATAGCAAACAGTTCTATCAACTGGGGATATTCGCGCTGCTGCTGATAGCGATTAGCCTGATCTGGGGGATCTCACTCTCCCGTGAGGTAAAAAAAAGGAAACTATCTCAGCGGCTACTGGAAGAGCAGCTTCATCTCAAAGAGGCATTATCTCAAGAACTGGAAAACGAAAAGAATAAAGCGATTGAAGCAACCAAGGCCAAAAGTCGCTTTCTGGCGAGTATGAGCCATGAATTACGTACCCCGGTAAGCTCGATTGTTGGCTTTGTGGAATTACTGTCGAGTTCAGAACTCAGCCCGGCACAGCGAAAAGAGGCGATTGCCCTTACCGGGGCGACAGCCCAGTCATTGCTTGGGCTGATCGGTAAGATTCTGGATCTGGATAAGATTGAGTCTGGTAAATACCAGGTTGTTCCTCAATGGACGGATCTCTCGCAGCTCATTGAATTGCAGTGCCACTCTTTCGATGCTTTAGCCAGACAGAAAGGCATTACGCTGGCTTGCGTTAGCCAGTTGCCGGCAAACGAACGGGTATTTGTCGATCAGCAGGCTTTGCGGCAAATTCTCACCAACCTGGTAGGTAATGCGTTGAAGTTTACCGAGCAGGGCAGTATTCATGTGACGGCCCGTTTGTCGCCTGACGGGGAGAATCACGGTACCCTGACCATTGCCATTAGCGACACCGGTTGCGGGATTAGTGAAGAGGAGCAGGCGGGGCTGTTTCATCGTTACGCTCAGGGGCGTTGCGGGCGTCAACAAACCGGTTCCGGTCTGGGATTATTTATCTGTAAAGAACTGGTGACGCTGATGGGTGGGACGCTGGAGTTGATGAGCGTCCCGTTGCAAGGAACCACGTTTACCATAACGCTGCCGGTTGAAACGGCTCGACAGTCGATTGTACCGGATGGCGATGCGCCTGGTACTCTGTTACCGCTTCCGTGTCTGTCTATTTTGATTGCAGACGATAACCCAACCAATCGCCTGCTGCTCAAGCGACAGTTGAATGCCATTGGCTACAACGTGGATGAAGCGTGTGATGGGGAGGAGGCAGAAGCCAAACTGGCGAAAAAATCGTACGATCTGCTGATAACCGATGTAAATATGCCGAAAAAAGACGGGTTTGATCTCGCGGCTTCGCTACGTCGTCAACAGCCGAATTTACAAATATGGGGACTGACGGCCAGCGCACTTCCACAGTCACGCGATCGATGCCTGCAAAATGGTATGAATTTGTGCCTGTTCAAGCCTGTGTCGATTCAGACACTGACACATGAGTTGAGTAAAATCGAAACCGGTTATTCGTCTCCTTGTTCAATCCGGCATTTGAAATTCAATGTGTTGACGGAGAATACCGGCGGCGATCGCGCACTTATGAACGAGATTCTCGAGACATTTCGCGAGGCAACGCTGAATGATATACAAGCGGCTGAGAAAGCTGTTCTGCAAGATGAACCTCAGCTGTTTTTGCGCGCTCTTCACCGGTTGCATGGCTCGGCGCAAATTCTGGGCATCACTGCGCTACAAAACCTGTGCGAACCTTTCGAATCCAGACGGCATGACGATCTTCCTCTGGCAGTACGCCAGGAGGCATTGCAGAAGATTATTGCTGTTATGCGGGAAATTGAGATTGAGATAGACAGTCTGATTAGCCATTAATCCCCCTGATCGGGTGGCCGTAGCTGCCCGATCAGGAGAGAAAGTCCTGGTTCAACACTCCGTAGTGCTGAGTATTACTGGCCTGCGCCGATCATCTCGCTATCGATCACAATACCTTCTTCAGCACCTTTTAACACAAGGTTTGCTTCATAATATTTACCGGAAGACAGCAGTTTTTGCGCGCTGGTAACGGCTTTACGAGTCTGATTCAGGGGCATCAGGTATTGGGTCTGAAGCACGCTGATACCAGCCAGTTGCAGGGTATCCACTGCACCTTTCCAGTCGCCTTTGGCCATTTTGCCATTCGCTGTTTTGATAGCGGATTCTTTGGCTGGAGTGGCAATATAGTCTTCTGACAGCGCGATCGTAGCGTTAATAACCACGTACTGATCGTCAATCATCTTGGCTTTAGGCGCAGTTTTTACAAATTTCGCCCAATCTTTGCTGTCGCCTGCCAGCAGGGAAGCGGCGTCATCGGTTAGTTTTTTAGCGCTGTCAGGCTGTCCATGAAACAGGGCCAAACGAGCAAGCTGAATATCACGCATCGCATTTGCGCCTTGCACTGCGACCTGCATAATATCGGCAGCTTCTTTTTGTACATTTGCGGTAGTAGCTTGCGCCGGAGTAGTTGTGGTAGCAGTAGCAGCCATCACTGGTGCTGAACCCATCATGGTTGCAAGCACACCCGCAAGAATAATCTTTTTCATTACTTTCTCCTGAATAAATTTGGTATATGTCACCAAACGCAATAAGCATATTAAATAATGTTAAAGAGCGAAATCAGAACCACGATAGAATAATGACCGTTTAATCTTACAAGTGTCAGATGTCTGACATGTGTAGGAATATACGCATAGCGACATTCTCTTGTTCTTATATACGCTTCCTTAGCGGAAGTCTTATCATTCCATTGTAAGTAACATATGTTGAGTGAGTAATAATTCTTGTGTCAACAGGTTACATTGCGTTTATGTATAACGGAGGATGTATGTTTGTTTTTAATCAGCGTAGCCTGAGAGCGTTTAATGAAAAAACACTCGTTCATTATAAAAAGCATGCGACGATTATGGCGGTGTTGATGTTGATTTGTGGCATCTGCTGCTTGATTTATCCGATTGCTGCAGGTGTTTATTTAAGCTATGCAACTGGCTTTATGTTCCTGGTATGTGGTTTTTATTCTATTTATAGCCTGTTTAGCTCAAGTAAAAAGCAATTGAAAGCCAAATTTACCTATGCCTTTTTTGCTATCGCGTGGTTACTGCTGGGTTACTGTTTCCTGGTGAATCCTGTGATAGGCATGAATTCATTGGCAATGGTATTTTGCTGCCTGTTTATTCTGGGTGGTATTTTTCGTATCGCATCTGGGGTCAAACTGTTCCACAGTCCGGGTTATGGATGGAACATTTTTATTGGTATTTTTGACCTGCTTATTGCCGGCGTCTGGCTGAATATGGATCCCGACAGATCGTATGTATTTACCTCAATTTTTATTGGTGTCGAGATGATCTTTAGTTCTTTAGCTTTTATCAGTCTGCGTAGAAATGCGACGCTGGTAAAAACTGATAAGCTCGCCGATAAAAATTAATGCTACCTCTGGAGCGCATAGTGAATATTAAAATGATGGTTTCTGCAGCTATTCTTGTGACCTCTGTTATGGCGCCAATGACCCGTGCTTTTGCTACTCAGGCAACGGAAGCTGCGCCACAAGATATGACCTGTAAAGAATTCGTTGATATGAGTCAGCAATACAAGACGGCAATTGCCTTTGTGATTGTTAATAAAAATTCGGACTTTAAAGGCGATGATTATGTTCCCCTGCATGAGGTGGAAACGGAAGCTGTACCGAAAATGGTTAAAATGTGTCATCAGCATCCGAATACAAAACTGGGTGAACTGGCTGTAAATCTGAAAGGTTCCGGTCTGCACTATTGATTAACCGTTTTGATAGCCTGGCTTTAGTTAGAATTGACAACCTCTGTACCTGCCCCAGTTGTTCCCCTACAAGAAAAGTCCGCGTAATGCTTACCCTGCTATCCACGAGAAACTCGCTGGATAGCCGTGCCCACTAATAACTGTAGATCTGACAAATGAAGTCCCATCCCTGGATTTAATAATCTAAACCCAGGGATAGGGCAGGGGATCAACGTCGGGCTTTAAATCGCGCTAACGTATTTTCAACGAGTACAAAGAATACTGGAACAAAATAGATCGCCAGTACCGTCGCGGCCAGCATCCCACCGATAACCCCCGTACCGACGGCATTTTGCGCGCCAGAGCCCGCGCCGTTGCTTATTGCTAGTGGAATTACCCCCAGGATGAAGGCCAGTGAGGTCATCAGAATAGGACGTAAGCGCATTTGCGCGGCTTCCACCGCGGCCTCAAGCGGCGTTTTCCCTTCTTTCTGCATAATCTCGACGGCAAACTCGACGATCAAAATAGCATTTTTAGCCGATAGCCCCATCGTGGTGAGTAGGCCGACCTGGAAATAAACATCATTGCTCAGGCCGCGCAGATCGGTGGCCAGCAACGCGCCGACCACCCCGATTGGCACAACCAGCATCACCGAGAAAGGGATCGACCAGCTTTCATACAGCGCCGCCAGCGCCAGAAATACGACGATCAGCGAAATGCCGTACAGCATTGGTGCCTGGTTTGTGGATAGCGCCTCCTGATAAGACAGACCGGTCCAGGCATAACCGACGCCTGCGGGCAGTTTATTAATCAGCGATGCCATAAATTTCATCGCATCACCGCTGCTTTTCCCTTCTACCGGCTGGCCCAGAATTTCCATTGCTGGCTGACCATTATAGCGTTCAAGGCGTGGAGAGCCGTAGGTCCACTCGGTTGATGAGTAGGCGGAAAGCGGGGTCATCGCGCCAGAGGCATTACGTACATACCAGTGATTGATATTGTCCGGCAACATACGGAACGGCGTATCGGCCTGGACATACACTTTTTTTACGCGCCCCTGGTTCAAGAAATCATTGACATAGCGACTACCGAACGCGGTGGAGATGGTCTGATTAATATCCGATAACGCAACGCCCATAGCTTCAGCTTTTTTGGCGTCGACGTGAATGCGGAACATCGGCGTATCTTCCAGGCCGTTTGGGCGCACCCCGTCGACCTCACCTGAGGACTGGTTGGCCAGAGCCAAAAGCTCGTTTCGAGCCTGCATCATTTTTTCATGCCCAAGATTACCGTTATCCAGCAACTCCATATCAAACCCTGATGCGGTGCCCAATTCCGCGACCGCGGGTAAATTGAACGGATAAACGACAGCATTATTGATGGTACTTAAGGCCATCATTGCCCGTCGAATAATGGCGGTAACCGAGTTTTCTTCGCCAACGCGTTCTGACCACGGCTTCAGGCTGATAAACGCCAGGCCATTGTTTTGTCCCTGACCGCTGAAACCAAATCCGCCGACGGTGAAAACAGAAGCAACGTTTTTCTGTTCTTTCGTCAGGTAGTAGTCCGTTATTTCCCCGAGCACTTTGCTGGTGTTCACCATCGTTGAACCTGAGGGCAATTGCGCCGTGGTCATGAATACCCCCTGGTCTTCTTCAGGCAAAAAGGAGGTCGGCGTACGTAAAAACAGCACCATCATGCCCGCGCCAATGACTAAGTAAACGACCATGTAACGGCCCGTGCAACGTAACAGTTTTCGGGTGCTGTCCGTGTAGTGCTGAGTGCATTTCTCCATGAAATGATTGAATCGGGTAAACAGAAAATGCGTATTTGCCTGCTCGTCATCATGTGCTTTTAACAGCATGGCGCAGAGTGCTGGCGTCAGGCTCATCGCCACAAACACCGACAGCAGCATGGAGGAGATCAAGGTGATGGAAAACTGACGGAAAATTTCTCCTGTTGCGCCGCTCATAAATGCCATCGGCATAAATACGGCGGATAACACCACGGCAATACCAACCAGCGCCCTCTGGAGCTGGCCCATTGCTTTATGCGTTGCCGCTTTTGGAGACAAGTGCTCTTCAGCAATAATACGTTCTACGTTCTCAACCACCACGATAGCATCATCGACTAACAACCCTATCGCCAGCACCATGCCAAACATCGTGAGCGTATTAATCGAAAAACCGGCGACGTCGAGAATGGCAAAGGTGCCGAGGATAACCACCGGAACGGCGATAGTGGGGATAAGCGTCGCACGAAAACTTTGCAAAAACAGATACATGACGAGGAATACCAGAATGATTGCCTCGATCAAAGTATGAAAAACACCCTGAATCGAAATTTCGATAAACGGCGTGGTGTCATAGGGATAAACGGTTTTCATGCTGGCCGGAAACCAGGCTGATAATCTGTTCAGCTCTTGTTTAACAGCCTGGGACGTTTCAAGGGCATTGGCGCCTGCGGCAAGTTTAATCGCAATCCCGGCGGCGGGTTTGCCGTTGTAACGTGCAACCGTGGCATAATTTTCCGCACCCAGCTCAATGCGTGCGACATCGCGCAGCAGAACCTGAGAACCATCTTGCTGAACTTTAAGGAAGATCTTGCCAAATTCATCGGTTGTTTGCAGACGCGTCTGGACGATTATCGACGCATTTAACTGCTGATCGGCTGACTGAGGCATGCCCCCCAGTTGCCCGCCAGATATCTGATTATTCTGTACTTTGAGCTGGGTAATGACGTCCTCGGGAGTGAGGTTATACTTGTCGAGCTTTTGCGGATCCAACCAGATGCGCATGGCGTATTGCGAACCGAATAACTGCACGCTCCCCACCCCGGCAGTGCGGCTTAGCGGATCTTTAATGTTTGAGGCTACATAGTCGGCAATATCATATTGGCTCAGGCTGTTATTATCAGAGATAAAACCGGCGACCATTAAGATATTGCTGCTGGATTTATCAACGCTGATCCCTTGCTGTTGTACTTCCTGTGGCAAGGAAGGCATCGCCAGCTGCAGTTTATTCTGTACCTGAACCTGCGCAATATCGGGTGACGTACCCGTTTTGAAGGTCAGGATAATCGAGGCATTACCTGCCGCATCGCTGGTGGATGACATATACATCAGGCCATCAAGACCATTCATATTCTGTTCAATCACCTGGGTGACGGAGTCTTCAACGGTCTTTGCATCTGCCCCGGGGTAGGCCGCGCTGATGGTAATGGTTGGGGGCGCAATTTGTGGATATTGGGCGACTGGCAGGTTCATTATCGCGATACCGCCCGTAAACATCATGATAATAGCGAGCACCCAGGCGAAAACCGGGCGCTCAATAAAAAAGTTGGCCATAAAGAAAGTGTCCTTAATACCTGAAATATTACTGTTCAGCTACCGTGTCAGGTGTGTTCAGTTTTGAAGGGAGGACCCGGGCTTTGCTTCCCGGACGAATTCTTTGTAATCCGGACACAATGACCCGATCGCCGGGGCGTAATCCCGCGGTCACTAACCATTGATTACCAACGGCCTTCACTGCGTTTATTTCACGCAGTTGCACTACGTTTTCCTGGTCAAGGATCAGCGCGGTGGCTTTTCCTTGTTCGTTGTGCGTAATTCCTTGCTGGGGGACCATCAACACGTTTTGTTGACTGCCTTCGTCCAGCAACGCAGTGACATACATGCCGGGTAAAATTTCACCTTCAGGATTGGGAAATACGGCGCGCAGGGTTACCGAACCGGTGGTCTCATCAACAGCGGGATCGGAAAACTCAAGCGTACCGGTATGGCGATAGGGTTTGCCGTTTTCCAGCATCAGCTCAACCGGAATTCTGCCTTGTTGCTGGGCAATTTTGCCGTTAGCTTTCTCTTCTTTCAGGCGTAAGAAGTCCTGTACTGACTGCGTTAAATCAACATAGATCGGATCTAATCTCTGAACGGTGACCAGCGAGTTTTCCTGATTGGCAGTAACCAGGGCACCCACGGTCACGGAAGATTTGCCGCTAATGCCATCAATGGGCGAGGTAACATTGGCGTATCGAAGATTGATAGTGGCTTGTTCAAGATCCGCTTTAGCGACGGCAACATTGGCTTGCGCTTCATTAAGCTGTGAACGCGTGGTGTCATAGTCCTGGCGGCTGACGTAATTAGATTGTATTAATGCTGACTGCCGATTTAGTGTCAGACGAACATTATTGGCGGTAGCCTGTGCCTTTGCCAACGCGCCTTTGGCTGAGTCCAGTCGTGCCTGCAGTGGGGCTGGATCAATTTGATACAGTGATTCTCCTTTGCTGACTTTATCACCTTCAACAAAGTTGCGTTTTATGATGATCCCACCAACCTGAGGGCGGATTTCGGCGATCTCGAACGCAAGCGCGCGACCCGGAAGTTCACTTTTAATATTTACTGAGGAGGGGGCTAAGGTAACAACGCCGACCTCGGGCTCCATGGTGGTTTTTACTGCAGGTTTATTATCGCAGGCGGTGATGATGACGCTACTAAAGAATAATGGTATCAACAGTAAGCATTTTCTGTTCATAGTAATCCCTGAATAATGTGTAAACACAAATGTTCTTTTATTGCATGCAGGGTGGGGGAGTTGTCGGTAAATAACAAAAGATGGTCAGGCATGAGAAGGGTAAAGCCCATTTCTTCGCTAAAGAATTAGCGGTTAAAAATTATATGTAACAGGAAGAATGCATGTTAAGCGAAGGATCTCATGAAGCAGGATGGCGCAATAAGATAAACGCGGGGTAATGAGAAGGGTTGTTTGCCAACACCTGACTCCGGAATATAGTCGCGCCATCTTACCTCTGGGATTATTTCACTAGCTCCGGAGTTACCTGAGTTACTGTATTAGCGTAGTAAGGCGCTCCCCACATCGGCTCTGGCCAGAACGCACCGTAACCATAATCCCACATATTATAAGTGGTGTTGACAGACTCAGTTAAATGCCAAACCTGGATACCTTGTAAATCAACTTTAACAAAGTTGTACGGGACTTTGTTGATGAAACCTGACTCATCTCCTTGAATTGTTCCCAAAATAGTCACGAAATGGTTTCTGTAGTTTACCGGATCGAGGAAACCTTTCTGCTGGGCAAGAATACGTCCCTGATAGCTCGCGTCAATTTGTGGCTTAGCAGAGTCGTTCAGTGGCAAAACGGCGATTTCCAGCAACGTATCTTTTTTGGTATTAATCACATTGATGACTTTACCGCCAAAACGGGCCTGCTGACCGGTATATAAACCGGGCTGGTTATGCACGGAGATAAAGTTTTTTTGGATATCGGGTTGATTATTACCTTTGATATTCTCAGGAATGGCGGCACATGATGCCAGGGTGAAAGCAAGGGCAATAATCATCAACCCTTTTGTATTTTTCATTTTACTTTCCTGCTTAAAAAAGACAGGGCTATAGTAAACCTTTGCGTATTATTGTCAGCACACGCATTGTTGATTATCTAAAATTAATATAATTGTAGCTCATGGTAATAACGGATTGTATTTTATCTGGTCGCTGAATGATGGCGATATTTTCAACGACCATAAAAGTAACTGCAGGCATCACGATTTCACGTCACGCTGGCGGGAATGTAATAAAGCGGATCATCAATTTTCGCGGCGCTCATCAACCGACAGAATGACCGCGTTCATTACTCCCGTCACCTAGCCGGTAAGCCAGCGCCACGACCAGTGACTGTACCAGGCACAGCGTCGCTGACTGGGAACGAAACGCGTCGACCTGCGCCTCTTTCACCACAAAGCAGAGATCGCTGAATGTTGCCAGCGGGCTTATCTGGCTGTCGGTAATCACGATCTGGCGCGCGCCGGCATTGGCCGCAGTTTCGCTGACCATCACCGTTTCTTCCGCATAAGGCGAGAAGCTTATCGACACCACGATATCGCGCGCTTTAATGCGGTTAATCTGCTCGCGCAGCATTCCGCCCATTCCGTCGAGCAAAATAGGGCGACACTCAAGATGGCTCAGGGCGTAGGTGAGATAGGCGGCGACGCTAAACGAACGACGTAGACCGGCGATGTAAATGGTGTCGGCTTCTGCCAGCAATTGTACGGCGCGTTCCAGCATTTCAGGTTCGGCACGGGCTGCCAGCTGCTGGAGCGCTTGAGTATTCGAACGGGCGAACTCCTGCAGGATATCGAGTGGGGTTTCCGGCACGGCTTCGCTTTCCATCTCACGGAACATGCGCGCGCGGTCGCTGTAGCTGGCGGTTTCCTCCACCAGGTTCATACGAAACAGCTGTTTCATTTCGTTGAAGCCGGTGAAGTCAAAGGCATTGGCGAAGCGGATCAGCGTTGAGGGTGGAACTCCGGCACGTTCAGCAATGACGGCAACCGTATCAAAGGCCACGCTATTGGTATTATCCAGCACATAGCGGGACACCTGCTGCAGCCGCTTACTCAGGCTATCGTAGCGATCGCGGATTTGCTGCTGCAGCTCGTTCAGGCTGGTTGCTGTTGTCATTTTACCTCCTGGTACATAGTTTTATGATTCTAAACGCAAAACCGCGTCTTTGAAATGTCACTCATTCATCTGGCTGTAAAAACGAAACAAAAGCTTCAGGTTTGCCGTTCTCTGAAACGTTCTGCCAGTGCACGCTAATCATGCGATTCCGCTTGTTAACATAAAAACCCATCCTTGATCACATTAATCATTATTTATTTTATTTCAACTTAAAATGGAATGTTTGTTTCATATATAGTACACAGATAACAGTGTTCAGGTAACAGTCACGTATCAACAGCGAGAGGTTAAGGATGGAGACAGTAGCGAATTTTATCCACGGCGAATGTGTCACCGGTTCAGGCCAGCGCGTTCAGGCAATCTTCAATCCGGCCACCGGCGAGCAGATCCGCCAGGTGGTGATGAGTACGATACAGGAAACCGAGCAGGCCATTGCGGCAGCGCACGACGCATTCCCCGGGTGGGCGCGCCATTCTCCGTTAAAACGTGCGCGAGTGATGTTCCGCTTTAAGGCGCTGTTGGAAGAAAACATGGAGAGGCTGGCTCGCATCATCAGCGAAGAGCATGGCAAGGTGTTCTCTGACGCAGTTGGTGAGCTGACCCGCGGCCTGGAAGTGGTGGAGTTTGCCTGCGGCATCCCACATCTACAAAAGGGCGAACACTCAGCCAACGTAGGCACCGGCGTCGATAGCCATTCGCTGATGCAACCTCTCGGGGTTTGCGTCGGGATCACGCCGTTTAACTTTCCGGCAATGGTACCGATGTGGATGTTCCCCATCGCGCTGGCAACCGGGAATACCTTTGTGCTGAAACCCTCGGAAAAAGATCCTTCTCTCGCCCTGGCTCTGGCGAAACTGCTGCAAGAGGCGGGCCTGCCGGACGGCGTGTTCAACGTCGTACAGGGAGATAAAGAGTCCGTCGACGTGCTGCTGACTGACCCGCGCGTGCAAGCCGTGAGCTTTGTCGGCTCTACGCCGATTGCGGAATACATTTATCAGACAGCGTCAGCCCATGGTAAGCGTTGCCAGGCGTTAGGTGGTGCAAAAAATCACTGCATTTTAATGCCGGATGCCGACATGGATATGGCGACCAACGCCATTATGGGGGCCGCTTACGGCGCGGCGGGTGAACGCTGCATGGCGCTTTCTGTCGTGCTGGCGGTGGGTGATAAAACGGCAGATGAGCTGTGCTCGAGACTGGAAAAACAGATTGCGGCGCTGCGTGTCGGGCCGGGGCTTGATCAGACACCGGAAAACGAAATGGGACCGCTTATCTCCTCGTTACATCGGAATAAAGTGCTCGGGTATATCGACAGTGGGGAATCTCAAGGAGCCAGTCTGCGCGTGGATGGTCGACGTTTTAGCGTTAAAGGCCATGAGCAGGGTTATTTTGTTGGGCCGACCCTGTTTGATAACGTCACGCCGGAGATGACCATTTATAAAGAAGAGATTTTTGGACCGGTGCTTTCTGTGGTGCGCGTAGCAGATTACAGCAGCGCGGTGGAATTGATTAACCGTCATGAATATGGTAACGGCACGGCAATTTTCACACGTGATGGCGGCTGTGCGCGTCGTTTCTGCGAAGAGGTGCAGGCGGGCATGGTGGGCGTAAACGTTCCAATTCCAGTGCCGATGGCGTTCCACAGTTTTGGCGGCTGGAAGCGGTCCATTTTTGGGGCGCTCAATGTTCACGGCAATGATGGCGTGCGCTTCTACACCCGGATGAAAACCGTCACCGCACGCTGGCCGGAGATGCTGCAGGACACAGGGGCAGCGTTCTCCATGCCAACGCTGGGCTGACAGGAGGGTTTATGCAAACCGAACGTATGACCATGGCTCAGGCGCTGGTCAAATTCCTTAATCAACAATATATCTGTGTCGATGGCGTGGAAACGCCCTTTGTCGAGGGGGTCGCCACCATCTTTGGTCACGGTAATGTGCTTGGCATTGGCCAGGCGCTTGAGCAGGATCCCGGTCATTTGCAAGTGATGCAGGGATGTAATGAGCAGGGAATTGCGCACATGGCGACCGGATTCGCCAAACAGCATCGGCGCCAGCGTATTTTTGCCGTGACGTCATCGGTTGGGCCGGGAGCGGCGAATATGGTGACTGCCGCGGCGACCGCGACGGCGAACCGTATTCCTCTGTTGTTATTGCCAGGCGATGTCTATGCCAGCCGTCAGCCGGACCCGGTATTGCAGCAAATTGAGCAATACCATGACCTTGGCATCAGCACCAACGACTGCTTCCGCCCGGTCTCGCGTTACTGGGACCGGATTAACCGCCCGGAGCAGTTAATGAGTGCGATGCTAAACGCGATGCGAACGCTTACTGACCCCGCAGATACTGGTGCCGTGACCATCTGCCTGCCACAGGATGTACAGGGAGAAGCCTGGGACTATCCACAGAGTTTTTTTGCGCGCCGCGTTCATATGATTGAACGTCGACCGCCCGACCTACAGCGTCTGGCGATAGCGCGAGCGCTGATTGCCCGCAAACGCCGTCCGCTGGTGGTATGCGGCGGCGGGGTACGATATTCCGGCGCGCATGAGGCGTTTCGTACGTTTGTTGAAACGCTGCAACTGCCGTTTGCCGAAACTCAGGCCGGAAAAGGCGCACTGGTTAGTGACCACCCACTTAACCTCGGAGGCATTGGGGTAACTGGAGGGATGGCAGCGAATCAGCTCGCACCGCAAGCCGATCTGGTGATCGGCATCGGTACGCGCCTCACCGACTTTACCACCGGTTCGAAAGCGCTGTTTTCTCATCCGGAGGTTGAGTTCCTGCTGCTGAATGTGGCGGAGTTTGACGCGCTGAAGCTTGATGCCACCGCGCTTATCGCCGACGCCCGTACCGGGCTGACGGCGTTAACGGAAACGCTGAAAGACTACCGCAGCGGTTGGGGGAAGGAGGTCACGCAGGCGCAAGAGGCCTGGCGCGATGAGTGCCAACGTTTATGGGATCGCGACTGGCGTCCCGACGACGAACCCGAAGTGGCAGGGCATCTTGACGCTCAGTTGGCGGAATATGGCGACACGCTAAACACCCGGTTGACCCAGACGAAGGTGCTGGGACTTATCAATCAGCACATTGAAGATAACGCTATCGTCGTGGGGGCCGCTGGATCGCTGCCTGGCGATTTACAGCGTATCTGGCAGGTCAAAACCCCGGACAGCTATCACCTGGAATACGGCTACTCCTGTATGGGCTATGAAATTGCGGCTGCTATTGGAGCCAGGCTGGCGAAGCCACGGCAGCCGGTTTATGCCATGGTGGGGGATGGCTCATACATGATGCTGCATTCCGAGCTACAAACCGCCGTTCAGGAGGGGATAAAAGTCACTATCCTGTTGTTTGATAACGCCAGCTTCGGGTGCATTAACAACCTGCAGATGGGGCATGGGATGGGGAGTTTCGGTACGGAAAACCGCCACCGCAACCCGCAAACCGGACGGTTAGATGGACCGTTGGTGAAGGTCGATTTTGCCAAAAACGCGGAAAGCTACGGCTGTCGGGCATGGCGCGTACATGACGAGCAAAGCCTGCTGGCGGCGCTGGAAGCCTCCCGTGTGCATTCGGGGCCTGTGCTGCTGGATATCAAAGTTCTGCCGAAAACCATGACCCACGACTATGCCTCCTGGTGGCGCACTGGCGATGCGCAGGTGGCAGACTCTCCGTCGGTGCGAAAAGCGGCTGAGCAGACGTTTGAGCAGGTGAAAAACGCACGTCAGTACTAAAAGCGATTAATGCCGGATGGCGCTGCGCTTATCCGGCCTACAGCGGATTCAACCTCCTGGTCGGATAAGGCGTTAGCGTCGTCATCCGGCAACCTGCGACAACGAAATTTTCATTTCATTTTTCCTTTCTCTTCATCCATCACCTCCTTCCTGAACGGAAGGAGGGCCAATTCCTTCATCTTTCCTGTCTTTATGTTGTGATATTGATAACAAATTTTATCTCGATCATCTCAAAAGTGTTAACTTGCACCCAAAAACATAATTTTCACTATTTATAAAAATGAAATAAATGTTTTATTTAAGGGGTCGTTAGTTCATCGCATTCACCAACACCGGGAGCCGTTATGTTTAACATTGCTTTACTGGGCGCTGGCCGAATTGGCCAGGTACATGCAGCTAACATTGCCAGTCACAGTGCCACTACCCTCTGGTCGGTAGTCGACCCGAATCAGGAATTTGCCACTCGTCTTGCCACACAGTACCAGGCTCGTTTGCAAAGCCTGGATGAGGCGATGACGGACCCTAACGTTCACGCCGTGCTGATTGCCTCCGCGACCGATACCCACGCGGATCTGATTGAAATGGCCGCACGCCACGGCAAAGCCATCTTCTGTGAAAAACCGGTCCACCTGGATCTGGCCCGTGTACGCGACTGCCTGAAAGTGGTCAAAGAGTACGACGTACCGTTGTTTATCGGTTTCAACCGCCGCTTCGATCCGCAGTTTCGCCGCGTGAAAACTGACGCATTGGCCGGGCGTATCGGTAAACCGGAATCGCTGCTGATCATCTCCCGCGATCCGTCGCCGCCGCCTGCGGAATATGTGCGTGTGTCCGGCGGTATGTTCCGCGATATGACCATCCACGATTTTGATATGGCGCGCTTTATCATGGGCGAAGAGCCGGTTTCGGTGTATGCCCAGGGCAGCAATCTGGTGGATCCGGCGATTGGCGAAGCGGGCGATATCGACACCGCGTTCATCGTACTGAAATATGCCTCCGGCGCGATGGCGACCATCGTCAACAGCCGCCGTTCTTCTTACGGATACGATCAGCGCCTTGAGCTGCACGGCTCTGAAGGGCTGCTGTGCGCGGGCAATATTCTCGAAAACCAGGTGCAGCACTACGGCAAACAGGGCTGCACCAGCGCGTTACCTGAACACTTCTTCCTGCAGCGTTATAAATCGGCCTATGCCGCGGAATGGGAACACTTTGTTGCGGTACTGCGCGGCGAAGCGGTCCCTGATTGCAGCGGGGACGATGGCGAGCGTGCGCTGTATCTGGCGGATAAAGCGCTGGAGTCACTGCATAGCCAGCGTGAAGTTCTCCTCTGATTGTCACCACAACCTACCCTACACAGAGAGACATAATAATGAAAAAACTGATCTTAGCTGTCCTCATCGCCATGACATCCGGGGCAGCCATTGCTGAAAACGAGCAAATTGTTTTCAGTACGCCAAACCTGGCGATGCCATTTGAAGTTCACATGCAGCGCACGGCGGTGAAAGCCGCAAAAGAGATGGGCGTGAATTTACAGGTCCTGGACGGGCAGGGTAGCTCGCCAAAACAGGTCGCTGACCTGGAAAACGCCATAACTCGTGGCGCACAGGGCTTTATTGTTTCGCCGAACGATGTCAACGCGGTATCCAGCGCGGTAGATGAAATTCAGGATGCGAAACTGCCCGTGGTCACGCTCGACCGCTCCGTTGACAGCCAGAAAAAAGTGCCGCACTTCGGCGCGAACAACTACAAAGGCGGCCAGGCGATTGGCGACTTTGTCAAAACCAAATTCCCAGACGGGGCAGACATTATTCTGCTGACCGGCCAGCCAGGCTCCTCCTCCAACATTGAACGTACTAAAGGTATTCGCGACAGCCTGAAGACGGGCGGTGAAAAGTACAAGATCGTTGCCGATCAGACGGGTAACTGGATGCGTTCTGAAGGGATGCGCATTGTTGAAAGCGTGCTGCCTTCGCTGCCGAAGCGTCCGCAGGTGATCCTCTCCGCTAACGACGATATGGCGCTGGGCGCGATTGAAGCGTTACAGGGGCAAGGACTGAAGCCGGGTGAAGTTCTGGTCACGGGATTCGATGCCGTGCCGGAAGCACTGGCGCGTGTGCGCGACGGTTGGCTGGCAGTGACGGCGGATCAACGTCCTGGTTTTGCGGTGAAAACGGCCATGAGCCAGTTGGTGAATAACGTCCGTGAGAAGACTGCGATCACCGGGGCTGACTACCCGCCAACGCTTATCACCAAAGAGAACCTGCAGCAGGCCGAGCGTATTAGTGAGGCCGGTAACTGATATGTCCGCAGCCGCCGCGCAAGTGGCGGCTCTCTATGAGGAGGAGCAGACCGATGTCGCAACCCTTACTGAAAGTGACCGACCTGGCGAAAAGCTTTTCCGGCGTTTGGGCGCTGAGCAGCGCACAACTGACTGTCGGAGCAGGCGAAATTCATGCGCTGTTAGGTGAGAACGGTGCCGGAAAATCGACCCTGCTGAAAGCGCTGGCGGGCGCACAGCCGCAAACACGCGGGGATATTTGGTTCAACGGCGAAACATTGCCGGTAGAAGACTCTCCGGTTGAGCGGCAGAACAAGGGCATTATCACGATTTATCAGGAATTTAATCTGCTGCCCAATATGACCGTCGCCGAGAATATGTTCCTCGGACGTGAACCGCGTAAACGCAATCTGATTGTGGACGAAAAGGCGGTAAATCAGGAGGCGCAGGTCATTCTGGATTACCTGCAACTGAACGTTGCGCCAACCACAGCCGTGGCCCGACTGAGCGTGGCGCAGCAGCAAATGGTGGAAATTGCGCGGGCGCTGACGTTGAACGCGAAGCTGATCATCATGGACGAACCTTCTGCCGCGCTGAGCGATAGCGAAGTAGAAAGTCTGCACCGGGTGGTGCGGGAACTTAAAGGGCGTGGCGTGAGCATTATCTACGTCACCCATCGCCTGCATGAAGTTTTTCAGCTCTGCGACCAGTTCACCGTTTTCCAGGATGGGCGATTCACCGGGAATGGCGCGGTTGCACAGACCACCGTAGAACAGCTGATCCGTCTGATGGTGGGGCGCGATGTGGCCTTTAATCGCCGCCCGGCCAGCGAAACTCACCATGAAGATAAACCTGTGCGTCTGGCGGTGAAGGGGCTTAGCCGCGAAAAACCGCCGCTGGATCCGCATGGCATCGCGCTGCACGACATTAGTTTCCACGTACATGCTGGCGAAGTATTAGGTATTGCCGGACTGGTGGGGGCCGGGCGCACCGAAGTGGCCCGCTGCCTGTTTGGCGCCGACGGTTTTACCTCCGGCAGCTTTGAACTTGATGGCGTGCCGTATCAGCCGCGCGATCCGCTGTTTGCGCTGGATCAGGGGCTGGCGCTGGTACCGGAAGATCGTAAAAAAGAGGGGGCAGTGTTGGGACTGTCGATCCGCGACAACCTGTCGCTCTCCAGCCTGTCGTCACTGCTGCACTGGCGCTGGTTTGTGAATACCCGCAAAGAAGATGCCCTGATTGAGTCTTACCGCCAGGCGCTGCAGATCAAAATGGTCAACAGTGCGCAGGAGGTGCGCAAGCTCTCCGGCGGAAACCAGCAAAAAGTGATCCTCGCGCGCTGCATGGCGCTTAACCCTCGGGTGTTGATTGTGGATGAACCGACGCGCGGCATCGATGTTGGCACCAAATCAGAAGTCCATCAGGTGCTGTTTGATATGGCGAAAAAGGGCGTGGCGGTGATTGTGATCTCCTCCGATCTGCCGGAAGTCATGGCGGTTTCCGATCGGATCATCACGTTGAGTGAAGGCCGGGTGACTGGCGAGATCCACGGCGATGACGCCAACGAAGAGCGGCTAATGACGATGATGGCCATCAACCACAACGCCCTGAATGCGGCATAACGGAGTGACTCATGACGCAGATTATTTCTAAAACCCAGGTTCCAGCCAAACGCGGTGGACGTCTTGATCCCATTGCCTTTTTTGAGCGCTTTGGGGTGCTGATTTTTATGATCCTGCTGCTGATTTTCTTTCAGTTGCAGAACAGCAATTTTCTTTCTGAACGCAACATTTTCAACATTCTGACCGAAGTCTCCATCTACGGGATCATGGCGGTGGGGATGACGTTTGTCATTCTGACTGCCGGCATCGATCTGTCGGTGGGCTCTATCCTGGCGGTCTGCGCTATGACCGCCGCGTATGTGATCAAGGGCGACAACTTCACCACCGTCGATCCGAACGCCTGGGGCGGCATGAGCTGGCTGATTGGTCTTGGCATCTGTATGGCGATGGGCACCGCGATTGGTTTTCTGCATGGTCTCGGCGTGACCCGCCTGCGTCTGCCGCCGTTTATCGTCACCCTCGGCGGGATGACCATCTGGCGCGGCCTGACGCTGGTGATCAACGACGGCGCGCCGATTGCCGGTTTCGACGCGGGATACCGCTGGTGGGGACGCGGCGAACTGCTCGGCATTTCGATTCCAATCTGGATCTTTGCTCTGGTCGCCATTGGCGGTTACCTGGCACTGCATAAAACCCGCTGGGGGCGCTTCGTATACGCCATCGGCGGCAACCCGGAGGCGGCGCGTCTGGCAGGGGTCAACGTGAAGCGCGTGCTGGTGAGCGTCTACGTGCTGATTGGCTGTCTGGCGGGGCTGGCGGGCTTCATCCTCAGTGCGCGTTTAGGCAGTGCGGAAGCGGTCGCCGGGATCTCTTTTGAGCTGCGCGTCATCGCTTCGGTGGTCATTGGCGGCACGTCGCTGATGGGGGGCTACGGACGCATCGGCGGCACCATTATCGGCTCGATCATCATGGGCATCCTGATTAACGGTCTGGTGCTGATGAACGTCTCGGCTTACTACCAACAAATTATTACCGGCTTAATTATCGTTCTGGCGGTGGCGTTCGATACCTACGCCAAGAGCCGTCGCGGCGCACTGTGAGGATCATGATGAAAGAGGTTCGTATTGGATTGATTGGCACCGGGTATATCGGCAAGGCGCATGCTATCGCCTATGCCCAGGCCCCGACGGTGTTTAACCTGCGCGGCAAACTGGTGCGCGAGATGGTGGCGGAAGTCACGCCGGAACTGGCGGCAGAGCGGGCGCAGGCGTTTGGCTTCAATCGCTCAACCGGAGACTGGCGTGCGCTGGTGGCCGACCCGGCCATTGATGTCGTGGATATTTGCTCTCCCAACCATCTGCATAAAGAGATGGCGCTGGAAGCGATTCGCCATGGCAAGCATGTGTACTCGGAAAAACCGTTGGCGCTGAACGCCCACGACGCGCGTGAAATGGTTGAGGCCGCACAGCGGGCAGGAGTGAAAACCCTGGTGGGGTTCAACTATATGAAGAACCCAACGGCGCAGCTGGCGAAAGAGATCATTGAGCGCGGCGAAATTGGCGAGGTGATCCATTTCTACGGCACCCACAACGAAGACTACATGGCCGATCCGCTTGCGCCGATCCACTGGCACTGTTTTAAAGAAACGGCGGGGCTGGGGGCACTTGGCGATCTGGCGGCGCATATCGTCAATATGGCGCAGTACCTGGTTGGGGATATTCATCAGGTCTGCGGCGACCTGAAGATCGTGGTGCCACAGCGTCCGGCGCAGGTCGGTTCCTCGCAAATGGTGACGGTAGAGAACGAAGATCAGGCCCACGCGATGGTGCGCTTTGCAGGCGGTGCGCAAGGGGTGATTGAAACCTCCCGCGTCGCCTGTGGCCGCAAGATGGGGTTGTCGTATGTGATTACCGGGACCAAAGGAACCATCAGTTTTACCCAGGAGCGCATGGCTGAGCTGAAGCTCTATTTGCATGACGATCCGGTCAACCGCCAGGGGTTTCGCACTTTACTGGTTGGTCCTTCGCATCCGGACTACGGCGCGTTTTGCATGGGAGCCGGGCATGGTATCGGTTTTAACGACCAGAAAACTGTGGAAGTGCGCGACCTGGTGGACGGCATTGCCGCCGATGCGCCGATGTGGCCGGACTTCGAAGAGGGCTGGAAGGTGTCGCGTGTGCTTGACGCCATCGCACTCTCGCACCAGGAAGGCCGCTGGCTGAATGTGAACGACATTGTCTGAAGAGGTATCAACGTGGAAAAGCAGTTTGATGTGATATGCATGGGCCGCGTGGCGGTTGACCTCTACAGTCAGCAGATTGGCGCACGCCTGGAAGATGTGTCGAGCTTTGCCAAATATCTTGGCGGATCGTCCGGCAACGTGGCCTACGGAACGGCGCGGCAGGGACTGCGTTCATCAATGCTGGCGCGGGTTGGCGACGAACATATGGGGCGTTTCCTGCGTGAAGAATTAAATCAGGTAGGCTGCGATACCAGCCATCTGATTACCGATAAAGACCGCCTGACAGCGCTGGTGCTACTCGGCATTAAAGACCGGGACACCTTCCCACTGATTTTTTACCGTGATAACTGCGCGGATATGGCGATTACCGCCAGCGATGTTGATGAACAGTACATCGCTTCTGCTCGTTGTCTTGCCATCACCGGGACGCATCTTTCTCATCCGCAAACCCGCGAGGCGGTGTTGACGGCGCTCGCCTACGCCCGGCGTCACGGCGTGCGCACGGCGCTGGATATCGACTATCGCCCGGTGCTGTGGGGGCTTACATCCTTAGGCGACGGCGAAACACGTTTTATCGCCGCCGATCAGGTCACCCGTCAGTTGCAGGAGGTGTTGCATCTTTTTGATGTGATTGTCGGCACCGAGGAAGAGTTTCATATCGCGGGCGGCAGTACCGATACGCTGCAGGCGCTGTCGCAGGTTCGCGGCGTGAGTAACGCGACGCTGGTCTGCAAGCGCGGTGCGCTCGGTAGCTCGGTGTATACCGACGCGATCCCGGCCCGGCTGGACGATGGCCTGACGGTGACCGGCGTACGCGTGGAGGTGCTGAACGTGTTGGGGGCGGGGGATGCGTTTATGTCCGGCCTGCTGCGCGGCTACCTCAACGATGAGGGATGGGAGCAGGCGTGCCGCTATGCTAATGCCTGTGGTGCGCTGGTGGTATCGCGTCACGGCTGTGCCCCGGCGATGCCGAGCAAAATCGAGCTGGATGATTATCTCTCCCGCGCTGCGGAGGTTCCGCGTCCGGATCTTGACCCGCGTCTAAACCATCTGCACCGCGTCACCACCCGTCGCCGCGAATGGCCGGAACTGTGCGTGATGGCTTTCGATCACCGCAGTCAGCTTGAAGAGATGGCGCTACAGTGCGGCGCGTCTTTGAAGCGTATTCCGGCATTGAAACAGCTTATTTTGCAGGCCAGCCGTGAAGCAGCCAACAGCGCCGGGCTGGAGGGCAAGGCCGGGCTGCTTTGCGACGGTACGTTTGGTCAGGATGCGCTGAATTCGATAACCGGAGAGGGCTGGTGGATAGGTCGCCCTATCGAACTGCCGGGATCTCGCCCGCTGGAGATGGAACACGGCAATATTGGCTCGCAGCTCATCAGTTGGCCGCAGGAACATGTGGTGAAGTGTCTGGTTTTTTTCCATCCGGAAGATGCCCACGCGTTGCGTCTGGAGCAAGAACAGAAAATCGCCGAGGTGTACCGCGCCTGTTGTCAGTCTGGTCATGAGTTGCTGCTGGAGGTGATTTTGCCGGCCAGTATGCCGCGCAGTGATGAACTGTATTTGCGCGCTATTTCCCGCTTCTACAACTTAGGGATCTACCCCGACTGGTGGAAACTCCCACCGCTGACTTCTGCTGGCTGGACGGCGTTGAGTGACATTATTGAACGGCGCGATCCGCACTGCCGTGGCGTGGTGATCCTTGGTCTGGACGCACCGGCAGAGCAACTGCGCGCTGATTTCAAAGCGGCTGCGGGTCATGCGGTGGTGAAAGGATTTGCCGTGGGACGCACGCTGTTTGGCGACGCTTCCCGCGCGTGGTTGAAACACGATATTGACGATGCGCAACTGGTGGCGCGCATTAAAGATAACTACCTGCAGCTTATCGCCTGGTGGCGCGAGCGCGGACAAGCATAATTCAGGAGAAGATAATGACGGTACAATTAGGTATTAATCCACTGACATGGACGAATGATGATCTTCCTTCACTGGGCGCTGAGACGTCGCTTGATACTTGTCTGAGCGAGGGTAAAGAGGCCGGATTTGCTGGTTTCGAACTGGGTAATAAATTCCCGCGCGAGGCGCGTCTGCTCGGCCCCATTTTGCAGCGTCACGACCTGCAACTGGTTTCCGGCTGGTACTCTGGACGTCTGCTGGAACGCAGCGTGGAGGAGGAGATTGCCGCCGTGCAGTCACATCTGACGTTACTGCGCGAGTTGGGGGCCAAGGTGCTGGTCTTTGCCGAAGTCAGTGGCTGCATTCACGGCGAGCAGCAGACGCCGGTACATCTGCGTCCGCGCTTCCCGCAAGAGCGCTGGCAAGAATACGGTGAAAAGCTTACCGAGTTTGCGCGCTACACCCAACAGCAGGGGGTACAGATTGCCTATCACCACCACATGGGAACGGTGATTGAATCTGCTGAAGATGTGGGTAATCTGATGACGAATACCGGTGATGAAGTTGGATTGCTGCTCGACACGGGACACTTGACCTTCGCCGGAGCCGATCCGCTGGCGGTGGCGCAGCGCTGGGCATCGCGTATCAACCATGTTCACTGTAAAGACGTGCGTGCCGACGTGCTGGCGGATGTCAAAAATCGCAAAACCAGCTTTCTCGATGCGGTACTGAGTGGGGTCTTTACCGTGCCGGGCGATGGCTGCGTTGACTATCCGCCGATCATGGCCTTGCTGAAGGCGAACCAGTATCAGGGGTGGTTAGTCGTGGAGGCGGAGCAAGATCCGGCCATCGCGCATCCGCTGACGTATGCGCGTCTGGGCTATAACAACCTTAGCCGTCTGGCGCGTGACGCTGGTCTTATCTGAGGAGGTGATATGTCACGTTTATTATCACGTTGGCAGCAGCCGGACGCGCAGGGGCGTACGCAGTCAGTGACGCCGGAAAGCGCCGGTTGGGAATATGTTGGCTTTAAAGCGTATGAACTGGAAGAGGGGCAGCAGCTTACGCTGCCCGCCGTCAGCGAAGAACGTTGTCTGGTATTGGTCGCCGGACGCGCGACCGTCACCACGCCGGGTGCAACCTTTACTGATATCGGCGAGCGGATGAGCCCGTTCGAACGGATCAAACCGTGGGCGGTCTATGTCACCGCTGGTGAAACCATACAGGTTCAGGCGGTGACCAGACTGGAGCTGGCGGTCTGCGCTGCGCCGGGGAAAGGCACACACCCAACACGGCTGATTGCACCTAAGGATATCGACGGGGAAGCGCGCGGCAAAGGTCACAACCAGCGTTATGTGCATAACATTTTACCGGAAGATAAACCTGCTGATAGCCTGCTGGTGGTGGAAGTGTGGACCAACGAAGGCTGTACCAGTTCCTGGCCAAGTCACAAGCATGATACCGACAATCCGCCGCAGGAGACCTATCTGGAAGAGACTTACTACCATCGCCTCAACCCGCCGCAGGGATTCTGTCTGCAACGGGTATACACCGACGACCGATCGCTTGACGAGTGTATGGCAGTCTATAACCGCGATGTGGTGATGGTGCCAAAAGGGTATCACCCGGTGGCAACCCTGGCAGGATATGACAGCTACTACCTTAACGTGATGGCGGGGCCGGTTCGCAAATGGATGTTTACCTGGGAAGATGAACATGCGTGGATTAATCGCGAGTATCCAGTTGATAAATAAGGGGGAAAGCGTATGGAATCAGGGCCTGCGCGTTGCCGTGGCCCTGCTCTGATTTAACTGTAGAAACAGACTGTGGCGGGGAAATGATGCTGAATGGCGGCTCATTCCTACAATTTACTGACGCAGACGTTTGTGGGCGAAAAGGTATTGCCTAACAGATAGGCATTATTCATTTTATATATTTGCGCGCGCTTCCCGGGCGTGAACGGATCGTAGATATTATGGGTAAACATCTCATCTGACACGTTATCCAGACTGTGTTTACTCATCTTCATGTCTTCCAGAAACACCACGCCCTTATCTTCTATTCGATAATTAAAACTGACGGAGCGTTGCAGGATAAGCCGTTGTCCTAGGCGATTGTCTGCTGGTGGAGTAGTGGTAATAATGCCTGAGAAATCAAGAACGCCGGTGTTATCTTTTTGCAACTGGAGCATCAGGCTACCGTCGTATTTCCCGCCTCCAGGCAGTTCGGGTAATGAGAGGGTTGAAACGCAGTGCACGCTTATTCCCTGATTGACGGAAATGAGGGCGATTCCATTCGCGCTTAACAAAGCACTGACGGCGACCAGAATGGCGGCTCCGGCAAGCAATATCTTAGTTTTATATTTAGTATTCATGGATATAAAGATCCTTGCATCCAGCAAACTTTGTTTTTTCTGCATTATTGAAAGTACAGCGGGATAAAAATACGCGGCCTTTTTCGCCGTAAACGTACAGATCGTCAGGCTGAAAAATAAACAATGCGCCAGCCAGACACTTCAGGTGTAAATCAGCCATTTTTTGCGCTTTTTCAAGCTTCGCGGTCGCTATTTCTGGCGAGCTTTCAAAAACGGTATACACCGGACAGAGATCGATATTGCCCAGTTTAAACAGCTGTACATCGGGAAGGTTGTTTTTACTGCTGTTAAACAATGAGTTGACTGGGTAAAGGAGCATAAGTAATGAGATGCCCCCGGCTGCCAACAACGTCATTTTTACGCGTTTAGACAGGGAGGGCGCGGCTTTAGAAGGGGCAAGGGAAGTCACGGTAACTGAAGGCGGTTCCTCAATGGTGGCTACCAGCCCTTCAGCGATGAAAAAGCCGACCCGTGGCACGGTTTGAATAATCTCATGTTCACAGCCTAGCTCCTGTAATCCCTTACGAATCAAAGAAATATACTGGCTTAACGAATTATTGGAGGCCTGCAGACCATTTTTGTCCCAAACATTCGTGAACATCTCTTCTCTCGAGACCACTTTTCCTTCCTGCTCGAGGAGATAGGTGAAGATCCTGTTTGCTGTAATAGACAGGGTGAGGGAGTTGTCCGACGAACTCAGATTCGCCAAAACGCCATCATCAGTTCTGAATGTAACTTCATTGTTAATTAGATATTTCATTTTTTCATCATTAACAGAGTATTACCTAATTATAAACCATAGTGGCATTTCGTCTTCACTACAGGATCGTGGGATGTCACAGGGCTGATGCAGGGAAAGGTGCGTTTCATTTTTGCATCGTAAAGGACGCTCCCGGCATAAAAAACCATGAAATCATTCATTTTAAGTATAAGTACCTGCCTCATTCTGATGAAATTATAAGAGTGCAACTATTTTTAGATAGACCATTATTATCTCTCGCAGGTTTAAAACGCCGAAATTGGGGGCACCAGTTGATTTAAAAGTTGTCGGTGACGTTAGTAAATGACAATTTTTATAATGAGCGAACGAAAAATTACTTAAGTAAAATAATCGAAAAATTGTATGGTATCAAGAGGCTTAAACAATAATCAGAAAGGAAGTTGATTATTACCGTTAACGCCTTAGAGTACTGATGCCGTGAAACTCACTTATCATAAGGTTGTTCTTTTTGTGGTTGACTGCAAAATCATTTGTTGGCAGGCGTAATTTATCTAACTCAAATGAGTGATGTTTTATATAAAAACGCATAATAAGAATTCTCTTATATAAATTTCATTATTTAATACAGGCGGTGATTGATATTTTTTACGAGGTGCGAAATAAATTAAATTGCGTTTCATTTAATTCGAAATGTTTATTTATTGTGTCTGACATTGTTTTTCTCTGTTGCATTATTTTCGCAATTATTTAACAGCTCGTCGAGTGTTTATATAGTGAGAATAAAATTTAAATCTATAATGTGTTTTTGATTTAGATAAATCATCTATAAATTACGATTTTGTCAGTATAAATAGATTGCTGGGTGGTGCGGACATATCATTCGTCACGTACAAGTTGCTCAATGTTTCAGCGGGAAAATCTCCAGAGAAGAGTTATCTGACCGCTGGGTAGTTATGAGCATCCCATAATGCTATGTGACCACGAACTTTACCAGGACGGGTATTCGTGGAATTATTCGGAATGGTAATGATGAACAAGATTTTTAAAGTAGTATGGAGTGTTTCGCACTCGTGCGCTGTAGTTGTTTCAGAGCTGGCAAAGCGTTGCAGTGCTTCTATAGAAACCAATAGCTCAGGTAGTATTGAATCTAAAACGCATAAATTCACTATTTCAAAAATAGCGCTTAGCATAATAGGTGCCGTACTGGCTACGCATTCAATATATGCTTTTGCCGCCGACTACGTCTTGCCGGATTACTTACCATCGACTAACGCTAATGGCGCAGGGCAACTTGTTGTCGGTGACGATGAAACTATGAATATTGTCAATGGTACCAAAGGATATGGCAGCATTGCCTCAGGAGCATCGGGTTTTAAAACGATGACGATTCAGCAGGCAATGGATAATGGATATATTTCGTCAGGGAGTGAAAATATAAACCTGACGCAGACGACTTTAGGTGGCCGAACCCATAGCATTCAATATGTTGACCCCATCACTGGGGCTTCGCGTACAATTCAGGTGTATGACAGCAATAATTTTGCTGCAAATAGCGTTGGCGATCTGACGACTTATCTGGCGGTCGGCGTCGGTGATGGGCAGTATGTGAACATGAAGCTGGCGACGGTGAAATCAGGCGGTACGCTGGATGTAAATGTCGGTTCAACGGGAAGCGACTGGGCATCAAACCCGGCAAATATCTTCAATGCGATCACGAAGGTCTCTGGCGTTTATAACGTTGAGAGCAGCGCCAGCGATACAAAAGACGCGGTACTGAATTACAACGCCAAAACCATCGTGCAAAGCGGTAGCGTTGGCAATGTCGCGAACAATGCCGGTAAAGATTATAACTTTGACACCGCAACCTATAACGGCACCTTCTCCAGCTCGCTTGGCGAGTATACGGTCAATAATCTTGATGATTTAAAAAACTACAATGATGCTTTGGTGAAAGCCGTAGAGGCTGGGCAGCTTTCCCCTGCGGACTACGAGACTGAGCTGCATAAAGCCTATACCACAGAACAGAAAAACATCCATTTCGACACCAATATCCCGGACGGTGATGCGGTGTTGCAGGCTGCAAATCGTGATGTGAACAGCTTTATTAAAGCGTCCGGGGCGCGCTCTGTCGTCAATATTTCTGCTGATGCCAATATTCAGGCCGTGTTCAGCGATACTTCCGTAGTGAAGCTGACCGACGGAGCCACGCTTAATAACAACGGTACGTTGGGGGCAGCCGCCGGTGCATCCGGTGGTGATTATGTCGTTTCCGCGCGTGATAGCATCGTAAATAACAACGGGATGATTGACGCGGGAACCAGTCGTGATGTGAAAAATGCGTGGGTTGGTGCCCATACCGGGATTCTTGCGACCGGAACAACGAAGGTACAGAGCGACGGCGTTATCAACCTCGCCTCGCACCAGGATATCTATAACGCCTATGGCGTGCTGATGAATGACACGGCAACCTTTATTAATAACGGGGTGATGAATATTGCCACCGGGGGTGAGCCTGCGAAATCTTCTGATAACGTCTATACCTACGGCGTATTTGTTCAGCGTAATGCTGTTGCTACCAATAATGGCACGATTTACATCGGACGTACCGCGCAAGCGGTAAAAGATGAGGCGACCAGCGAGGTTCAGGTCACTCTTCCGGCCATTGGTATGTTTGTGAAGAGTGGGACCATCAATAACACCGGTAACATCACAATTGGTGAAAAAGTCGAGAATGCTGTTGCCATTCAGGCCAACGGCAGTTCGTCGCCTGGTGCAATCAACGTTACCCAGGACGGCGTTATTGACATCAATGGCACCGGCTCTGCGCAAAATATTGGTCTGATGGGCATTAACGGTGCAAAAGGACTGGTAAACAGCGGCACGATTAACCTCAATGGGTACAGTGCCAGCGGCATTGAGCTGCAGGGAGGGAGCCAGGCGCTGCACTCGGGCACGATAAATATCACCAACGGCAGTTCAACGGACAATACGTTAAAAAATATTGGTGCTTGGGTCGAAGGAGCAGGATCTCAGCTTACGATGAGTGGCAGTGTGAACCTTGCCGCAGATAACGCCATTGGTCTGCACGTTCGTGACGGCGGTGTTATCGATATCACCAATATGGGCAACGTCTCATTTACCAGCGGCAAGAACCAGATTGGCTATTTTGTTTATGGTGCAGGATCAAAAGTTAACGCTTCTTCGACTAATACGCAGGACGTCTCGACTGAAGGCTCAACGTTATATCGCATAGAGGGTGGCGCGACTTTTGATGGCAGCGGGTCGTCTGGTACGACAATGATGGCATCAGGCACAAACAGCACAATTCTGCAGGTGACCGGGGCGGGGAGCCATTTTGATTCCGGCTCGCAATCGCTGAGTATTACCGGGGACGGTGCGACCGGGATTCGGGTTGAAGGCGGAGCGGATGGGGTTATCACCAAAGACGCGGTGATTGTGAAACTTTCCGGTAAAGACACCACTGCCGGGATCGTTGATGGTAATTATTATGACTTGTCCGGGAATGTTGATGAGAGTCAGAAAGGCAACTCAACCCTGACCAGCTACGCCACGTTGAATACCAGCAATACGGCGGATGGCGCTTTCGGCTACATCGCTCGTAACGGCGGTACGCTCAACCATAAAGGTAACATCGACTTTGATCAGGCGGGCAGCACAGGCGTGCTGGTTTCCGGCGGTACGTTGAATAACGACGGCGACATCAAGGTTAATGGTGTGGCGGTCAGTATTGAAGGCGCTGATTCCGTTGTGAACAACAATGCGACGGTTAGCGCGACGGATGGTACCGCAGCCTATCTCGTCGGCAATGATGCGTCATTAAGTCTGACGGGTTCGGGAGAAACCAAAGCATCGGGAGACGCGCACGGTATCTTGCTGGCCGCCGGTGCGAAAGGTCTGCTGGTCGATGGAGCCACCATCACAATGGACAGCACGGGTAAAGGAAGCGCCATTGAAAACGTCGCCAACATTGCGGGTATTCAGCTAAAAGATACAACTATCAGCGTGGGGAATGGCATCGGTATTCATACCGGAGCATCCCTGGCGCAGACCAACTCCGGAACGATTAACGTGACGGGGAGCGGTACGGGGATCCTGTTTGAAAATATCGATGGCAGCGAAACGAATCAAACGCTGGATATGTCTGACTCGCGCGATCTGGTTATCAATGTTGAGCAGGCTGCGGGGAAAGGAATCGTCACCAATGCGTCAACCGACCTGAAAACGGGCGTCAGCGTTAACGTGCTTGACGCTAACGGTGGTGAAGCGTTGATTGTTGGTGGCACGACCAAACATGTTGAGCAGGCTGGTGAGCTGACGTCGAAATCGACCAGTCACGCGGTGGTGAATGCTGATAACGGTTCCCTGGAAACTTTTATCAATAAAGGCGTTATTAAAGCGCTGGATGCGTCGCAAAAAGCGGTAGAAATGCTCTCAGGGGCAGGTATTGCGTTTACTAACGCGGCGGGCGCCAGCATTGTTGGTCAGGTTAACCTGATGAGCGGTGATAACACCGTTACGCTGGAGTTTGGCAGTACCGCAACCGACATCAAGACGGGCAGTGGTAACGATCTGTACGTACTGAAAGATGTCAAAGAGACAGAAACCTCACTGTTTACCAGCCTCAATGGGGGTGACGGGGAGGATACACTTCAGCTGAATAATGCACAGTACATCCTCAATCGCGCCGATGCTATTACCGGCATGGAGCATATCGATCTCACCGCAGGTTCAGTATTTACCGTTAATAATGTTGATTATGCGCTGGGTGATAACCAAAACGATGCGACCGGTACGGGTTACAACATTGATGCGACCAGCACCTTGTCGCTGAATTCTGACGCTGCGCTGGCCTTTAACAGCCATCTGGCGGGAACGGGAACGGTCGCCGTTGATGCCAGCGGTAATGCGTTTGATTTTACCAACAACAATGCGGCTGATGGATTCAAGGGGACGCTGGCGCTGACGAACAGCACCTTTGAGCTGGCCGGATTAAATACCCAGGCGCTGAGCCAGGCAACATTAAATGTAGGTGAAGGGAACGTCACCCACGTGGGGTCCGGTGAGCAGAATATCGGCGGCCTGGCGTTTAACGGCGGTACCGTCAGCTTTGACGGTGTGACGCCGGGGCAGAGCAGTGCCGAAGGAACAATTCATGCTGGCGCGATGGATCTCTCCGGACGCGGAACCGTGCAGGTTGATACCGGCACGATTACCAACGATCGTCCGCTGGCTGATACCACGCTGTCACTTCTTGAACAGGACGATGCGCAGTCGCTGATTCAACTGGCGACCTCAGATACTGCCGTCTCCGGTGGTGCGGGCAATCTGACGCTCACCGATAGCAATGGCAATATCATCAGCGATGGGGTTGAAGCTGGCATCAGCCAAAATGGTGAGATTGTTGCGAACGGAACCTATGATTATCGCCTTACCGGAGGGGAAAACGATGATGGGTTGTACATTAGCTATGGTCTGACACAGGTCGAACTGCTGGCCTCCGGAGACAATGCACTGGTCCTGGATGCGAACGGAAAAGCCGGTAATGCCGCAGATCTCAGCGCCCGCGTGACCGGCAGTGGCGACCTGGCGTTTGACAGTGCCAGAGGCCAGACGGTATCGCTGTCGAATATGGATAACGATTACACCGGTATCACCGATGTACGCAGCGGCAACCTGCTGATGAAAAACGATAATGTTCTTGGACAGACCAGTGAACTGCGTCTGGCCGCTGAGACCGGTTTTGACATGAACGGTTATAGCCAGACTGTCGGTAAGCTGACGGCGGCGGCTGACTCACTGCTGAACATCAATGGCGGTAGCCTGACCCTGGAGCAGGGCGGAACAGCCGATGGAATATTGACCGGAAGCGGCGCGCTAAACATCAATGGCGATACGCTGACCATTACCGGTGAAAACAGCACGCTGACGGCAAAAACGACTATTGCAGAAGGTGCGCGCGTGCTGATGAACACCACGCTGGGCCTTGGCACCGGCGATATTGTGGCGGCGGGAACGCTGACGATGAGCAAGGCGGCAGGCGCGCTTTACAACAGCATCAGCGATGCCGGACGGGTTGAACTCAGCGAAAGCGACGTCGCGCTGGTGGGTAACAACAGCGCCTTTACGGGGCAATTTGCTGTGGATACGGATTCCCGGCTTACCGCGTTCAGCGCAGAAAATCTGGGCAGCGCAGAGGTGAGCAACAGCGGTTCACTGGTGCTGAACAGTAATACCGACTGGCAGCTTGATAACGACGTTTATGGTAGCGGCGACGTGACCAAGCTGGGAGCCGGCTCCATTACCGTCGGTGACAACGCCGCCTGGACGGGGAAAACGGAGATCGAGCAGGGTGGCCTGGTACTGGGAGACGGCACATCTCCGGTCACGCTGGCCAGTACTGAAGTCAACATTGCGGCTGCGGGGATGCTCTCGGGCACGGGGGGCGTTGCAGGTCATGTGAATAACGCCGGTGTGCTGCAGGTGGGGACCGGGACCGGTGATAACCTCCTGTTCACGGTGGGGGGCGACCTGGTTAACAGCGGTACCCTCGCAACCGGTGTGAATGGTCAGCAGGCCGGTAATCAACTGGTGGTCAATGGTAATTACACGGGTAATGGTGGTCATCTTTCCTTGAACACCGCGCTGGGGGATGACAATTCCGTTACGGATAAGCTGGTGGTGAAAGGCGATACCAGTGGCACAACCTCCGTCAGCGTCACTAACGCCGGTGGGAAAGGGGCCGCCACGATTGATGGGATCGAAGTTATCCATGTTGATGGCGCATCGGACGGTGAGTTTACCCAGGCCGGCCGTATTGTGGCGGGGGCATATGACTACAGCCTTGGGCGCGGTCAGGATGAAAACAGCGGCAACTGGTATCTGACCAGCGGCAAAACCAATCCGGATCCCGAACCAAAACCGGATCCGGATCCGGATAAAGATCTGCGTCCGGAAGGCGGCAGCTACACGGCTAACCTGGCGGCGGCCAACAACATGTTCGTCACCCGTTTGTACGATCGCCTGGGCGAAACGCAGTATATTGATGCCCTGACCGGCGAGCAGAAAGTCACCAGTATGTGGATGCGCCACGTTGGCGGGCATAACAACTGGCGTGACGGCAGCGGCCAGCTGAAAACCCAGAGCAACCGTTATGTATTGCAGCTGGGGGGCGACATTGCGCAATGGAGCCAGAACGGACTTGATCGCTGGCACCTTGGCGTGATGGCGGGCTACGGGAACGATCACAGCAACACCCGATCGTCACGCACGGGTTACCGTTCCAGAGGTTCAGTCAATGGCTACAGCACCGGCGTTTATGCCACATGGTATGCCAATGATGCATCGCATAACGGCGCCTGGCTGGACAGCTGGGCTCAGTACAGCTGGTTTGATAACAATGTCAAAGGCGATGATCTGCAGGGCGAATCGTATAAATCGAAAGGGGTGACCGCCTCGCTGGAAATGGGATATGCCCAGAAAATGGGTGAATTTAGCGGCAGTCAGGGAACGCTGAACGAATGGTACATACAACCTCAGGCGCAGGCGGTCTGGATGGGCGTGAAGGCGGACGACCATCGGGAAAGCAACGGCACCCGTATCACCAGCCATGGTAACGGCAATGTGCAGACCCGGCTGGGCCTGAAAACCTGGATTAAGAGCCATCATCAGATGGATAACGGTAAAGAACGTGAATTCCAGCCGTTTGCCGAGCTGAACTGGCTGCACAATTCACGAGATTTCAGTACGACCATGGACGGCGTGAATGTTCGTCAGGACGGGGCGAAAAATATCGCCGAGGTAAAAGTGGGTGTGGAAGGACAGGTAAGTCCGCGTCTTAATCTGTGGGGCAACATCGGGGTCCAGGCTGGCGACAAAGGCTATAACGACAGCGCTGCGATGGTAGGCGTGAAATGGAACTTCTAAGCTGATTCTGCCGGGTAAGTTCAGCCAGACTGGCGTATGTCAGTCTGGTTATTTCCTGCTGAAATAATATCTGAAGAGCGTCCTTCAGGGCGCTCTGTTCAACAACACGAGTTAATCATGTCTGTAACCAAGAAAATCACACCCATCATGCTGGTGTTGCTTTTTCTTCTGGCCGGTGTGCTGACGTCATGGCAGCAATGGGATAGAGAGGGACAACTTGTCAGGGAACACGCGATAAATAGCCTGATCGAAGAAATCGACACGATATTTGACGACGTAAATACCTTGGCTGTGTTGGCCAGCGCAAATATTCAGGAAGATTGCACCGACGATCTGCTACGAAAATTGCGTCTTCTTACGGCGTCTGGCGAGAAGATTCGTTCAGTCAGCATCATCAGAAACGGTGAGTGGAACTGCTCTTCTCTCGAAGGCAGAGAATCGCCGGGGATTGTTTCCAGGGGAACGACCACGCACTCACTGATGATTGAACAGATTTATCGACTGAAGACGGAGATGTATATCCTCTATTTTCCGTTTCAGGGGCAGGTGGTGGCGGTTGCGGTATATAAAGCGGCGATCGATAAAATCCTCATGGACTTTTCCCGTAAAGCAAACATTGATGTGCATTTTTTATTGTATCCAGCCAAACATCCTTTCGTGCAGATGGCCTCGCAAAACTATCCTTTCTGGATTGTGACGGATTCACAGGATGGCATTGCGGATTATGTGCGGGATAATCATTATCTTCTTATTTTATTTGTTCTTCTGTCTTTGCTGTTATATTTCCATTTACGCCGGGTGCAGCGAATTTCGCCAATAAAAATACTGCAGCGTGCGATTAATAATGATGAATTTGTTCCATTTTATCAGCCCGTCGTCGAACTCGCTTCCGGAAAAATCGTCGGGGCTGAAGTCCTTGCTCGCTGGAATCACCCGGAGCAGGGAATTATTCCCCCTAACGAATTTATCCACACGGCTGAACATAGTGGGTTGATCAATGCGCTGACGCTGAAACTTTTAACGCAGGTAGAGGCTAATATGCGGTGCTTCAGGGAGCATTGCGATATGCCTTTTCACATTGGTATTAACGTACCGCCATTGTCACTGGAAGATAATGAATTTACCGATGCCATTATCGCCTTTATTCAGCGGATGAACTTGTTTCATATTGACGTAATGGTAGAGATCACCGAGCGACAGCAGAATCTGATCCGTGAAAGCGTGCTGAAGCGCTTGAAGGAGACAGGAGCGGCGCTAGCCCTCGATGACTTTGGGACCGGATATTCTAACTATGCAGCGCTGCAACGTATTTCGCCGCGGTTTTTGAAAGTAGATAAGATGTTTATCGATTACTTGGGTAAAGGTGGCGTGAGTGATAGCATTATCAGCAACATTGTTCACCTTTCTGAACTGGCCAGGATCCCAGTGGTGGCGGAAGGGATAGAAAGTGAAGAACAGATGGAGAGACTACGACGGTTGGACGTTAGCTTTGGTCAGGGATATCTGTTCAGCAAACCAATACCCTTTAATGCGTTCCTGCATTTATTATAAGAATTGCTGATAATAAAAAACCGCTCGCGCGGTTTTTTATTATTAAATGGCTGGAAGATTACTCGCTGACTTTTTTCTCAACGGAAGCAGCACCTTCTTTGGTTTTATTCCAGCCTTTCTCGGCACCTTCTTTTGTTGCATTCCAACCTTTTTCAGTACCTTCTTTGGTTGTATTCCAAGCTTTTTGTGAGCCTTCACTTACCTTGCTGCTCAGGTCATCTTGTTTACCTTCAGCTGCATGTTTGGCTTTTAACTGTTGCTCTTCGCCCTGATTCTGCGCCTGATGCAGTTTTTCTTTTGCCGTATTGGCGTTTTCGTGCGCGGCAGCTACATCATTATCAGTTGCGTGTGTCGTGGCGGCAATAACGGGAGAAGCCAGCAGAATTGCAGATAATGCGATAATTGTCTTTTTCATAATATCCTCGCTTAGCGTTATAAGTTATTAGCGTGATTAAGCATGGCAGATAAACGAAGCGCTGGCTTTAGGAAAAAACTGTAAGTGCTGATACCGCTATTTATCCACCTCGTGCAGTTTCGAGTTATCAACACGGTTATTATGGTCTGGGGCAAATCCACGTTTAATGTTGGGTTAAATAGCGAGAGGCTACCTTTATTAAGTATGATGGTCTGCATCACAATGCTGCCTGGTATATATTTGGTGCAGTAATTGTTAATGAATTATACCGCTTAAATGACAACCGCTCATTTCCGGATGGGGTTGAGGATGGGGTATCCGGGCAGAAACATGGTTGTTTGGGGAGAAAATGACCTATGAACTGTCGTGGTCAAGTAATAGTGGACATGCGGCTAAGTGAGTAAACTCTCCAGAGACATTACTGTTCCTGCAAAAATATCTGGCCAGAATTTAAACAACTCGATATTCTGAAATGCTTTGTGTTTTTGTGAACAGGAAAAAGTATGCTTAGTACGTTACCCGATTTACACAGAAGTTTTGCAGAGCAACTCAAGCTTAAATTCCAGTCGGATTCGCGAATTCATTCCCTTCTCGCTGGTGGCTCAATTATTCATGGCGGATTTGATAAATACTCCGATCTCGATTTTATCGTTGTCGTAGATCCTCTCTACTATGACGAAATCATGGCGCAGCGTAAGGTGCTCGCCGGAACATTAGGCCATTTGTTGCATGCTTTCACCGGGGAACATGTGGGAGAGCCTCGCCTGCTTATATGCCTGTATGGCCCCGAACTCCTTCATGTCGACCTGAAATTTATCACCCTGGAAATGCTCACTCAACGCGTTGAGGAGCCAGCAGTGTTGTTTACCCGCGATAACACTGCTCTGGAGCGACAACTGGCAAAATTTAGTGCTCACTGGCCTAACAAGACGCCGGAGTGGTTTGAGTCCCGAGCCTGGATCTGGCTGCATTATGCAGTGGTTAAGCTGGGAAGGGGCGAACTTTTTGAAGCGATTGGTATGTTGGCATTCTTCCGCGAGCAAGTGCTGGGACCTATGTTGTACCGTCGTGTAAATCTTCCGCAACGTGGGGTTCGCCGCATTGAATTCCACGGCATTGATCCTGACGGCCTGCTGACTTCCACATTGGCAACGCACGATCGTGACTCTGTCAGCATGGTCATCAGAAGGGCTGTTGACGCTTACATAAATCTGCGAGCTGATGCGCTGCCTGAAAATATCGCAGACGATGCAGCCCGTTGGGCGGTCCTTGACATGCTGAAAGAGTATTCTGACAGGGGGTAAATCCATACTCCGGTCTTCTTCGCGCGCTTCTTGGTGACAGGGCGAATGTAGCGAAACTGCCAGATTTTACTCCCGCTGGATTTGATGAGTAGCTCAAAGCCATCGCCATCATAGAGAACGTAGTCCGCTTCCTTGGGTTTAGCAGATTCGATTTCTTTAACGGATAGAGGTTTGGTTTGTCTTGCCATTGCCGGGTTTCCATAGTTTTAGGCACCTCAAAAACAATAAAGCTTTATGAGGTGCCTAACAAGGTGCCTAAAAGGTTCGGATTTAATTAGTTGGCATCAGACTTCGCGGGACAAATTCAAAGCACAAAAAAGCCCGCAGGGCTTGCGCCGTGCGGGCTCTTAGGACTTCATCGGATGACTCTGGTAATCACCGATGGAGAATTTTGGTGGAGCTGGCGGGAGTTGAACCAGCGTCCGAAATGTTACAACTATTTGTTTTTATTGAAATCATGCTCGCTAATAAAATCCGCGTAGCTTTTGCGTATCCTTTGTAGTACATGAGGTGTCCTGCTTTGATTTATGACCTCGAAGCATAAGGTGCCTATGTAGTTATTACTGTATAAATTTGGTATAACCTCACTTACGATAAAGCTACTTTCATATTTTATTGAATACTCATTACCTTCAACATCGTGATACGAAATTTTTAAAGATGGACCTGATATTTTTTTATTAATTCTACCGTCTGTTAACATAATGAAATTAACTTCATTAAGTATTGTGTTCATAATTAGTACGGGTATTTTTATTCTCTCAGTCTTTTTTTCGATGCTTAGAGGTAGAATATAATTAAAGCTATCATGGAGTATTGTTTTAAAGATTACCGTTGTATTCCCTCCTGTTATATCATAGATTTCTGAATTGCTGCCTTTTGTCACAGTATAAAAAATATTAAAATTTTTTGATATTCTATTGATGTTTTTTTTTAGCCAAAATAATTTTTCTTCCAAAGGATAATCCCATTCAACTCTTACATTGAGTGCGGATCCTAATCCAGCATTAATTATAGTAGGTCCAAGGAGAGATGTTCCAACATTCTCTAATGGTCTGGAAGTGTAATTGTTTTTACTTAGTTTATTTTCTCTTATTTCAACATCATTTATTATTAACTGAGGCTTTATTGATATTTTTCTCTGGTTTATTGTTTGCCTAATAGCTAGGTAAGCCGCTACAGCAGAGCAAGCACTTGCTAAGAAGCTTCCAACATCAACCCAACTTGAATCTGCCATGCTTAGAGTCCCTACTTCATAATGAAGTAGGGAATTATTTGGGATTACATATTTTTTTTCAATGTTTTCAGTGAAGTATTGTTGTCGTATTCCTTCAAATACCGTCCATAGTGTCGGAATAGCATTTCAGGACCCTTATGCCCCATTTGGGCTGCTAGCCAGAACAAGTTGGCACCACGGCTGATATGGCTTGTGGCAAAGGTATGCCTTGTCTGATATGGGTTACGGTAGCGGATGCCTGCTTTTCGCAGAGTTGGTACCCATGCTTTTTTTCTTATCGCATCAGCACTAGCCCACGGTTTATTACTTTTTGGATCTTCGAAGATAGTTTCATCTTTCATGAAAGTGAACAGTTTCTGGTTGGCTAGAGCTGCCAATGCCTCTTCAGTCAGTTCTACTTTCCTCGTACCGGCTTTTGTTTTTGTTCCTTTGATGACGCCAACTACACTGGCATTTTGAACGTGTGCAGTCTTCCCTACATAGTCGATATCACGCCAACGAAGAGCACACAATTCGGAACTACGCATCCCAGTTTGTATCGCGAACCGGAAAAGATTCTCCCACTGCTTATTGCCAGCAGCAGAGAGCAATGCATCAACTTCTGCTGGTGATAGCGGATCAACCACATAACTACTTTCTGCTTCAGATTTATCACTTTGGTATCGTGAGGCTGTTACCAATGATACAGGGTTAATCTGAAGCACACCATCCGTCACCGCTTCATCCAAAGCTGAGCGTAGGAAGGAAAGTTGGTTTCGAATAGTCTTCAATGTTGTTTTCTGGCTCTGGATCCATGTCTTCAATGCGGCCGGCGTCAACTCACTTGCGGGAAAAATATGAAGTGATGACAGCGCGCTTCGGCACTTCTTATATCCGCCAATTGTTGAAGGGGATAGTTTCCTCGTTTCGCATATCACCAGATACTCGTCCAGGTACATCTTCACCGTTTTGCCTGCGGCAGCGTTGCCGAAAATTTTTAACCGGGTAGAACGGGGAAAGTATTCCGCATAAACAAATGTTCCCCTTTCGATCTTGTTGTGGATTTCGCCGAGTGTGCGCTCGGCGTATTTGATGTTTTTAGGGGTTACGTCCAGATTAGAAAGGGGCTCACGGCATTTAACCCCTTTATAAGTGAAAGTAATATTGATGGTTTCGCCGTTGCGGTGTTTCCTGATGGTTACGCCGCGCGGGAGCTTAGACGATTCTGTCGTGCCCATTTTGCAACCTCACTAAGATCAATCCATCTTTCCTTAACGCCGTCGACCTTTAGCACCTGAACCCCTTCACGCCATACTCCACGTTGCACTCGTTTGTTGATGGCATCCGGGGTTTCGCCAGTCTCTTTGCAATAAGTTGAGATGGGAACACAATCGAGGCTCAGCATATATTTCTCCATACAATCCCGACTGCACTCGGGAGGTTAATTATTCTTTGAACTGTTTTTTGATAGTTCAAATTTACCATTTTTTAGTACAATATTTGAATCCTTTATACCATTAAGCAACAATTCATATGGATGTTTTGTAGCTTGTTCCCTCATAGAATAATTTGAATTTATTAGTTTTAAAATTGCCACATGATTCTCAGATATATCTTTGGAAATCATGTCTTTTACTATATCAATTACATCATCTTTCTTTGATATGTCTTCTTTAAGACTAAGAATTGTTAATGTTCTTGCATTGCAAAATTTTATCATGTAAATAATAAATGCTCCAAATCCAAGATAGGCCAATGAAATTGATATTGCTAATTTCGTTGGGATCTGACTATCAGTAATTTCCGTAGAGGTCAGAATCATTGTTTTCATAAAAAAGAATAGAAGCCCAGTGAAATAAATGAAATTTATCATGATAAATAAGTTACTCATCAGTTGTTTAGTACGTTGAGATGAGTAGTATTCAGAATCAAGATGCCGCATTAAATTTTCATTATTACGTCTCTTTTGATTTAGCCTATATTGGTCATTGATTTTAGCAAATGTTTCTGAGTTTTCTAGGTATTTATCTGCAATGGCAGATACTTCTCTTTCGATTCTCTCTGATACAATGCAATTAATGTTTTCATTTTTATCATCAAGATAAGATGATATTTGGTTGTTTACTTCGTGATTTATTTTTTCTTTTGCTATTTTTATATTCTCGTTTTGATCTTCACTGATCTTAACTATTTCCTCTCTAATTAATTCAATAATCTCGCTGTTTTTTGGTGGTGCAGTTACATCGTCATTAATCGTAATTTTTTCTGGTTCTTTTATTCCCTTGTCTAGAAAGGTATTTATGAATGAAGATGTTATTTTTCGCCCAAGGGGAGTTATGGCAAATAATATTATTAGCGCAAAAGGAAGAATAGATTTTATAGTGTCAATCAATATGTATTCCATGTGGAGATTTTCCTTTATAAGATAATTATTGCAAGCATTATACATCATGCAATTACAATTTGTGGCCTTGAAAAACTAGCGGTGACTAGACAAACGTAAAAACGGAGGACCACCAGATCTGGGATGCACTTGTTATTGCGTTGGTCTGTTTTTATCCACATCAGGCGCGGTGGTAGGTAGGGGGCCAGTGGCTAGCTGGCATCCCTACGGTACTTTTCACCGAAAATCGCGGGTTAGACGGTTCCGTTTCGTCGGATAGAGCTGTCGATGCAGGTAGTCACTCCTACCCGTAACCCCTCCCGAAGACACCTTTACGATTCATCCACCCCGGTTTGGCTGCGCCACCTCCCCAGGGAAGATGCAAAGGGCAGCTACGCTGCCAGACGGTTTATTGGTATGTGCAGACAATTTCCACGTCCTGCCTCGCGGGGTTTGCTCACCGCCCCAGCTTCTCCCCGCTATGCTTTAGCGCGCAACCTAAGAAAAGCGCCTTCAAGTCTTTCGGCATTCACCATATCTCGTGCGAATCATCCGGTTATTCATATGCCACCGGCGGCTACTTCGTGGGCGTCCTGCCTGTTCGCTGTTTGTTTATTTAATGTAGGATAACTTACAAGTAAAGGTCAAGAGGAAATGTTGGATAACTTACATTGAGGGGTAAAAAAAACCGGGATAACCCGGTTTCCTTATAAATCCATTATCACTTGTCTTACTAATCCGACCAAACGGCAGTTGCCGTTTACCTCGAGCATCCTGTAGTTGGGGTTGAGAGGTACAAGGTATTTAAGCGGACCATCAATGACGAATTTTTTTATAGTGGCTTCGTCACTTCCCATTAGCTGAGCAATGACAATTTTACCATTTGCTTGGCTGGCATCTCCAAAGTCAGGTTCTACGACGACGAGAGAACCCTCCGGGATGCTTGGTGCGCCATTTGGGTTAGTCATTGAGTCACCGCGGACTATTAATGCAAAAGCGCTCTCTGAAACAGCTGCTGAAGTGTAAACCCAGTCTTGAATGTCTCGTTCCGTTATCGCACCACTATTGGCAGTCCATTCCCCGGCTTGCACCCACGTTAAAACGGGAACTGATCTAATTCCGAATCTCTGCTCTGGGTTCATTGTTGGCGGTTGTTGTTTCCCGTCATCCTTACCCTCCAGCAACCACTGCGGTGTCTTTTCAAGAGCAGCTGCAAGCGCCTGAAGGTTCTCACCGCCAGGTTTATAGTCACCAGATTCCCAGCCGGTGATCGTGACGCGGTTTACCCCGACAAGCTTTGCCAGGACAGATTGCGTCATCTTCAGCTCTTTTCGTCTGCTTCGGATTCGATCATTCATTTTCATGTAGGCAATCCTACCATTTTCTAATGTAGGAGTGCTTGACCATTTTATGTAAGATATCCTACTATCTATGCACTGCATGACCTAACTCCAGAGGGAAAAATGAAAAAGAATGACGTTATCTCTTACTTCGGTGGCGTAGGGAAAACCGCCAAGGCGCTGAATATCTCCCACGCATCTGTATCGGGCTGGGATGAAGTTATCCCAAAGGGCAGGGCATTTGAGATCCAGGCGCTGACGAAAGGTGATTTGAAAGTTAACCAATCCCTTTATGAAAAGCGTAGTCATTCGGCTGCGTGATTAAAACCACAGAAATTAGGGGACAACCGTGGATAAACAACACTGGAAAGTAGAGCGACAACCAGCTTGGCTGGTGGCTGCAATCAAAAGAACGATCGCCGAAATGTCTGGTGGGTATGCCGAAGCGGCTGAATGGCTTGGTCTGTACCGCGCTGGAAAACTCTCAACGGATGCACTCTATAACCGACTACGTAACGAAGGTGATCAAATTTTCCCGCTTGAGTGGGCGATGGTGCTTCAGGATGCGAGCGGTACTAAGTATGTCACCGATGCGATAGCCCGCCGTAGTGGTGGTGTATTCGTTCCGTTGGTGGAAGTAGATGATCTTGATAACGGCGATATCAACCAGCGTCTGATGGAATCAATCGAATGGATTGGCAAACACTCGCAGTACCTGCGTAAGGCAACCGCCGACGGGGTTATTGATCCGGCAGAACGTGAGCAGATTGAAGAGAACAGTTATCAGGTAATGGCTAAGTGGCAGGAGCATTTGACGCTGCTATTCCGTGTTTTCTGCGCGCCAGAAAAGAGTGACGCCCGCGAGTGTGCAGCTCCGGGCGCCTTGGCGAACAACTCTTCGAGTATGGAGAAATAATCCGCATGAGCAGTTTAACGGCTTTTAACCGTCTACCGCAACTCAGGATGATCCCGGTTTCGGGTACTCCGTTGTTTCGGTATGAACGCAGATTATCAAACCGCTGGGTTCCGTGTAACCACAGTAGGGCGGTTTCAATTGTGGGGGTCTATAACCGGAGGGCAAAACGCCTGTGCGCGAACTTAACCGAAGGTTCAAAGACCACCGCGGAGTGCAAGTCCGTGTTATCCGCTGGGAGCCAGAAACACAGCGCGTTATCTATCTGCGAGATGGCTACCCGCACGAATGCTTTAGCCCACTTGAGCATTTCAGGCAAAGGTTCAGGGAGATAACGGACGATCATGAGCACTAAATTAACCGGCTACGTATGGGATGGTTGCGCGGCGTCGGGCATGAAGTTGTCTAGTGTCGCGATCATGGCCCGCCTCGCTGATTTCAGCAGCGATGAAGGCGTGTGCTGGCCGTCCATTGAAACTATTGCTCGCCAGCTTGGCGCAGGGCCGAGCACTATCAGAACGGCAATCGCAAAGCTTGAAAAAGATGGCTGGCTCACTCGTACACAGCGCCGTAATGGTAACCGTAATGCGTCGAACGTTTACCGCCTGAATGTGGCGAAACTTCAGGCTGCCGCATTTTCTCAACTGTCAGATTCTGACACATCAAAATCTGACGCATCAAAATTTGACGCCTCAAAAGCTGACCCGTCGAAATCTGGCAAAAACGGCGGTTTTGACCCGTCAGAATCTGGCGGGGATCCGTCAGTAAAATCAACACAAGATCCACAAGTAACTTCAAAACCCTCTTGTCCGGTTGCGGCGCAACCAGACCCTGAAGTCGTGATTACTGACCAGGCGATTTTAGTTTTGTCCCATTTGAACCAGATCAGCGGATCCCGGTATCAGAAATCAAAAACATCCCTGGAGAACATTCGTGCCCGACTGCGTGAGGGGTACAGCGTTGCAGACCTGCAACTGGTTATCGACCTGAAGCATGAGCACTGGCACGAGAACGACGAGCAGTACCAGTACATGCGCCCGGAAACGCTGTTCGGCCCGAAGAAATTCGAGAGCTATCTGCAAAGCGCTACCCGCTGGGAGCAGAAGGGACGGCCTAAACGCGCTGACTGGGGGGCGAAAAAGCGCGATGTGATGGCTTTTGGTCCGGTTGATACAACGATTCCAGAGGGGTTCAGAGGATGACGTTAAACAAATATTGCCAGTCGCTGGCGGCACTACGTAGCCAACCAGCCCACGAATTGAAAGAAGTTGGCGATCAGTGGCGAACACCGGATCTGCTTTTTTGGGGGATCAACGCGCTATTTGGTCCATTAGTTCTGGACTTGTTTGCTGACGCCGACAACGCGAAATGCCCGGCATGGTACACCGCCGAAGATAACGCGCTGACGCAGGACTGGTCTGAACGTCTGGCAGAACTGGGTGGCGCTGGCTATGGCAACCCACCGTATAGCCGTTCGCAGTACCACGAGAAACAGGCGATCACTGGTATGACGCACATCATGAAATACGCAGCAGCCCAGCGCGAGAAGGGCGGTCGCTATGTATTCCTGATAAAAGCCGCGCCGAGTGAAACGTGGTGGCCGGAAGATGCCGATCACATTGTATTCATTCGCGGGCGCATTGGGTTCGATCTGCCTGTGTGGTTTGTACCTGCTGATGAAAAACAGAAGCCCACCAGCGCGTTTTTTGCCGGTGCCATAGCTGTATTCGATAAGTCATGGCGGGGTGAGCGGTTCAGCTATATCAACCGCACAGAACTGGAGGAAAAAGGGCGGGCATTTATGGCTTTGGCTCAATTCGCCGTTGGTAAAGAGCAAACAATCGCAATGCAGGCAGGCAGGGAACCAGCAGCAACACCGGAAGCTGAGTCACGTATCTGGCCTCTCGAGGTTGGTCTGGTGTTCAACCAGGTGGAAGGCGTTGACGTATTGAGTGAGGCTCAGCAGAACAAGCTGAAAGCCAACATCAATCAACTCTGGCTGGAACGAACGGCCACCAGCGAAATCATCACAATTGCGCGTGGTCTTGTCGGCAGCATGCAGGGGGTAACCCATGCGTGAGATTATCGTTGATAACTTTGCTGGTGGCGGTGGCGCATCAACGGGTATTGAACTGGCAATCGGGCGCAGCGTGGATATTGCGATCAACCACGACGAAAACGCCATTGCGATGCACAAGACGAACCACCCGGACACACTGCATTATTGTGAATCCGTATTTGACGTGGATCCGGTAGCCGCCACCGGCGGCAATCCTGTTGGCCTGGCATGGTTTAGCCCGGACTGCCGACACTTCTCAAAGGCCAAAGGCGCAAAGCCTGTGAAAAAAGAGATACGCGGTCTGGCCTGGATTGTTCTGCGATGGGCACTGGCGAAGCGACCGCGCGTGATGATGCTGGAGAACGTGGAAGAGTTCAAAACCTGGGGACCGTTAATTGACATCCCGCCTAAACCTGATTTGTCGGAAGCCCTTATAGGGGATTTTATTGGCCCAGTTTACCCTGGCAATAGTCGCCCAGACCCTGCCCGCGCTGGCGAAACATTCAATGCTTTTGTCGGTATGCTTTCCACTGGCATTCCTGCCGATCACCCGGCACTGTCAGAGGTTTGTGAGTTTCTGTCTATTGAAAGAGGTAGCGAGCAGGCGCAACAGCTGGTTGATGGGCTTGGATATGATGTTGATTATCGCGAACTACGCGCGTGTGATTACGGCGCGCCTACGATCCGCAAACGCTTCTTCATGGTTATGCGCTGCGATGGCTGCCCAATTCTGTGGCCTGCTGTTACCCATGGGGATCCTAAGTCTCTGGAGGTGCAGAGCGGCAGGCTGATGCCATGGCGTACCGCTGCGGAATGTATCGACTGGAATGTTCCGGCCCTGTCCATCTTCGACCGCAAAAAACCGCTGGCGGAGAACACTCTGAAGCGGATCGCGCGCGGCATACAGCGCTTTGTTATCGACAGTGCGTCGCCGTTTATCGTGAAGTGTAACCACACAAGCTCTAAAAATTCGTATGACGCTTTTCGCGGGCAGTCGCTGAATGAGCCATTACAGACCATTACTAAAAAACTCGGCTACGCGTTAGCCGTTCCACACCTGACAAAATTCCGCACTGGCGCAACCGGGCAGCCCGTTACCGAACCTGTCCCGACGGTAACCGCTGGCACATCAAAACGTCCAGGTGGCAATGGGCATGCACTCGGGATTGTTGAGGCTGCACTGACGCCATTCCTGGCGGGTAATGGTGGGAGTGAATACCAGGCTAAACCGCGCCCGCTGGATAAACCTACTCATACCATTCTGAAGCAATCCCGCGCCTGTCTTGTTGCGCCAGTGATAGCCCGCCAGTTTGGGGCCAGCGTCGGCCACCGGGCAGACGAACCGAGCGCAACCATCACCGCTGGCGGTGGCGGCAAGTCTCAACTGGTAACGCCTACGCTGATCCAGATGGGTTATGGCGAACGACCTGGACAAGAACCGCGTGTGCTGCGGCTGGATAACCCGCTGGGGACTGTTACTGCAGGTGGAAACAAATTCGCGACGGTGAGCGCGTTCCTGGCGAAACACTACGGCGGTAACTATACGGGGCCGGGTGTCAGTATGGATGAGCCCGCGCACTCAGTGACCACTGTCGACCATCATGCAGTAGTTGCCTCTCATCTGGTGAAACTGCGTGGAACATGCCGCGACGGGCAACGCCTTGATGTGCCCATGCCAACAATCACCGCTGGTGGCCAACACGTGGGTGAGGTACGCACATTTCTTGAGACGTATTGCGGGGAAAGTGACGATGAATGGCTGGTAACGATCGATGGGGTTAAATACCAGATCGTTGATATCGGAATGCGCATGTTGCAGCCGCATGAACTCTACAAAGCGCAGGGCTTCCCGGATGGATACGTTATTGATCAGGACTACCGTGGAAATCGCTATGCAAAAGATAAGCAGGTAGCCCGCTGCGGTAATGCGGTACCACCACCATTCGCCAGGGCGCTGGTGGAGGCAAATCTTCCGGAACTGTGTGCAGTGCAACAACAGGAGGTGGCATGAAACTTGTGCTCCCGTTCCCTCCGAGCGTGAACACTTACTGGCGCGCCCCTAACAAGGGGCCGCTGGCCGGTCGTCACCTCATTAGCGCTGATGGTCGTAAATACCAGAGCGCTGCCTGCGTGGCGATCATTGAGCAATTACGACGCCTTCCAAAGCCATCGACCGAACTTGCAGCGGTAGAAATCACTCTGTACCCGCCGGATGCGCGCCGTCGGGATATCGATAATTACAACAAAGCCCTGTTTGACGCGCTGACGCATGCGGGTGTCTGGGAAGACGACAGCCAGATTAAGCGAATGCTGGTGGAATGGGGACCCGTTGTGCCGAAAGGTCGGGTAGAGATAACGATCAGCAGATACGAACCGGCGGGTGCAGCCGCCTGATATGGAGAAAAGTATGAGCCAGTTAATCGTGAATGGTGTTGTAACAATGTCCAGCCGTGATATTGCGGATCTGGTTCAGAGTAAACACAGTGACGTGAAACGCTCGGCTGAGCGTCTTGTTGCTGCGGGAATTTTAACCGCGCCGTTGGCGCAGTTCGATTTTGAGCATAACGGTAATGTGTACCAGGAGTATCGTTTTAACAAACGCGACTCTCTGGTGATTGTTGCCAGACTGTCACCTGAATTTACCGCCGCGGTTGTTGATCGCTGGCAGGAACTGGAAGAAGGGCAGAGTGTCAGTGTTCCACGCTCATTGCCGGAAGCGCTTCGCCTGGCTGCTGATTTAGCCGAGCAGAAAGAGCAACTGACCATCCAGCTGGCAGCCGCGGCGCCAAAAGTGGAGTTTGTTGATCGTTATTGCTCTGCAAAAGGCTCCATGTCATTCCGGCAGGTAGCCAAATTGCTCAACGCAAAAGAAACTGAGTTCCGCCTGTTCCTTATTGAACGCAATATCCTGTATCGCCTCGGCGGCACACTTACCCCCATGGCGCAGCACATTTCTGCGGGAAGATTTGAAGTTAAGACGGGAACATCGAGTACATCTAACCACGCATTCAGCCAGACGCGTTTCACTGCTAAGGGGGTACGCTGGATTGGTGGTTTGTGGGCTGAACATATTGCAGGGGGACAGGCGGCGTGAGGGCTTTGTTAACTCCTGAAGTCGCCCATCGCATGGGGATTGTGTTGTTTCGTCCCGGCGCGGAACTGATGCACCTCTTTATGCGCGGTCGCGTTCTGCTCGAGCCTGAACCAGAAGAAATGGCGTCATTCAGTACAGGAGCTGTTCCCGCCGCCATTCAGCCGCTGGCTGATGATCCGGTAATGCGGCAGGTATTCGAGAATGAGCGGGTTATTCAGCGTGCCGGCGGGCTTCCTTCCCTTGAGCAATGGTTGAGTAATCGGTTTGAATGCCAGTGGCCACATTCAACGTGGCACGACAAGAACTTCACAACAATGCGGCACCCACCAGGAAGTATTCGCCTGTGCTGGCATTGCGATCACACTTTGTCGGGGCAGCATACCGAACAGCTTGCAGGTATAGCGGCAGGAAACCTGGTATCCTGGATTCTGGAAGTCATTCTGCGTGATTCTGGTTTTCCCGAGTCGCATATCCTGACGCTTCCGGAACTGTGCTGGTGGATGGTCAGAAACGACCTGGCTGATGTTATTCCGGAAAGCGTTGCGCACAAGGGGCTACGCCTTCCGGATGAGAAGATCCGCTCGGTCATGAGGGAAAGCGACATTGTGCCTTCCGCTTCTGCAACCAGCCTCGTGCAGGAGAAGGCGAAGAAGATCCTCACGCTCTCTGTTGATCCGGAATCTCCAGAATCTTTCATGCTCAGGCCAAAGCGACGGCGCTGGATAAATGAGACTTACACCCGCTGGGTTAAAACACAACCCTGTGAGTGTTGCCGACGACCAGCAGATGATCCGCACCATATCGTAGGGCACGGTATGGGTGGTACAGCAACAAAAGCCCATGACCTCTTCGTGATCCCTCTGTGCAGAGAGTGCCACGACGAGTTACACGCCGATGTACCAGCATTCGAGCAGAAGCATGGTACGCAGCTTGAGCTGCTACTGCGTTTTATGGATCGGGCGCTGGCGATCGGCGTAATTGCGAAAGCTTAAGTATATGGAGAAAAGTGATGCGTGATATTCAAATGTTACTCGAAAGATGGGGCGGGTGGGCTTCAAGTGACAGTTCTGGCGTGGACTATTCTCCTATCGCGGCAGGATTTAAGGGGTTGTTGCCGCAAACTGGTAGAGCCAGACCGTCATGTACTGACGATGATGCTTTGATCATCGAAGGTTGCCTAGCGCAACTGAAAAGCCGAAAACCATATGAGCATTCTTTATTAGTTTCCCACTATCTATATAGAATACCAAAGAGAAGACTTGCTAAAAGGAATAAAAAAGATGAAAAAACGATTAGGGTTGAGTTGATGATAGCGGAAGGGTTTATTGAAGGGTGTTTGTCAATGCTTAATGTAAAGTTAGATATGGATGCTTAAAAAACGCCCCAATAGGGGCGTTTTTTATTTGATAAAAGACATTTGGTTAATATATTTAATTACTTGTTCTTTGATGGTTGTATTCCAAAAATAGTCACCTTCAAATTTTTGATAGAACGAATCAAACTTTTCTAAAAGTTCTTCGTTAGGTGGTGCGAATTTTTTATTTACGTAAATATACTCTTTTATAATTCCATAAAAGAGTATTGTTATTCTTGGAACTTCAACAGATCTTTCAAATTCATAAGGTATTTTTTTTATCATAAAAAGATCTGCTAATTTATCTATGTTATCTGAGCTCAAATCCCCTTTGAGTAGTAACTTATCACCAAAACAATGAATGTATACAGAACCAATAATTATTAATTTGAATAAGTAGTCAGTGTTTTGTGTGAATGTATTATCGTTGATGATTTGGAAGATGTTTAAGTTACGTGCGAATGTTTGGGTTTCTCTTAGTGATAAGTTTGTATCAGAGATTAATTTGCAAATTTCATTTTCTGCAGCCTGACGTATTAGCAACAGGCTGGGGTTTTCTTTAGTGAGTTGAGACCAATATTCAACAGATGTTTTATATTCATTGAAGCCATTTTTCAAAAAAGTATCAGGTAGTGTGATTGTGTATTTTATAAACTTATCGAGATACTTTTGAGAATCGAGACTATAACCATAAATATGATTTATAGAAGCTCTTAGTTGAGTGGTGTTTGTGACAAGTATGAAGTATACGTTTTTAGTGTCGAAAATATGTTTTATAGTTTCTAATATGGCAGTGGAAAAACTAGGCTTGCATCTATCTAACTCATCAATAATAATTACAGTTTTCTGTTGAGAAGATAATCCTTGGATGCAATTCTTAAGAGAATTTATGTTTTTCTCCGCTTCCATGTGATCTTCAAGAATATTCTCAATAGTTCCGTCAATTGCAGCATTGCTTGCTTTCTTTATGGCTTCTTGAAATTCTGTGGCTATATTATCTGCATTTTGGCGTAGGATCCAGCCCGCGCTTGCTTTCAAGCCTGTCTTCAATCCAAATCGAATTGCAGGAAGGGCTTTTTTTATGAAGGTTTTCTTTTCTTCTTCCGGTAAGATACTTGCAATTGCTGAAGTAATCAAAAGTAGTGGTGACTCAGCATGATCTCCCTTAAAAGCATCTATATAGACAACTTTTGATTCGGGTTCTTGAGCTGTGATGAGGTTTTTTAACTTGATGCTAAACTCAGTTTTACCTGTTCCCCAGTCCCCGTCTATAACCAGTGGCGAGATGTCCGCTTCCGGCTTCAACAGTTTGATTATATTTTCAGCGATAACTTTGCGTTGAAACTCGTCGCGATCTGAGAATGAAAGATTTTCCTGCATATTTAATCCTTTAAAGATTGTTATGAACCATCTCAGCATAGAGTCCTTGTCGTTTAAATTCATTAACGCGGGCCGCAAAATGTAATGTAATGTGATAAACATGCCGTTTTCGACACGGTATTCAAGGCAATTGGTCGGCGGCTGGAATGCCGAGGGCAAAAATTCAATCTGCCATTTATTGTGTCCCTGACAAGGGCTTCCTGCTGTGAAAATGGGCGGCTGGTGGGTGTTAGCGCACTCGGCCAGCCATCAGCTCATGCTTTCAGGTCACAAGCTAACCAAGGCCCACTGCTTTAGCGCAAAAGCAACGTGAGCCTATCAGAGTTACGCTTACTGATCTATGAAAAATACTGTAAAAATAAACAGTGTTGAGTTAGTCAACGCTGACAGTCTGCATTACGTCGCCACTCTCCCTGATAACTCCATTGATCTTATAGTTACGGATCCGCCGTACTTCAAAGTGAAGCCCAACGGCTGGGATAACCAATGGAAGAGGGACGAGGACTACTTACGCTGGCTTGATAGCTGCCTGGCTGAGTATGCTCGAGTTCTTAAACCTGCTGGCAGCATCTACCTGTTTTGCGGTCACCGACTGGCTTCAGATATAGAGATTATGATGCGTGCCCGGTTCAACGTTTTGAATCACATAATTTGGGCAAAACCATCGGGCCGCTGGAATGGATGTAACAAAGAAAGCCTGCGCGCGTACTTTCCATCTACGGAACGGATTTTGTTTGCTGAGCACTATCCTGGGCCGTACACAGGTAAAGAGGATGTTTACGAAAGGAAAAGCACAGAGCTAAAGCAGCACATTATGACGCCGCTGATTGATTACTTCCGTAATGCCCGTGAATCACTGGGTGTCAGCTCGAAAGAAATAGCTGAGGCAACCGGAAAGAAAAACATGGCGTCACACTGGTTTGGTGCAAGCCAATGGCAACTACCAAATGAAGTGGACTATAGAAAATTGCAGGAACTGTTCACGCGGATCGCTATCGATAAGCACATTCAGCAGAAGCTTGAACATCCTCACCACCAGCTGGTAGCTACCTATCAGTCATTAAACCGCAAGTATTCAGAATTGCTGGAGGAATACAAAACCCTCCGGCGCTGCTTCTCTGTTTCTGCTCTTGTTCCGTATACCGACGTATGGACGCATAAGCCTGTTCAGTTTTATCCGGGCAAACATCCATGCGAAAAACCTGCCGACATGCTGAAGCAGATCATTAGCGCCAGCAGCTGGCCGGGGGATATCGTTGCCGATTTCTTTATGGGCTCTGGTTCAACTGTGAAAGCAGCAATAGAACTTGGCCGTCGGGCGATCGGCGTAGAACTGGAAGCTGACAGATTTATTCAGACCACCGAAGAGGTGGAAAAACTGAGCAAAACATAACGATCATCACGCCCCTGTGGATGTGGTGATCACCATTTTCAGGCACCGGGAATCATCCTTACTTTTATTTGAACAAAAGAGCCCGGTTGCCTGATTCCACATCCCCTCATTTCTGAGAGGAATCACAGCAATTAAGAGGGGGCTAAATGTCCGATCCGATTTCCGGTACTGGGCTGGCTGGTGGTGTCCTTACGGGGGCCAGCGTATATGGATTTCTGTCCGGAACCGATTACGGCGTGGTTTTTGGCGCATTTGCCGGGGCTGTATTTTACATTGCAACCGCAGCGGATCTAAGTGCAGCGCGCCGACTGGCATATTTTCTGGTTTCGTATATCGCGGGGATCCTTTGTTCCGGGCTGGTGGGTTCAAAGCTGGCTCAGGCTACCGGCTACAGTGATAAACCACTGGATGCCATTGGCGCCGTAATCATTTCTGCTTTAGCCGTGAAAATCCTGACGTTCCTGAATAATCAGGATGTTGGCTCGCTGGTGGCGCTGATAACGCGCCGGGGAGGTTCAGGTGGTACAAAATGACCCATCGGCAACTTTAAATGCATTGCTTTGCGCTGGGGTAGTGCTGACCCTGATGTTTTATCGTCGTGGCGATTCGCGACATCGACCATGGATATCTCGCCTGGCGTGGCTGCTTACGGTCATCTACAGCGCAGTTCCGCTGGCATATCTGTGCGGTATCTACCCTTATTCATCGTGGGCCACTATCGGGGCCAACATTATTTTCCTGTCTGTGCTGGTCGCCGTCAGAGGCAACGTGGCACGCCTGGTTGATCATCTGAGGCAATAATGAACCAATCACAATTTCAACAGGCGGCTGGTATCAGCGCCGGGCTTTCTGCACGCTGGTTTCCGCACATTGATGCGGCAATGAAAGAGTTTGGCATTACAGCTACGAACGATCTGGCTATGTTCATCGCCCAGGTTGGGCATGAGTCTACTGGTTTTACCTCGCTGGTGGAAAGCTTCAACTACTCGGTAGAGGGGCTGAAGAAAACCTTTGGTAAACGCCTTACTCCTTATCAGTGTGAAATGCTGGGTCGTGTCGATGGTAAGCAGGTGGCCCACCAGCCACAAATAGCCAATCTGGTGTACGGTGACCGCATGGGGAATAACAGCCAGGGTGATGGCTGGAAATATCGCGGTCGTGGCCTGCTTCAAATCACTGGCCGCGAGAACTACGCCAAATGCGGTGCGGCGTTGAAGCTCGATCTGATCAGTACACCAGAGTTGCTGACACAGGAGAAGCATGCAGCCCGTTCCGCTGCCTGGTATTTCACGTTACGTGGCTGCCTGATGTATTCAGGTGATGTTGTCCGTGTCACGCAGATCATTAACGGTGGCCAGAATGGACTGGCTGACAGAAATAGTCGTTATAACAAAGCGCGGGCGGCGTTGCTGGTATGAAAGCGATCTTTGCTTTTGTTAAGGGGCGGTGGAAAACAATCATTGTTTTGCTGATGTTGGCTGGTGCATTTCTTGCCGGGAACATCTGGAGTGAGCGGGGCTGGCAAAAGAAGTGGGCTGACCGCAATAGCATGGAATCTTCACAGGAAGCGAACGCGCAGACTGCCGCACGCTGGATTGAACAAGGGCGCATAATTGCCCGTGATGAGGCTGTAAAAGATGCACAAGCACAAGCCGCTAAATCTGCTGCCACTTCTGCTGGCCTGTCTGCCACTGTTAGCCAGTTGCGCACCGAAGCAACAAAGCTTGCCGTCCGCCTGGACGCCGCAAAGCACACCTCAGATCTTGCCGCTGCCGTCAGAAGCAAAACAGCCGGAGCCAACGCCGCACTGCTCGCCGACATGCTCGGACGCCTTGCAGAAGAAGCTCGATATTATGCTGAGCGATCTGACGAAAGCTACCGAGCTGGAATGACATGTGAGCGTGTGTACGACTCAGTGAGAGAGTCAAACAATAGCAGGTATTCCCCCAGAGCAAGGGATAATGCTATGTGATACATCGTGATTATTCGTTAGACTTCTCCTACCGTTAGGGATGAGGTCACCAAATGAAAATCAGATATGTAATTGCGTTAATATTATCATTGCTCGTTGCCGGTTGTGATAACGCGCCAAAGTTTGATGGTTCAAGCCAGGAATCTTTGCGTTACTCTGGCGAGAAGGTTGTTGAGTCACTTTCTGATGCGAAGAAAGAAGAACTTAAATCGGCAATTCTGGATACTTTAAGTTATTACGATGCTCAAGCCATCATTAATAACGATAGTAGTTATTCTTCCGATAAAATGCGTTTAGTCATATTGAATGGAAAGACTGCTGAACAGATTATTTCTGAGGCCGATAGCTATCGGGAAAAGAAAGAGCAACTACTAAAAAAACACCAGCTGAATTAACAACAATGGGCCGCATTTAGCGGCCTTTTTTACACCCTTCAATTGATAATTACTATCATTTGCGCGGGTCCTCCTGGCGATTCTGAACACCGAGGGGGCGAGGACACGCGGAAAACGGCTGGTTTTTTGCATTTTATCGACATCATCATCATTCCCTTAACTTGTTGATATTTCAGTCGTGAAATTATTCACGATGTCGAAATGGTTAAATATTGTTCATCATCATGGATAACGAACTGAAAAACCTTCGCCTCAATATCAATCAGCTGGCAGCGGTGACCGATCTTCATCGTCAGACGATCTCCAGCAGGCTGAATAACGTTGAGCCTGCTCCGGGCAGTAATTCTCGTCTCAAGCTTTATTCTGTTGTCGATATTCTCCGGGAACTGCTGGGCCGGACCACGGCACCCGAGCTGGTGGATATCGATAAGATGTTACCGCCGGATCGTAAGGCATGGTTTCAGTCTGAACGCGAGAGGCTGAAATTCCAGCAGGAAACAGGTGAGTTAATCCCGGCATCGACAGTGACCCGAGAATTTTCATCGATGGCAAAAGCCGTCGTTCAGGTGCTGGAAACGCTGCCGGATATTCTTGAACGTGATTGCGCGATGACGCCTGCAGCTGTCGTTCGGGTGCAAAAAGTCATTGATGACCTGCGGGATCAGATCGCCCTGAAGGTTGAGCAGGCAGATACGCCGGAACAGGAGGACAGTTCGCCAGAAGAGGAGTAAGCCATGCGACAGGCCACGGCGGCGGAGCTAAGAAAAAACACTGCCGGGATCATCAGAGCACCGCGTCGAATGCCTGTAGCCGAAGCCGTACATAAATATATGCGTGTTCCGGTCGGCGTGGGTAACTCTGTTGAGTGGGATCCTAATCTTGCCCCTTATGTTGTGGAGCCGATGAACTGCCTGGCATCACGCGAATATGATGCTGTCATTTTTGTTGGACCTGCCCGAACGGGTAAAACCATTGGTCTGATTGATGGCTGGGTGGTGTACAACGTTGTCTGTGATCCGTCTGACATGCTCATCATTCAGATGACGGAAGAAAAAGCGCGTGAACACTCAAAAAAACGTCTGGCCCGAACATTTCGTGTCAGCCCGGAGGTGGCATGCCGGCTGAGTCCTTCACGCAATGACAACAACGTGCATGACCGGACTTTCCTTGCCGGGAACTACCTGAAGATAGGCTGGCCGTCTATCAACATCATGTCTTCCTCAGATTTTAAGTGTGTGGCGCTGACGGATTACGATCGCTTCCCGGAAGATATCGACGGGGAAGGGGATGGATTTTCGCTTGCTTCAAAACGTACCACCACCTTTATGTCGGCGGGGATGACACTGGTCGAGAGTTCACCGGGCAGGGAAATCACCAATACGAAGTGGCGGAGAAAGTCACCTCACGAAGCCCCTCCCACGACCGGGATCCTGTCTTTATATAACCGCGGCGATCGTCGCCGCTGGTACTGGCCATGTCCACATTGCGGGGAATACTTTCAACCAGCCATGGAGGCGATGACAGGCTACCGGGAAACGTCTGACCCGGTAAAGGCCAGTGAAGCGGCGCATATTGATTGTCCGCATTGTAGCGGCATGATTACCGCCGACAGGAAGCGGGAACTGAACGGAAAGGGTGTCTGGTTGAGAGAGGGACAAACTATCGACCGTGAGGGCAACATCACCGGAGAAGCCCGACGCTCGCGCATTGCCTCGTTCTGGATGGAGGGACCAGCGGCGGCATACCAGACATGGGCGCAACTGGTCTACAAATTACTGACGGCGGAACAGGACTATGAGGCCACCGGAAGCGAAGAAACGCTCAAGACCGTAATTAATACTGACTGGGGGCTTCCTTATCTTCCCCGTGCAGCCAGTGAGCAGCGACGTGCTGACGTGTTGATGCTGCGGGCAGAAGATTATGGCAAACGACTTGTGCCGCCGAAAGTCCGTTTTCTTCTGGCGTCGGTGGATGTGCAGGGTGGGAAGAAGCGCCGTTTTGTCGTCCAGATCATCGGGTACGGTGAAAACGGCGAACGCTGGCTGGTGGACCGCTATAACATCCGCCAGTCCCTGCGTTGTGATGAAAATGGTGAGGCACAGCAGGTGCATCCCGGATCCTATCCGGAAGACTGGCAACTGCTCATCACGGATGTCCTCGAAAAAACCTATGCATTGCAGTCAGACCCTTCACGACGGATGCCCATTCTTGCAATGGCTGTCGACAGCGGCGGGGAAGATGGGGTAACGGATAACGCCTATAAATTCTGGCGCCAGTGTCGTCGTGACGGACTGGGTAAACGGGTTTACCTGATAAAAGGTGACAGCACCCGACGCCAGAAAATCATTACCAAAACGCACCCTGACAACACAGGCCGAAGCGATCGCCGGGCGGATGCGCGTGGTGAGGTTCCGGTATATCTGTTGCAGACAGACCTGCTGAAAGATCAGCTCAGTAACAACCTTGAGCGTGAAACACACGGTGCCGGGTATATCCATTTTCCTGACTGGCTGGGGGAGTGGTTCTACGAAGAACTGACCTACGAAGAACGCGGTACGGACGGAAAATGGCGCAAACCCGGAAAAGGTAATAACGAAGCCTTTGACCTTTTCTGTTATGCCCACGCCGTCGCTGTCCTGCGTGGTTATGAAAAAATCCGGGACTGGGAACAGCCCCCGGTATGGGCTGCTGCTCAGGAGAGTAATTCAAACATCATTGACGGGGAGCACCCCAGGGAGATTGCTGTGAAAAAAGCGGTACCTGTACGTTCGTCTCCTGTTCCTGAATCTGAACAGTCCAGCCCGTTATCTGGTGGCTGGCTGGGTGTCAGTGGTAACGGAGGCTGGCTGTGACGAAATCAGAAGTTCAACAGATGCTGGTAGCTGTGCGCCAGGCTTACCGGGATTCTCTGGACGGTAAAAGCGTGTCATTCACGGGGGTTAATGGCCGGGCAATTACCAACCATGACCCTAAAGCCCTGCGTGACGAGCTTGAATATTGGGAAAGGCGCTGGCGCGCTGTCTCAAACCGCAGCGGCTCGTTCAAACTCGCTAACTTTCTGTAAGGCAAATCATGGGATTTTTTGAAAAGGCACTGGGCGCAATATCGCCCGGGTGGGCGGCATCACGCGCACAAAACCGACTCAGACTCAGAGCCTATGAGGCAGCAAATCCGACTCGCCTGCATAAGGGGAAACGTGAATCCCGGTCGGCGGACACCGCTGTATTTGCAGCCGGTACTTCATTACGAGAACAGGCCCGCTGGCTGGATGAAAACCATGATCTGGTGATTGGTCTTTTTGACAAGATGGAGGATCGGGTCATCGGTGCTCACGGGATCCACGTTGAACCGCAGCCGCTGGATCTTGAAGGTAATCTTCACTCTGAGTTTGCTGGTCAGTTATCCGCGCTCTGGGCGGAATGGTCGGTTCGTCCGGAAGTGACCGGGATGTTTACCCGTCCGGAAGCAGAGCGGCTTTTGTTACGTTCAGCACTGCGTGATGGTGAAGTGTTTACACAGATGGTGCGGGGAAATATAGCCGGATTGCAGCATTCAACCCAGGTACCGTTTTCTCTTGAACTGCTGGAGGCGGATTTTGTTCCGTTTAACCTGAACAGTACCTCCGGGCAGCAGATCCGCCAGGGGATTATTGTCAATGCCTGGGGGCGACCGACGGGCTACAGAGTTTATAAGAACCATCCTGCCAGTTTTGCGGGACTCAATGCTGATTTAAAAACTGTTTCGGCTGACAGCATGCTGCACCTGGCTATGCGTAAACGGCTTCACCAGTTAAGGGGGATCAGCCTCATCCATGGCGTGATCACCCGGCTCTCCGATATTAAGGATTATGAAGAGAGTGAGCGCGTGGCGGCACGTATAGCGGCGGCGCTGGGTTTCTATATCAAACGTGGGGATGCTCAGTCTCTTGATACAGAAACCGAGTTTTCAACACCGGGTGGACAGCGCCATTACGATATTGCGCCGGGGATGATTTATGACGAGCTAAAGCCCGGCGAGGATCTGGGCATGGTGGAGTCGAATCGCCCGAATGTTCATCTGTATGAGTTCAGGAATGGTCAGATGCGCGCTGTGGCGGCGGGGACACGTGGCAGTTATTCCAGCATCGCGCGGGATTACAACGGTACCTACAGTTCACAGCGGCAGGAGCTGGTAGAGAGTTTTGAAGGTTACAGCGTTCTGCAGCAGTGGTTTGTTGGGCAGCAAAGCCGTCCTGTATACCGAAACTGGCTGGCAATGGCGTTGCTCAGCGGCGTTACCATCCCCAAAGATGTCGACAAAAAATCCCTTTACAACGCGCTCTATCTTGGGCCAGTCATGCCATGGATTGATCCCGGAAAAGAGGCTGCTGCCTGGAAGGCAATTGTCCGTGGAGGGGCAGGCACAGAAGCCGAATGGACGCGCGCACGTGGTAAGAATCCGCAGGAGGTGAAACGTCAGCGTCTCCGGGAAACCCAATTCAACCGAGAAAACGGGCTGGTGTTTGACTCAGACGCCGCCAACGATAAAGGAGTGCTCCCTGATGCAGCAAATGATAAGCCCGCCCCGTCGCGGGACGATGATTAATCCCCGCGCCAGTGTGGCTGGTATCGATGCCGCAAACGGTCAGTGCTGGTATGAGATACGCGCCCTGGCTGCAGGACGCGTGGAAATATTTCTCTATGACGTGATCGGCGGCTGGGGGATTACCGCTCAGCAGTTTGTCTCCGACTGTAAAGAGGCCGGAGTGTTTGAGGCCAGCGCCGTCGATCTGCATATCCACAGCCCGGGCGGCGATGTGATGCAGGGATTTGCCATCTTTAACACCTTGTCCCGTCTGAAAGCGAAGCTGGATATCTGGGTGGATGGCGTGGCTGCCAGTATGGCTTCAATGATTGTCTGCCTGCCCGGTGCCACGGTGCATATGCCGGAAAACGCCTGGCTGATGGTACACAAGCCGTGGGGCGGGATCGCCGGGGATTCCGATGATATGCGTGACTACGCTGCCTGGCTTGATCGTAATGAAGCGCTGATGCTCAGTGCCTACATGAACAAGACCGGGCTGGGGCAGGAAGAACTGGAAGCGATGCTGAAAGCTGAAACCTGGCTTAATGGCGCGGAGGCGGTGGAAAAAGGTTTCGCTGACACGCTTGAACCAGAACTGCAGGCTGCGGCCTGTGTGAATCAAAATAAACTGAAGGATTACCAGAATATGCCAGAACAGATTAACAACCTTTTTGGGCCGCGTGCCGAAGCTCCTGTCAGTCAGCCGCAACCCGCACAAAACCCGGCGCCGCAGGCCGCAAATAACCCACCGGCACAGCAACCCACCCAGCAACCGCTGGCAGGAAATATCGACATTACCGCGCTGGCCGCCCAGCTCCAGCAGCAGATGCAGGCGGCGAATACTGAACGAGTCAGCGCAGTTTCCGCTGTGTTTGATGCGTTTCCTGCTTTCGGCTCCCTGAAAGCAGAATGTATCACGGATATTTCCTGCTCAGCGGAACAGGCCCGTACCAAATTGCTCAATGCGCTGGCGGCAGGGACTACCCCGAGTGCCGGACCAGGTGCAGTTCACATTCACGCGGGAAACGGGAACATTGTTGGTGATTCCATTCGTGCGGCGGTAATGAACCGTGCGGGCTATGCGCAGGCAGAAAAAGATAACGCCTACAACGGGTATACCCTGCGTGAGCTGGCGCGCGCGTCGCTGGTGGATCGTGGTATCGGTATTTCTGGTGTCGGTACCGCACAGGCGATGGTCGGGCTGGCGTTCACCCACAGCAGCAGCGATTTCGGCAATATCCTGATGGATGTGGCGCATAAGGCGGCATTGCTTGGCTGGGATGAGGCCAGCGAAACATTCGAACAGTGGACCCGTAAAGGCACGCTGACTGATTTCAAAACCGCGCACCGCGTTGGTCTGGAATCACTGGCATCGCTGCGTAAGGTTCGCGCCGGGGCGGAGTATAAATATGTCACCATTAAGGATCGTGGTGAGCCGATTGCACTGGCCACCTATGGTGAGCTTTTCAGCATTGACCGCCAGACTATCATCAACGACGACCTGGATATGCTGACGCGTATCCCGCAGGCAATGGGGCTTGCTGCGCGAGCCACCGTCGGCGATCTGGTCTGGGCTGTACTGACCAGCAATCCGAAAATGTCGGACGGTAAGCCGTTGTTCCACGCCGATCATGGCAACCTTGTTACAGCCGATCTGACTATTGAAGGGCTGGATACTGCGCGTAAGGCAATGCTGCTGCAAAAATCCGGCGATCGCCGTCTGAATATTCGTCCGGCCTACATGCTGACGCCAGTGGCAATTGAGTCACGGGCAAATCAGCTGATTAAGTCCGCCAGTGTACCGGGGGCAGACGCGAACAGCGGGATCGTTAACCCGATCCAGAACTTTGTGACCGTGGCTTCTGAGGCCCGCCTGGATGACAGCAGCCCGACCGATTATTACCTGACTGCTGCGCAGGGGCGCGACACCATTGAAGTGGCGTATCTCGACGGTATCGACACGCCATATCTGGAACAGCAGCAGGGCTTCACTGTGGACGGCGCCGCATTCAAGGTGCGCATTGATGCGGGGGTGGCTCCGCTCGACTGGCGCGGGCTGGTTAAAGTCACCAAAAAATAACGACCGCCACCTGGCGGTTTTTTTATCCCTGAAGGCGGCGCTGGTCGCCTTTTCCTTTTATGGAGAAAAAACATGGCGAATAACTATCAGCAGGACGGTACCACACTGGATTATCACAATGCGGGTGTTGATGCCGTTTCATCCGGTGCGCTGGTGGCGGTCGGCGGAATTGCCGGGGTGGCACACAACGATATTCCTGCTGGCGAGTGGGGAACACTGCATATGGCCGGTGTTTATGTGCTGCCTAAAGCAGCAGAAGAAATTGCGGCAGGCCAGAAACTGTATCTGGCTGGCGGCAAGCTGACGGTGGCAAAAGGCGATGATGCAACGCCAAACCCGGTTGTTGGTTCCGCCTGGGGAGCAGCTGAGGCGGATGATACTGATGTTGCCGTCCGCCTGGGGTTCTGATGAGCCGGTTCCGGGAGCGTTTGGCTAAAGCAGATGCCCGGATTAACCGGGCGTTTGCCGAAGAAGTCCCTGCATGCCTGCAAACGGGTGAAGGCCCGCGTCTGGTGACCGTGATTTTTGAATCACCGGATGCGCTGTCGGGTGTACCGGGCGGCGGGGAAATTCAGAACCTTTCTCCGGCGTTCAGTGCAATGACTGCGGATATTTCCGGTCTCGAAAAACATGACGGTGTGGTGATCAATACCATCCCTTACCGGGTGACACATATCGGCGCGGATGAAGAAGGGCGGAGCCGCGTCACGCTGGCATATGGGGAACCCGGCAAGACACAGCCTCAGATCGATAAATGGAGCTGATATGGCGCGGGAGTCTCGACTGCGACGGGATTTACCCGTCGATATTGATGTGGATGTTATCTGGCGACTTGCGGACAGTATCGGTGCGACGCAAAAACAGTTCCGTGCAGCATACTCGCGCGCGCTCAGGCGTACTGCCGCCACGCTGCGAAAGAAAGCAATGGCAGATCTGAAAGACGGGCTGGCCCCACGCAGTATGGATCTGGTCCGGCGCCGTCTGCTGTCTTTTCGCCTGGACAGGGGATCGCAACTGGATAACTTCCGGCTCTGGTTCGGGCTGAATGCCATTAAGGTGAAAGACCTTAAAGGACGAATCAACGGGCGGCTGCGACCGCACCATACCCGGCGTGACCGCAACACGGGGCGTTTTATTAAAGCACGCCGCCAGGCAGATAACGCCGGATTTTCCCCGAAAGGGAATCTGCTGAGCGAACGGTCGTTTGAAAACGGGGAGGTGTCCCGTTCAAAACGGGATAATCGCCGGACGGTGGTTATTCGCGATCCCCAGACCCGCCGGACACTCGAAGCAGAAATGGATATCTACGAACCGATGCTGAACTACATCGAGGACAACGCATTTGCGGAAGCGATGGAGATTTTTATGCATCACTTTGAAACCGACATTCGCGGGCGCGTAAAAGCCCGTATTTCTGTCTGAGGTAACGAACGATGGCCGAGCCACTGTTGCTGGGGCGGTATCACGATGCTGTGACTGACGCATTAAAAAAAATCGGATGGGTGCGTGATGCCGGTGCGTATCCGGAACGAAATGTTCCCCGCTTTTCGGGGCTGACCACGCCCGCGGTGTATTTCTCGATTAACAGCTGGGAACAGGGCGGAGGAAATGAGGGACAGCTCAGCGTTAATTTAACCTGTGATCTCTTCGTGGTGGTGGATGCCGCCGGGTCGGGTGTGAGTCAGCCTGAAATCTTTGTCAGAACCGCTGCGGCCGATATTACCCAGTGGATTGACGGGCAGCAGTTTGGTCTGGGCCATATTGAGCCTGCGGTATTCACCACGGCTGAACGTGATGAGTTTGATCCGCGAATGGATGATTATCTGGTCTGGCGTATTTCATTCACCCAGGCGGCTGCATTTGGTGCTGACCCCTTTGCAAACAATGGCATGCCTCTGCAGCAGGCCTGGCTGGGGGCTGCACCTGATACGGGCCGTAATCACGTGGATGACTATCAGCTTATCTGGGAGGCTCAGCCCCATGAGTGATATAGCAGGCGACCTGCAGCGCAGACTGGCGAACCTTGTCCGGCGCGGCGTTATCCACTCCGTCAGGCACGATCGCATCCCAAAATGCCGGGTGGATTTGGGGGATATCATCACGACCTGGCTGCCGTTGTGCCAGGGGTTTTCAGGAACTAACCGGGCGGATTCAAATCCTTATGCCGTGGGGGATGCGGTTACGGTCCTGTCCGAGGCCGGAGAGCTCAACAACGGACGGGTGTTTCCCGGCTGGAACACGGGAAAGCTGCCGGTGCCAGAAGGAAGTGACAGCGAGCACATTACCCGTTACAGCGACGGGACCGAGATCCGTTATGACAGGAACGCGCATGCCCTGACGATTACGCTGGCTGATGGCGGAACCTACAAAATTGTCGGTAAAGGCACGCTGGATGGTCCGGTTGAAATTACGGATACCCTGACAGTCCAGGGCAAAACCCAGATTAATGCTGACACGTCGGTTACAGGGAATATCGGGGCGTCAAAGGAGATAACGGATAAATCCGGCAGCATGAGCAAGATACGTGAAGTCTTTAACAACCACGATCACCGCGGCGACAGCGGCGGGCTCACCGATAAACCAAATCAGAAAATGTGACCTGCTGCGGCAGGTTTTTTTATGCCTGGAGAAAAAACATGTCTCAGTTACATGGCGTTGAAACTATTGAACTCACCTCGGGTACGGTGGCGGTTACCACGATTCAGACCGCCATTATCGGCCTGGTGGGAACGGCACCTGATGCGTCGGGGGGAACAGCCGCATCGGGATCATCCGGTACACCCATTCTCGATAACGTTATCGACTTCACTGCAACCATTAAGGGGCGGGAAGGCAATGTCATCAATGTCGCTGCGCTGGCAGGACAGCCGGCAGCCGAAAATCCTGCTGCGGTTGTGACGTCAGCAAGCTGGGATCCTGAATCGCTGACACTGAACATCACGCTGGGTTGTGATGAGCACGGTGTTATCACGGCTAAACCCGGAGACGTTGCTGAGGCTGTCGGTGGTGTTGATGGCGCAAAAGTCAGTGCAAGCGGGCGCGGTGACGGGATTATCCAGCCCTTCAGCCTGCAATTGGCGGGGGGTGAAGATGAACCCTTTCCGCTCAATACGCCGGTGGCGGTCGTCGGCACCACGCTGTTATCCCGCCTGGGTGAAAAAGGTACGCTGAAACAGGCACTGACAGACATTAACGATCAGCGTAATGCGCTGACGGTGGTGGTGCGTGTGGCAGATGAAAACGATGTGGCAAAACGACGCGCTGCGGTACTGAAGGGGATCGGCACCCTGTCTTCAGCGAAATCTGTTACCACGTACCAGCCGCGTATTGTGATAGCGCCGGGATTCAGTGAGGACGATGCGGTTGGTAAGGGGCTGGAAACCGTGGCCGGGAAATTGCGCGCTGTTGCATATGTTGACTGCGCCTCCGGTGCGACGCTGCAGGAAGTGGTACAGCGCCGCCAGTCCTATGGCGCACGAACTGAACTGTTGCGCCCGCGGGTCCAGGCGAGCGATGCAGATGGCCAGCTGGTTTATCGCCCTTACTCTGCGTTTGCTGCCGGGTTACGCGCCCGCATCGACTTTGAAAAAGGCTGGTGGTGGAGCAAGTCAAACCAGGACATCAACAACATCCTCGGTGTTGAGCAGATCGATGAATTTATCCTCGGGGATGAGAACTGCGATGCAAACCTGCTCAACATGCAGAACGTGTCCACCATTATCCGCCGGGCGGGTTTTAAACACTGGGGGAACCGTCTGTGTGCTACCAATCCACAGTGGCGTTTTGAATCTGTCCGCCGTACTGCTGATGTTATTGAGGACAGCATTCAGGAAACCATGCTGGAGTATGTTGACCGCCCACTGGACCGGGAAAATGCGGATGACATTATCGGTACCATCAATGCCTATATGCGGCAACTGGTTGGTCTTGGCGCCATATTCGGTGGGCGGGCCTGGCTGGATGAAGAACTGAACACCGCGGAAACCATGGCGTCGGGTGTCCTGTACATCAACTATGACTTTGGTCCGAAATCGCCGACTGAACTTATCAGCCTGCGCGTCCGGGTGAACAATAACTATGCGCTTGAGGAGATGCTTGCAGCATGAGCGATAAAAACACACTACGCGTCTGGACCTTCTTCCGGCAGGGGATCCGTATCCAGGGGGCGCATGAATTTACGCCGCCGTCTCTGGCTATTGTTAAAACGGATTTGCGTACCGGCGCACAGGATGCGCCCACCCCGGTTGATGACGGCATGGAAGCACTGACCTGTCAGGTTAAATTTTATGGGATAGATACGGATATGCTGGCCAGCTTCGGTTTTGTCAGCGGCAGCCGTTCACGCTTTACGGCTTATCAGGGCTATCTCGGTAACGGCACTGCGCGCGGTACGGTTGAGGAAATTGAGGGGTTTGTACAGACCGTCACACCGGATGCGCGGAGTAAGGACACGCTTTCCGAAAATGCCGTGACGGTTGATATTGCCGTCAGCTACTACCGGCAGTCACTGGACGGGCGCGAACTGTTTGCCATCGACACAGAGCGTTTCGCCCGCCGGGTGAATGGCGTGGATGTGCTTTCTGGCCTGGCTGCCAAAGTGCGTCTCTGATTTTACTGTTATCCCACCACTGTAACGGCCTGCGGGCCGTTTTTTTATGGAGCATCCTATGAGCTTTCCTGGTGAAACCCGCGTTATAAAACTGTATTCCCCCGTATCACTTGATAGCGGGGTTGTGATCGATGAAGTCACCATGCGTGAACCGCTGGTTCGCGATCGCATCACTCATGCCAAAGACCGCGGCAACGAAGAAGAGAAAGAAGCCCGCATGATTGCGCTGCTGTGCAATCTCAGTGAACAGGATCTCTGGCTGATGACGGCGGCAGATTATTCACAGCTGCTGGATGCCTTTAACGTTTTTATGCTCCCGCCCGCGAAGCGACCGAAGGCGGGCTCCTCCGGGCAATAAGATTTCTGGGGCGGCTGCTGCATTTTCCGATGGCGGAATACCTTGATATGCCGTTCAGCACTTTCTCTGATTTTTTGACCGACGAACTGGAGACGATAAACCGTGGGCGGAATAAGCCAGAACCTTAAGGCCGTCATTACCTTTGGCGGGAACCTGGATAATTCATGGAAACGATCTGCAGATGGTCTGCAAAAAAGCCTGAAAGATGTCGGAAAGCATTCTGAACGACTGACAAAAGATCAGACTAAACTGGCAGCAGAAATCAAGCGCGCCAAACTGGCCGGTGAAAGCCTGGGGGATTTGAAGCGCCGCTATACCGATGTTTCCAGGGAAATCCGCAAAACGGAGGCGGAGCAGCAAAAACTGAATGTACAGATGCAAAAAGCACAGCGCATTCAGGCGTTCAAGGGAGCCGGTAAAGGTCTGTTCCGGCGCGGTCTGGGGATCGCCGGGCAGGTGGGCGGGATGTTTGGATCCGGGCTGGCTATTGGCGGTGGCGGTGTCGTGGCTTCAGCACTTGGCACACTGATAGCGCCAGCTGCCACCAATGCTGAAACGGCAACCCGCACTAATGTCGCAAAAAGTTACGGCGTGGACGTGGCCACGTTTAATGCCTGGGATTCTCTGGCGAAGCAGTACGACATGAATGCGGAAAACATTGGCGATCTATTTGAAGAGTATCTGCACAAATCCGGGGAGTATAAACAGAACGGTAAGCAGGGCTCGCTGCAGGATGCGTTTGAAACGCTCGGGTTCAAAGCGGGGGATTTTGCCGGGCTCAGCGATATGGCGCAGTTCGACAAAATTGTTGAAAGGGCGCTCAGCCTTCAGGACGAGTCAAAAGCCTCCTTTGCCCTGGATTCTCTTTTTGGCGGGGAAGCGAGCAAACTGCTGATGCTTATTAAGCAGTCTGGCCGAAGCTACCGTGACCTGATGGACGAGCAGCGGCGCTACAACCTCGTGACCAAAGAGGGGGCTGATGGTGCGGTTGCGGGTAATCAGGCTATCAATAATCTCCGCACTGTTTTCTCTTCTGCAGTCGCAGAAATTTCCGGGCAACTGGGAAATGAGCTTGCGCCGGATATCCGTAATCTGACGGATGATCTTGCCGACTGGTTCAAAGGTGGCGGGATAAAACGCATTGTGACTTTCCTGCGAAACGACCTTTATCCCGGTGTTCTGTCGTTCGGACAGGGGGTGGTTTTTGTCGGCAAAATTATATACGCGCTGGCTAAAAAACTGTCCTGGTTGCTGCCTGATGAACGAAATGATCAGCGCGATGTACTGAAAACACTGGCTGGTAACGGAATGAATATGGCTCGCCTCCGAGCTGAGCAGACAGGCCAGGGAGAATGGTTTACGCAGCAACTGGCAATTCATCCTGACTTGCCAGAAAAAGTAAAAGAGTCATGGAACGATACCCGCGGATGGTTCGGTCCTGACAGCGACGATGAAGCGTTTAACAAATCGCTTGATAAATACCTGTCACCGGAAGACGGCGATAAGCTTTTAAACTGGAATGCGGCGCTACAGCAAAACAAGGACCATGTAGCACAAACCGTTAAAGATAAACCGCAAAGCAGTGCCGGAGCCTGGGATAATTACGCCCATGAGCCGGTAACATCTGCCAGTCAGTGGAAAAGAGAACCATCAGGGCTTACAGCCAGCCAGGGGGAAGGAGAAAGCGCCCGCGCAGGGGATAAGTATCCGAATGCTCCCCTTCCTCCCGTCGTGCAGCAGGACAGGAATGTTACGACAACAGACAGGTCACCTGCTGAGCCGGTCATTTTGAAAGACGAGAGCACGGGCGGTTACTGGGAAAGTCTGCTTCAAAAAATGGATGTACTGGATAAGCAGCCGCCATCACGGCAGATAACTGATAACCGCAAATTTGAATACCACTTCGAAATTAATGCTGCGCCGGGACAGGATGAGAAAGCCATTGCGGATGAAGTGACCACGGTGACGAAAAACAATTCTGCCTTTAATGGTGATAACAGCCTTCTGGATGGGGGACTTGTCTGGTGAGTGAAATTATCCCGATATTCGAAGATTCCGGCCAGCGCAGTGCAGGCGCATTACGGGGTGGGCAGGAAGCCCGCGTGATGATGATGCTGGGGAATTTCGCCTTTTCGATTGATACAGCGGCTTATCATCAGCTCACCCGTGAGGCCAGCTGGCGCTGGAGTGAACAGGAACGCATCGGCAAACAGGACCTTCTTCAGTACACCGGAAAGCCCGGGCGTACTGTCAGGCTCGAAGGGCAGTCTCACGCCTTTTTCCGAAAAGGGGTGGAAGGGGTCAATGATTTATTTGATCTTGCCGATCAGGCGAAACCGCAGCAGCTTGTCAGCGGAGAAGGCGATGTGCTGGGGTGGTGGGTGGTGACCGACTTTTCCGACACGACGAGTAAGTTTTTACCGGGTGGCGGTCACCGAAATAAAAACTGGACGATGACGCTAAAACACTATGCCGACGATCTATCAAACCCGTGACGGAGATGTACTGGATGCAATCTGTGCTGTGCATTACGGTACTGAAAATCTTTCAGACTCAGTGACTCAGGTTCTTGAAGCCAATCAGGGGCTGGCGGATCAGGGGGCTATGTATCCTTCCGGCCTGTATATCACACTGCCGGATCTGGTGACGCCTGTAGCGGAATCGCCATTCAGTTTATGGGATTGATATGGCAGATCAGACAGCGATGCCGGAATATGCGCCGGCCTTCAGCATTCAGGCCGAAGGGAAAGATATAACCCGGGTGCTGCAACAATGCCTGAGTGAACTGACCCTGACGGATTATGGTGGGGCAACAGCAAAAGCCGATGAACTGAAAATCAGCCTCATCTCTGAAACACTGGCGCTTCCCACCAAAGGTGCCCGGCTTCGGGTCGCTCTGGGATTCAATGATCAGCTGATCGATAAAGGCTGGTTTGTTGTCAGTGGTGTCTCGAGCAGCGGCCCGCCGAGGCGTATTGAGCTTTATGCGACCGCCGCGCCGATGAACGCCCAGAAACAACCCGGAGATGTGACAAGCCAGAAAACCCGGAGCTGGGACAATCTTCGTCTTGCCGATATTGTCAAAACAGTGGCCACCGATAACGGGCTGATCCCCCGCGTAGCCGACGCGCTGAAAGATATTCATATCAATCACATCGATCAGGTGGCGGAATCCGATGCCAACCTGCTCGCAAGGCTTGCACGTGACTACAACGCAGTGAGCAAACCATCGGGAGGCTACTGGCTTTTTTTACAGCAAGGGGCCACGGCAACGGCTTCAGGAAAACAGACTGGCGGGATCACCATCACACCGGATGAAGTATCAAACTGGTCCTACAGTGAAGGTGAGCGGGGGAGTTCGACGGGGAAAGCTACGGGTAGCGGAGGTAAAGCCAAAGAGAAAATCGGCGTGCGTTATTACGATGAGGAGGACGGCACGACAAAGACCTCCTCCGTTGAACATGATGGCCCGGCGATGACCAATCCCTATACCCAGTCGGAGAAAAACACCGCCGAGCAACAGGCAAACTCCAGGAAAACACAGGCGAAGCGTAACGAGCAGAAAATGACGCTCACGGGGCCATGTCGCCCTAAACATGTTCCGCTGACAGCAGAAGCAAGTGTGTCGACTACCGGTTTTGGTTCCCGTGAGGATCGGGCCTGGGTGGTTGAGTCTCTGGTCTTTTCTCTGACGTCAGCTGGATTCAGCTACACCTACAACCTTGTCGTGGATATTCGTAAACCCGCAGCAGCTTCGAAAAAATCAGAAAAGCAGGACAAAAAAGGCCCGTCCTACTTCGGTTAACCCTCACGCCATCCGGCGACTCAGCTACGGAATTTAATCATGAACGGTGTAAACAACCGGACCGGAAAACGCCTGTCCGGCGTCGCCCATTTGCGCCAGTCCGTCAGCGACATACTGACCACTCCCATCGGGAGCCGGGTTCTTGTCCGGGACTATGGCAGTGATCTGTTTTCGCTGGTGGATAACCCCCGGGATGATTTGACCCGACTACAAATAATCGCCGCATCAGCGACTGCACTGGCCCGGTGGGAAACGCGGTTGAAGGTAACACGTGTGCTTGTTTCCTTTCCCGAAGGGCAGTCCGGCTGTGTGCTGGATATCGAGGGGATCAACAAGGAAACCAATTTACCTGTCAGAACGGGAGACATAACGATTTATGGCAAGCAGCTATGACGTGATCAACCTGTCCGAACTGGACGTACCGGATGCCATTGTGGTGCCGGATGCGACTGAAATCTTCACCCGGTGGCTGGCGCGCCTGCGGGAACTTGATAAGCAATTTGATGCGCTGGTGGAATCCGATCCGACGTTTAAACAGGGGGAGGTGAATGCCTACCAGCTGACGCTGGCGTTTCAGCGGGTTAATGATGCCGTGCGGGCGGTATTTCTCGCGAGTGCAAAAGAGGCTGACCTTGACCAGATAGGTGCCGCATTCAACGTTAAACGGCAGGTTATTAAGCCCGGAGATCCGCTTGCCATTCCGCCAGTGGAGCCTGAACTGGAAGACGATGCGGCATTTCGTGAACGTATCCAGCTTTCATGGGCGCAGCTGAATACAGCAGGCGCGCGCAACTCATACCGCTTTCATGCGAAGTCTGCCGATACGGATGTGCTGGATGCCGATGCCTATGGGCCGGAAACCCATAACCGGCCCGGCTACGTTGATGTCTATGTCCTGTCACGTACCGGGGATGGGGCGGCGGGGCAGCCCCTGCTTGATAAGGTTAACAGCACACTGAATGCGGATGAAATCCGCCCGTTAACGGACTACGTGACGGTTAAAAGTGCCACGATTGCAAACTATGCCGTTACGGCAGAGCTGGAGATCCCGGAAGGACCAGACGCCAGTACGGTGCTGAATAATGCCATCGATGTTTTACGGTCATACACCACTCTTTCCCATCGGATTAAAACCGTCGTCCCGTTATCCGCCATTTATGCCGCGCTGCAGCAATCCGGTGTGGTCCGGGTAAGGCTGATTTCTCCGGTAGCAGATCTGGAAGCGGAACCGGGTAAAGCGCCCTGGTGTACCGCCATTAATGTCACCCGCAGGGAGGTAAGCAGCAATGACGGCTAAGTTTCGATCTCTGCTACCTCCTGGTGCATTTCATGAAGAGCGGGCGCAGGAGCAGGCCAGCGCTGAGCAGATCGCCACCCTCGATACCAATATGGTGCGCAAGTCCAAAAATCCTGACACCTGTCCGGCACATCTTCTCCCCTGGCTGGCCTGGGAGCATGCCGTTGATTTCTGGGATGACGGCTGGACGGAGGCGCAAAAGCGACAGGTGATAAAGGATGCCGCTTATGTTCATCAGCACAGGGGAACGGCCGGGGCGGTACGCCGTTCTCTCGGGTCAGTGAACCTGCCCACGACTGTGGTTGAGTGGTGGGAAGACACCCCGCGCGCTGAACCTTACACCTTCCGGATCGAAGTACAGAGCAGTGAGGGGGTCAGTGACGCTCTCTATCATCAGATCCGCCAGCTTACCGAGCGGGCCAAGAACCTGCGCAGCTATCTGAGCAAAATCGATGTGATGGCGAATGTGGGTATGGACGGGGCTTTATATATTTCGGGTGCGACAACAGCGCATATCGATGTGGACATTTTTGCCGGGGAATCTCATGGCTGATTACTACTCAATTATCACAAACCGGGGTAAAGAACTGGGGGCGGAGGCGCTGGCCAGTGGTCGCCTGATTGTACTGACTCACTTTGTGGTGGGTGACAGTAATGGCAAGCAGGTCAAGCCAGATCCGGCACAAATCCGGTTGATCAATGAAACGTACCGCGGCGATATTGCCGAGCTGGTGGTGTCCCCGGAACAGTCCACGCAGTTAATGGCGAAAATCGTCCTGCCGACCGGGATTGGCGGATTCACCGTTCGCGAAGTCGGTTTAATGACTGACGCCGGGGAGCTTTACGCGGTGGCAAACTGCCCATCGATCGATAAGCCTGTGGGCGGTGTCAGCGTCAATATGCAGTTTCGCCTGGCGGTATCAGACACCTCAAATATCACGCTGAATGTTGCAACTGGCGACGGGTTATTCCTGCGCATTGACCAGAACCTGAAAGAGATAAAAGCGCGCGGTGCGGAAGCACAAAAAACATCGCGTGAGTCCATTGGTGTCCTCGATAGCACGACACAACAAAGAGGGCTGGTTCAACTTAGCAGTTCGGTAAACAGCACCAGTGAAACGCAGGCCGCCACCCCGGCAGCAGTTAAGATCGCAATGGATAATGCGAATGCGCGACTGGCTAAAGACCGGAACGGCAGTGATATTCCTAATGTCGCATTATTTCTACAAAACCTTGGCCTGGTAGAAACGATAAATCGAGCAGCAGGTTCGCTGCAAAAAAACCAGAACGGCGCGGATGTACCGCAACCGGATTCGTTTGTACGTAACATCGGTGCCGGGCGAGCTTTCAGTGGCTCGGTCAGTATTGGTGGAGGCGGTAACTGGACAACAGCGGACTTTATCATCTGGCTTGAAAATCAGGGGGCATTTAATCATCCCTATTGGGTATGCAAAGGTTCATGGTCCTACGGTGATAACAGGGTTATTACGGATACGGGATGCGGGAATATCAGTCTTGCTGGCTCGGTAGTTGAGGTTATGGGAGTGCGTGGTGCGATGACTATTCGTATCACCACGCCAACCACCACAGCAGGAAATGGAACGCCTTCCGCTCAGTTTACCTACATCAATCATGGCGATGGTTACTTGCCAGGCTGGCACAGGGATTTTAATACGGCAAATCCTCCTTATGAGTATTACCCCGTAGGCGCACCCATACCATGGCCTTCGGATATACCGCCTGCTAACCATGCGCTTATGCAGGGGCAGGCGTTTAATAAATCTGCTTACCCATTACTTGCTGTGGCATATCCAACGGGGGTTATTCCTGATATGCGTGGCCAGATGATTAAGGGCAAACCTGATGGTCGTGCTGTCTTGTCTCAGGAGCTGGATGGTATTAAGTCACACGACCACGGCGCAACGGTCGCAGCTACCGACCTCGGAAACCGTGACACTACCGGGTTTGATTACGGTAATAAATCTGTTTCGGCTTTTGACTATGGCACGAAATCAACAAGCAGCGGAGGCGAACATGCCCACTCGTTAGATGTTTATTATCTCAACACTTCCCAGCAGGCAGCCAAAGTCGGTGCCGGTGGTCAGTGGGCTGGCGGGGTGGGAACTCAGGGCACTTATGCGGGTGGGGCACATGCTCATTCTGTTGGTATTGGTGCGCACGACCACATTGTTGGTATCGGAGCACATGCCCACTCTGTCTACATTGGTGCGCACAGCCACGGCGTAACTGTTTCGCCGTCTGGTCATGCAGAAAACACCGTAAAAAATACCGCATTTAACTACTTAGTGAGGCTTGCATAATGGCTTTTAAAATGACCGATTCCAACCGGGTAATTACCATCTATAACCTTTCATCTTCAACGAATGAATTTATCGGTCAGGGTGATGGATTTATTCCTGCTAATACAGGGTTACCTGCATACAGTACCGATATTGAGCCGCCTCTAGCGAAAGATGGTTTTGTCGCTGTGTTTGATTTTGAGTCAGAAAAATGGTCACTTGTTGAAGACCATCGAGGGAAAACGGTCTACGACATTCATACAGGGGAAGCAATCACAATTAACCAGTTGGGGAAGCTGCCTGACGATGTAGTTTCCGTTGCGCCAGAAGGACATTTTGTGAAATGGGACGGAAAAAAATGGGTTCATGACACTGAAGCGGAAAAAATGGCACAGGTAACGCAGGTGACACAGCAAAAAGAAAGTCTTCTTGCTCTGGCTGCTTCAAAAATCGCACCTTTACAGGATGCAGTTGATCTGGATATTGCAACTGAAGCGGAAGCGGAACTTTTACTGGCGTGGAAAAAATGCCGTGTCTTGCTTAATCGAGTAGATACATCAATGCCGGAATGGCCTCCACTCCCGGATACTAAAGCCAGTTGATAAGGTGCCACCGCTTCGTCGTATGCAAGAACGGGCGGCGGCGAACTGGCGAATGTTCGATAGTGCGAGTATTGAATTATTTCCAGTCCGCTTTGAGCGAGGAGCAGAAGTTCGTAATCCCTTTAGACAATCCTCCAGGGAGGTTATGATAAAAGATACAGCCATAAAGCATAAAGGGAGTGGACATGACATTGTTTGAGGAATGTAAGGAACTGCTCAAGACAGATTTTAATGTTGTGGAAGGGGATGATTTGAGCGCGATAATGGATATTTTTCATCAATATCCATGGCATAGCGGTAATCTCAGATGGTCGGAAATGGACTTCAGCGATTATGAACTTAGTCATGATATGTTTAACGGGGGCGGTTTAGGCAATGAAACTGTATTTGTCATAGCGGATGATGCGAATGTACCCGTGTTCAGAACCCATCTACAACTCATTGTCGATAATATCTACGACGTCATCGCCATATCACCTAACCTATTTATTTTTAATGATAAAATAATGATTAAACCTTTATTCCCTCATAATTATATACGGTTTGGTCTGCGAAAGTGATGAGCAGAAATACTGACCAGCTCCCCGTTGTTCAACTAAGACTTGTTATTGACAACCTCCGCTAATGGCACAGAGTGGACTGTCAGGTTAGGTTTGGCTCTGTGCCATAAGACTGCCAGCTCAAGTCTGAGCTAATACTACTCAAGCAATATGACGGTTCAAGGCGTTTAATCTGAAACCAGCCACATATCAGCCTCTTCAAACATTTCCTGAACAGTACGGCTTATCTGTTCCTTCTCGTGCTTGCTGGCGTCAGTGTTGATCGCCGGCAATGTCATCATCGGTTTAACCCGGACATCAGCGTCGGGGAAAATTCGGTGAACCCTCTTGGTCAACTCGCCCAGAATGATATCTTTTGCACCGGGCAGCCCATCAAAATTCCTTTTGTCATAAACGAGTTCCACGAACATGCTTTAACTCCTCTTTACTGTGTTTAATGCCAGTATATACTGTATGTATAAACAGTATAAATGCGAGTGAGTTTATTATGAAGTTTTATTCACCAGCTGAGTTGCGCCAGATAGTTGCGCTTCCCTTATTTAGTGATCTTGTTCCATGCGGTTTTCCTTCCCCAGCGCATGATTACGTTGAACAACGTATTGATCTCAATGAACTATTAGTTCAGCACCCATGTGCAACATACTTCGTGAAGTCATCTGGTGATTCTATGACTGGAGCGGGGATCGGGAATGGCGATTTGCTGGTCGTCGACCGTTCCAGAAAGCCTGCACATGGAGATATTGTTATCGCTGCCATTGATGGCGAGTTCACGGTTAAACGTCTTCAGCTACACCCAATACTTATGCTTGTTCCTGAAAACAGCTCCTATGCACCCATTATGATAAACAGCGAAGATACGCTGGATATCTTTGGGGTTGTGACGTTTATCGTGAAAGCGGCAAGCTGATATGTTTGCCCTGGTTGATGTGAACTCGTTTTATGCGAGTTGCGAGACTGCATTCCGGCCAGATCTGAAAGGCAGGCCGGTAGTTGTTCTGTCAAATAACGATGGCTGCGTGATCGCCCGTAACGCTGAAGCCAAAAGAGCTGGTGTGAAAATGGGGGATCCGTATTTCAAGCAGAAGGACTTATTCCGTCGATATGGCGTTGTTTGTTTCAGCAGCAATTACGAGCTTTATGCAGATATGTCCAGCAGAGTAATGTCCACGCTGGAGGCGATGTCTCCCCGCTGCGAAATATATTCAATTGATGAAGCCTTCTGTGACCTGACAGGTGTAAGAAACTGTCGGGTTTTGCAGGAATTTGGGCAGGAATTAAAAGATGCGGTTTATCAAAATACAGGTCTGGCGGTTGGCGTTGGTATTGCCCAGACAAAGACGCTGGCGAAACTGGCGAATCATGCAGCCAAAAAATGGCAGAGACAAACGGGTGGGGTGGTGGACTTATCTAACCAGGATCGCCAGCGCAAACTGATGGCTGCACTGCCGGTTGATGAGGTCTGGGGAGTAGGGCGCCGTATCAGCAAAAAGCTGGAGGCTATGGGGATTAAAACGGTTCTGGATCTGGCTGATACTGATATTCGTTTTATCCGGAAGCACTTTAATGTTGTCCTCGAGAGAACGGTGCGCGAACTGCGCGGCGAACCCTGTCTCGAACTGGAGGAATTTGCCCCCGTAAAGCAGGAAATTGTCTGTTCCAGATCATTCGGGGAACGTATTACGGATTATGACTCTATGCGACAGGCCATCTGCAGCTACGCATCGCGCGCCGCAGAAAAGTTACGTGGAGAGCATCAGTATTGCCGCTTCATATCTACTTTTGTTAAAACGTCACCCTTTGCTTTGAACGAACCGTACTACGGTAACAGCGCGTCGGTGAAACTGCTCACCCCGACACAGGACAGCCGGGATATCATTGCAGCAGCGACGAGGAGTCTGGATGCAATATGGAAAGACGGACACCGATATCAGAAAGCCGGGGTAATGCTGGGGGACTTTTTCAGTCAGGGCATCGCCCAGTTGAATCTGTTCGATGATAATGCGCCGCGCCGGGGTAGTGAGAAATTGATGGAAGTTCTGGATCATCTGAATGCGAAGGAAGGAAAGGGGGCGCTTTATTTCGCCGGACAGGGGATCCAGCAGCAATGGGCGATGAAGAGAGAGATGCTGTCACCACGATACACGACCCGCTATGAGGACCTGCTTCAGGTTAAGTAACAGGCTTAATTAAATCTGCTCCCTGATTTTTTACATTCCCGACGGCACGCGTTACGGCATGCCATATAAATTTATCAGCCGGCACGGAACCGTCTGCCGCAATTTCCGCAGCATCTTTCCCTCCAATGTCCTGCCTCATCCATTCGCGAGCGGCTTCTGGTGAAAGTACCAGTGGCCGTCTGTCGTGTATATCTACCAGCCCTTTGTCGGCCGCAGCTGTCACTATCAGGAAACCTTCTGCTTCATCTCCACGTTCGAATGGTGTGCTGCCGATCGCCGCCATAAAAATTGGCTGACCATCTGCCCGGTGAATAAAGTAGGGTTGCTTTTTGTCGCCTTCCTTTTTCCACTCAAACCATCCATCAGCAAAGCAAATTGCGCGGCCATGCTGCCAGAGTGGTTTAAACATTCTGCTGGTGGCCGCAGTTTCAGACCGTGCGTTAATGAGCGGCGGTTTATCCCACCAACCGGGGGCGTATCCCCAGATAACTGGATCAAGATGCAACTGCTCATCACGTTCGCTCAGAAGCAGAACTTTTGTTCCTGGTGCTACGTTGAATCGTCCGATGGGTTCTGGATCGTATGGAATATCGCGTTCTGATTCATCAGCGAGCAGGGCAAGATAATCTTCACGCGTCATTGACTGTGCAAAGCGTCCACACATAGAAACCTCCAGTCATATGTCAGACTGAAAGTATAGGGCAGTAAGAAAAAGTGGTGCGCACCGTTAAAGATTTAAAAGGAGCTTGTAAGGTAAATCGGAATGATAGTTTTGTGAATTGATGAATTCCGAAAGTGAAAAGGATACTTAATCATCGTGTGCTAGCGATCCGGGGGCAACATTTGACGGGATTATTCCCCCGTAATTCCCCGTTGCTTCCCCGTTCAGAAAACAGGCATAAAAAAACCAGCCGTAACAGGCTGGTTCTTGGAGGATTTTTGGTCGGCACGAGAGGATTTGAACCTCCGCCCCCCGACACCCCATATTTGCGATAAGTTAGGCCTGTACCAACGCTTCAGTTTCTGTGAGTGAGGTTTGATAGTGTTTTACTGCCTCAGCAAAGGCTTGCGCGGCATCTGCATTTGATACCATATATTCTTCAGTTACCCCTGTTTGAGAATGGAAAGTAATATTTCCATAAATGCAAATAGGGATTTGGTAGTTGTCTTTAAATCGACGGTCTGGCGAGCCATTCTTATTCGTTTTCGCCCATGTATACCCATCTATTCTTGAGTCACTGGGAACACCTTCTTCCTCATGGAATCTTCGATATTCTGAACTGATTTGTAATTCGCGTAAATCAATCAGAGCGAACGCCCCATCAGCTCGTGGTATGACTGCAACTCCAGGATAAAGCAAAATATCGTCGCCATTCACATTTTCAAACCGCATCGCGCGCCCTGTGAATTGAATGAGATCCGTTGAACTGAAATCAAAGGTAACAGGGTGACGATTAACAGAACGGGTTGCTAATGTTCTTTCGGCAAACTGGTCTGTAGCTTTATCTGCAGTAATATCCCATTTTTTGACACTCGATTTTAACATATCAAATGCACGGACCATCGCTGCATATGCGCGCTGTGATGTATCACTGCTCTCGAATGTTATGGCTATTTTGGTGTTGTCTTCCCAGGATACCAGGCGAGATATCTCAGCTTGGGTTAGGGGGAGTACTGTCTCAAGTTCTGCGATGCGTCGTTTGTAAAACCAACGGAATAAACTTGATTTGCGTCGAACCAGCTCGCTCTTTTGTTTTGATTCTTCAGTAAGAGCCTCTTGTAGATCTGCTTTTATCTCTGCCCTTTGTTCTCGCGCTTTAGCAATCAAATCTCGTAAAGGTAAAAGGGAGGTACTGGTCAGGACTTCTACCGAAGCGCTGGATATTTCATTCATGCCAGCCATTGGCATATATATTTTAGCGTTCGATGGCGTGTTACTTGGGGATGCCTCGGGCATTCCCAAATGAGGTTCTGTAGAGGCCGGATTTAATGGATTGGTAACTGAGCGCCCATCATCATAGGGCAGGGTAGGTGTAGTATAAGATAAGCCTGTGCCCGGTAGTCCGACGGTCGCTCTGACCCCTTTTTTTCCAATATTGACAGTTGCTCCAGGCACACCAATGCTTGCGCTTATTCCACGCTTGCCAATGTTGAGCCTAACGCCAGGAAACAGAGTAAAGGTTTGTCTGAAACGAAGAGACATAAAGTTATCCCTATGTAGTTTTGTTCACCAAAGTTCGAAATGTTTTTATATGAACATTGAGCTGATACAAAACTTATCCTTAGCTCGTCTTCATACTGCCATGATACAGCGGTTTGCTTGCTGGTGAAGAAAAACGAAAAAGCCCGCATAAGCGGGCTTTTATGTCACTCGGGAGCCGCGGCTCCTTTGCGTATCCTTTTTTGTCCCCTCACCGTCTGGTCGGTGTCCTGCTGAGACTGCTAACTTCCTGTTATTGCTAGCGATGTCCTATCACTGTCCAATCATGATTGGTGGAGCTGGCGGGAGTTGAACCCGCGTCCGAAATTCCTACATCCTCGGTACTACATGCTTAGTCAGTCTTTACATTCGCCTGGCACCTGCGGACAGACACGCCACTACCAGACTAGCCTGATTAGATTTAACGCTTCAACCCCAGGCAGGGCATCCACGCGATCTCTTTTGGGTTTGACCTCTCTTTGATCCCCGTCTTAAGAGCGGAAGCTAGGGAGAGAGGGCTCAGAGCAGGTTATTAAGCTGCTAAAGCGTAGTTTTCGTCGTTTGCGACTATTTTTTTGCGGCTTTTTACGAGGCCAACCGCCCCTCGGCATGCACCTTGGGTTTCGCGAATCCCGTCGAATCCAGAATCAGCCCCAATGTGTTAGGACAAGTATAACAGACTTGTGACACGCGTGACCAGCCCCCGCAACCCCTAATCCTCAAGGATTTAGCGCTCGCGCAGCGCTTCTTTTGCGCGATTAAACGGTTTGATTAAATAGTCGACGATGGTTTTTTCACCTGTTTTTATATCCACTGTGGCAATCATGCCCGGTACGATGGAGAAATGGCGTCCCAGTTTGTTCTGTAAGAAGTCCTGATGGGTGCGGATAAACACGCGGTAATAGAAGATTTCCGGTTTCACTTTATCCTGAATGGTGTCCGGTGAGATGGTTTCGACTACGCCTTCCAGACCGCCGTAAATGGCGTAGTCATAGGCGGTTATCTTCACCAGCGCCCGCTGGCCGGGATGGATGAACGCGATATCACGCGGCGACAGGCGGGTTTCTATCAGCAGATGATCGTCCAGCGGTACAATCTCCATCATCTCGCCATTAGGCGGAATAACGCCGCCAATGGTGGTGACCTGGATATTTTTCACAATACCGCGCATCGGCGCGCGTACGGTCAGGCGGGTGACGGAATCCTCGCGTCCTTTTAAAATAGCCGCCAGCATATCCACTTCGGCGTTGGCTTTTGACAGTGCTTCCCGCGCCTGCACGAAATATTGCGAGCGCAGGTCGGTGATTTTTAATCCCAGATCGCTTTTTTGGCGTTGCAGGCGCAGCACTTCTACGTGGCTGGCGGCACCGCTTTTCTCCAGCCGTTGGGTGATGGCCAGCTCTTTATTTACCGAGACCAGCGCATCCTGCAGTTCCGCCATTGAATCCGCAAGCTGCGCGCGGCGGCTTTTATACAGGCGAGTTTCGGAGGCGATGAGATCCGGCCAGGAGCGCAGTGAATCGGGAAAGACCAGCGGCAGATCGTTAACTTCGGCATTGAGCCTTGCGCTGGAGGCCAGTGAGGCGCGATAACGGGCGGCGCTCTCCCCAACGTTGGACTCTGAACGGGTGGGGTCGAGACGAGCAACAATTTGATTAGCCTGGACTTTATCTCCCTCGCGGACCGTCAGTTCGGCGAGAATACCGCCATCCAGTGATTGCAAGACTTGTTCACGCGAGCTGGGGATCACTTTCCCGCTGCCGGTTGAGACTTCATCCAGCTTACCGAAATATGCCCAGATACCCAGGACGGCAAACAACAGCGTGCTGAGCAGAATAATGCGGCTGGCCCCGGAAAAACGGTGCTCGCGGCGGATATCGAGGTCGTCCATGGCGGCATCATGCGGATTGGTTTTCATTTTTCCACTCCCGACCGTGGGTAGGGGCAGGTGCCCGGCTCGCATTCAACGCCTGCGCTTTCGGGGCATCCATGACCAGTTGACCTTCTTTCAACACCACCACGCGTTCGACCAGTTCCAGAACCGGTACGCGATGGGTGGCGACAATCAATGTGCGGTTACCCAACCACTGGTTGAGGCGCTGAATAAATTCCCGCTCGGTATGTTCATCCAGCGAGGCGCTGGGTTCGTCGAGCAGCACGATATTGGGCGATCGCAGCAGCATTCTAGCCAGCAGGATCGACTGCCGTTGTCCACCGGACAAACCGTTGCCGCCTTCCATAATGGGATGCGCCAGCCCTTTGGCGAGCTGTTTAACGAAAGCAGCCGCGCCGCTGACCTCCAGCGCTTCGAAGATCTGCGCGTCGCTGGCGTGCGGCGCACCGAGGGTCAGGTTCTCGCGTAGGGTGCCGAAAAACAGTCGCGCATTCTGGCTGAGAAAACCGATGTTGCGGCGTAAATCGGCCATATCAATTTGCGCCAGACTCAGGTTATCGAGCCGGACATCGCCCTGGATAATCTCCACGCCGCCAGCCATGGCCTGTAGCAGCGTTGATTTTCCGGCACCGTTACGTCCGAGGATCGCCACCCGTTCGCCGGGCATGACCTCCAGGCGCGAGATCCGTAGTGGAACGCGCTGATCATCACTGTGGTAGCGAAAGTGTGCGTTCTCAAACAGATAATGGCCGTGAAAAATCTCCTGATGCACCCTGTCTTCGTCATACTGCGTTTCGGTGGGAAGCTGCATGATGTTGTCTAATCCCATCTTCGCCGCCTTGACCTGTTGCCAGCGGGCCAGCACGCCGCACAGATTAGCCATCGGGGCAATCATTCTGGAACCGAGCATTGAAGCCGCCACCACGGCGCCGGTGGTCATCGTGCCTTCAATGACCATCGGCGCGCCAAACATAATGATGGCGGCGTAGACCAGGCTTTGTACCGACATGCCCCAGCCAATCAGCCCTTGAGTCAGCTTACGCGTGCGTAGCCCTGACTCTCCGGTAATACGGATATAGCTGTTCCACTGCTGTAAAAAGCGGTTTTCCGCCTGCATCAGCTTGATGTCTTCCAGCCCCTGGACGCTTTCGACCAGCACCGCGTTGCGCAGGGTGGATTCATGGGCAGCCTGGTTGGCGAGCACCGCCAGCTTCTTCTGTAACAGCAAGCCAGGCAGGATCATCAACAGGGCCGCGACGGGGGCTATCCACGCCAATGGTGGGGCAATACAGGCCAGCACCACGATAAACAGAAAGAAAAACGGCAGATCGACAATGGTCGACATGGTTGAGGAGGTGATCATCTCGCGAACTTGTTCCAGCTCGCGCAGTTGAGAAATAAAGCTCCCCGTCGAGCGGGGGACGGCGCTGTTGCGCAGCCGCAATGCGTGGCTAAACACGCGATCGGAAATGCGCATATCGGCGCGTTTGCCGAGCAGATCCATTATGTGGGTACGCGCTTCGCGCAGCAAAAAGCCAAACAGCACCGCCACCAGAACACCGGTAGAGAGAACATACAGCGTTGGATAAGACTGGGCGGGGATCACCCGGTCATAGACCTGCATGGAAAAGATAATCCCGGCGAGCGACAGGACGTTAATCAGAAAGGCGGCAATCATGACCGGCAGGTAAGGGCGGATGTCCTTTAACACCAGTTCGCGCATCCAGTCGGGCTTGAAGCGCGAAATATAGCGGTCTACCCGACTGTCCTTCAGCGCCGACAGCGGGCGCAGCGCGGTAATGCTCACGATCTCCGGCAGAAGTTCTGCAATCGTTAACCTGTTACGCTGGCCTTCTTCGGCGATGATGAAAACATCTAACGTATCTTCGCCGTTGAAATGTTCTATCACCATCAGTTGGCCGTCGCGCAATTCCGCCACCACCGGCAGGCGCCATTGACCGAACGCCTGCGCGGCGGTATTCAGCGCATGAAATGACAGTCCCGCCTGACGCGCCAGTTGCGACAGGGCCGTGGCCCGGCTTTTTCCCGCAAACCATGGGGCGTTGGCCTGGATTGCGCCGGGAGAACAGGCCACGCGATAGTGATTGGCAATATGCGTCATCGCCTGCGCCCACTGGCTCAGGGCGTGTTCGCCAATTACATCATCCGCATGTGAATCGAGGTCGCTCATAGCTTGATCTCCACCGATTGAATGCTGCGATTATTTAAGGCGAACGCCTGGCGAAGCGAGCCGGTGTTATAGAGACAGTTCAACTGGAGCTGGCGCAGCTGGTTTTGAGTCTGGAGTTCAGCAAAACGGGCCTGATACACCTCTTGCTCGGCGTTAAGCACGTCGAGCAGCGGGCGCGAGCCAAGGTCCAGATATTGCTGTTGATAAAGCTCGCGCGTTTGTTCGCTCAGCCGCTGTTGGCGACGCAGAATCTGCAGGGCGGTGGCGAGGCTCATCGCCTGGCTGCGGGACTCCAGTAATTTCTGCCGTACTTCGAGTCGGGTGCGCTGGATGGAGTATTGTGCAGATTCTACCGCATGGCTGGCGGCGTTGCGTCTGGCGGTGAGTCCGCCTCCCTGATACAGCGGCATCTCAACTTTTACCCATGCAGAATACTGGGTTTTGTCGAGTACCTCATGGCTGGGGTATTTGTCGTTGAGATAGTGCTGAACCGACGGTTCCAGAGAGATGGTGGGCGTCATCTGCGCGTTGGCGTAGTCGAGATTTGCCTGCGCCACATTCGCCTGCGCCCAGGCCGCCAGGACCGCGGGAACCAGTTTATCGTCCGGTTTGACCACATCACAGCTGCTGTCCAGTTTGACCGGGAATTCATTGCTGATGCCGTTAAGCGAGTTCCAGCCGAGGAAGCTCATCAGCGTTGCCTTGCTGCTGTCGAGATTGGCCTGATACTGCGCCAACTGAGAACGTGCAGACTCGATACGCGCATCGGTTTGCACCACGTCTGACAGCGAGGTTGCCCCTTCATCATTGCGTTGACGGGTCAGTCGACCAATGCCGTTTAAGGCGGTGAGCTGCTCTTCGGCGGCGTCCACCATTTGCTGCCACGTCTGCACCTGGACTATCGCGTTGGCGGTGGCGTGGGCGATGGTATCAATACTGAGTAACACATTCGCCTGCTGTTGCGCGGCTCCGGCGGTCTCGGCGCGGACCTGGCTTGCCACTTTGCCGAAGTCGTACAGCATTTGCGATACCGAAATCACCAGCGCCGGGCTAAAACCGTGGTCGGTGTAGGTATTGCTGTAACCGTTGTTCATTCCGGCAGAAACCTGCGGGTAATATTTTGACTTCGCCACGTCGATTTGCTCGTTTTGTGAGAGCAGTTTGCCGATGGATTCACGAATAGAAGGATGCCAGCTCACGGCACGACTCACCGCGTCGTTGAGCGTCAGGCTCCCGGGAGCGGCAGCACTTAGCGGCAGATCGGCAACCGCGCCGTCCAGCGAGGGAAGCATCTGGCTAGTGGCCAGTCCTTCCGGCGTAATAATTTGCGGTTCATCTTCGGCATTCACCCGCAGGGTACAGAACGTTAATGCCAGCAGTAAGGCAACAGGCGCGACATTTCTCATAGATTATCCCTTACAAAATACGGCAGCGACGACTGTTATTGCCCCGGATGTCATCGCATCCGGGGCTGTAGTTATGGCGCTTTAACGCTATATGTTCACTTCAGGGCACAATGTGATTTTGTTGCACCAGCTCGTCGAGCGTGGTGTGTACGTTCTCCAGCGTGATGAGATTGGTTGAGTGATAAGTGTTGCCCGTACCGTCACGGTCGATGGCAATAACCGTGTTGTTACCGCTGGTGGTAACGGTGAGGTAGTTGCCGAGCGTCGCGTTCTGCCCGTTCCAGCCCACCAGCAGGTCACCGATATCGATTTTGTCACCCTGGGCCAGCGAGAAGTTGGTCCAGGTGTCCGCTGTTCCGTTACCGCCGGTAGCGTCGTTGGCATTGAGCAGGTGATAAATCAGCGTATCGCCATAGGCGCTGCCAGTCAGGCGATCGGCATCGACGGTACTCACCACTTGCGGATTCATATTGATGGTCAGCGTAGCGGTATCGGTATGGCCATTCAGGTCGTTAAGGGTGTAGGTAAATGTCTCTTTGGTGACGATGGTGGAGAGCGAGACATCGCTGTTGAGGGCATAGGTGTAATGACCATCAATGCCAATGGTCAGTTTGCCGTACAACCCGTTAATGATGGCGCTGGTCGTGCTGCTCAGCGGATCCAGCGTGGCGGCGCTGCCGCCCGTGCCATTCACCGTTAGCAAGGTATGCACGCTGGCAATATGGTCTCCGTCATAAATATTGCCGGTAACGCTATTCGCTGTGGAAGTCTCGAAGTTTTGCAGGTCGATTATCGTGCCTTTCACGCTGGGGGTGATGGTGATATTCCCCAGCCCCAGAGCCCCGACGCTGCCGGTATAGTCGAGGCGATAGTTGCCGGGGTGCAGTACTACCCCGCTGAGGGCAATATCAATATTGCCGCCAATCAGCAATCCGCCATTGAATGAGTTACCGGCAATCTTGACGTTGTTGCTGTCATACAGCGCCCAGGTGACGGTCAGTCCGCCCAGCGTCAGACCTGAAGCGACGTTAAAATGCAGTATGGCGTTTTGCACCGCCGTTCCCGTCGCGACTTCAATGACGCCAGTACCATTTTGTGAGGTGGGTGAAAGGAGTTGGGCGCTCCAGCTGGCGTTGCCAACGCTGTTGTCGGTAAACGATCTGGATGTATCGGCCTGGGTGGTGACCGCCATCTGGCTGCTGATGTCGTTTACGGCATCCAGCGCCTGTGGGGTTGCCGTAATGTTCAGCGACGCGCTGCCGGTATCGCCGTTTGGTGCTTTGACCTTATACACAAAGCTGTCCGGCGTATTGATACCGTCTGCGCCCAGTCCGCTTCTCAGCGTGTAGGTATAGTTCCCTTTCGCATCAATAGTCAGTGTGCCGTACTGTCCGTTAATGGTGGTAGTGCCTGTTGTGTTAACGGTGACACCGTTAACTTCGGTGATAACGGTATTAGCCGGAGCCGAGTCGTTGGCCAGCAGATTTCCATTGGTTGCTGCACTCAGACTGTCGACGGCGTAGGTGTGATCGGCCTGAATATTCAGGGTATAGCTGGTCAGTAGCGTCAGGCCGCCGGAAGCATTAAGCAGGAACAGATAGTCACCGCCCGGCAGTGTAATGGTATACGCCGGTGAGCTGCCGCCCAGCAGGGCGGTGACCCAGTTCGGCTGTACCCGGTACTGCTCATACTGCTGAATAGACTCGTTGAAGCGGTAGACATAGAGATCAAAGCCGCCCAGCGTTACGCCAAGTACGTTGGCCTGAACCGTGATCGTTCGGGTCGCGCCGTCATCAACGTTGAATTTAATCGGGTTGGTCAAACCGTTGACCAGGCTGACATCCAACAATTGTCCCAAACCAACGCTGGCGAGCGTGAAGCCGGTTTGTTGTGATGGATGGTTGTCGACTGCGATGACCTGCGTCCCGTAAGTCAGCGCAGCCACATCGTCTGCCGCCGTTACCGTGCTGGTGGTTGGGGCCTGACCCAGCGTGACCACCAGTTTTGCCGAGGAGTGATCGCTGCCATGCGTTAGCGTGTAGGTAAAGCTTTCGGAACGTCCATACACTGAGATTGACGTATTGGTCAGAGTATAGGTGTAGCTACCATTCTGATTGATATGCAGGGTGCCGTATTTACCCTGCACATCAATGCCGCCCGCCGGGATGTTCACCACGTTGCCGTTACCGTCAGTGATGGTGGTGACCAGCGTGCCGGAAGGGGCGTTATCCTGCCCATTGGCGGGATCGGTATCGGTGATGATATTGCCAGACTCGGTAGTACCACCGGTGATGGTCCCTGCGCTGGCTTTTACTACCGAGACATCAAGGCTGGTGTATGCCCCAGTCGCCAGTAGGTTGGTGTTGTAGCTGACCACGCGGTAATCCCCGCCAGTCAGTCCGCTGTAATTGAGCGTTACGCCCGAGGCGCCCAGGGTGAGCAGGCTGGCAAAGTCTGGTTTCCCGGTATCCACCACCGTTACCCAGGCATTCAGCGCGGTGTCGAAGCGCTGGATGACGACTTCAAGCGTGTTTAATAGCGATAGCACCACGCCGGTCGCTGCGGCATTGATTGTAATGGATCCGCTGCCGCCAGAAGCGATGCTGAAATTGACGCTTGCTGTATCGTTCCCCAGCACGTTGGCGACATTTCCCAGCGCATTGACCAACAGGAAACCATAATCGCTTTGATGCTCGGTGCTGACGGTGACATCGGTTTGTAGAGGCAGACTGGTGACATTGTCTTCAGCCAGCAGCGGCAATACCGGCGCGATAGCGCTTGTTGGCAATGAGGTATTTCCCGCCGCATCGGTCGCCGTGGCGGACAGCGACTGACCCTCAATCTGGCGAACCGGCAGGTTGACGCTGTAGACACCGCTGCTGTTGGCGATTGCCGTCACGCTGGTGCCGCCCGGAAGAGAGATGGTAACCGTGCTTCCCGCTTCGGCGACGCCGCTGATGGTACCGCCATCGGCGCTGATCAGTATCGTTGGCGCGGTCGGCGGCGTGGTATCCACAATCACGCTGAACGAACCGGACACCCCGCTTACGCCGTTGGCGTTTGTTGCCGTGGCGGTAAACGCGTGGTTACCTTCGCTGAGCGCGCCGGATGGGGTAAAGTTCCAGAGGCCGTTACTATCTGCGGTCGTACTACCCATGAGTACGCCGTTGTTGTACAGATTGATGATGGCGTTAGCCTGCGCCGTTCCGCTAAGGGCTGGACGGGTATCATTGGTGGTTTTACCTGCCGCGACCAGACCTGTAATTGTGCCCACGTCGTCAAATACGCTGGCAATAACCGGCGCAGGCGGTACACCAGTAAACGGTGCCAGCACGTTACCCGCTGTGCCGATGTTGCCTGCGGCATCCTGTGCGCTGACCAGCAGCGTTTGCCCACTGATTTGCGGTGGGCTCAGCGTGAAGGTGAAATTACCGGAGGCGTTGGCTGTTGCGGTACCAAGTACGGTTCCGCTGCTGGAGGTGATGATTATCGTACTGTTCGCTTCGGCAACGCCGGTCAGCGTGGTGCCGTTGGCGTTGACCGCCAGACCGGTTGGAGTACCCGGTGCGACGGTATCGACCACAATTGCGGAGGCAGATGATAGCCCGCTGGTATTACCTGCGGTGTCTGTTGCTGTGATGGTGAAGGAATGCGTCCCCTGACCCAACGCCGTAGGTGGCGTGTAATTCCAGTTGCCGCTGCCGTCCGCCGTTATGCTGGTTACAAAGGTGCCGTTATCATAAATATCGACCCGAGCGTTGGCTTCCGTGGTGCCGTTTAACGTTGGGCGTGCGTCGTTGGTTGGCTGATTATTGCCAATCGCCCCTATGTTTGGCCCAACATCGTCAATAATGCTGCTGATTGAAGGCTGCGTTGGTGCCGTGGTGTCGACCACTACGCTAAAGCCTGCCGTTGCGCCGCTGGTGTTGCCCGCCGCATCGGTAGCGGTGACGGTGAAGGTGTGCGATCCATTCGCCAGCGGTGTGGTTGGGGTAAACGTCCAGCTGTTATTACTTTGTACCAGCGCCGTGCCCAGCAGGGTGCTGCCGTCATAGATGCTGACAGTGCTGCCCGCTTCGGCGGTACCGTTGAGCGTTGGTCGGGCATCGTTAGTCAGTTGCCCGTTGCTAAGCCCCGCGTTGAACACACCGCCTGCGACGTCATCCACCACCGAGGTCAGGAGCGGCGCTGACGGCGCGATCGTGTCAACGTTGATAATAAATTCGCTTGAGGTGGGGCTGACGTTCCCGGCGGCATCCGTGGCAATGGCGGTAAAGACATGCTGGCCGTTGCCCAGTGTGGCAGGCAGATATTCCCAGGTGCCATCTATTGCCGCTGTCACCGTCGCCAGCAGCGTGCCATTATCGTAGATGGCTACCCGGGCACCGGCTTCCGCCGAGCCGTTCAGTACGGGGCGAGTATCATTGGTGTAAGCGCCGTTCGACAGCGTTCCGGTTCCCGGCACCACGTCATCAAAAGCCTGGATAATCGTTGGCGCAAGCGGGGCAACAGTATCAACAACGATGTTAAATCCAGCGGACGTTGGACTAACGTTTCCGGCTGCGTCGGTTGCTGTCACCGTCAGCGCGTGGTTACCGTTGCCAAGCGCGGTTCCCGGCGTGAAGCTCCAGGCGCCTGTACTATCCGCTGTGATTGAACCGATAAACGATCCGTTATCGTAAATTCTCACCGTGGAATTGGCTTCAGCCGTACCGCTGAGGGTAGGGCGCGCATCGTTTGTCGCCTGGCCGTTGTTCAGATTTCCGGTCAGCGGGCCGACATCATCTGCAACCTGAGTAATCACTGGTGCTGCCGGTGCTTGTGTGTCGACGGTGTAGGTAAAGCCGCCTGAAGGCAGACTGGTATTGCCTGCGCTATCTGTCGCCGTGACGGTCAGAGTATGCAGGCCGTTACCCAATGCCGTTGAGGGCGTAAAATTCCAGGTTCCGCCTGCGCCGACGATGGTGGTGCCAATGGGCTGACCATCGCTCAGGACGGTAATGGTCGCGCCAACTTCACCGGTACCACTGAGCGCCGGGCGACTTTCGTTACTGATTTGCCCGTTGGAGATTGGCCCGGTTGTCGGCGCGGTATTGTCCTGAACGGTCAGAATTACTGGTGCAGACGGGGCAACTGAATCGACCAAAACGGTGAACGAGGCAGAAGCTCCGCTGGTGTTGCCCGCCACATCCGTTGCGGTCACCGTAAAGATATTTTCCCCCTGCGCCAGCGCGTTTGTTGGGGTGAAGCTCCAGCTACCGGAGCCATCGGCATTTGCGGTGCCAATGATCGTTCCGTTACTACGAATGGTGACAATAGCATTAGCTTCGGTCGTGCCACTTAGTGTTGGTTGGGCATCATTGGTCAGTTGGCCGTTGGTCAACAGCGTGCTTCCCGGCTGATCGTCGATGACCGAGGTAATACTTGGCGCGGCGGGCGCCAGCGTATCGACAACTACGACGAACGGTGGCGCTGCCGGGCTGATGTTGCCCGCACCATCCGTGACGGTGGCTGTCAGCGAATGGCTTCCTTCACTGAGCGCAGGCGCTGGCGTAAAGCTCCAGTTACCGCTGGCGTCGCTGGTGGTTGTGCCAATCACTGTGCTGCCATCCCGGATGGTGACAATTGAATCTGCCTCGGTAACGCCCGTGAGCGTTGGGGTATTATCGTTAGTTGACTGTCCGGACGTCAGGTTTTGAATGGTGCCAACGTTGTCTGTGACTGTGACAATGGAGGGGGCATTCGGAATTAAAGTATCAACAATGATCAGAAAATCAGCGGAGGCATCGCCTTGGTTGCCAGCAGCATCGGTTGCGCGAGCGGTAAAGAGGTGATTGCCTTCTCCCAGCGCGTCTGTCGGGGTAAAGCTCCAGAATCCGTTGCTGTTTACCGTGGTTGTGGCATAAGCGATACCGTTATCGTAGAGGGTGATGGTTGCTCCTGCTTCGCCGGTTCCGTTTAAGGTCGGGCGTGAGTCATTGGTAATTTGTCCTTTATCCAGCGGTCCACTGCCGGGTGAAACGTCATCGATAATGCTGGTGATGAGCGGTGCCAGCGGCGCGGTGGTGTCGATGGTAATGGCATAATTGGGTGACTGCCCGCTGGGTATTAAGTTGACGATTTGTGACACTGCGAAGTTATAGGTTGTGCCGTTAGTTAGCGGGGTGAGCAACTGATAACTCCATGCGCCGGAAACCGCATCGGCGGTGACCGTGGCGATAGACGCGCCATTTTGATAGATAGTCACTGTAGCCCCAGCCGTGGCGGTTCCTTGCAACCGCGGTAAAGTGTCGTTGGTGGTTTTTCCGCTGCCGATTTCGCCCATGCCGGGGGCTACGTCATCCACGATCTCAAGAGTTGGCGGGTGTGGAACGCTGGAGGTAGCAGCGGTAAACGGTGTTTCTCCGCTTTGGTTACCCGCTGGATCCTGAGCGATCGCATTCAATGATTCACCCGCCGTCTGCGCTGGTGAAATGGTGACGGTGTAAGCGCCGGTATTGCTATCAGCTACGGCCTGGCCCAGTACCGTGGTACCATTTCTGATGATGACGGTACTGCCCGGTTCAGCTGTCCCGCTCACCAGCGTACCGTTATTATCTATGGTATCTACAGCGGGGGCGCCCGGCGCTTGTGTATCGGTTGTTATAACGATCGGGTTGGCCGCCGGAAGGCTATTACCTGCCGCATCCTGCGCACCAAAGGTCAGCGTATGTTGCGCATTGGCAGAAAGCGGAACGTCCACGCTCCATTTACCATCGGCTCCCACCGTGATGTTTAGCGGGATGAGATTGCCATTATCATAGATTAGGATCGTACTACCCGGTGTTCCCGTTCCACTGACGGTGGGCGAGAGATCGTCCGTCACGCTTCCATTGCCGAGTGTACCGGTAATCACGCCGACGTTATCTTCGATATTCGTCACGAGTGGCGCTGTGAGCGGGGTGGTGTTCACCGTAAACGAAATGCTGTTTGAGCTGCCGCTGATGTTACCTGCCGCATCGGTTGCGGTAGCGGTCAGCGTGTAGTTGCCGTTTGCCAGCGCAGTCCCGGGCGTAATACTCCAGGTGCCGCCAGCCACCGTTGCCGTACCGATCACTACACCGCTGTTATACAGGGTGATGATATCCCCGTCAGTGCCAGTACCGCGAATGGTTGGCGTGGCGTCATCGGTCACGGCATTGGGCAAGAGATCGCCTACCGAGCCACCGACGTTATCATTGGCGGCGATAATCACCGGAGGTGCAGACGGCGTCGTGTCGATGTTCAGTGTTATGGCATTCGACGGCTGGCTGACGTTGCCAGCCGGATCGGTTGCGGTAAGGGTTATCTGGTAAGTACCAGGGGAAACCGGTGCTGATGGAGTAAAGCTCCAGGTTCCATCTGCACCTACTGTTGCTGTTCCCTGCAAAGGGGGAGTGCCGTTCAGATAAACGGTAATCAAATCCCCAACGTTCCCTGTACCGCTAAAGGTTGGCGTGGTGTCATTGGTGTTGCCATTCGTGACCACGCCCGTTACCGGAGCCACATCGTCAGTAATGATAGGGGCGTCAGGCTGCGCGGGAGGCGTATTGTCTACCGTCAGAGTGAAGCTAGCCGATGGGATCCCCGTATTACCTGCAGCGTCAGTCGCCGTGGCGGTGAATTTGTGTGGCCCCTCGATGAGCACGGGATCTGGGGTAAATGTCCAGGTTCCATTTGGTTGAACGGTGGCGGTGCCAATACTGACGTTATTGTCAAAAATAGTAATGGTTGCGCCCGGCTCGCCCGTACCGGAGAGGGCCGGGGCGGTACTTTTCGTACTACCGCCGTTCGCCAGAGCAACGGTGGCGCTGCCCACGAGTCCTTCACCGGCGATAATCACCGGAGCCGCTGGTGGGGTGGTATCAATGGTCAGCGTGAAGTTCCCGGCGCTGCTGGTGTTACCCGCTGCATCTGTTGCGATAGCCGACAGCGCATGTGGACCTTCATTCAGCGGCTGAGTGACCTGGAAACTCCAGGTGCCCCCGGACACGACCGTTGCGGTTCCAATAAGTGTGGCGCCATCATAGATAGTGATGGTGGAGTCGACGGTCCCGGTCCCCTTCAGCAGCGGCAGGGTATCGTTTGAACGGCTACCGGTGGGCAGATCGGTTGGTGCATTCCCGACGTCGTCGGTTGCGGTCAAAATCACGGGGGTCCCAGGTGCTTGGGTATCCACGGTAACACTGACTACGATGGGCGAGGTAATGACGTTACCGGCTGCATCTGTTGCTGATACCGTAAACTGGTGGATGCGATCGTTGAGCGCCAGATTAGTTGGAACGGTATAGCTCCAGGTCCCCGAGCTGTCGATAAGCATCACCGTCATCAGCAGACTGCCATCGTACAGGCTCACGAGCGAGCCCGGCTCACCGGTACCTGAGAGGGTTGGCGTGTTGTCGTTGGTAATCCAGGCATTGCTCGTTACGTTACCGGCGCTGCTGCCAACATCAGCGTTAACCAGCGTTATGACTGGCACTGTCGGCGCGATGCTATCGACAATGATTTTCCAACTGGCGGCAGTGCTGGTGTTATTAGCGGCATCGGTTGCCGTCACTGTAAATACGTGTGCCCCCTGGCCCAATGCCGAGGTGGGCGTATAGTTCCAGTTACCGTTGATATCAGCGGTAATGGTCGTAAGCAGAGTTCCGTTATCGTAAATTTTGACCTGAGAGCCGGCCTCAGCTTTGCCCTCAATTTTCGGTTTATCGTCGTTGGTTAACCCATTGTTATTGATGGAGCCTGTGATATCGGCGACGTCATCAGTAACGGCAATGATAACGGGTTGGTTTGGCGCGGTGAGATCCGGGGCAACAGCCGAAGTTGGCAGGCTTTCGTTACCAGTGCTGTCCGTTGCGGTGACGTTTACTGTTTCATTGTTGATTTTCGACGGGGTGATCTGGACGGTGAAATTGCCGCCGCTGTCAGCCTGACCCACGCCAATAGGAGCCCCGTTGCTGTCTTTGACGGTGACGGTACTTCCGGCTTCGGCGTGACCGCTAACCGCTCCACCATTTCCTGCAACTGTGACGCCTGTCGGCGCATCAGGTGCGGTGGTGTCCGGTGCGTTGACAGAGGCGTCGTCGCCCTTGTTGCCTGCGGTGTCGGTCGCATTTGCCGTAAGGGTCTCGCCGTTGGTTTGTGGCGGAACCAGCGTTGCGGTGAAATCCCCATTTGTATCGGCAGTTGCTGTTCCAATGATATTGCCATCCGGATCCAGAATATTGACCGTACTGTTGGGTTCGGCCTTGCCGGTGACCTGGTCGCCAGTGCCATTAACTAGCAGGTTTGTTGGGGGCTGTGGCGCGGTAATGTCTGGTGCAAGCGCAGTTTCTGGTGGGCTTAGGTTCCCAGCTGGATCGGTGGCGATAGCGGTAATGGTTTCGCCATTGGTCTGTGGTGGGTTAATGGTGATGGTAAATGTGCCATCCGGCCCGGCGACGCCGCTGCCGATCTGAGTTCCGCCACTGCCGGTGATAACTACGGTATTGCCTGGCTCGGTCGTTCCGGTGACGACAGTCCCATCCGCAGATACGTTGAGATCATCAGGTGGCAACGGTGGCTGGGTGTCGATGTTGATATTGAACGCTGGTGACATGCCTCCTGTACCTGACTGGTTTGTCGCGGTGGCGGTGAAGGCGTGTAGCTCATCTGATAACGGGGAGCTGGAAGTCCATGTCCAGTTACCGTTACCGTCAGCCAGTACGCTGTCGATAATTGTGCCGTTGTCGTAAATAGTCACCGTGCTGTTGGCATCGGCAGTGCCAGAGAGCGTGGGGGTATTATCGTTGGTGGCCTGATTGTTGCTCAATGGTCCGGTTGATGGGGAGAAGTCATCCATCACGCTGACGATAACCGGTACGCCAGGATAGCCCGAGTTCGTCGCATTGAATGGGGTATCTGGCCCGATGTTACCAGCCTGGTCCTGAATCTTCGCGATTAGCGCTTCACCGTGCGTCTGTGAAGGTGAAATCGCGATGACGAAATTGCCGGTTTGGCCGACCGTGGTTGAACCCAAAATCTGATTATTACTACCGATGATAATGACCTGGCTTCCTACCTCTGCACTACCGGTTACCTCGGTGCCTTCCGGATTAACGGAGGAAATGACCGCGCCTTCAGGCGGGGTAGTATCGACGGTGAATGTAGGTACGCTCGTTTCCGCGCTCACGTTACCCGCATCGTCAGTTTGCGTCAGCGTCAGATTGTGAACACCGTCGCTAAGCGGTGTGTCCGGTGTAAACGTCCAGTTGCCATTGTCATCTACCTGGACCATACCAATCAGAATGCCGTTATCAGAAATGCTGATGTAAGAACCGGCTTCGCCAGTGCCTGTGAGCGTTGGCGTGGCATCGTCGGTTACGCTGTTATTACCGATCAAGCCTTTAATGGAACCGGAATCGTCAGTTACTTCTGTGACTACAGGGGCGTCGGGGGCAAGCGTATCGACAATAATCTCCCAACTGTCTGACATGCCGCTGCTGCCTGTACCGTCTGATGCACTGACGGTAAACTTGTGGGTACCGTCTGCGAGTGGAGAGGATGGCGTAAACGACCAGTTGCCGTTGGCATCGATAGCGACCTGGCCGATTTCTACGCCGTTATCAAAAATATGCAATGTAGCATTTGCGGGGCCGATACCCTGGAGAGTGGGCGTATTATCGTTGGTGGATTCCTGCTGATTAACAGGACCAGTAATTAGCTCCTGGTCATCGATTACACTGGTAATAACCGGCACATCTGGTGCGTTAGGTGTTGTCGTTGGCGGATCGCCACCATCGCCGTTACCGTTGCCGTTGCCATTACCGCTTCCGGCGTTGTTATCGCTTCCACCGCCGCCACCTCCACCACCGCCACCTGCGGCAAGGCCAATTCCGCCAGCAACCGCGATCCCACCAAGAACCCACGGCCAGACGGCGCCGCCTTCATGGCTTCCCTCGGCAGTCATTAGCGGAGTGAGATCGTCTAAATGCTGGAAGTGGAACGCGCCATCAGTATCCTGAACCCACCACAGCGCGCCATTGCTGTCTTCCAGAACAAGCTGGTTTTGCGCATCACCTTTTCCGACGTAGAAGTTTTTAATGGTGATGGTTTCACCCGAGCGGAGTGTGACAACCAGATCCTGATTAACGCGTGTCAGTTGACTTACCTCCTCACGCGACACTGACAGTTTCACGATAGAAGGCGAACTGAGCGTAACTTCAGAGGATTCAACATTTGTGGAAACGCCAGTTAATTTTGATACAACGGCGAGTAGACGCATATGTTCACTCCTGATGGCATGTCGGGAGTATTAATCCGCAACAGCGAGCTGGGAAAATGAGCAGACAGGGGCCCCGTTCATCATAAAGATGAATTTACACATGTAATTACATTGATTAGGTCATGCAGATGCTCGTTTACTTAGTAAATACGTTCGGGACCTGCCGACAGAATAGTTCTTTCGTATTAGATGATATAGTCAGAAAGAAAGTATTCTGCAACTTATCCATATTAAAAATATATTTGGCTAATTGAAAAGGATACTTTCCGGTGCGTATTTAATGATTTGTTTTTGGTTAACTTATTGTATTTTAATGTTTTTTATTTAAATTGAAATGAGGGGAATATAATAAACAACAGTAATAATAGTGTTATAAAATAAGCCTAAATATAGGCGATATGGTCTTGAAGTTTTATTTTATTAGACTATGGGTCGCTACGGTAATGCCATGGCAGTTTATTTCATACCTGAACGATTCAGCACAAATAAACCATAAATTTGATGAATGTATTGGGTGGGTTTCAATAACTAAAAAATAAGAACCAGTCTCAGGGGGAGAGACTGGTCACAGAGGAGTAGCGTTTAGCGACCAGCATTTTTCATAATACGCGCTTTATCTAACTGCCATTCGCGTTCTTTCACATCGGAGCGCTTGTCGTGCTGTTTCTTACCTTTTGCGACGCCAATTTTCACTTTGCACCAGGCATTTTTCCAGTACAGTGAAAGCGCAACGACGGTATAACCGTCACGATTCATACGACCATACAGGGAGTCGAGTTCACGCTGGTTTAACAACAGCTTACGGGTACGGGTGGGATCACATACCACATGCGTTGAGGCAACAGCCATTGGCGTGAAGTTGGCGCCAAACAGGAACGCTTCGCCGTCTTTAAGGATGACATAGCTATCGCCGATGTTAGCTTTACCTGCGCGTAGAGATTTGACTTCCCAACCTTGCAGAGCGAGTCCTGCTTCGAACTCTTCTTCAATAAAGTATTCGTGTCGTGCGCGCTTGTTAAGCGCGATTGTGGCTGAGCCAGGTTTGTGTGCTTTTTTCTTCGTCATAATGCCGCTCAGTATAGGTAATCTGGAATCGAAAAACACCCCATTTCATCCAGCGGGGCGCAAGGCGCTATCTTAGCACGAGTTAGGCTATAGCGTTTTTTTTAGCGGGGGATAAATGGTATTATTTGTGTGATTGATATTGATGGAAATTGTTATGCCTCAGATTAGCCGGACCGCTTTAGTACCTTACAGTGCGGAACAGATGTATCAGCTAGTGAATGATGTTAAATCCTATCCCCAGTTTTTACCGGGTTGCACCGGTAGCCGTGTGCTGGAGTCAACTCCGGGACAGATGACCGCGGCTGTGGATGTCTCGAAAGCAGGGATTAGCAAAACGTTCACCACGCGCAATCAATTGACCAGTAACCAGAGCATCCTGATGCATCTGGTCGACGGCCCGTTCAAGAAACTCATTGGCGGATGGAAGTTTACGCCACTGAGTCATGAAGCATGTCGTATTGAATTTCATCTCGATTTTGAGTTTACCAATAAGTTAATCGAGCTGGCGTTTGGTCGTATCTTTAAAGAGCTGGCTTCAAACATGGTGCAGGCCTTCACGGTTCGCGCGAAAGAGGTTTACAGTGTCAGCGTCGGCTAAAATTGTCGTTGAAGTGGCGTATGCGCTGCCCGAGAAACAGTATCTACAGCGTGTAACACTGCAACAGGGTGCTACGGTGGAAGAGGCAATCCGCGCTTCCGGTCTACTGGAATTACGTACCGATATCGATCTCAGCAAAAATAAAGTCGGGATATACAGCCGTCCGGTTAAGCTTGCTGATGTTCTGCATGACGGCGATCGGGTGGAAATATACCGGCCACTGATTGCTGATCCGAAAGAGCTGCGCCGACAGCGAGCAGAGAAATCCGCAAAAAAATAGCAGACAATAAAAAAGGTGCTCATTGAGCACCTTTTTTTGATCTGTTAATCCTACTTGTTGTCGGTCAACGCAGGTTTGTTATCAATGTTCGTCAAAACGCCGCTGCTGTTAAAAGTCAGCGTCAGTGTTTGCTGGGTTACGCCTTCATGACCAGGTTGCTGACGGAACACATAAAACCAGGTGTTAGTGCCAAAAGGATCGGACATCATTGGTGTACCCAGAGCATAAGCAACCTGCTGTTGCGTCATACCCGTGCGCACTTTGGCGACATCGGTAGGTGTCAGATAATTTCCCTGGTTGATGTCAGGGCGGTAAACCACTCGCTCCAGAGTGGAACAGCCTGCAGTCAACATCAGTAGTACTGCTGCAGCAGCAGTCAGCGTTTTACAGCGCATAGTGATTTGATTCCTTTTCGGGCCCGAGCAGTACGCGGCTCATATGTAATATGCCGATGATAATAGACCTTTCACCACTTTAAAACCTTTTGCTGTCGGGTCGGTCGGCGATTTTATGTTGAACTCAGACCTTAACAAGGTAAAAAAGTTTATGCCGCCAGCAGTTCTTTTGCATTTGCGAGGGTATTGCGCGTTACTTCGCTACCTCCGAGTAAGCGGGCTAATTCCTGCAGACGAGCGCGTTTATCAAGTGGCTGCATGTGTGTTTCGGTCATCGCGCCGTCAGTTTCTTTGCTGACATAGAAATGTTGATGACCGCAGCCAGCAACCTGCGGCAGGTGAGTAACACACATTACCTGGGTTGACTCGCCCAACTGACGCAGCATTTTTCCCACCACCGCAGCAGTCGGGCCGCTGATGCCGACATCCACTTCATCGAAAATCAGCGCCGGTGTTTCCATTTTACGTGCGGTAATAACCTGAATAGCCAGCGCAATGCGCGACAATTCCCCACCGGAAGCGACTTTCGCAATCGGCTGCAACGGCTGGCCTGGGTTAGTGGTAACTTTAAACTCTACGCGATCGGCACCGTCTGAGCTCAAATGATGTTCCTCAAATTTCACATCAATGCAAAAGACACCGTGCGGCATTGAGAGAGTATGCATGCTCTCTGTAATAAGTTGTCCCAGCTCCTGAGCATAATGCTGGCGCTGTTGGTGCAGCATTTTTGCCGTTTCCAGTGCCTGCTGGTGGTGATTGTTCACCGCCAGGGTTAAGGTTTCGAGAGAGTCGGCCTGATCGTCTAACTGCTGTTGTTCATCCAGCAATGACTGATAGAACTGTGGCAGCGCTTCAGGGGCAACATGATGCTTTCGCGCCAATGAGATTTGTTTGGAAATACGCTGCTCAAGTTCGAACAAACGGTTAGGGTCTAAATCCAGACGATCGCAATAGTGGCGCAGCTCGTCGCTGGCTTCGCTGAGCTGGATAGTAGCCTCTTCCAGCATGTCCAGAATACCGGAGAGCTTATCGTCCATTCCTGCCAGTTCACTAACCAACTGTTTTGCCGTGTACAGCTGGCTTTGCAGATTAACGTCTTCGCCGTCTGCCATGATAGCCAGTGCCTGTTGGCTGGTGGTGAGCAATTGCCCGCTGTTAGCCAGACGCTTGTACTCTTCATCAATTTGCTCAAATTCACCTGGCTGCGGGTTGAATTCGTTCAGTTCTTTTAACTGGTATTGCAATAGCTCTGCCCGGGCTGCGCGTTCCTGACTCTGTTGTTGATGATGTGCCAGGTCACGGCAGCTTTGGTGCCACAGTTGGTAGCGCACAGCCATTTCCTGAGTCAGGGACGCTTCATTGGCGTAGCCATCAAGCAGGGATTTTTGGTGTTCTGATTTTGTCAGGAGCTGATGCGCATGCTGACCGTGGATTTGAATAAGCAACTGGCCCAACTCGCGCAGCTGTGACAGCGGTACGGCAGTGCCGTTAATGAAGCCACGTGAACGTCCGTCGCTGCTGATAACGCGACGTAGCAAACACTCACGGCCTTCCTCAAGCTGGTTTTCTTCCAGCCAGCGCAGGGCCGCGGGGGTGTCTTTTAAGGTGAAGCGGGCGCAGAGGTCGGCTCGCGTGGCGCCTGCACGTACCATGTCGCCGTCTGCGCGTCCGCCCAGGCACAAACCGAGAGCATCAATGGCAATGGACTTACCCGCACCGGTTTCACCGGTAATAACGGTCATTCCGTTCTGGAAATCGATCTCAAGTTCACGAACGATAGCAAAATTGCTGATGGTCAGTTGTGCCAACATAGCTGTTTTCCTGTATGAAAAACCATAACTGTAATTACATACAGTATAAACTGGTTTTTTATACAGTAAAGAGGTTGGCGTTAAATTAGAATAATTTTTTTGACCAGCCTAGCTTAGTGCTTAATGTGTTGAAATAGCTGTAATCTTTTGGGTGTATAAGGTTCAGATGATAATCACAGCGGCGAATTAATACGTCTTCACCTTCCTGTATAGGCAGGGCGATCTGGCTGTCACAGCTGATTTCCAGATCGTTACGGCGATGAGAGAAGCGCAGGCGAATGGTGCTGCTACTGTTGATCACCAGCGGTCGTGCGGAGAGCGTATGCGGGAACATCGGCACCAGAGTAATAGCATCTAAAGAAGGCGTCAGGATCGGACCTCCGGCAGAGAGTGAGTAGGCAGTAGAGCCGGTCGGTGTGGAAATAATTAAGCCGTCTGAACGCTGGGAGAAGGCAAAAATTTCATCGATATAGACTTCAAATTCAATCATGTGCGCCACTTTTCCGGGGTGCAACACAACTTCATTGATCGCAGTGCTAATACGCTTCTGGCAGTCCAGTTGGCACACCTGGGCTTCGAGTAAAAAGCGCTTTTCGCTGATGTAGTGGCCTTCCAGCACGTCAGCTAACTGTTGTTGCGCATTGTCTGGGTCAAGGTCGGTCAGGAAACCGAGGTTGCCGCGGTTAATGCCAATAACCTTGATGTCATAACGTGCCAGGGTGCGTGCGGCGCCCAGCATATTGCCGTCGCCACCGACAACCACGGCGAGGTCTGCCTGCTGGCCAATCTCTGCGAGCGTACCGGTTTTCACATTTTTCAGCTGCAGCTCGTGGGCGATTTGTTGCTCAACGATTACCTCATAACCTTTGGCGCACAGCCAACGGTAGAGCATTTCATGTGTGGTCAGTGCAGTGGGGTGACGTGGATGCCCCACAATGCCAATACACTTGAAATGTTTGTTCATTTTCTCGAGGTCCTTGTAACGAAGATTAGTGACAATGTGAGTACTTCCCTTGAAACCCTGAATCTTATCCCCATAATAATCCAGGTTAGCGAGATGAATGCGAAAAAAACGCGGAGAAATTCATGAGTAGTAAAGAACAGAAAACGCCTGAGGGGCAAGCCCCGGAAGAAATTATCATGGATCAGCACGAAGAAGTTGAGGCGGTTGAATCAGACGCTTCTGCTGAGCAGGTGGATCCGCGCGATGAAAAAATTGCGAATCTGGAAGCTCAGCTTGCTGAAGCCGAAACTCGCGAGCGCGACAGCGTGTTGCGTATCAAAGCGGAAATGGAAAACCTGCGTCGTCGTACCGAACTGGACGTAGAAAAAGCGCATAAGTTTGCACTGGAAAAATTCGTCAACGAGCTGCTGCCGGTGCTGGATAGCCTGGACCGTGCGCTGGAAGTTGCGGACAAAGATAATGACGCGATGGCGGCTATGGTTGAAGGTATTGAGCTGACCCGTAAGTCAATGCTGGATGTTGTGGCGAAGTTTGGCGTACAAGTGGTTGCGGATATCGACGTGCCGATGGACCCGAACGTGCATCAGGCGATTGCCATGGTAGAGTCTGACGACGTTGCTGCCGGTAATGTGCTGATGGTTATGCAGAAAGGCTATACCCTGAACGGACGTACCATCCGTGCGGCGATGGTCTCTGTGGCGAAAGCTAAAGGCTAATCAGCCTCAGACCGGGTAATGCTGATGCGCTACCCGGTCTGGATTAATCTCACTGGTCCGATACGCTTTCCCGCAGCGGTTTGACGGGCAACACCTGCACCTGTTTAATCATATTGTCCTGCACGTCGAGAATATCGATATCGTACTGCCCAATACGCACACGTGTGCCGGCAACCGGGATTTCTTCCAGCGCTTCAAGAATAATACCGTTCACGGTACGTGCATCATCCTCCGGCAGGTGCCAGTTAAACGCCTTATTGATTTCACGAACGTTGGCGCTACCGTCAATAATCACCGAACCGTCATTCTGCGGTGTGACTTCTTCGGCAAGCGTCGGTGACATTGAGGTCGTGAAGTCACCAACAATCTCTTCCAGGATATCCTCGACCGTAACCAGTCCCTGAATATCACCATATTCATTGACGACCAGGCCCACTTTCTTCTTATTACGCTGAAATTTAATGAGCTGGGTGCTGAGTGGCGTGCCTTCCGGAACGTAATAAATTTCGTCGGCGGCGCGTAACATGGTCTCTTTGGTGAACTCTTTTTTCTCGGCCATCAATCGCCAGGCTTCACGTACGCGTAGCATACTGATAGCGTCGTCCAGCGAGTCACGATACAGCACAATACGACCGTGCGGAGAGTGCGAAAGCTGACGCACGATTGATTTCCAGTCATCGTTAATATCAATGCCGATAATTTCATTACGCGGGATCATGATGTCATCTACGCTGACTTTTTCCAGATCCAGCACTGACAGCAGCATATCCTGGTTACGGCGTGAGATTTGCGATCGCGATTCATTCACCAGCGTTCGCAGTTCATCTTTACTCAGCGAACCGCTCACTACGATATCCGTTTTGATGCCCATCATGCGCATCAGCAGCCGCGTGATGGTGTTGAGTAACCATACCAACGGCATCATCAGAATCTGCAGGGGAGCCAGCAGGACACTGCTCGGATAGGCGACTTTTTCCGGATATAGTGCGGCAATCGTCTTTGGCAGTACTTCGGCAAAAACCAGTACCACAAACGTCAGTACCCCAGTGGCAATGGCGACGCCCGCATCGCCATACAGGCGCATACCGACAATAGTACCGAGCGCGGAGGCCAGAATATTCACCAGATTATTGCCGATGAGCACCAGGCTTATCAGACGATCCGGCTTGCGAAGTAACTTTTCAACGCGTTTTGCCTGTCGATTTCCCTGCTTGGCCCGATGACGTAGACGATAGCGATTCAGGGTCATCATTCCGGTTTCAGAACCGGAAAAATAGGCGGAAATGACCACCATGATGAGGAGCGTGACAATGAGCGTGGTGGTGGAGATGTGTTCCACGTAGGATTCCTTAAAGATTTAACTCACGAACTGCTGCAGGATACGACTGCCGAAATAGGCCAGTGTCAGAATGCCTGCGCCTGCGACGTTAAACCATACGACGCGACGTCCGCGCCAACCTTCATGGTAATGCCCCCATAACAGAACGATATAGACAAACCATGCCACGATAGAGAGAACGGCTTTATCAATGTTCTCGGTACTGAACAGGTTATGCATGTAAAACAGGCCTGTGCACAGGGTGAGTGTCAGCAGAACCACGCCAATTTGGGTGATATGAAACATTTTCCGCTCAATACTCATCAACGGCGGCATCTCATTGCTGAAAGCCAGTTTTTTGTTTTTCAGTTGGTAGTCAATCCATGCAAGCTGTAGCGCATAGAGTGCGGCGATAATCAGCGTGGCGTAAGCGAAAAGCGAAAGCCCGATATGGATCATCATGCCCGGCGTAGCTTCGAGATGGGTGATGAACTCGTTAGGCATAAACGTGGCGAAGGCCAGGTTTATCAGCGCAAAGGCGTAGACAATGGGCAGCAATAGCCAGCCTCGATTGCGGGAAGCGACAATGGTCATTACCGTACAGATCATCAGGCTCACCAGCGAGCCGACGTTCAACAGACTCAGGTTTTGTCCGCTTTCACCGCCGGGCAGAATACGCGCTTCCAGGGCGATAGCATGGCTTACCAGCGCGACAACCGCAGAGAGAATAGCCATACGCCGCCAGCCGCTGTTTTTTTGCAGCAGAGCGGGAATAATCAGCGCGAGGCTGACTGAGTAGGCGACAAGAGCAAGCAGAGCAAAAACGGGCATATAGGTGTCGACAATTGGCCAGTGATAAAGAAAAGCAGTATAGCGTTACGTGACCGCTGCTCCAACCGTTGCATAACAACAAAGGCGGCTTCATGTTATACTGCGACAAATTTCTGTTGATGTGTCGCTGTCGCGACCGACCGTTTCCACCCCAGGCGAGAGACAATGTTTGATAATTTAACCGATCGTTTGTCGCGCACGCTGCGCAATATCAGTGGCCGTGGACGCCTTACTGAAGACAACGTTAAAGAGACGCTGCGCGAAGTGCGCATGGCGCTGCTGGAGGCTGACGTAGCGCTGCCAGTAGTGCGTGAGTTTATCAATCGCGTAAAAGAGAAAGCGGTTGGTCATGAAGTTAACAAAAGCCTGACGCCGGGTCAGGAGTTCGTCAAGATTGTCCGTAACGAACTGGTTGCGGCAATGGGCGAAGAAAACCAGACCCTGAATCTGGCAGCGCAGCCACCAGCCGTGGTACTGATGGCGGGCCTGCAGGGTGCGGGTAAAACGACCAGCGTCGGTAAGCTGGGTAAATTCCTGCGCGAGAAGCACAAGAAGAAAGTGCTGGTGGTCTCCGCGGACGTGTATCGCCCGGCGGCGATCAAACAGCTGGAAACGCTGGCCGAGCAGGTTGGTGTCGACTTCTTCCCGTCAGATGTCGGTCAGAAGCCGGTCGATATCGTTAACGCCGCGCTGAAAGAAGCCAAACTCAAATTCTACGATGTGCTGCTGGTGGATACCGCCGGTCGTCTGCACGTTGATGAAGCGATGATGGACGAAATCAAACAGGTCCACGCTTCGATCAAGCCGGTAGAAACGCTGTTTGTGGTCGACGCGATGACCGGTCAGGATGCCGCGAATACGGCAAAAGCCTTTAACGAAGCGCTGCCGTTAACCGGTGTGGTGCTGACTAAAGTTGATGGTGATGCCCGTGGCGGTGCGGCGCTCTCTATTCGTCATATTACCGGTAAGCCGATTAAATTCCTCGGCGTCGGCGAGAAAACCGAAGCGCTGGAGCCGTTCCACCCGGACAGGATTGCTTCGCGTATTCTCGGCATGGGCGACGTGCTGTCGCTGATCGAAGATATCGAAAGCAAGGTTGACCGCGCGCAGGCAGAAAAATTAGCCAGCAAGCTGAAAAAAGGCGATGGCTTCGATCTCAACGATTTCCTTGAACAGCTTAATCAGATGAAAAACATGGGCGGTATGGCAAGCCTGATGGGCAAGCTGCCGGGCATGGGTCAGATCCCTGACAATGTGAAATCGCAGATGGACGATAAAGTTCTGGTGCGTATGGAAGCCATCATCAATTCGATGACGATGAAAGAACGCGCTAAGCCGGAAATTATCAAAGGTTCCCGTAAACGCCGTATCGCTGCCGGTTGCGGTATGCAGGTACAGGACGTAAACCGCCTTCTGAAACAGTTCGACGACATGCAGCGCATGATGAAGAAAATGAAGAAGGGCGGTATGGCGAAGATGATGCGTGGTATGAAGGGGATGATGCCGCCCGGCTTCCCTGGCCGCTAATCGGCCTGGCTTGTTTGCCATTTCGGCACCGGGGTGTGCTCGCCATCCTCACGTACTGCGTGTACGCTCCGGTGGCTGCGCACACACCGGCACCGAACTGACGGCACCGCCGACGGCCTTTTATAGCAGAGTTATCAACTGCTGATTGCATTTTCCCCAGAAATCAGTAAAATTTTCGGGCTTTTAATATGACACCCGGGCTCCGTTCCTCGATGGGGCCTGGGTGTTTTATTCACACAAGAGGATGTTATGGTTACTATTCGTTTAGCTCGTCACGGCGCTAAAAAGCGTCCGTTCTACCAGGTTGTTGTTACCGACAGCCGTAATGCACGCAACGGTCGCTTCATCGAGCGCGTTGGCTTCTTTAACCCAATCGCTAGCGAAAAAGAAGAAGGCACTCGCCTGGATCTGGATCGCATCGCTCACTGGGTTGGCCAGGGCGCGACTATTTCTGATCGCGTAGCTACGCTGATCAAAGCAGCAAACAAAGCAGCTTAATCTGTCACGGTGGTCATGATGAGCAAGCAACTCGCCGCACAGGCTCCTGTAGAACCCATCGTTTTGGGGAAAATGGGGTCTTCTTACGGTATCCGTGGTTGGCTCAGAGTGTTTTCTTCCACTGAAGACGCCGAAAGCATTTTTGACTATCAGCCCTGGTTTATCCAGAAGGCGGGTCAGTGGCAGCAAGTACAGCTGGAAAGCTGGAAGCACCACAATCAGGATCTGATCATCAAGCTGAAAGGCGTTGACGATCGTGATTCGGCGAATCTACTGACTAATTGCGAAATTGTCGTGGATTCCTCGCAGTTGCCAGCGCTGGAAGATGGTTCCTACTACTGGAAAGACCTTATGGGCTGCCAGGTAGTGACCACTGAAGGCTACGATCTCGGTAAAGTCGTCGATATGATGGAAACCGGTTCGAATGACGTCATCGTCATCAAGGCAAACCTGAAAGATGCGTTTGGTATCAAGGAACGTCTTGTGCCGTTCCTCGATGGGCAGGTTATCAAGAAAGTCGATCTCGCTACTCGTACTATCGAAGTAGATTGGGATCCTGGTTTTTAAACCACCGGATAAACGGTAAAAGTCGGCGTTATGGGGATTGGCTTGTGTTTATAGGTATCGTTAGCCTGTTTCCAGAAATGTTCCGCGCAATTACCGATTACGGGGTAACTGGCCGGGCAGTAAAAAATGGCCTGCTGAACATCCAGAGTTGGAGTCCTCGTGACTTTACTCATGACCGGCACCGTACCGTGGACGATCGTCCGTACGGCGGCGGACCGGGGATGTTAATGATGGTGCAACCTTTACGGGACGCCATTCATGCAGCAAAAGCTGCGGCTGGTGAAGGCGCAAAGGTGATTTATCTGTCACCTCAGGGACGCAAGCTTGATCAAGCGGGCGTTAGCGAACTGGCCACGAATCAAAAGCTGATTCTGGTATGTGGTCGCTATGAAGGAATAGATGAGCGCGTGATTCAAACCGAAATTGACGAAGAATGGTCAATCGGCGATTACGTACTCAGCGGTGGTGAGTTACCGGCAATGACGCTGATCGACTCCGTTTCCCGGTTTATTCCGGGAGTTCTGGGTCATGAAGCTTCAGCAATCGAAGATTCGTTTGCTGATGGATTGCTGGATTGCCCGCACTATACCCGACCTGAAGTGTTAGAGCAGATGGAAGTACCGGCAGTGTTACTGTCAGGAAACCACGCTGAGATACGTCGCTGGCGTTTGAAACAGTCGCTGGGCCGGACCTGGCTTAGAAGACCTGAACTTCTGGAAAACCTGGCTCTGACTGAAGAGCAAGCAAGGTTGCTGGCGGAGTTCAAAAAGGAACACGCACAACAGCAACATAAACATGATGGGCAGGCGTAAGCCCCCAATATCAGTTTACCCAGGATAAGAGATTAAATTATGAGCAACATTATTAAGCAACTTGAACAAGAACAGATGAAGCAGGACGTACCTTCCTTCCGTCCGGGTGATACTGTGGAAGTGAAAGTATGGGTTGTTGAAGGTTCCAAAAAACGTCTGCAGGCATTCGAGGGCGTGGTTATCGCTATTCGTAACCGCGGTCTGCACTCTGCATTCACTGTTCGTAAAATTTCCAACGGCGAAGGCGTTGAGCGTGTCTTCCAGACTCACTCTCCGGTAGTTGACAGCATTGCTGTTAAACGTCGTGGTGCTGTTCGTAAAGCTAAACTGTACTACCTGCGTGAGCGCACTGGTAAGTCTGCTCGTATCAAAGAGCGTCTTAACTAAGATTCGCGCAAGCGACATCCTGTTAGAAAAGGGCTGGCCGAAAGGCTGGCCCTTTTTTTATCCCGACGTTTGCTCTGTTGTTCTTTATGGCAATGGAATGACTGCGCGGCGCGCAGCCAGTTGGGGGATGATTATGGCGTCGTGATCACGACTGCAACGCGACGATTTTCAGCACGACCTTTTGATGTCTGGTTGCTGGCAATGGGATATTTCTTCCCGAGTCCCTGAGTCGTCAGGTTGGTGCGGGGAATGTTGGCACCCTGTGCCCAGGCATCGGCAACCACATTCGCGCGTTTGAGTGACAGAGCTTCGTTATAGCTGTCTTCACCGTAGTTATCAGTATGGCCGTCCAGGCGAGCATGATTTAGCCCGGTAGCTGCCAGTTTGGATGCCATTTCCTTGATCTGTTTTTCACTTTCAGGACGGAGTTTATAGTCATTTTTGTCAAACAGGATGTTATCAGACAGGCCCAGAGACCAGTCTCCGGAAGCTTCGGTAAATCCGTACGATTTCATGGCTGCAATTTGCTCTGGGGTAAATTTTCCCTGAGGTGCCTGACAGCCTGCCAGAATCAGTAAAAGCAGAAGAAACGGGGATAATAAACGTTTTAGCATGTGTGTAATTCCTTATTTAATAATAGTGCGTTCAGAACGCAAATTTTTGGCCTGATACATATTTTGATCGGCAAGTTCTTGTAATTTCTCGGCAGAGGCATGTTCCCACGTCAGCGCAAAACCGATGCTGAGTGTCATGCTTGCTAAATGACCATTATGCAGGTCAAAAGGTCGGTCAAACTCTTGTGACAGTGCCGCGCAGATCCGCTGAACCTCATATTCAGAATGAACGCTGTACAGCACCATCGCGAACTCGTCGCCGCCAAGTCTGTATGGCGAATGTCGATTACCGCCAAATTCGGACAGCCTTTTAGCGACTTCAATCAGAACCCGATCCCCCGCAGCGTGGCCCCAGGTATCATTGATAAATTTAAAATTATCACCATCAAGGAATAACAAAGCGGAGCTGCTGTGGGCGGCATCGTCATTCATCAGCGCGTTAATACTGCTACGAAAAGCGGCGCGATTTGCCAGGCCCGTCAGAGGATCATGTAGCGCGGTACGCAAAAGTTGAGCGTTCTTTGCCTGCAGCCGAAGTTGCCACTCCTCCATCTCGTCCAGCAGACTATTAAAGTCCTGGGCAAAAAGATGAAACTCTTCAATGCGTTCCTCGGAAACGCGTCGCGAAAAGTTACGGTTGGTACGTACATCATGTACCACCTCGGTTATATTTTGCAGGGCTTCCACGACGCCATTGTGTAAATAGCGGGTGAGCATTAATGCTATGCCTGATGCCAACAAAATGCACCCGGTAAGAACGGCCAGCGACAAATAGATGAAACGGCTGATAACGCTATCGCGTGCAGTCAATCGTACTTCGCCGATGACGTTGCCATTATGCAAAATAGGCTGAGTGACCGGTTGTGGGAACAGCCAGTGGCTGATCAGTCCGCTGATCTTCTCCGTGGTGTCTTGCGCGTTATAGCGCCAGGTGGCGATCACCTTCTGGTGTTTATTACGAACTTCCGCAACGGAAAATTGCCCTTGCTGGCCCAGTGCCGCCAGTGTTTCAGTTGCTGCAACACTATCAGAAAAGACTAATGCAGCTTCAAGCGTGCGGGTCATGGTAGCGGCAGTCAGATCCAGATTCTTTTGCGCATACTGTCTTAAGGCCAGCACGGAAGAAATGCTGAGCAGCAGCCAGATCAACGTCATCGTCACCAGGACGCTGATTATGCTGATACGCCGTAATGTCCGTTTAAACGTTGGGCGTGTTACAGGAGAATGGCCCTTATCCATGCTTATTATTCCGTGCAAGCATCAATACGTCAGGACTTACCCTTACGCCGCTGCGTGAAAGGGAATCCATATTTACGGAAAATCTCACATCTTCATCTTTAATTATGAGGCAAAAGGCGCTGCCAATAACGCATTCGGGATTTTGTTCTGCAATTAATAGCAATGCCTTAGTCGGATATTTATTCTTTAATTCCACCTGATAAGTAGGTGATTCTTTTCCAAAATAAAAACCGTCACATTGCGAAACTAATATTTCTTGTTCCGTACGAATGATGACGGGAAGATAGGGTAATGCCCCAGTACTGGTATCTTCCAGAACACTGGAAAAACGCGATGAAGAGAAAATACACAGTTTGGGTGGCCCGGAAAGTGCAGGCCAGCGTGTATAACTGACGATGCCGGAAACCATAGCACGTACAGATTTTGCTTCTTCTGTAACGCTTTGGGCGTACATCGGTAACCCGGTCAGGAGCAGTGCCAGTAGAAGTATGAGTCGGTAAGAATAGCTCATGAATAGTTACCTACCAGCGTTTGCCGTAAAGCGTCGAAATACATTCAAGATTGTTTAAGACAAAATAACATTATTTTCCTAAGTCGTCATTATTCCAGGGGTAAAGCTGATGGCGATTTAAGTTAAATCCTAGTTGGCTGTAAAATTTAATCCATTGTTTAGTTTAATCTTATTGAGGCAGTACCTTCGTTTGCTCCTTTTTTCCAGGCATCGTGTAACTGGTCAATATTTTCGACCGTATCACAACTTGCAGGAAAGGTTTTCCCGGCCAGACCTCTGGCGTAAACAAAATCTTGCTGGCAGATTTTGCGTTGTCCTTCGGCGTAACCCTTAAGATATTTCGTACGATCGACTTCGGGATCATTGAAGTTGTCGGCAAGAGTTTCATTATCTTTAACGGCATAGCCCGAAATGGCATCTTGTATCCCGGCGTCATACCAGTCAGTACCAGTCCAGGTGGGGGCATGGGTATAGGGATCTATCTGACATCCGCTAAGAAGGAATAGAAATAAGATGCTGATGAGTTGCTTCATTGCCTGTGCTCCCTTGTTTTTTTAAGCATAGCGGATCTGAAAATTCGTGGTGTAAATTTAAATGTACACATATAAGAGCTGTTTTTGCCTTAAAATAACGACGTGTAAATTAAAATTTACGGATTGTGGATTGAAATCTTTACCTGTTATGGTATCGTTATTTCCTCCTCGCTGAGGATCAACTATCGCAAACGAGCTAAACAGGATCACCATCATGCAAAAAGACGCGCTGAACAACGTACATATTACCGACGAACAGGTTCTGATGACCCCGGAGCAGCTGAAAGCTGAATTTCCGCTGAGCCAGGAGCAAGAAGCGCAAATCGCCCAGTCGCGTAAAACCATCTCAGATATTATCTCCGGTCGCGATCCGCGCCTGCTGGTCGTATGTGGCCCATGCTCCATTCACGATCCTGAAATGGCTATTGAGTATGCTCGTCGATTTAAAGCCCTTGCCGCAGAGGTCAGCGATAGCCTCTACCTGGTGATGCGCGTCTATTTTGAAAAACCCCGTACCACCGTTGGCTGGAAAGGGTTAATTAACGATCCTCATATGGATGGCTCTTTTGATGTTGAAGCAGGTCTGAAAATTGCGCGTCAGCTGCTGCTTGAACTGGTAAATATGGGACTGCCGCTGGCAACTGAAGCGCTGGATCCAAATAGCCCGCAATACCTGGGCGATCTGTTTAGCTGGTCCGCAATCGGAGCCCGAACCACGGAATCGCAGACACACCGCGAAATGGCTTCCGGTCTTTCCATGCCGGTCGGCTTTAAGAATGGTACTGACGGTAGTCTGGCGACCGCCATTAATGCCATGCGTGCGGCTGCGCAGTCGCACCGCTTTGTTGGTATTAATCAGGCCGGGCAGGTTGCGCTGTTGCAAACTCAGGGGAATCCGGATGGCCACGTGATCCTGCGCGGGGGTAAAGCGCCAAACTACAGCCCGGCAGATGTCGCCCAGTGCGAAAAAGAGATGGAGCAGGCGGGACTACGACCTTCTCTGATGGTAGATTGCAGTCATGGTAATTCCAATAAAGATTACCGCCGTCAGCCTGCCGTGGCTGAATCCGTAATTGCACAAATCAAAGATGGCAATCGCTCGATCATTGGTTTGATGATTGAAAGTAATATTCACGAAGGCAACCAGTCTTCTGAACAGCCGCGCAGCGAAATGAAATACGGCGTGTCCGTAACCGATGCCTGCATTAGCTGGGAAATGACGGATGCGCTGCTGCGTGAAATTAGTCAAGATTTAAACGGTCAGCTGTCGGCGCGTGTAGCATAAGAGGTTGGTTATGGTTGCTGAATTGACCGCATTACGCGATCAAATTGATGAAGTCGACAAGGCGCTGCTGGATTTACTGGCACGCCGCCTGGAGCTGGTTGCCGAAGTTGGTGAAGTAAAAAGCCGTTTTGGGTTGCCGATTTACGTGCCGGAACGGGAAGCCTCTATGCTTGCCTCTCGCCGGGCGGAAGCGGAAGCCCTTGGCGTGCCGCCGGACCTGATTGAAGATGTGCTACGCCGCGTTATGCGTGAGTCCTATTCCAGTGAGAACGACAAAGGGTTTAAAACGCTTTGTCCTTCTCTGCGGCCGGTGGTGATCGTCGGCGGCGGCGGTCAGATGGGGCGTATGTTTGAAAAAATGCTCACCCTGTCAGGTTACCAGGTGCGGATCCTGGAACAGCAGGATTGGGATCGCGCGCCGGAGATCGTCTCTGATGCTGGGATGGTGATCGTCAGTGTGCCGATCCACGTCACCGAGCAGGTGATCGCCAAACTACCGCGTCTGCCGTCTGACTGCATCCTGGTGGATCTGGCTTCAGTGAAAAATGGTCCTTTGCAGGCGATGCTGGCTGCACATGATGGTCCGGTGGTGGGGTTACACCCAATGTTTGGTCCGGACAGCGGCAGCCTGGCAAAGCAGGTCGTCGTCTGGTGTGATGGACGTCAGCCGGAAGCCTATCAGTGGTTTCTGGAACAGATTCAGGTATGGGGTGCACGACTACATAGGATCAGCGCCGTTGAACACGATCAGAACATGGCGTTTATTCAGGCATTGCGTCACTTTGCGACCTTTGCTTACGGTCTGCATTTAGCGGAAGAGAATGTTCAACTGGAGCAGTTGCTGGCGCTCTCTTCGCCGATTTACCGTCTTGAACTGGCGATGGTTGGCCGTCTGTTTGCCCAGGATCCGCAGCTCTATGCCGATATTATTATGTCGTCTGAGAGCAACCTTGCGCTGATCAAACGCTACTACCAACGTTTTGGTGAGGCGATCGGTTTACTGGAGCAGGGCGATAAGCAAGCGTTTATCGACAGTTTCCGTAAGGTGGAGCATTGGTTTGGTGATTATGCGAAACGCTTCCAGAGTGAAAGCCGTACTTTGTTACGCCAGGCGAATGACAGCCGTCCTTAATTAAGACGCAGGATGGCGGCTTCGACTTATCCGGCCTACAAAAATCGCATGAATTGTAGGCCGGATAAGCGTAGTGCCATCCGGCATTGTCAAACGTTAGCTCGGATCGACCGGCACCACGTTCTCACTCGGATAGCATCCCAGTACTTTCATCGAACGTGTAATCTCACCCAGCTCTTTCAATGCTTTTTGCATTTGGGGCGATTCCAGGTTGGCCTGGATATCAAGATAAAACATCTCTTCCCACGGATTGCCGTGAATCGGGCGTGACTCCAGTTTAGTCATAATCAGATTATGGTTACGCAGCACCAGCAATGCTTCTACCAGCGCACCGGCCTGTTGTCCTGTTGCCATCAGCAACGTGGTTTTTGCCGGAACCTGGTCGGATACATTGATTGCTTTACGTGCCAGCACCACGAAGCGGGTGATGTTTTGCGACTGGTTAGCCTCAATATGCTCGAGAACCTGCAAACCATACAGTACGCCTCCGGCTTCGCTCCCCAGGGCTGCCACATGCGGTGAGTTAGCCTGCGCAACTTTTTCCATTGCCGCAGAGGTGCTTTCAGTGTACTCAATCTTCCAGTGCGGGTAGCGATTCAGGAACTTGCTGCACTGCTGGAACGGCTGCGGATGGCTGTATACCGTTTCAATGGTCTCAAGATCCGTAGTGCCGGACACCAGTACACAGTGGTCTATCGTAATGGTCATCTCGCCAACAATAGACAGGCTGGTGTGCTGCAGTAGGTCGTAAACGTCGTTAATCCCACCGGAGCTGGTGTTTTCAATCGGAACCACAGCATAGTCAGCCTGTCCGGTTTCGACCTGATTAAAGATATCGGCAAATTTTGCGCAGCCGCTTTCAATAAATTGTTCAAAATGGCGGGCGGCGTACTGACGTGCTGCCAAATGGGAATATGATCCTTTTGGCCCCAGGAAGGCTACGCGCGCGGAATGTGGGTTAATTTTGTTCAGGTGCTGCTGGAGCAGAGCCTGTTGAGTCAGGACGGAGTCTTCGATTATGAGCTGGAACAGGCGGGTAATGTAGTGAGCATCGAGATGATGTGCTTTGCCCAACTGAATCAGACGGTCCAACAGGTCACGTTCACGGTCGATATCTCGTACCGGACGATGTGAAAGCAGTTTGGCTTTACCAACTTCTACGGCCAGTCCACGTCGCTCAGCCAGCAGGGCCAGTAATTTTTCATCCAGCGTGCTGATCTTATCGCGCAGCGCCAGCAATGGGTTTTCCGATGTCATAGTGTTGCCTTTCTTGTTATCAATAAAAAAGGCCCCCCGTTGTGGGAGGCCTTATTGTTCGTCTTCGCATTCTTTATCACACGACGAAACGCCTCCCATTCAGGGGAAGGTAAAAAAGAATGCGAAGAAGAACGGAACAAGTTTCATGTAATTTTCCTTTGGCTACGTCAGTAAAGTACCCGTACTGTTTTCACCCTGTCAACAAAAAACGCGCCCGAAGGCGCGTTGGCGATACACTCAATGTAAGGGACTACTCTTCTTCTGCTTCGACGAAGTTGGCGTCTTTGACTGAAGTTGTTGCACGACGGGCTTCGCCTTTGTGCTGCACTTTATTGAGCTGCCGTTCCAGCTTGTTGATCAAATCGTTAATTGCGGTGTACATATCCTCGTGTTTTGCGCTGGCGACCAGATGTCCGTTCGGTGTATTGATGGTGGCATCAGCAATGAAACCCTGTGGCTCCTTAGACAGAATGATATGTGGATTAATCAGATGAGTTTGCCATTTTTCAAGTTTGGCGAGACGGTCTGCGACATGCTGGCGAATTGCCGGAGTAATTTCCATTTGTTTACTGGTAATGTTCATTGTCATAAATTTTACCTCTTGTCTTTCCCGTCTTGGTGATTCCAGCATACCGTTCCCAATGTCAAAATGCGTGATGTAAATCACATTTTTTTGTCGCTTTTTGTCAAGAAAACCTTTTTGTGAGGCACCGCAGGAACAGGCGATTTTTTACTTGAGGAATACCTGAAAGCAGGCCATATTTGAAGGGATGCGTCGGAGCTAAACCGCTTCAGTTGTAGCGTTAACGGATAAAAAAACGGCAGCCCTTGGGCTGCCGTTTTGCATTCTGAGGCAAATCAGGTATTGCTGCTGTTAGCGGCAATGATTTTCGCTACTTTTTCTGCCTGCGCATTCATCTGCATCTGGCGATAAGCTTTTTCCATTAACGGCAGAGCATCACGTGTTGCCTGAGTATCAGGGTAGTCGCGCAGCATGCCTTCCACACGGTTTACCACGGCAACCCATGCACCGCGGGCAGTGTAGTATTCCGCAACAGAATATTCATACTTCGCCAGACGATCTTTCAGGAACACCAGACGTTTGGTGGCATCAGTGGTGTACTGGCTGTTCGGATAGCCACGTACCAGTTTGGAAAAGTCATTAAACGCAGCTCGGGCGTGTTGGGGATCGCGATCGCTGCGATCAACACCAAAGAATCCTTGCAGTGCGCTATCATCCAACGCCATATTGGTCAGGCCACGCATATACATGACATAATCAATGTTAGGGTGTGTCGGGTTAAGACGGATAAAACGATCGATAGCAGCCTGAGCAAGTGGCAGATCGGCGTTTTTGTAGTAGGCGTAGATGAGATCTAATTGCACCTGCTGAGAATACGGTCCAAATGGATAACGGTTATCCAACGCTTCCAATTGCGTTATTGCCTGTTTCCAGTTACCGTCCTGCAGCTTTTGCTGAGCAGTCGCGTAGATTTCATTTGGCGGATTATCGGGCACCTCTTCCTTTGAACCAGAGCAACCCGCCAAAAACAGGCTCAACGTGGCTGCTGCCACCAGATATTTCATGCGCGTCATGACGTTTTGACTTTCCTCAAAATGTAATACGGGAGATTCTCTGTTCCTGCTCCCGGTTAAGACCAGCTACAATAGCACACTATATTAAACGGCAAAGCCGTAAAACCCAACGTTAAACGAAGAAGCAGTTTATGGCACAACGAGTAGAACTCACCGCAACAGTCTCCGAAAATCAGCTCGGTCAACGCTTAGATCAGGCTTTGGCCGAATTGTTCCCTGATTATTCGCGATCGCGCATAAAAGAATGGATCCTCGACCAGCGCGTGCTGGTAAATGGCAATCTTTGCGATAAACCGAAAGAAAAAGTGTTGGGTGGAGAGCGTGTCTCCATCAATGCAGAAATTGATGAAGAGGTTCGTTTTGAACCTCAGGATATCCCACTGGATATCGTTTATGAAGATGATGATATTCTTGTCATCAACAAACCCCGTGACCTTGTAGTGCATCCGGGCGCCGGGAATCCTGATGGTACGGTATTGAATGCGTTACTGCATTACTACCCGCCAATCGCGGATGTTCCTCGTGCCGGTATCGTACACCGTCTGGATAAAGACACGACCGGATTAATGGTGGTGGCAAAAACGGTTCCGGCACAAACACGTCTGGTTGAGTCATTGCAGCTGCGCGAAATTACCCGTGAGTACGAAGCCGTAGCAATTGGTCACATGACTGCTGGCGGAACCGTTGAGGAACCGATTAGCCGTCACCCGACCAAGCGTACGCACATGGCGGTACACCCAATGGGGAAACCGGCGGTAACGCACTATCGCATTATGGAACACTTCCGTGTGCACACGCGTCTGCGGTTACGTCTGGAAACCGGACGTACGCACCAGATCCGCGTGCACATGGCACATATCACTCATCCGCTGGTGGGCGATCAGGTCTACGGCGGTCGTCCACGTCCACCGAAAGGCGCTTCTGACGAATTTATCTCCGTACTGCGTAAGTTCGACCGCCAGGCGCTACATGCGACCATGCTGCGTTTGTATCACCCGATTTCCGGTATCGAAATGGAATGGCATGCGCCGATCCCACAAGATATGGTGCAATTGATTGAAGTGATGCGCGCTGATTTCGAAGAACATAAGGATGATATTGCCTGGCTATGAGTAAGCTAATTGTTCCGCAGTGGCCGATACCGCAAGGTGTCGCGGCGTGTAGTTCTACCCGTATTGGCGGAGTCAGTATGCCGCCTTACGATTCGCTGAATCTGGGCGCCCATTGCGGCGATAACCCGGAGCATGTTGAAGAGAACCGCAAACGACTGTTTGCTGCGGGCAATCTGCCGTCAAAGCCGGTCTGGCTGGAGCAGGTCCACGGTAAGGATGTCCTGAAACTGACAGGCGGGCCTTACGCCTCCAAACGCGCAGATGCGTCGTATAGCAACACGCCGGGCACAGTGTGTGCGGTAATGACCGCTGATTGTCTGCCGGTGCTGTTTTGCAATCGCGCCGGGACGGAAGTGGCTGCGGCCCATGCGGGTTGGCGAGGATTATGCGCTGGCGTGCTGGAAGAGACGGTGGCGTGTTTTGCCGACGAACCTGAAAACATTATTGCCTGGCTAGGCCCGGCGATAGGCCCAAACGCCTTTGAAGTGGGAGCAGAAGTTCGCGAGGCATTCATGACGAAAGATCCGCAAGCGGACCTCGCATTTGTACCGCGCGGCGACAAGTATCTGGCGGATATCTACCAGCTTGCCCGTCAGCGGCTGGCAAATGTCGGCGTGGAGAACATCCACGGCGGCGACCGTTGCACCTTTAGTGAAAGTGAGACGTTCTTCTCTTATCGTCGCGACAATACCACGGGTCGTATGGCAAGTTTTATTTGGCTGATATAACCTAAAGAATCAAGACGATCCGGTACGTGTAATTTTCTTTTCACATAATTCAGGTCATTCACCTTGAATAATTGAGGGATGACCTCATTTAATCTCCAGTAGCAATTTTGACCTGTTATGGGAGGAGTTATGCGTCTGGATCGTCTTACCAATAAATTCCAGCTTGCTCTTGCCGATGCCCAGTCACTCGCATTGGGGCACGACAATCAATTCATCGAACCACTTCATCTAATGAGCGCCTTGCTGAATCAGGAAGGGGGATCGGTACGTCCTTTATTAACGTCTGCTGGCATTAATGCTGGCCAGTTACGTACAGCCATTGACCAGGCGTTGAGCCGCTTGCCGCAGGTAGAAGGTACCGGCGGTGATGTGCAGCCTTCTCAGGAACTGGTGCGTGTACTGAATCTTTGCGACAAGCTGGCGCAAAAACGTGGGGACAACTTTATTTCGTCAGAACTGTTCGTTCTGGCGGTGCTTGAGTCACGCGGTACGCTGACCGACTTATTAAAATCAGCAGGGGCGACGACCGCCAATATCACTCAGGCAATTGAACAAATGCGTGGAGGTGAAAGCGTGAATGACCAGGGGGCTGAAGACCAACGTCAGGCCTTGAAAAAATACACCGTCGATCTGACTGAACGTGCTGAACAGGGCAAACTCGATCCAGTTATCGGCCGTGATGAAGAAATTCGCCGTACCATTCAGGTGCTGCAACGTCGTACTAAAAATAACCCAGTGTTAATCGGTGAACCCGGTGTCGGTAAAACAGCCATTGTTGAAGGGCTGGCCCAACGCATCATCAATGGTGAAGTGCCGGAGGGCTTAAAAGGCCGTCGTGTACTGGCGCTGGATATGGGCGCGCTGGTGGCTGGGGCCAAATATCGCGGTGAGTTTGAAGAACGCTTAAAAGGTGTGCTGAACGATCTCTCGAAACAGGAAGGCAACGTCATTCTGTTTATCGACGAATTGCATACCATGGTTGGGGCGGGTAAAGCCGATGGCGCGATGGACGCCGGGAACATGCTGAAACCAGCGCTGGCTCGCGGGGAACTGCACTGCGTAGGCGCCACAACGCTTGATGAATATCGCCAGTACATCGAAAAAGATGCGGCGCTGGAACGTCGTTTCCAGAAAGTGTTTGTGGCTGAACCTTCAGTGGAAGACACCATCGCAATCTTGCGTGGCCTGAAAGAACGTTATGAGCTGCACCATCATGTGCAGATTACTGACCCGGCGATTGTTGCGGCAGCTACGTTGTCTCATCGTTATATTGCCGATCGTCAGTTACCGGATAAAGCTATCGACCTTATTGACGAAGCGGCATCCAGCATTCGTATGCAGATTGACTCCAAGCCGGAGGAACTCGACAGACTCGACCGCCGTATTATCCAGCTCAAACTGGAACAGCAGGCATTAATGAAAGAGTCTGATGAGGCAAGTAAAAAACGTCTCGATATGCTCAACGAAGAGCTGGACGACAAAGAGCGCCAGTATTCTGAGTTAGAGGAAGAGTGGAAAGCTGAAAAAGCCTCCCTCTCGGGAACGCAAACTATCAAGGCTGAGCTGGAGCAGGCAAAAATCGCCATCGAACAGGCGCGCCGTGTTGGCGACCTGGCGCGGATGTCTGAACTGCAGTACGGCAAAATTCCTGAACTGGAAAAACAGCTGGAAGCAGCCACCCAGTCTGAAGGCAAAACCATGCGTCTGCTGCGTAATAAAGTCACGGATGCAGAAATTGCTGAGGTGCTGGCGCGCTGGACCGGGATCCCGGTTGCTCGCATGCTGGAAGGCGAACGGGAAAAACTGTTGCGTATGGAACAGGAGCTGCACAGCCGTGTGATTGGTCAGAACGAAGCGGTGGAAGCCGTTTCTAACGCCATCCGTCGTAGCCGCGCGGGCTTGTCCGATCCGAATCGTCCGATTGGTTCATTCTTGTTCCTTGGTCCAACCGGGGTCGGTAAAACCGAACTGTGCAAAGCGCTGGCAAACTTTATGTTCGACAGTGACGACGCAATGGTGCGTATCGATATGTCCGAGTTTATGGAGAAACACTCGGTGTCTCGCTTGGTTGGGGCACCTCCGGGATATGTCGGTTATGAAGAAGGTGGGTATCTGACGGAAGCAGTACGTCGTCGTCCTTACTCTGTCATCCTGCTGGATGAAGTGGAAAAAGCGCACCCGGATGTGTTCAACATTCTGCTGCAGGTGCTTGACGATGGTCGTCTGACTGACGGACAGGGAAGAACGGTCGACTTCCGTAATACGGTTGTCATCATGACCTCAAACCTGGGGTCCGATCTAATCCAGGAACGCTTTGGTGAGCTGGATTACGGCCACATGAAAGATATGGTGCTGGGCGTCGTGAGCCATAACTTCCGACCGGAATTCATCAACCGTATAGATGAGGTTGTTGTATTCCATCCGTTGGGTGAGCAGCACATTGCTTCTATTGCTCAGATTCAGCTGCAGCGTCTGTACAAACGTCTGGAAGAACGTGGCTATGAAATCCATATTTCTGACGAGGCGCTTAAACTGCTGAGTGCGAATGGTTACGATCCGGTATATGGCGCACGTCCATTGAAACGTGCTATCCAGCAGCAGATCGAAAACCCGCTGGCGCAGCAAATTCTGTCTGGTGAACTGATTCCGGGCAAAACGATTCGTCTGGAAGTGAATGACGATCGCATCGTGGCAGTGCAGTAAGTCACAAAACAACAATAAACGGGCCCTGCGGGGCTCGTTTTTGTTTAAAATTCAGGCGAAAATAGACGTATTGATTGAAAAGTAATCGCTTGATAAGTTTTTTATATTTTTAACTTGTCAGCCTGAAATAACTCCCTATAATGCGCCTCCACTGACACGGAACAACGG
>ERZ1036412.32-NODE-32-length-191023-cov-10.951657_pt1 | contig 191023 bp, 186 predicted proteins | sample MGYA00514218_ERZ1036412 | MGnify/ENA primary metagenome ERZ1036412 (study PRJEB33795, sample SAMN09464944) | human gut metagenome | host: Homo sapiens | place: USA: Stanford, California | collected 2016-11 | study: EMG produced TPA metagenomics assembly of the...
CTATACGTCCGGGCAGGTCTGGTGCTCTGACGGCGGAACCGGGACGTTATAACGAATGATTGCACGAAATGACTAACAATACCCTTCTTCCCAGACACCTAGGAGATTAAATGGCTGACTTAAATGAACGCGTTGAAATCCTTGAGAGAAATCTTGACGATCTGAGACTCGACCTTCACGCTTCGAAGATTGCTATTAGCGTTTTATCTACTGTGATAAACAGCATGAGTGCTGAACCTGGAGTACTTGAAAGATCTTATGATCAAGCCAAAAGTTCTGGTCCTCTTGTAAAATTCAATCACCCGGTAGAGGAAGGTTATGAGGATAAACTTACGGCGAGAATATTAAATATACTCTCGGCTACCTAAAACAAGCTTAACTAATCCAAAACTACCCAAGAGGATAAGCGGAATATCCTCTAAAGGTGAACGCATTCTGGACTTCCCATGCCGGGAACAAATCGGCTATAGCGATGGGGTTCAGATATGCGCAATAATTCCCTCAATGAAAAATCTCAGCGCAATAGTTACGTATGCACTGTCTGCTCATGGCACAGAGTGGACTGTCAGTTTAGGTTTTGCTCTGTAACGTAAGAGTACCTGCTCAGGTGAGAGCTAATACATGTACGGTACATGACTTGAAAACGACATATTTAGCATAGCTTCCTAATTAATAAAGAAGCATGTTTTTCAGTAGTGCCACACCCGCCGTAGCTGTAAAAAAATACTGTGGAAATGATAATTATTTCCACTTATTATTATTTATTTGGGAGAGGACAATACTATGAATAACAAGGTTTTAGGTGTGGCCATTATTGCTACTTTGTCTGCAGGTTTAGCTTTTAGTACTCATGCAAGTGAAACCGTAAGCAAAACTGAGGCTAAGACGTTGGTGAACGAAAATAACAAATTCAGATTAGTGTATGATATTGATAGTAATGGAAAAGTTATTAATATCAGATTTCCAGATGGAGTAGTTGATGCTGATACCAAGCAAAAACTTACCAAGGAAATGGGAAACTGGACATTCGAAGCCGGAAGCCCAAAGACCGATGTTACATCTATGGTTACTTTAAAAAAATCATAGAACAATCTTCTTAAAAAAGGCGGCCATAGCTGACCGCCTGATCAATTAAATATTGAACAGTTGTTTGTTCATTTTCTCCATCATTCTTTCATTAATTAACGCTCCAGTCACCGTCATAAGAAGCGCAAACACAGCGATGCCAAGAGGTGTAACGGTCAGGAAACTAAATGTGAAAGCAACAGCCATAGAGGCTGCTTTCCCAACCGCCATGCTCTCGATTTTCAACATCGCGTCTTTCCATTCCCCGGTTCGGATACCTTTAGCAATTGCATTAGCTAGCTGAGAATAGTCAATAACCTGACTGGTAATGCCAAAGGCCTTGCTAAACTTCTGAAGATTTTTAGCCAGGGCATCTTTATTAACTGACTCGATAGCTTTTGCGATAGCTTCACGATCCTGCACGCTGAATTTACTGTTGATGGCGCTCTTATGTTTTTCGAAAGCGGCCAGCGCTTCATTGACGTTTCGAAGTTTTTTCCCCTTGGCTGATTCTGCCAGTTCTTTTGCAAGGGACGCGTTTTTCGCACCTAGCTTTTCAGTTACGTCACCATAAAAATCGCTGACGAGTTTCACAGAATCAACAACCCGAGATTGTTCTTCTTCAGCTTGCTTTTTCTTCTCGGCGTCCCGGTTAAGGATCTGGTTCGCGGTATTTAAAGCATTCTGCGCGGCAGATTTGTCGGACTTTTTACGCTCAACATCTCTTTTTTTCTGATTCTCCTGTGTGCGGTACCAGACAGGGTCAGTCGGATCAAAGATTTCCAGTTCATAAAAAAGATCCAGTTCCTTTTCCGCACGCTGCAGGGCGACTGTTGCCTCATTGAGGCGTTTCTGGTTTTTAGTTACTTCTGCTTGCGCCTTGTTGAAATTATCAACGGCAAGATTCAGTGCTTGCTGAGAGATCTGTAGAGGAGACGGGCCCGGAGTTGGTGCTGTCCCGGTACCGGAGGAGCCGTTACCACCACCGTTGTTATTCCCACCATTACCGTTGTTGCCACCCCATGGTACGCCGCTGTCTTTACCGGGTTCGAGTGCATGCACACCATCAAAAGTCGCAGTGATACCATTACCCAGATCAACTGTCATGGAACCGCCATGGCCAACATTTGCACCATTGCCAGATCCATTTATACCGCCGCTTGGCAGGCGCCCACCAGGTCCATTTCCTGTTGGACCTCCTTTGCCAGAAGTACCATTTACACCACCAGTCGGTCCACGACCACCACCACCAAAAGCATTGTTGTGCGCGTTATCGCCACCATTTCCAGACATAAAAATTCCTCTTTGACGTTTAAAAAACAAAATTTGCAAATGACTGTATAAACATACAGTTCGTGGATTATTGCTTAACGTCAGAATTACAGTCAATTACGAATGCTTATCATTTTTGGTAGGTGCGATGTAAAAAGACCTCCAGTCTAGAAAGGATTAAACACTTATTTATTAATATGTTAGGATGATTTTTTTGAAACAGGTGACTGAATGGCAGAAAAATGATTTTTAACAAAATGTGCTGCTAAATTGTTGCAATCAGAAAATGATGGGGAGATAATGCTGTATGTTTATACAGTATGATAAGGAAGGGTTATGAAGATAGAGGTAACCGTTGATAATCAAAAAAAACTGGCCAAAAAATCAGTATGTAAGCTGAGACAGAACGTTATTTGTAGTTCTTTTACCTCCGTTCGTTATCTGAGTAGTTGTAGTGCAAATCCTTCAGGAAGCGGTGAGGCGCCAGAGGCTTGTTCTACCAGGCCACAGTGATGAATAAATGGACAGGCATTTGAAAGGGGATTTGCAGTGGTAATGATCAACAATGTTTCGCAAAAAGGTTACGTAGTCATCCGATGCCATGATGGTGTCATCGTGGCCAGACTGCCTTCATTTCCGGATTGTACCCGGGCTCTTATGTACCGGCGCGGAGATGTTGCTTCGTTTGTACCGCTTCAGGACGATGAGATTATTGGTACACCAACCCTCTTTACAGAAATGCTAAAAAGAGCGGGTTATCGTGTCACGCAAAATTCTGATAGACTCTCGTCATAGGCCTGAACAACCTATACCTGCTGCGCCACTGGAGATAAACCATGGCGCAAAATCAAATCCAAAATACCCATTCACTGACGTTAACCAACGCCAGCGATTTTCTTTTTGCCGCATCCAGAGGTGCGTTATGAAGAAAAGCTGGTTTCAACATACTCAACTCACCACTGAGCAGGCTGACGAACTGGAAGCCCGCTATAGCGCAAAGCAGATTAAGACAGAGCGTAGTCTGGATAATGACTTCATTCACTGGACGATAAGCGCGTTCTTGCCGGAAGCATCTAAGCCTCCTCGCCAGGACAGAACCTGGCAACAGCGGATCTGGAGGTGAATGTGAAAGTCTACGATATCACCCCAATGGGCAAGCCCCGAATGACGCGCGCTGACAAATGGAAAAAGCGTCCTGAGGTTCTGCGTTACCGGGCTTTCTGTGATGAAGTTCGTCTGCAGGGTGTTGAACTGCCGGAAAGCGGTTCGCATGTCACCTTCATGCTTCCGATGCCAGCGAGCTGGAGCAAAAAGAAACGGGCTGAGTTCAACGGGAAACCACACCAGGCTAAACCTGATTTCGACAACATGATGAAAGCCCTGATGGATGCCATTTACGAAGATGACGCTCACATCTGGGATTCACGCGTCACTAAATTATGGGGGGAGAAGGGACAAATAATTATCGGGGAGATAGCAGAATGAGGGCGCTGCTAAAACCCGTGGTTGCGCGTGAGCTTGGAATTGTGCTGCTCAAGCCGGGCAGCGAGCTGATGCCATTATTCAGCTGTGAGCGTGTGCTGGTGGAAAGCCAGCCGGCAGGCATGGAACGGTTGCCTACCGGCCATGTTCCTGACGTTCGCCAGCCGCTTGCCAGTGACGACTCCCTGTGGCCCTTCTTCCTGGATGAAAAGGTTATAAAGGCTGCAGGTGGGTTTGGTGGTCTTGATTACTGGCTTATGCGTTATGGCGGTAACTGCTGCCAGTGGCCACACAGTGATTACCATTATCATGAGTTAACCATCCTGCATCATGAACCCGGATCGGTTCTTCTGTGTGGGCATTGTGATAACCATTTGCGTGACCACTACAGCGAGCAACTTGCAGAACTGGCGAGACGTAATGTTATTAACTGGATTATCAACAGCATCATGGTGGCGCTTAATCAGGATCCGTCTAGAGAACTGTCGTTGGCGGAGCTTTGCTGGTGGGCGGTACGTATGGGAGTTACCGGCGCAATTTCCGAATCAGTAGCCGGACGGGCGCTTCGTATTCCTTCAGAAGAGCATCAGTCAGTCATGCGTGAATGCGATATCGAACCGGGTGTGACCGCCGCGAGCATCATTGCAGCTAAAGCCAGCACAGTAAACGTGAAAATGCCACCAGCGCAGGTACCAGCGGTTAAGCCCGTTGTTGGTGTTCTGGTCGATCCTGAATCCCCGCAAACTTATATGAAACGTCCAAAGCGGATCCGCTGGAAGGCTCCCAGATATCTGGCATGGATTAAAACTCAACCCTGCGAATGTTGTAGGCGACCGGCAGATGATCCGCATCACCTGATTGGCCATGGACAGGGGGGGATGGGAACAAAGGCGCACGACTTGTTTGTTATACCACTGTGCAGAGAACATCACGATGAGTTGCATGCTGATCCTGTGGCATTTGAAGCGAAGTATGGTGACCAGTTGATGCTTGTTTTTCGGGTTATAGATCGTGCGCTGGCAATCGGCGTACTGGCATGAATAGAGGAGATAACATGCGAGATATTCAGATGGCTTTAAAACGATGGGGCGGTTGGGCCGCTAGTGATAGTTCAGGAGTGAACTATTCTCCGGTAGCAGCAGGATTCAAGGGGCTGTTGCCCCAGACATGCAAAACCAGATTGTCTTGCAGTGATAACGATGGGTTAATTATTAATTGCGCAATGACCAGACTTAAGAAACATGATCCTCTTTTGTGTGTGATGCTTGAATGGTATTACGTCCATTGTATTCCCGTTCGTGTTATGGGGAAAAAGTTGGGAATTTCCCATACGCAAGTATTAAAGCGACTGCAGGCTGCTGAGGGTTTTATTGAAGGTTGCTTGGCGATGGTGGATGTAACTCTGGAGATGGATATAGAATGCCCGAGAAAAAAATACTGGCACATATAAAGCAAAAAGGGTTGTGGAATTCCAAAAAGCTATTTAGTCTGTTAAGTATTGTTATTTCGCACCGCAATTTGTAATAACATCTGCTTGAATTTGCAGTGTTTTCCAGATGATACTATGATTCCTAGCCCCTGCTTTCAAGCTGGGGCCAGCAGGATGCGGCAAACTAACAGATTAGATGAAAAGAAGTATAGTCACTATCAGCGTGCAGCATGAGCTCTTAAGACCTGTCAGCCAGTCGTTTAGATAGATTTTCGGATACATATGAAACTCTCCCTGTTTTTAAATTCTCTTTTATGATTCCAGAAGTCAGGGTGAGCTACAAGTCATGAGAGATACACGTTCGCTGCAGATGGGCCTCGTAGACCATTTATTCGACAAAACTCAACGCGCAATCCGGGAAGGAGTACTTCTGAGTCACGGAGATTTAGAGCTGAAATGTGAAGCTGAACATCTATGCGACCATCGGAGGGGGAGATTAGACCTTTACCGCTTTTGCAGTCAAAGGCTGTGACAATTCCTGTCATTTTACGAGACAAAAAAATTCCTTAAAGCTAATAACGAGTTGCACTATACACATGCCCGTAGATAATGCCAGAAATATTTTCCGGCCATTGTGAGCTCTGGATGGCTAAAATAAACATTGATTATTACATACGCCCATGCGTTAATGATTGCGTCGGTTTGAAGAACAGACAAAATACAAAGTAGTTTACTAAAGCAGTTCTCATTTCAGGTGTTGTATATTTATCCCTTCTTTGAGTCTCTCCACTAAGCGCTAAGTAGTTTCTGTAATAAAACCATGTTCGCCGGAAGGCCAAATTAAGGAATAAAAATGTCTAATAAAATGACTGGTTTAGTCAAATGGTTTAATGCTGATAAGGGATTCGGTTTTATCTCTCCTGCTGATGGTAGTAAAGATGTGTTTGTACATTTTTCTGCTATCCAGAGCGATAATTTCCGCACCTTGTTCGAAGGTCAAAAAGTTTCATTCTCCATTGAGAATGGTGCTAAGGGTCCGGTTGCTGGCAATGTAGCGATCACAGAGTAAAATCCTTTTTGTCTGTATGCGATAACGATGACGGCTAAAGCCTGAGTAGACATACTGACAGAAGTAAAGGATGTATTGTTGGATCAGTAGAGTTAAAATTTTACTGATCTGGCATTAAAGGCAACGGTGAGCATATTTCATCTCAATCTTGAATGAGAAAGTATACTGACCATTGTCGTTGAGCGTAGATTCACTGCACGAAAAGTCTAACGGTCAGAGACTGACTACTTGATTTACACGATAAAGTACGCAAGGGGATGGTTTTCCCAAATATCACAATAATTGCTATTCATTGAATATGAAAATACAAAACCCGCAGCCAGCGGGTTTTTTATTATCTGTAACTTGAATAATCTTAAAATACAGATGTAGTGATTCTGTGCGAGAAACGGTATCTCAAACAGATTCAGGCTGCTTCTTTTTGATTCGTCTGGAATACTTTATTGCAATGAGGACAGATTAAAAGGGAACCTTTTTGTACTCTTGAAAAACTGTGTTCAGATTGCTGGGTACAGTTTGGGCAGGTGCATTTGACAAGATAGTTACGGCGTGATTTAGAGTCTTTACGTTCTGACATAGGCTTTTCCTTGATGGATGGACTTCAACTTTACCTTAATTTGCCCAGGAAATCTTAATTTTATGAAAAGATGGGGAGCTGATAAAAATATCGGTGACTGAATTGATATAGCCATTAGTAAGATAACGCACATAGATTGATTGTAATGAGTCACCGAGAAGATAGTAGTTTGCGGTGAATAGCACTAAGAAAAAGTCTCGTAAAGAACCTGAGTATGAGAATGCCCCTATCTGAGAAAACGGACAGTGACCTAATGGGACGTCTCACCCTTGTCCGTTGTGTTTTCTTGCACAAACAGCATATGAGTCTTCCTTTACAATATGATTTTTAGTTATTGGGGGGATATATGAAGGAAGGGTATTACTGGATTCAGCATGTCGGTGTTGTACAGGTAGCGTACTACACGAATGACACTGTTGATGATCTGGAATCGGGTAAAACAATTACAGGTGTCTGGCATCTGACGAGAGGTGATGACATTTGCCATAACGGTGAAGCAGAGGTGTTAGAAGGTCCTCTCACCCCACCTATGTAAACAATCCTACTTACTTTGAGGCTGCCGCATGGCGGCCTTTTTCATTTCAGGCTCACGGGTATCACTCACTACGTGCTTTGTTGATAAATCCAGCCCGTGAAGCCTGACCCTCCTTAATCAAACACAGCGCCATCCGAAAAATCGGAGGTAGGGCTATGACCAGAATGAGCACCATTTACAGCAGACTTTCATATGGAACAGGAACCACGCTGACCGGCTGTGGCGTATCAGCGAAGGCATATGCTGAAACAGCTAAAACAGCAAAAGAGGTGTCCTGGATGTTGGCCGACAGAATTGCAGGATTAAGCCTTAGCGACTGGGCAATTATTGTCGGTATCGCATGCACAGTTATCACCTGTGCAGTGAACTGGTATTTCCGCTGGAAAGAACGGGAGGATCGGCGCAATGGCTATACCACCAAAGCTGAAGAATAAACTGAGCGCAGCGGTCGTTGGTTTGATTCTTGCTGGGGTTTCCGCGCCCGTGATTCTCGATCAGTTTTTGGATGAGAAAGAGGGTAACAGTCTGACGGCGTATCGCGATGGCGGAGGGTTTTGGACGATTTGCCGTGGCGCCACGATGGTTGATGGTAAGCCAGTAGTTCAGGGCATGAAGCTGTCTGCTGAGAAATGCGCCCAGGTGAACGCCATAGAGCGCGACAAAGCGCTGGCGTGGGTTGAGCGAAATATCAAAGTACCGCTGACCGAACCACAGAAAGCCGGGATCGCGTCTTTCTGCCCATATAACATCGGCCCCGGAAAATGTTTCCCATCTACGTTCTATAAGCGAATAAATGCTGGTGACCGTAGAGGTGCCTGTGAAGCGATCCGCTGGTGGATTAAAGACGGCGGCCGCGATTGTCGCCTGACCAAAGGCCAGAAAAATGGCTGCTATGGTCAGGTAGAACGGCGCGACCAGGAAAGCGCGCTGACGTGCTGGGGGATAGACTAGTGAGTCTGCGCTATCAGTTCATTGTTATTTCGCTGCTGGTGGCCGTCGCATTCATCGCAGGTAGTGTATGGAGCAGCCGCGGTTGGGAAAAGAAGTGGGCCGAGCGTGACAGCATGGAATCATCGCAAACAGCGAATGCACAGACCGCAGCCCGCATGATTGAACAAGGGCGCATAATTGCCCGTGATGAGGCTGTAAAAGATGCACAAGCACAAGCCGCTAAATCTGCTGCCACTTCTGCTGGCCTGTCTGCCACTGTTAGCCAGTTGCGCACCGAAGCAACAAAGCTTGCCACCCGCCTGGACGCCGCAAAGCACACCGCAAATCTTGCCGTTGCCGTCAGAAGCAAAACAGCCGGAGCCGACGCCTCTGTGCTTGCCGACATGCTCGGAAGCCTTGCAGAAGAAGCTCGATACTATGCTGAGCGCGCTGATGAAAACTACCGGGCAGGAATGACATGTGAGCGGATTTATGAGTCCGTAAAAATACAAACAATGAACCGTAGAGAAAAATAATAGATCTATAAATTAAGAAGTTGACGGTTTTCGTGGATAACTTTGTAAATTTTTACTATGAGGGAAATACGACTCTTCCTTGAGTCAAAATCCCTGACAACTTAGGGTGATAGATAAAGGTCTTACGCAGCATGACATAACTTTCGATTTAAGCTATTTAAATTAATTTTTATGGTCAAACCCGCTGAGATTTACTTACAAAACTAAACCTTGCTATGTCTGGTTAATCATGCGTTAATGTATGTCTGGTTTGTAACAAATTTATCTGAAGCAGTCGCTGTAATAATTTTACTCCTTGTTCCTGTTGAGATTTCCTTGTTAGCTTTTCTCTCTGATAATTTTTTTTCGGACCATTCTGCCCAAGGGCTTACTCAATAAAGGTAATGTTTATGTCTAATAAAATGACTGGTTTAGTTAAATGGTTTAATCCTGAAAAAGGTTTTGGTTTTATCACTCCAAAAGATGGTAGTAAAGATGTGTTTGTTCACTTCTCTGCTATCCAGAGTCATGATTTCAAGACGCTGAATGAGAATCAGGAAGTTGAATTTAGTGTTGAACAGGGACCTAAAGGTCCCACGGCAGTTAATGTCGTGGCTGTATAAGGTAACTGTTATTACTAATAATATTCACTTCAGATGCCCGTGTTGCCACGGATCTCAGTACCGAACGTCAAATTTTGATGTTACTGAAAAAAATCCTTTCGGAGCAAAATGTATTTTTTGCAAATCAACAATGATTACATTTGATAATATTGCACTGTACATTCGTTCTGGTCAGACTTCGTTAGATTTCAGAAAATAAATTTCAGGCTCCTTATGGAGCCTTTTTTGTATGCTTAACAGCTCATTTATGTAAGAGCCATCACGGTATAATTATGAAAAAAGTAATTGTTTTTTTTAACTCGGAACCGGCAGTAGTTGTATCTGTAATGAAGGGTATTACGACGATAATGCGTGAGTATCCCAATGGAGAAAAAGCTCATCTATCCGTGATGTCTGCGGGATTTCCATCTCTGACTGGAGACCATAAAATAGTTTATGTGGCTTCTGATCGTGATGTGACTTCCGAAGAGATTCTCGAGGCTGCATCGAAGCTTTTGAAATGAGACCTGGTTGTTTCGTGATCGACCCAGGTTTTAGTACAGTGGTTTGTGGGTTTGCGAGCTCTATTGCATAAAAATTATACTGCAACCTCTTGATAATTGAGTATTTCCATTCTATCTTTTAAACATGTCAGCGCTTATAAAATTGCTCCAGGGCAATGTACCATGCCTGGCGTTGATACGTTAGAGATCAAGAGAGGTAAACAATGAACATCGAAGAATTAAAAAGAAAAACTGAAACAGATATTTCTGAATTTATCACCAAAAAAATTATGGAACTCAAAAAAAAGACAGGAAAAGAAGTTTCCGACATCCAGTTTACTGCTCGTGAAAAAATGACTGGGCTTGAAAGCTATGATATTAAAATTACTTTAATCTAATTGTTAAAAGACTCAATTTGAGTGAAAAAGCATTATCTTAAAAGGTAATGCTTTTTTATTTCTGTCATAAAACTTTGAACGTTGTCAAAGCCTTCACTTCTAATTATAGATTTTCTGGTTACCTTTTAACGTGTCCTCCCGGCGGGGCGGCAGCGGCGCGGGATTTGGAGCATTTTTGATTTTTCACGCAACCATGTCAGCATTTGATGCTTATGACGGTAACACTATCCCCGAATACACTGGGTTGGTTGTATTCTCTGATCCAGAAGAACACAGTGTGCTTCAACTTGACTGAGCATGCATTACAGCAGGCATTCACTGAGCGCTTGCTGTAATGTTAAACATTAAAATTTGTATTTATTTCTTATCGTTACAATCAGGGATCATCCTCAAAAGAGTGTTATCTTTCTGGACGTAGTGATGAAATAACGCTGCACCAGCATGCGCTGCGATTAAAAAATATCCGATGTTTGCCAGTGTTTCGTGAATATCTTTGATAAGTGATTTTGCTTCCTCGTCAGGAGTAACGAACGATACAACGTTAAAACCTAAGAAACTCCAGTCCTTTCCACCGTAAGCCATAATTGCAATACCTAATAATGGTAGAGCCAAAAAAGAAATGTACAGCAGGATATGCATTATTTTAGCCGCCATCATCTGCCAGGCTGGTGAGGGGGGAATGATGGCTGGGTCATGATACTTATGTTTAATAATTAATCGTATTATCATTAAAAACCAGACAAACACCCCAACATTATAATGTGTTTCTTTCATGAGAAGGTAGGTGTTGCTGCCTTTGGGAAACCAGCCACGAAGCTCCATAGCTGCATAGGTTATCGCTATTAATATCAGGGTTAGCCAGTGTAAGCGAATCTGAAGTTTTGAGAATTTGACCATTATTCTTGCCTCAAACAGTGTGTTACATCGAAAATAAAGCATGAAACTTAACAAATCCTTATTTTCGTTGAGAGATTAAGAATCTGTTATTCCATTGACCGTATGTGAATGTTTTGATAATCATTCTCATTTTTTTGGGGCTTTTCTGGTAATCCTGGTTGTTACGGGGCGGCGACCGTGCATATTCTCGCTATTTATGAATATTCTCCGCTATTTGCCGTTTCCGTTTATCTATCCGAGTACAACACAATTTGTTTCTAACAAACAGGACGATGACGATGCCACCACGCGCTAAACGCCCATGCCGACACAAGGGATGTGCGGCAATCACCAACGATGCCAGCGGGTATTGTGAACAACACATGCAGCAGCATGCCGGTGATGGCTGGCGTAACTACCAGGCAGGAAAGAGCAGGCAGGATCGAGGGTACGGTCGGTCCTGGGAAATCATACGGGCGCGTATCCTACAGCGTGATCAATACCTGTGTCAGAATCATCGCCGGCAGAAGATAGCGAAGAAAGCGACCAGCGTTGACCACATCATCCCAAAAGCTCATGGCGGTACTGATGACGATTCCAATCTTGAGTCGTTGTGCTGGGAATGCCACAGAGCGAAGACGGCAAGAGAGCGTATCCGATGAGTTATACCCATTGCACATACTGTGGTTCACGGCTTCATACATACGCGAACTGCCCTAAAACATGGAGTGGTTCCTCCCGCCGCGCCAACCTGCGCTGCAGCTATTGTGGGCAGTCAGGGCATAATTCTAATGCCTGTCCGCACAATGCGAGCAGCGGTCGTCGGCGCAACCTGAATGATGATTTCCATCTTGATTGATGCCCACACAGGCCAGGGGGAGGGGGGATCAAATCCCTGACCCCTTTCGCCTTTCAGGACTGCCCGCTTCCTCGTATTTTTATACCCGCGAAAAATGAAATTTAACCAGGAGTGTCACTTATGGCTGGAACGGCGGGGCGTTCCGGGCGTCGCCCCAAGCCAACGGCGCGCAAGGAGCTGGCAGGGAACCCCGGCAAACGAGCCCTGAATAAAGAGGAACCTGTATTCACACCGATTAAAGGCGTGGCACCACCTGACTGGTTTTCTGAGGATGAAGGTCTGCCAATGGCGGCCGTCATGTGGGAACTGACCACGAAAGAATTATGTGGACAGGGATTACTGTGTGTTACCGATCTTGCCGTACTTGAGCGCTGGTGTGTTGCATATGAGTTCTGGCGCAGGGCGGTTAAAAATATCGCCAGAGAAGGGCTGACTATCACTGGTGCTATGGGGGGGAAGATAAAAAACCCTGAGCTAACCGCAAAGAAAGAGCAGGAATCGGAGATGAGCTCTACCGGCTCCATGCTTGGCCTTGATCCCAGCAGTCGACAACGCCTAATCGGCCTTGCCGGACAGAAGAAAACCTCTAACCCATTCCTGAAGATGATCAACTCATGAGCCGGAAATCGTACCCCAACGTAAACGCCGCGAATCAATACGCCCGCAACGTTGTGCGGGGGAAAATCCCGGCGTGCCAGTTTGTCATTCAGGCTTGCCAGCGTCATATCGATGACATGGCGTCTGAAAAGAGTAAGAAATTTCGTTACCGCTTCGATAAAGACATGGCAGAAAAGGCTGCGAAATTTATCCAGTTATTGCCACATACAAAAGGCGAGTGGGCATTTAAGCGGATGCCGATCACCCTGGAGGCATGGCAACTGTTTATTGTGTGCTGCGCCTTTGGCTGGGTCCAGAAAGGCTCAAAGCTTCGTCGCTTTCGCGAGGTTTACACGGAGATACCGCGTAAAAACGGGAAATCAGCTATTTCGGCGGGTGTGGCACTGTACTGTTTTACCTGTGATAACGAGTTTGGCGCTGAAGTATATTCCGGGGCCACAACTGAAAAACAGGCGTGGGAAGTATTCAGACCAGCTCGTCTGATGTGTAAGCGCACTCCGCTGCTGGTGGAAGCGTTCGGGATTGAAGTTAATGCGTCCAACCTGAACCGGCCAGAAGATGGCGCGCGTTTTGAGCCGCTGATTGGTAACCCTGGGGACGGCGCTTCACCGCACTGTGCGATTGTTGACGAGTATCACGAACATCCCACAGATTCGCTCTACACCACTATGCTGACGGGTATGGGGGCGCGGCGACAACCACTAATGTGGGCGATCACGACGGCGGGTTACAACATTGAGGGTCCATGCTACGACAAACGGCGTGAAGTGATTGAGATGCTGAACGGCACAGTACCGAATGAGGAATTGTTCGGCGTGATATACACCGTCGACGAGGGGGATGACTGGACCGATCCTAAAGTGCTGGAAAAAGCTAACCCGAATATGGGCGTGTCGGTCTATCGTGACTTTCTCCTCAGCCAGCAACAGAGAGCTATTAATAACGCCCGTCAGGCTGGTGTATTTAAAACTAAACACCTCAACATCTGGGTTGCAGCCCGTGCCGCTTTCTACAACCTGGTTTCCTGGCAGAACTGTGAGGATAAGACACTTACGCTGGAGCAATTCGAAGGACAGCCATGTGTTCTGTCTTTCGACCTGGCGCGCAAGCTGGATATGAACAGTATGGCGCGATTGTTCACCAGGGAAATTGACGGCAAGACACATTACTACAGCGTTGCTCCCCGCTTCTGGGTTCCCTACGACGCAGTATTCAGCGTTGAAAAGAACGAAGATCGTCGTACTGCGGAGCGATTTCAGAAATGGGTTGAAATGGGACTGCTTACAGTTACTGATGGCGCTGAAGTTGATTACCGCTACATCCTTGAAGAGGCCAAGGCGGCAAACAAGCTCAACCCAGTCAGTGAGTCACCGATTGACCCGTTCGGCGCGACGGGGCTTTCACATGATCTGGCGGATGAAAGCCTTAATCCGATCACTATCGTTCAGAACTACACCAATATGTCTGATCCGACGAAGGAGCTGGAAGCCGCCATTGAGTCAGGCCGCTTTCATCACGACGGGAACCCGATTATGAGCTGGTGTATCAGCAACGTCGTCGGGAAGTATTTGCCCGGTAATGACGATGTGGTTAAACCCATCAAAGAGCAGAACGAAAACAAAATCGATGGCGCGGTTTCGCTGATTATGGCAATCGGACGGGCAATGTTGAATAGCCGGGCGAGTAATTCATCCGTTTACGACGAGGAAGATGTAGCATGCTAATGACGTTTTTAAGTTTTTTTATCGGCCTCGCCGGAGCCGCGTTACTGTCTGCCGGTGCCTGGCTTATTTCACCTGCAGCCGGGCTTATTACCGGCGGTTCAATCTGCCTGCTGTGGTCATTTTTAATCGCGAAATCAATGTCTGCCAGCGTAATTAAATCAGGGGGTGAATAATGTTCATTCCCCAGATGTTTCGGGGTAAATCTCAGTCTGGTGGTAGTTTCTGGCAGGCGATGCTGGGTGGTGTGAGTTCCAGCCAGAGCAAGGCGGGGATCACTATCACTTCTGAAACCGCAATGGCGTTATCGGCGGTCCGGGCATGTGTAACGCTTCTGGCAGAATCGGTGGCGCAGCTGCCGTGTGAACTTTACAGGCGAGGCGCTAACGGAGGCCGTGAACGGGCGACTGACCACCCTGTTTATGATCTGATTCATTCCCAGCCCAACAAAAAAGACACTTCATTTGAATACTTTGAACAACAGCAGGGCCTGCTTGGTCTGGAGGGGAATTGCTACTCGATCATCGACAGGGACGGGAAAGGTTATCCCCGCGAATTAATCCCGGTTAATCCCCAAAAGGTCATTGTCCTGAAAGGCCCGGATGGGATGCCATATTATGAACTACCCGAAATTGGCGAAACGTTGCCAATGCGCATGATGCATCATGTGAAGGTCTTCTCACTGGATGGCTATATCGGCAGTTCCCCAATCCAGACGAACGCGGATGTTCTTGGGCTAAACCTCGCCGTGGAAGAGCATGCTTCTCAGGTCTTTCGCCGTGGTACAACGATGAGCGGCGTTATTGAGCGTCCAAAAGACGCCCCGACGATCAAAAGCCAGGATGCTATCGACCGCCTGCTGGCAAAGTGGACGGACAGATATTCCGGCGTCAGAAACGCCTTCTCTGTTGCATTGCTTCAGGAAGGGATGAGCTACAAGCAGTTATCTCAGGACAATGAGAAAGCGCAGCTGTTGCAGTCCCGTCAGTGGGGCGTGGAGGAAGTGTGCCGACTCTATAAAATCCCGCCTCATATGGTGCAGATGCTGGCAAAAGCCACGAATAACAACATTGAGCACCAGGGGCTGCAGTTTGTGATGTACACGCTGTTGGCCTGGCTGAAGCGTCATGAAGGCGCATTAATGCGCGATCTGCTTTTACCCAGCGAGCGCGGTGATCTGTACATTGAATTCAATGTTTCTGGCCTGCTGCGCGGGGATCAGAAGTCACGCTATGAATCTTATGCACTAGGCCGCCAGTGGGGCTGGTTATCGGTTAACGACATTCGCCGCATGGAGAACCTTCCACCCATCGCCGGAGGGGACAAATACCTGACGCCTCTGAATATGGTCGACAGTAAACAAATCTTACCTGGCGATAACACGCCAACAGCAAAACAACTGGCAGAAATCAACTCTATTCTGTCCAGAAACTGAATATCACCCGCAGCGCGGGCTGACCTGGTAAACATCATGACAAAAAATTTAATTAATCTGCCGCACCTGGCGGCTATGGTCTTTGGTGTTCCACATTACGTGACACGACAGACAATGGATTCTGTAAAAGCTGTGCTGGTTCCCCGTATTCAGGGATTATCAGAAGAGGCTGGAATTCACATGACGCAGGAGCCTGATAACAATCAGGCGCCAGATTTGGTTCAACCAGCTGGTGGAATGGCAGTTATTCCTGTTCACGGCATTCTGGTTCCGCGTCGTGGGCAAATTACTGCAATGTGTTCTGAACTTACCAGCTATGAGCGCATACGTAGCCAGGTGCATGCTGCATTAAATGACCCTTCCATCAGTGAAATTGTGCTGGATATAAATTCTGGTGGTGGTGCGGCGGTTGGATGCAAGGAACTGGCCGATTATATTTTCCAGTCACGTCAAACTAAGCCTATTACTGCAATTGTGAACTACAGCGCCTATTCTGCGGCTTACTTTATCGCTTCGGCCTGCAGCAAAATTGTAGTCAGCCAGACCAGTGGAGTCGGCTCGATTGGAGTGATTATGGAACACCTGGATACTTCCAGGATGGAAGAGCAAATGGGGTTAACATTCACCACGATTTTTCGGGGAGATAACAAAAATAACGGTACACAACATGAGCCACTGAGTGAAGACGCTCGGGGAATGTTCCAGAGGATGATTGACGATATGTACGAGACGTTTATTACCTCTGTAGCGGAATACCGGAATCTTGCCCCTCAGACGGTGATTAACACGCAGGCCGGAATCTATTTCGGCGCTGATTCCATTTCTGCTGGTCTTGCCGATGAAGTTTCGGATCCTCAGTCTGCGATTAATGCCATTGCAGCAAAGTACAAACAACCTCAACAAACCACTTCCATAAAGTTGCAGGCCGCCGCGATGGACCTGCAAACCAGAATGTGACCCGGCGCTAATGCGTCATTACCAGAAAGCAGCCTGTTGGCTGCTTTTTTTATGCCAAAAAGAGAGAAAACTATGCCACAGATTGAAGAATTACGTCGTCAGCGTGCGGGTATTAATGAACAGGTACAGGCCCTGGCCACGATTGAAACTACCGGTGGAACGCTGACAGCGGAGCAGTTAACCGAATTTGCCAGCCTGCAGCAGCAGTTTACAGATATCAGTGCCAAAATGGAGCGTCTGGAAGCAGCTGAACGTGCTGCAGCGCTTGTTGCCAAACCGGTTAAAGGTACACAACAGGCTCCGGGTATCAGCGTTAAAGCAGAGCCAAAGCAATATACCGGCGCAGGAATGACCCGTCTGGTGATGTCGATTGCGGCAGCACAGGGTAACGTCCAGGATGCTGCTAAATTTGCAGCTGAAGAACTGAATGACCCGTCTGTCTCGATGGCCATCAACACTGCCGCCGCGTCAGGTGGCGTTCTTATTCCGCAAAACCTGCACAGCGAGGTGATCGAACTGCTGCGCGATCGCACCATAGTCCGTAAGCTGGGCGCGCGCTCCATTCCGCTGCCGAACGGCAATATGGCGCTGCCGCGTCTGGCCGGTGGTGCGACGGCGAGCTACACCGGGGAAGGCAAGGATGCGAAAACATCAGAAGCGCGCTTCGATGATGTGAAACTCACTGCGAAAACCATGATTGCAATGGTGCCTATCTCCAACCAACTGATTGGTCGTGCTGGCTACAACGTGGAGCAGCTGGTCCTGCAGGATATTCTGACCGCGATTTCTGTTCGTGAAGATAAAGCCTTTATGCGCGATGACGGTACCGGTGATACGCCTGTCGGTATGAAAGCGCGGGCAACTGAGTGGAACCGCCTGCTGCCGTGGGAAGCTGCTGCAGAGGTTAATCTGCAGACGATTGATACCTATCTCGACAACATTATCCTGATGGCTATGGACGGGAACAGCAACATGATCAGCTGCGGCTGGGGCATGTCGAACCGGACTTACATGAAACTGTTCGGTCTGCGCGACGGTAACGGTAACAAGGTCTACCCGGAAATGGCCCAGGGGATGTTGAAGGGATTTCAGATTCAGCGTACCAGCGCTATCCCGGCAAACCTCGGTGACGCAGGCAAAGAGTCGGAAATTTACTTCGCGGACTTTAATGATGTGGTTATCGGTGAAGACGGCAACATGAAGGTGTCCTTCTCGCAGGAAGCCTCCTACCAGGACGGGGATGGCAATCTGGTTTCCGCGTTCTCCCGTAACCAGTCGTTGATCCGCGTGGTGACGGAGCACGACATCGGCTTCCGTCATCCGGAAGGTCTTGTACTCGGGACAAAAGTGCTGTTTTAACCGGTCCTGCACTCTGTGCGACCACGGTCGCACAGAGTAAAAGCACGTAATCCCCCAGGCCCGCAGCAGCGGGTTTTTTCTTTTCAGGAGCAAAACGATGACAACGAAAGCAGCAAAAGCAGCGGCAGCGGCGGCTGCAGCCGGTGATGTGAAAAAGCCGGATGAACTGACACCGGAAAATACAGTGGACGGGAATGACGGTCAGAATACTGCAGCGGGTTCAGGTGATACCGGTGTTGATCTGACCGGAAGTGAAACAAACGGGGCCACGGGCCTGACGGGAGCAGAAGTGGCGCGGAAAGCGGTTTTTTTCCTGGGACCCTATCATCGTTATTCACGCGGTGATACGGCCTGTTTTGTTGCTGAGTACGCAGAAAAACTGGTTGAACGCCATATTGCGGTATGGCCAGAAGATGCGGAAAAGGCGCTGAGTCCCCGCAAGGGAGCCGATGACCATGATACTGACATTGGATGATGTGAAAACCCAGCTCCGTCTGGAGCCGGATTTCACGGAGCATGACGGCATGCTCACTAAAATGGTGGCGGCGGCGCAGAAGAGTATTGAGCGTGACTACTACTGCAAACTGGTGGGAAGCGATGACGAACTGCAGGCGCTGCCGGAAGGTGTACGCGGTTTTGTGGCGGATGAAGATATCCAGCTGGCCATGCAGTACCTGGTCGGGGATGCGTATCTGAATGGTTTCACTGGTCAGTGGCTGGAGACGGCTGCGGTCCGGCATCTTCTTTTCCCGTTGCAGGAGAATACCGTATGAGCCTGAAGCCGGAAGAGATGACCTGCCGTCTTTCGATTGGGTATATGCAATCCGGCCGGGGGCCGCTGGGTGAACATCTGCCGGAGCAGCTGGTCACGACAGGGAAAGCCTGGGCGAAGCGCGAACTGGTGTCGGGCAGAAAGGTCCGCACACTGGATCAACAGCAGGTTGTTGAAACGTGTCTTTTTACCACTCATCCGAACCTGAATATTGATATCGACTGGAAAATAACGACGTCTGACCGGATTTATACCGTTCGTAACGTCGAACGTCTTGCGGACCGCATCATCATCACGGGGGAGGCAGACGCACGTCATGATCGAGCTGGCATTAAAGACAGCGCTTGAACGCCTGACCGGGCTGGATGTTTATCCTCTGCTTCTGCCTGATGAGCTGCAGGAGGGGGTTACTTACCAGTGTATCTCCGATCCGGAGCTGTACGCCGGACTGTTGCGCACAGGCCTGATTGCGGGCCGCTTCCAGATAGCGATTCATCTGCTTAATGACTACACCCGTCTGTTACAGCTGGATAAGAAAATCAGCGCGGAATGGACTGCTATCGTGCATGGCCAGTTGGAGGGAGTTCCCGTGCAGAATGTGGTCCGGGGTGGAATACAGCAGAGTAAAACGGTACTGACCAGCGGCAATATTCAGTACCGGCTCGTGCGGGATTTCACCTTTCACTACCGGGACGCCTCACCATGATCACTATGGACGTAAAAGGGCTGGACGAGCTGGAGCGGCAGCTTACTGCGCTCGGTGAAAAGGTCGGCACGAAGGTGTTACGTGATGCAGGGCGTGAGGCGCTGAAAGTGGTTGAAGAAGACATGAAACAACATGCCGGCTTCGACGATGCGTCCTCTGCAGAGCATATGCGTGATTCCATCAAAATTCGCGCATCCACCCGGAAAGGTCGCGGAAATACGGTGGTCACCCTTCGGGTTGGCCCCAGCAAAAAGCATTACATGAAAGCGCTGGCCCAGGAGTTCGGGACGGTTAAACAGGTTGCCGATCCGTTCATCCGTCCGGCACTGGATTACAACGTCCAGAAGGTTCTGCGCATTCTGACCGTAGAAATCCGCAATGGCATTCAGAACAGGTAGCAACCGCTGCCCACTATTTAAGAGAGAATCATTATGGCTGATGAAAATAACACGCCAAAATCATCCCCTGAGTACGCAATGCTTCCTGCTGGGACGGTGGTGAAGTTCGGCGAGGTGGGGGCCGCCGTGGCGGCGCTCAAACCCCTGATTAACTGTAAGGCACTGGGCGCGACAGGTCAGACGGGAGGATTTGTCGACTGTACCACCCTGCTGGACAAGAGTAAGCAGTCGGTGTCAGACCTGCCGGAAGGACCGGAGAAATCGCTGGGATTCATTGACGACCCGGAAAACGAAGATTTCACCGCGTTCCTCAATGCTGCAGAACAGCGTAAGACCGTTCAGTTTTATATTGAGCTGCCGAACAAACGAACGGCTTCAATGAACCTTGCGCTTTCAGGCTGGCAGATGAACGAAATCACCGCCCCTGCCAGTGAAGTTATCCAGATTACGGTGCAGGGTAAGCAAAACAACATTAAATGGGGGATCGCCGCCCCGGCGCCAGATGCCGGCGCGTAATCCGTTTCCCGTTACACACCGCCTCCGGGCGGTTTTTTTTCGTCTGAAAAACAGGATACACCATGTCTGAATTTAGCCTCTCCGCACTGAAAAATGCACTGCTCAAAACGAAATCCACGCCGACTGAAACTGAAATTTTAGGCACAAAGGTTTACCTGCGTCGGCTGACGGCGGCTGAGCTTATTGATCATGAAGATGCACTCATCGAGGCGCAGACCTCTGGCAATGCCCGCATGGCGTCTGAGCTGAGCGTACAGATTGTTATCGACAGCCTGGTTCAGCCTGACGGCTCGCCAATTAAAGCCAAAGACAAACCCACGGCGAAGGAGTTGCTGGCGGCACACGATAACGTTGTGCTTCTGGATGCCATCGACAAAGTGAAAAAACACGCCATCGGTAAGCTGGAAACCGCCGAAAAAAACTGAGTGACTCGCCCTGGCTGGAGCTGATTTTCTGGCTGGCCGACCGCTGGGGCGAGCCTGACCCGTCAAAAATTGCGGCGCTTCCGGCTGACACGCTTTTCCACTGGCGTGCTTTTTTCCTCAAACAGGGCATTTTCAAAAAGCCTTCGCCAGAAGGTTCTGACAATAACCCGCCCCCTGTTAAATCACCCGCAGCAGCGAACCAGAGTCTGGATGCGCAGTGTGCGGCAGTCATGAAGGTATTAATGTAATGGGTGACGTTGCCTCTCTTGCCGTTGGGCTGCATCTGAATGCAGCGAACTTTAAATCGCAGCTGATGAGCGCCTACGTCAGCGCTGAGAGTCAGTCACGCCAGTTTAACCGCAATGCCCAGGCTGATGCGAAAAAGACGGAGGATGCCTATAAGCGTGTTTCCGCTTCGGTATCGGGGCTGGCTGGCAGGCTGGCAGGTTTTGCCGGGGCGGGATTATCGCTGGGCACTATTATCAGCACCACGCGGCAGTACAGCCAGTCGTTGTCGGATTTGCAGGCCATCACTGGTGCCACCAGTGCGCAGATGAAACTGTACGATCAGGCGGCGCAGGAAATGGGCCGCACAACGGAATACAGCGCATCACAGGCCGCTGAGGCCATTAAGCTGATGGCTTCGGCAAAGCCTGAACTGCTGAGTACCTCTGCGGGGCTGACGGCGGCGACCAAAAGCGCGTTAACGCTGGCCCAGGCCGCTGGTACCACGCTTCCGGATGCCACCCGAACGCTGGCCCTGTCATTAAACCAGTTTGGCGCGGGAGCCAGTGAAGCCGACCGGTATATCAACGTGCTGGCTGCCGGCGCGAAATTTGGTTCGTCGGAGATAGCCGACACGGCTGCTGCGATTAAAAATGGCGGGGTGGCAGCGGCACAGGCTGGCGTGGGTTTTGAAACCCTCAATGCCGCCATACAGGTACTGGCGGAGCGCGAGGTGAAAGGCGGCGAGGCCGGGACTGCGCTGCGTAACGTGATCCTGAATCTGGAGAAGGGAACCGATAAAACCCTGAAGCCTTCTGTTGTCGGGCTGAGTCAGGCGCTGGAGAACCTGGCCGGGAAAAACCTGTCAACAAAGCAGGCCGTGAAGCTGTTCGGGGTGGAAAACCTCAGCGCGGCATCCATCCTTGTGCAGAACCGCGAAAAGGTGGAGTCGCTGACCGCCGCCCTGACCGGTACGCAGACCGCGCATGAGCAGGCTGAAATCAGGGTAAATAATCTCAACGGCGATCTCCTCAGCCTGACTTCAGCTTTTGAAGGTCTGATTATTAAGGTGGGACAGAGCGGAAACGGCCCGCTGCGCAGTGGTGTTCAGACCGTTACCGATGCCATTAATGGCCTGACGGATAATTTCAATACAGTAGCCAACGTTGCGCTGTATACGCTGATTCCTGTTCTGGCGACAAAACTGACGGCAGGTATCAGGGGGAACATCGGTGCCTGGGTTGAGCAGCAGCAGGCAGTCAGGGCCAGCGCGATGGCGCAGGCCGAAATGGCGCGAAAAACGCTGGAAAGTACCGCCGCCACGCTGGCACAGAATAACGCAGAATTCGGGCGTTATCGGGAAATGGAGAAAAGCGCCAGGCAATTTGGCCTTAACGTGAGTTACCAGAGCGAGTTTAACCGCTTAATTCGCCAGGAAACCGAGCAGACACTGCTCTCCACCCAGGCAAAGAGCCAGCTGAATGCAGCCAATAAACAGCTTTCCGTTTCAGCCCGCGCAGCCTCTGCAGCGGTAGGTATGGCCAGAGGGGCGCTGGCACTGGTGGGCGGTCCTGTGGGCGCAGCGATGCTGGCCGGTTCGGCGCTGCTCTACTTCCATAATCAGGCAAAGAATGCCCGTCAGTCAGCGATTGACCTGAAAAATGCTGTCGTTGAAACGAATGAAGAACTCAAAAAACTGTCGTTTAACCAGCTCAACGTGAAGCAGCTGGACATTGATGAACAGTTTGAGAATCAGGTTATTCAGCGAAATAAACTGATTAAGGAAATTCAGGATGCGGACAGCCGTATTGATGGATTGAGCGGCTTCGATCCGTTTGGACAGCTTAAAGGCGTACAGAACGACAAAACCCGCTACAAAGGGGATCTGGATGCCGTTGAGCAGGGGTTAAAACTCCTCAAGGAACGGCAAAAAATTGTCAAAGAGGCCATAAAACAGGCTAAATCCGGGAAAACCGATCCCACGCCGAAGCCGGATAAACCAGGGAATGAAACAGGGAGCGATAAACCCGATACCCCCTGGACCGGGGAAGGCGGGGATACGGGTAAGGGGCAAAAGGCGAAGGTTAACCAGTATGAGCAACTGCGGCGTGAAATTGAAGCGGCGCATGCCTCAAGTCTCGGACGTATCAACCTGCAGGAGCAGGAAAGCGCCAGAAAACTCCTTGAAGCCGCCCGCACGGACGGAGCCAGTGAAGCTGATATTCAGAAGACGCTGCTGCTGAATGCTGAAAATTATCAGAAACAGCGCCTCGAGCTGGCAGAACAGTATGCGCCGGCCAGAGCCTCTCTGACGAAAGAGCGCGAAGCGAGCCAGGCGCTGAAGTCGCTCCTGGATGTCCGTCTTCTGGATGAAAAGGAATACCAGACGGCCAGAATTACGCTGGCGCAAAGTACGGCCCGCGAACTGTTACAGGCACAGGCAGCGGCAATGTCTGCCCCTCTGATTGATATCGCCGGCACGGTTGATCCTCTTGTTGAATTGCGTAATCAGCTGACTGAACGTCAGTCACTGCTGCAGGCTTTTTACCAGAACGATGCGATCAACAAAGAGCAGTACGAACTGCTGAAGCAAAAGGCTGACAAGGATTCTGCGGATGCACAGTACCAGACAGCGGTCGAGCTGTATAAATCGCAGGGGAATCTGAACAGCCTTGCTATCGGCCTGATGGAAACCATTCAGGAGCGAACCTCCAACATGCTTACCGGCATGCTGAACGGGACGCAGACACTCCGGGACGGAATGATCGGGTTGTTTTCCTCCCTGACTCAGTCGGTGATTAAAAACCTTGTCGATATGGCGGCGCAGGCGCTGATTACCAACACCATCCTGAAATCCATTATGGGCATCGGCGGCAGTCTTTTGGGCGGCGCAGCCACCGCGAGTACCGGCACGGCCATCAGCAGTTTTGGCAGCAGTTTTAGCTTTAATGCGAAAGGCGGTGTCTATGATTCGCCCTCATTAAGTTCCTACAGCAACGGCATCTATGACAGCCCGACCCTGTTTGCTTTTGCAAAGGGAGCAGGTGTGTTTGGTGAAGCTGGTCCGGAAGCCATTATGCCTCTGGCGAAAACGACTGACGGTACGTTGGGTGTCAGGGCGCTGGGTGACCCGGGTTCCTCTGGTGGTGGTATGAATGGGGGGATTGCTTATTCACCTGTGTATCACATTGCCATTCAGAATGACGGGCAAAACGGGGAGATAGGGCCGCAGGCATCACAGATGCTGGTTAAGATGATTGATACGCGTGTCATGAGCATCCTGAGAACTCAGGGCCGCGATGGCGGCATGCTGGCGGGAGGATAAGTGAAAACCTTTCATTGGGCACCCAGGGAGGGGATGCAGTCGTCTGTTTCCCCTTCGGTGACAACCATTAAATTTGGGGATGGCTATGAGCAACGTCGTCCGACCGGACTCAACCATCAGTTAATTAACTTCCAGCCTGTTTTCCGTATCACGTCGGACAATTCCCGCACCGCACTTGAAGCGTTTCTGGCGGAGCACGGAGGATATAAAGCTTTTCTGTGGCGACCGCCAAAATACAACCGCACGATTAAAGTTGTCTGCCGGGAATGGTCTGTTACGGACAACGTCACGTATTCTGATTTCAGCTGTAAATTTGAGCAGGTTATTGCTTAAGGATCCTTATGCAGGATATTCCTCAGAACACCCTCAACGAAACCACGAAAACCGAGCAGTCTGCCCGTATTGATTTGTGGGAAATCGACCTGACGGCTTTTGGTGGCCAGCGTTACTATTTTTCAAATGAAGCGAACGAGAAGGGCGAGCCGGTCACCTGGCAGGGCCGGAAGTATGACGTTTACCCGATACAGGGAACCGGATTCGACCTTGTAGGGAAAGGGACATCTGCCCGACCGACGCTGGCGGTGTCGAACCTGTTTGGCATGGTCACGGGACTCGCAGAAGATGTGCAGAGCCTGGTGGGGGCAACGGTGGTAAGGCGCGTGGTATACGCCCGTTTTCTCGATGCGGTGAACTTTACAGGCGGCAATCCGGAGGCCGACCCGGAACAGGAAGTGGTCAGCCGCTGGGTGATAGAACAGCTGTCGGAGCTGAAAGCCACCACGGCGACCTTCGTGCTGGCCACACCGACCGAAACGGACGGCAGCGTGTTTCCGGCGCGGATCATGCTGGCTGATGTCTGCAACTGGACCTACCGTTCGCAGGAGTGTGGCTATGCCGGGCCGCCTGTGGCGGATGAGTTTGATAAGCCCACGGCAGACCCGGCAAAAGATGCCTGCAGCAAATGCCGTACCGGCTGCGAGCTGCGTAATAACCTGCCGCGCATCGGCTGCTTCCTCTCCATTAACCGTCTTTCCTGATGGATACACCCATGAACAAAACACTCCTGGCGCATGCCGCTGCATGCGCGCCGGCTGAATCGTGCGGCTGGGTGGTAAACACGCCTGCCGGGGATCGGTATTTTCCCTGCCAGAATCTTTCCGCTGAACCGACAATGTATTTCAGCATGGATCCGGCAGATTACCTTCAGGCGAAGACGGCAGGGGATGTGGTGGCCCTGGTCCACAGCCATCCCGATGGTCAGCCGTTTCTCAGCGATGTTGATCGCCGCCTGCAGGTACAGAGTGGCCTGCCGTGGTGGCTGGTCTGCGATGACCGGATATACAAATTTCGCTGCATGCCGTTTCTCACCGGGCGGGCATTTGAGCATGGCGTGACGGACTGTTACACCCTGTTCCGCGATGCGTACCATCTGGCGGGTATTGAGATGCCGGATTTTGCGCGGAAGGAGGACTGGTGGAAGCAGGGAGATAATCTGTATCTGGATAATCTGGAGGCGACCGGTTTTTACCGGGTGAATGCCACAGAGGCCCAGCCCGGAGACATTCTGATTTGTTGTTTTGGTTCATCGGTTGCCAACCATGCCGCGATTTACTGTGGCGACTGTGAACTGCTGCACCATATTCCTGATCAGCTCAGTAAACGCGAGAGGTATACCGACAAATGGCAACGCCGCACACACTCGATATGGCGACACCGGGCATGGCACGAGTCTGCCTTCACGGGGATTTACAACGATTTGGTCGCCGCTTCAGCCTCAGTATAAAAACGGGGGCCGAGGCCATTTACGCGCTGGCCATGCAGATTCCTGGGTTCCGGCAGAAAATGAATGATGGCTGGTATCAGATACGCATTGCAGGTCTGGATGTGGATGAAACCAGCCTGTCAGCCCGTCTGCATGAGCCGCTGCCGGACGGGGCCATTATTCATATTGTCCCGCGTATGGCAGGGGCAAAATCCGGTGGTCTGTTCCAGGTGGTGCTGGGTGCTGTGGCAATCGGCGCATCCTTTTTTACGGCGGGGGGAAGCCTCGCTCTGTGGGGATCCGCGTTATCTGCCGGTGCTATTTCGGCATCCTCGGTCCTGTTTTCTATGGGGGCAGCGATGATGCTGGGCGGTGTGGCGCAGATGCTGACGCCGCAGGCAAAAATCCCCTCGTCCAGGCAGACCGATAACGGCAAACAGAACACGTATTTTTCGTCACTGGACAACATGGTGGCACAGGGTAATGCCCTGCCGGTGTTGTACGGTGAAATGCTGGTCGGCTCCCGCACAATTTCCCAGGAAATCAGCACACGGGATGAAGGTGGTGGCGGGCAGGTGGTGATCATCGGTCGCTGATATTATTGCAGCATATTTATATTTGCACAGAACCGCCTCCGGGCGGTTCTGTCGTTTCAGAGGGAACAGATTATGGGTAAGGGTGGTGGCAGCAGTAAAACGCCGCATGAGGCTCCTGACGACCTGAAATCCAGCCAGATGCTGACCGTTGTTGATGCCATCTGCGAGGGACCGATTGAAGGTCCAGTGGACGGGCTGAAAAGTGTCAGAATTAACAAAACGCCGGTCCTCGACAGCGACGGTAATGTGATGGTTCATGGTGTCACTGTGGTTTACCGCGTGGGGGAGGATGAGCAGACCGCGATGGAGGGGTTCGAAGACTCCGGTGCGGAAACCCTGCTGGGAGTGGAGGTGAAGAAGTCAGAGCCGGTGACCCGCACCATTACCACTAAAACGCTGGACCGCCTGCGCTTTACCTTTGGTGTGCAGTCGCTGGTCAGTACCAGCACCAAAGGTGACCGTAACCCTTCCAGCGTACAGATGCTGATTCAGTTTCGCCGGGATGGCCAGTGGCAGGTTGAACGGGATATCACCATTACGGGGAAAACGACCACGCAGTTTCTGGCATCCGTGGTGATTGATGATTTACCGCCCCGGCCGTTTGAAGTCCGCATGCTGCGCCTCACTGATGACAGCACGACAGACCTGCTGCAGAACAAAACGGTGTGGTCGGGCTATACCGAAATCATCGATGTGAAACAACGTTACCCGAATACCGCTGTTATCGGCGTAAAGGTGGACGCGGAGCAGTTCGGCAGCCAGCAGGTCACGCGAAACTATCTCCTGCGCGGGCGTATCGTACAGGTGCCGTCAAATTACGATCCGTTAAAACGGACGTATACGGGACTCTGGGACGGGACATTCAAACCCGCCTGGACAGATAACCCAGCCTGGTGTGTGCTGGATATGCTGACCCACCCGCGCTATGGCATGGGAAGCCGCATTGGTGTTGCCGATGTGGACAAGTGGGCGCTGTACGCCATCGCGCAATATTGTGATCAGTCCGTGCCGGACGGCTTCGGCGGGACAGAGACGCGCATCACCTGCAATGCGTATCTGACGGACCAGCGTAAGGCGTGGGACGTGCTGGGGGATTTCTGTTCCCTGATGCGCTGCATGCCGGTCTGGAACGGCAGCACCCTGACGTTTGTGCAGGACAGGCCCGCCGATAAAGTCTGGACCTATACGCAGAGTAATGTGGTGATGCCCGCTGACGGTGCGCCGTTCATCTACAGCTTCAGCGCACTGAAAGAGCGCCACAATGCCGCCGAGGTCCGTTACACCGACCCGAACAACGGCTGGGAAACGTCCACCGAACTGGTGGAAAACGACGCTGCCATCCGGCGCTACGGTCGCAACGTTCTGAAGATGGATGCATTCGCCTGTACCAGCCGTGGGCAGGCGCACCGCGCCGGACTGTGGGCCATCACCACCGAATTGCTGGAAACGCAGACGGTGGATTTTTCCGTGGGGGCCGAAGGACTTCGCCACGTTCCCGGCGATATCATTGAGGTCTGCGACAGTGATTATGCCGGTGTGATCGTGGGCGGACGCGTCCTGTCGGTCGACAGCCTGTCCCGGACGCTTACTCTGGACCGTGAGGTGGAGATACCGGCAGGCGGCAATGTGGTGCTGAACCTGGTGGGCAGCGATGGCCAGCCTGTTACCGTCGCGGTCACCGCGCATCCCGCCCCGGACCGCGTGACCGTCAGCCAGTTACCCGAGGGGGTGGCGGCGTACAGCGTGTGGGGGCTGAAACTGCCGACCTTGCGCCAGCGCCTGTTTCGCTGCGTGGCTATACGGGAGAACGATGACGGGACGTATGCCATCACCGCCGTGCAGCATGTTCCGGAGAAAGAGAGCATCGTGGACAACGGGGCGAAGTTTGATCCGTTGCCCGGAACCAGTATCACGAACACACCGCCCGCCGTGCAGCATCTCACCACGGAGATTCTGGCAGAGGACGGGCAGTATCAGGCGCGGGCGCGCTGGGATACGCCGCGCGTGGTGAAAGGCGTTAACTTCTCCCTGCGCCTGACGGTGAAAGCGGAAGATAACAGCGACCGCCTGGCCAGCAGCCTGACTCTGAGCGAAACGGAGCACACCTTCCGCAACTTGTCTCCGGGACGTTACGCCCTTACCGTCCGGGCAGTGAACAGCCAGGGCCAGCAGGGCGACCCCGCCATCACGGATTTCAGCATCGCTGCGCCGGCTGTACCGTCTTATGTTGAGCTGACCCCCGGCTATTTCCAGATAACCGCCACCCCACGCCAGGCGGTATATGACCCCACGGTGCAGTATGAGTTCTGGTTTACGGATACGCAGGTTGCCGATATCCGCCAGGTGGAAAGCGATGCGCGTTATCTCGGCACGGCGCTGTACTGGATTGCGGCCAGCAGCGGTATCAAACCCGGCAAGGACTATTACTTCTATATCCGGGCCGTGAACCAGGTCGGGAAATCGGCGTTCGTGGAGGCTAAAGGCCAGGCCAGCAATGATGCGGCGGGCTACCTGGATTTCTTCAAAGGGGAAATCACCGAAAGCCACCTGGGGAAAGAACTGCTGGAGAAGGTGGAGCTGACGGAAGACAACGCCAGCCGACTGGATGAGTTTTCCAAAGAGTGGCAGGACGCGAACGGCAAATGGAATGCCATGTGGGGCGTGAAGATAGAGCAGACCGAAGACGGGAAGCACTATGTGGCTGGTCTGGGCCTGAGTATGGAAGACACGGAAGAGGGAAAGTTGAGCCAGTTTCTGGTAGCCGCTGACCGTATCGCGTTTATCAATCCGGCGAATGGCAATGAAACTCCCGCCTTCGTGATGCAGGGTGACCAGATATTTATGAACGAGGTATTCCTCAAATATCTGACAGCGCCGAGCATCACCAGCGGCGGAAACCCGCCGACCTTTACGCTGACGCCTGACGGCAGGCTGACTGCCCGTAATGCGGATATCAGCGGTCATATCAGCGCGAACTCTGGCGCTCTCAACAATGTGACAATTGAGGAAAACTGCACCATCAAAGGGACGCTCCGGGCCGAGCGCATTCTTGGGGATATTGTTAAGGCAGCGGGCAGGGAGTTTCCTTACTTCCGTATACCCAACACAGGTGAAAAACGGTACGCCAACGGGACGCTGACGGTCGTGATTGACGATGATCAGTCTTTTGACCGACAGGTTTCCATTCCTGCTATTGCCTTTCAGGGTGCAGCGTATAACAGCCAGACCAGTAACGACATATGGGATGCCTGTACGCTGATTGTCAGGAAAAACGGGGTGGAGATATACAACGAGACAAGCATAGGTGTACCGGCCGTTTTTTCGCAAACACTGGATATGCCAGCCGGTAGCGGAAGGATGACGCTGAGCTTCAGCGTCAGTACTCGCGGCAACGGCAGCGGCTGGCCACATTCCAGAATCAGTGACCTGCTGGTTATTGTGACGAAAAAGTCATCAGCCGGGATAACAATAAGTTAATGACAGAACCGCCTCCGGGCGGTTTTTTTATGGAGGTACTATGCCGGTACTCATATCAGGCATTCTCAGAGATGGTGCGGGAAAACCCGTACAGGACTGCACCATTCAACTGAGTGCTAAGCAAACCAGCCCGACCGTTGTTGTGGAGGTGACTTCATCCACTCTTACAGGAGCGGACGGTCACTACAGCATTGAGGCTGAGCCGGGTTATTACACTGTTTCACTGTTGCGGGAAGGTTTTCCTCCCTCAGTGGCAGGCGACATTTACGTGGCCCCGACCGATGCGCCGGATACCCTGAATGCGTTTCTCGATGCGCCGAAGGACGCGGACCTGCGTCCGGAGGTGATGAAACGCTTTGAGGAAATGGTAAACCGCGTAGTGGATTTGAGCGGTGCAACAGAGAAGGATCGAGAACGCGCCGAACAGGCCGCACAGTCAGCGGAACAAAGTAAGGATTCAGCGGTATTGTCTGCAACGGCATCGGCAGAGTCACAGCGCCAGGCGGCACTCTCTGCAGATGCTGCTGATGCGTCAGCCCGCTCAGCTGCCGATAATGCCCGACAGACAGCACAGGATGTTCTGGCTAGTGCAGCGGATGCTGATAGTGCGGCAAAGTCTGCACAGACAGCGACGGAGCAGGCCGGTCAGGCTAAAACCGCCGCTGATACGGCACAGAAAGCGCAGGAGGAAGCGGGAGTCTCGGCACAGTCTGCTGCGGGAAGTGCCGAAAGTGCAGCTGCGTCTGCACAAACAGCGGGTGAGCATGCCGGCAATGCAGCCGCATCTGAAACCTCAGCGCGTGAAAGCGCCTTCACGGCCACGCAGGCTGCAGAACAGGGTAATAACAGCGCGGCAGCTGCAGCGCTAAGTGAACAGCATGCCAGAGAGTCCGGCGAAAAGGCTGCTAAATCAGAGGCTGCGGCATCAGCCAGTGCTAAATCGGCATCTTCAAGTGAAGCATCAGCTCTACAGTCAGCCGAAACGGCTGAGAATCAGAAAAATGCAGCCACTGAGAGTGCCAACCGCGCAGAACAGGCCAGAGATGATGCACTGACCTCTAGGAACGAGGCAGTACAAGCCGCTGAAACAGCAGCGACAGACGCGGCAGATAAAGCTGCAGGCAAGGTTTCGGATCAACTGAAAGCAGCTGTAGCCGATGATACTCAGCGCGCAGAAGCCGCGATGGCTGGCGCTGAAAGTGCAGCTCTGGCCTCACAGGGATACCGTGATGAAGCGCGGGATATCGCTGAAGGTCTGAAGCTGGGAGAAGCCAGCACAACGCAAAAAGGGCTGGTGAAGTTAAGCAGCGATGACGACAGCGACAGTGAAGCCCTTGCAGCGACACCGAAAGCCGTTAAAAAAGTCAAAGACCTGACGAAACTGAAAGCTCCGCTGGACAGTCCTGAGCTGACGGGAACGCCAACCACTCCTACGCCACCACTGACCGTTAACAACCAACAAATTGTTAATGCTGAGTTTGTTCACGCAGCTGTTGCCGCGCTGGTTGGCTCATCTCCGGAAGCTTTGGACACCCTGGCTGAGTTAGCTAATGCCTTAAACAATGATCCGAACTTTGCAACTACGGTGCTTAATGCGTTATCGGGTAAACAGCCTTTAGACGGTACGCTGACGAATCTGAGCGGAAAGGATGTTCCCGGGCTTATCCAATACCTTGGTTTAGTGGAAACGATAAAACTTGCTGCCGGAGCGCTGCCAACAACAGGAGGTAATTTACTTGGGCAGCTTGCTTTTTTGTTTCCAGCGACCAGAGCGGAAGCCAACTGCCTAATAGCGAACGGTGACGCTAACGGTATTCTGGCTTGCCAGTATGGTTATTATCAGGACAGATTTGACCTTCATTTTTATGACGAAAAAGGTGCATGGGAATCAAATCCATTAGCCATAGGGCGTAATGGAAATATGACAGTCGTTGGTAATTTGTCGGGGCGTGCTGTTTTTGAAGGTGGCGTACGGGTTTATTCACCAAATAATCCCCCTCCTGACTCCTGCCCTGTAGGTGCGCCAATTCCCTGGCCTTCAGACACGCCACCTGCTCGCCATGCGATTATGCAGGGACAATCATTTGATAAGTCTGCCTATCCACTACTGGCTGTAGCTTATCCATCAGGCGTCATCCCTGATATGAGAGGGCAGACGATAAAGGGCAAACCTGATGGTCGTGCTGTATTGTCGCAAGAACTTGATGGTATTAAGTCACACGACCACGGCGCAACGGTCGCAGCTACCGATCTCGGAAGCAGGGATACAACCGGGTTTGATTATGGCACCAAATCGGTATCAGTTTTTGACTACGGTACTAAATCAACAACCGGCGCGGGGGCTCACAATCACCCTATATCCGGGAGAACTCAGTTTGGTCAGGCAGGGGATGTCGTTGCAATGTCCAATACTGGCTCTGACAGAACAAACTGGGGAGCTGTTGGTGGAGTTGGCGACCATGCTCACGCTGTAGGAATTGGTGCACATGATCACGTGGTGGGTATTGGAGCGCATGCTCACTCTGTTTACATTGGCGCGCACAGCCATGGTGTGACGGTTTCACCATCTGGTCAGGCTGAAAACACTGTAAAAAATACTGCATTTAATTATTTAGTGAGGCTTGCATAATGGCTTTTAAAATGACCGATACCAACCGCGTTATTACTATTTACAACCTTTCATCAGCAACGAATGAGTTTATCGGTAAGGGGGATGGGTTTATTCCGGCTAATACAGGCTTACCTGCGTATAGTACCGATATAGCACCGCCAAAAGTGAAGGCGGGGTTCGTGGCTGTTTTCGATATTCAGACCAATAAGTGGTCGCAAGTAGAAGACCACCGGGGAGAGACCGTTTATGACATCAGCACAGGTAGACCCACTGTTATTGAGGCGCTGGGGTCCCTGCCTGATAATGTTGTATCAGTGGCTCCCGAAGGGGGATATGTTAAATGGGACGGCACACAATGGGTTCATGATGCAGAAGCGGAAAAAGCATTTTTTCAGGGACAGGCTGCGCAGGAAAAAGCAAACCTGTTGATGATTGCAACATCTGCTATTGCTCCTCTCCAGGATGCAGTTGATCTGGACATTGCGACGGAAGACGAATCGAAAGCACTTCTTGCATGGAAAAAGTATCGTGTAATGCTTAACCGAATTAACCCCGAGGATGCTCAAAACATCATCTGGCCTGAATCTCCATTGCCCATGTAACAGACTTAAGCAAAACAATGCCGGGGCTGATTAGAATCGGCATTGTTCATACCTCAATTAAAAATTATTTACCTATAAGAGAGACCTTTAATCTTCTTAATAAAGTAATTACGTCTTTCCTTCCGAATAGTTTAAATAGGTTAAACCAGCGGTTCTTACCCAGGTAATTTAGTTTTATTAATTTAGGTTTGTAATGATAACACATTATAAAAACACCCTGATCGTCATCAACTATATTATTTCTGAGTGTTTTTATTTGGCACTGACAAACCAGTTTGTAAAACTCTTTCCATTTCTTTTGTGTTGCTACAATTGCCCCACCAATAATATAGGAACGATTGTTAATCATGTGGTCAAAAACCTGATGGATAGTTTTGACGGTCAAGCCTTTTTTAACTGTAAAGAAATTTACTTTGTTGCGGTCAAAAGGATAGTCCCATCGAGATAACCCTCTGGTTACGTCTGCACTACGACAGTAACCAAAGTCAACCCATGCAACCATATCATCATTCACAAGATTTAACTCTATAGCTCTGTTTACAAAATATGTTTTCAGATTGCAAACCAGTGCATAGTCTGGGGACCAGTATTCGGGGTTTATCAACTGGCGAGTTTCAAGTTTACTTATGAACTCGTTATCTTTTTGAATCCGCGCAATTCTTTTTTTGATGTGTTGAAATTTTTTATTAATATCTAAAGCCACTACAACAGTGTTTTTCCCATTTCTGATTGCTTCAATTTTTGGTTTAAGTTCACTGGATGTGAAAATGACCATGTCATTATCCAATTCAGACAGATTTTCAAAGTACTGAATATAGGTATCAGCTGTTCTCTCTAAGTGAGGAGAGAAACCTTTATTACTCGTCCAGTCTCCGCGTCCTATATCGAAAAATGCTGTAACAATGGTAATAGATGAGTTCATTTTTAAGCAATCCGTGTTTTATACCTATCCAATAACTACAAGAATGTTGAATACATATTTTTTTTTGATATCAGTCACATGGAAACATTCTATCAGTATCAACATGAGGCGGGAAGCATCATGTGATATTAAAACTGATAAGCAACGGATATACAAAATAACTGGTTGTTGCAAAGGATTGTTCAATAGTTAATAATTTTCATTGGTATTATTTTTATTGAAATTGTCGCTTTGTTCTAAGATAGGATAACAATAGGTTGCTGAAGCATATCAAGCAGTGTTCCTTAGCCGATATTTTGCGTAATAACGGGAATCATTAAAGATGACCTGGCTGGCCAATTGATGGTGAACCGTAACGAGAGTTGCCGCAACCACACCGTATGCAAGAGCATGATTGCGGCCGACTGGAGAACGTTCGATAGTGCGAGTATTGAATGATTGCCAGTCACGGCGGATTGTACTTAAGTAATATGACGGTTCAAGGCGTTTAATCTGAAACCAGCCACATATCAGCCTCTTCAAACATTTCCTGAACAGTACGGCTTATCTGTTCCTTCTCGTGCTTGCTGGCGTCAGTGTTGATCGCCGGCAATGTCATCATCGGTTTTACCCGGACATCAGCATCCGGAAAAATCCGGTGAACCCTCTTACTCAGTTCGCCCAGAATGATATCTTTCGCACCGGGCAGACCATCAAAATTCCTTTTGTCATAAACGAGTTCCACGAACATTGATTATTGCTCCTTTACTGGATGGATATACAGTATTTATACTGTGTTTTTATCCGGTATTCAAGAGGGGTTAAATGATGCCACGACGTAGCGGTATTGAAATAGCCTGGTATGCTTCGATACAGCAAGAACCGAATGGCCGGAAGACTGTCACCACACAGCGATTTGTCCAGGAACTGAGCAAGGTTAACTGGAACAGGACGATGAAGCAGGCCAATGAATGGATCGAGTGGTATGTGACAACATTCCGCGATGTATCAACGCAGGAAGGCGAGAACCGTACTTTTCAGTTGTTCAATCCAAACGGAGGACTGTAGCCATGGGCTTTCCTTCACCTGCCAGTGATTGCGTTGAAAAAAGGATTTCGCTCGATCAGCAGCTTATCTGCCAGCCATCAGCAACTTATTTCATGCGGGCATCACGTTCACATTTAGGGAAGGAATACTACAGGGGGCGCTGCTTGTTGTGGATGCGTCACTTACTGCCTGTGATGGCTCATTGCTGATATGTGCAATTGACGGGGAATTCAGGATCAAGAGATATCGAAAGCATCCTCAACCCCACCTAATTAATCTGGAGAACGGGAGAAGGGAGGCGCTGCCAGTGGATGATGATGCTTACAGTTCTGCACCCGCTATATTCGGGGTGATTACGTACATCATTAATGATGCCAGGAATGCGGAGTTTGATGACTGCCCGGTGATGTGAATAGTTGAAACTTTACGGTAGAGTTGATGTTTTGTGTCGGGGGTTTTTCCCCTATTATTTCCCGTAGCTTCCCCGTTCAGAAAACAGGCATAAAAAAGCCAGCCGTAACAGGCTGGTTCTTAGAGGATTTTTGGTCGGCACGAGAGGATTTGAACCTCCGCCCCCCGACACCCTATGATAGTGAGCTAAGTAATAACGTTACCTGAAGATTTGTTCCCACTCGTCAACCCATCCCTGCACCACTTGATGCATGCTTGCGCGGCCATATGTAAAGGAGGCGAAATCAGGTTGTTCCCGCATATAAGCCTGAAAAAGCATGCCTTTTGCCGGCCCGTCCTGGTGCCGTCCATCCCATGCAAGATAAAGCTCTCTGCATCTTGTTTTTGTTTGATCTTTAGTCATCTCATGTACCTTGTATTGAATCACTGGTAACCAGGAATGGTTATCAAAACTCGTACAATTTATCATGAATCAGCATGTTAGAAAGCACATAAAGATGACCGTAAATATACGGGGGACATGAAAATTTTAATCAATGACTTACAAAAATTCAAAAAATGCAGCCACTTCATATTGGCTGTATTAGTTGGGATCCCTGATTTTTCACATTACCGACGGCGCGCGTTACGGCATGCCATATAAATTTATCAGCCAACACGGAACCGTCGGCCGCAATTTCTGCCGCTTCTTTCCCTACAATGTCCTGTCTCATCCATTCGCGAGCGGCCTCTGGTGTAAGCACCAGAGGCCGCCTGTCGTGAATATCTACCAACCCTTTGTCGGCCGCTGCTGTCACTATCAGGAACCCTTCAGCTTCATCTCCACGTTCGAATGGTGTGCTGCCGATCGCCGCCATGAATATCGGCTGGCCATCGGCTCGATGAATGAAGTAGGGCTGCTTTTTGTCACCTTCCTTTTTCCATTCATACCAGCCATCAGCAAAACAAATTGCACGACCATGCTGCCAGAGCGGTTTAAACATTCTGCTGGTGGCCGCAGTTTCAGAGCGTGCGTTAATTAGTGGTGGTTTATCCCACCACCCGGGGGCGTATCCCCAGATAACTGGATCAAGATGGAGTTTCTCGTCACGTTCGCTCAGAAGCAGAACTTTGGTACCCGGCGCCACGTTGAAACGTCCGATCGGTTCCGGGTCATATGGAATGTCTTGCTCGGCTTCTTCTGCGAGAAGGGCGAGATAGTCTTGACGTGTCATTGACTGTGAAAAACGTCCACACATAGAAACCTCCAGCCATATGTAAGACTGAAAGTATAGGATATTGCCCTGCGCGAAACGATTTGAACCCTACACCCGAACACCAATACATATAGTAAATGGCATTATTGGGACCTTAATCTGAAATCAGCCACATATCAGCCTCTTCAAACATTTCCTGAACAGTACGGCTTATCTGTTCTATTTTATGCTTGCTGGCGTCAACGCATTCAATTTTGGAAGGAAAAACTGTCCGAAACCGGTCCGAATATGTCCGAAATTTTGGCTAACTATATGATTTTTAGTACCTGAAAACACACCTTTAATTGTGTGTTTTTTGTTCTAATGGTTTGTTATTGCGTTGAAAATAAAGGATAAAAAATAATTTTGGAAAAAACAGGAATCGTATTCGGTCTCTTTTTATTTGGCGAATGCGATGCCATCCAGGGCAAAACACGTCTTATCGCATGCTGCATTCTCCATAAACCATACCATACTCCTGCCCACGATCGTCCAGGCTTTTTTACCATCATTGCTAAAATTATAACCAGGTACCCTTGTACTCTGGAGGCGACATGGGACGACCTGACAATATCTATCAACGAATCGACGGTACACAGTGGCGTCACGTCTGGGTGGTTGGGGATATCCACGGCTGCTTCTCGATGCTGATGGCTAAACTGCGCCAGTACCGTTTTGATCCCTGGCAGGATCTGCTGGTTTCAGTGGGGGATGTTATCGACCGCGGACCAGACAGTTTGCGTTGTCTGAAATTAGTGCGTAAACGCTGGATTGTCGCGGTCAGGGGGAATCATGAACAGATGGCGCTGGACGCGCTGGCGACGGGGGATCAATTCATGTGGTTAATGAATGGTGGCTCGTGGTTTGCGCAGGCGGAGCAACCGGCAGCGAAATTCGCTCTTGAAGAGTGTTGGCAATTACCCTGGATTCTGGAGCTGCACTGTCAAAACGGCATACACGTTATTGCTCATGCCGATTACCCGGATGATGATTATCAGTGGCTAAAAAAGATCGATTTACAGCGTGTGCTGTGGGATCGTTCGAGACTAATGAACAACGGTTGTGGGATTCGCGGTGCGGATCACTTCTGGTTTGGCCACACGCCGTTGCGCCATCGGCTGGATCGCGAGAATCTGCATTATATTGATACCGGTGCTGTATTTGGCGGCGAGTTAACGCTGGTACAACTGCAATAATCAAAAATCGCTGTATTCCTGGGCCGGGTGCCAGAAACTATCGATGTAGTCATCCGCGGGTAAACACCCTCCGTTACGAATACGTTGATCGTCCATCGATATCAGGCACTGCTGCTCAGTTTTGTAGACATCAACCACGATATCTTCACAACCGCCATCCAGGTAGCACACAAAAAGAACCAGCGTGAACATTCCATCCTCAAATGGTAAAGCCATAGCTGTAGTGTAGAAGATGTTGATAGATGAGGGAAATTAACCAGGAAATAACCCGTCTGGCGACGGGTTCTTTTTGAATCAGGCAAGGCGCATGATCCAGGCATCTGACTTACGATCGTAGTGTTCGCGAAATAGTACTGAATGTTCTCCGTTCAACAGGGCCGGGACACTGGTATCGGCATCCCAGGCATCCAGTTGCATACATAAATCCGGGTCGGATTTACACGGAATGGTTAACGTTCGGTCCCCCGGCGATTCGCCATGTAACTCGGCGTCGTCGATTTCAAAAGCGCCAATGCGCACACTGGTTTTCATCATCGTGCTCTCCGTTAATTTGCTAATTGTGGTACGACCAGTTAGGTCGTCCATTTTTCAGCGTAGTCAACGTTAGCAAAAGCGCCAGTAAAAACGTGTGTTATCCCGTAAAGAGTTTGCCATCCCGGACAAGATCGCGTGGGTAGCTATTCTTCAGTCGCGATCCAATACGTTTTGCCAGACCGATAGGCTGATGCTGGAATGTAACCAGTACGTCGTCACTCGTCGGTGTGGCTTGTGGGTAGACATCCCGGCCGCGGTACCACTCTTCAGCTTCGGCAAGCGTCAGTTCAAACGCATTGCTGTGATTTGGGTTGGCGAGCGCGATGACGGCTTCATGCTGCCAGCGGTAGCCTTTATTGTGCGTTTCGGCTAATTTGACGCCGAGTCGGGAAAAGCGGACTTTGCCGATCAGTGACTCAATTTCTGTTGGGAACAGCCAAATCTCTTTATCGCGCTGCCACAGGCGTAAATTATCTTCCCACTGCAGTCCACAAGCGCTCGCGGCTTGCGCGATAAGCGCGGACTCGCGTCCTTTCAGCGGGCTAAACGGGAAGTTACCGACTTTATATGTCGGCGCAGGTAGTGGAGGGATGGCGGCTGTTTTGCGCAAACGCGCAACGAAGAAACCTTCGCAATCGTAAATTTGCGGAAACACATGCAGGAATCCTTCCGGCGTCAGAGCGCGTTCGGCCTGTGGAAATAAATCGCCGAGTGGTAAAAACTCGACGGCGTCCGGGTAGGTTTCAATCAACCACTGCATGACGTTTTCATTTTCTTCACGGTTAAGTGTACAGGTGGAGTAAACCAACGTGCCGCCGGGGCGCAGAGCGTGAAAGGCGCTGTCGAGCAGTTCGCGCTGAGTCGCGGCAATTTCCAGATTACTTTCTGGTGACCAGTTTTTTAGCGCATCGGGGTCTTTACGCACTACGCCTTCCCCGGAACACGGGGCGTCGAGCAATATGGCATCAAATGATTCCGGCAACGCAGCGCCAAAAACCCGGCCGTCAAAATGGGTCAGGGCGACGTTGGCTATCCCGCAACGGCTGATATTGGCATGCAGAACTTTGACGCGACTGGCAGAAAATTCATTCGCCAGAATGGCGCCTCGATTATTCATTTTTGCGGCAATTTGCGTGGTTTTGGAGCCAGGGGCTGCCGCGACATCCATTACGCGTTCCGGGGTATTGCCTTCGGCAAACAGCGCAGCGACTGGCAGCATTGAGCTGGCTTCCTGAATATAAAACAGGCCGCTTAAATGTTCTGCTGTGCTACCGAGCGGCACTGACTCTTCTTCATCGCGTTCGATCCAGAAACCTTCAGCACACCAGGGAACCGGAGTGAGAGACCAGTTGTAAGGTGCTGTCAGTGTGAGGAAATCGGCAACGGAGATTTTCAGCGTATTGACGCGAATGCTGCGGCGCAACGGGCGCTGACAGGCAGCGAGAAAATCATCGAATGAGAGCGTGGAAGGCATTGCTTCACGCATTTGGGTCAGAAAGGCATCGGGAAAATAAGCCACTTGGTACCACCGGCAAAAAAACAGGTGCGCAGTGTAGCATAAGTGCTCCGGCGCGAGTACGCCGGAGCAAGTGGAGAGATTATCGTGGCAGGGCGGTTCCCCATTCACGCCACTCTTTCGGTTCGCTTTCGAGCAACAGGAAGTGTTTACCTGCCTGCGCTTTAGGAGCCAGCGGTGTGCCTGGTGGAGTCGCGAAGGCGATGCCGCCGCGGATGAACTGATTGAAGGTACCGGTCTTCACGACACCGCCGGTCAGGCCGAAGTCAAGATTGTAGCCGGATGCCAACCAGAACACGGAGTTGTTGCGCACCAGATGCTGATAGCGCTGGCTAATGCGCATGGCAACCATCACACGATCGGAAAGCGAGCCCAGCGTCAGCCCGGTGACGGTCCCCACTTCAATACCTCTGAACAAAACCGGGGTTCCGATATTCAGCGAACCTGCTTCCGGTGCTTCCACCACAATACTCAGACCATCGAGGTAACGAGAGTCGGTGATGGTGGCTTCCTGCAGCTCAAAATCACGGCGCGGATTACCGCGTCCGGGTTCAACGTTAATGTACGGCTGCAGGATTGTATCCAGATGCTCCACGCCAGCTGCCGAAATTTGCGGGGTGATCACGGAGAAACGGGTACCGCTTCGCGCGAAGGTCTGCACGTATTCCGGGTACAGAACCGCTTTTGCCTGCACTTCGTTACGGGCGGTGATCAGCTCAAGCGTCTGAATCTGGCCGATATCGATTCCCAGGTAGCGAATCGGCATGCCAGCAGCGAGTTTACCTGCATCGAACGCATGCAGCGTTATCTGGCCGCCTACCGCACGCGCGGCGGTTTCCGAAGCATACAGAATGCGCTTGTCGCCTTTGCGTTGGCTGGCGCTGGCACCGCTTAAATTATCGAAGCTAATTGCCCCTTTGAGCGCGCGCGAAAGGGGAGATGCCTGTACGGTTAATCCGCTGCCGTTAAGCTGAACTTTTGCTCCGCCTTCGGCCCAGAACACGCTGTTGCTGGTCAACAGGTTGCGATATTCCGGTTTAATATGCAGATCGATATCAAACGCATCGGCGCGAGGACGAACGCTGATCACTTCACCGACCTCGAATTTGCGGTATAGAACCACCGAGCCGGCCTGCACATCAGGCAGCGTTTCGGCGCTCAGGCTGACCGTGGTGGTTGGCAGATCGCTCAGGCTGTTTTCAATCGCTTTTTCCAGGTTGGCATACAGCGGGTAGCTTTTTTTCATTTCCCCCTTGGTACCGGGCAAAATACGAATGCCGCCGCTGAGCCACTCGCTGGCGCTGGCGCCAAGGAACTCCACGCCATCAAGTCCGACTTTGACGTCCACGCGGCTGTTGACCACGAACTTACTGTCACCTTGCACCAGGTCACGATGCTGCGGTTCGATGGCAACGGTAAATGAAACGCCTTTGCTGGAAAGCGTGCGCTCAATCACCTGACCGACCTGTACGCCGTGGAGAATCAGCGGCTGGCCAGCATCAATACCGTAACTTTCCGGTGCGGTGAGCGTAAATGTCATGACCCCTGGATCGTGTAACAACGACTTCTCTGCGGGGATAACCACAAACTGGCTACGCGGCTCGCCTTCGCCGGGGACCAGTTCAAACGTTTTACCCGTCAGCAGTGAGCTGAGATTGGCATCGTTTAACGATAATTTAGGGCTGTGTAATTCAATCCGCGTGTTGTCGCGCAGCAGCGTTACGACGCTGGGGTCGACCGTCATTTCTCCAGTCACTTTACCGCCTGGATTTAAATCCAGTTTGGTGAGTTGGCCGACTTGTAATCCTTGATACATCAGCGATGTTGAGCCAGCTTTGAGTCCGTCCCCGCTGGGTAAGTCAAGCTTGACGATTACCCCGCGCTGGCTGTGCGCGAGATCCTGATATAAACCAAACGTGTCGTCGGCTGCGGCGGGTTTTGAGTCTTCAGGCGAATCAAAAGCAATGGCGCCATTGACCAGCGCGGCCAGACTCTCCAGTTTGATCTTCGCGCCGCTGAGGCTGACATCCGCATTCACACCGGAGACGTTCCAGAAGCGGCTGCCTTTTTTCACCAGATTGGTAAACCGACGTTCAATCAGCACGTCGATAGTTACGCCCTGATTGTTGGGGTTGATAGTGTAGTCATACACCCGGCCCACCGGAATCTTACGGAAATAAACCAGCGAACCGCTATTGAGCGAACCGAGGTCAGGCGCCCGCAGATGCAGCATCAAATCGCCATTATCCAGACGGTATTTGGGCTGCGTGTCGAGGGCAACGAAATGATCTTCTTCCTCGCCGGTTCCTGGCATCATGCCGATATAGTTACCACCAACCAATGCATCCAGACCCGAAACTCCGGCCAGCGACGCCTTCGGCGTGACCAGCCAGAACTGGGTATCTTTGCGCAGTGCATCTTTCATGCTCGATTTGATGCTGACGCGGACTTCAATTTTACGCAGATCTTTGCTGAGGTTGATATCCTGCACCGTGCCCACTTCAACGCCCTGATAACGAACGGGCGTGCGTCCTGGTACAATGCCGTCCGCGGACATGAAGTCAATGGTTACGGTATTGCCGCGATCTTCATAGCTTCCCCAGATAAGCCATCCTGCGATCATCAGCGCAATGAACGGCAGCAGCCAGAACGGAGAGATACGGCGTTTTGTTTTAATCTGCGCTTCAGTCTGCGAAGCGGGCGTTTCCTGACTCATGTGCATCCCAAAGTAAGCGGCTGTCCAGCCATTCCACAGCAAGAATAGTCAATATTACCGCCGCGCCGAAATAAAACGCAGCCGGTCCCATAGTAAAAGCAAGTATCTGATCGCGATTAATCAGCGACATGGTTAAAGCGATAACAAAGAGATCCAGCATCGACCAGCGGCCAATCCAGGTCACCATACGCAGCAGTTTTATGCGGGTACGCAATCCTTGCTCGCAGTTAAAATGGATGCTGATGAGCAACGTAAACATCACAATCACTTTGGTGAATGGCACCAGAATACTGGCGATAAAAACGATCGCCGCCACGCCGACGTTGCTGTTTGCCAAAGACATTATGCCTGACAGGATAGTGTCTTCCTGCCTACCACCGTTGACATAAATTACCGAGATGGGCAGCAGATTAGCAGGCAAAAGTAGGACAATCGAGGCCAGTAGCGCCGCCCAACACTTTTGGATGCTTTGATTCCTGCGCCAGCGCAGCGGGATATGGCAACGAGGGCAGCGACCCCGAGCGTCCGGATAACCTGTAAAGTGACAACCGAGGCAGACGCGGAGCTTTTCATCAGGGCGACGGGCTGGTCTTTGCGGGTAAAATCGGTCCCAAAGCTGCTCTACGTTGAGGTGCGACAGCGTCAAAATACTGAGGATCACCAGCGCAATAAAAGCAAACAGTCCCACACCGGGTTGCAAAAAAGCATAGTCCTGAACTTTGATTGACGCGACGCCAATGCCCACAAGATAGATATCGAGCATCACCCACTCTTTGAGCCTTTCCAGCATCAGCAGCACCGGGCGCAGGTTCATCCCAAGAATATTGCCAAACCACAGATAAGCAATTGAGGTCACGAGAATTAGCGGCGCGCCAGCGACGCAAAAAAGCACGAAAGAAGCAGTGAGGGGGTCACCTTGTCGGGTCATTTGCCAGATGCCTTGCATAACATTGGCATCAATGCGCACGCCTAATAAATAGATGTGCAGGAGTGGCTCTCCCCAGGCAAAGGGCATCAGCAGCAACATGGTGAAAGCCATTGCCGCAAGTCGCGTTAATGACCAGTCGCGTCCGTCACGAATTTTTGCCTGGCAGCGTGGGCAAAAGGCACTTTGGTGCGAACGCATTTTAGGCAAGCTAAATATCAGGTCACATTCAGGGCAGCGATGATAATGTGCACGAGGTAGTGCCTCACCGATGGACCTGATGGCTATTTTTTTAGTTGGCGTGATGCGTGGTGTCGTTAAGGCCATGTATCGCGAATCAAATTGTTGAAGTAATGTTATCTTAACTCATGACGGGAATGATCTTGAGCATTAACGCATTTAATGTTTATTTTAGTAGGCTGCAGTTTTAAGTAAGACAACTAAGTGATTACATAATGAACAAAATAGAGCTATACACGGATCTGAACCGTGATTTTCAGGCATTGATGGCAGGTGAAACCAGTTTTCTGGCAACGCTGGCGAATACCAGCGCATTGTTGTACGAGCGTCTTGCAGAAGTGAATTGGGCCGGTTTTTACCTGCTTGAGGACGATACGCTGGTGCTTGGTCCCTTCCAGGGCAAAATTGCCTGCGTGCGGATCCCGGTAGGGCGTGGTGTGTGCGGTACAGCAGTGGCGCAGAACCAGGTTCAGCGTATTGAGGACGTACATGCTTTTGATGGGCACATTGCTTGTGATGCCGCCAGCAACGCTGAAATCGTCCTGCCAATCACCGTCGAAAATCAGATAATCGGCGTGCTGGATATCGATAGCACGGCGTTTGGCCGCTTTACTGAGGAAGATGAACAAGGTCTGCGTACACTGGTGGCACAGCTTGAAACCGTGCTTGCAACGACGGATTACAAAAAATTCTTTGCGCACGTCGCAGGATAATCAACGGATAACGTAGCAATTACTGATGACGTCATTATAATGTCGCCTGTTCATGCCTGCGCTTGTTGGCTACGTCCGTTGTAATCAGGAAATTTCATGGAAAATCAACCTAAGTTGAATAGCAGTAAAGAAGTCATCGCGTTTCTGGCCGAACGCTTCCCGCAGTGTTTTAGTGCGGAAGGCGAAGCGCGCCCACTGAAAATTGGCATTTTTCAGGATCTGGTAGAGCGTGTTGAGGGCGAAATGAACCTCAGCAAGACTCAGCTCCGTTCTGCCTTACGTCTCTATACTTCAAGCTGGCGCTATCTGTACGGCGTTAAATTGGGCGCAACGCGTGTTGATCTCGACGGCAACCCTTGTGGTGAGCTGGATGAACAACATGTTGAACATGCGCGCAAACAGCTGGAAGAAGCTAAAGCCCGTGTTCAGGCGCAACGCGCAGAGCAACAGGCGAAAAAACGCGAAGCGGCTGCTGCTGCCGGTGAAAAAGAAGGCGCACCGCGTCGCGAGCGTAAGCCGCGTCCTGCACCGCGTCGTAAAGAAGGTGCAGAGCGTAAACCTCGCGCTGAAAAACCAGCAGCAAAAGCACCGCGTGCTCCTCGCGAAGAACAGCATACCCCGGTATCTGATATTTCAGTACTGACGGTAGGGCAGTCTCTGAAGGTGAAAGCAGGAAATAATGCGATGGATGCCACCGTATTAGAAATCACCAAAGATGGCGTCCGTGTACAGCTGAATTCGGGTATGTCTTTGATTGTACGCGCAGAACACCTGGTGTTCTGAAACGGAGGCCAGGCCTGGCATGAACACTTTTTTTAGGCTTACTGCGTTAGCTGGTCTGCTTGCATTAGCAGGCCAGGCACTTGCTGTGGAAGACATCACGCGTGCCGATCAAATCCCCGTTTTAAAGGAAGAAACCCAGCATGCGACGGTAAGCGAACGTGTGACGTCGCGTTTTACGCGATCACACTATCGCCAGTTCGATCTGGATCAGGCGTTTTCGGCAAAAATTTTTGACCGCTATTTGAATTTGCTCGACTACAGCCACAATGTGCTGTTGGCGAGCGATATCGAACAGTATGCAAAAAAGAAAACGGTCCTCGGCGATGAACTGCGCACCGGCAAGCTGGATGTCTTTTACGATCTCTATAATCTGGCGCAAAAACGCCGATTTGAACGTTATCAGTACGCATTAAGCGTACTGGCACGTCCAATGGATTTTACCGGTAACGACACGTTTAACCTCGACCGAAGCAAAGCGCCGTGGCCGAAGAGCGAAGCAGAGCTTAATGCGCTGTGGGACGGTAAGGTTAAATTTGACGAACTCAGCCTGAAGCTGACCGGTAAAACCGATGCGGAAATTCGCGAAACGCTGACGCGCCGCTACAAATTTGCGATTCGCCGTCTGGCGCAGACCAACAGCGAAGATGTGTTCTCACTGGCGATGACAGCGTTCGCCCGTGAAATCGACCCGCATACTAACTATCTCTCTCCGCGCAATACCGAGCAGTTCAATACTGAAATGAGCTTGTCTTTGGAAGGTATTGGCGCGGTTCTGCAAATGGATGATGACTACACCGTCATTAACTCCATGGTGGCAGGTGGTCCGGCAGCCAAGAGCAAGTCGATCAGCGTTGGCGATCGTATTGTCGGCGTCGGGCAGACGGGCAAGGGCATGGTCGATGTGATTGGCTGGCGTCTGGATGACGTCGTGGCACTGATCAAAGGACCTAAAGGCAGCAAGGTACGCCTTGAAATTCTGCCTGCCGGTAAAGGTACCAAGACGCGCACCGTGACGCTAACGCGTGAACGTATTCGTCTCGAAGACCGCGCCGTAAAAATGTCCGTGAAAACCGTTGGCAAAGAAAAAGTTGGCGTACTGGATATTCCTGGCTTCTATGTAGGCCTGACTGATGATGTCAAAGTCCAACTGCAGAAACTGGAAAAACAAAATGTCAGCAGTATTATCATCGATCTGCGTACTAACGGTGGTGGAGCACTGACTGAAGCGGTTTCGCTTTCCGGTCTGTTCATTCCTTCCGGCCCGGTGGTTCAGGTTCGTGATAATAACGGTAAAGTGCGTGAAGACAGCGATACCGACGGCGTTGTGTACTACAAAGGCCCGCTGGTGGTATTGGTCGATCGCTTCAGCGCCTCAGCATCAGAGATTTTCGCTGCGGCAATGCAGGATTATGGCCGAGCGTTGATCGTTGGTGAACCGACCTTTGGGAAAGGCACCGTCCAGCAGTATCGCTCCCTGAATCGTATTTACGATCAGATGCTGCGTCCGGAATGGCCAGCGCTGGGTTCTGTTCAGTACACGATCCAGAAATTCTACCGAGTAAACGGTGGCAGCACGCAGCGTAAGGGCGTTACGCCGGATATCATCATGCCGACAGGTAATGAAGAAACTGAAACCGGCGAGAAGTTTGAAGATAACGCACTGCCGTGGGATAGCATTGATGCTGCGACCTACACTAAGTCAGATAATCTGACGCCGTTCGGACCTGAATTGCTGAAAGAGCACAATGCACGTATTGCGAACGATCCTGAGTTCCAGTACATCATGAAGGACATTGCGCGTTTCAATGCGATGAAGGATAAGCGCAACATCGCTTCTCTGAATTACGCTCAGCGTGAAAAAGAGAATAACGAAGATGACGCAATGCGTCTGGCGCGTATCAACGATCGGTTTAAACGTGAAGGCAAACCGCCATTGAAGAAACTGGACGATCTGCCGAAGGATTACCAGGAGCCGGATCCGTACCTGGATGAAACGGTAAAAATCGCGCTCGACCTGGCGCATCTTGAGAAAGAGAAGCCAGCGGAACAGCCCGCAACCAGTCAATAACCTCGAACAGGCACAAGAAATTGTGCCTGTTTTTTTAACAAGTGCATGAAGACGTCAGCCTGATACGATAAAATGTAAAGTTGTGTCTTTCTGGTGACTTAGCACCTATGGATGCTTGAAAATAGTCATAAGACCCATACGATATGGGTAATCGCATAGTGCGTTTTGTTAAATTGAGGTTAAAAGAAAATTATGATGCGAATCGCGCTCTTCCTGCTGACGAACCTGGCTGTGATGGTCGTTTTCGGGCTGGTATTGAGCCTGACAGGGATCCAGTCAAGCAGCGTTCAAGGCTTGTTGATCATGGCACTGCTGTTTGGTTTTGGTGGTTCCTTCATTTCGCTGCTGATGTCCAAATGGATGGCGTTAAAGTCCGTTGGCGGGGAAGTGATCGAACAGCCTCGCAATGAAAGAGAACGCTGGCTGATGAATACAGTTGCGAATCAGGCCCGCCAGGCCGGGATCGCTATGCCACAGGTTGCAATCTACCACGCGCCAGATATTAACGCGTTTGCGACCGGTGCCCGCCGGGATGCCTCGCTGGTGGCTGTAAGTACTGGCCTGTTGCAAAACATGAGCCCGGATGAAGCCGAAGCGGTTATCGCGCATGAGATCAGCCACATTGCCAATGGCGATATGGTGACCATGACGCTCATTCAAGGGGTAGTAAACACCTTCGTTATCTTTATCTCACGTATTCTGGCGCAAATTGCCGCTGGCTTTATGGGCGGAAACCGTGATGAGGGTGAGGGTAGCAACGGTAACCCGTTGATCTACTTCGCGGTGGCGACGGTGCTGGAACTGGTGTTTGGTATTCTGGCGAGCATCATTACCATGTGGTTCTCACGTCATCGTGAATTCCATGCGGATGCAGGCTCAGCGAAACTTGTGGGGCGTGAAAAAATGATAGCCGCGCTGCAGCGCCTGAAAACCAGCTATGAGCCGCAGGAAGCGACCAGTATGATGGCGTTCTGCATCAATGGTAAATCCAAATCGTTGAGTGAGCTGTTTATGACTCACCCCCCGTTGGACAAACGTATTGAAGCGCTGCGCAGCGGTGAGTACCTGAAATAATCTGCAGCAGACAACAACATAAAGCGCGTCGACAGACGCGCTTTTTTTATGGCTGAACTCGCGGTTGTGTAATACGTAAGCCACTTACGATTGCGGCCAGCGAAGCCAGAATACCCGCTGTTATCAGCGAGACGTGCGTTCCACTGCCACCAAACTGATTTAGCATCAGCGCAACCAGTGCGGCCCCGGTACTCTGACCCAGTAAGCGCGCTGTTCCGAGCATACCGCTCGCGCCTCCGCTACGATCGCGCGGCGCGGAGGTGATGATGGTGTGATTATTCGGTGACTGGAACAAGCCAAAACCCGCACCACACAAAATCATTGGCCAGATGATATTAAAATCGGAAGGTGATGCGGGCAGTAACACCAGAGAAAACAGCCCACAAGCCATTACTGCCATGCCCAGCGCGCCAAGCAGACCTGCATGAACACGTTCAATCAAATATCCCGCCAGTGGGGCCATCACCATGGTTGCCAGCGGCCACGGCGTCAGCAGCAGGCCCGTTTCAACTTCGCTGCGTCCGAGAACCGTTTGCATAAAAAAGGGCAGGGAAACCATCGCCAGCATTTGTGCGCTGAATGAACAGATTGAGGTGCAAATAGAGAGTGAAAACAGCGGAATGCGTAGCAGATCAACCGGTAATAACGGTACTGGCAATGCGAGTTGGCGGCGGATAAAGAAAAACCCTACTATGAGAAGCCCCACAAGTTCAGCACCAATCAGTTTTAGCGACTGTCCCTGTGCAAATCCGCTGAGTGCCGTAATCAACAAACCGAATGTTAAGGCGTTCATTATTGCGCTGGGCAGATCAAAGCGCGGTTTATTGCTACGTGATGAATTGGGTGGCAAAAAACGCATAGCCAGCAGCAGGGCGATGATCCCCAATGGAACGTTAATCAGAAATAGCCATTTCCACGAGGCAATAGAAAGAATTGCCGCCGCAATAGTCGGACCCGCTGCCGAGGATACAGCCACGATAAAGGAGTTAATACCCATCCCGCGGCCAAGCTGGCGCTGAGGATAAATGAGTCGGATCAATGCCGTATTAACGCTCATCAGCGCCGCGCCGCCAAAACCCTGAGCCACGCGCGCTAACGTCAGCATATGCAGCGAGTCTGACAAGGCACAAAACAGCGATGCCAACAGAAACACGACCAGACCACACTTATAAATGCGTCGGTAGCCAAACATATCACCTAAAAAAGAGAGCGATAACAGCGAAACAACGATCGCAATTTGGTAGGCGTTCACAATCCAGATTGAGCTGGCGGGTGAGGCCTGAAGATCGGTGGCGATAGTGGGGAGGGCAACGTTTGCTATTGCGCCGTCGAGTACTGCCATAGAGATGCCAATAACAATGGTTAAAATTGCGCCATATCGCTGGGGCAATGGCAGACCATCGGTCTGAGTTTTTTCCATAGGAAGTCAATACTGTTGGAATTTATGATGAGAATAATAATTTTAGCATTGATATTCAGGCGTTAGGTCGCAGATTTGTAACTAAGTAAGCAAAGAGCGATTGCGAGGGCTGATACGTGAAATTATAATAAAAACCGGTTCTGATTTTTATAAAACACTCGAAAGGGGTGATAAATGGCAATCGCAGATCTGGATAAACAACCCGATTCTGTATCTTCCGTGCTGAAGGTTTTTGGCATTCTGCAGGCGCTGGGTGAAGAGCGCGAAATTGGTATTACCGAGTTGTCGCAACGCGTCATGATGTCAAAAAGCACCGTTTATCGCTTTTTGCAGACCATGAAAACGCTGGGTTATGTGGCACAAGAAGGGGAGTCGGAGAAATACTCACTGACCCTGAAACTATTCGAGCTGGGTGCTCGCGCGTTACAAAACGTCGATCTTATCCGTAGCGCTGATATTCAGATGCGCGAACTTTCGCGCCTGACCAAAGAGACAGTGCACCTTGGTGCACTGGATGAAGACAGCATTGTCTACATCCATAAAATCGACTCTATGTACAATCTGCGCATGTATTCTCGCGTAGGTCGCCGTAATCCGCTGTACAGCACGGCTATCGGTAAAGTTCTGCTGGCATGGCGTGACCGCGATGAAGTGAAGCAGATTCTGGATGGTATTGAGTATAAGCGTAGCACCGACCGTACTATTACCAATACTGATGAGCTGCTGGTATTGCTGGATAAAGTACGCGAGCAGGGCTACGGTGAAGATAACGAAGAACAGGAAGAAGGTCTGCGATGCATCGGTGTACCGGTGTTTGACCGTTTTGGTGTAGTGATTGCAGGCTTGAGTATTTCATTCCCGACGCTGCGTTTCTCAGAAGAACGTTTGCACGAGTATGTGGCGATGCTGCATACGGCTGCGCGTAAAATTTCAGAACAAATGGGTTATAACGACTATCCGTTCTAATCTGATGTAATAGCGTCAACGTAAAAACCCCAGGTATTTTTGTATCTGGGGTTTTTTATGAACAGTCATAATGTTAGTTGGTGCAAATAACGTTGCGGATATATTGCTGCTATATTAACCGTTATCAATAATGACCGTGCTTTTTCTTAACAAGGGGCAATCCGACAGGCCAATGATACCGCTGTCTGTGTGGACGTATTGCGCGGTGCTGGTTCCGCGTGCGGTCAGATATTGGCATTGCAAGCCCAGGCCCGCTGCATTCTCCTTACTTCCAATCAAAATTCCGTAGCCGCTCAGTAATAAACCGATCCAAACCAGAGCTAACAACACAATAGCGCGGATTATCAGACGCATTACAACCTCTTATCTTTTCTCGTTATTATTAGATTAGCCTGTACATGGGATGAAACAAGTGAATCATTCCTAAAAAGATTGAATGCCGATACAGTTAACGCTGGGTTTAGGTAACGCATGATAATTTATAGGCATAAGATGTTGATTCGAAGAGTGGAGCTGGAGTGAAAAAAATTCGCTGGGTAGTGCTGATAGTTGTCGTGCTGGTATGCATACTGATGTGGGCGCAAGTGTTCAACATCATGTGCGATCAGGATGTACAATTTTTCAGCGGTATTTGTGCCATTAATAAATTTATTCCCTGGTAAGCGCATTTTTGCCACAGTTGATTACCTTCTTGTGCGGCAGTGGTAAACTACACTGTCTACATTGAGGTGGTGAAATGAACGAAGTTTTGAATTCTGGCGCGTTGAGTTTGGCGTCTTTGGCTGTATCGGTGGTGATTCTGGTTGTCGGGCTTGTACTGTGGTTTTTCGTCAATAGGGCAAGTTCGCGTACTAATGAGCAGATTGAGCTGCTTGAAGCATTGTTAGATCAGCAAAAAAGACAGAACGCATTGCTCCGTCGCCTTTGCGAAGCTAACGAACCTGAAAAAGCGGCAGAGCCTGCTGTGGTCACAGCGAAAGACGAAGATGATGACATCATCCGCCTGGTAGCTGAGCGGTAAAAACGGTATGACAGGGTGAGGATCTGTTGCTTATGTTCTCAGATGTTTCATCCTGTCGCCAACATGCCAGATTATTTTCTTCTGCACATGTCGTGTAATTAGCACTCTGATTCTCGTGTTAACTCAGTATTTTCAGATGCTCCAGCCAATTAATATCTTATCCCCGGTCTGATATAAATATAATTTCCCATACGATAAAAATATGATTATGTCATTTTTGTGATAGCGATCGTCTTATTAACAGCGAAACGTTTCTCTTACTTTTTTTGTGCATTGTCATCATTCTTTCATTATTTTGGTGCAAAAGCAGAAGGCAGATCTCATTTTTACGCTTGTGACATTTTATGCATTACTAAGCATAAAAAATGATATTCGGCACACCCTGTAACAGCTAATCTGGAACAACCGAAGCTATTGAGCTATGGTAGAAATGTCCCGGCTATGGTGCAAGCCTGGCGGGGGATGGGGCGAGCGGCGGGAATATAACACTACTCAGTGTGGCGCATAACTGTGCAGTTGCTGTTTGATGAACGACAGGATTTGTGCGACCGATCGAGACACGTTTAAAAATGGCTTGCCATTATTAACGTTGTATGTGATAACACGTTTTGGGTTAAACGAGGTACAGTTCTGTTTATGTGTGGCATTTTCAGTAAAGAAGTCCTGAGTAAACACGTTGACGTTGAATACCGCTTCTCTGCCGAACCTTATATTAGTGCCTCAAGCAGTAATGTCTCAGTTTTATCTATGTTATGCCTGCGGGCGAAGAAAATACTCTAAGGAATTTTGCAAATGGCAAAGATTAAAGGTCAAGTTAAGTGGTTCAACGAGTCTAAAGGTTTTGGTTTCATTACTCCGGCTGATGGCAGCAAAGACGTGTTCGTACACTTCTCCGCTATCCAGGGTAACGGCTTCAAAACTCTGGCTGAAGGCCAGAACGTTGAGTTCGAAATTCAGGACGGCCAGAAAGGTCCGGCTGCTGTTAACGTAACAGCTATCTGATCGACACCACTGATTTGAAGCGCATATGCGCAACCATCTCAGATATAAAGCCTCGCCTATGCGGGGCTTTTTAATTCAAAATACGTCTAAATATTTCTAAATGCCCTCCCATTAGCGCTTTGTTGCAAAGGCGTGATGTTCGTAGCATAGTTTTCCCCGCTTTCTTACGACATTTCTCGTTAAATCAGACACCTGAAAAACTATCTTGCTGGAGTTCAGGTGAAAAAGAAAAACGACGGCGACGCGCGCAATTTTACTCCCGTACGTTTTGCCCTGCTTTGTGTGGCAATATTATTGAGTCTGGGATTGCTGCTGGGTCGGGTTGCATGGCTGCAAATTGTTACGCCGACAAGTCTGGTGAAACAGGAAGACATGCGTTCATTACGTGAGGTAACTATTGCCTCGCCGCGCGGGATGATTACCGACAGAGAAGGGCGACCGCTGGCGGTAAGTGTTCCGGTTAACGCCGTATGGGCCGATCCTAAGACCATCATCAGCAAGGGAGGCGTAGGTTATAACGAACGGTGGCAGGCTCTGGCAAGGGCTCTGCATCTGTCACTGAGTACGCTGGCGGAACGCGTTAACAGTAATCCTGGCGGACGTTTTATTTACCTGGCACGACAAATTTCCCCTCAGCAGGCTGAGTGGGTCGATGATCTTAATCTCCCGGGCATTAACCTGCGCGAGGAATCCCGCCGGTTCTATCCTGCAGGCCACGTAGCGGCGAATCTCATAGGTTTTACCAACATTGATGGACAAGGCATTGAAGGGCTGGAAAAAAGCTTTAATAACCAGTTGATGGGTAAACCTGGCTCCCGTCTGGTACGTAAAGACAAATTTGGCCATGTAATCGAGAATATCACCGAAGTCACGCCTGTTCCTGCACACCAATTACAGCTCAGCATCGATGAGCGCCTGCAGACGGTCACCGAAGATGCGCTGGACAATGCCGTTACGTGGAATAAAGCGGAATCAGGAGCCGCAGTGCTGGTAAACATTGCTACCGGTGAAATACTGTCCATGGCGAGCTTTCCTGACTTCAACCCCAATAACCGTGAGGGCGCGGTACTGGATGATTTTCGTAACCGCGCAATAAGCGATACGTTTGAACCCGGTTCAACCGTTAAACCGCTGGTGATCATGACTGCACTCCAGCAGGGGATAGTACAACCGGACAGCGTGATTGATACCCATCCTTTTTACCTTGATGGACATCGCATTCGCGACGTCGGATTTTACCCGGAGCTGTCGTTGACCGGAGTTTTGCAGAAATCGAGCGATACCGGCGTGTCGCACCTTTCACTGGCTATGCCTGTTCAAAAGTTGCTGGATACCTATAAGAGCTTTGGTTTTGGCGATCCAACCGGACTGGGATTAACCGGTGAAAGTAGCGGTTTAATGCCTCAACGCCGCTACTGGAGCGATTTGGATCGCGCGACCTTTGCATTCGGCTATGGATTAATGGTAACGCCGCTGCAGTTGGCGCACGTATATGCAACCATTGGTAGTTTTGGTATCTATCGACCCCTTTCGATTACCCGTATTGACCCGCCGGTAATCGGTACCAGAGTGATGCCGGAGGCGCTGGTTCACCAGGTTGAACATATGATGGAAAGCGTCGCGTTACCCGGTGGTGGGGGAACTAAAGCCGCGGTCAGAGATTATCGCGTGGCGGTTAAAACAGGAACGGCAAAGAAAATTGGTGATGACGGTAAGTATGTCGATAAATACGTGGCCTACACGGCAGGCGTTGCGCCAGCGAGCGACCCGAAATTTGCACTGGTGGTCGTCATCAATAATCCGCAAAACGGTGCTTATTATGGTGGGGCTGTCTCTGCGCCTGTCTTCAGCCAGATAATGGGTGATGTCCTGCGTCTGGAGAACGTTAAACCGGATGGTATGCCTGCCGACTCCGATCATCTGCTGGTGATGCACGGCAGCAACGTATCCTCGCCATCGTTGTAAGTTATTTTCCCAGGGCGCAATACGCGTTACACTTGCGCCCTTAAGTCACCTGCCGGAGTTGTCATGTCGTTTTCCTGTCCTCTTTGCCACCAGCCTCTTACTCAAGCGAATAACAGTTTTGTCTGCCCCGGGCGGCACCAGTTTGACGTGGCGAAAGAAGGGTATGTCAACTTATTGCCGGTTCAGCATAAGCGGTCGCGCGATCCGGGTGATAGCGCTGAAATGATGCAAGCCAGACGGGCATTTCTTGATGCTGGGCACTATCAACCGTTGCGTGATGCGATTGTGAATGTGCTTAAAGAAAAGTCGAATTCAGAAGATGCAGCGATCCTGGATATTGGCTGTGGGGAAGGGTATTACACCCATGCGTTTGCCGACGCGCTGGCGGGCTGTACAACCTTTGGTCTTGACGTATCCAAAGTGGCAATTAAAGCCGCAGCCAGACGCTATCCGCAGGTGATCTTTTGCGTTGCCTCCAGTCATCGTCTGCCGTTCGCAGACGAATCAATGGATGCCATCATCCGGATCTATGCGCCCTGTAAAGCGCAAGAACTGGCTCGCGTGGTTAAACCGGGTGGATGGGTGATCACCGCCACGCCGGGACCGCGCCATTTAATGGAACTGAAAGGGCTGATTTATGATGAGGTGCGTTTACATGCGCCCCATACTGAGCAACTGGACGGTTTTGTTCTGCAACAGAGCATTGCGCTGGGATATCAGATTCAGCTTCAGGGCAGCGAGGCCGTTGCGTTACTGCAAATGACGCCGTTCGCCTGGCGGGCAAAGCCGGAAGTGTGGGAAACGTTAGCGGGGAAAACGACGTTTGACTGCCAGACCGACTTTAGTATTCATGTCTGGCAGCGTCTGAATTAACCGTGGAAGTGTGCCCAGAGGATCTGGGCACCGATACCAATCAGCACCACCCCACCCAAAATTTCAGCTCGTTTGCCCAGCATTGGGCCAATGAAACGACCAATCATCATGCCGAGCGTGGACATAATCAATGTGGCGCAGCCGATGGCCAGCGCTGTGGCAATAATGTTGACCTGCAGGAAAGCCAGACCCACCCCGACGGCCATCGCGTCGAGACTGGTGGCAATGGCGGTGGTAACCAGCAGCCAGAAACCGTGGCGGCGCTGCGGTTCTTCCTCTTCATCGCCGTTGTCGCGAAAACCTTCGATTATCATTCGCCCGCCTAAAAAGATCAGCAGAATGAAGGCGATCCAATGGTTCCACTCCAGCACGAATTTGCTGGCCAGCATCCCCATGCCCCAGCCAATCAGTGGCGTAAGCGTTTCAACTGCGCCGAATATCAGTCCGGTGCGCAATGCTTCAGAAAATTTGGGTTTATGCAGGGTGGCGCCTTTGCCAATTGATGCGGCGAAAGCATCCATCGACATGCCGAAAGCGAGAAGAACGGTAGCGGTGAGATTCATAACAGCGTCCTGACCGGGGTATCCATAAAACACATCACTGCCCCCAGTAACCATGCATACAGGCTGGAATCACTGTAAATACAGCGCCATTCAAATATGCATTGCAGTTGATGTGCCTATGGTCTCGCCTGACTGAACCTGTAAGTTCAGTCCGTACGCGCCACGTTTTTCAACGAGTATGTTGACACGTACATTTCCGGAGTCTGGAAATCGGCTACTCCCCAACGACGGGCGCAACCTTAACATATTTTGAGAATATAAAACAAGAAACGCAGAAATAATATTTGACTTCTAGTTGAAAACGATTTTCATTTAGATTTATTTATAAATAAAACGTTAAAATAAATAACATTGAGGACAGTGAAATATAGCCTTAGCTATGTTTGCTTTTACACGGATATATAAAAACATAGTTCAGGCTATATTTGTAAGCTATTGATTTGAAATTAATAGTTTATATATTCTCTCAAGATCGTCTATATTTCGTACACGAATCAACAATCTTCGATGTTCTAATTGCATCACCAATACACCGTCTTCAGATAAATTCATCTCTTTAATGCGGTTATATTCAATCCAGACGTTGGCGAAGAAAAAGCCTTTCTGCTTGAAGATGATTTTTGGCGTACGGATCCAGAACAGATACAAACCCATCAATACCAGTGCACATAATAACCATGTGGTAAATTGCGCGCCGTGGCTGGTGATGTTGTTGTAGATAAGAATAGCTACCAGGCCAAGGAAGATAACGCTGTCGACTCTGCTGCGGGGAAGCAGGGCGACAGTAAGCAGAGTAGGGCCATTACGGCGGGGCATGATGAACTGATCGTAAATGGCATACGCCAGCAGCGAAAAGATAAATAGAACCAGCACCAGGTCCGTGATAGTCATGAATCCTCAACCCTCTAAATAGAAAAACCGGGGGCAAGCCCCCGGTGATGTACAACAGTTTTACAGGCCGAGCAGTCCGACAGCGTAGCCCGCGATACCGATGACGAAGAAGCCAACGATGATCCACAGCGGGTTCACTTTCTTACGCAGCAGCCACATACAGGCGAATGTCAGCAGCAGAGGAACCAGACCCGGCATCAGCTGGTCAAGGATAGTCTGCACAGTGGTAACACGAGTCTGACCATCCTGACCGGTGATAGTAGAAACCACCAGTGGAATGTTTACGTGCGTCCACTTGTTAACCAATGCCCCCATGACAAACAGGCCGAGGATTGACGCCCCCTCAGTCAGTTTCTGCAGGAAGCCGCCGCCCATATCTTTAACGATATCGACACCTTTACGGTAGCCATATGCCACACCGTAATAACGGGTTGCCAGACGAACCAGGTTAAACAGAACGAAGAACAGCAATGGCCCCAGCAGGCTGCCGCTCATCGCGATACCTGCGCCGAGCGCGGCGAATACTGGGCGAACGGTACCCCAGAAGATCGGGTCGCCGACGCCTGCCAGCGGACCCATCAGACCAACTTTGATACCGTTGATGGCACCATCGTCAATCTCTGCGCCGTTTGCACGCTGTTCTTCCATCGCCAGCGTAACGCCCAGTACTGGAGCCGCTACGTACGGATGGGTGTTAAAGAATTCCAGGTGACGCTTAATCGCTTGCTTACGTGCGTCGTTGTTTTCCGGGTACAAGCGGCGGATAGCCGGCACCATGGAGAAACAGAAACCCAGCGCCTGCATACGTTCGAAGTTCCATGAACCCTGAAACAGGTTAGAACGAATGAACACGCCACGAATGTCACTCGGAGTGAGTTTTTTCTCGGTGGTAGTTTTAGTCATATCAACCATTTCGCTCACCTGCTAGTCCAGTTCGTTATCGAGATCGTTATTGCCAGCCGCCGCAGCAGGTGCACCGGCTACGCGGTTATATTTCGGGCTCAGCTGAATGTAGAGGATCGCCATTACTGCGCCAATCACACCCAGAGCAACCAGGTTGAAGTTAGTAAATGCCGCGGTGACGAAGCCGAGGTAGAAGAATGGCATCAGGTAGCCTGCGCGCATCATGTTGATGACCATCGCATAACCAACCACCACGATCATACCGCCTGCGATGTTCAGACCGCCGGTCACGACTTCCGGAATGGCGTTAAGCATGCTCTGAACTTCACTGGTACCAACAGAAATCGCTACGATTACCGCTGGGATAGCGATACGCATAGCCTGCAGGAACAGAGAGGATACATGCAGCCAGGAGAGTGCTGTCAGGTTACCGTTTTCGGCCGCCTTATCCGCTGCGTGCTGGAATGCTACGGTGATAGTACGAACGATAATGGTCAGTACCTGGCCTGCAGCTGCCAGTGGGATAGCCAGCGCGATACCGGCACCAATGCTTTGGTGACCTGCGATAACCAGAACGGTAGAGATAATTGAGGCCAGTGCCGCATCTGGTGCAACCGCAGCACCGATGTTCATCCAGCCCAGGGCGATCATTTCCAGGGTACCACCGATGATAATACCGGTTTTCATGTCCCCGAGAACGGCGCCAATCAGCGTACAGGCCACCAACGGACGGTGGAACTGAAATTCATCGAGTACCGACTCCATACCCGCGATACATGCGACGATGAACACCAGCACAATCTGAAGAGTGGTAATCTCCATTGTACTTCTCCTATTGCTATACAGACTTAAGTGTGAAAACTAAGTAAATGCCAGGGAATTATTTCACCTTGGCAATCAAATCCATCATTTTCAGTTTCTGATCGGTAGAAACCTTACGTGCCTCAAGCTCAATACCGCGTTCGTTGAGTTTCTTGAAGGCTTCGATGTCTTTGTCATCGACAGAAATTGCGTTGTTTACCTGCGTTTTACCCTGACGGAAAGCCATACCGCCAATGTTTACGGAGGTAATTTTCACACCACCTTCAACGATACGTTCTACGTCGGTTGGGTTGGTGAACAACAGCATCACACGCTCACCTGCATATTTAGGGTTGTTGTAGACGCGGATCATTTTCGCGACATCAACCACATGCGCTGTCACACCCGGAGGTGCTACCTGAGTCAGCAGCGTTTTACGCACGGTATCGGCGGCAACTTCATCACTGACGACGATAATGCGTGTTACGTTGGTTTCTTTGGTCCAGCGAGTTGCCACCTGACCATGGATTAAACGGTCATCAATACGCGCCAGGCCGATCTGCATATAATCGTTCGGACCCATCGGTTTGGCGGGAGCTGCTGCTTTGGGTGCTGCTACTGGGGCAGGAGCGGCTTTCTCAACCGGTTTGGCTTTCAGCGCTTTCACGCCTTCGCTACCAGTTTCAACGGCCAGTGCCACTAATTCATCAAAGCTCGGGTTGTCATCACGCGCCATGAAGGTTTCAACCAGCATGGGAATGTTCACACCGGCGATAACTTCGTAATGCTCTTTATCGACGACAATGCGGCTTGCAGCGTTAAACGGGCTGCCTCCCCATGTGTCAACGAGAAACAGCACGCCTTTACTGGTATCGAGTTTTGCCAACTGAGCGTTGTACTTTTCGATCAGCGTTTCGGCATTTTCGCCTGGAACGAAATCTATCCAGCCGACATTTTCCTGCTCGCCTAACAGCATTTCTGCCGTCTTAAGTAACTGCTCTGCAGCCCAACCATGTGTGCCTATTACAATAGCAATGGTCACTTGCTACCTCCTTTATTATCGTTAACACATCAACGTGAAGATGTATTTGAATCGTCGTCCGCAATCGAATCGATTCAGATAAGGGTTACAAAGAAAAACCTATGATTTTCGTGAATTATTTTAGATATCGAAAAAAATATTTTATGTGATGAAGATCCGTAATTTAACTTCCGATTAAAAGAAATTTCGAAGGGTAAAATATCTCCGAAACAACTTATTGCAAAGGAAGGTAAATCTTTGCTAAAAACCGCTTCTCTCTGTTATGTTTAGCATCTGTTTAATTACTCAGGAGTATAGGGCAGTAGCCCACCATATGGATCGTCACCGACGTCATTTCACCTTCAGGCCGTATCAAGCCTGTCAGATTGGCACTTTTTGCCACAAATTTTCTCTGCATATCGCTTTAACGCCTGAGATCCTCAGCGCGCAGTTTGGTCATTCCTTAAGCAGGAGCTTGTCATGGAATTATTAATGGACCCGCAGATTTGGGTGGGTTTGCTCACGCTTGTCGTTCTTGAAATTGTTCTGGGTATTGATAACCTGGTCTTCATTGCGATCCTGGCTGATAAGCTGCCGCCGAAACAGCGAGATAAAGCGCGTTTAATCGGTTTGTCACTGGCACTGATTATGCGTCTGGGCCTGTTGTCCGTGATTTCGTGGATGGTGACGCTGACAAAGCCGCTGTTCACGGTAATGGACTATGCGTTCTCGGGGCGCGATCTGATTATGCTGCTGGGGGGTATCTTCCTCTTGTTCAAGGCTACGACAGAGCTGCATGAGCGGCTGGAAAACCGTGAACATGATACCGGGCAGACGAAAGGGTATGCGAGCTTTTGGGTTGTCGTAACGCAGATTGTCATCCTCGATGCAGTGTTCTCGCTGGATGCTGTGATTACGGCGGTCGGTATGGTCAACCATCTGCCAGTGATGATGGCGGCAGTAGTGATTGCCATGGCCGTGATGCTGTTGGCCTCTAAGCCGTTGACCCGATTTGTGAACCAACACCCGACGGTGGTGGTGCTGTGTCTGAGCTTCCTGTTGATGATTGGTCTGAGTCTGGTTGCCGAAGGGTTTGGCTTCCACATTCCGAAAGGCTATCTGTATGCGGCGATTGGTTTCTCAATCATCATTGAGCTGTTTAACCAGATTGCCCGTCGTAACTTTATTCGTCACCAGTCGACGCTGCCATTGCGTGCGCGTACTGCCGATGCGATTCTCCGTCTGATGGGCGGTAAACGTCAGGCCAGCGCGCAGATGGAATCCGACAATCCGGTACCGGTTCCCGTCCCGGAAGGCGCATTTGTAGAAGAAGAACGCTATATGATCAACGGCGTCCTCTCTTTGGCGTCGCGTTCATTACGCGGCATTATGACGCCTCGTGGGGAGATTAGCTGGGTTGATGCAGACCTGAGCGTGGAGGAAATTCGCGAGCAGTTGCTTTCGTCACCTCATAGCCTGTTCCCGGTATGCCGTGGCGAACTGGATGAAATCATCGGTATCGTGCGTGCTAAAGAGCTGCTGGTGGCGCTGGAAGACGGTGTGGATGTGGCGGCGATTGCCTCTGCCTCTCCGGCTATTGTTGTTCCGGAAACACTGGACCCGATCAATCTGTTAGGCGTTCTGCGTCGTGCCCGCGGTAGCTTCGTTATCGTCACTAACGAGTTTGGCGTAGTACAGGGTCTGGTCACGCCGCTGGATGTATTAGAAGCCATCGCCGGTGAATTCCCTGATGCCGATGAAACGCCTGAAATTATAGCTGATGCAGGCGGTTGGTTGGTCAAAGGCGGTACCGATCTGCATGCGTTGCAACAGGCGCTGGACGTGGATACGTTAGTGAATGAAGACGAAGACATCGCTACGGTGGCAGGTTTAGTCATTGCGGCTAACGGCCATATTCCTCGTGTAGGTGATGTTATCGAGGTCGCACCGCTGAGCATTACGATTGTCGAAGCGAATGACTATCGTGTGGATTTAGTTCGCATTGTTAAAGAACAACCCGCTCACGACGAAGACGAGTAACCGGGTTTAGCGAAATGGCATGACGGGCATACTGTGTCTCCCGTTATGCCGGGTGGGCGGCGGCGTGCTGCCCGCCAGCCATTTTGGAAAATCGCGCAGCGGCATTGGCTTGGCATACAGAAAACCTTGCAATAAATGTACGCCGTGTCGGCGCAAATGCTGAGCTTGCGCCTGTGTCTCAACGCCTTCCGCCACCAGTTCGATATTCAATTTTTTCCCCAAAGCGATAATAATGTCTGTGACGGTTGAGTTCACGGCGTCTGTTCCTATTGCCGAAGTAAATGATTTATCGATCTTCAGCACATCCGGGCGGAGCTTTTCCAGCCAGGAGAGCGAGCTATTGCCGGTGCCGAAATCATCAATCGCCAGTTTTACGCCAAGCCGATTTAATTCGCGTACGACCCGATAATCCACATCCAGTAACGCATCGCGTTCGGTCAGTTCGATAACCAATTGCTGGATTGGGTGCTGGCTGAACCAGTACTGATTAAGATCTTTTAGCAACGTGCCATTACGAAAATGGCTGGCGGCGACATTAATCCCAATATGAAACTGGCTGCTCATCGGGAAAACGTGTCGTTGCTGAATGGTTTCTGCGATGACATGACGGGTAAGCGGCACAATCAGGTTGTGCTCCTCAGCAATGGGAATAAACACTTCCGGAGAGATCCAACCCTGGCGTGGGTTATTCCAGCGTAAAAGGATTTCCACGCCCATGCATTGCTGGGTTTGCGCATTAAGCAGCGGCTGGCAAAATAGTTCGAATTCCCGAGCCGCAAGGGCCAGATTAATCTCCCATGAGAAACTCATTCTGCTGGCGGTAGCCAGCCATGCCAGATAACCCACTAATAAACTTAGGATCACCGCCAGCGGCAGCTGTGTTGGCAGGTGTTTTACCGCCAACTCACTGGGACCGGGGCCGGTGACGCTAATGGTAAACGGAAAATGTTGAGATGAAAGCTGGTAGCGTTTTTCATCATTTAGCTTAGGCAGAGTATCGACAACACCTTGATCATACAGTAGATGCCGATTACCAACGGTTAAGCTGGCATCGGTGATCTGCGGCGGCTGGGGTTCAAGCAACATAGACGACAATAAGTCAATATTGACGATTTCCAGCACGCCATCTTCACCATCGGCAGAGGACGGATACCACTGAGTCAGAATCGGACTGCCTTTAATCAACGAATGGTCGGTAGACAGCAGCAGTTGCGGTTCCCTGCTGGGTAATTCGGGCTGCAGTTGACTAATGGGAACATTACGATAACCAAAAATGCTGGAGCAATAGAGGATCCCGCTTTGAATCAGATTAATAGAACGTACCGTTTGCAACCTTGCGGCATGTTTGCTTAAGGGTAAACGCGCCACCGAGCAGGGGAGGCCAATCAACGGCAGCAATACATCCCGTCCGGTCTGTAAGGGTAAAAGCACGTCATCCAGTTCTTCTACAGCATGGTTGGCAAAGGTGACGATATTTCGGTGATTTAAATTACGCTCCGAAATAAATCGGACAGTTAATGTGAGGATGAGCGTCAGTAGTGCACATACTGTGCAGACGATTAAGCGATTCCGGCGATAATTTTTAATGATCCGTTGTGCTGTTTGCATGCGGGCCGCCCGATAAGCCGTTGGTCACAGAAGCCAACAGCAACAGAGCAAGTGTAGTGGGGAAAATTACAGTAGACGAGGGAGAGGGGGCAAATTCGCCCATCCGTCGCAGATGGGCGAAAATTAAGTATTAGTCACATTGAACTTTGATCGCCAGGCCACCGCGTGACGTTTCGCGGTATTTGGCGTTCATGTCTTTACCCGTTTCGTACATAGTCTCAATGACTTTATCCAGCGAGACGCGCGGCGCGCTGGTACGGCGCATTGCCATACGCGCAGCGTTGATCGCCTTCACTGAAGCAATTGCGTTACGCTCAATGCACGGAACCTGTACCTGACCGGCAACCGGATCGCAGGTTAACCCGAGGTTATGTTCCATGCCGATTTCAGCAGCAACACACACCTGCTCCGGGCTTGCGCCTAACAGTTCAGCCAGACCCGCGGCAGCCATGGAGCAGGCTACGCCCACTTCACCCTGACAACCTACTTCTGCACCAGAGATAGAGGCGTTCATTTTGTACAACGCGCCAATCGCACCGGCCGCCAGGAAATAGCGGGTATAGATATCCGGGCTAACGGACTCAATGAAATGATCGTAATAGGCCAGTACCGCAGGCACGATACCGCAGGCACCGTTGGTTGGCGCTGTCACTACGCGACCGCCTGCGGCGTTTTCTTCGTTAACGGCCAACGCAAACATGTTCACCCAGTCGATCACGTTCATTGGATCGTTGGACAGCTTATCGCTGGAAACCAGCATACGACGCAGGGCTGAAGCACGGCGAGGAACGCGCAGCGGACCCGGCAGCACACCTTCGGTGTTCATGCCACGATCGATACATGCCTGCATGGTTTGCCAGACGTGGCCAAAGTACTCTTCAATCTCTTTCTTACTGTGCAGCGCAAGTTCGTTCTGCATTGCCATGCCAGAGAGAGACAGGCCGGTGCTGTTGCAATATTCCAGCATTTCAGTAGCGGATTTGAACGGATAAGGCACGCTGACCTCGCCCGAGGTATCCTGACCAAAATGTTCTTCATCAACGATGAATCCACCGCCGATTGAGTAGTAGGTTTTGCTATAAATGACGGTTTCGCCATTGTACGCATGGATCTGCATTCCGTTTTCATGCAGCGGCAGGTTGCCGTTGTGAAAACGCATCCCGTCATTCTGCGGGAAATCCACTTCGTGCTGACCCTGCGCAAGCAGCAGGCGTCCACGCGTTTCTACGTCGCGGATGAATCCGGGGATGCTATCAATATCCACGGTAGCAGGCTCATTGCCCGCCAGACCCATAATAATGGCGATATCGGTGTGGTGACCTTTACCCGTGAGCGACAGTGAACCATACACGTCGACGGCGACACGAGTAACGCTGTCCAGTAATCCTTTTTCGACCAGGTCATCGACGAACTGTTTACCCGCCTTCATAGGCCCTACGGTATGGGAAGATGAGGGACCAATCCCCACCTTAAACATGTCGAATAGACTAATCACAATAATACTCCTACAGGGCGACTGGGCTTTCCAGTAACGATGTTATAACTGCGCATAGTGTAAGAGGGAACGCGGCGATCGGCTTAACTATTCACATGAATTAAACTAATAGATAACCGCGGTTTTACTAATGTTGTGACCTGAGTTTCAAGTTGTCTATTGTGTGCGTAAAGATAAGTATAGTCAGGGCTTGACGCCAATTTGCAGCGCCAGCTCACGAATTATTCCGGCAGTCATTCCCCAGACGAAATATTGCTCATACCAGGAAAGCCATACGCGATGTGAATCGCCACGACGGTAAATATCCAACGGGTGGTAACGACCTAAATGCAGGGCCTGGGCCAGCGGCATTTCGAACACTGCGGAAACTTCATCTTCACTGGCGCGATACGGCAGATTAGGCGGGATAATGCCTACCACAGGGGTGACCTGGAAACCGGTCACGCTGTCGACAGGCGGCAGAACGCCAATCACTTCTACGCATGAAGGTGGGATCGCCACCTCCTCCTGCGCTTCGCGAAGGGCGGCGGCAATTAACGAGGCATCACTGCTATCCACTGCCCCACCGGGGAATGCGACCTGTCCGGCGTGCTTGCGCAGGTGAACGGAACGCTGGGTTAACAGCAACCCCGGCTGTGGGCGACGCACGACGGGGATCAGTACGGCGGCCTGGCGCTGGTTTAACGCGGCATGATTGACCTGCGGGCGCAGGAGTTGAAAGCGCGATAAAAAATCATCAAGCGTCAGGCTGCTGTATTCCACGTGTCAATTCTCCAGTTGGTGCAAAATGCGATTCACTTTATCAAATGTTTCCTGATATTCAGCGTCTTCCTGACTGTCTGCAACAATACCACCGCCTGCGGAGCAATAAATTTGTCCGTTTGTGGCTGTCAGCGTGCGAATGGTAATGCTGGTATCCATATTGCCGCAAAAGCTCAGATAACCAATGCTGCCGCACCAGGCGTTGCGTCTTTGCGGCTCCAGTTCGTCGATAATTTCCATCGCCCGCACTTTCGGCGCGCCGGTAATAGAGCCGCCGGGGAAGGCGGCGCGTAGCAGATCGGTGGCGTATAATGACTCTGGCAGACGTGCGGTAATGGTGCTGACCAAATGATGAACGGCAGGGAACGGTTCGACGATAAACAGCTCCGGAACCTGTACCGAACCCGGTACGGCAACGCGGCCAATATCATTACGCATCAAATCGACGATCATCAGGTTTTCCGCACGATCCTTCGGCGAATTCGCCAGTCGCCGGGCCTGCTCACGATCGGCATCGGTATCTCCAAGCCTCGGTAGCGTGCCTTTAATCGGACGCGTCTGTATGTGCTGGTTTTCCAGCAGAATAAATCGTTCCGGCGAAAGGCTGAGGATTGCACCTTCCTCAAGACGAATAAATGCACTAAACGGAGCGCGGTTGGCGTGATTGAGAGTGACAAATGCCTGCCACTCATCGCCCTGGTAATGCGCCTGAAAACGCTGGGCAAGATTGACCTGGTAACAGTCTCCGCTGTGCAGATAATCCTGCACCTGGCGGAATTTTTCGCCGTACTGAGCACGGCTCATATTAGACTGCCACGCCGAAGTTAATGTAAACGGCTCACGCGTTGGCGGTTGTTGCGCGTCGAGCCATTTCAGGCGAGCCTCGACATCGGTATGGCTGAGCAGCGATACGGTCTGCAACTGGTGATCGACAATCAGTGCCCAGTCGTAAATGCCAACGGCCATATCCGGTAGCGTAATATCGCGCTCTGCAATAGTGGGCAGAGATTCGAAGCGTCGGCCAAGATCGTAGCCAAACAGACCTAACGCACCGCCCTGAAACGGCAGGTCGGGGTGATATTCGGGGTGAATCTTGTGTGCGATTAGTGCGGAATGTAATACCGTCATGGGATCATCAAGCGAGCGCGAGGTTGCGTGCCCGTCCTGCACTACGGTCTCTGTAGCTCGCGTAACAAGCGTGGTGACGGGATCCGCCACCAGAATATCAAAGCGGTTATGCGGATGGTCGGCTTGACCCGAATGCAGCAGCATCGCCCAGGGCAGATGGCTTAATGTCGAAAAATAGCGTTCAGCGGCGTCCTGACGCCAGGGTAATGTGATTACTGCGGGAGATAACGTCTTCATCAGTCCTGACTCGTTGCTACTCTACTGGCTAACTGCCCGGTAGCATGAAATAATTAGCGCAGACAATTTAGCAGGAGTTAACAATGTTTGCAGGTTTACCTTCACTCAGTCATGAGCAGCAGCAAAAAGCGGTAGAGCGTATTCAGGAGCTGATGTCGCAGGGGATGAGCAGCGGACAAGCCATTGCTCTTGTTGCTGAAGAGTTACGCGCCAGTCATACCGGCGAGCGGATCGTGGCGCGTTTTGAAGATGAAGACGAATAACGCCGCTTAAACTGCAGCGATAATCTTAATCTCAACTTTGTATTTCGGGTTCATCAACCCGGCCTGAACGGTACAACGTACCGGCGCGTGACCCGCAACAACCCACGCGTCCCAGGCTTTGTTCATGGCGGCAAAATCGTTTTTGTCTGCCAAAAACAGGGTGGCATCAAGAATACGTGACTTGTTGCTGCCTTGTTTTTCCAGCACCGCATCAATTTGCGCCAGCGTATTTGCCGTTTGCTCAAAAGCGTCTGCATCCAGATTTTCCGGCACGCCAGTGTAATACAGCGTGTTGTTGTGGATAACCACGTCGGACCAACGCGCTTCGGCATCAATGCGCACAATCGTCATAAATCATTCCTCATTTACGTGTTTTCAAATGGCTTTGGGTTGCGCCAAGACTGCCATAATGTTGTGCCCACGTCACCTCTTCAACTGGCGAAAGAGCTGCTGGCCTGACATAATCCCTGTTCAAATGAACAGGGGGCAGTGTGACGGACGATTTTGCAGCAGACGGTCAGTTGGCTAAAGCAATACCGGGTTTTAAACCGCGAGAACCACAGCGGCAGATGGCCATCGCCGTCAGTCATGCCATCGAAAAATCACAACCGTTGGTGGTAGAAGCCGGAACCGGGACGGGTAAAACCTATGCTTATCTTGCCCCAGCGCTGCGTGCCGGAAAGAAGGTCATTGTCTCCACGGGCTCGAAGGCGTTGCAGGATCAGCTATACAGCCGCGATCTCCCGACCGTCGCTAAGGCACTAAAGTTCACCGGTAAACTGGCGCTGCTGAAAGGGCGTTCAAACTATCTGTGCCTTGAACGTCTCGAACAGCAGGCGCTGGCGGGTGGTGACTTGCCGGTACAAACGTTAAGCGACGTCATCCTGCTGCGCTCCTGGTCAAATCAAACCCTTGATGGGGACATCAGCACCTGCGTCAGCGTGGCGGAGGACTCTCAGGCCTGGCCGTTGGTCACCAGCACTAATGACAACTGTCTGGGCAGCGACTGCCCGCTATATAAAGAGTGTTTTGTCGTGAAAGCGCGTAAAAAAGCGATGGATGCAGATGTCGTCGTGGTTAACCACCATCTGTTTCTCGCTGATATGGTGGTAAAAGAAAGCGGGTTTGGCGAATTGATCCCGGAAGCTGATGTAATGATCTTCGATGAAGCGCATCAGCTACCGGATATCGCCAGCCAGTACTTTGGTCAATCGCTCTCCAGTCGCCAGCTGTTAGACCTGGCGAAAGACATCACCATTGCCTATCGCACCGAGCTGAAAGACACTCAGCAGTTGCAAAAGTGCGCCGATCGCCTTGCACAAAGCGCTCAGGACTTCCGCTTGCAACTTGGTGAGCCGGGCTATCGCGGAAACCTGCGGGAACTGCTGGCCGACCAGCGCGTACAGCGCGCGTTTTTGCTGCTCGATGACACGCTGGAGCTATGTTATGACGTGGCGAAGCTGTCTCTTGGGCGTTCGGCGTTGCTGGATGCCGCGTTTGAACGCGCCACACTTTACCGTGCGCGCCTGAAGCGTCTGAAAGAGATCAACCAGCCAGGCTTCAGCTACTGGTATGAATGCACCTCCCGCCATTTCACTCTCGCGCTGACGCCGCTCACTGTGGCGGATAAATTCAAAGAAGTGATGGAACAAAAGCCGGGCTGCTGGATTTTTACTTCCGCGACGTTGTCGGTAAACGATGACCTTCATCATTTCACCGCGAGGTTGGGGATTGAAGATGCCGAGTCGATGTTATTGCCGAGTCCATTTGATTACACGCGCCAGGCGCTGCTGTGCGTGCCGCGTAATCTCCCGCAAACCAACCAGCCGGGGGCTGCGCGTCAGTTAGCATCCATGCTGCGACCTATTATCGAAGCGAACAACGGTCGCTGCTTTATGCTGTGCACTTCGCACGCGATGATGCGCGATCTGGCGGAACAATTCCGCGCCACCATGACGCTTCCCGTTCTGCTGCAGGGCGAAACCAGTAAAGGGCAACTGTTACAGCAGTTTGTCAGCGCAGGTAATGCGCTTCTGGTTGCCACCAGCAGCTTCTGGGAAGGCGTGGACGTGCGCGGTGATACGCTGTCGCTGGTGATAATCGACAAACTGCCGTTTACCTCGCCGGACGACCCGCTGTTAAAAGCCCGAATGGAGGATTGTCGACTGCGCGGCGGCGATCCGTTTGAAGACGTCCAGTTGCCGGATGCGGTCATCACCCTGAAGCAGGGGGTAGGGCGTCTGATACGTGATGCCGACGATCGCGGCGTGCTGGTGATTTGCGACAATCGTCTGGTTATGCGGCCATACGGCGCCACCTTCCTGGCGAGTCTTCCTCCTGCGCCGCGGACGCGTGACATAGCTCGCGCGGTTCGCTTTCTTGCCATACCAACGACTGAGTAATTTGTTACGGAGTGTGGTAAGATGCGCGCCAAATTTATTGATCTGATCACAAACACCCATGCGAATTCTGGCTATCGATACCGCCACAGAGGCGTGCTCTGTTGCCCTGTGGAATGACGGTACTATCAAGGCTCACTTTGAGCTTTGCCCACGAGAACACACCCAACGAATTTTACCGATGGTTCAGGAAATCCTGGCCGCTGGCGATCTCACGTTAACCGATATCGACGCCCTGGCGTTTGGTCGGGGTCCCGGCAGTTTCACCGGCGTGCGTATCGGTATTGGCATTGCTCAGGGGCTGGCGTTAGGCGCAAACTTACCGATGATCGGCGTCTCCACCCTGGCGACCATGGCGCAGGGCGCCTGGCGTAAGTCGGGCGCGACTCGTGTACTGGCGGCGATTGACGCGCGAATGGGCGAAGTCTACTGGGCCGAATACCAGCGTGATGACAACGGCAACTGGCAAGGTGAAGAAACCGAAGCGGTGTTAACCCCCGAGCAGGTACATGAGCGTTTACTGCAGCTTTCTGGCGAGTGGGTAACTGTTGGGACGGGCTGGCCAGCCTGGCCTGAGCTTGGTAAAGACAGCGGTCTGACGCTCAGCGATGGTGACGTGCTGCTTCCTGCGGCTGAAGATATGCTGCCTGTCGCCATGCAAATGCTGGCTGCGGGTAAGACCGTAGCGGTCGAACACGCGGAACCGGTTTATTTACGTAACACCGTGGCGTGGAAGAAACTTCCCGGTAAAGAATGAATCTTAGTAGTACATCCCCGGTTTATTTTCATAGACGTCGGTGCACAGCATCGTGAACAGGCCGGGGCAGAAGCTAAGAAAAGGGAGTCGCAATATGGCGGTGCAAAAGCAGTTATTGAAAGGTGTGTTGGCGGGGGCCTTGGCGTTAATGCTTAGCGGCTGCGTCACCATACCGGATGCGATTAAAGGTTCGAGCCCGATGCCGCAGCAGGATCTGGTGCGGGTGATGAATGCGCCGCAGCTGTATGTCGGACAGGAAGCGCGTTTTGGTGGCAAAGTGGTGGATATTCAGAACCAGCAGGGAAAATCCCGTCTGGAAATTGCCACCGTTCCGCTCGATAGCGGTGCGCGTCCAGTGCTGGGTGAAGCCTCTCGCGGGCGTATATATGCTGATGTAAATGGCTTCCTCGACCCGGTGGACTTTCGCGGGCAACTGGTCACCGTCGTCGGCCCGATTAGCGGTACGGTGGACGGAAAAATAGGTAATACGCCGTATAAATTCATGCTGATGCAGGTAACCGGTTATAAACGCTGGCATATTACTCAGCAGATTGTCATGCCGCCTCAGCCTATCGACCCCTGGTTCTACGGTGCGCGTGGCTGGCCTTACGGTGGCTATGGTGGATGGGGCTGGTACAATCCCGGCCCGGCACAGGTTCAGACCATAGTAACAGAGTAACTCTTTGTTTTATTGGTAAAAGAAACAGCGGCCCGTCCGCTGTTTCTGCATTAACGTGGATATAAGAAAAATAAATAGTGACGTGCTTCGCAACCTTGTCGTTGTGTAATAAACAAACTGGTACGCTGAGTTAATATTATGTTAACAGTTTGTTTATTGCCTGGGGTTGTGATGACGACGAATACGCATTTTAGAGGTGATGTATTGAAAAAGGTTTGGCTTAACCGTTATCCCGCTGGTGTTCCTGCGGAGATCAATCCTGACCGTTATCAATCCCTGGTGGAACTCTTTGAACACTCAGTAAGACGGTATGCCGATCAGCCCGCGTTTGTAAACATGGGGGAGGTGATGACCTTCCGCAAGCTTGAAGAGCGTAGCCGTGCGTTTGCCGCTTATTTGCAACAGGGGCTCGGGCTGAAAAAGGGCGATCGCGTCGCGCTGATGATGCCGAATCTGCTGCAATATCCGGTCGCACTGTTTGGGATTTTACGTGCCGGCATGATCGTCGTGAACGTAAACCCGTTGTACACGCCTCGCGAGCTGGAACATCAGCTCAACGATAGCGGCGCGTCGGCGATTGTCATCGTATCTAACTTTGCCCACACGCTGGAAAAAGTAGTAGACAAAACGTCTGTGCAACACGTGATCCTGACGCGTATGGGCGATCAGCTGTCCACCGCCAAAGGGACGCTGGTTAACTTCGTCGTCAAGTATATCAAGCGCCTGGTGCCGAAATATCACCTGCCGGATGCCATCTCGTTTCGCAGTGCGCTGCAAAACGGTTATCGCATGCAGTATGTGAAGCCCGAAGTCGTGTCGGAAGATTTGGCGTTCCTGCAATATACTGGCGGGACAACCGGCGTGGCGAAAGGCGCGATGCTTACACACCGCAACATGCTGGCTAACCTGGAGCAGGTTAACGCTACCTATGGCCCGTTGCTGCATCCGGGTAAAGAACTGGTGGTAACGGCCCTACCGCTGTATCACATTTTTGCGCTAACGATGAACTGCCTGCTGTTTATTGAGCTAGGTGGTCAAAACCTGCTGATTACTAACCCGCGTGATATTCCGGGGCTGGTAAAAGAGCTGGCGAAGTATCCATTTACCGCGATGACCGGTGTCAATACGTTGTTTAACGCGCTGCTGAATAACAAAGAGTTCCAGCAACTGGATTTCTCTTCACTCCACCTCTCGGCAGGCGGCGGAATGCCGGTTCAACAGGCGGTAGCTGAACGTTGGGTGAAGCTGACTGGTCAGTATCTGCTGGAAGGCTACGGCCTGACGGAGTGCGCGCCGTTGGTAAGCGTCAACCCTCACGATATCGACTACCACAGCGGTAGTATCGGGTTACCGGTGCCTTCCACCGAGGTCAAGCTGGTGGACGACAACGACAACGAAGTGCCGCCGGGAGAACCGGGGGAGCTCTGCGTGAAAGGCCCGCAGGTGATGCTGGGCTACTGGCAGCGACCAGACGCCACTGACGAAATCGTCAAAGACGGCTGGCTGCACACCGGCGATATTGCAGTGATGGATGATGAAGGTTTCCTGCGTATTGTCGATCGTAAGAAGGACATGATCCTCGTGTCCGGCTTTAACGTCTATCCGAACGAAATTGAAGACGTGGTTATGCAACATCCTGGCGTGCAGGAAGTGGCTGCGGTTGGTGTTCCGTCCGGCAGCAGCGGTGAAGCGGTGAAAATTTTCGTGGTGAAGAAAGACGCCTCGTTAACCGATGAAGCGCTGGTCACTTTCTGTCGTCGTCACCTGACGGGCTATAAAGTACCGAAGCTGGTGGAGTTTCGCGATGAGTTGCCGAAATCTAACGTCGGTAAAATTTTGCGACGAGAATTACGTGACGAAGCGCGCGCCAAAGTGGACAATAAAGGCTGAGCGTTAAGTCAGCCAGCAGAAAACGCCGGGTAATCCGGCGTTTTTTTTGGCGCAAACCTAAGAGAGCACGATTTGAATTATCAAATGATCACCACGGACGACGCGTTGGCCACGCTGTGCGAAGCCGTCCGTGAATTTCCGGCGATAGCCCTGGATACAGAATTTGTTCGCACGCGTACCTATTATCCGCAGTTGGGGCTGATCCAGCTGTTTGATGGCAAACACGTTGCTCTGATTGATCCGCAGGGGATCACCGACTGGTCGCCGCTGCGCGATATTCTGCGTGATACTGCCATCACCAAATTCCTACATGCAGGTAGCGAAGATCTGGAAGTGTTTCTCAACACTTTTGGCGAACTGCCGCAGCCGTTGATTGATACACAAATTCTGGCTGCTTTTTGCGGTCGTCCGCTGTCGTGGGGCTTTGCCGCGATGGTGGAAGAGTTTACGGGCGTGGCGCTCGACAAAAGCGAGTCGCGTACCGACTGGCTGGCCAGACCGCTGACCGAGCGTCAGTGTGAGTACGCGGCGGCTGATGTCTGGTATCTATTACCGATCACCACAAAACTGATGGTCGAAACTGAAGCCAGCGGCTGGCTGCCAGCCGCACTGGACGAATGTCGCTTAATGCAGCAGCGTCGCCAGGAGGTTCTGGCACCTGAAGACGCATGGCGCGACATCACCAACGCCTGGCAACTGCGTACCCGCCAGTTGGCCTGCCTGCAACTGCTTGCCGACTGGCGACTGCGTAAAGCTCGTGAGCGCGATCTGGCGGTGAACTTTGTGGTGCGTGAAGAACACCTGTGGTCGGTCGCTCGTTATATGCCAGGGAGTCTGGGTGAGCTGGATAGTCTGGGACTTTCCGGGAGCGAAATTCGCTTCCACGGCAAGACGCTGATCTCCCTGGTAGAGAAGGCACAGGCCTTACCGGAAGAGTCGCTGCCGCAGCCGCTGCTGAATTTGATGGATATGCCAGGTTATCGCAAGGCGTTCAAAGCCATTAAGACGCTGGTTGCTGAAGTGAGTGCGGAACATAATCTTAGCGTCGAGCTGCTGGCTTCACGCCGTCAAATCAACCAGCTACTCAACTGGCACTGGAAATTAAAGTCACAGCAGACTCTGCCGGAGCTGATTTCCGGTTGGCGTGGCGAGTTGATGGCAGAACGACTCAACGCGCTGCTGCAGGAATACCCACAGTAGAAAACCTAAAAAAACGGGAGCTGGGCTCCCGTTTTTAATCGGATTCGCGTTAGCGACACAGTGCCTGACGAATGGCTTCACCTACCTGTTGGGTGGTGGCGAAGCCTTTCATATCTGGCGTTTTCGGGCCGCTGGCAATGACCTGCTCAATTGCCGCCAGAATACCGTCGTGGGCGGCTTTATAGTTGGCATCACCGTTGCCAAGGAAGTCGAGCATCATGGCTCCAGCCCAGATAGTCGCTATAGGGTTGGCGATATTCTGACCGTAGATATCCGGGGCCGAACCGTGTACCGGCTCGAACAGGGACGGGAAGGTGCGTTCCGGATTTAAGTTGGCAGAAGGCGCAATGCCAATCGTTCCGGTACAGGCTGGACCGAGATCGGAGAGGATGTCACCAAACAGGTTGGAAGCAACCACGACGTCAAATCGCTCAGGCTGCATGACAAAGCGGGCGCACAGAATATCAATATGCTGTTTATCCCAGCGGATCTCAGGATAGTGTGACGCCATCGCTTCGACGCGTTCATCCCAGTAGGGCATGCTGATGGCCAGCCCATTGGATTTGGTCGCCGAAGTCAACGTTTTGCGTGGTCGACTTTGTGCCAGTTCAAAGGCATAACGCAAAATTCGGTCGACGCCACGGCGGGTGAAGACCGACTCCTGGATCACCATCTCGTGTTCAGTACCTTCGCTCACGCGTCCGCCGAGGGCAGAGTATTCTCCCTCGGTGTTTTCGCGTACGACGTAGAAATCAATGTCGCCAGGCTGCTTGCCAACCAGTGGGCAAGGAACTCCCGGAAACAGGCGCACCGGTCGCAGGTTGACGTACTGGCCGAATTCGCGGCGAAACTTAAGCAGCGAACCCCATAATGAGATGTGGTCAGGCACGGTGTCCGGCCAGCCAACCGCGCCAAAATAGATAGCATCGAAGGATTGCAACTGCTCATGCCAGTCATCGGGCATCATTTTGCCGTGATGGGCGTAGTATTCGCAGCTGGCCCATTCCATTTGCTCAAAGCTGAGCGACAACCCCCAACGCTCGGCGGCTGCCTGCAAAACATGAATGCCCTCAGGCAGGACTTCTTTACCAATGCCATCTCCGGGGATAGCGGCGATACGCCAGGTTTTCTTCATAGCAGCTCTCACTTGTGCGCCATCAAAATTGACTTTCCCCTTATCCTATAATTGACTGATTAATAGTTAATCCCCCTAACTGGTGAAACATAAAACACAGATCATGAATAATCTGCCGCTGCTAAATGATTTACGCGTCTTTATGCTGGTTGCCCGTCGTGCAGGATTTGCCGCCGTTGCCGAAGAGCTGGGCGTATCACCGGCTTTTATCAGTAAGCGCGTTGCCCTGCTGGAGCAAACGCTGAATGTAGTGCTGCTGCACCGGACAACGCGTCGCGTAACCATCACGGAAGAGGGGGAGCGGATCTACGAATGGGCGCAGCGGATCCTGCAGGATGTCGATCAGATGATGGACGAGCTATCAGATGCCAGGCAGATCCCGCAGGGGATGCTACGTATTATTAGTAGCTTTGGTTTTGGCCGCCGGGTGGTGGCTCCGGCGCTGTCTGCGCTGGCAAAAGAGTATCCGCAATTAGAACTGCGGTTCGATGTTGAAGACCGCCTGGTGGATATGGTGAATGAGGGCGTCGATCTTGATATTCGTATCGGGGATGATATCGCGCCGAACCTGATTGCCCGCAAGCTGGCGACTAACTACCGTATTCTGTGCGCCTCGCCGGAATTTGTGAGGCAGCATGGGACGCCGAAGCAACTCAACGATCTCTCCACTTTTCCTTGTCTGGTCATCAAAGAGCGCGACCATCCGTTTGGTATCTGGCAAATGCGCAATAAAGAGGGCGCGCATTCGATTAAAGTTACGGGGCCTTTGTCGTCTAATCATGGCGAAGTGGTACATCAGTGGTGCCTTGATGGGCAGGGAATAGCCCTGCGGTCATGGTGGGACGTTTGCGACAACATTGCCAGCGGAAACCTGATACACATATTGCCCGAGTATTATCAACCAGCAAATATTTGGGCGGTGTATGTTTCCCGGCTGGCGACGTCGGCAAAAATCCGTATTACGGTCGAGTATTTGCGCCGCTATTTTACCGAAAACTATCCAAAGTTTACTTTGGAATAAAAGTGCAACAGCCTGGCAAGAAACAGAAAATAAAAAAGGCAGAATAATCTGCCTTTTTTGTAACGATGACTCTCTGAGCAAAGCCGTTATTTAGATTCTTCGGCTTCAGGTAATGTCACGTTAAGTTCGAGGATAGAAATATCGCCGTCTTTTTGCTCAAGCTGTACGGTCACCATTTCAGGATCAATTTGTACATACTTGCAGATAACCTCGAGAATATCTTTCCTCAACTGCGGTAAATAATGTGGCTCGGCGTCACTACGACGGCGTTCCGCAACAATAATCTGCAGTCGCTCTTTAGCGATGTTCGCTGTGCTCTTTTTCCGCGAGAGAAAAAAATCCAGTAATGCCATAACTTATCCTCCGAACAGGCGTTTGAGGAAACCTTTCTTCTCTTCTTCAATGAAGCGGAAAGGACGTTCTTCTCCCAACAGACGGTCTACGGTATCAGCATAGGCTTTACCGGCATCAGCATTGATGTCGAGAATAACCGGCTCACCCTGGTTAGACGCGCGCAGGACTGACTGATCTTCAGGAATCACGCCAACCAGCTTGATTCGCAGAATTTCCAGTACGTCTTCCATGCTCAGCATGTCACCTTTATTTACGCGGCCAGGGTTGTAGCGCGTCAGCAACAAATGCTCTTTAATCGGATCTTCACCGTTTTCCGCACGACGAGATTTCGACGCCAGAATACCCAGAATACGGTCAGAGTCACGTACAGAGGAAACTTCCGGGTTAGTGGTGATTATCGCTTCATCGGCAAAATACAGGGCCATCAGCGCACCGGTTTCAATACCCGCCGGAGAGTCGCAGACAATGAAGTCGAATTCCATCGTTTTCAGGTCGTCCAGAACTTTCGCGACGCCTTCACGCGTCAGCGCGTCTTTATCGCGAGTCTGTGAGGCCGGAAGAATAAAGAGATTTTCGGTACGCTTATCTTTGATTAACGCCTGATTTAACGACGCATCGCCCTGAATAACGTTGACGAAGTCATAAACGACGCGGCGTTCACAACCCATAATCAGATCGAGGTTACGCAGGCCGATATCAAAATCAATAACGACAGTTTTCTTTCCCTTCTGGGCCAAACCTGTAGCGATGGCCGCGCTGGAGGTGGTTTTGCCAACGCCCCCTTTACCCGAAGTAACAACAATAATGCGTGCCATAGAAATTCCTTGTTAAAAAGGGATCAATTCAACGGTTGAACTGTCAAAGCGTTCTCTGCTAATTGCAGACGTGCCGCTTTGCCATAAAATTCTGCTGGGATTTTATCACTCAGCCAATAAACACCTGCGATAGACACCAGTTCTGCCGTCAGATGGGTACAAAAAATTTGCGCTTCCCGATCACCGCTAGCGCCTGCCAACGCACGGCCTCTCATCATTCCATAAACATGAATATTGCCATCAGCGATAAGCTCTGCGCCTGCACTGACGTGGCTTGTAACAATCAGATCACATTGTGGTGCATAAATGCGCTGACCGGAACGAACCGGCACATTTATTAATCGTGTTTTTGTGATGGGAGTAACATTTTGCGGCGGAGCGACGTGAGCCGGGGCCTCAACGGGCGCAGGACGAATAGCTTTTTCTTTACCTTCAGTCAGTAAAGGAAGACCCATTTCGTCGATTTCAGCCTTGAGTCTGGCGTCTTTGCATCCGCTAACGCCGATAATGCGCAATCCAGTAGACGCGACAACTTTCTGCAACGCTGACCAGTTTACCGGGCTTTCAAGACCACTCACGTTAACCACGACGGGAGCATGTTTTAAAAAAGCAGGTGCCTGCGCGATTTTGTCTTCCAACGCCTGACGAATAACCTCGGGTTCTGCTTCATGTAAGTGAACCACTGATAAGGTGAAGCTACTGCCTTTAAGCTCGATTGGCGTGTTTGACATCCTGGCCTTACTCAATTTGCTATTTATCATCCCCAGCGCGGGGTGATATTCCGAAGACTATAAGGCATGTTATAGTCAGTATTATATTGAGGCAAGCCACCATTCCGTGAATTCAGAGTAAAAGATATGTTTTGTGTGATCTACCGAAGCAGTAAACGTGACCAGACCTATTTATATGTCGAAAAAAAAGACGATTTCTCGCGAGTTCCTGAAGAACTGATGAAAGGATTTGGTCAGCCGACGCTGGCAATGATGTTGCCGCTTGATGGCCGTAAAAAGCTCGTTAATGCCGATCTGGAAAAAGTAAAACAGGCACTCACCGAGCAGGGCTATTATTTACAAATACCACCACCGCCAGAAGATTTACTTAAACAGCATCTGGCTGCGGCGAAACAAAATACACCAGACGCTAAACGTTAAACTGCATCCGGCAGCAGCACGCCCCATCGATGCAGTACCTGAAATCGATAACTACGTTAGGGGAAAATAATGTATCAACATCATAACTGGCATGGTGCTCTGCTGGATTATCCGGTGAGTAAGGTGGTTTGCGTAGGGAGTAACTATGCCAACCATATTAAAGAGATGGGCGGAACCCCTCCGGAAGAGCCGGTGTTGTTTATCAAACCGGAAACTGCGCTGTGCGATTTGCGCCAGCCGCTGGTGATCCCATCTGATATGGGTTCAGTTCACCATGAAGTTGAGCTGGCGGTACTGATTGGCGCGACCCTACGTCAGGCGACGGAAGAACATGTGCGCAAAGCCATCGCGGGCTATGGCGTCGCGTTGGATCTGACCTTGCGTGATATTCAGGGCAAAATGAAGAAAGCGGGGCAGCCGTGGGAAAAAGCGAAGGGTTTTGATAACTCTTGTCCGCTGTCGGGTTTTATTCCGGTGGCCGAGTTTAACGGCGATCCGCAGGATACGATGCTGGGGTTAACGGTCAACGGTGAAACACGCCAGCACGGCTCCACGGCGGATATGATCCATCAAATCGTTCCTTTGATTGCCTATATGAGTCGTTTCTTTACCCTCAAAGCGGGCGATGTTGTGTTGACGGGGACTCCAGCAGGTGTTGGGCCGTTAAACAGCGGTGATGAGCTGGCCATCAGTTTTCATGGTCAAACGCTGACGACACGCGTGCTGTAATCTCTTCTTGCCGCCTTTTCGGGCGGCAAAACTTGCATCAGCGTGCCAGACTGGTTATAAGGTGCAGCTTTATTGCAATAGCGGATACCCTGATGAGCGACATACCTTTCTGGCAAAGTAAAACCCTGGATGAAATGACCGATGCCGAGTGGGAGTCATTATGTGACGGGTGTGGTCAATGCTGCCTGCATAAGCTGATGGATGAAGACACCGACGAAATTTATTTTACCAACGTCGCGTGTAAGCAGCTCAATATCAAAACCTGTCAATGCCGTAATTACGAACGCCGATTCGAGTACGAGCCTGACTGTATCAAACTGACGCGCGATAATCTGCCTACCTTTGAATGGCTGCCGATGACCTGTGCTTATCGTCTGTTAGCGGAAGGTAAAGGGCTGCCGGAGTGGCATCCACTGCTGACGGGGTCCAAAGCGGCAATGCACGGCGAGCGTATTTCAGTACGTCATATTGCGGTGAAAGAATCGGAAGTGCGTGACTGGCAGGACCATATTTTGAACAAACCTTCATGGGCGGACTAAGCCGCCCATCGATTAGCAGGCGTAAGGGCTTAAGACTTTTTCGCCTGATACATCTCATCTCCATGGTTGTCATCTTCAACCCAGAAATTGATGTTGAATTGGGCGTCGTCGCTTAATTCAACGCGATGCCAGTACTGCGGCGGGCTGGTCGCGAACTGACCGGCATTAATTACCACTTTTACTTCAGGCTCTTTTGCGTCTTCATTGGCAAAACCGTAATACGTTACCGTACCTTCCATCACACAAAGCTGGCCAAAAACGCCTGCTGCAGTGTTATGGTGAGAAAGAAGTGCTGCGGGGACATTATCTTTGGTAAAGAAGGGAGTAGAGCGTTTAACTTTCCAGTTTGCCGGGATGCGTAAATGGGACATAAGACATCTCCTTGGTGTGGCATCTATAAGATGTATTTAATATACATCTTATAGATGCCAGCAGGCAATGAATTTAAACCAAAAAAAACGCTCCCGAAGGAGCGTCTCTGTTAGCGACCGAAGAGGTCACGTTTTTTCGGTTTGAACGGCTGTGCTATCACCACCAGCACGGCGACTACCAGGTAGGCGGCGAAGATCCCCAACAGCCACTGCGGCATTTCCAGGGTTAAAAAAGACCACTGGCGCTCAGCACAGTCACCGGACGCTAAAAACACCTGCGGCAGCCATTTGTCCAGTGGCAGCCAGCTTGGGAAGCGTGCGGCAAAATCACAGGTCATAAACGGGGACGGGTGCAGCTGAATCATGGTGTGCTCATATGCTAACTGAAGTCCGCGCCAGGCACTGTAAATCCAGATTATCATCGCCACATAGCGCAGCGGTGTTTTTGGTGCAATAGCACCCACCAGCCCTGCACCCATCACGCCAAATAATGCGCTACGTTCGTAAATACACAACACGCAAGGTTTTAGCAGCATGACGTGCTGGAACCACAGCGCAACGAGCTCCAGCGCAAAGGCGGTTAACGCCAACAATAACCATGCCCCACGGCCTCGGGAGCACTGGTTTAAAAATCGCAACATAATCATTTCCCTGCAACATGCGTAGAGACCGCAGTTTAAACCAATTCACTTTATGCGCCACTAGCGGGAATTGAAAATTTGCGTAATCGGATAATTATCATGCAAAAAGTCAAACCGGGCAGTGATTTGCCCGGTTAATTGTTATGAAAGTGTAGCTAACCAGCCCGTTTGGGTCATCCACTCGGTCACCGGGACAAGCGTGAACTCGACGCAAAGCAGACCGACGAGCGTCAGGACGAGAGTATAAGGCAGAGCCATCCACACCATGCGACCATACGAGAGGCGAATTAACGGCGCCAGTGCAGAGGTCAGCAGGAACAGGAATGCAGCCTGGCCGTTCGGAGTTGCCACCGAAGGCAGGTTGGTCCCGGTATTGATCGCCACCGCTAACAGCTCATACTGATTGAGGCTGATGGTCCCCTGTTCCAGCGCGGCTTTGGCCTCGTTAATGTAAATGGTGCCGACAAATACGTTATCAGAAATAGAAGACAGCAGGCCATTGAAGAGGTAGAACAGCGTCAGTTGGGCATGTTCGGAGGATTGCAATACAAACTGAATGATCGGCGAAAAGAGCTGTTGATCGATAATCACCGCAACAACAGAGAAGAACACGGTCAGCAGGGCGGTGAAGGGCAGCGACTCGGTAAAGGCTTTACCTATCGCATGTTCGTCGGTGACTCCCGTCAAGGAGGTTGCCAGAATGATGACCGACAAACCGATCAATCCGACTTCTGCCAGATGCAGGGCCAACGCAACTACCAGCCAGACGCCAATAATAGCCTGGACAATCAGTTTGATTTTGTCCTGGCGGGTACGTTGCTGGCGGCTCTGATCGTCAAACTGTTGCAGGACATCACGAACGGTCTCCGGCAGCGTTTCGCCATAGCCAAACCAGCGCAATTTCTCGACCAGTACACAGGTTAACAGGCCGCAAATCAGTACCGGGACGGTAACCGGCGACATGCGTAGGAAAAAGTCGCCAAAATGCCAGCCAGCCGCTTTGGCGATAATCAGGTTTTGTGGCTCGCCCACCATGGTCATCACGCCGCCTAACGCCGTACCGACACCCGCGTGCATCATCAGGCTACGCAGAAAACCACGGAACTGCTCAAGAACGACCTTATTGTGCTGATCGATATGACTGTCATCGAGCATGTTGTTGTCTTCCGCGCGGGAAGAGGCAACGCGATGGTAGATGCCATAAAAACCGACGGCAACGCTGATTACCACGGCCACGACGGTCAGCGCATCAAGGAACGCCGAGAGGAAAGCGGCCGCAACACAAAATGCCAGCGACAGCAGCGTTTTGGAGCGAATAGTGAGTAGCAGACGCGTGAAAATAAACAGTAGCAACTGCTTCATAAAGTAGATGCCTGCCACCATAAACATCAGCAGCAATAACACCTCAAGGTTTGCGGCAACCTCTTCACGAACATGCGTTGCACTGGTCATACCAATAATGACAGCTTCGATAGCCAACAGCCCGCCAGGCAGCAGTGGGTAGCATTTTAACGCCATCGCCAGCGTGAAAATGAACTCGGCCACCAGCAACCAGCCGGCGATAAAGGGGTTGATGAAAAAAATAATCGGGTTAACGACTAAGAAGACAAGCAGTGCAAGTTTGTACCAGTCTGGTGATTGACCTAAAAAATTGCGCCACATCGCGCGGCCCCATGATAGCTCCATGGTGATTTCCCTACCTTTAAAAATGAAATCATATTTTTATGTTTGACCGCAAAGCTTAGCGGGAGGAGGGAGTACAGGCAAGCTATTCACAAGACCGGCAAGGTTGGCTGTACTGTAGCGTTATTTGGAAAATGAAGCCTTGATCCACTTTTTCTTCATTGCGTCAGCTATCAGCTAAGATACCCATCTGGTATGATGTGTGTAACTATGTTTTGCTGTGTAATGGAATTTTTACTATGGTCATTAAGGCGCAAAGCCCGGCTGGGTTCGCGGAAGAGTACATCATTGAAAGTATCTGGAATAACCGCTTCCCACCTGGCACTATTTTGCCCGCTGAACGTGAACTCTCCGAACTTATTGGGGTGACACGTACCACGCTACGCGAAGTATTGCAGCGTCTGGCGCGAGATGGCTGGTTGACCATTCAACACGGCAAACCGACGAAGGTGAATAACTTCTGGGAAACCTCCGGGCTGAATATTCTTGAAACGCTGGCGCGCCTCGATCACGAGAGTGTTCCGCAGTTGATTGATAATCTGCTGTCTGTGCGTACCAATATTTCGACGATCTTTGTTCGTACTGCGTTTCGCCAGCATCCTGATAAAGCACAGGAGGTTCTGGCGACGGCAAATCAGGTGGCTGACCACGCTGACGCATTTGCCGATCTGGACTATAACATTTTCCGCGGTCTGGCATTTGCCTCCGGCAATCCGATTTACGGTTTAATCCTTAACGGTATGAAAGGATTATATACCCGCATTGGCCGCCATTATTTTGCCAACCCGGAAGCGCGCGCGCTGGCGCTGAGCTTCTACCACAAGCTGTCAGAACTCTGCGAGCAGGGTGCTCATGAGCAGGTGTATGAAACGGTGCGCCGCTACGGTCACGACAGTGGCGAGATTTGGCATCGTATGCAGAAGAATCTGCCGGGCGATTTGGCGATTCAGGGCCGTTAAACGCTCAAAGCCGGATGGCGACGCCAAAGCGTCTTATCCGGCCTGGAATGCATGCACTTCGTAGGCCGGATAAGGTGTTTACACCGCCTCCGGCAATAAGATTTACAGACCGTTCATCCTTGGCGGACAACGCTCCAACAGCTCCACGCTACCATCTTCATTCTGCTGCTCCAGCATCACATCAAAACCCCAAAGCCGGTGTACATGCTTGAGCACTTCTTTGCGTCCTTTATCCAACGGTGCGCGGTTATGCGGAATATAGCGCAAGGTGAGTGAACGGTCGCCACGCAGATCGACATTCCAGATTTGAATATTCGGCTCCAGGTTGCTCAGGTTGTATTGCGACGACAACCTGTTGCGGATCTCACGATATCCTTCCTCGTTATGAATCGCAGAAATCTCCAGATAGTTGTGACGATCGTCATCCAGCACGGTGAACAGGCGGAAATCGCGCATTACCTTCGGTGACAGGAACTGGCTGATAAAACTCTCATCTTTGAAATCGCGCATCGCGAAATGCAGGGTTTCCAGCCAGTCGGAACCCGCTATATCCGGGAACCAGTATTTGTCCTCCTCGGTCGGCGACTGACAAATACGTTTGATATCCTGGAACATGGCAAACCCCAGGGCATAAGGGTTTATCCCGCTATACCACGGGCTGTTGTAGGGTGGCTGAAATACCACATTGGTATGGCTATGCAGAAACTCCAGCATAAACCGTTCGGTGACTTTACCTTCATCATAAAGGTGGTTCAGGATGGTGTAATGCCAGAAAGTGGCCCAGCCCTCGTTCATCACCTGCGTCTGTTTCTGCGGATAAAAATACTGGCTGACCTTGCGTACAATGCGCAGCACTTCGCGTTGCCAGGACTCCAGCAGCGGGGCGTTCTTCTCCATGAAATACAGCAGGTTTTCCTGTGGCTCAGAGGGATAACGCCGGGCTTCCGCCACGCTTTTCTCTTCCTCTTTCTTCGGCAGCGTGCGCCACAACATATTGACCTGACTTTGCAGATACTCTTCACGACTTTTCTGCCGGGCTTTCTCTTCCTGTAGGGAGATTTTTTGCGGGCGTTTGTAACGGTCAACGCCGTAGTTCATCAGCGCATGGCAGGAGTCGAGGAGCTTTTCGACTTCATCCACCCCGTAGCGTTCTTCACACTGGGTTATATAGTTTCGTGCGAAGATTAGGTAATCGACGATGGAACTGGCATCCGTCCAGCTACGAAACAGGTAGTTGTTTTTGAAGAAGGAGTTGTGTCCGTAGCAGGCATGCGCCATCACCAGCGCCTGCATGGTGATGGTGTTCTCCTCCATCAGATACGCGATACACGGATTGGAGTTGATAACAATCTCATAGGCCAGTCCCTGCTGACCATGCTTATACAAGCGCTCGGTTTCAATAAACTTTTTACCAAACGACCAGTGAGGATAGTTGATCGGCATCCCGACGCTGGAGTAAGCGTCCATCATCTGTTCGGAGGTGATCACCTCGATTTGGTGCGGGTAGGTATCCAGTCTGTAGAGTTTCGCCACGCGGTCTATCTCTGCCAGATAGACATCCAGCAGATCAAACGTCCAGTCGGGTCCATCGCTTAACCGTGTGCTGTCCTTGTTCATGGAATCAATCGTAGCCATTCGCGCACCCTCATTGTTGGCGGCACTCTCTGTCTGGAGTACCTCATTTCAAGCATAGATCATGGTGTTAAAAAACGTGCTGCGGCAGAAATTTTTTCTTTGCGATTTCTCGTTAGCGAGGCGTTGAAAAACGGCATGGTCGCAAAATTTTATGCTGGATAAAAATAACGCACAGCAGGAGATGCCAAAGCAGAGAGTTCCCCGCCATCACCGCTATATGTGAGATAAGTCACCATAAAAAAGCCATATGTTGAATAATATTTTCAACTGAGTTATCAAGATGTAATTAGATGATTGTTCTTTTACTGTTAACGGAGTGGCTATGCGAGTTGTCATACTGGGAAGTGGTGTCGTTGGCGTGACCAGCGCCTGGTACTTAAGTCAGGCTGGACACGATGTCACCGTCATTGATCGTGAGCCCGGTCCGGCACTGGAAACCAGTGCGGCGAACGCGGGGCAAATATCTCCAGGTTATGCGGCACCATGGGCGGCACCAGGCGTACCGCTTAAAGCAATCAAATGGATGTTTCAGCGCCACGCTCCGCTGGCCGTTCGTCTTGACGGAACCCAGTTCCAGTTGAAATGGATGTGGCAGATGCTGCGCAACTGCGACACCAGCCACTACATGGAAAATAAAGGACGCATGGTGCGACTGGCGGAATACAGCCGTGATTGTCTGAAAGCGCTGCGCGCCTCTACTGGTATTGAGTATGAAGGACGTCAGGGCGGAACCCTGCAACTGTTCCGCACCGCTCAACAGTATGAGAACGCCACTCGCGACATCGCCGTGCTCGAAGACGCTGGCGTGCCATACCAGCTCCTGGAAGCAAATCGTCTGGCGGAAGTCGAACCGGCACTGGCAGAAGTAGCGCACAAACTGACCGGCGGTCTGCGTTTACCGAATGATGAAACCGGCGACTGCCAGTTGTTTACCCAGCGTCTGGCGCAGATGGCGGAGCAGGCGGGCGTTAAATTTCGCTTTAACACCCCGGTCGATAAGCTGCTGAGCGATGGTGAGCAGATTTATGGCGTCCAGTGCGGCGAAGAGATTATCAAAGCCGATGCCTATGTGATGGCGTTTGGGTCGTACTCCACGGCGATGCTGAAAGGGATCGTTGATATCCCGGTCTATCCGCTCAAAGGCTATTCGTTGACTATTCCGGTAGCGCAAGACGATGGCGCGCCGGTTTCTACTATCCTTGATGAAACCTACAAAATCGCTATTACCCGCTTTGACAATCGTATTCGGGTTGGCGGCATGGCGGAGATTGTCGGTTTTAATACAGAGCTGCTACAACCTCGTCGTGAAACGCTGGAAATGGTCGTACGCGATCTCTTCCCGCGCGGTGGTCATGTGGAGCAGGCAACCTTCTGGACCGGACTTCGTCCGATGACGCCGGACGGTACGCCGGTGGTGGGGCGCACCCGCTTTAAGAATCTGCTGCTCAATACCGGCCACGGCACGCTGGGCTGGACCATGGCCTGCGGTTCCGGTCAGTTGCTGAGCGATATCCTTTCTGGCCGTACGCCAGCCATACCTTATGACGATCTGAGCGTGGCGCGTTACAGTCCGGGGTTTACCCCCTCTCGTCCACGGCATTTACATGGCGCACATAACTGATAAGGACGTGAGATGACCCGCCCGATACTGGCCAGCATTGACCTGCAGGCGTTGAAACAAAATCTGACCATTACCCGCCAGGCAGCGCCGGACGCTCGCGTCTGGTCGGTGGTGAAAGCCAATGCATATGGACACGGCATTGAACGCGTCTGGAATGCGCTGGGCACAACCGATGGTTTTGCCATGCTCAATCTTGAAGAGGCGATAACCCTGCGCGAGCGCGGATGGAAAGGCCCGATACTCATGCTGGAGGGTTTTTTCCACGCTGAAGACCTGACGGTATATGACAATTATCGACTGACCACCTGTGTACACAGTAACTGGCAGCTAAAAGCATTGCAGAATGCGCGCCTCAAGGCTCCGCTCGACGTTTACCTGAAGGTGAACAGCGGTATGAACCGGCTTGGGTTTTTACCGGAAAGAGTTCCAACGGTCTGGCAACAGCTGCGGGCGATGCCCAACGTCGGCGAAATGACGCTGATGTCGCATTTTGCAGATGCAGAGCACCCGGAAGGTATCCAGGAAGCAATGGCGCGTATTGCGCTGGCAACAGAAGGACTGGAGTGCAGACGGTCACTGTCGAATTCGGCCGCCACGCTGTGGCACCCTGAAGCGCATTATGACTGGGTTCGTCCGGGCATTATTTTGTATGGCGCGTCACCTTCGGGACAATGGCGGGACATCGCCAATACCGGCCTGAAGCCAGTGATGACTCTGAGCAGCGAGATAATCGGCATACAAACGCTGAAAGCTGGCGATCGGGTGGGTTACGGTGGCCGTTACACCGCCAGCGGCGAGCAGCGCATCGGAATAGTGGCTACCGGCTATGCAGACGGTTATCCGCGCCATGCGCCAAGCGGAACGCCTGTGCTGGTGGACGGTGTACGTACCGGGACGGTAGGGACAGTCTCAATGGATATGCTGGCGGTAGATCTGACACCGTGCCCGCAGGCAGGGATCGGGACACCGGTAGAGCTGTGGGGCAAAGAGATTAAAATTGACGATGTAGCTACCTCAGCAGGAACGGTGGGCTACGAGTTGATGTGTTCTTTGGCGCTGCGCGTACCGGTTGTGACGGTGTAACATTTATGGGGTTGCCTGATGGCGCTGCGCTGATCGGGCCTGTAGATTCAGTGCATTTTACAGGCCGGGTAAGGCGCTGCCGCCACCCGGCAAACATCATCCGCTTTACTCATCCTCGTCTTCAGCAACGCGAACACCGACCTTCAGCACTGCATTATCTTCCTTCTCGGCCACCGTCCAGATCATGCCAGCGAATTCCACCTGGTCACCGACGACCGGCGCGGCACCAAGCAGATGCTGGACAATTTCACCCAGCGTTTGCTGCTTATCACGATACTCTGTGCCATCATCCAGACCATAAATCAGCGCCACATCGGCATATTTCGCGCTGGCTTCAAGAATAAAATCACCGAAGAAGCGCTGGTCTAACGACACCGGTGGTGACTGGCTGAATAGCTTGCCGAGAGCCGGGAGATCGCGTTCGCGACCAATAACACACAATACGTCGCCTTCGCGCAGACGCGTACTGCCGGAGGGGTGAAACAGCACGTTGTCACGAAACAGGGCGGCTATTCGCGTTTCTTCCGGCATATGCAGGTCGCGCAGCGCGGCACCCACACACCACTTATCTGCGCTGAGCTGATAAACAAACTGCTCCCACGGGTTATCTGGGTGAATATCGAGACCAATGCGCGAAACGGGCCAGCCGACGGGAGGGACCACCACTTTGGCTTTTTTCGCGGCCCACGAAAGTGACGTTCCCTGAAACAGCAACGAGATCAGTACCACGAAGAAGGCGACGTTAAAGAACAGGCGCGCGTTCTCCAGGCCCGCCATCATTGGGAAGACGGCGAGGATGATCGGCACCGCGCCGCGCAACCCCACCCAACTGATGAAAATACGCTCACGCAGATTAAAGCCACGAAACGGTAGCAGTCCGGCGAAGACCGAAAGCGGGCGGGCAATGAATATCATCCACGCAGACAAAATCAGCGCAGGGATTGCGATAGGCAGCAGGTCGGACGGCGTAACCAGCAGTCCAAGCACCAGGAACATGGCGATTTGCGCCAGCCAGGCCAGACCGTCGAAGTTTTGCAGAATACCAAATCGGTTGCGGATGGGGCGATTACCCAGCAGGAAACCACACAGATAAACCGCCAGAATACCGCTGCCTTCCAGCGCAGTGGTCAGGGCAAAAATCAGGATCCCACCGCTTAACGCCAAGAGTGGATACAGTCCGGCAGGCAGAGAAATGCGGTTAATCATCTGCTGGAGCATATATCCACCGCCAAGACCGATAACGATTCCTAAGCCAAACTGCTGGATAATGTGCACCGCGAACATCCAGCTTAAACCGGTCTCGTGATTTTGGATCATGGCGATGAGTGTGATGGTCAAAAACACGGCCATCGGGTCATTACTACCGGATTCAATTTCCAGCGTAGAGCCAACGCGTTCGTTAAGCCCCTTACCGCCAAGCAGGGAAAAGACCGCCGCGGCGTCAGTTGAACCAACAATCGCGCCAATCAGCAGCCCTTCGATAAGATCCAGATGAAACAGCCACGCGGCCATCATGCCAGTGAGTCCGGAAGTAATCAGCACACCGACCGTCGCCAACGATAGCGCCGGGCCTAACGCAACGCGAAAAGAGCTGGCCTGAGTGCGCATGCCGCCGTCGAGTAGGATAACCGCCAGTGCCAGGTTACTCACCATGTAGGCGAAAGGATAGTTATCGAAAGGTATGCCGCCAATACCATCCACACCCGCTAACATACCGATAGCGAGAAATATCACCAGAATTGGGATACCGAGACGTGATGAGAATGAACTGAGTAAGATACTGCAGGTGACGAGAACGGAACCCAAAATAAAAAGGCTAATAATTGCTGCGGCATCCAACGTTCGGTTACTCCTGATTACGCTGTTTCGTATTAATAAACCCTACCATAATAACGACAGAAACAGCGTTTTACTTAGCCCTATTAGCCGCTTTTTTTACGATTTTAGTACCGGATGCCCACTTAAGGTGAGCTGAGTGCTGTTTTTATCGTTTTTCAGCGCCGCTCTGGCTCCCAGCGGCAGGGTGACGGTGCGTTGTTCATGGCCAAAATCGAGGCCGCCGATCAATGGAACGGACAGCCTGGTGCGCAGAAAATCACAAACTGAATCAAGATTGTAACCAGCGTCGTAATCATTCGGCGCGCTGCCGCTAAAACTGCCGAGGATAATGGCGTTTTGCTGGGCCAGTATTCCCGCGTGGTACAGTTGCAGCAGCATGCGCTCGACACGGAATGGATGTTCGTTAATGTCTTCCAGCACCAAAATGCCGTTTTTGATGGCCGGCATCCACGGTGTACTCATCAGCGAAATGATCATCGCCAGATTTCCGCCCCACAGTGTACCTTCAGTCGCGCACTGCGGACCGTCACCCTGCCATTCGAGGGTGAATTGGGCATTACGCAATGCTTGCCAGAAATGGTGCTCGGTGAATGTGTTCATCTCCTCGGCACCGAAGTTGGCCGCCAGCATCGGGCCGCTGAAGCTAATCACATTCCCTTGAGCCAGCAGACCACACTGGATCGCCGTAAAATCGCTGTGTCCGCACAGCAGCAGCGGATCTTGTTGCTGGCGGGCTGCCAGCCCTTGCCAGTCAATATCTTCCAGTAAACGGCTCGCGCCATAGCCGCCACGTACCGCCATCACAATGGTATCGGGGGTTTTCAGATTAACGAGCGAGTTCACATCAGCAAGCCTTTCTGCCTCAGTACCCGCAAAACGCTGGCAGCGGCGCGCAATGACCGCTGAATTGTCGACCTGATGACCGGCCTCAGTAAGACGTGCAAGCCCACGTAACGCAGCCTGCTGATTGATACAGTAGCCCGACGGGGCAATTAAGTGAAACCGGGACATGGCATTTCCTTGCTACAACTAAAACCAAATGTATATCATGCCGCTTAGGTATGTCGTTGTCACCTCAGCGACAGGTTCCGGCTATAAGGATAGATGACGTGAAATTGAGATGGTTTGCTTTTTTGGTTGTATTACTTGCGGGCTGTAGTTCAAAACATGATTACAAAAACCCGCCGTGGAATGCTGAAGTTCCGGTTAAACGCGCAATGCAATGGATGCCGATCAGTGAAAAAGCCGGTGCGGCCTGGGGTGTCAGTCCACAATTGATTACCGCTATTATTGCCATTGAATCAGGCGGTAATCCGAATGCGGTCAGTAAGTCTAATGCGATTGGTCTGATGCAGTTAAAAGCCTCGACTTCAGGCCGCGATGTTTATCGTCGCATGGGATGGAGCGGAGAGCCGTCGACCAGCGAGTTGAAAAACCCCGAACGCAATATCTCCATGGGGGCCGCATACCTGAGTATTCTGGAGACCGGGCCGCTGGCAGGGATCGAGGATCCACAGGTGATGCAGTATGCGCTGGTAGTATCGTACGCTAACGGAGCGGGAGCATTGCTGCGAACGTTCTCTTCCGACAGGAAGAAAGCCATCAATAAGATCAACGATCTCAGCCCGGATGAATTTATTGAACATGTTGCGGACAATCATCCGGCGCCGCAGGCTCCGCGCTATATCTGGAAGCTTCAGCAAGCGCTGGATGTAATGTAATTCAGGTGATGTTAATCGCGCACTTTGTTCGACTTTTCCCGGGCCTCGCGCTCAAGGGAAAAAATAATCCGCTGTAAGTTCCGCTCCACCGCCGGGCCGACGTTGAGAAAACGAAAGCTCAGGCGGGGAGTGGTAATGGTTTCGTTTTTACTGTCGATAACTTTGCGTTCGCTAATGGAAATAAGCTGGGCGTCAACGTGATACACCCCCCATTGTTCCATGTTCAGTTCAACCTGCGCGAAGCGTATACCTTCTACCAGTCCTTCTGGTTTTGCCGTTTCTAACAGCCCGCCCATACCGCCAAGCGACAAATCGAATAAGCGAAAGCACAGCGTGCTGTTGTCCGGCATTTTTGCCGTGCAGCGATAGGGAGGATGCAGCGGAGCGCCGATGCGGAAATATTCCCGACGCTGAACAAACCATAGGGAAGGCGGCAAGGATGAAATAAACGCTGGCAGTTGCTGATACTCACCTTTTTTTAACTGTGGCAGGGTGAATTCTACTTTGGCTCCCTGCGTTTCGGCGATAATCGAGATCTGACTGGCCCGCTGTACGGCCTGGTTTTCATATTCCTGGCTACCAAAATCCATGACCAGCTCGTCCGGGCTGACGGCCAGAACTTTGCTGATGAACTGGCCGCCCGACCAGGAGATACGCAGTGGAACCTGCTGCGATTTTAAGTCCCGAAGTACACCTAACACCGCTAACGGATTTTGCTTCAGGAACTGCTCATTGTAGTTACTCACACCTAATGACTCCCGGATGCCTGGTTTGTCGTTGGATTATCGGCATCAATCAACGGAACTTAATACAAATGGATGAAATTTTTTACCAACGCCAATGAATTAAGTCTGCGTGAAAACAGCATATAGCGATGGTTTGCCTATACTTTAAAGGCTGGCGCAAGAATGTCTTGCGCGTGCGTTCACTGGAAAGAGGGCCTGAAAATGGGAATTATTGCCTGGATTATTTTTGGTCTGATTGCGGGGGTTATCGCCAAACTGATTATGCCGGGGCGCGATGGCGGTGGATTTATCCTGACCTGTATTCTCGGTGTTGTCGGTGCTGTGGTCGGTGGATGGCTGGCAACGATGTTTGGTATCGGCGGCGATGTCAGCGGGTTTAATCTCCACAGCTTCCTGGTGGCCGTGGTCGGCGCGATTGTTGTGCTGGGTGTCTTCCGACTGGTGCGGCGAGATTAATCGAACGGCCCCCGCGGGGGCCGTTTCTCTGTATTGCTAAGTCAGAACTGATACTCAATCCCCGCCCAGTAATTACGGCCTTCTTCAATAAATCCTTCACTATAAACGTACTGCGTATCGAACAGGTTATTGACCGACGCGTTAACGCTGAATCCGTGACCGATGGCGTAGTCAGCGCGTAAATGGGTAATGGCGAAACCAGCGGCTTTCTGTGAGCCGTCGCTATTGCTATAGCTCGACGATCGGGCCTCTTCTGACAGCGTAATACTGAGCGGATCCCATGGCTTCAGCGTCATCCAGGCAGTCAGGGTTTGCGTTGGCAGGTCGGTAATCTTGCCGATGTCGCTGCGTTTGACGTCTGCATGAATAAGGCCGTAGCTCAGACCGACATCCAGCATATCAAAGACTTTACCTTTAACGCCTGCATCCAGACCGGTGTAATCCACCCGGCCACTGTTCTGATTCTGGATGGTGTCGGCATCAATATTGTGTGAAAGGATGGCGTCGCTGATGCGGTTGTAATACACGCTGGCTTCGAATCCCCAGTTCTGACTAAGTGACCCATTCCAGGTCAGATCCACGCTGCGGGCGCGTTCAGGTTTAAGCTGCGGATTGACCAGCGCCACCTGGTTATAGGCCGGTTTTGAGGTCGTGTAGCGTTCTTTCAACGTAGGGAAACGCGTTCTGTCAGAATAGGACAGCGCTAATGTGTCTGCATTTTCGAAGTGATATTTGGTCATCATCTGCCAGTTGAAGGCCGACTGATTGTTGTCATCATAGTGGGTGACGCTACCATTTTTTTCGTGCTTCATGCCTTCCAGACTGTCACGCCAGTCATAGCTTATTCCCGCCACTACATCGACATTATCCGCCGCCGCCCACTGATATTCACTGGCAACAGACCAGGTACGGTCTTCGTAACGGTCGTAAGCCGCATTCGGTGCGCCTTTCTCGCGGTGAACATCATCCTTCCAGTTTACGGCGAAAGAGAGCAGGTCGTTTTCACGCATATCCGCAGCGAGCTGCAGGCCAGCTCCATCGCTATAGTCTGAATAATGACTGTAGTTGCCTTTTTTGTTTTTCAGATCGGCAAGCGAGTTGTACATCATCAACGTATTTTCAAAGGTATCGCGATACAGACGGCTTTTCAGAGTGAAACGATCGCCCAGATGGGTGGTGCCCTGATAGTAATAGCTCTCTTTATCGTACTGTGGCCATTGCCAGTAGCGTGATTTCTGATTGCTGGTTCCGGCATATGGTGGGTTATCTTTTTCACCGTCCTGATTTATATAGGTCAGGACATATTCATCATCGCCGCGAGGGGTAAAGCCCAGCTTCACGATGCCGCGTTTATCATCGGCGGACGAGTTGGCAATCTTGCCGTGACTACCCGCAACCGGATTGTCCACGCCGTGCGGTAAGCCAAGGAAATCCTGCTTCAACTGGCTGCCGCTGAGCTGGATGTAACCCAGATCGTTACTGGCGCCAAATGAAGCGTGCATATCGTGAGCGTTGTCTTTGCTACGACTCCAGCCCTGGCGATAACCGATGCTGCCTTCAATAGGTTTGGTGGGCTTTTTGGTGGTGATATTAATGGCACCGCCCATCTGGTTAGGCCCTTGTAGCAGAGATGAGTAGCCTTTGGAAACTTCAACTGAAGCGATATCGGATGTCAGAAAACGGCCTAAATCGAGGTTGCCGTCATAGGGGATGTACACCGGCACACCGTCAAAAAAGACGGGAACCTGACGGCTGTCAAAACCGCGCACTTTCACCTGCTGCTCATTGCGGTTGCCCGACTTTTGCAGCACCACGCCGGGGACGACGCTTAGCGCCTGCGCCACGTTTTGTTTATCCAACTGTTGGATCGTTTCCTGGCCGAGAACCGTAGTGGTTGCCGCAGAGGCCGGGCTTGACCAGACGGTCATGGTTTCGCTTTCTTGTCCAGCAAAAGCACTGTGCGCGAAAGCAAACGACAGGGCTGTGTAAAGACAACTTTTGTTGAAATTCATTATTGTTAGTCCATTTTTTAATGTTTTATGCCACGTGCGTCCGGGCTCAGGTTAACTTTGATATCCGCAGGTGGAGCGTAATAAGGTGCGGAAGTGATAAACAGCCTGATGCCACAGTCGAGATAACTCGCCAGCGAGGCGAGGGTAATGCCGCCAGTCAGCGCCAGCGTGCAATGAGGGGCCAGTGAAGGTGCCTGACGGGCAATGTCTGTCGCCTGCTCAGGGGTGAATTTGTCGAGTTGCAGAACATCGGGCGCGGCGCGTAGCGCGGCTAATGCTTCATCTGGCGTATCCGCTTCGACGACGATCTTTTTTTCTGGCGCATGGCTGCGTAAGCGCGCAACCGCGTTTGTCCAGTCGTTTGGGTTGGTAAGAAAACGGCGGTGATTAGCGAACAGCAGCACCGTTTCGGCGCATCCTCCGCGATGAATAATGCCCCCGGCAGCGAGTATTGCCTGAGTCGCCAACGAACGCGTGCCGGGAATGGCTTTGCGGGTGCAGGCAATCTGCCCATCAGGATAGCGTTGGCGCAGTTGGCTCAACATGCTCTCAAGATAGCCCGAAACTCCGCAGCTCCACTCCAGAACGTTTTGTACCGCTTTCCAGCCCTGATGTAGTGCCGCCGCATTTCCGTGCGCACAAATTATTCTCTGTCCCGCGCTCGCTCTTTCGCCATCGGCCATAATATCGCTGACGGTTATGCCCAATGACGTCAGCATTTGTCTGGCAACAGCGGTGCCGCTAACGCACCCACCCTGGCGATGGTAAAACTCCATAACGCCGGGCTGTGCGCCAATTCCCAACGCGCGGGTAGTCAGATCGCCGCCCTGAATATCTTCCTGCAGCAGCGCGTCGGTTTGCGCCTGCGAAAAGTAGATCATCGCAGCGCCTCCCGCGGCACACTGTCCCACCAGATAAGCGCCCAGTCACGGCTGGCGGGGGCAATCGCGCGTGGATCCTGCTGCTGATACCAGGTTTCCAGACGTTCGACCTCGTCGGCGCTTAGTTCGCCCATACTCCAGCGCACGTTTTCCAGAAAGCGCGTCCAGGTACTGTTGTCCTGCTGACAGTTGGGGCCGCGGATAAAATCAACGTGCGCGTGGATCCCCATCTGATACAGGACATTAAGCGCATAGATATAGTTGGGAAGCTCAATCACCTCGCGGCCCAGCGCACGTTGAATGGTGGGGGAAACGAAAGATGAACTGACGAGATGGGTGGTGTAAACCCGCAGCCGGGCCTGATTATTCAGTTTGGTCATCGCCTGGCGCATATCGGCAACCAGCGTAGAGCGCGAGGCGACGGCGATATCGCACTGGGGTAAATCATCCCAGTGTTCTTCCCAGGCCCGCTGCACCCACTGTACGTGACGGGCGTTCATTTGCACAGCGCGGCGGGCAGCAACGCTCAGCATTCCCTGGCTGTAATCTACGCCGTAAATTATTGGTATCTTTTTAGCCAGCGCCAGCGAGACCGTACCGGGACCGCAGCCCATATCAAACAGCGACTCCGCTCCTTGCAGGTCGATTTTCCCCAACAGCTGTAGCAAATAGCTGTCGGTTAATGAGGCGCAATTCTCCGCCATTTTTTCCGCACGTTTATCCCAGTGCTCCGGCTTTTTCTCGGTTCTGTTCGCCAGTTGTAACTGTTTACGGTAAAGATCGGCAAAATCAATGTCGTCAATGAGCATTCTTATTCCTTAATTGTGAGAGCCAAAGAGGTGGTGGGTAATTTGTGACGGTGTAACGTGATATAGTGCAGCCAGGCGATCGGTGGCGAGTTGGTGTTCAGGAAGCCCCTGCGAAACCTCACCGTTCGGTTCAACGCGTACCACGCTGTCGGCGATTGCCCGGGCGTGCAACGGATGATGCGTCGACATCAGCAGGGTCATACCCGAATTTTTCAGCGTCACCAGCGTGTCGAGCAGACGGATCTGATGCCCAAAATCCAGGCTGGAAGCGGGTTCATCCAGCAACAAAAGGCGAGGACGTTGCGCCAGAGCGCGGGCAATCAATACCAGTTGGCGCTCTCCGCCGCTCAGAGTGTTCCAGCGCCGGGGCGCCAGGTGAGAGATCCCCAGCATCGCCAGTTGTTGATGAGCAATGTCGTGTTCTTTAGCCCCGGGAACCGCAAATGCCGCCAGTTGCGGGGCCAGCCCCATCATCACCATGTCCAGCGCAGTGAAGGCAAACGCGCCGTCATGCGCCTGAGGAACCCAGGCGATAGCGGCGGCGCGTTGCCGATCGTTGAGATGATTTATGGCGATGCCATCAAGAAGAATGTCACCGTGAAGCGGCGAAAGAACGCCGAGAATGGTGCGCATCAGGGTGGTTTTTCCGCTACCGTTGGCACCAAGCAGACAACAGACGGAGCCGGGCGGAACCTGAAATGAGACATCGCGTAGCACGGGCTGTTGACTGTGGTATCCCAGCGACGCCCGGCGCACGATTAATAGCGTCATGGTCGATTTCCTCGCAGCAAAAGCAGCAAAAAGAACGGTGCGCCAATAAATGCAGTCAGGATCCCCAGCGGAATTTCCGTGCTGCTCAGCGTACGGGCGAGGGTATCGGTGAGCAGCAGCAAAATGGCGCCGACCCCCATGGAAACCGGCAGTAGCTGCTGGTGGTTATTGCCACTGAGGAGTCGGCCGATATGTGGCACAACCAGCCCAATCCAGCCGATGATGCCCGCGATGGCGACGGTGCAGGCGGTGATTAACGTTGCGCAGACGATCAGTCCCAGACGCAGTCGGGCGACGTTGATGCCAAGCGATCGTGCTTCATCATCCGACAGGGTGAGCAGGTTCATGCGCCAGCGCAGCAGCAATAGCGGGACCAGTCCTGCCAAGATCAGCGGTGCCGAGAACCACAGATCGTGCAGCGTAATCGTTGATAAACCGCCCAGCAGCCAGAAGGTGATAGACGGGAGTTGGGTATACGGGTCGGCCAGCGTTTTGATGAGTGAAATCCCCGCGCCACATACCGTACCCAGCGCAATCCCGACCAGAACCAGCGTTAACACCGGGTCGTGGCGCTTGACTCGCCGGGTAATCAACCAGACACCGGCGACCACGAATAAACCACCCGTGAACGCATACAGTTGAATAAACAGGATCGGTAATCCAAACAGGATTGCCGTACAGGCACCTAAACCGGCACCCGCCGCCACGCCGAGGATATCCGGTGAGACTAGCGGGTTGCGGAACATGCCCTGATAGGTGGTTCCTGCGCCTGCCAGCGCCGCGCCGAGCAGCAATGCAGCCAGAATGCGCGGCAGGCGGATTTGCCAGAAGACGATTTTGTCCTGCATCGGGACGTCATCAGTACCTGTAATAAGATTCACAACCTGTTGCGCATCCAGGCGGTACGCGCCCGATACCGCAGCGACGCTCGCGCAAAGCACCACCGCAGCAATCATCAGAAAACCGAGGGTAGATGTTTTCATCAGACTGCCACCAGACGTTGATACTGTGCATCGCTTAGCGTGGTATGCCAGAACAGTTCGCTGTAGCGCTGCATATCGGCTTTAAAGCTCTCGTTAACCTGCGGTTCAAGCCAGGCGTGCAGGCGGCGTAATCCCAGTAAGCGGTTGATGCCAGGAGGTGCATCCAACCAGCCAAACGGCAGACCGCTGAGAAACAGAATACGCCGGTCAGCAACCGCTTTGACTCCTTGCCAGACCGGATCTTCTCGTAGGTGCTGCGCTGTCATCGCATCCTGCACCAAAATAATATCGGGCTGCCAACTGAGCAGATTTTCCATTGAAACCTGTGTGAGCCCCTGTCGTCCGGGGATGTGCGCCACATTGTGTAGCCCCAGCAGTTCTGCCGCTTCGGTATGCAGAGAACCTTGTAAACCTGTCTCCAGTCCTCTGGCACCGCGCGCGGCATAAAAACGCAGATTCGCCGCAGCTGTATGCGAGAAAGCTATTGCATTATCGATAAATCGACGGGCCAGCGCGGCCTGCATTGCGGTACGCGAGACGACGCCCAATGCTTCACCGGCTGCGTGCAACTGCTCTGGGGTATGGCGCAGTTCGCCGTTAATCAGCAGCCAGGGAATGTGAGTTTGTGCGCTCACTTGTCTGGCCTGAGAAAGCCAGGTTTCATCGGCATTACCGCAGTCAATAACCAGATCAGGTTTAAGCGCCAGGAGTGCTTCAAGCGAGAGCGTGCTGGCGCGGCCCGCCAGCCTGCCCAGTTTCGGTAAACTCCGAATATCATCGTGAAACGGGATGGCGGTTTGGCGAGAGAAATCAAAGGAGGAAAAACCCACCACTTTTTCTGGCGCAACAGCCAGTAGTAACATGTCAGCGGGCGCGCCAGCACTGACCACGCGTTGGGTTATATTCGGCCCTGGCGAGCCTCCAACGGCAACGGTTAGCGGCGTTTGCGCCAATGCGGGAAGATGGCGTAGCAGCAGTGCAGATGCCACGAGTTGGGCAAACATCCGTCTTGTCATTGCCATTATCAGTATCCTGAAGGTTACAAATTCGCTATATATTTACATATACAGCGAATAAAAACATGTTCAGAATCAAATTCTCACGGATGAAAACACCGGATACCCCATAAGGGCTAGAGGGGTTAGAGGCAGCTTAAATGGCGAAAAATATGACAGAAAAATCCGCGACGAAGCGCGGATTCGGGGAGTAAAACGGCTCAGGTAATGACGTTATGGCGTCGGTTGAGTCTGTTTTTTAGGCTCGGCTGGTGGTGTACTTGCCGGGGTTGGCCGCGATGCGGGTACGCTGTCACAGGGCTTCTCTTTGGCGCAGATCAGGTCAAGCATTTTTAGCGTGACGCCGTTGGTCCAGCCAAAACCATCCTGTAATGGATATTCCCCGCCACCACCGCCGGTGCCGGTGGTGCTCACGTCATATTTTTCAACCAGCTTTTTCTCTCGATCATAGGTGTGCTGCACATTGGTAAGGAATCGCCAGGTCACATCCATCGCAACGTTATCCTGACCGTAATTCTGTAACCCGGATGCTGCGACCCACTGGAGCGGGGCCCAGCCGTTGGGGGCATCCCACTGCTGGCCGCTTTTCACCGACGTGGTAGCAAGGCCGCCCGGTTGCAGCAGATGTGCCTGGGTGGCTGTGGCGACTTTACTGGCGCGATCTTTTGCCGCCGCATTGACATACAGCGGGAACAGGGCGGCGGCCGTGAGCTGATTGCGTACTTTATGGCTTTTCAGATCGTAGTCGGCATACCAGCCTTCTTTGTCGTTCCACAGGTACTTTTCGATCCCTTTTTGTCGGGCATTAGCGAAGCCATCGTACTGCGCCGCTTTGGCATCATCACCGGCAGCCTTGCTGGCGAGGGCGATCATTTTTTCCATTTTGTACATCAACGCATTGAGATCGACCGGAACGATGCTGGTGGTGCGCAGAGTGCCCAGCTGATTAGGATTGTCCATCCAGCGGGAGCTAAAATCCCAGCCGGACGCAGCCGCTGAACGCAGGTCGCGGTAGATTTCTGTGGCAGGGCGATTTGGGTTGCTTTTAGCGGTGGCGATATCCTCTACCCAGGACTCTGGCCTCGGCGTATCGCGGTCATCCCAGTAGCGGTTCAAAATGGTACCGTCATCCAGTTTAACCACGCGCTTATTTTGCTGACCGGGCTGGAGTGTTTCTACGCCTTCCATCCAGTAACTGTACTCTTTGAGCATCTGCGGGAGGTATTTTTTCAGCGCGTCATTCCCGTCATGCTGCGCCAGTAGTTCAACCATAAAGGCAAAGAACGGCGGTTGCGAACGGCTCAGGTAGTAGGTGCGGTTGCCGTTAGGAATGTGTCCCCAGGAATCAATCTCGTAAGCGAAGTTTGCCACCATATCCGAGACCTTATCCCAGTGATTGCTTTCGGCAAGCCCCAGCATGGTGAAATAGCTGTCCCAATAATATATTTCGCGAAAGCGCCCGCCAGGCACCACATACGGCTCTGGAAGTGGCAGTAGCGAGTCCCATTTTTCAGCGTCAGTTGTCGAGCGGGTGAGGACCGGCCACAGTCCGTCAATATGTTCGCGTAATGATTGCCCGGCCGGGGGAACGTATTTCTCGCCTTCTTTCGGTAAGGTGAAATTCACCTCCACAAAATGGCGTAAGTCGAATCCGGACTGATTTTTCTGCATCCGGTAATCGGCAAGGATCATGAGAGGATCGCTGTTAGGAACTGCGTCAGCAAAGGTTTTCTGGTCTGGAAACAGTTTAGCCGTTTGTACATCGTTAAACAGAGGTCCAAGCAGGATATCTGGCGGCTGCGGTGTAGCGGCTGGCGCGTCTTCTGCATTGACGGCAAAAGAGGAAAGGGCAAAAAAGGTACTGGCGAGAGTCAGTTTTATTGCAACAGAAAGCAGGCCTGGATGGCGAGTTGCAGGCGTTATCATCGGTTAATCTCCTTAGCGGTGTGCCGAAGTAGCGGCATTTACCATGAGAAAACCTTAGTTCAGGATCGACCGTTGCGCGTGATCGACACCCCATTTTGCGAACAAACAGACATTTCCCGACGCGAATAGGGAAGAAGCACACCCTTTGTCGAAAAGGGTGTGCTTCGGTATCAGTTTGCGCGGGTTATCCGCTGTGTGACACAGTCAATGGTCAGAGTATCGCCCATCTTTATGCTATCGAGAGCAGCGCCTTGCTGACACATCCAGCACAGACCCATTTCACGAGCGATAATCGCCGGATGAGAGGCTTCGCTGCCGTCCCGCAGGCAGATACCTTTGATGGTCTTCGGATCGAGTTGCAGTACTGTAGACGGATAAATGACATCAGCGACCAGGATAGTGGGGCGCAAGAACGCGGGAATTTGTGCGCTCTCTCCCGTCAAATGTTGCAGTGAACGAGACAGCAAATCTTCAATATCAATGTATCGCGCCTGCAGATAAGGGTCATCGAGCTGTAAATACTGCTGGCTGAGATCGCTCAGCACCTGATGCCAGGCCCAGGCGGCGCTGCATTGTTTTTCACGCATTACATCGCAGGCCATTTCAAACAGTTCAGGATCGTCCAACAGCGTGTGGTGACCGGAGAAGATGGCGGCGATATCTGCGGAATATCGTTCTTCAGCAAGAGCGGTGAGTTTGCTCAGATCGTTCAGCGTACTTTGGATGGCGGTCTGTAATCGCTGCTGCTCAGCCTGCAGTGATGCGGCGGACTGCGGGTTTACCTTTGGCGAGAACGGCGTGTGACAAAATGCCGTCCCCGTGACTTTTGAGGGAGCCAGAGTTGCCTTGTTATCAGTATGCGCGGGCTCGAGCGATTCACCAAAATTCTCTGCCGCCAACTGTTTAAATGCGGCCAGCGCATCCTCTGCCTGTTCGCCCTTAGCAATCAGGCGTAGCGTGTCATTACAGCGTACCTGCAGCAGGGCTATTTGATTCAGGCTATCAGGGACCACACACTTGCCGTTTTTCTCCAGCCACATGTCGGCGTTAAAACCAGACAACGCAGAAACCAGCCGCGAAGCCGGGCGGACGTGGATGCCGTTAGGGTTTTTCACCACAATGGCAACAGAACGGGCATCAGCGTCGGGAGACAGTTCTGCGGATGCGGGTTTCGCTGCGGATGGCGAAGGTAAACCCAGTTGTTCACATTTGGCGTCGAGGGCGTTCATGGCATCACGGATGACCCGATCGATATCAGCACCTGCGGCGGCGCTAACCGTCGCGGCCAGTGTGCCTTCAACCAGTGGTGCTGCGCACAAACGCACTTTGGCGGCAATGTTAGGGTCGAGCAGTTCCAGCGCGGTTTCCGCACTCAGTAATGCACTACCGATATCCATCATCACCAGCACGTGGTCCGTATCGGCCACGGACTCGATGGCTTCCATCACCTTAATCGGATCGGTGCCAATCGGATTCTCAGGATCGTCAATGCCTGCGGCAATGGCGATTTTGCAACCATCACCCATTAACATCTGCCGGGCCAGCACGCCGACGCCTTCGCCCAGTTGGGCGCTGTGAGAAACAATAACCAGGTTTACCATCGCTTTATCCTTACTCTCTGGACGCCTGAGCCAGCATTTGCATCATAAACATGACCGACGTTGCGCCGGGATCCTGATGCCCAATGCTGCGCTCACCTAGATAGCTGGCGCGGCCTTTGCGAGCCTGCATGGTGATGGTGCTTTGCGCTGCGACTTCCGCTTGTTGGCTTGCCGCTTCCAGAGCTGCCTGGACGCTCAGCTTCTGTTCGCATGACTGGCGTAAAGACTCCACTACCGGCAGCCAGACATCGCACATGGTTTTATCGCCAGGTTCAGCCTTACCGCGGCTAATCACACCTTCTGCGCCATCACGAATCATTTGATACAGCTCTTCAAGCGTCAGGCTTTGATGAGCCTGAGTCACCTGGGCGGCGCGGATAAAAAACGTGCCAAACAGCGGTCCACTGGCCCCGCCGACGCTTGAGAGCAGCACCATACCGGTGTTTTTCAAAATAAAGCCGATGTCTTTGTCTGCGATGGACGGCAGCTTTTCAACGACTTTGCTGAAACCACGATGCATGTTCAGACCGTGGTCGGCATCGCCGATCTCCCGGTCAAGTCCGGTGAGAAAATCACTTTCAGTGGTGAATATTTCACCGCAGCGATAGAGCCAGTTAACAATCTGTGTTCTGTTGAGGGACATCATGAATCTCCTTATTTACCCCAGTTGAGAGCAGGGGTGTGAACCGGTGCATCCCATAAGTTCAGCGTTTCGTCATCCACCTGTAACAGGGTGATGGAGAAGCCGGTCATATCCAGAGAGGTACAGTAAGAACCGATCAGGTTGCGCTCAATGACGATGCCTGCATCCTGGCAACGGCTTTCGAGGCGGTTATACACGCCGAAGAGTTCAGACAACGGCGTCGCACCGAGATTATTGACCAGCGCAATAACCCGATCGCCACTTTGTAACGCACGCTTGCTTTCTTTACCTTCATGCCACGCGCCCTGGACGTTGTCCCAGTGGCGGAGCGTACGGCTGTAGTTACCGTTTTCCAGCAGGGTATCGAACATTTCATCAACGGTCTGATCGAGAGAGGTGAAGGTGCGGCGGTCAATGCCCGGTTCCCCGTGGATACCTACGCCAAACTCCATCTCGTTATCCTGTAACGTGAACGACGGTTGTCCGGCTGCCGGAACGGTACAGGCGCCAATGGCTATGCCAATGGAGTGGCCCTGGTTATTCAGCTTACGACCCAGCGCAGCACAGGCTTCCAGCGAGTCACCGCGTTCGGCGGCCGCGCCGACCAGTTTTTCGATCAATACGGTATTAGCCACACCACGACGTCCGGCGGTATACAAACTGTCTTTCACCGCCACATCGTCATCCACCACCATGGTGGTGACCTTGACGCCGCTTTCGTGCAGCAGCTCGGTAGCGGTTTCGAAATTAAGAATGTCGCCGGTGTAATTTTTGATTATCAGCAGCACGCCTTCCCCGCCATCAATTTGCATGGCGCATTCGAACATTTTATCCGGCGTGGGGGAGGTAAAAATCTCACCCGGGCAGGCGCCGGAGAGCATGCCCTGACCAATGTAGCCGCAATGCATAGGCTCGTGCCCGCTGCCGCCGCCGGAAAGCAGCGCCACTTTGCCCATCACCGGTGCATCTGCGCGGGTGACATACACTGGGTCCTGATGCAGTGCCAGGGAAGGATACGCTTTCGCCAGTCCGGCGAGTTGTTCATTCAGTACGTCTTCAACACGGTTGATCAATTTTTTCATTATTTATGCTCCGCAGACAGTCCTGGATGGCTGCCAAATTCGGGCAGGCATCTGATGTAGGGTATCGGTTTGTACAACGCCACGGCGACCGCTCGCTGCCGATAAGGTAATTTTGCACACGGGTTTGCAAAAGAAAATTGCTGTGAAGAGCGTTTCAATACGAAACATAGCAGCATAATAATGTTCCGTATTGGAACGTCATGGTGCATAAAACAGCGAAAGTGAGAGGTCGGGCGGTATTTGTGCGGAAAGTTTTTGAACGAGTTTTTATGGAAAACAAACCACCTGCAGAACAGGTGGTTTGTAGGCATGGTCGATTTCGGCGTTAGCCCGGATAAATTCCGCGATCTTTTCGTGCCAGCAGAATGCGTTCGCAGGCAACGATGTAGGCTGCGGTACGCAGGGAACAGGATTTCTCAGCTGCTTTTTCCCATACATGCACCATCGCATCAGTCATGATTTTGTCCATGCGATTGTTGATCTCTTCTTCACTCCAGAAGAAGCTTGCCATATCCTGAACCCATTCGAAGTAGCTGACGGTTACGCCGCCGGCGTTACAGACCACGTCAGGCACAACCACGATACCACGACTTGCCAGCACATCATCGGCATCCGGATAGGTTGGGCCGTTAGCGCCTTCAAGTACCAGTTTACAGGTCAAGGTTTCCGCACGGTGACGGGTGATCTGACCCTCGAGCGCGGCAGGAATAAGAATATCCATATCCAGGCTCCAGAAGGCCTCGCTGGCGATGGTTTCAGCGCCCGGGAAACCGGCAATCTGTTTGTGCTCTAACTGCCAGGCAGACAACGCGGTCATGTCGATACCTGTGGGGTTAAACAGCGTAGCGGTGTGATCCTGAATCGCGACCACGCGTGCACCAACTGCCGCGAACAGTCGGGCGGCTTCGCTGCCGACGTTACCAAAACCTTGCACTGCAACGCGAGCACCTTCAACTTCGATGTTGGCACGGCGCGCGACTTCCAGACCGCTGACGAAAACGCCGCGACCGGTGGCTTTATCACGACCTAATGAACCGCCAAGGTGAATAGGTTTACCGGTGACCACGCTGGTCACGGTGGTGCCGTGGTTCATGGAGTAGGTATCCATCATCCAGGCCATGACTTTTCCGTTAGTACCTACATCCGGCGCAGGAATGTCTTTCTGCGGCCCAATGATAATGCCGATTTCGCTGGTATAACGACGAGTTAAACGCTCCAGTTCGCCTTCAGACAGCGAGAACGGATCGACGCGCACTCCACCTTTGGCACCGCCGTACGGCAGGTTCAACGCTGCGCATTTGATGGTCATCCATGCGGACAGGGCCATCACTTCATTAAGATCAACATCAGGATGATAACGCACACCGCCTTTGCCCGGCCCGCGGGAGAGGTTATGTTGCACGCGATACCCTTCAAAATGACGGATAGTGCCGTCATCCATCTGCACCGGGATATCGACAATCAGCGCGCGTTTTGGGTGGCGCAGGGTATCCACCCAATGGGAAAGTTCGCCCAGGTAAGGGGCCACACGCTCGATTTGTTGCAGGTAGGTATTCCAGGCAGATGTGCTGCTATCTGAAGCGTAAGATAACTTATCCATGATAAACCTTAGTTATAAAAGTAATATGTTCTTAATTTGGCCGTGGTATACAGTGAATCTCACCATATAAACCTAAATTTAACATTTTTTTCATAGAAGGGCCTGCCCGACCAGCACGAATTATCGCCATGATTAGTATGGGCTTTAACTTGAGATTGAATAGTTATTCTGTGTCCTTGCTTGTAATTGGGTTGTTTTGCAGGGTGCGTAATTTAATATGCAGAATATATAAAAATCGTAATTTGTTAGATTTATGACGCACCTCTAAAAGTAAATAATTTGATAACAAAATGTATTTGCTTTATTGCGGTTAAGATGAGGTCAGTAGGTTACGGCGATGGTAACGGTATCGGCATAGTTGTCTGGCGTGTAGTTCGCGCTGGGGACGGTGGCGTAAACCGGGTAGGTAGTTGTTGTTCCCGTACCGTTGCCCGCGACGGTATTGAGTGATGTATTGCCCCAGACCGTACCGGAAGGACCTGGCGTCGAACTAAGCTGGTAGGGGACTTTATCCGTATTTGACCCCGTGCCCGCCATCACGCCGCTGCCTGCCGTATTACCGTTGGAGGGCTGAAGCCCGATGGTGTAAGGCGTGTTATTGGAACATGCTACGCCCACGGTATTTGAAGCCGTAAGGTTACGCCCGGTCGCCCTGGCTGGCGCAAAGCTAATATCGGTTGCAGAGGTGATATTGCACTGTTTGCTTACGGTTGCCGATACGGTGAAAGGCAGCCTGGCGGCAACCGTATCGCCACAGGTTGTTGGCGGGAAAAGCAATCCGGGATTGAGAGTGACAAGGGCTGTGGCCGTCGTATAGCTATCCTGATAATTTCCGGGGACGGCTGCGGTTTGTGGCGTGACGATCTGCGCCGATACCGTGAGTGAACCCGTCACTGGCGTCAGATTCAGCAGGTTAAGCTGTACCATGGGAAAAGTGGTTCCCGACTGATACTGGCTGCCCCAGACTTTGGTGCGCCCGCTATCCTGGTAAAGCTGGTATGCCAGCGTTCTGGCAGGCGTTCCGCTTAATGACATATTTCGCGGTGTCACCTGGCCACTGACGGCCGAGGCGCCAATATTAAAACAGAGATTGATCCCTGCCAGCGCGTCACCAAGCTCTTTGGTGCAGGTGTAACTGAACGTCATTGATGACGTTGCGCCTGTCGCAGACAGTGGATTGACCGAACCTAAATTTATGGGTTGCACATTGCTCACCGAACAGGTTACCGCATGGCTAATTGCCGGACAAAAAAGTACGGCAGCGATGAGTAGCAGATGTCTTAACCTCATGAGCGCACTCCTGTTAGTGTGGGCGACAAACCAGCGGGCCTATTTGTACAATCCCCTTTGCTGACACAGGATAGTCAAATTGCACGCGACAACTACCGGTGTCCGTCTCAACGCGCAGCGTGTTGTGCTGTTCCAGGGTGTCGAACCAGGTCATCCCATCAAAACCAACGACAGACGACTGTCCTTTTCCGTTGATGGCGTAAGCCATGCTGCCTTCAGGAATTGGCTTACCCTGATTGTCGACGAGAAGGATCTGCGCGGCGCGTACGGGGGTGATACCAAAGCTCACCAACGCGCCGGAACGATCGGCGGGCGTTGCGTTCGCCTCAACGCGTGCGATCCGCATATTGGTGGGGAGATCCATCGGGTCAATACTGATCAGGTTTTTTTGATAGCTGTTCAGCGGCGTGACCAGCAGTAGTCCCTGGTCATCGCTGCGACCAATCAGGTTATTTTGCAGTTTGACTGGAACATCAGGCACGCCGTCAGTTGAGACGACGGCAAAACCATTGTTGATTTCCCTTGCTGCAAACAAGCCGCCTCCCATGGTCACCAGCGATCCGGTTGCGCCTGCGTAGCCGTAATGGTTATCTGGTAAACGGCTGAATCCCGCGTACGCTTTACCATAACGCCCCAGATATCCTACTTCTCCCTGGCCACTTTGTCGGGAAGCCTGCTGACTGGCGGCCAGATTCCAGCCCCAACCGCCGTCGGCAGGCGGCGTCTTGCTGGCGTTGAGCTGATAGCCGGTTTCATCGTTGGTGCGTTGTAGCGTGCTGCTGGCGCTCAGATTGTTATCAGTGGTAATCGTTACCATCAGATAGATACTGCGATCGCGGTTATCGTCAATGTTCTGGTTGAGTCCAGCATTCAGTGAGATGCTGTCTGTAACGGATTTGAACCAGCTGGCGTTGGCGTAGCGCACCGCATTTTCGTGTGGATAACGAAACTGCAGATAACTCAGGCTGACATTTCCGGCAGATTCCAGCGAATAGCCAATGACCGTGTTGCTGTTAAGCGTTGGGGGCGGCTCACCATAATGGGTGGCGACATCGCGGTAATCGCCAGAAGTTGCCGTGGTACTGGTACTGAAATTAAACCGTTCGCCGGACCAACGATAACCAAAGCTATACAGAAATCCGTTCTGCCCTGAATCGCTACTTGCGGCAAGTGATGTCGAAAATGTGCCGCTGCGGGTTCCCGGGATCCAGTCGTTACTGAAGCCTGCGTTAATCAGTCCATCGCTGGTTTCTGCGTGAGCCCCGGCGGTCAACGTATTGCTAAACCCGCGACGCCACGTAGCGCTCAATACCGGTGCGCTGGCATAATCAAAAGAGGAATAACCATAATTTTCGCGTACCGTGCCCAATTCTGCCGACCAGGCGGTTAATCCTTCCCGCAGGAGTTGTTGATCGTTGTAGAACGAGAAATTTTGTACGCTCGTTCTGCCCAGCGCGTCTGTCATCATCACCTGACCCGTTCCCGCGCCGCTGATGTTAGGCATGGTGTTGATCTGAAAACTACCTGCGGGGACTTCTCCGTTGTAGTACCTGACACCGTCCACGTACAGCTCAACGTTTGATGGCAACGTCGCGGATCCCAGATATGCAGGGAGCGGGGTGGTTGGCATATAGGGCTGTAAACCAAAATCGGTGCCTATCTGAATGCCGCCAATACGCGTAGGTCGGGACCAGATGAGTGAGCTTGTCAGGGTATCGCCAACGGTTAACGCCAACATCGTATCAGGAAATGAGGTACGCCAGCTGGTATCAAGGCGCTCAAAGCTGTTATCGGCGTATTCCTCAGTGGAGTACTGCGTCAACTGGGTGGTGCTGAGCACGCCGGCAGCATTGAAGGCGCGAAGTTCACTGAAGGTATTTATTGCGCTCTCATCCCCCTGCTGGGTATAGATATCATAATTGAGCAGCGCTCCGCGTGATGTTGTTGCCGTTGGCGCGGTTTCGGTAGGCGAGTTAAGCTGCGTGGTTGCAAGATCGAGTGAACTAAGTGGCGCAGTAAGCGAGAGCGTTTGCAACTGAACGTTGTAGTCAATGGTTAGCTGGGGGATATCGTTCAGGCAGACGGCGTTAGTGGCGTCTGGAGCAAAGCGAAAGCCCATTTTACTCAGGGTATCAGCTCCCGCATAAAGCTTTCCATTATCGTAGCCAAAATGTACCAGCCCAACGGGATTCCCATTCAAGGTGACATCGAGATACAAATCGACTCCCGTAATTTGTGAGGTGCTATTAATAACACCATTCTCACTCTGGTTATTATTCAGCGTTTGTGCGCAAACCATTCCCGATATTAATACTCCATTGAGAAAGCAATATTTCACCAGAAGCCAGAGTCTGTTACAGATCTTGTACTGTTTTTTGGCCATTGATTGTGACTTCAATTTTCCCGCCATAATGGTTATTACTGGCCGACGGGGAGACTATCCAGCGCATTGTTGAGCCTGGTAAAACGTAGCCTAATAGTCCGGGTGTAATGACTTTTTTAGTACCGTCAGGGCTTATAAATGTTGCAGCAGATAACTGTGCATGCCCATTTCCCTGATTACTGACTTCAATGAATTTTTTGCCATCCAGTTGTTGTAATTTCCATTGCAGTTTTGCCTGCGTTTGTGCCGCTGATGTTGGCTGAATGAAAACGGGAACGGAATAATGTAGCACAAACTGAAGCTTATTTTTTTCTACTTTTGCAGGCGGTAACTCATCTATCGACAAACGATAAGCGTCTTCGGCATGTGCCGAGGGAGGGCTTGTGCGAATAACTCGAATCAACTGACGTTCTCCAGGGGCTAATGCCAACATCGGCGGGCTTATCACCAGCCCCTGAGAGGGGGAAAGTTTGTTGTCATAAGCACTTTGACTCCAGCGAAAAACCCGAACCTGGGCATTGAGCACATTTTCACCTGCGTTACTCAGCCAGATACCATCGGCATTTTGCGTCGCTTGCAACGTTAACGTGACCGGGGCTATTTGCAGCCCACTGGCGGTGGCAAGGTTGGCGCTCGCAACCATCCCTAGCAGGCATGCGCAGGCACACTGCTTAACAGGCAGTTTTACTTTCATTTAGCTTCCTGAAGTTAGTAGTTAACGTTAACCGTTACCGTGTCGGCATAGTCGTCAGGAGTGAAGTTGGCGCTCGGTGCGGTGGCATAAACAGTAAAAGTTTGCACCAGACCGGTCCCTGTCGCTGCTACGCCATTCCCAGGTGCGGTGTCGGTGGCGGTATTTCCCCATACCGGACCTGTTGCTGACGTGCGATTTAGCTGATAGGGCACTTTATCGGTATTGGTGGCAGCGTTAGCCACAGAGGACATAGCGCCCGAGCCCGTCGTCGTCCCTCCATTGGCAGCCGACGGTGCCAGGCCGATAAAATAGGGCGTGGTTTTTGAGCAATTAATTGAAATAGTGTTGCTTGCACTGGTATTTGTCGCCGTGGTATTCACCGGACCAAGTGTGATATTTGAAGCCGAACCCGCAGTCACGGTACAGGCCTTTTGAATCGTCATCAGCACCTGAAATGTTCCGTTAACGGTTGCTGCATTTGCCACAGAGATAATGGAAAAGGCGCAGCAACAAAGAATTAAGCGTTTGTCTAAGACTAGAGCCATATCCTTTACCTTTTTCAAATAACCACATTTATTACTTTAGAAAAACAATAATGTGGCACAAGAAGACATAATTTAACCCTAGAATAAGTATTAGGTGTACGCCAGTTGATCTAATGAATTTTACTTAGGAAAAAGGTGATGTCGTCGACAAAAAAATAATACCAACGGGTGAGTATGTTGTTTTATTTTTATGCTATAGCGGGTGTTAAGTCAGGAGAATAGGGGGCAACATATTCCTTGGATGGTACTCAAAATAACCACCCAAAAAATGAGAGTTGTATGATTTATCTTACACGTATTACGTAATGGCTACGGGCTGTGGAAAATGACCTTATAACCTTGCTCATTCCAGTGTTGTAGCAGTTCATTTTGTCTGCGGGTTGGCGCGATACCGGTCCAGACAAAAAGCGTTTGCCCAGGGAAAAGTTCAGGTCTTGGCGATTCAATGGGTTCAGCCAGAACGGCAATATGCCAACCAGATTGCGATAAACGCCAGGCTTCGAGCCACAGACGGGTTCTGTCTTCAACATCCCAGGCCATCAGCAGAGCATCCTTTCCTGACTTGCGCCGCGTTTCAGACAGCAGTGTTGCAACATATTCAATCAATGCGCCATCAAGCATGCTGTTCATTATGCGGGATGTATTATGGTCAAGTATCAGCCGTTGACGTACGGGAAGATAAACGTGATCAATCAGCGCATCTACGGGGTGAACGCGACCGAGTGCGGTAATTTTGGCTCGCAGCTTCGGTGGATGCGCCATGCGAAGAATGCTCATCATCTCTTCTTGTACTTGATTCCAGTCGTCGTCAGCTTGACGGATACTGGTTTCCAGCAATGCCTTTACTTTGCCGACAGGTATGCCATTGCTAATCCAACGTTTTATTTCTTCAATACGCTGAATATCTTCTTCATCAAAGAGTCGGTGACCACCTTCACTGCGTTGAGGTTTGAGTAAACCGTAACGTCGTTGCCATGCCCGAAGGGTGACAGGATTTATCCCGCAACGTTCTGCGACATCCCCAATGCTGTAATAAGCCATAGTTCCCCCGAACACTCCTGATTCTCCGTCACCGATATGCGGTTCCTGCTACTTTGTACAATATTCATCAAATTGTACAAAGCATATATAAGATTCTAGCAAAATTAAGATTTACTTTACTATCATGCAAGGAGTAAATGCTGTTTTTTTATGTTCAGCATGAGGGCGGTTGTGGTGATTGTTGATTTATAACAATGCGTTAGTTATTTTGACGCTGAGAAATCATTTTTCTCTGGCCATGCAACAGATGGAATACCATTCAGGCAGGCTTGTGCAAAAAGGTTACCCTGGAAGATTTCAATGCCCGCGGATTCAAGCCACATCCACTCTTCGGGTTTTTCAACGCCGACTGCGGAAATCATAATTTCCAGTGACGCGCAGCATTTGATAATTGCCTGAATGATAGCCTGCCGCGGTCCACTTTTATGCACATCCGTGATCAGCTCGCGGCTTATCTTAATTCGGTCGGGTTGAAAACGAGACAGAAGCTGAAGCCCGGCAAAACCTGCCCCAAAATGGTCTATCGCCACACAGATCCCCGCAGCCTTGAGTGACTTCACGGCCTGCGCGAACGTATCAAAGCGAGAAATAACTTCACTTTCGGTAAACTCTACAATGATTTGTTCAGGCACTAGCCCGTGCGCAGCGATTTCGTTTATAAGAAAGCTGACTGCATTGGGTTTGTTTACCAGGGTCATGGGGAGCAGATTGACTGACAGCATTTTGTCGTTAAGTCCCAGCGCGCTTGCCATTGCAAAAGCAGTCTTTTTGCTCTGCAGATCCGTGGTATACAGTTCCTCAGGATTTAAGTTGTCAAAATAAGTTGCGGGCGTTTCACCGTCTCTACCACGAATAAGTGCTTCCAGAGCAATGACGCGTTGCGACATAGGATCGATAATTGGTTGAAAAGCAAAGCTGAAATCTATATCGGATGGGAGTGTGTTTTCACCCAGGAGAGTACAAGAGTTGTCGGCAATAAAACTCCAGCAATCCGGCGCTGGTATTTCAAAATAGCTCGATTTTTCCGTCGCAAGGACAAATGTGCGGAAAAACTGTAACGCCCTGTCATCATAGGTGAGCTGAAATTTTGATGTTCCCTTATTCAGCACAGCTTGCAGAACGTCATTGCGTTCATGTTTTTGTAGATCAAATAACTCCATTCCCACTTTTCCGAATCTTCTCGCAGGAGCGTAATCACACATCAGCTCAACGATATTGTGGTGCCGTGGATCGTTACAAATACAACAATAAATCTCTTTTACCTGCTCCTCAGGGCCTTCAAGCAGTTGGAAAAAGTGGTGACCGTTAAAGAGTAAGATTCCCGTAACATCAGATCGCCTGTTTTTGATATTTGCGGCTGTCACCATATCCTCAAGCGCTTTGATGGGGGCGTCATCACGTAGATGGCTGCGGTAAATAATGGTCGTGAGCATGGATAGTCCGGGAATAAGGGAGAGGAAGATATATGACAGTATCAGACAACCCAGGTTATGTCCTGATTTTAATACATTATTCTAACTTTAACTTCACAATTGAACGGTCTGATTAAGATGAAATTTAGCCATGTTACGACGTGATTTGTACAGTGATCCTAATGTTTATATCAATCGATACAATTATAAGTAATTGATTTATATTATTTAGCACATTTTGGTAAAAACAAATTAATCTTGTTGTACACATTTTTGGTACAACTTTGCTACTGTTATAAAACTTAATATTCACCAGCATTTTGATACAGGAGCATGACATGCAGCAGCATAACGTTCGCACTGATACTGCAAGCGCGATTTCTCGTTACTTTGCGAAGGCGCATCTGCCAACTCAACAGGAAACATTGGGAGAAATCGTCACTGAGATACTCAAAGATGGACGTAATCTGAACCGCAAATCACTTTGCACTAAGCTTTTGTGTCGTCTTGAAAAAGCATCAGGGGAGAAAGAACAAAAACATTACAATGCGTTAATTGGCCTGCTCTTTGAATAAAATAAACCCCTTATATGATAGGGGTAAGTAGTGAAGGCGTTATGAAGAAAACTGATAGTGAACGCTTGAAACATGAAATTACAGGTTTGGCTGTGCTGGAAATTCTGCGAATGCATAGAGACGTTTCGTTAGCTGCAGTGATTAAGCAATTGCGACTTATGCAGGCCAGTGAAATAGATGGCACACGCAAGCAATTAATTGACAGCGTTATCAATGATTTTACAAACATTAATCCGGAGAAAATAAGCAGAAAACCGGATAAAACCAGAGATGAGAGTGCATTCAGTGCCAGCAAAAACCCTAAATTACATTAAAGATAATCTTCCAGACTATACAAGCGAGGTTACCATGCTCCATGAAATTAATGTCCACAACGTAATGACGGATAAAGCTTTATCAAGTTACTTCCATAATGCAGGTGAGCTATTAGCAGATGAGTCTGTGGTATTGGGGCAGGCGGTAACAAATGTAATTCTTGCAGGTGATAATGTTAATAATAAAAACATCATTTTAAGCCTGATTGGTTCTCTGGAGTCAACGGTTGACGTTGTTCAGGCAGATGTTATCAGAAAAACCATGGAAATAGTATTGCGCTACACAGCTGACGATGTTTAATAAGTCTTCATATTAACAAAATATGTACAGTACCCTTGTTATATGCTGAAAGCCCTTATGCTAAGCATTTTTTGGATTAAGACTATACATAGCACCCCTCTAAATCAATTATGATTTTTCATTGAGGCCATAATGATGAACATCGTTCAGGAACATACTCTAAACGCAGAGTTATGGATTGATGATATTTTTATCAGGCAAGGGTTAAAGAATATTCTTGCAGATATCGTTTTTGAAGATGACAAGGCGCGACTTGTATTCTTTACCGCGAATCACTTTGAGGCGGTAAAAAAGCAAAATTACAATCTGAAAACGCATCGTCTGGTATTGCTGATTGATGGTCATTTGTATCAGTATCTTAATGATGTTTCGCTTTACAGACTACCAGTAGATATCGGAGTTGCTTCAATCAAACAATTTATTATTGATATTACTCGTGCTGGTGGTAATCACGAGAATCAATCGGATTCAAATATCTCATTAACCGCGAGAGATAAATATATTTTAACGCAGTTAGGAGAAGGTCGAACTATTTTTGAGATATCCGCATTGTTAAATCTACACTTAAAAACGATTTACCAGGCCAGGCAGAATCTGATCAAAAAGCTTGGTTGTTCTGGGCTGATTGATTTTCAGGGAATACTGCGAGCGCAAATATTCCGCAACTGGCTGGAACATGCCTGAGTAAATCGACAGTTCGTACTTACTGTTGAAGGGTACGACAGGGCTAATGGCCCTGTCGCGATATTAATAAAACTTCGCTATTCTGTCACCAGTTCATTGATACCCTTCTGCTGATGATGCTTTTTACTCAGCGAGAAGTAGCCAAATATTAGTGTTATTACCACGATGCTCGCCATAATCAGGAAGATTTCCTGATAGCCCACTTTATCAAACAACTTACCGACAGGCAGTGACAGCACGATGATGCCAATGGAACTGGCGATATTGAAGCCAATAAGATATATCGTTGACGACAGGCGCTTATCAAAATTCGCTACGCTGAATTTAAACACTGAAATAACAAACAGTGGGACCTCCAGCGCATGGAGCATTTTAATCAAAGAGATAATATATATATCGGTGAACAGTGCTGACCCCAGGATTCGACAGGTCATGATTGTTCCACCCAGCAGCAATGCGGATTTAGGCCCGATGCGGTTAATCAGGAACGGAACCAGCGCCATACCGACGGCCTCCATAAAGACTTGTACCGAGTTGAGGTAGCCGTATACGCGTGGTGCCAGTTCGGGATCGTCAAATAAGCTGGCGTAAAACACCGGGAACATCTGCTGATCGTAGATGCTATAGAACGACCAGGTGCCGACGACAAAGATAACGAAAAACCAGAACTGCGAATCTTTAAAGATGGTGAGAAAATCCTTTCGGGTCAGCGCGTCTGGCTCGGGCGAACGTGTATCCGTGGATGCCGGGGCCGGTGCGTCGGTTTTGAACACCACGTTAATCACCAGGAATAACACCCCCATGACCGACACGCACCAGAAGTTAATGTGTGGGTTGATGCTGAAGAAGATACCGCCAACAAAAGTCCCTGCGGCGTAGCCAAGCGATCCCCAGAAACGAGCAGTGCCGAATTCAAAGTTGAATTTACGGCTCACTTTCTCGACGAAGCTTTCCACCAGACCGCAACCGGCGAGATAGCCAAGGCCAAAGAAAATGGCGCCTAGCACCATGCCAAGCTTGAAGTTGGAGACCAGCAGCGGTTCATAAACATAAATCAGGAACGGACCGCTGAGCGTGATGACAGTCCCCATCATCCAGATAAGGGGTTTGCGGGTACCGAGCTTATCCTGCAGAAAACCGTAGCCCAGCATAAACAGCATGCTGAAAAACTGGTTTACGGCATACAGCATTCCCAGCTCCGTTCCGGACAGGCCAAGTTTATTTTTTAGCCATATTGCATAAAAAGACCACCACAACGACCAGGCGGCAAAGAAAAAGAGCAGATACCCGGATGAGTATCGATATTTATCATTACTGAACGGCATATTTATCTTCATGATTTTTCCAATCCAGATCAGGTCATTGTAAGGTCTTTCTGATACGACGTAACGAGTGCGCTTTATTACGGGGTGATCGTTCTCCGTAGCGACGGTTGCGACTGAATAAAGCTGCTCAGGTGTTGGCTGTCGGGAAACGCGCTTAGCGCGCCACGCCGGGTGGTCGCCAGAGCACCACAAGCGCTGGCCTGCTCGATAAGCGGAAGTAGCGTTGACGTCGATGTGGGCCAGCCTTCTCCGGCGAGTGCCGCCAGCAGCCCGGCCATAAAGGCATCACCGGCGCCGGTGGTATCGATGCTGTCGACGTGATAGCCGCTTAAAGTCAGCCTATGGTTTTGCCAGAAAGCGATTGCGCCATCGGCGCCGCGGGTGATGATTTTCAGGCGTGCGGGAAAATCAGCCAGGCGTTCGCAGGCGCTACTAAGACAATCAGTTTGTGTTAGCCACAGCAGCTCTTCTTCCGACATCTTCAGAATGTCGCTCTGCCGGGCAAACTCGCTGACAAGGTCAAACATCTGCATCTCGTTGCTCCACATCTGCGGACGCAGATTGATGTCAAAGCTCAGCGTACCGCCGGCCTGTCGCAATGCGGCCATTGCCTGGGTGAGGGTGGCGCGGCAGTCAGGGGCGACCAGCGCCAGCGAGCAGAAGTGCAGAATATCGGCACCAAAGTCGGGCAGGCTCGCCGGGCTGAGAAATTGATCGGCAGACGGATTAACTAAAAACTCAAACTGCCGCTCACCGTTGGGAGCCAGTGAAACCAGTACGGTACTGGTGTGCTGTTGTGCATCAAACTCCAGACTTCCTGTATCCACCTGCGCTGTTACCAGCGTCTGATGCAGAAAGCGGCCAAAAGTGTCATTGCCTACGCGGCCGATAAAGCCGCTGTCATGGCCGAGGCGGGCGACGCCGATGGCCACATTGAAGGGAGCACCTCCCGCACAGGCTTCAAACTGCATATTGTCGCGCGGTAGCAAATCCACCACGGCATCTCCGAGCGTCCAGATTGTCATTATTTTTCCCCAAAGCAGTGAGACGGGTGGTTAATTGGCGGCGAGCGGCCAGGCATGCCCGTTATTAAAAATGGCGTGTCCGTTCTGGCTAAATAAGGTCAGTTGGCGATCGTCCGGTTCAGGATAAATACGGCTGCTGAGGGTGTACTCGCCGTGATTAACAAAGACTTCTACCGACGAACTATCGATAAATAGACGTAGGTCCAGCACATCATTGGCGGGCAGCGGTACGCTACGGCAGCCCGACAGGCCGTGTTGCGGATAGCGGCGTTCCAGCACCAGACGCTGTGCCTGGGTATCGACGAAGACGCGTAGCCCGTCACCCAGCGCGATGCCATACTGTTCAGCATGGCTGCGGGCGATATCGAAGCTCAGTTCGACTTCGAGAGCGTGCGCCTGTTCTTCTACCATCAGGGTGCGATTGTTCAGGTCACTGACCGGCCAGACATGAAGCTGACCGCGTAATGCCTCCAGCTCTTTGACCGGGTTCATGCGCAGCCGCAGATCTGCATCGAGCGTCACTTCCCGGGGAAGAGTAAGCATGCCCGCCCAGCCGTCGGCCTGTTCTGGCATCGGCGACTCCCACATGGATAGCCAACCGATCACCACGCGGCGACCGTCCGGAGTGATAAATGACTGAGGGGCGTAAAAATCATGCCCGTGATCCATCTCCTGAAAGGGGTGGGTAACGTGGAACTGATGGTTATCCTGCCATTCGCCGACCATATAGCCGCTCTGGAACAGGTTACGGTAATCGTATCCGTCCGCGGCGATGCCCTGCGGCGAGAACATGAAGACGAGCTTATCGTTCAGTGGGAAGAGGTCCGGGCACTCCCACATGTAGCCCATGCCGTCATCGGCCCTGCCGAGCGTGCTGGCAAGCTGCCAGTGCTGTAGATCCTGCGAGCGATAGAGCTGCACTTCGCCCACGTCATCGACCCGGGCACCCACCACCATGTACCAGCTGTCTCCCTCTTGCCAGACTTTCGGATCGCGAAAATGGTGTACGCCTCGCGGGGTATCCAGAATCATGCCCTGGCGTTCAAAGTGAATCCCGTCGGTGCTGGTGGCCAGGCACTGTACCTGATACAGGTTTTCCTCTTTCGCCTCGCCGTCAAACTTGTGTCCGGTGTAGATAAGGGCCAGCTTATTGCCTTCAACCACCGCTGAACCGGAAAAACAGCCGTCTTTATCTTCCGGCCCTTCTGGTGCCAGTGCGATGGGTAAGTGCTCCCAGTTCACCATATCGCGGCTGCGCGCATGACCCCAGTGCATTGGTCCCCAGACCGGCTGCCGCGGATAGTGCTGATAGAACGCATGGTAGTAACCATCAAACCAGGACAGGCCGTTAGGGTCATTCATCCAGCCCGCCGGAGGGGCGAGGTGATAGCGTGGATACCAGCGCGGGTTTACAAGGTCTTTCTGCTGGCTTAAGGCTTCGTTGGCTTTGGAAAGTAGTGACGTCATTTGCTTGTCCCTGTAAGTGAATTGAGCAAAAGATAACGTTAACATTCTCGGTTTTCTCGCGGAATTGATGGTAATATCGATGTTAATCACAAAAGTTAACGTTAACATTTTGCGGGTGTTATCAAGATCGCATTTTCAGACCCGGAAGGGTGAACGCCGTCAAAGGAGAGGGTATGGCATCTTTAAAGGATGTGGCGCAACGGGCTAACGTCTCGTTAATGACCGTATCGCGAGCGATTAACGAGCCCGAACGATTGCGGCCAGAAACCTATAAAAAGGTGATGGAAGCGGTAGATGCGCTGGGGTATGTCTCCGATCTCTCCGCGAAAAAAATTCGTGGCGCGAAAACCACGGCTAACACTATCGGGGTGTTAGCGCTGGACACCATGACCACGCCGTTTTCCGTGGAGATAACGCTCTCTATCGAAGAGACCGCGCGGGCGCACGGTTGGAATAGCTTTGTGGTGAATATGTTCAGCAATGACCAGCCAGAGAAAATGGTGGATCTGCTGCTGGCGCATCGCCCTGACGGCATTATCTACACCGCGATGGGGCTGCGTCAGGTTCCGGTGCCGGAAAAGCTGCATAAGTATCGCTGCGTGCTGGCGAACTGCGAAAGCATCAGTGGCCCTTTTCCCACCTATATTCCTGATGATGAGCAAGGGCAATATCTTGGCGTGAAAGCGCTGTTGGCCGCAGGCTATCGTCGGCTGCTGTGCATACACCTGCCAAAAGGGATTGTGGCCACCGATCGCCGCCGGGCGGGAATGGAGCGCGCCTGTCGTGAAGCGGGCGTAGACCCTGATGCCATGTTCCACCACTATCTTCCGGCGGGCGAGAGTCACCATATTGATGCGGCGGAGATTGCCGGGCATTACCTGAGTGGCACGGGTCCGATGTTTGATGCGGTGGTATGCGGTAACGACCGCGTGGCTTTTGTTATCTACCAGGTCTTGCTGGGGCGAGGGCTGCGCATTCCGCAGGATGTTGCCGTACTGGGCTATGACAACATGGTAGGCACTGGCGAGCTGTTTTTGCCGCCGCTATCCACAGTACAGCTACCGCACTATGAAATTGGTCGTCTGAGTGCACTACATCTTATCCAGGGGCTCGATCACCGCGATACCGTGCGGGTAGACAGCCCCTGGCTTCCGCGCGCCTCAATATGAGTACGTTCACGTGGCAACTGCTGCTTTGCCAAAATAGCTCAGCCTTTTTGGTCATCGTGTTTGGTGCCAACTTTCAGATGCGCAACAGCGGGAACCTCTGAGTTGCTATGAAATAAAAAATCCACGCAATTGCGTGGATTTTATAGGTTTTTGTGATTCTTATGAGATGTGTTGAGATCTCATGAGACAACAAATTTTATTTAGACGTTGAACCGTGACTTTAATTATATTTTATTGATATTTATGTTTTATTTAAAAATTAGTCTTAAGAATACTCAGTCTTGTACTCATTTTGGAGTTTGCTTGCTTTCGTAAGGCGAAGGTCGTAGGTTCTACTCCTATTATCGCACCATTTCAAACTCTTCCCAAGTCTACCGAAATCAACTTAAAGCCCGTATACTGCGGTTTCTGGCCCGTATTTTATCTCCTGTTATCAACTGGACTCAACCGGAATCAATTTAGTTTCTGCTTGAGATCTTCTTCATCACTTGCAAAAGTTGAAATATATTCAGGTAGACTTGTAAATAAATCCTGGGTTCCTATTGGACATCCGTACCTGTTGAATATTATTTTATCAAATAAAATAGCATATCTCTTATATATTCCTTGGATAGAAATATTTGAACGTTTAAAGTTTATAACATTAGAAAATGATGAGTAAACTTCCATTTTATGGTTTCCATATCGGTAAGGTTGATTGACCTGGTTTCCCTATAACGATTGCAACGCTTTGCTGAGCTCTTGTAACTGCAACGTAAAATGTTGCGGCAGCTGTACTTTCAAGATACTCATTTTTTTTGAATAAAGGCCTCAATTCCTGAGGTCGGAATTATTAGGATTCTTTCAAAAGTTGAACCTTTAGATGCTTTGAAATTAATAAAATCGAAATTATAGACCTTACCGCTACTTTTTGTAGTTTCTCAAGCATTGTGGTTTAAATGCTTTGATGTAATCTTCAACATCCTCCTTCATTACAAGAAAAACCCCATCATGACATGTAACAGTGTGATTTTCAGATTTTGTTTTAGGAAAACCCCATTCAGGTAAAAAAATCAATTGCTTGTAGATTCTGTAACCTGAGATTTTAATCTTTTTTATCACATTCTATTCCTTGGCGCATAAGCCAGCTAAACCAACAATGAAGTGAGTATTCTAGGAACTGTATAACACTTTAATTCACTAGATTTTAGTGTGTTAGCCGTAATTATTGATCGTTAGCAAAAATATCTTTCTAAATAACACATATGTTTTTTCGAATGTGAATATTGATTTTGATCCTTATGGGAGTATCCTAACTTCAATAGGACAGGAGGCCAGATGTCACTAACATCCTTACAACTCTTCAAAAACCTCTCCGATGAAACCCGTCTAGGGATCGTGCTGCTGCTCAGGGAGATGGGAGAGCTGTGCGTGTGCGACCTTTGCACTGCGCTAGAACAGTCACAGCCCAAAATCTCCCGCCATCTTGCAATGCTTCGGGAAAGTGGCCTATTGCTGGATCGCAAGCAGGGAAAATGGGTTCACTACCGCTTATCTCCGCATATTCCTTCCTGGGCCGCTCAGGTGATTGAGCAGGCCTGGCTAAGCCAACAGGACGACGTACAGGCCATCGCCCGTAAACTGGCATCGGCAAACTGCTCTGGTAGCGGTAAGGCTGTTTGCATCTAAAAAATTTTCCTGAACATATATGATTTTTCAAATGTGAGGTATTCAGAATGAAAACGTTAACGGTGTTTGACCCGGCAATGTGCTGCAGTACCGGTATATGTGGCTCAGATGTCGATCAGGTTCTGGTTGATTTCTCTGCCGATGTGCAGTGGCTGAAAGGGCGTGGGGTCCAGATCGAACGTTTTAACCTGGCGCAGCAGCCCATGAGCTTTGTTCACAATGAGAAAGCGAAAGCATTCCTCGAAGCATCTGGGGCAGAAGGGCTTCCGCTACTGCTGTTAGACGGTGAAACGGTGATGGCTGGGCGATACCCAAAACGCGCTGAGCTGGCTCGCTGGTTCGGTATTCCGCTGGATAAGGTAGGGTTAGTTCCCACCAGCTGTTGTGGTGGTAATACTTCCTGTTGCTGAATATGTCAGGGGGACATATGAAATTCTTACAGAACATCCCGCCTTACCTGTTCTTTACCGGCAAGGGAGGCGTAGGAAAAACGTCCATTTCCTGCGCGACGGCTGTCCGCCTTGCCGAACAGGGTAAGCGGGTTTTGCTGGTCAGTACCGATCCGGCCTCCAATGTCGGCCAGGTATTCGATCAGGCTATCGGTAACACCATTCGCCCTGTGGCAGCAGTTCCTGGACTTTCTGCACTGGAGATTGACCCGCAGGAAGCCGCACAGCAATACCGTGCCAGAATCGTTGATCCTATCAAAGGTCTTCTGCCTGATGACGTTGTTAACAGCATCAGCGAGCAGCTTTCGGGGGCCTGTACCACTGAGATTGCGGCGTTCGATGAGTTCACCGGCTTATTGACAGACGCTTCCCTGCTGACCCGCTTCGATCACATCATTTTTGATACCGCGCCGACGGGCCACACGATTCGTCTGCTCCAGCTTCCCGGAGCCTGGAGTAGCTTCATTGAGAGTAACCCGGACGGAGCTTCCTGTCTTGGCCCAATGGCCGGGTTGGAAAAGCAGCGAGAGCAGTATGCTCATGCGGTAGAAGCGTTATCCAATCCTGAACGTACCCGCCTGGTTCTGGTCGCACGACTGCAAAAATCTACGCTGCAGGAAGTCGCCCGCACCCATGAAGAACTCGCCGCAATTGGCCTGAAAAACCAGTACCTGGTGATTAATGGTGTGCTGCCCAAAGCAGAAGCTGAACATGACGCCCTGGCCGCTGCGATATGGCAACGGGAGCAGGAAGCTCTGGCAAATCTTCCTGCCGGTTTATCTGGGCTATCGACAGATACCTTATTGCTCCAGGCAGTCAATATGGTTGGAGTGGCTGCATTGAAGGGACTGCTGGATACCCGTTCTGAGGTATTACCGTATCCTTCAACGAACTTCCAGTACACGTCTGAAAACCTATCACTTTCTGGCCTGGTCAATGATATCGCTCGCAGTGAACACGGCCTGATTATGCTGATGGGTAAAGGCGGTGTAGGGAAAACCACGATGGCTGCGGCTATCGCCGTCAGGCTGGCAGACATGGGGTTTGACGTGCATCTCACGACCTCTGATCCTGCTGCGCACCTGAGTACAACGCTGAACGGTAGCCTCAAAAATCTTCAGGTCAGTAGAATCAATCCACATGATGAAACCGAACGCTATCGCCAGCATGTCCTTGAGACGAAGGGAAGAGATCTGGACGAAGCAGGGAAACGGCTACTTGAAGAAGATTTACGCTCTCCCTGTACTGAAGAAATTGCCGTGTTTCAGGCCTTTTCCCGCGTGATTCGTGAAGCGAGTAAGCGGTTTGTTGTTATGGATACCGCCCCTACGGGACACACGCTTTTGTTGCTGGATGCGACCGGGGCTTACCACCGAGAGATTGCCAAAAAAATGGGGAATAAAGGTCATTTTACTACCCCAATGATGCAGCTTCAGGATCCGGATAGAACCAAAGTTCTGCTGGTTACGCTCCCTGAAACCACACCGGTACTGGAAGCGGCAAACCTGCAGGCTGACCTTGAAAGAGCGGGGATTCATCCGTGGGGCTGGATTATCAATAACAGCCTTTCCATTGCGGATACGCGTTCTCCGTTGCTTTGCCAGCGCGCCCGGCAGGAACGGCCTCAGATTGAGGCTGTTAAGAATCAGCACGCTGAGCGTATAGCGCTTGTTCCGGTGCTGGCGTCAGAGCCCGCCGGTATTGAAAAGCTCAGAGAGTTGATGAGTTAATTTTTGGCATATACAGGGCGACAAAGTCGCCCTGTCAGGAGGTTTTATGTTACTGGCAGGCGCTATTTTTGTCCTGACCATCGTTCTGGTTATCTGGCAGCCGAAGGGGTTAGGCATCGGCTGGAGCGCGACGCTGGGTGCGGTACTGGCTCTGATATCTGGCGTTGTGCATGTTGGCGATATTCCGGTGGTGTGGAATATCGTCTGGAACGCGACGGCGACCTTTATTGCCGTAATTATTATCAGTCTGCTGCTTGATGAGTCCGGTTTTTTCGAATGGGCAGCGCTGCATGTTTCCCGCTGGGGTAACGGTCATGGACGTTTGCTCTTTACGTATATCGTTCTGCTCGGCGCAGCGGTGGCGGCACTGTTTGCCAACGATGGTGCGGCACTTATTCTGACGCCGATAGTCATCGCCATGCTACTGGCATTAGGGTTTAGCAAAGGCACGACACTGGCATTTGTCATGGCTGCCGGGTTTATTGCCGATACGGCCAGCCTACCGCTTATCGTGTCGAACCTGGTGAATATCGTATCGGCGGACTTCTTTGGTCTGGGATTCACCGAATATGCGTCGGTGATGGTTCCGGTTGATATTGCAGCCATTGTTGCCACGCTGGTTATGCTGCATCTGTTCTTCCGCAAAGATATCCCGCCGACTTACGATCTGGCTCTCCTTAAGACACCGACAAAAGCAATAAAAGATCCTGCTACGTTCCGCACCGGCTGGATAGTGTTGATTCTTCTGCTGGTTGGGTTCTTTGTTCTCGAGCCACTCGGGATCCCCGTTAGCGCAATTGCTGCAGTTGGGGCGGTAATACTGTTTACCGTGGCGAAACGAGGCCATGCCATTAACACCAGTAAAGTGCTGCGTGGCGCACCCTGGCAGATCGTCATCTTCTCACTGGGGATGTACCTGGTGGTCTACGGTCTGCGCAACGCCGGGCTAACCGAATACCTTTCAGGTGTACTGAATGTACTGGCGGATAAAGGACTCTGGGCCGCGACGCTGGGTACTGGCTTCCTGACTGCTTTCCTGTCTTCCATCATGAACAACATGCCTACCGTGCTGGTTGGCGCTCTCTCTATTGATGGCAGCACCGCAACAGGCGTTATCAAAGAAGCGATGATCTACGCTAATGTGATTGGCTGCGATCTGGGACCTAAAATTACACCTATTGGTAGCCTGGCAACGCTGCTTTGGCTGCATGTCCTTTCACAGAAGAATATGACCATCACCTGGGGATACTATTTCCGCACCGGGATCGTCATGACTCTGCCCGTGCTGTTTGTAACGCTGGCAGCGCTGGCGCTACGTCTCTCTTTCACTTTGTAATGAGATACTGATATGAGCAATATCACCATTTATCACAATCCTGCCTGCGGCACGTCGCGTAACACGCTGGAGATGATCCGCAATAGCGGTACTGAACCGAACGTTATTCTTTATCTTGAAAATCCACCTTCACGCGATGAGCTGGTCAAACTGATTGCAGATATGGGCATTTCAGTCCGGGCTCTGCTGCGCAAAAACGTCGAGACTTATGAAGAACTGGGGCTTGCGGAAGATAAGTTTACTGACGATCAGTTAATCGATTTTATGCTTCAGCATCCGATCCTGATTAACCGTCCGATTGTGGTGACATCGTTGGGTACTAAACTGTGCCGTCCTTCCGAGGTGGTTTTGGATATTCTTCCAGATGCTCAGAAAGCGGCTTTCACCAAGGAAGACGGTGAAAAAGTTGTTGATGATGCAGGTAAACGACTGAAATAAAGATGAAGGGGCAAATGCCCCTTCATCTTTATTTCGTCAATTATTCCAGTAGGTCAATACCAATTGGTTCTTCACTATGTGACGCTATTACCCCAACATATCCATCAGCGGATCGTAGAACGTGATGGCGTGTGGCAGGTCGCCGGGCATAATGTAAGAAAACATCGTCTCTCCTTTATGGAATCAGGGGAGTGAAGATAGTCTGCCTAAATTACTCAGGCTTTGTTCTTCACTCGTCTGCTTTATGAGCCCAGGCGGGCATTGCCGTCAGATAACGTTTTGCACGCTTCTGTGCTTCTTCCGGGCCGACTTTTTGCCAGGAATCAAGGAAGTTGGCTAAGCCTGATACCGCTTCTTCCCAGGGTTTAAGATTGCCGTTGCTGTCACAGCAGTACGCGCAATATTGATCGCTGGCACTGTGTGCATCGGGTGCAGACATCGGCATTCCGCAAGCCTGACAGAACTTTTCATGTTGTGACATATGATGCTCCTTATGGTGACATCCTGGTTAATAAACATACACAATCTGTATTGTGCAGGTGATGCATCAGATCAAAGCAAAGGCGAAGCCCCGGTATCTCCAGTCAGAAATACCGGGGCTTGTTGTTACCTGGCGATGAGCGCGAACACGCCCCAGCCAAAGTATTCCCGTGCGTACGTCACGTGACGTTTTGGCGAGATATTTAGCTCGGCCCTGACTTCGGCGGCGAAGTCGTCGTCAGGATTAGCCTCCAGCCAGCGGCGCATAGTCAGCCATTTCGCGGCCTCATACCGGTCCCAGCCTTCCTGATCTGCCAGTACCATTTCCACCACGTCATAGCCGAGATCGTCGAACGCGCCGATAAGCCCCGGCAGCGTCAGGAAATCGGTCGTTGAGCTGACGCCACAGGCCTGGGCTATCTCGTCCGTTGCCGGAAGCTGACGCCAGTAGGGCTCACCGATGAGCATGATCCCGCCCGGTTTCAGGCTCTGCGCCAGCAGTTCGACCGTCCCGGCAAACCCACCGGCAATCCATGTCGCGCCAACGCAGGCGGCCACGTCGCATTTTTCTTCTGCCACATATCCAGCGGCGTCATTATGTATGAAGTGAACCCGGTCGCTGACGCCGAGTTCTTCCGCGCGTCGTCTGGCCTGCTCGCTGAACAGCTGACTCATGTCGATGCCAGTCCCCGTAATGCCATGATCCCGGGCCCAGGTGCAGAGCATCTCACCCGAGCCGCTGCCGAGGTCCAGAATGCGGGTGCCCGGCTTCATGCGCAGCACGCGACCCAGCGTGGCGTACTTCTCTTCGGTGAACGGGTTGTGGATGCGGTGTTCGCTTTCGCTGATGGTAAAAATACGTGGGATATCCAATGTGGAATTCCTTTTATTGCGTTGAGTATTAAGAGGAAGTTCCTCTGAGGCTTTTGCTTTTTCGGCCAGCAGAGCAAACAGCTTTCCTTCAAATGTCTTGCTGACTGGCCAGTCGTGGCTTTCAGGAGGAGGAAGCAGGTTAAATCCGGCATTGTCGAGCAGGCTGACGTACTCGTCATCGCGCCAGGCCGTCATCTGGCTGCCGAAACGGGTGGTGTGACCGTTTGGCTCTATGGCCCAGAACTGCGTTGAGCTGGTCTGTGCTTCCTCATCCCAGCCATGCTCCGTCAGCAACAGGTGAGGGACGTCAAGAAACAATCCGTCCGGACAGCGTTGCCAGCTCGCTTCAGCCATTCCCTGACGTTTAACTTCGTCGAAAGTATGGACTTCAGTGAGCAGCCTGCCACCCGGCTCCAGCCACAGCGCGCAGCGGCTGACAAGTGAGCGCGCATCTGCCGTGCTAAACACATTCAGTTCCCCGAATGTCATCATGATGAAATCGAACGATTTATCCGGCCAGTATGCGCGGACATCCTGTTGAACATAGTCGATATTCAATCCGGCGTTCTGCGCCTGTTGACGGGCCCAGCTCACGGATGCCGGTGAGAAATCCACGCCGGTGCAGTGAAATCCGCGATCTGCTAAGCGGTGGGTATAAAAGCCGGGACCGCAGCCGAGGTCGAGAATATGTGCGCCAGGGGATAGCTGGCTGGCGATCCACTCCACCTGCCGCTCAATGATCTCCTGCCTGCGGCTGGCCCAGTCGTGATCCTGCGACAAATGGTTCGCCAGCATGCGCTGGCTGAAGGCCGGTTCGTCCCAGGGGATTTTGCTCTCCTCCGCCGACAGTTGAATGTGTCGGGATGAAGAAATAAGGGTACTGATATCCATTATGCTCTCCTTAGCGGTTATCAAACTGCGCTCGAACGTTATTCAGCCCGGTAGTATTGATACGATAGGGCTGACCATTGACGGATTTGATCAGTTTTTTGGTTTTGAGTTTTTTGAAGGTGGCGAGGGTGCAGTCGGTGAGTAGTAGCCCTTCGCGGGTGTAGCATTCAACGGCGGTGATACGGCCTGATGCATCGCGGACGTGCGCGATTCGACCACCTTTGGCGAGAACGTGTAAGGTACGTTGTTCCTGACGGGATAAATTCATACTGAAGAACCTGTTTAATCATCATGTGCAAAACGTGCAAACACACCGCGGTGTCCGCATTCGATTTCGGCGCATTGATAATCAGTCCGGCCTGAAAAGGTCGGTAAGCTGATTATCGGATGATTACATTCTCCAGCATCAAAGCCTCGGGTTGAGTTGAAAGGTATTTACGAGGTGAATGATAACACGTAGTTTTAGCAGGGATATGTTTCAGTCGAAAAAGTGTGATGTACTTTGGAAATTGAATGCCAACCCATTTACTGGAAAAGGCAGATGACACAGACGAATGCATGTTGAAGTACGCCAGAAATGGCCTAATCGGCTTTTCTCCTCGGGAGATTATTCACCTTTTGTTAAATCCAGAACATAAATATGCTCACCCTCTTCGATGCCTGAAAAGTTGAAGCCTGTCTTGATAAGTAATTTTATTGAAAGGTTATTTTCCGGATTCACACCGGCTTTAATGAGTGAAAAACCGTTCTCTTTTATCCAGCCGATGGTGGCGGTAATGACTTCAAATGCATATCCCTCGCGAGCATAAGCGGGGCTGATGGTATAGCCGAGCCAAAATACATCGCATTGCTGACGTAAATAGATATCACCCATCAAAACCTGCGTCCGCTTGTTGACGATGGCTAGTTGAATGCCCTGAGCAAGTGTAAGAACGCCCAGCAATGCTGCTTCATAGTCCTCTTTTGTTAGCCCCTTAAACCCCTGATATTTCATCCACTCAGCATCGTTGCGATACACCATAAAACTATCGATTTCGTGTGGCTGAAATGGCCGAATGATGCATCCTGGCGCTCAGTTTTACCGTGTCGAACTAACCTGCCGATCGCTTTATTGAGTGAGGCAGAAACAACTGACATCCGGCTCGCTGATAACGCTGCGCAATGGCCTCTGATAATCCGCTGTCGCTGATAATCGTCTTAATACACGACAATGTTGCTACCGCATGCGGCTCAACGGCATCAAATTTTGAGTGATCGGCCAGCAGTATAACTTCACGCGAACGTTGAATAATCCGGGTTTTCACGCCGACCTCGAACATGGTGGCATTGGTGATCCCCGTTTCCAGCGAGAGTGCATCGCAGGAGATAAATGCGCGTTCTACTGAAAAAGCATTAATCATCTCCAGGGCAAGGCTTTCGCCTACCGAAAAGTAGCCTGGTCGGATGAGACCGCCAATGATATAGCTCTCAACATGCGGAAAACATCCCAGTTCATTGGCGATTTTGATGTCGTTACAAATGACTTTCACCCGCACATCGGCCAGGCATTTTGCCAGTTCGAGGCATGTTGAGCCGGAGTCGAGAAAAAAGCAGTCGCCTTCTTTGATCAGGCTGCGGGCCAGGGCGGCTATTTCCTTTTTCGCCTCCGATTGTAACGTGCGCTTCACGTCGAAAACGTACTCTTTATCATCGGTGCTGTCGTCGAAGTCGAGGCAACCGTGGCCGCGGATCATGCCTGGATACTGGCTGGCGATATATTGAAAATCACGGCGGACGGTCGCCTCCGCATAGCCGAAGAGCTCCATGGCCTGCTGTGTGGAGAGGTGACGATGTTGCCACAGGTAGTGCAGCATCTGTTTGATACGGTCAGGTCTCTGTTGGCTCATCGGAAGAAATCTCCTCTTACAGGGCAGCGAATTGAGCTAAGGTCGTGCGATAGTCAGACGAAGAGAACAGCGCGCGACCAATGACGATATGTTGCGCTCCAGCAGTCGCCAGCTGCTGTGCTGCTGCGAGCGTAATTCCGCCGTCTGCCCAGCATTCTGTTTGAGGGAAAAGTTCACGTACTTTTTTTATCTTTTCGCACATGAACGGAATAAAACGTTGATCTTGCCCATCTGGCTCGCTGGTCATCACCATCACTGCATCCAGCTGTAATGCCAGATACCGGTATGGGTCAATCGGCGTGGCCGGGTTTACCGCGAGCCCCGCTCGTGCGCCGGTTCGGCGAATTTCAGCTAACGTTTCTGAAGGATATTCCAGCGTCTCTGCATGAACGAAGATCCATGCGGGTCTGATTTCCGACAGCATGTCAAACCAGCGTTGCGGCCGGGCAACCATGAAATGGAAGGACAGCGGATGGTGCGTTTGCCGTGCGACGGCCTGCACCGTTTTTATGCCAAAGGTAATGTTATGAATGAAGCTGCTGTCTTCAATATCCAGATGCACGGACCCCATATCGACATCGTTTAATGCCGCCAGCTCATGTCCATAGCGCAGAGGATTGGCTGAGGCGAGAGAAGGGTGCAGAATCATGAGAACCTCCGTTAACCTGATACCAGCGCAAACAATGTCTCGTCGGTCCTTGCGTCACGCACCGCCGCTAGCCGTTGCGGGGAGTCAATAAACTGGCTGATGCGCTGAATCGTCAGAATATGCGCGTTGGCATCCGTGGCGCTCACGCAAAATAGCAGCCAGACGGGATCGCACTCCTCGTGACCAAAAGCAACGGGCGTGCTTAGCGTCGTTATGCTGACCTGATTGAAGTTTGCCCCTTGTTCTGGCCGGGCGTGGGGTAATGCGATACCCGGGGCGATGAGATAATAAGGCCCCCAGTTAAGGGTATTTTCGATGATACCGTTAACGTAGCCTGGCTGCGCAGCGCCAAAAGCGATCAGCGGGCGGGTGGCGATCTCGATGGCCTGCTGCCAGTCTGCGGCTTCACGTTGTGCCTGTACCCATTTTAGATCGTTAATCATCCGTAGTTGACTCCTTGCCGATTCGGGTTACTCTGACAGCGATCCCTACCGATACTTTTGGCGAAGGCGGTAGGGATCGCAGAAGGGCTATTGCTTTCTGCCGGGGATAAGCGCTCTGCTTATCCCCATCTTATTGGCGTATATGATGTACTTTCTCCATAAACTGACTGACTCGCGCCTGGTCAACGAAATTGGCAAAAACACCGTCCTTTTTAAACGTCGTGGCTGTTACACAGCCGTCGGCAATGCTGAGCTGTTCCTCAACGTTTTCCAGACAGACGCCTGTGTTAGCCAACACAACCGTATCAGGCACCGTTTCTTTGACCCGTTTCAATAGCGCGCTGTCGGTACGTGCCCCGGCGGTCAGGCCAGAAACGCACAGCGCATCAGGATGGTTGTTAAAGACCGTTGATTTAGCAATGGAACAGATATCGCGATTACCCAGATAGACAGCAGCTTCAGGGACGATATTGAATAACGTTTTCACCCCGCCTGCGCCAATGCGGTGCTGATGACGAATGGTTTCACCGACGTTTGTGTCCCAGACGCCAAAGTCGCTGGCGTAGGCGCCGGTGAATATTTCGCGGATAAATTTAGCGCCGGTGGCCATCGCCAGGTCGAATGAGGCGACGGGATCCCACAGCACATTGACGCCAAATGGAATGCGGATATCATTCATCAATTGCCCGATGATCCTCGCCATTGCCGCCGTCGTTTCCGGGCGTACCTTCGTGAGATAGGGAAGGCTAAACTCGTTGGAGAACATGACGGCATCCACACCTCCATTTTGGAGCGCTATCAGATCGTCCCCGGCTTTATCAATAACCCAGTTCATCCCCTTTTGCGGATCAAAACCCGGGTCGCCAGGCAATGCGCGTATATGGCACATAGCGATGACGGCTTTTTCCGTTCCAATAACTTCTTTCAGCCAACTCATTGAAGTACTCCTTATTCTGATAGTTCACGTTTACGTAAGAACAGGACGACACTGCCGACAATACCTACCGCCACGACAACGCCAATAATGCCAAGCGACATCAGTTCGGAAATCGACCAGCCGAACATATTGCCCACGGACAATGCCGAGATTTGCGCACTTTCACCGGCAAAGCTGAAACCGCCTTTAAGCGCCATTTCGGTGAAATAAGGCGCGAACTGGGTGGCGATCAGCAGGACGGTAATCATCACGATGACCCCGCTTATCAGCGTGCGGATCAGGTCTCCACGGTGGATAACCGTCGCCATACAGATAAAGAACGGAGCGACCGGCAGGTCAGCGAGGGGTAATACTTTGTTGCCCGGTAAAATACTGGCCAGAATTAACATAATGGGAATCAGTAGTAGGCCAACGGCAATGGTGGTTGGGTGGCCTAGCGTCACTGCGGTATCCAGACCGATGTAGACTTCACGCCCTTTGAAATACTTCTGGAAGAACTTTCTTGCGCCGTCGGAGATAGGCATTAAGCCCTCGACAATCAGGCGGATCATGCGCGGAAACAGCACCATGATTGCCGCAACGGTAATCATCAGACTTGCGCAGCCTTTAAAACCTTCGCCCGCCGCAAGGCCAAAAATCAGGCCGAGCACTACGCCGATAATCACCGGATCGCCGACCATCCCGTAGCGTTTCTGGATCTCCTGAGCATCAATATTGCGTCCCTTCATGAACGGGATTTTTTCATAGATAGCATCCAGTAGAACGAACAAGGGTACCGAGCTGGAGCCGTAGCCTTGCGGTATCGAAATACCTTCCAGCCCGACGATGCTTTGTACTCGTTTTGCCGTCCAGTCGGCCATCTTTAACGAGAGCGCCGCATGGCAGATTGCCCCCAGCACACCGTAAATCAGGCTGCCGGTCATCAACTGGACCACCGTACCCGTAATGGCGTAGTGCCAGTAATTATATATATCGACGTTCATCGTTTTGGTCAGACGGGTGACCAGCATGGCGACATTGAGCAGAAAAATAACCGGGATAATCATGGCGCCGATGGCCGTCGCATACCCAACCCCGGAGGCGGGGCCGGCGCCAACGTCAAAGACATGCAGGGTCAGGCCAAAGCGTTCAATCATCACTTTGATAGGGGGACTGAGGCTGTCGATCGCCATGACGATCACCAGCCCCATACCGACAAAACCAATCCCGACCGTTACCCCTGCCTTAATCGCCTGCAGCCAGGGGATGCGGAAGATAAGGCCAATCACGATCATGATGATGGGGACAAAAACGGTACCGCCGAGAGACAGGATGTAATCAAACATAATGCCTCCTTTATTGGGTTAACAGAGCCTTGATTTGTTGTTTTAACGCGTCGTCATTGATCCCTGTGAGCAGGGCGGCGCCGTTAAGCGTAGGGACGCCATAATCACTGTTGGTTCGCATGGAGGTCACAATAAGGTCCATGCCGTTACAGTTCAGCGGGATCTCATTCAGACAGCACTGGGCGGTGGTGGCCGCAATGCCTTGTTCAGTCAGAAATTCTTGCAGTTTGTGTGCAATCATGGTCGAGGTCGACATGCCGGTACCGCATGCCACAAGGATCTTTTTCATAATGGATGTGCCTCTTGTGTAGCGCCTGAATCAGGCTCAACGGGGAAATGCGCTGCTGGCATACCTGCCAGAGCGGTCAATAAGCGGATGCAGTCAGTCAAATCACGCAGGCTGGCAACCTCCGCTGGAGAATGGGTATAGCGACAAGGAATGGAAAGACTGGCGCAGGGAATACCATCCTGCTCAACCTGGATATAACCGGTTTCTGTTATCACGCCGGGAGCCACTTCACGCTGCACCGGAATATGGTGTTCAAGCGCCGTCTGTTCCAGCATCCTTATCAGGCGAGGGGGCGTGATTAATCCCGCCAGCGTTCCCCGACCATGGTAATTCAGACAAGTGATGCCCACGCCCTGATTAACCCTGACCTCTGAATAATCGTGTAAGTCAGGGGTGTCACACGATGGCGTGATATCAATACCAATCGCCAGATCGGGTTTTACACGGCGTAATACGGGAACAATGCCGCGGATATTAAATTCTTCCTGTACCGACGCCACCAGATACACGGCGATTTCAAGCTCTGCGCTACGGATAGCATCGGCTACGCCGAGCAGGGCAGTACAGCCCAGACGATCGTCAAGCGCTTTACTGCACACCAGATCGTTTGCCAGGAGTTGGGGCGGGTTATACAGAGTAATAGGCGTCCCAACCTGAATGCCCATCCGTATGGCGTCTTCTTTGTCTTTGGCACCGATATCAATCCACAGTTTGTCGACGGAAGGTGACTGCGTGCGTTCGTCGCCTTTGGCAAAGTGGTATGACTTAATGCCGATGCATCCCATGACCGGCCCGTTGCCCCCGGCGAGGGTGACGACGGACCCAGACATAGTCACCTGCGCAGGGCCGCCTACGCGCTCAAAGCGCAAAAATCCAGACGGCTCTATTTTGCGCACCATAAAACCGACCTCATCCATATGCGCAAAAAACATCAGCCGCAGCGCATCGGGCTTATCACTGCCGTAGCGGGCGACGACATTTCCTAATCGATCTCTCCAGACTTCTTTCGCGTGACGCTTGAATTCACGCAGCATGATTTCAGCAACGGTGTTTTCGTGTCCTGAAATCGCGTTGTACTGCAAAAGCGAGAACAGCGTTTCCTGCACAGAAAATGACATAGCTATCTCCGTAGAACGTAAAACAATCACTCGTTGAGCGTTTTATAGGCGCAGAATGGTCGGGTAATTGTGAGAGAGCTCACGTGAAATAACGCAAAGCTGAATAAATAAAAAATAATGTGAGCCCGGTGGGATAAAAGCGCTCAACGTTTGTGAAAGTTACGGGCGGAGGAGAGCAGTCAGTATGTTGAAATAATGAGGATGAATAAAACGCGGGAAAGGTTTATGCCTTTCATTGCGCTATTTTCTCGTGCTAAGGATTGTGCGCTGCCATTATCGTGTTATTGACGTGATGATCTTAAAAGGGCCTGTCAGCGCACAATCTGCGGGTATGGTTATCGTTGAACATTATTTAGCTGAATGGATCGTAGTGAGCCAGCGGGAGATATTGTCCGCCAACGCATCGTTCCTGAAGAGTGCGCTGCCGGAGACCACACGATCAACGCCGCTGGTGATTATCTCCGGAAGCTCCTCCAGGTTTAGCGAACCATCAACCGCCAGCAAAGTGGAGTCTCGCTTACCCGCTGCATTGAGTAATGCGACCACCTGGGCGATGCGTCTCAGTAATGCAGACCTGCTGAGCTTACTACCGTGGCCAGGGTTTACCGCCAGAATTTGAACGATTTCAACGTCTTCAATGACCGGCAGAATGTGTTCCAGCGGCGTTGCCGGACACAGACTAATCCCGCGTAAAATCGGCATCGTACCGCCGGAGACTTCTGCTTCTTGTTCACCCAACCAATGGAGCATATGGTGCAGATGAGGCGTATTTTCCACCTGCAATGTGATGCAGTGTGCTCCTGCCTTTACGCTAGCCTGCACGACAGGCCAGGGATTATCCACCATAAGATGGACATCCTTAATCATCTGCTGCGGCAATTGCGCGATAGCCCAGGGGCCGACGGTGAACTGAGGACAAAAATGCCCGTCCATCAGATCCAGGTGAAGAACGGGTTGTTCAAGCGTTCGAAGATTTTGCTGGTACTCCCCGAGTTTGAGCCACTGACCGGCAAGAATGCCGATGCTTAACGGGTAGCGTTTCATCAACGATACGCACTCAGTGCGATTCAAACCGGCAAAGGGACGGTTCATTTTTTGAGTTCCTTATGGCATCAATCCATTGAAGACGCGTTTTTTTCGCGGACAGCTCATCAGCGACTCCAGTTTTTCTACGCAGGTAAGGTAGTGGGGCGTGGTTTTATGGAACGCAACGGCTGCTTCATCTTTATAGGCTTCATAAATATAGAAGCGGCTCTCAACCTCCGGATCCTGCAAGACATCAAAACGTAGGTTTCCTTCTTCCTGTACCGAGCCCAGGTGATTCAGGCGAAATACGTCGATAAATTCGGCGATTTTATCTTCGTGGACGTTAATTTCCACCAGAGTGACATGCATACCGTTCTCCTTAAAAAACGCATGGGCCCGCCAGGCAGGCCCATGACTTTGTTAGTTTTTCTCGCTCAGATAGAGTTCGTACGCGCGGTCAGCCGTTTCATTGCGATGTACCACGGCGTGAACGGCCTTCATCATGGCGACAGGGTGATTGGACTGGAAGATGTTGCGCCCCATATCGACACCGGATGCCCCCTGATCGATCGCCTGCCAGCACATCTCAAGCGCTTCACGTTCAGGTGGTTTTTTCCCTCCTGCAATCACAATTGGGACCGGACACCCGGCGGCAATGCGCTCAAAGCCTTTATCGACGTAGTAGGTTTTGATGATCTGCGCCCCCATCTCTGCGGCGATACGGGTGGCGAGTGAGAAGTAGCGCTGATCGCGCACCATATCTTTCCCCACGCCGGTCACCGCCATTGTCGGCATGCCGACTTTGATGCCGGCATCGATCAACTGGATGATATTTTTGATCGACTGATGCTCGTATTCGCTGCCGATATACACCTGTGCCGCGACGGCGCAGCTGTTGAGACGAACGGCATCATCCATCGAGAGCGCGACCGCCTCGTTGCTTAACTCGGTGAGAATCGAATTTGCGCCAGAGGCGCGCAGGACCACCGGTTTGTTAGTGGCGGGGGGGACGACACTACGCAGGATACCGCGTGTACACATCAGCACATCGGCGAGCGGGAACAGGGGGGCGATATTGATATCGATACGCTCCAGCCCCGTCGTCGGCCCCTGAAAATAGCCGTGGTCAAACGCGAGCATGACCGTTCTTCCTGTCTCAGGATTAAAAATGCGCGACAGTCGGGACTGCATCCCCCAGTCAAGTGCGCCGCACCCCTTAAGCGTGTATGGGGTATTGCGTTGCGGCGTATCGGTATGGAAATCCTTACCATCTTTGATGTCATCTAAATCAGCCATTTTTTACTCCACGTTTACGGAAGGAAAATCAGAAATCGTATTTATCGATATTCTCTTTGGTGAACACCACGCGTTCCGGCAGCAGCACAATGCCATTGCCCTTCGCCTCGTAGCTGTAGCCCTGTACGCTGTTCGGTGAGACCTCAACCTGGCCGACGCCCGGAATGTCCAGCTTGTCGCCGGTGTTCATATCTCCTTTTTTCAGCAACGCGTCAGCCACGTACACGGAGATCTTGCCCTGCTGAACCACGTCCCAGAGACCAAACTCTTTCACCGTGCCGCGTTCAACATAAGGACGCATCACGTTTGGCGTACTGAATCCGACAATCGCCACGTTGGTGTTTTTCAGGTTTTCTGCGGCTTGAGCGGCGGCGGGGAGCGCGTTGGCATCCGGCGCGATGATGACGTCAAGATCGCTATACGCTTTAATGATGCCTTCTGCGGTTTGCAGCGATTTCGTGGCATCGTTATAGCCAAACTGCGTGGTGACGACTTCCCATTGCGGATGATCTTTGGCGATTTTGTCTTTGGCTTCTTTCACCCACTGGTTCTGATCGGTCACCGTTGGACTTGAGTAGAAGAAGGCGACTTTGGCTTTCTCTTTTTTGACCTGATTTGCGGCCATATCGACCAACATGCCGCCTAACTGGGCTGGAGTGCCCTGATTGATGTAGTACGAGCGGCATTCCGGTTTGGTGTCCGAATCCCAGGTCAATACCTTCACGCCGCGTTGCATCGCGCGTTTTAACGCCGGGCATAAGCCATCCGGTGAAACGGCGGAAACCACAATGGCGTTAAATCCCTGGTTAACGAAGTTATTGATGAGCTGAACCTGGCCAGATACGCTGGGCTCCGTTGGGCCGTCATATGTGACATCGACCCCCAGTTCTTTGCCGGCTTCCAGGGCGCCGTTACCGCCACTGGTAAAAAATCCCACGCCAACCAGTTTCGGGATAAATGCGATTCGCTCAGCGGCATAAGCGTTGAGGGTGAATGCCGCCAGGCTAAGGGTACTGATTACAGCAATTTTATTAATGCTTTGAATAGTCATGTACTTTTCCTTTAAGGCTATGGGTTTCAGGCCTGCCGAACCGCGCGACGGCGTGCCATCCAGTCTTTGATTTGCTGACGATGCAGGCTGATGGAACGACCTACGACAACGACAATAAGTAATGCGCCGGAGAGGGCGCTGGATACCTGGTTAGGCACGCCAGCCATCTGCAACCCTTGCTGCAGATAGCCCACTAACAGCGCGGCGATAGCGGTACCGAGGATGGACCCGGACCCGCCGTAGATATTGGCGCCGCCCAGAACAACCGCCGTGATAGCGGGCATCAGGAAAGAGGCACCCAGATCGGAACGCGCCGAGCCGAAGTAAGAAACCAGCAGCACGGCTGCGATCGCTGAGGCAAAGCCGGTCATCGCATACAGTGCGTACAACGTCCGGTTTACCGGGATAGCGCTATACAGCGCCACGCGCGGGCTTTGCCCAATCAGGAAGACATTTCGTCCGGCGTGGGTTCGATGCATGAGCAACCAGAAAAAAAGCACGCTGACGAGAAAGAAGAGCAGGGGTACGGGTAAGCCCAGCACATCAAGGTTGGCAAAATCGACGAAGCCTTGCGGGAAACCGCCGATACCCTCATAACCGGTCGCCCCGGCCATCCCTGAAAGCAACAATGCGCTGCCGCCAAACAGATACAACGTCCCCAGGGTAATGACTAAAGGGTTTACGCCCGTGTAGATGATGAGCCCGGCGTTGATCAGCCCGCATACCGCTCCCAGCGCGAGCGTCAGGATAATCGCCAGCGGTAGCGGTACGCCGCCCTGGAACATGACGCCCAGCGCAATGGCGCAAAGCCCCATTGTCGATCCAAAGGAGATATCAATTCCGCCGCTGACGATGACCATGGTTAAGGGCAGAGCGACAATGCCAATGCAAATAAAGTCGCTGGTGCTGAACAGCAGTACGTTCAGATCCAGCAGGCGCGGATTCAGGGTGCCAAACCCCAGAATCTCAATGACCAGTAGCGCGGCGAGCGCCAGTTCCCAGCCGTATCGATGTAAACGAGTCATCATGCAACCTCACGTTTTTTGGCGGTATTCACAGGATCCGCTGTGCTTTGTGCTGACGGACGCGGCGGGGACGGCGGAGTGAAACGGGCATATTTTTGCCTGCGGATATTCCGCTCCAGCGCACAACGCAGTCGGCCGTCAAAAACCAGCACAGCCAGCAGAACCAGGCCCGCAATAAAGTCATTCCACCAAGCTGGGATGCGCAGCAGGACCAGTACGCTGTCGATTTGCGTCAGGAAATAGGCGCCGAGCACGGCACCAATGATGGTCCCGGAACCGCCCAGCAGGCTGATTCCACCCAGTACGCAGGCGGCAATGGCTTTCATTTCCAGCCCGGTTCCTGTCTGATTCGGGATAAAACCAATCTGCGAGGCAAAGACGATCCCGGCCAGCGCCGCCATGCAGCCGTTGAGCGAGAAGGCCAGAATACGGATGGCTTCGGTACGCACACCCAGTTGCCGCGCACCCTGCAAATTATCCCCGGTGGCATAAAAACAGCGACCAAATGCCGTTTTTGCCAGCAGCCAGGCCATCAGCAGCATCAGCAGCAGGGTCAGCCAGCCGATGGCGGAGATGCCGAGGAAAACCGGGGCAGAGAGCTGCTTAAGTTGTGCCGGCAAACCTTCAATCCATTTACCGCCTGTCCACAACAGCATGACGCCGCGATACAGGCCCAGCGTGCCCAGCGTGGAGACAATTGCCGGGATCTTCAGCCAGGCGACCAGCACACCATTGATAAATCCCGCCAGCAGCCCCAGCAGCAGCGTCGCCACGCAGGCAACAGGTAGGGGATATCCCGCGTTCAGCAGCAGTCCCAGAAGCACGGCGCACATCCCGGTGATTGAGCCAACCGACACGTCGATGTTACGAGTCAACATGACCAGCGTCGCGCCAATCGCGAGCAGGATGAGGATTTGGGCGCTGCTGAAAATCATCGTTAGCGTTTGCACGTTGAGATACTGGCTGTCGAGCATCCCGGGTAGAACAAACAACAGCAGCACGGCCAGCAGTGCGGTTGCTTCGCGGTTATTCTGGATAAATTTCAGCATGTCGCCTCCCCGGAGAGTGGTGTTGTCCCTGACCTGCGATCGCCGAAAGCGACGTGCATGATGGTGTCGACATTAATCTCGTCGCCCTGTAGAGCCTCGTTGCCCGTTTCTCCCTGGTGCATGACGTAAACGCGATCGGCCATTTGCTCGATCTCCTCCAGATCGGAAGAGATGAACAGGACGGCAACGTTCTGAGCGGCGATACTGCGGAGCAACTGATAGATATCGTTACGGGCAGAAACGTCCACACCGCGCGTCGGCTCATCCACAATCAGCACCTGGGGTGAGGCCTCGAGACATTTGGCGATCAGAATTTTTTGTTGATTACCGCCTGAGAGCGTGCGAGCAGGCTGTTCGGGATCGTTCAGTTTGATGTTGAGCGCACGACGATAGCGTTCGAGCGTGGCGCTATCTTTTGCCGGATTAGCCCAGAAACCGCTGTGGTTATGGGTCAATGCGCAAACATTCCATGCCAGCGAAGCATCCAGATTCAGCCCTGACGATTGCCGATCTTCCGGCAAATAGACCAGACCTTGTTGCAGACGCTCGCGTGTGGAAAGCGTGGAGATATCTTTGCCGCCGAGTACGACGCGTCCGCCTCGTAGAGGTCGTAGCCCGTAAAGCGTTTCGGCAAGTTCGGTGCGCCCGGCGCCAACCAGACCCGCCAGACCTAAAATTTCCCCGGCACGAACCTCGAAACTGACGTTCATGAATCCTTCTCCGGTCACATTTTCGAGGCTTAATACCGGTGCGCCCGTCTCGTGCTGCGGACGGTTACCGGGCAGCTCCAGCCACAGTTTCTGCGTCGCACTGAGCGAATTTGAGCGTGAAGCCGGCGTGATGGCCTGGATAATCTCGTCCGTGCTCAGGTCTGCGGTTTTACCGGATAGCGCAATGATTCCGTCCCGCATCACGCTAATGTAATCCGCAATCTGGCGTATTTCTGGCAGTTTATGAGAGATAAAGACGATCCCCACACCACTGCTCAGCAACTCACGCAGACGGCTGAACAAGCGATCCGTTTCCGCAGGAGTGAGCGAGGCTGTGGGTTCATCGAGGATCAAAATTCGCGAATCGCGCATTAGGCCGCGCATGATTTCAACCATTTGTCGGTCGGCGACATCCAGTAAACCCGCGGGACTGTTAATATCAAACTGACAGCCGAGAGCGCTCAGCATCGCGTTCATTTTGGGCATTGAGCTCTGGTGTTTGGGCAAACCAAACAGAATATTCTCTTTTACCGTCAGGCTGGGGAAGAGTAGCGGCTCCTGCGGCACAAGGTAGATCCCCAATTGATGCGCCAGAATCGGCGTCAGTTTTGTACAGCGAGAACCTTCAATCTCAATGCTTCCGCTATCCGCTGGGGTAATGCCAGCGATGATTTTCATCAGCGTGGATTTCCCGGCACCATTCCCTCCCAGCAGCGCATGGACCTCGCCTTTACGCAAGACAAAGTTGATACCTTTCAGTACATTGACGCCAGAATACTGCTTGCAAATAGATTGTGCGCTGAGTAGGGGGGCGATCTTTTCGAGACTCATTTATGTGCTACCTCCGTTCGGCCTGGGTAGAATCAGGTTGAACAAATGTATTGAGCGATTCTAATTGTTCATAACCTTATGGCCTAACTGCTCATAAATCCGACGAATAGATCACGTTTTATGCTAAAATGATCCTGTAATTTAAATTTGTTCAAGTTGAAGCCACTAAAACGTGGGTTTAATCACAGTTATTAATGACCGATAAATGAACAATTGTGTTCAGAAATTAGATATGTTCAAAGTGAAGACTGAATGATGACTATTAATGACCCGATGATTTCCGAGCAAGGGATGTGTGAAGAAGAGCTGGTGGCACGCATTGCGTGGTTCTATTACCACGATGGTATGACGCAAAGCGATATCAGCAACAGGCTGGGACTAACGCGGCTTAAGGTGTCGCGGCTGCTGGAGAAGGGGCATCAGTCCGGGATTATTCGCGTCCAGATTAATTCTCGCTTTGAAGGCTGTCTGGAATATGAAACTGAATTACGTCGCCGCTTTGATCTGCACAATGTGCGGGTCATTCCAGGGTTCCCCGGAGCCGATGCGTGCGTACGCCTGGGGATTGGCGCTGCGCATATGCTGATGGAGTCACTCCAGCCGCAGCAGATTCTGGCTGCGGGCTTCGGCGAGGCAACCATGAATACCTTAAAACGGCTCAGCGGGTTTATCTCTGCTCAGCAAATTCGCCTGGTGACGCTGTCGGGCGGCGTAGGACCTTATATGACCGGGATTGGGCAACTCAACGCGGCCTGTCCGGTCAGTATTATTCCGGCTCCGCTTCGCGCCTCTTCAGCTGAGATTGCCCGGACCTTAAAAAATGAAAACAGCGTTCAGGATGTCCTGCTGGCTGCCCAGGCTGCCGATGCGGCGATTGTTGGGATCGGCGCAATCAACCAGAAAGAGGAGGCCACCATTATTCGCTCAGGCTATATCACTCAGGGTGAACAGCTGATGATTGGCCGTAAAGGCGCCGTGGGCGACATTCTGGGCTACTTCTTCGATAGCGAAGGGCAGGTAATTCCGGATATGAAGATTCACGATGAACTTATTGGATTAACCCTCAATACCCTGAAGACGATCCCGACGGTGATCGGCGTCGCCGGGGGCGTGAATAAAGCGGAAGCAATCGCTGCGGCAATGAAAGGGGGTTATATCAACGCATTGGTCACAGACCAGGAAACTGCCGCCGCCATTGTCAGCGGGCAGTAATGCGTATCTGCCGTGCAGGCGTGCGGCAGGGAGTAACAGAATTTCCGTTTGTACCGTGGAGAAAGCATTGACGAACTGATAAATAAAATAAGCCGAGGACAAAAACGATGGCCCGACTCTGTACCCTCTCTGAATCAGCGCATTACCTGATGGCACTGGACGCCGGAACCGGAAGCGTCCGCGCCGTGATTTTCGACCTGGAAGGCAAACAAATCGCGGTGGGACAATCGGAATGGCGGCACCTTGCGGTTCCGGATGTTCCCGGCTCGATGGAGTTTGATCTGGGAAAAAACTGGCAACTGGTCTGTGAATGTATCCGTCAGGCACTGCATATCGCCGGGATTGCGCCGGAAGCGATTGCTGCCGTCTCAGCCTGTTCGATGCGTGAAGGCATTGTGGTTTATGACGCAGAGGGAACGCCCGTCTGGGCCTGCGCAAACGTGGATGCCAGAGCGGCACGGGAAGTTAGCGAACTGAAGGAGATCCACGACTATAGCTTCGAAAGCGAGGTTTATCGTAGTACCGGTCAGACGCTGGCGTTGAGCGCGATTCCGCGTCTGCTCTGGTTGGCGCATCATCGTTCGGATATCTATCGTCGCGCCTCGACGGTCACGATGATCAGCGACTGGATGGCATATATGCTCAGCGGTGAGCTGGCGGTGGATCCCTCCAATGCTGGAACAACGGGCCTGTTAGATCTCAAAACGCGCGACTGGAAGCCATCATTGTTGCAGATGGCCGGACTACGGTCAGATATTCTCTCCCCGGTCAAAGAGACCGGGACACTGTTGGGAAAAGTGACCGTCCAGGCCGCCGAACAGTGCGGGCTGAGAGCGGGTACCCCGGTGGTGGTGGGGGGCGGAGATGTTCAGTTGGGATGCCTCGGTCTTGGGGTTGTACGCCCGGCGCAAACTGCCGTGCTGGGGGGAACATTCTGGCAGCAGGTGGTGAATTTACCTGCGCCGATTGTGGATCCTGAAATGAACGTGCGCGTGAATCCGCACGTTATTCCGGGAATGGTACAAACCGAATCCATCAGCTTCTTTACCGGTCTGACAATGCGCTGGTTCCGCGATGCTTTCTGTGCTGAAGAAAAGCTGATTGCTGAGCGTCTGGGCGTAGACACCTACACGCTTCTGGAGGAGATGGCTTCCCGGGTACCGGCAGGCGCATGGGGCGTCATGCCCATTTTCTCCGATCGGATGCGCTTCAAGAGCTGGTATCACGCCGCCCCTTCGTTCATCAACCTGTCCATCGATCCGGAAAAATGCAATAAAGCCACGCTGTTTCGTGCGCTGGAAGAGAATGCGGCCATTGTGTCGACCTGCAATTTGCAGCAAATCGCCGATTTTACCGGGATCCATCCGACTTCACTGGTGTTCGCCGGGGGAGGCTCGAAGGGCAAACTCTGGAGCCAGATTCTGGCGGATGTATCAGGGCTGACGGTCAACGTGCCGGTGGTCAAAGAAGCCACGGCGCTGGGCTGCGCCATTGCAGCTGGCGTCGGAGCGGGGATCTGGTCATCCATGGCTGAGACCGGCGAACGGTTGGTACGCTGGGAACGGGAGCATGTACCTGACAGAGCGAAGCACGAGCTTTATCAGGAATCGCGCGAGAAATGGCAGGCGGTATATCAGGAGCAGCTAGGTCTGGTCGATCACGGGTTGACGACCTCTTTGTGGAAAGCGCCTGGTTTATAACGGGAGAGGGTGATGATTAAATCAAATGAAGCGCAGCATGAGTACCGTTTTGGTGACAGTGGCCCGAAATACCTCATTCGCGGTCCGGTGTGCGACATGGGTGTGGTCATGCTCCAGCCCGGCCAGTCTTTTCCCAACCATCGTCACATCGAAGCCTGTGAAATTTTTTATACCCTGGCTGGCGAAGTGACGCTTTACCTGAACGGTGAGGCGCACACGTTAGGCTCGGGGGATGTTCTACACTGCGATCCCGGTGACGCGCATTTTCTGGTGAACAGAGGTGAGGTGCCGTGGAAAGGCGTTTTTGTTAAATCTCCGCATATCCCGGGCGATAGTCATCCGGTTGAGCCGGCGACGTATTAGTCCCCGATGTTTTTAGCCATGACGGGCAGATTGGGGCAGGGACAGGACTTTCCTTGCTCCCTTTGTCGAATGTGGAGGCTGTCAGTCCCTGTCAACTCGAAGGGCCTGACGGCATAGGGCTATCACGATAGTGATCGCCACGGTTAAGCGGCCCCCTTAGCCTCCAAAATCGTAATACACAAATGCGAGCTTATTCCCGTCCGGGTCGCGGACATACGCACTATGGAATCCTTGCCCGTATTGCGGCCTGTGCCCTGGTGCGCCTTCGTCCGTACCGCCAAGATTGAGCGCCAGTGCGTACAGTTGCTGGATGTGTTCAAACGAGCGGGTATTCAGCGCCACCATCGTGCCATTCCCAACTCCAGCAGGCTGCCTGTCAAAAGGGGTACCCACGCACAATCCGGTGGTATGGTTATTGTTGAACGTTCCCCAGGATGCGCCTTCTTCATTCCGGCCCGCCTTTGGATGCCCGAGCAATTCCATCAGTGGATCGTAGAACCTTATGGCTCGCTGTAGATCGTTAGTTCCCAGCATCACGTAAGAAAACATATCTCCTCCTGACTCTCTTTTGCATTATTGCTCCTGATAACTTGCAGACGATACAGGCTGACCCTGATATTGCCTGCGCAGTTTCAGCAGTCGGGAAACCAGTATGATGACGGCTATACCGGCCAGCAGCGCCGCGCCGTGGAAAGCAATCCTGCCGCAGGCATGGAAGTAAACCCAGCGGGTTATTTCAATGCTAAGGGCAATTATGCCGAGCGCCATAATATTCAGCGTGGCAGAAACGGTGCCTTTTGGCAGGTTGCCAAAAGCGACAGCCAGTGAACCGGTCAGCACCACCGGATGGCGAAATGCCGCGATGAAATAGCATAATACTTCACCCGGCTTAAATCCCCGTGCCTGAGAGATAATGGTTTCCGGCATTTTGAATAGCAGTAAGGACCATGCTACCAGTCCGAACGCACCGAGGATGGCAAACAGCCATTTCCAGTGAATGAACGTCATCAACGCCGCGCCGGCCACCGGCCCGATAACCGGCGCGAGCAGCACAATCGAGGTGAGCGCTGCCATGATCCGGATGGAATCCATTTCGCCAAACGTTTCCTGAATTGAGACGTAACCTACGGTCGAGATAAAGCAGATGCTTGTGCCATGTATAAAGCGAGCGACTAAGTACTGTTCGCGCGAGGTGACAAACAGCATGCTCACGCAGGCAAGGGCAAAAACCAGCGCGCCGGTTAACAGCACGGGGCGACGACCAATACGGTCGGACAGGGTCCCAACAGCCATTGCAGCGCCAGACCTCCGACCATATATACTGACGGATACTGGCGCCAGAGTTACATCTGCCCGTAGCTCGTTGATAATGCTAATGATGCCTGGCCGAATAAGATCTATTGTCAGGTAGGCTGAAAAATCATAAATAATCATCGCCAACGGAAATAATAGAACGCTGCCATACCTGCTAAGGCTTGCCGAAAATGTCTTCATAAACGGGTTCTCCGTTTTTTATTATTAAATGGTTTTAATCAACTCAGATCGTGCAGTTCTTTATCCATCGCAGGAGTCAGTCTGAGATCAAGAAATTCCACCTCCAACCCCTGGCGCTGAGGTGTACAACACATGACGCCCGTTCTTACAGGTCCAGTGGGAAAATGACATAAGCGAAGTAATGGCCAGTGCTGCCCATCTGAGGAGTACTGCAATCGTAACGCATCTTTCTTACGGGTCAGACGCAGCCAGAATTCCTTCGGATCTCCAGGAAATAATCCTGTAGCCCAGTCGGAATTTCCCAGCGTGAGTACACTCCCGATTGCAGATGCTCCATCGTTAAATTCGATGCCAGCTTTGAGCCAGTGTTGTTCGTCAGAGAGCATCATAATTCCGGCCTGGTCATAGAGTGTGGTGAAGTCTGCGCGAATCCTGACCTGAAAAGTAAAATCATCTTTTACGTCAGTGGCGTAGATGTGACCCGTAAAACGCTCAAACCCGTACCAGGTACGACGCCAGAAATCAGTATGGTTATCTGTGATTACCGACAGGGAATTATTTTCGTAGCACCATATGGCAGGCTCATTGATCCATTCAAACTTGCAAATCATCATTGTTCTCCTGTCATCCGGACGTAGCATAAAGATATTTTAAAATGTCAGCTCCATCTCAAACTGGCATAACGGTTCAGCCTGATAACCCGCCGCAGTAAATAATGGTGCCAGCGTTTCTGGGATCGCGGCTGATGTACCTATGCCAGGCCATCTGGCATTGATTTTCTTCAGCATCGTTTTAGCCCGTCCCTGGTAACGATACGCCGGTTCCACAAACAGACAGCGGAGCCGAGGTTGTCCCATGAACTCAGCGACAGCACACCATGCATGGTCGTTATCCCTGATGATATCGCAGGGAATAGTCAGGAGCGGCAAGGGACTGGCCAGCCAGGGAAGATTATCATCTGGTACAGACCAGACGGCACGCAGGAAGTCATCAACAGTCGTGGATGCCATATCCCCTGAGGGCATTTCCACACGGGACTGTGGATTTCACCGGTATTTGCACAGATGTCGGCGAACCTGAAAACCGAGTGCGTGATAGAGAGCGACGGCCGGGGTATTTTCTCTCCGTTTTCCTTCTGGGTTGACAGTTTCCTCTGGAGAGCTTTTCGTTTGTTAGCCAGAACAGGTTAACGGATAAAATCAGCATATCCATATTAAATAAATGGTTGTTTAGCGTTTATTTAAATAATGCCATTCGAATAATATGTGCTCGAATAATAAACAAGGCAGAACTATCCAGTTCTGCTAATTGCCAGGTATTGATGAGAGCTGGAGAGATAATTCCTTCTGGTGTGCCATCAATGCAATCACACCCCGGACAGGGTAAGTAACTTGATTAAACGGAATAGTATCCGCAGATTATCATTTAACGAATGACGGCGCCTTTTTTCGAGCCAGTGTTACAGCCATTTATCGTTTGAGGTTAAAGGCAGTCTGGTGGCCGGATGTTTGCAGACTACTTTGATAAGTTCAGGCAGCACATACACGCTCTGAAATAAGAATGCCTGTCATCTGTCCTCATATGAGATTGCCTGTCGATACAGACAGGCAATCTCTTAGTCTTAAAACCGACTCGTTGCCGCCTTCATGCTCATAACAAACACCTTCAGTTCATTCAGCATCGCAACATCATCCTCACGATGTTTCTCAATGATTTTGACGATGGCAGAACCTGAAATGGCGCCCATCGCACCGGCCTGAATAGCATCCGCGACCTGAGCGGGGGTGGAAATACCAAATCCCTGAAGTGCCGGAGGGGCCTGAAGATTCGCCAGTGTTTCAACCAAATGTTGCAGCGGCTTTGATGTTCCCTGTTCGGTACCCGTTACCCCGGCGCGGGATAGCAGGTAGGTATATCCGCATCCATAGGTTGCTATCTGATGTATGAGTTCATCGTCGGCGTTCGGCGGGCAGATAAAAATTGGCGCGACGTGATGGTTTGTCGCTGCCTCGCGAAACGGCGTTGACTCCTCGATCGGTACATCCGCCACCAGAACCGAATCGACGCCTGCACGTTCACACCTGGCATAAAAATCATCAATACCCCGGTTAAAAACCAGATTGGCGTACACCAGTAAACCAATGGGGATGTCGGGATGCTTATGGCGAATAGTGGCTAACATCTCAAAACAGGTAGTCGGCGTGACATCCGCAGCGAAAGCCCGCAGTGCAGCGTTCTGAATGGTTGGGCCATCTGCCAGCGGATCGGAGAAAGGGAGCCCGAGTTCCAGCGCGTCAGCTCCCGATTCAATCAGAACGTCAATAATCCTGAGTGACTGCAACGGATTGGGATCACCTAACATCACGAAGGGAACAAAAGCGCCTTCTCTGCGGGCTTTCAGCTCAGTAAAAATATTTTTATAGCGTTCCATCAGATTTCTCCTCGTGCCTGCAGAATATCGTGTACGGTAAAAATGTCCTTATCCCCTCGACCAGAAAGGTTAACCACCAGTAACTGCTCCTTGTCGGGATGTTCACGCATCATTCTCAGGGCATGCGCCAGTGCATGAGAGGACTCCAGGGCGGGAATGATGCCTTCTTCGCGGCTGAGGGTTTTAAAGGCGTCCAGTGCTTCATCATCGGTCGCCGAGACATAGTCGGCACGTCCGATGCTGTTCAGGTACGCATGCTGTGGCCCTACGGAGGGGAAGTCCAGGCCGGCGGAAATGGAACAGGACTCAATGATTTGTCCCTCATCGGTCTGCATCATCGGCGATTTCATACCGAAATAGATGCCAGTGCGACCGTGCTTTAGTGGTGCGCCATGCTCGCCGGTTTCAATGCCGTGACCAGCAGGCTCCACGCCGATCAGACCGACACGTGGTTCATCAATAAAGTCGGCAAACATTCCAATCGCGTTCGATCCCCCACCCACGCAGGCGATAACCGCATCCGGCAGACGGCCTTCTCTTTCCAGAATCTGCGCCCGGGTCTCTTCTCCAATCATGCGCTGGAATTCACGAACAATGGTCGGGAAGGGATGTGGACCCGCGGCTGTTCCGAGCATGAAATGCGACTTTTCATAGCTACCGGACCAGTCGCGCAGGGCCTCGTTGGAGGCATCTTTCAGGGTCGCGGAACCGCTGTGTACCGGGATCACCTCGGCCCCCATCAGGCGCATCCTAAAGACGTTTGGCGACTGACGCTCGATATCCTTTGCACCCATATAAATGCGGCATTTCAGGCCAAGCAGTGCGCTGGCGAGCGCCGAGGCGACGCCGTGCTGCCCGGCCCCGGTTTCGGCAATGATTTCAGTTTTCCCCATGCGCTTTGCCAGCAGCGCCTGGCCCAGTACCTGGTTGGTTTTGTGTGCGCCACCGTGGAGCAGATCTTCACGTTTGAGATATAACGTGGTGCGGGTTCCTCTGGTGAGGTTGCGGCACAGAGTCAACGCTGTTGGACGCCCGGCGTAGTTTTTCAGCAGTCCGGTAAATTCGGCCTGAAATGCAGGATCTTTCTGTGCGTTAACAAAGGCCTCTTCCAGTTGAAGAAGAGCGGGCATGAGGATTTGCGGGACGTACATTCCGCCGTATTCGCCGAAGCGTGGATTAAGTATGGTGCTCATTATTGCTCCTTAATGTCTGCGCAGTGTCTGCGGTCTGGACTCTGCACGTGAAGTGAAATCAGTGACTACGCAGCGCTTCCTGGCTGCGTTAATACGCGATGGACTTTTCGCGTATGACAAAATTTGGGCAAAAAAAAGCCCGCTCATGGCGGGCAGGGTATCGGTGTGCGGATTGCAGACGTGACGATACTGCCCGTTAACGGGAAGTGCGCCACCAGCCATGCAAAGTCATCATTGAGAATGTCATAATTCGATACCTGTCTGTTTACATTTTGTATCAGTAAACTAGTTCAGTGGTGTGATGTCAATCTTTTTTGTTCAAAAAAGGTACTGTTTACTCTTTTGCTTTACGCATTCAGGCAGGGATTGCTGTCAGATAGCCCCCTGTAATTCACTTTCTGCATCATAGAGTCTGGAGAATGGGCATAGTACAGGTTACTGGTGGTCATGAGGGCTCAACATAAGATGCGTCAGTTTGTTGTTGACTCTCCTGTAAGGTAAGACTGTAAGGTCCACATACTCATTCAGGGAGATGGTTGTATGTATCAAATAGGGCTGTTTTCAAAGATCTGTCGTGTGACGATAAAAACGCTTCATTACTATAATGAAATCGGTTTGCTTGTTCCTGCCTATATTAATCCTGAGAATGGTTATCGATTTTATAGTTCTGACCAGTTAATGAAATTTCATCAGATTGCGAGTTTACGTCAGCTTGGATTTACAATAACTGAAATAGTTACGCTGACTCAGGATGAACATTCCAGCCACATAATTGAACAGCGACGCCTTGAATTACAGAAACAAATTCGAGACATGGACGATATGCTCTCCCGAATTAACCACTATCTGCAACATAAAAAAAGGAAAGAATTATGCAATATCAAGCTGTTTTGAAAGAAATTCCGGAATGTATTGTTTACTCCAAGCGTTTCATTGTTCCTGATTTTTCTTCATATATCAAATTAATTCCACCTATAGGGCAAGAGGTTGTGAAGGCAAATCCAGATTTAACTCTGGCGACCCCGGCATATTGCTTCACCCTTTATCATGATAAAGAGTACAAAGAGAAAAACATAGATGTCGAGTTCTGTGAAGCTGTTGATGATTTGGGTAAAAATGAAGGGGATATTATTTTCCAGGTTATCCCTGCCATTACAGCTGTAACTGTAATACACAAGGGACCATATGATTCATTAAGAAATGCGTACATCTATCTTACGCAATGGGTTGAAGACAATGGTTACCTTTTAACAAATTCACCAAGGGAAAGCTACATCGACGGTATCTGGAACAAACAAGACTCCGCGGAGTGGATGACTGAAATACAGTTCCCTGTAAAGAAAGTTTAATCGAGATGCAGGTTGATCCGGTTAAGGGCCATCTGCTGATAACCATTTAGCCTGGAAATTCCCGGGTAGGCATTCCGTCAGGTAACGTTTTGCCTGCTTTTGTGCCCGAATTTTTGCCCGCAATCCAGGAAACCCTGTATCGCCTTTTACCAGTGTTTAAGATTACCGCTTTGGCCGCTGCAGTAGTCATTATGTGCATCAGGTGCATACATCGCCATTGCGCAGGCCTGATAAAACCACTCGTGCTGTGTCGTCATGTGTTCCTTCAGCCGTTTGATTATCTGCTAAACATACAAACTTACTGAGTAGCCTTTATCGGGTCAAATCAACAGTCCCTGCTGTAACCAACATGAATATTGATTGAGCTCATTTACCCGATAAGCGCCGCTTTGATAGGCTCGACTTATCTCGCTGATCATCTACAGGATTGTAACGTTGGAAATCTTTTCTTAACCCGCTGAAAAATATCGATTAAATATTTTTCATACATAAATACTCATGGTCCGTTCAGTACGGATCCGGTTTTATATGGGTTAAAAAAGGTACGTTATGAAAGTTACATGGACCGTCACGCCTGTGGGGTACCAGCGCATCGTGAAACGCTGCCCTTCATGCAACATTAAACGGGACTTCACGCCGTCAGGTGCATTTCGGGTTAATTCGCAAAAGAAAGTGCTGGATGTGTGGAGTATCTATAAATGCACACACTGTGATTACACCTGGAATATCTCCTTGTTTTCGCGCTTGCACGTCAGCAAAATCGACCGCCAGCTTTATCATCGGCTAATGACAAACGATGCCGCCACGGTACAGCACTTTGCCAGTGATATCGCGATGCTGAAGCGGAACAACGCAGAACTATCGGGTCGGCCTGATTTTACCGTTCAGGAGCGCTGGCCGGTAAGCATCACTGCCCACCAGCGGGTCCGCGTTAGTGTCAGGATTTCCCGTTCATTTCAGGTCAGCTTGTTGTCGATTTTGAAGCAGCAGCTCATGCTAAGCGCTGGTGAAATTCAGAGAGGGCTGGACGCAGGGCAGATCACCGGCGTTACGATGAAGCTGCTTAAATCGAGGAGGCTGAAGACTGCTGAATATGAATTCCAGCTGTCTGCGGAAACGTTGTTCGCCCGGCGTAGGATTGCACTTTGTCCGGGCTGAAATAGTTGCAACGTATAAGACTCCTTAGTGAATTAATTTCATGTAGATAAGGGCGGAAAATATCCGCCCTTTGTTACTAAAACTATTACAGCGGTTATAGGATCAGGCTTTCAATGATGTGCTTAATGACTGAAAACTGAAGCCCAGTCGAATTCAGCGGAGTCCTCCAGTGAAATTGGCCAGCTAGCCAGATAAGATGGCGTTTTAGGTATTTCTACACGATCTAAACAAGGTATATAGGGTTTGATATCTACTACTGAGCTACCCTCATTAGCGTCAATCCATGAGACCACGAGTAGTCCTTTATCTAAATCAACATGTAAGATTTCTGTTGTTGTTAGCGCGATAGGATTTGGACGTTCCGGTGACCGTGTGGCAAATACCCCCATATCATCTGGCGAATAGGGTGTTGATGTAACCATGTTCAGAGGAGATAAGGCGTTATTGCAGTCATGACTCCACCATAAAATGTTGACATGACTGTACCCTTCTAGACCCTGCAAACCGTTTCGGTAAGAGGGATGCAGAGAGATTTTTACGGCGTCTTCTGTCAGGTCAAATTTACCAATTTCATTCAGCTTCATTTCATTCATAGCATATTCCTTAGTAAAAATATTAGAAATTTTTAAATTCAGAATTGCCGTCGACGACTAAAGCTATGCTGAATTAACTATTAAGGGGATGCAAGAGAAAAAATTCTAAAGGTGACTGTCAAACATGAAGGCCTTAAGAATTAATGTTTAAAAGGTACGTAGTGACTTCTGGATGTATTTTTATCAATATCATGCATTCTCTAAGTCTTGGGTCTGGACTATGGGTGGATAATTTTGATAAGGACAGTTAATGAATGATACGGCTTTTATGACGATGCTGGGCTTAATAGCATTCACGTGAATCCGCAATGCGTTGCTGTAACCATAATTCGACTTCGCTTTTCTTCCTGCGGGAGTTGCGGTCCAGCTTAATTGGCTATCCGTGCTAATTGCTATTAACAATAGAACTAATAAAAATGGTGCGGATACTAACTCAGTGATTAATTTCTATAAAAAGCATTTGGAATAATATCTTAAAAATATTTAACATATTGATTTTAAAAGAATGGGATGTGTTTTAATGCACTATTGACTTTATATGATTTTTTAAGGGGGTATTATGCCTCCCTTAATACACACCTTAAGAGTTTTGCAAACTATTCATAAAGGTATGTATGGATTTTATTCAACAGGCAAATTGTGCTGTTTTAAGAAGGATAGCTTATCCCAATAGCCTCTTTGAAATATAATTTTATTATTTACTATTTGAAAAAAGCCGCAACCTCTCAAACCTAATGGGGCACGCCACTCTAAAATTGCCCATTGTCCATCTTCGAAAATGTTTTCAACGATACAAACCATTTCTGGAATTGAAAAATCTTGTTCAAACATTTTCTTTATAGCTTCTTTCCCAATAACTGGCTCATTGGCTACCTGATGGTTTATTGCATTATCATCATATAATTCTGAAATCATTTCTGCATCTGCATTATTAAATGCGTCAACCCATTGGCAAAGTATTTCTTTTGGCTTCATATAAATTACCTCCAGACCTGTAAATATTTCTTTTTCATAGCATAATATCAAAATTTTATCAAGTTCAAATTTTATTTAAAGCACAGGGAAACTTTTGAAATGCAATAATAACTCTGAACTGCTCCCCACAGATTGATGCAGATAGATGTTGGCAACGTCGGCTCTTGGCACACAGTGGACGAGCTAACTGAGATGAAGGTCCGCAGTGAGCGAGGAGCTGACATTGTGCTTAAATAATAATGATGGCTCTGGCAGGATGGGTGTTCAATGATTGCAAGGTGACCACTAATTCAGGTGACGTAAATGTGTAGCAATCCCCCACTTTAGGCCGATACATTTTCCATTAATCAGGTCGATAACAGAATAACTTGCATTGGGGTGAGCATAGCGAGGGAAACTATTGACAGTCCCTTCTTTAAGAATTGCCAGAGTGCCCTGACTGACATGCCCGTGAGACACAATACATATTGTTTGTTGATGTGATGAAGTATCTTCCAGGTTTTGTAAAAAACGCATAACTCGCTGAGAAGCATGCGCCAGTGACTCCCCCCCAGGTGGACAATACTCCGCATCAAGCCTGAATAATGCATTTGCATCGTTCGGATGTTTTTGTCTGAGTAGTTCTAACGGCATACCTTCAAACTGACCAAAGGCCTGCTCTTTAAGGGCCGGTTCAGCCGTCAGTGAACAGCGAAAGTGTTCAGCCAGGCTTTGCCCCATTTGCCAGGCACGTCCAAGCGGAGAAGCGTAAACACGCTCTATTTGATATTCACTTGCACTAAACGCTGCTAGTAGGACGGATGTTTCACGCAAACCCCGACAGGTCAAGGAGCTATCGCTGTGCCCCTGAATAATTCCGTCCAAATTCCACTCTGTTTCTGCGTGTCGAACAAGTATCAATTTCATCGTTAGCGGGCCATGCTCGTTGTTGATCAAAATGCCCCAACAGCGCGATGTCAAACACACACCGTTGAAGCAGCAGAAGGCTTTCCGGTTTTGGAAATAATGAACAAGTGTAGCTTATTGCCGTTATGCAGCGGCTCTGGGTGTGAGGCGCTGAATTTTATCCGTAGTTAACTTCCGCTTTTGGCACAAAGTGGACCCTGAGGAATGAGTTTATCTCGTGGTTCACTAAGTGCACTAAGTTCTACTCGGATCCTGCTACCCGTTTGTCCAACATATCAGCCCATTCCTGCATCATCACTTTACGCTCATCAAGATAAGTTGCATGATTGTATGTGCGACGAACATTGTTGGTATCAGCGTGCGCAAGTTGGCCCTCAATAGCATCAGGTCGATAGCCCATTTCGTTTAAACGCGTACTTCCTGTAGTTCGGGTAGCATGGGGACTATAAATGCCACTCCATCCGAGGCTTTTAAGTAGCTGGCGCAGCGAGTGCGATGTCATTGGTCCTAGCGGATTATCTCTGCCAGGGAAAAGGTGCTGCCGATGCCCGGTTAATCCCTGTAGTGTTCTGAGCATTTTGACAGCTTGGAAAGGTAGGGGAATAACGTGTTCTCTGCGGGCCTTCATTCGCGCTGCCGGAATGGTCCATAGGGCGTTATCAAGATCGAATACTCTTTGGCGATCAGCTCAAAGGTGTTAGAAGCGTCATTGACCTTGCGGATCTTATCTAACTGACGAGCCTGTGTTGGGCTAACTCCATCTGCGACTTGCTTACGCGCTTGCTCGAATTTCTCGCGGGCTTCGGCAAGTTTGACTGTCGGGTACTAACCCAGCGCAAACATGCTGGATTTACCGTTGAGTTTAAACCGATAGCGCCATGCCTTTTTGCCATTGGGTTTCACTTCGAGGTAGAGACCGTTGAAATCATTGAGTCGATAGAGTTTTTCTTTCGGCTTGGCAGTGTGGCATTGCGTATCGGTGAGCATAACGGGGCCTTGTTTATTTATTATACCGTTATTGCACTCACTTAAAATGAAGATGGAAGAATGTTGTACTCATCCATGTACTCATTTTTGACAGCGTTGTTACGAGATAAGTTGAGACTTTATGAAATGAAAAATCCACGCAATTGCGTGGATTTTATAAATTTTTTCGATTCTTATGAGATTCAGTGAAACCTCATGAGACAACAAATTCTATTTAGACGTTGAACAGGAAGTTCATGATATCGCCATCTTTGACGATATAGTCCTTACCTTCGGCACGCATTTTCCCAGCTTCTTTCGCACCTTGCTCACCTTTATAGGTGATGAAATCTTCAAACGCGATGGTTTGTGCGCGGATAAAGCCTTTCTCGAAGTCGGTATGGATTTTACCGGCTGCCTGCGGAGCCGTGGCACCGACAGGAATGGTCCATGCACGGACTTCTTTCACGCCAGCGGTGAAGTAGGTCTGCAGGTTCAGCAATTCGTAACCAGCACGGATAACGCGGTTCAGGCCCGGCTCTTCCAGACCCATTTCAGCCATGAATTCTTCACGGTCAGCATCATCGAGTTCTGCAATATCAGCTTCAACGGCAGCACAAACGGCAACCACAACAGAACCTTCGGCAGCCGCGATTTCGCGCACTTTGTCGAGGTACGGGTTGTTCTCAAAACCGTCTTCGTTGACGTTAGCGATATACATGGTTGGCTTCAGGGTCAGGAAGCTCAGGTATTTGATGGCCGCTTTGTCTTCGTCAGTCAGCGTTTTCAGCGCGCGCAGCATGCCGGCGTTTTCCAGCTGTGGCAGGCATTTTTCCAGCGCAGCCAGTTCCGCTTTAGCGTCTTTGTCGCCGCCTTTTGCCTTCTTCTGCACACGATGGATAGCGCGCTCACAGGTGTCGAGGTCGGACAACGCCAGCTCGGTATTGATAACCTCGATGTCGTCAGCCGGATCCACTTTGTTATTAACGTGGATGATGTTGTCGTTTTCAAAGCAACGCACCACGTGGCCGATAGCTTCGGTTTCACGGATGTTCGTCAGAAACTGGTTACCCAGACCTTCACCTTTGGACGCGCCTTTTACCAGACCGGCAATGTCGACGAATTCCATCGTTGTAGGCAGGATACGCTGTGGTTTGACGATTTCGGCCAGCTGATCCAGACGCGGATCGGGCATCGGGACAACACCCGTGTTCGGCTCGATAGTACAGAACGGGAAGTTTGCCGCTTCAATACCCGCTTTTGTGAGCGCGTTGAACAGGGTGGATTTGCCTACGTTTGGCAAACCGACGATACCGCATTTGAATCCCATGTTTAAATCACCTTAATCTTTTGATATTCAACCTGTTATGGAAAACAGATTGTAGAAATGTAAATAACTTTGCCTATTATACACAGCACGCGAGAAAAATGCCGCACATCACTGCTTATTGCGCTTTAAAGGTGTGTAACCGGCTCGTAGCTTTGGTCAGGCCATCTTTGAACAAAATCTCGGTACAACGTGCCGCTTCGTCAATCGCTTCATCAATTAACTTCTGTTCTGAAACAGGCGGTTTGCCTAAAACAAATCCGACAACTTTGTTTTTATCGCCCGGATGGCCAATTCCAACGCGTAAACGATGAAAGTTGGGGTTATTACCTAACTTGCTAATGATGTCTTTCAGGCCATTATGTCCGCCATGACCGCCGCCAAGCTTAAATTTGGCCACGCCAGGAGGCAGGTCTAATTCATCGTGCGCGACCAAAATTTCATCGGGGTTGATACGATAAAAACTGGCCATCGCACCGACGGCCTTGCCGCTAAGATTCATAAATGTGGTCGGTACCAGCAGACGGACATCTTCACCTTCAAGCGTTACTCGGGAGGTGTAACCGAAGAATTTCGGCTCATCGCGCAGGGGGGCGCGTAATCTCTCTGCCAGTAGATCGACATACCATGCGCCTGCGTTGTGTCGCGTTGCCGCATACTCTGCGCCGGGGTTCGCCAGGCCGACAATCAATTTAATCGCCACTTGTTTTGTCCTGAGTGTTTCGATAAACGACGTGTAGTTTACTGTCTGACGGTGCGCTTGACAAAAAACTGCGTGCTTATCGCCAAAAGCTGAATAATTGCACAAATGGACTATTAGAAAATGAGTATGTTCAGTGGCTTATTTGTAAAGTTTTGTTGCATGAGTGTTTGTAATTGTGATCGCTCCCGCACTTGCGAACGGCAGTGTTGTCTATACTTTACACATAAGGATTAGGGGTATTCCCTGTAACAACCCAAAGTTCCGGAGGTGACACATGAAACGCAAAAACGCTTCGCTACTCGGTAACGTGCTCATGGCTTTAGGGTTGGTGGTAATGGTTGTGGGTGTGGGTTATTCAATTTTAAACCAGTTGCCGCAATTTAATCTGCCGCAGTTTTTCGCACATGGTGCGGTGCTCAGTATTTTTGTTGGCGGTATTCTCTGGTTAGCAGGTGCCAGAGTGGGTGGACATGAACAAATCAGTGACCGTTACTGGTGGGTACGTCATTATGACAAACGCTGTCGTCGTGGTGACACCAATCACCGTCATAACTAAATCCTCCCTCTGTTGAAAGGGCGGGGGTCAGAATGAAGAGCCTTGGTTATAAAACCAGGGCTCTGCTTGTTCATGATCATTGCTTAAACTGGATGCGACAGAATAAGAGAAGAATTATTCGAATAACCGGTAATGTAATGCTCTAACCGCGCTGTCTGCATCGTCAGCCGGTAACAGGATGCACAGGTTGTCGTTCGATGCTCCATGGCAAATCATTCGTACCGTATGCTCTTCAAGCCAGGCAAAAATGTCTTTGCAAACTCCCGCAGCCTGTGTGAGTTGATTCCCCACCAAAGTGACCAACGCCAGCCCGGTTTCCACTTCTACACGACAGTGGGAGGATAATGCGGTAAACAATGCGGTGGTCAGCACATGGTCTTCACCTGAGGTTGCATGAGTGGCGTCCAGCACCAGCGCAATACTATTCTCTGAGGTTGTAACCAAATCCACCGTAACCGCGTGGCGAGCTAAAATGGCGAAGGACTGCGCCAGGAAAGAGCAGGAAGGTTGCTTCTCCAGACTGTGTAACCGCAACAGCGTCTGTTTACGACGCACGGCGATCGCACGATAGCGAGGTGGATTATCGGTGGTGTTGTGCACCAACGTACCTCCGGCGGCAGTATCCTTACTTGAGCCAACAAAGACCGGAATGCTTTTACGCATTGCCGGGAGTAGCGTAGCCGGGTGGAGGACCTTCGCACCGTAGGCGGCCATATCGCTGGCCTCGGAAAATGAGATATGGTCGATTCGTTTGGCCCGCGGTGCAATGCGTGGGTCGGTGGTGTAGATCCCTGCGACGTCGGTCCAGATGTCAACGCGTGTGGCGTGAAGTGCCTCACCGAGAAGCGTAGCCGTGTAATCACTACCGCCGCGTCCAAGCGTTGTGGTGTGTCCTGCGCCATCTCGCCCGATAAATCCCTGAGTCACCATAATCGCTTGCTCAAGACGAGGGCGCAGGTGAGTCTCCACCTGGTGGTGCAGTGTGCCAAGCTCGGGTTCGGCGCAGCCGAAGTTCGCGTTAGTACGCATCACGCTGCGGGCGTCAAACCACCCGGCCTCGGCCTGCCGTTCACGTAAGACTTCAGTAAACAGTAGTGACGACATCAGCTCGCCATGGCTGACTAATTCATCGCTTAACGCATCAGACGGTGAAACCATCGCCGTTTGTGCAAGACGCTGTATGTTGTTGAGAAGATTATCGATTTCCGTGCTGATAACGGAAGGCTGCTTCAGGCGGGAAATAATGTTGTATTGGATGGCGCGTAAAGTCTCAAGCTTATCTAATTGTTGATGCGTTTCCAGACCTTCAGAAAGCTCGACCAGTAAGTTTGTCACGCCTGCTGAAGCAGACAAAACGACTAAACGGACATCTTGATCAGCAAGGACAATGCTGGCGCTTCGGTTCATCGCATCAAAATCAGCGACGCTGGTGCCGCCAAATTTGGCAACGACGGATGGTGGATAAATGCGAGTCATAACAATCTCATATCAGGGCGCCATAAAAGTATGGCTAGAAAATTTTCATTCTCGGCATAAGGGAACAAAGTTCGCCTTACGAAATGTCCGCCCGCGAACATTTCTGCTGACAACCCAGGGTATACCTGTTGTCGATAACGAGTGTCGCCTGTACGCGTTACCGGGTGCTGCGCATTAATTTTATTTACAAAGCCTGCAAATAAGCGCGCCATACTAAGTGATTTATATTAAGGGATCGACTTTTTTATTCGATTTATAGGCAAATAAGTGAAAAATCATGTCGTAACAAGAAAGCGCCTACATTATTAATGGTAAAAACGTGTAAAAAAATAATAAAAACATGAAAATCTCATGGTTTTTATAACATCGTAAGCGCTGCAATTGGCTACAGTATTGTTAATTTAATAGCTATATTTGTTTAGGATTTAGTAATGATTGAAGAAGGTTATGCGCTGAAATTTAAGGAAAAAATGCTTATTTGAGACGTCTAAAAATAAATGATTGAGTCCCAAGCTAAAACAACATATATTAGCCGCGCTTTTTTACAGGTAATCCTTATAACCATTTATTCAATCAGGCGTTAATCTACACCTGGTTGTAGGAGTGATATGATGACGGATAAAGTCCGTATTGATACTTTAAGTGCTAATTCATTACCACAGAGCAATGATACCTTTTTAGCAAGACAGGCTGAGTTTGAATCTAATGTCCGCAGCTATCCACGTAAACTGCCATTAGCGATCGCTAAAGCGCAGGGCGTCTGGATTACTGATGTAGAAAATAATCAATATCTTGATTGCCTGGCAGGTGCCGGAACCCTGGCGCTTGGTCATAACCATCCTGAAGTGCTGCAGAGCATTCAAAGTGTCATCACAAGCGGCTTACCGTTACATACGCTTGATCTTACTACCCCATTAAAAGATGAATTCTCATCATATTTACTGTCCTTATTACCGGGCCAGGGCAAAGAATATTGCCTGCAGTTCACCGGTCCGTCCGGTGCAGATGCTGTTGAAGCGGCGCTGAAGCTGGCGAAGAAAGTGACCGGCCGTTCCAGCATCATTAGTTTCTCCGGCGGCTACCACGGGATGACCCACGGCGCGCTGTCCGTGACCGGCAACCTGTCGCCGAAAGAAGCGGTCAGCAATATGATGGCGGAAGTGCAGTTTATGCCGTATCCACATCAGTACCGTTGCCCGCTGGGTATCGGCGGCGAGGCTGGCGTTAAAGCATTAACCTATTACTTCGAAAACCTGATTAACGACGTTGAAAGCGGCGTGCGTAAACCTGCGGCCGTGATCCTTGAAGCCGTGCAGGGCGAAGGCGGCGTGAACCCGGCTCCGGTCGAATGGCTGCAACGCATTCGTAAAGTGACTCAGGAACACGGCATTCTGCTGATCATCGATGAAGTTCAGGCTGGCTTTGCACGTACCGGTAAACTGTTCGCCTTCGAACACGCCGGTATTGAACCTGATATCATCGTGATGTCCAAAGCGGTTGGCGGCGGTCTGCCACTGGCGGTACTGGGCATTAAAAAGCAATTCGATGCGTGGGCTCCGGGCCACCACACTGGCACCTTCCGCGGCAACCAACTGGCGATGGCGACCGGTCTGACAACGCTGAAGATCCTCAAAGACGACAAGATTGCCGATAAAGTTGCCGCCCAGGGCGAGTGGCTGAAAGGCAAACTGGCTGACCTGCAGAAACGCTACCCGGTTATCGGCCAGGTGCGTGGTCTGGGCCTGATGATCGGCCTGGAAATCGTGAAGCCGAACGAAGCGCAGGATCACATGGGTTGCTACCCGGCTGATGGCGAGCTGTCCGCGTTGCTGCAGAAGAAATGCTTCGAAAACGGGCTGATTCTGGAGCGTGGTGGCCGCAACGGCTGCGTGCTGCGTCTGCTGCCGTCTCTGCTGATCACCAACGCTGAGCTGGAAATTTTCCTCGATAAATTCGAAAACGCCCTGCTGGGCGCTGGCGTGAAGCCGGTTTAAACGGAGTTGGATCGAATGTCAGACGTAAACCCGATTCTGTCCGGCTCGGCGCAAAGCATCGCCGCCTATCAGGACGCTATCGAGCAGAGTACGCAAGCGGTCGTTGAATGGTTGAAGCAGCCTGAGATGTATCAGGGCAAAACCGTTGAGCAACTGCGTGAACGTATCAACCTGAATTTTACGTCTCAGGGTCTGGGCAACCAGGCCGCTATTGAGCGTGCGGTTGAATACTTTCTCAAAGACAGCCTGTTGGTTCACCATGCTCAGTGCGTGGCGCACCTGCACTGCCCAAGTCTGGTGATTAGCCAGGCGGCGGAAGTGCTGATCAACGCCACTAACCAGAGTATGGACTCCTGGGACCAAAGCCCGTCGGCCACGATCATTGAGATCAAACTGATCGAATGGCTTCGTGAGCAGGTGGGTTATGCGGCAGGCGATGCGGGCGTATTCACCAGCGGCGGCACCCAGAGTAACCTGATGGGCCTGATGCTGGCGCGCGATGCCTTCTTCGCTCGCAAGGGACATTCCATTCAGCAAGATGGTCTGACCGGTGATCTGAGCAAAATTAAAGTGTTCTGCTCTGAAAGCGCGCACTTTTCCGTGGAGAAGAACATGGCGTTAATGGGGCTGGGTTACCGCTCCGTCACCCAGGTGAAGACCGATGCGTTTTCACGCATGGATCTGGCTGACCTGAAAGACAAGCTGGCCCAGGCGAAAGCCAACGGCGAGCAGGTGATGGCCATTGTCGCGACGGCTGGTACGACAGATGCGGGCGCCATCGATCCGTTAGCGGATATTGCGACGCTGGCGGCAGAACATCAGATCTGGATGCACGTGGATGCGGCATGGGGCGGGGCGTTACTGCTTTCTGAGCAGTATCGTCACTTCCTCAACGGCCTTGAGCTGGCAGATTCCGTGACGCTGGATTTCCACAAGCAGTTCTTCCAGACCATCAGCTGCGGTGCGTTCCTGTTAAAAGATGCGCGCCACTACGAGCTGATGCGTTACCAGGCGGCGTACCTGAACTCTGATTTCGATGAAGAGGCTGGCGTACCAAACCTGGTATCGAAGTCGCTGCAGACCACGCGTCGTTTCGATGCGCTGAAGCTGTGGATGGGCCTCGAAGCGCTGGGCAAAAAGCAGTATGCCGAAATCATTGATAATGGCGTAACGCTGGCGCGTGATGTTGCTGAGTTTGTCAAAACCCAGTCGCATCTTGAACTGGTGATGGAACCACAGCTGGCAAGCGTGCTGTTCCGCTTCCGTCCTGAAAGCGATGATATGGCGTTCGTTGCGCTGCTGAACCAGCGTATTGGCGACGTGCTGCTGGCTTCCGGTAGCGCCAACGTCGGCGTGACCGAAGCGGATGGCATCACCTGCCTGAAGCTGACGCTGCTGAACCCGACGGTGTGCCTGGAGGATGTGAAAGTCCTGCTGGCCAGCGTTAAGGCAACGGCATTGAGCATTTTAAACGCGTAATTGCCCGGTGGCACTGCGTTTACCGGGCCTACGGGTTCGGTGCAATGTTTGGGTTTTGTGGGCCGGATAAGCGAACCGCATCCGGCAATAAAAAGGCTCCCGTTCACGGGAGCCTTTTTGCTATTTAATATCCGCTAAAGCGGCGTCTTTATTCGGGAAAAATGCCAGACGACCGGGGATCGGCTGAATACCCGCGCGCGCCATGGTGCGCAGCGGCTGAAATTCCAGGTTAGATACCCGCAGCTCGCAGCCTTCAGGCAGTTTTTTCACAAAACGCTGGAAAGCGTCCAGACCACCGGCATCCAGTACCGGGACCGCGTCCCACTTCAAGACTACGATGCGTTTACCTTCAATACGCGACTCGAGATCGGTAAATAATCCTTCCGCCGCGGCAAAGAATAGCGGGCCAATGACGCGCAACACCAGCACATCGTCCGGTACGTCTACGTTGACCGGCGCCAGACGCGTCATGCGCGCAATACGACGCATAAACAGTAGAGATGCAAGAACGATACCGACGCTGATGGCGATAACCATATCGAACAGCACCGTCAGCGACATACACATCAGCATGACGATGATGTCGTCTTTCGGCGCATGACGCAGCAAATCCACCACTTTATGCGCTTCACTCATGTTCCATGCCACCATTAGCAGCAGGGCGGCCATGGCGGAAAGCGGTAACCAGGAAAGCAGCGGTGCAAGCACCAACAGGGCTAGGATCACCAGAATCGCATGGATAACCGCTGAGATTGGCGATGTTGCACCCGCGCGGACGTTTGCCGCAGAACGGGCAATTGCCGCCGTGGCGGTGATACCGCCAAAGAACGGTGCGACGATGTTGCCCAGTCCCTGACCAATCAGCTCACTGTTAGCTTTGTGTTTGGTGCCGGTCATCCCATCGAGTACGACGGCGCACAGCAGAGATTCGATCGCCCCGAGCATTGCCATCGAGAATGCTGCCGGTAACAGCGCCTGTAACGAGCTCCAGCTCAGGGTAAAATTTGACTCTGGCATATTCCACGGTAATACCAATTGCGGCAGCAACTGTGGGATACCATTGCCCTGCGAGCCGTCAGCCAGAATATAGTGGAACTGAGATCCGATGGTGGCGACATGGCCGCCGGTGAGGTTCACGATACCCATTACCGCACAGCCTGCCAGGAGTGCGGGAAGGTGGCCCGGTAATCGGATACCCAGACGCGGCCAGAAAATCAGGATCCCCAGTGTCACCACGCCAATCGCGGCATCACCCACGTTGATGGTTGGCAAAGCCATAAATAGCGCGCCCACCTTCTGCAAATAGTGCTCTGGCACGTGGGTCATTTGCAGGCCGAGAAAATCTTTAATCTGCATGGTACCGATGGTGATACCGATACCTGAGGTAAAACCTAACGTCACGGACACCGGAATATATTCGATCAAACGACCAAAGCGGGCGAGGCCGAAAAGGATCAGGAATATCCCGGACATGAGCGTGGCAACCAGCAGGCCTGCCAGCCCAAACTGTTGCGACACCGGATACAGAATCACCACGAAGGCGGCGGTTGGGCCAGATACGCTAAAGCGCGAGCCCCCGGTAAGGGCGATAACAATCCCAGCAACGGCTGAGGTATACAGACCGTACTGCGGTGCAACGCCACTGCCTATTGCCAGCGCCATCGCCAGTGGAATGGCAATGATCCCAACCGTTATCCCGGCGATCAGGTCGCGGGTGAAGCGGGAAGCAGTATATTTTTCTTTCCAACAAGCGTCGATGAGGGCGCGGAAAGGCATCACATGTGAGGAAAATAATCTGTTCACAATAATGTTTCATCCATGGGCGCATCATCTGTCAACTGAATGGCAGGTGAAGGAGGCAAAAGTCATACAAATAAATATTACAGATAAAAAAACCCGCCGCAGCGGGTTTTTGAGCCGGGCTCGATTAATGCTCGAACATAGCAGAGATGGATTCTTCGTTGCTGATACGACGAATCGCTTCGGCCAGCATACCCGACAGGGTCAATGTACGCACGTTTGGCAGTGCTTTGATTTCGTCAGTCAGTGGAATTGTGTCACAGACAACGACTTCATCAATAACAGAGTTGCGCAGGTTGTTTGCCGCATTACCTGAGAAGATCGGGTGGGTTGCGTAAGCAAATACGCGTTTTGCACCACGTTCTTTCAGTGCTTCTGCTGCTTTGCACAGCGTACCGCCGGTATCGATCATGTCATCAACCAGCACGCAGTCACGACCTGCAACGTCACCAATAATGTGCATCACCTGAGAAACGTTCGCACGCGGGCGACGTTTGTCGATGATAGCCATATCGGTATCGTTCAGCAGTTTAGCGATAGCGCGGGCACGCACGACGCCACCGATATCTGGAGAAACCACAATTGGGTTGTCCAGGTTCAGCTGCAGCATGTCTTCTAACAGGATCGGGCTACCGAATACGTTATCAACCGGTACATCGAAGAAGCCCTGGATCTGTTCAGCATGCAGGTCAACGGTGAGGACGCGGTCAACGCCAACGCTGGACAGGAAATCAGCGACGACTTTAGCGGTAATCGGTACACGAGCGGAACGTACGCGACGATCCTGACGTGCATAGCCGAAGTAAGGAATAACGGCGGTGATACGGCCTGCGGAAGCACGGCGCAGCGCATCAACCATAACGACCAATTCCATCAGGTTGTCGTTAGTAGGGGCACAAGTGGACTGGATGATGAAAATATCACCACCGCGTACATTTTCATTAATTTGTACGCTGACTTCGCCGTCGCTAAAGCGACCTACAGCGGCGTCGCCGAGTGAAGTGTACAGGCGGTTGGCAATACGTTGTGCTAGTTCCGGGGTGGCGTTACCAGCAAAAAGCTTCATATCAGGCACGAGAAGAACCTCAGGCATGCGTCCATTGGTGGAAAGAATCTGCCGAAAACTGTGCGGGCCAGGCAGTATCCTCTCCATGCGGTGTATTAAAGAGCGCGATGCAACGTCTGGAACAGGGTGACGTTGTCACCGCAACTCAGCTTGCCCGGCTTACTCCTTATCCTTCGTGTTTCATGTTCGCTGGCATCAATTCCTCACACCAGTCACATACTTTTGTATGCTCCTGGCGGTTTGTCATTTCGCCATCTTCCTGAAACCAGAAGGATTTAGAGTAACGCTCTGTGCAATGGGGAGAGGTTGACGCCTTTCGCCACAAAGCCTTTGAGCCATTCCGGGGCTTGCTCAAGCACCTGGCGAGCACGAGACTCAGTGTCAAATTCAGCAAAGACACAAGCCCCTGTACCAGTCAGGCGCGACGGCGCGTATTCTAACAGCCAGGAAAGCACCGCATCAACCTCGCGAAAACGTTTTCTTGCGATAACCTCGCAATCATTGCCGAATTCACATTTTAGTAACGTTTTTATTGACCTTTTTGGCGTGTTGCGCGGGAGGTCGGGATCGTTAAAAATCACCGGTGTCGGAATGCTGACTCCCGGGTGAGCAACCAGATACCACTTTTCTTCAGGCTCGACCGGCGTCAGAATTTCTCCAACACCTTCGGCAAAGGCCGCATGGCCGCGCACGAACACGGGAACATCCGCCCCTAGGGTTAAACCGAGTGCCGCCAGTTCATCAATCGAAAGTCCACACTGCCAGAGATGGTTAAGCGCCACCAGAACGGTTGCCGCATTTGATGAACCACCGCCGAGGCCGCCGCCCATCGGCAGGCGTTTGTCGATACTGATGTCCGCACCGCTCCCTTTGGGAAGGCGATTGCTTTCAGATGCTACCTTCATCAGCAAACGTGCCGCACGGACGATCAGGTTGTCTTCGTGCGCAACGCCTTCCACCGAGGTTAACAGGCGAATTTCGCCGTCGCCACGCAGCGCAATATCTATCGTGTCGCCATAATCAAGAAACTGAAATAGCGTTTGCAGCGAGTGGTAACCGTCCGCACGTTGCCCGGTGATGTATAAAAACAGATTCAGTTTTGCCGGAGAGGGCCAATGAGTCATCATTTCACAATCCAGTTGTCCATTTTCAGCTTAATACGCTGATCGCCGTCCGACAGCTCCATGTTTGCCGGCATCGCTGGCTGGGTTTTGCTGTCGTAGCCGCTATAGACCACTTTCCAGTTTTTACCGTCTTTGCTGTAATTCACTTCACTTAGACGGTATTGATCATCGAGTTTGTAATCGGTGGCATCTCCCGGCAGACCAAGGATCCACTGGCGCAGGCTATTCAATGGGATAGGCATGCCAGTCAGTTTGCCGATCATCTCTTCAGCGTCGTCGGCAGTGTAGTGCTTGCCTTTGTTATCGACCAGTTCGACGTTGCCCGGCTGCGCGTTGAGTTCCAGTTCCGTGCTGCCCAGCGGGTTGGTCAGCAGGAGACGATAGCGATCCTGACCGGTTTGCTGCCAGAAAAAGCGGGCATACACTTTCTGTTGATCGGAAATATAGGCAAACGCACCGCGCGTCTGATATTGGTTCAGGGCGCGTACTTCCTGCTGGTGCTGGCGCCACTGCGGGGAATCGGGGCTTTTGCCGGGACCTTTCGGCGCGTTGAGGGTACAGGCACTAAGAACCAGGGCCGCAAGGGGCAGCAGGCGAATCAGGCGAAAATCAGGCAGGGTCATAATGATGACAAATCCTTGAGATACGTTGCAGTTATAACTCTCAATGCTAGCGCCACCATCTGACATCGTCTACGTTCAAGTTATCTTAAATCGCTTAAATTTGTGCACTAAGCTATTACTCCAAAAGGGGTCAGTCTCTTTTATTGACCGCACGCATCCTGTATGATGCACCCAGTCTAACCTTATCAACGCTGGTACTATTCCCGCACACATGACCCTTTTAGCGCTTGGTATTAACCATAAAACGGCACCTGTATCGCTGCGAGAACGCGTAACGTTTTCGCCGGATACGCTCGATCAGGCGCTGGACAGCCTGCAAGCGCTGCCAATGGTGCAGGGCGGGGTAGTGCTGTCGACGTGTAACCGCACAGAGATTTACCTCAGCGTGGAAGAGCAGGATAACCTGCGAGAAGCGCTGATTCGCTGGCTGTGCGAATACCATAACCTCAATGAAGAAGACCTACGTAATAGCCTGTACTGGCACCAGGACAACGACGCCGTCAGTCATTTGATGCGCGTTGCCAGTGGTCTGGATTCACTGGTGCTCGGTGAACCGCAAATTTTGGGGCAGGTGAAAAAAGCATTTGCGGATTCGCAAAAAGGCCACCAGAACGCCAGTGCGCTGGAGCGCATGTTCCAGAAATCATTCTCTGTTGCTAAACGTGTACGTACAGAAACTGACATCGGTGCCAGCGCCGTGTCGGTGGCGTTTGCCGCCTGTACTCTGGCGCGGCAGATATTTGAATCGCTCTCAACGGTAACCGTGCTGTTAGTCGGTGCGGGCGAAACCATCGAACTGGTAGCGCGACACTTGCGCGAGCATAAAGTGAAGAAGATGATCATCGCCAACCGTACGCGCGAGCGTGCGCAGGTGCTGGCGGATGAAGTCGGCGCCGAGGTGATTTCACTGAGTGATATCGACGCGCGTTTGCAGGATGCCGATATCATTATCAGTTCTACTGCCAGTCCGCTGCCGATTATCGGTAAAGGAATGGTGGAACGCGCGCTTAAAAACCGTCGCAATCAGCCTATGTTACTGGTGGATATCGCCGTACCGCGCGATGTCGAGCCGGAAGTGGGTAAATTGTCTAACGCCTATCTGTACAGCGTTGATGACCTGCAAAGCATCATTTCGCATAACCTGGCCCAGCGCAAAGCGGCGGCGGTGGAAGCCGAAACGATTGTGGAGCAGGAAGCCAGCGAGTTTATGGCCTGGCTACGCGCCCAGGGCGCAAGCGACACTATCCGCGAGTATCGCAGTCAGTCAGAACAGATCCGTGATGAACTGACCGCTAAAGCGTTGGCCGCTCTTCAACAGGGCGGTGATGCGCAAGCCATTATGCAGGATTTGGCCTGGAAACTGACCAACCGCCTGATCCATGCACCAACCAAATCACTTCAACAGGCTGCCCGTGACGGGGATAGTGAACGCCTGAATATTCTGCGCGACAGCCTCGGGCTGGAGTAGCAGCACACCAATCTTATTTTTTACAGGGTGCATTTACGCCTATGAAGCCTTCTATCGTTGCCAAACTGGAAGCCCTGCATGAACGCCATGAAGAAGTTCAGGCGCTGCTCGGTGATGCGGGTACTATCGCAGACCAGGATCGCTTTCGTGCGCTGTCGCGCGAATATGCGCAATTAAGCGATGTCTCTCGCTGTTTTACGGACTGGCAACAGGTTCAGGAAGATATCGAGACGGCTCAGATGATGCTCGACGATCCTGAAATGCGTGAAATGGCGCAGGATGAACTGCGCGAAGCAAAAGAGAAATGCGAGCAGCTGGAACAGCATCTGCAGGTCCTGCTGTTACCTAAAGACCCCGATGACGAACGTAACGCTTTCCTCGAAGTGCGTGCGGGAACCGGTGGTGATGAAGCGGCGCTGTTTGCCGGCGATCTGTTCCGCATGTACAGCCGTTACGCTGAATCGCGTCGCTGGCGGGTAGAGATCATGAGCGCCAGCGAAGGCGAACATGGCGGGTTTAAAGAAGTCATTGCCAAGATTAGCGGCGAAGGCGTTTACGGGCGACTGAAGTTTGAGTCCGGCGGCCATCGCGTGCAGCGCGTACCTGCGACGGAATCGCAGGGGCGTATTCATACTTCTGCCTGTACGGTCGCTGTCATGCCGGAACTGCCGGATGCCGAACTGCCGGATATCAACCCGGCCGATCTGCGTATTGATACCTTCCGTTCATCAGGCGCGGGCGGTCAGCACGTTAACACCACAGACTCCGCAATCCGTATTACCCACTTACCGACCGGTATCGTAGTGGAATGCCAGGACGAACGTTCACAGCATAAAAACAAAGCCAAAGCGATGTCGGTGCTGGGGGCGCGAATTCGTGCCGCCGAAGTGGCAAGACGTCAACAGGCGGAAGCCTCTGAACGTCGTAACCTGTTGGGCAGCGGCGATCGCAGCGATCGTAACCGCACCTATAACTTCCCGCAGGGTCGTGTGACCGATCACCGCATTAACCTGACGCTCTACCGTCTGGATGAAGCGATGGAAGGCAAACTGGATATGCTGATTGAGCCGATTGTCCAGGAATACCAGGCCGACCAACTGGCGGCGTTGTCCGAGCAGGATTAATGGATTATCAGCACTGGCTGCGTGAAGCGATAAGCCAATTACAGGCAAGCGAAAGCCCGCGCCGCGACGCCGAGATTTTACTCGAGTTTGTCACCGGTAAGGGGCGCACCTTTATTCTGGCGTTCGGCGAAACGGTGTTAACCGAGGCGCAGCGTCAACGGCTCGATACATTACTGGAACGCCGTCAGCGGGGTGAGCCAGTGGCACATCTGACCGGCGTGCGCGAGTTCTGGTCGCTGCCGCTGTTTGTCTCTCCGGCTACGCTTATTCCACGCCCGGATACTGAGTGTCTTGTTGAGCAGGCGCTGGCTCGTCTGCCTGCCTCTGCGTGTCGTATTCTCGATTTGGGAACCGGTACGGGCGCCATTGCGCTGGCGCTGGCAACTGAGCGTCCGGATTGCGCGGTGACCGCGGTTGACCGCATGCCTGATGCCGTGGCGCTGGCAACTCGCAACAAACAGCATCTGGCCATCGACAATGTTTGTGTGCTGCAAAGCGACTGGTTCAGTGCTTTGCAGGGGCAGCAGTTTGACATGATTGTCAGCAATCCGCCGTATATCGACGAACAGGACCCGCACCTGGCGCTTGGCGATGTACGTTTTGAGCCGCTATCGGCACTGGTGGCGGGTGAGCAGGGTATGGCGGATATCGTGCATATCATTGACGAGTCTCGACACATGCTAACGCCCGGCGGCTATTTGTTGCTGGAGCACGGCTGGCAGCAAGGACAGGCAGTCCGCGACGCCTATACTCATGCCGGTTACCAGGCGGTTGAAACCTGCCGCGACTATGGCGGCAACGAGCGAATTACGCTTGGACGCATCCCATCATGAGTACTTTCAGCGTGTTACTCAACGTCCATCTCATCAGCATTGCGCTTTCAGTTGGTCTGTTAACGCTGCGTTTTTGGTGGCGTTACACCGACTCGCGCCTTGCCTGCGCGCGCTGGACGCGCATCGTGCCGCCGGTTGTCGATACCGTTTTATTACTCAGCGGCATAACGTTAATGGTTAAAGCGCACATCCTGCCATTCACTGAGCACGGGACATGGCTGACTGAAAAGCTGTTTGGGGTTATCATTTACATCGTTTTGGGTTTTATTGCGCTCGATTATCGTCGGGCGCGCAGTCAGCAGGCGCGATTAGTCGCATTTCCGCTGGCGCTGGTGGTGCTGTACATCATCATTAAACTCGCCACCACAAAAATACCGTTACTGGGGTAAGCATGAGGTCGTTAGCTGATTTCGAATTTAATAAAGCGCCATTGTGTGATGGGATGATCCTGGCGTCGGAGTCTATCCGTCTGGATTTTCCAACACAAACTGTGTATGACGAACTGGAACGTCTGGTTAGTCTGGCGCAAGAAGAAATTAGCCAGCTCCTGTCTCAGGATGAGCAACTGGAAAAACTGCTGGCACTTTTTTACGGCGAATGGGGGTTTACGGATACCCACGGCGTCTATCGTCTTTCTGATGCATTATGGCTTGACCAGGTACTGAAAAATCGTCAGGGCAGCGCTGTATCTCTGGGCGCTATCTTGTTGTGGATTGCCAACCGACTGGAGCTACCGTTGGTGCCGGTGATTTTCCCGACACAACTCATCCTGCGTATTGAATCGCTCGATGGCGAAATGTGGCTAATCAATCCGTTCAATGGCGAAACGTTAAATGAGCACACGCTGGAAGTGTGGCTGAAGGGGAATATCAGCCCGGTCGCGGAGCTGTTTAACGAAGACCTGGATGAGGCGGATAATGCAGAAGTAATCCGCAAGCTGCTCGACACGCTGAAATCATCGCTGATGGAAGAGCGGCAAATGGAGCTGGCGCTGCGTGCCAGCGAAGCACTATTACAGTTTAATCCTGAAGATCCGTATGAAATACGCGATCGTGGATTAATCTACGCGCAGCTTGAGTGTGAACATGTTGCGCTGACCGATTTAAGTTATTTCGTTGAGCAGTGTCCGGAAGACCCGATCAGCGAAATGATTCGTGCGCAGATTAATACTATTTCGCACAAGCAAATTGTATTGCATTGATTAATGACACTTTACCTACCGTTTAAGGCGATCCTATGAAACAAAAAGTGGTTAGCATTGGCGACATCAACGTGGCAAATGACCTGCCGTTCGTGCTCTTTGGCGGAATGAACGTGCTGGAATCCCGCGATCTGGCGATGCGCATTTGTGAGCACTACGTAACCGTTACTCAAAAGCTGGGTATCCCTTACGTGTTCAAAGCCTCCTTTGATAAAGCCAACCGTTCTTCCATCCACTCTTACCGTGGACCGGGCCTTGAAGAAGGGATGAAAATCTTCCAGGAACTGAAGCAGACTTTTGGCGTAAAAGTGATCACCGACGTTCACGAAGCCAGCCAGGCGCAGCCTGTTGCTGACGTGGTGGATGTGATTCAGCTGCCGGCATTCCTCGCGCGTCAGACCGATCTGGTGGAAGCGATGGCGAAAACCGGTGCCGTTATCAACGTGAAGAAACCGCAGTTCGTAAGCCCTGGCCAGATGGGCAATATCGTGGATAAATTCCATGAAGGTGGTAACGATAAGGTTATTCTGTGCGACCGTGGCGCGAACTTTGGTTATGACAACCTGGTTGTAGACATGCTGGGCTTCAGCGTGATGAAGAAAGTCTCCGGCAACTCACCGGTGATTTTTGACGTTACCCATGCGCTGCAATGCCGTGATCCGTTTGGCGCAGCAAGCGGCGGTCGTCGTGCGCAGGTTACCGAACTGGCTCGCGCCGGTATGGCGGTAGGTCTGGCGGGTCTGTTTATTGAAGCGCATCCGGATCCAGCCAATGCGAAATGCGATGGCCCATCCGCGCTGCCGCTGGCAAAACTGGAACAGTTCCTGACGCAGATTAAAGCGATTGATGACCTGGTGAAAAGCTTCGACGAGCTGGATACTGAGAACTAATTCATTTTGTGTGCCTGATAGAGCTTGCGCTTATCAGGTATACGAAAGGAAATAAGAAGCCGGACCCGACAAGTTATGTCGGTGTCCGGCTTTTTTCATCAGGCAAATATCGTCATCAGATAGGCGATAAACAGCGCCAGATGTGCCGCACCGTTAAGCACATTGGTGCGTCCGGTGGAGAAAGAGATATGGCACAGTACCAGTGAAGAAACCATCACAATCATCTCTGGCGCGCCCAGCGCAAACACCAAATCATTCCCGGTTGCCCATGCGATCAGCGTCACCACTGGTACGGTGAGTGAAATAGTGGCTAATACTGAACCGAAGAACAAATTCATCGCCCGCTGTACCTGATTGCTCAGAACCGCTTTCAGCGCGCCCAGCCCTTCAGGAGAGAGGATGAGTAACGCAACCAGGAAACCGGTAAAGGCCACTGGGGCATTCAGTTCAGTCAGCAAGGTCTCCAGTGGGCTGGCGTTCATCTTGGTTACGGCAATAACGGCGATCAGATGAATGATAAGCCAGGCGGCGTGCCACATATTGCTGTGCGCTGATGGCTTGCCGTGATGCGGGTCGTCATCGTCGCCTTCATCTTCATGCTCGTAAATGAACAGGCTTTGGTGCGTTTTGGTTTGAATCAGTAAAAATACGCCGTACATCGCTGCAGAAATTAATGCTACCAGCAGCGCCTGGGCGGTAGTGAAATTCGCTCCCGGTAAAGCCATTGGGAACACCAGTACAATAATGGCCAGTGGGAACAGGGCAATTAAATACTGTTTAATACCAAACAGATTCATATACTGAGTAGCAAATTTACGGCCACCCAATAGTAATGAAAAACCGACCAGACCGCCGGTGACGATCATAATGATTGAGTACAACGTGTCGCGCATGAGCGTAGGTGCAGCATCACCGGTCGCCATTAATGCGGAGATTAAGCTGACTTCGAGAATAACGACGGACAGGCTGAGGATCAGTGACCCGTAGGGTTCGCCAAGTCGATGTGCTAATACATCCGCATGACGGACAACGCTGAATGCGCTGCTTAATATACCAATAAGGGCCAGCGCATTAATACCGATGACCACTGGTAGTGACTGACTGCTCCCCCAGAAGAACAGGACTACCAGCGCCAAAATCGGGAAGACGAGAGAGGTCTCCTTGTGGCGGGTTTTTACCGCCTCATGTACTTGTGTCATTGAACTAATTCTCCATCTCTGCGGGTATTTATAATTATAAAAGTATTAAAGAATGTAAAAAATAACAGATCTTTCGGTATTTCCGATCTAGTTTTACGTAATTTTACGGCATGGACCAATTTTTGCATCCAAGCGGATAAAATTGCATATCTTGTTTATAGAGTATTTAAATAACAAAGCATTAGATTTTAACGTCAACAAAAATTGCTGATACTACTGATACAAATGATAGTGCAGAGCTTAGCAACGCGAGAGGATATAAAGTGCCGTTGACGCTTTGTTGCCTTGCAAGCTAGCGGCGAATTGCCTATTGTCCAGCTATTGGTTTCAAAATGAGCAGTAAAAAAGCCCGGAAGGCGTCAAAAAAGTTGTCGCAGGGAAGCAGCAGTGGCGGAGGTGTAAGGTGTTAACGCGTGATTTTTTATTGAATGCCGACTGTAAGACGGCATTTGGTGCTATTGAAGAATCACTACTCTGGTCAGCGGAACAACGGGCAGCCTCACTGGCGGCCACGCTTGCTTGCCGACCCGATGATGGACCGGTGTGGATCTTCGGTTATGGATCGTTGATGTGGAATCCGGCCTTAGAGTTTGATGAGTCCTGTACCGGGACGTTAGTTGGCTGGCACCGTGCTTTTTGCCTGCGCCTGACGGCGGGGCGAGGAACGGCGGGTCAGCCAGGACGCATGTTGGCCTTGAAAGAGGGCGGACGCACCACCGGTGTAGCCTACCGCTTACCTAACGCATCGCTCGAACAAGAGCTTTCTTTACTGTGGAAGCGTGAAATGATCACCGGATGCTATCTGCCCACCTGGTGCCAGTTGGCGCTGGATGATGGTCGGAAGGTGAACGCGCTGGTCTTTATTATGGATCCTCGCCACCCGCTGTTTGAGTCAGACACGCGCGCGCAGGTGATTGCGCCGCTTATCGCTGCGGCTAGCGGACCTTTAGGCACCAACGCCCAGTATTTGTTCTCGCTGGAACAAGAGCTGGTCAAGTTGGGGATGCAGGATGACTGTCTTAACGATCTGGTGATCACGGTCAAACGATTGTTGGGAGAGAATCTGCCGGAAGGCGTTATGCGGCCAGGGTTTACCTGAATCCAGCCGGGAACTGAATGCCCGAAAGCCAGGCGCTTTTCGGGCAATTAACGCTTAGGCTGCAATATAACTTATTGAATGCTCTAGCGACTGGCTGTGGCTGTCGATCAGCACATTCCAGATGCCGGTATAGGGCACGGTCAACCATGCGTTATCACGATCCTGCACGCTTAAGATGTCGGACTGCGTGTCTTTGACGTGATTTTTCTCGCTCATCAGATGGATGTGACAGCGCTCGGAACAGCGCACAACCACCGTATCGCCACCAAATAACTTTAAACTTGCCTTCACTAATGCCATTTTTCACCCCGTTCTTGAAAACAACGTACTTTCTGTCGAAAGTGCTGCGTGATGTTGTTCACATTTCACTCATTGCATAACACCAAAGGGGGAGCAACGGGATGCTGATTTTGATCAAAAAATGGCATAACGATTAAACAAAAGTGACAAAATCCCTCAAAAGGATTGAAAGGGCGTGCTAACGTTCAACGAAACCGCGCCCATCTACGATTAAATCCGGAAATTATCGACACTTTCAGTGTGCTTGCCTGAAAGCGGTGTATCAGAAGGTCAGCACTTTATCTGCAGCCAGCGTCCATTGAGCCAGTTCAACCAGCGTGCCGACGGCTACTCCGTCAATTAACGGCAGCGTGGTGATTCCACGGCCATCGGTGCAGGTTTTGCACAGTTTGACCGGCACATTTTGCGCCGTCAGAATCTCCAGCATTTGCTGAATATTGTATCCTTCCGCGGGTTTTTGACCACGCAATCCCGCGGTTACCGCGTCCGACATTAAAAACAAACGCAGATCGAGATCCTCTTCCTGCTCGCGCAAGGCGATAGCCAGACGTAGGCTGTTAAATAACGATTCGCTTCCATAGGCTGCACCGTTCGCGACGATCACTATCTTTTGCATTTTTACTCCTTTTGCTGCATGTGAGCGTTAAAAACTGACACGTATGTTACACCTATTTCTAGATGCCAGGATAATGCCGAAAAAGGAAGGAAGGGCTGAAAATCAATACTGAAGACGTTATGGTTTAAGATAAGTATGCCGCTGTGGCTAATAGATATAAGAAACCACTAACGATTTGAGCCGTAATATTTATTTATCTCTCGCTGTATTTGCACTCTTGCCGTTGGCAGGCGGTACTGCCAGCGCGCAATCGTCATTTATTCACCAGGCGGAAAACCCTTTCGATAACAATAGTGATGGCTTGCCCGATCTTGGTATGGCGCCGGAGTCGCGGGCAGGCGAAAAGCACTTTGCCGAAATGGTCAAAGCGTTTGGTGAAGCCAGCATGACCGATAACGGGCTTGATACAGGTGAACAGGCGAAGCAGTTTGCGTTTGGCCAGGTGCGCGACAGGGTCAGCGAACAGGTGAATCAGCAACTGGAATCCTGGCTCTCTCCCTGGGGAAACGCCAGCGTCGGGTTGCAGGTGGATAACGAAGGCAGCTTTACCGGGAGTCGGGGAAGTTGGTTTATCCCGTGGCAGGACAATCAACGTTATCTCACATGGAGCCAGTTGGGGCTGACGCAACAGGACGGAGGCCTGGTCAGTAATGCGGGGATTGGGCAGCGCTGGGTTCGTGACGGTTGGTTACTGGGTTACAACACCTTTTATGACAACCTGCTGGATGAGAATCTGCCTCGGGGAGGCGTGGGAGCAGAGGCGTGGGGTGAATACCTCCGTTTATCTGCTAATTACTATCAACCGTTGTCCTCCTGGCAGGATCGTTTTGCAACTCAAGAACAACGGATGGCCCGGGGATACGACCTGACCGCGCAAATGCGCATGCCGTTCTATCAACATCTCAATACCAGCGTCAGCGTGGAGCAGTATTTTGGTGACCAGGTGGATCTGTTTCATTCCGGAACCGGGTACCACAATCCTGTGGCGGTGAATCTGGGATTGAGCTATACGCCGGTGCCGCTGATCACCGTGACAGCACAGCATAAGCAGGGTGAAAATGGCGTCAGTCAGAATAACCTCGGATTAACGCTAAATTATCGTTTTGGTGTGCCGCTAAAAAAACAGCTGATGGTAAGCGAGGTGGCAAACAGCCGATCGCTGCGCGGCAGTCGTTATGACGATCCACAACGTAACAATCTGCCGACGCTGGAGTATCGCCAGCGTAAAACACTGTCGGTATTTTTGGCCACGCCGCCCTGGGATCTCAAGCCTGGTGAGACGGTGGCGTTGAAGGTGCAGGTGCGTAGTTTGCATGGGATCCGTCGTCTGGCATGGCAGGGTGATACTCAGGCGTTGAGCTTAACGGCGGGCAGCAATAGCCGAAGCGCTCAGGGTTGGACGATTATTATGCCGAAGTGGGACAACAGAGAAGGTGCGACAAACCGCTGGCGGTTGTCTGTGGTGGTAGAAGATGAGCAGGGCCAGCGTGTCTCTTCCAATGAGATCACGCTATCACTGACCGAACCGTTTATTACCGTTTCGGAAAATGATCCTCGTTAACAATGACGCATGAGCGCGTTATCAGAAAATGCGTTCCTGGTGCACCCATACCGCGGCTTCAACGCGTGATTTGAGCTTCATTTTCTTCAGCATATGCTTCACGTGAACTTTTACTGTGCTTTCGGTGATGTCGAGGCGGCGGGCGATCATCTTATTAGGCAGACCCTGGGCGATGAGTTTAAGAATATCGCGTTCGCGCGGCGTCAGTTGAGTAACATCACGGTCGGATGTTGCGCGATTGGCGCGCAGGCTGGCGGCCAGAACCGGGGTTAAGGCTTCGCTCAGCACCATTTCACCAGCGGCAGCCTGCTGCAATGCTTTCAGTAAATCTTCCGGCTCCATATCTTTCAGCAGGTAACCGTCGGCACCACGCTTCAGTGCGGTAACCACATCTTCTTCATGATTGGATACGCTAAACACAACGATACGGCCCGACAGTGATTTTTCACGCAGCTTATCGAGGGTTTCCAGACCGTTCATGCCGGGCATGTTGAGATCAAGCAGGATCAGATCGGGATCAAGGGATTCAGCCAGCTCGATACCCTGCTCACCATTGCTGGCTTCGCCGACAACGGTAATATCGGGCGCCATGCTGACAAGCTGTTTTACACCGGTTCTCAGCATCGGATGATCGTCGATCAACAGGATAGTTGCCGGTTCCAGATTACTCATGGGTATCTCCTTGGACTTCTGTGAAGTTTGTTTCGGGAATAAAAGTGACAGCAACTTCAGTACCGCCCGTCTCGCGACGGCGTACGCGGCAATCGCCGCGCAAGCTTTGCGCGCGGTCGCGCATTATTATCATGCCGTAGTGGTTACTGCGTTCGGCGTTTTCCGGTACGCCGCAGCCGTTATCTTGCACTGTCAGTTTGACCTGCTTGCCATTTTGCACCACCGTCACGACCACTTCATTGGCCTGAGAGTGTTTCAGTGCGTTGCTCAGGGCTTCGCGCGCAATTTGTAGCAGGTGAATCGCCTGATGCGAAGGGACCAGGCGTGGCGGTAGCTGATAATCCAGCTTAACCGTAAATCCAAAACGGGCGCTGTACTCCTGACAGCTGGCTTCCAGCGCCGGTCGTAATCCAGGTTCCGTGAGCTGTAAACGGAAGGTGGTTAACAGTTCTCGCAGTTGTGCCCATGAAGCATTTAGCTCGTTACGAATCTGGCTGAGCAACTCGCGACAGTTATCTGAAAGTGCATCGCCCTGCATCTGTAAACAGCTAACCTGCATCTTCATACAAGAGAGCGATTGTGCAATAGAATCATGAAGTTCGCGCGCAATGGTGGCACGCTCTTCCATCACAATCAACTGCTGTTGACGCTCCTGATGCCTGTCGAGCGCAAGCGTTGCGGTCAGTTGCTCAACCAGAGTATCAACCAGCTGCTGCTGATCGTGGCTGAGATGGCGTCCGTTCGGCAAGGTGGCGAGTAGAATACCATACTGGGTATGCGCATCGGTCAGCCGCCATTTCAATGTAATCCCGCCGTCAATCGCGGGCAGCGTTCCGCGAGGACACAGATGGCAACCTTTCTCATCACAGCTGGCATTTGACTGACAGGTAAATTCCTGATGATTGTCTTCATCTTCCAGGTCGTAAACCCGGAGCTCAATATCATGCAGCAAGGTCAAATTTTGCAGACCATTCAGTACCGGAGAGAGGCGTTCGCACAACGGCACCTGAGAGTGCAGGCGGCGGTTAGCTTGCCACAGAAAAGAAAGAATCTGATTTTTGTGCTCCAGCCCCGCCGTTTTCTCCTGTACTCGCTGTTCCAGCACAGCGTAACTTTCGGCCAGTTCTTCCGACATATTATTTAGCGCCGAGCCCAGAGCCGCCATCTCATTACGACCGCTGATATGCGCGCGTTGGGTAAAATCACGCTGGCTGACGGCTCGCGCCATCGACAGCAGCTGTTTCCACGGCTCTAACAGGCGCACGCGCAGCCAGATAATGGTGAAAACCAGCAGCAATGCCATAAATACGGCCATCAGGCGATGCAGCAGGACGACGCGTTCAATGCGTAATTCGGTGGTATGGTCAAAGGCGGTGACCAATTTATCCAGTCCGCCCACAAAGCGCGTCACATCCTGCGCTACCGCATCAGGCGTTTGCGCATGCGCAAGTCCCGGCGCAAGTTCAGTGTGCCAGTAATCCTGTAATGCTTTTAACTGCGCCTGTTGTCCATCTCGCTTTGCGGCACGCGTCAACTCCGGGCTAAACGCCGTTTGCTCCATTTCATCCAGCAGCGGTTGATCGCTAGCGTCCAGCGGTACGGCTGCCAGCAGGCGATAACTCTGCATGCGCAGCGATCCCGCTTTGTTGATTGCATGGGCGCTACCCTGAACGCCCTGAACCAGCCAGCCGGAGACTGCCATACCCGCCACGCCGATGGCTGTGGACAATAAAACAATCAGCGCCACCTGGTTGACCAGCGTAAGCGGGGAGAGACAACGTTTAAACATGGTGACTTGTTCCTTCGGGTTTTCGTCGAACAGAAAACCTTATTGAATGACGATTCTGCTGCAGGCAGTGGCGTTATTCTCGGCGATACACTGGAGTATACCCATACCTCAAACGGGCTACCCCTTAATTGCCAGTGGAGGGAGAGATCCTGGGCGAGGGGGAGTAGGGGGCGACAGAAGCGTGAAAAACCACATCTTTTTTACCGAAGTTATGTACTCATTAAGGGTAATAATAAATTTTAGGCATGAATAATGACACCTTTTCCTTTGATTTATATCAACTTACCTCCAGCTGTAAACCCTAATGTTGCAGGCATCGAAACAAGTATCAGAGGTGTCTATGAGTCACTCATCTGCCCCGGAAAGGGCATCTGGAGCTGTAATTACCGAATGGCGGCCGGAAGATCCCGCCTTCTGGCAGCAGCGTGGTCAACGAATCGCCAGCCGTAACCTGTGGATTTCCGTCCCTTGTTTGCTGCTGGCGTTTTGCGTGTGGATGTTATTTAGCGCCGTGGCGGTGAACTTACCGAAAGTCGGATTTGATTTCACCACTGAACAACTGTTCATGCTGACGGCATTACCTTCGGTGTCCGGCGCGCTGCTGCGTGTTCCGTACTCCTTTATGGTCCCCCTGTTTGGTGGACGTCGCTGGACGGCATTTAGCACCGGCATCCTGATCATTCCTTGCGTATGGTTAGGTTTTGCGGTGCAGGATACCTCCACGCCGTTTAGTACCTTTATTATTATCTCCCTGCTGTGCGGCTTCGCTGGTGCGAACTTTGCGTCCAGTATGGCAAACATCAGCTTCTTCTTTCCAAAACAGAAACAGGGCGGCGCGCTGGGTCTGAACGGTGGCCTGGGCAACATGGGCGTCAGCGTGATGCAGTTGGTCGCGCCGCTGGTGGTTTCATTGTCAATCTTTGCCGCATTTGGTAGCCACGGTGTTGAACAACCGGATGGTACGCAGCTGTATCTGGCAAACGCCGCATGGATTTGGGTGCCGTTCCTCGCTATTTTCACGCTGGCCGCATGGTTCGGTATGAACGAACTAGCAACCTCCAAAGCCTCGCTGAAAGAGCAATTGCCGGTGCTGAAACGCGGGCATTTGTGGATTATGAGCCTGCTGTATCTGGCGACCTTCGGTTCCTTTATCGGTTTCTCTGCCGGTTTCGCGATGCTGTCAAAAACGCAGTTCCCAGAGGTGCAGATCCTGCATTACGCCTTCTTTGGCCCGTTCATTGGTGCGCTGGCGCGTTCTGCGGGCGGCGCAATCTCTGACCGTCTGGGCGGGACCCGCGTCACGCTGGTGAACTTCATTCTGATGGCTATTTTCAGTGCCTTACTGTTCCTGACGCTGCCATCAAACGGTGTCGGTGGCAACTTCATTGCCTTCTTCGCTGTGTTCCTGGCGTTGTTCCTGACGGCTGGTCTGGGGAGTGGTTCAACCTTCCAGATGATCTCTGTAATCTTTCGCAAACTGACGATGGACAGAGTGAAAGCTGAAGGTGGTTCAGAAGAGAAAGCGATGCGCGAGGCGGCAACCGATACGGCGGCAGCATTGGGCTTTATCTCTGCTATTGGTGCGATCGGCGGCTTCTTTATCCCGAAAGCATTTGGCACGTCCCTGGCATTAACCGGTTCTCCGGTCGGTGCGATGAAAGTATTTCTGATCTTCTATGTCGCTTGTGTGGTTATCACCTGGGCGGTATACGGACGTCATTCTAAAAAGTAAAAAAGTGGTATACACAAAATCATTCTAACTGCATCAAGGCGGCAAGTGAGAAATCCCCAGGAGCTAACAGAAGTAAGTGACTGGGGAGAACGAGCGCAGCCAACGCGAAGCAGTTTGAAGGATGAAGTGTAAGTTGATTATCCATTGCGCGGTGTTAGACCGCGCTTTTTTTTTGTCTGCAATTAGTTACAACATACTTTTATATTGTGGCATGACAACAGTCTGTGAGAACGGCGAACGCAACCTGCTAAGCAGGGGGGATACCCCTTAATACCCACTTATAAAGAATTTAACATTTGCATGATAATTGAATTATTAAAAATCCTTTAAATTCAATTTATTACGTTAATTATCAATATCCCACTTTGGGGGTATGTAAAAACCAACCCTCATTTTTCATCCCTGCCTGCCTTGATCGTTATCAATTCTCACGCCCTTTCAGAGCGTTACCTTCGCTCTCAATCAAGCAATGTCGATTTATCAGAGAGCCGTCAGGCTCCTACAGGAGAAAACCGATGAGTAAATTCCTGGACCGGTTTCGCTACTTCAAGCAGAAGGGCGAAACCTTTGCCGATGGGCATGGCCAGCTTCTCAATACCAACAGGGACTGGGAGGACGGATACCGCCAGCGTTGGCAGCATGACAAAATCGTGCGTTCAACCCACGGGGTAAACTGCACTGGCTCATGCAGCTGGAAAATCTATGTGAAAAATGGTTTGGTGACCTGGGAAACCCAGCAAACCGATTATCCGCGTACCCGTCCGGACCTGCCAAACCACGAGCCTCGTGGTTGCCCTCGTGGTGCAAGCTATTCATGGTATCTCTACAGCGCTAACCGTCTGAAATACCCGCTGATGCGCAAACGCCTGATGAAAATGTGGCGTGAAGCGAAAAGACTGCACAGCGATCCGGTAGACGCATGGGCCTCCATCATCGAAGACGCCGATAAAGCAAAAAGCTTCAAACAAGCGCGTGGTCGTGGTGGTTTCGTGCGTTCTTCCTGGCAGGAAGTGAATGAGCTGATTGCCGCTTCTAACGTTTACACCGTTAAAACCTACGGTCCTGACCGCGTGGCGGGCTTCTCACCGATCCCTGCGATGTCGATGGTTTCCTACGCCTCCGGTGCACGATATCTGTCGCTGATTGGCGGCACCTGCCTGAGCTTCTACGATTGGTACTGTGACTTGCCGCCTGCGTCTCCGCAGACCTGGGGTGAGCAGACTGACGTTCCGGAATCTGCCGACTGGTATAACTCCAGTTACATTATCGCCTGGGGTTCAAACGTTCCGCAGACCCGTACCCCAGATGCGCACTTCTTCACGGAAGTTCGCTACAAAGGGACTAAAACGGTCGCCATCACCCCGGATTACGCTGAAATCGCTAAACTCTGCGATCTGTGGCTGGCTCCGAAGCAGGGTACCGATGCCGCAATGGCGCTGGCAATGGGCCACGTCATGCTACGCGAGTTCCACCTTGATAACCCGAGCCAATACTTCACCGACTACGTGCGTCGTTACACCGACTTCCCGATGCTGGTGATGCTCGAAGAGCGTGACGGGTATTATGCGGCGGGTCGTATGCTGCGTGCCGCCGATCTGGTTGACTCCCTGGGTCAGGAAAATAATCCCGAGTGGAAAACCGTTGCCATCAATACCGACGGCGAAATGGTTGCGCCAAACGGTTCAATTGGTTTCCGCTGGGGTGAAAAAGGTAAATGGAACCTTGAGCAGCGCGACGGCACGTCCGGTAACGAAACCGAACTGCAGCTCAGCCTGTTGGGCAGCCAGGACGACATCGCTGAAGTCGGCTTCCCGTATTTTGGCGGCGAAGGTACCGAGCACTTTAGCAAAGTTGAACTGGAAAATGTTCTGCTGCACAAACTGCCGGTAAAACGCCTGCAACTGGCAGATGGCTCTACTGCGCTGGTGACTACCGTTTATGATCTGACCATGGCCAACTACGGTCTGGAACGCGGTCTGAACGATGAAAACTGCGCCTCCAGCTACGACGATATCAAAGCGTATACCCCGGCATGGGCAGAGAAAATCACTGGCGTATCGCGCTCTCAGATCGTGCGTATTGCCCGCGAATTTGCCGATAACGCAGATAAAACGCACGGCCGCTCAATGATTATTGTTGGCGCGGGTCTGAACCACTGGTATCACCTCGATATGAACTATCGTGGGCTTATCAACATGTTGGTGTTCTGTGGTTGCGTCGGCCAGAGCGGCGGCGGTTGGGCACACTATGTGGGTCAGGAAAAACTGCGTCCGCAGACCGGTTGGCAGCCGCTGGCGTTTGGCCTTGACTGGCAGCGTCCGGCGCGTCACATGAACAGTACGTCCTATTTCTATAACCACTCCAGCCAATGGCGCTATGAGACGGTTACGGCACAGGAACTGCTGTCCCCGATGGCAGACAAATCCCGCTACAGTGGTCATTTGATTGACTTTAACGTTCGCGCTGAACGTATGGGCTGGTTGCCATCTGCGCCGCAGTTAGGTACTAACCCGCTGTACATTGCGCGTGAGGCAGAAAAAGTCGGGATGACACCGGTGGATTACACCGTTAAATCTCTGAAGGAAGGTTCTATTCGCTTTGCGGCTGAACAACCAGAGAACGGTAAAAACCATCCGCGTAACCTGTTTATCTGGCGTTCTAACCTGCTCGGCTCTTCCGGTAAAGGCCACGAGTACATGCTGAAGTATCTGCTGGGTACTGAACATGGTATTCAGGGACTGGATCTGGGTAAACAGGGGGGCGTGAAGCCAGAAGAAGTGGAATGGCAGGATAACGGACTGGACGGCAAGCTGGATCTGGTCGTTACCCTGGACTTCCGTCTGTCGAGCACCTGTCTGTACTCCGACATCGTGCTGCCGACCGCTACCTGGTATGAAAAAGACGATATGAATACCTCGGATATGCATCCGTTTATTCACCCGTTGTCTGCCGCCGTTGATCCAGCCTGGGAATCGAAGAGCGACTGGGAAATCTACAAGGCTATCGCCAAGAAATTCTCTGAAGTTTGCGTGGGCCACCTTGGCAAAGAAACTGACGTAGTGACGCTGCCTATCCAGCACGACTCGGCCGCCGAACTGGCGCAGCCGTTGGATGTTAAAGACTGGAAGAAAGGCGAATGCGATCTGATTCCAGGCGTTACCGCGCCGCACATCATGACAGTTGAGCGTGATTACCCGGCAACCTACGAACGCTTCACGTCCATCGGCCCACTGATGGATAAAGTCGGGAACGGCGGGAAAGGGATTGCCTGGAACACCCAGAGCGAAATGGATCTGCTGCGTAAGCTCAACTACACCAAGGCTGAAGGCCCGGCAAAAGGCCAGCCGATGCTGAATACGGCGATTGATGCCGCTGAGATGATCCTCACCCTGGCACCGGAAACCAACGGTCAGGTGGCGGTGAAAGCCTGGGCGGCGCTGAGTGAATTTACCGGCCGTGACCATACGCATCTGGCGCTGAATAAAGAAGACGAGAAAATCCGCTTCCGCGATATTCAGGCGCAGCCGCGCAAAATTATCTCCAGCCCGACCTGGTCAGGACTGGAAGATGAACATGTTTCTTACAACGCCGGTTACACCAACGTTCACGAGCTGATCCCATGGCGTACGCTGACTGGTCGCCAGCAGCTGTATCAGGATCATCAGTGGATGCGAGACTTCGGTGAAAGCCTGCTGGTTTACCGCCCACCAATTGATACTCGTTCGGTGAAAGAGGTGATGGGCGAGAAATCAAATGGTAACCCAGAAAAAGCGCTCAACTTCCTGACGCCACACCAGAAGTGGGGTATCCACTCCACCTACAGCGATAACCTGCTGATGCTGACGTTAGGCCGCGGCGGTCCGATCGTGTGGATGAGCGAAGCGGATGCGAAAGATCTGGGTATCGAGGATAACGACTGGATCGAAGTCTTTAACAGTAACGGGGCACTCACCGCTCGTGCGGTTGTGAGTCAACGTGTCCCGGCCGGGATGACCATGATGTACCACGCCCAGGAACGTATTGTGAATATTCCGGGGTCGGAGATTACCGAGCAGCGCGGCGGGATCCATAACTCGGTGACCCGTATCACACCGAAACCGACGCACATGATTGGTGGTTATGCCCACCTGGCCTACGGCTTTAACTACTACGGCACCGTAGGTTCGAACCGTGATGAGTTCGTGGTGGTTCGTAAGATGAAGAACATTGACTGGTTGGATGGCGAAGGCAATGACCAGGTACAGGAGAGCGTAAAATGAAAATTCGTTCACAAGTCGGCATGGTGCTGAATCTCGATAAGTGCATCGGTTGCCACACCTGTTCAGTAACCTGTAAAAACGTCTGGACCAGCCGTGAAGGTGCGGAGTATGCCTGGTTTAACAACGTTGAAACCAAACCGGGTACTGGCTTCCCAACTGATTGGGAAAACCAGGAAAAATGGAAGGGCGGTTGGATCCGTAAGATCAACGGTAAACTGGTGCCGCGCATGGGTAACAAAGCGCTGCTGCTGGGTAAAATTTTTGCTAACCCGCATTTGCCAGGTATTGATGACTACTACGAACCGTTTGACTTCGATTACCAGACTCTGCACAACACCCCGGCAGACAGTAAAGCACAGCCGATTGCCCGTCCGCGCTCGCTGATCACCGGTCAGCGTATGGATAAAATCACCAAAGGTCCGAACTGGGAAGATGACCTCGGCGGTGAGTTCGAGAAGCTGGCGAAAGACAAAAATTTCGAGAACATGCAGAAGGCGATGTACGGTCAGTTCGAAAACACCTTCATGATGTATTTGCCGCGTCTGTGCGAGCACTGCCTTAATCCGGCGTGCGTGGCGACTTGCCCGAGCGGTGCCATTTACAAGCGTGAAGAAGATGGCATCGTGCTGATCGATCAGGACAAATGCCGCGGCTGGCGTATGTGCATCACCGGTTGCCCGTATAAAAAAATCTACTTCAACTGGAAGAGCGGTAAGTCAGAGAAGTGCATTTTCTGCTATCCACGTATCGAAGCCGGTCAGCCGACCGTGTGCTCCGAAACCTGCGTCGGTCGTATCCGTTACCTCGGCGTACTGCTGTATGACGCGGATGCGATTGAAAGCGCGGCAAGCACCGAGCATGAGAAAGATCTGTACCAGCGTCAACTGGACGTGTTCCTCGATCCGAACGATCCGGCTGTTATTGAACAGGCGCTGAAAGATGGTATTCCGCTGAGCGTTATCGATGCCGCACAGCAGTCTCCGGTTTATAAAATGGCGATGGACTGGAAGTTGGCGCTGCCGCTGCATCCGGAATACCGCACATTGCCGATGGTTTGGTACGTGCCGCCATTGTCACCGATTCAGTCTGCCGCCGATGCGGGCGAGCTGGGCAGCAACGGTATACTGCCGGACGTTGACAGTCTGCGTATCCCGGTTCAGTACCTGGCGAACCTGCTGACCGCAGGCGATACTCAGCCGGTGCTGTTGGCGCTGAAACGTATGCTGGCAATGCGTCACTACAAACGTACGGAAACCGTTGACGGTAAAGTCGATACCCGTGCGCTGGAAGAGGTGGGCTTGAGCGAAGCGCAGGCACAGGAAATGTATCGTTATCTGGCGATCGCGAACTACGAAGATCGTTTCGTGGTACCGAGCAGCCATCGTGAACTGGCGCGTGACGCGTTCCCGGAGAAAAGCGGTTGTGGCTTTACCTTCGGTGACGGTTGCCACGGTTCTGATACTAAATTCAATCTGTTCAACAGCCGCCGCATCGACGCTGTCGATGTGACCAGCAAAACGGAGCCGCACCAATGATTGAACTCGTCATTGTTTCGCGTTTGCTCGAGTACCCGGATGCTGCCCTGTGGCAGCATCAGCAGGAGCTTTTCGATGCACTCGCGTCATCTGAGAACCTGGATAAAGAGGATGCCCAGACTCTGGGCGTTTTCCTGCGCGATCTAATCGCGCAAGACGTGCTGGATGTGCAGGCAAGTTACAGCGAACTGTTTGATCGTGGCCGTGCCACCTCGCTGCTGCTGTTTGAACATGTACACGGTGAATCCCGCGATCGCGGTCAGGCGATGGTTGACCTGATGGCACAGTATGAACAGCACGGTTTGCAGCTCGACAGCCGCGAACTTCCCGATCATCTGCCGTTGTATCTGGAATATCTTGCGCAACTGCCGAAAAGCGAAGCGCTAGGTGGCTTGCAGGATATCGCGCCGATTCTGGCTTTGCTCAGCGCTCGTTTGCAGCAGCGTGGAAGCCGTTATGCAGTACTGTTCGATTTGCTGTTAAAACTGGCGAATACCGTTATCGACAGCGATAAAGTGGCTGAAAAAATTGCGGATGAAGCCCGTGATGATACCCCACAAGCGCTGGATGCGGTCTGGGAAGAAGAGCAGGTAAAATTCTTCGCCGATCAGGGGTGTGGCGAGTCGGAAATCTCCGCTCACCAGCGTCGTTTTGCCGGGGCCGTTGCGCCGCAGTATCTGAATATCACCACCGGAGGACAGCACTAATGCACTTCCTGAATACGTTCTTCTTTGACATCTATCCGTACATCGCGGGTTCTGTCTTTCTGATCGGCAGTTGGCTGCGTTATGACTACGGGCAGTATACGTGGCGTGCGGCCTCCAGTCAGATGTTGGATCGCAAAGGGATGAACCTGGCGTCAAACCTGTTTCACATCGGGATCCTGGGGATTTTTGCCGGGCACTTCTTGGGTATGTTAACGCCGCACTGGATGTATGAAGCGTGGCTGCCGCTTGAAGTGAAACAAAAGATGGCGATGTTCGCAGGTGGCGCCAGCGGCGTAATGTGTCTGATTGGCGGTGTACTGCTGCTGAAACGTCGTTTGTTCAGCCCACGAGTGCGGGCCACCACCACCGGAGCGGATATTCTGATCCTCTCTCTGTTGGTTATCCAGTGTGCGCTGGGTCTGCTGACCATTCCGTTCTCCGCCCAGCATATGGACGGCAGCGAGATGATGAAGCTGGTGAACTGGGCGCAGACAGTGGTGACCTTCCATGGCGGAGCGTCTCAGTATCTGGATGGCGTCGCATTTATTTTCCGTGTGCACCTTGTGCTGGGTATGACGCTGTTCCTGTTGTTCCCATTCTCGCGTCTGGTACACATCTGGAGCGTCCCGGTCGAATATCTGACACGCAAATACCAGATTGTTCGTGCACGTCACTAATCGTATTTCTGTGAAAGATAAACCCTGCTTCGGCGGGGTTTTTTTATGCCTGTTTGCCGGATGGCGGCGCAAGCGCCTTATCCAGCCTACGCAGGTTTAAGCGAGCGCCGTAGGCCTGCGTAGTGCATCAGGCAATTTGTGGGCATGTGTCGAGTTTGTAGGTCTGATAAGCACAGCGCATCAGGCAAATAAAGGGCAATGCAGATTGATTTTGTGTTGGTGCTTTATGAAGTGATGGTGGTGGGGGAAGGATTACTCAGCGCTGCGCGCTTCGCCCTTCGGGTCGTTGCCTACGGCAACGCTTTCTCGCTAACGCTCGAATCGAACCTTGGTCGAAGCTTCTCATCCTTCCCGAATAGGAAGAATATGGGGCATTGCAGATTGATTATGTGTTGGTACTTTATGAAGTGATGGTGGTGGGGGAAGGATTCGAACCTTCGAAGTCGATGACGGCAGATTTACAGT